>Ga0209916_1000085_pt1 | contig 212760 bp, 210 predicted proteins | sample ThiBio_1000_plan_FD_183956 | JGI IMG/M metagenome (GOLD analysis project Ga0209916, IMG submission 183956) | Wastewater bioreactor microbial communities from Cape Town, South Africa - Thiocy_solids_2 (SPAdes) | ecosystem: Engineered > Bioreactor > Thiocyanate-remediating > Anaerobic-Aerobic ... | reverse complement strand
GCCATCAGACACAACTTTAAATCTACTGGTTTGTTCTTCTAATGGTAAATATTTATCACCACAATAGACAATCAGAGCTCGTGTTATTGTTCTGGTGTAATAATCTATGCGTTCGATATGTGTGTATACTACTATTTGTGGGCGAAGGGAGGCGTAGCCGACCAAGCCACCACAAATAAAAATGAATTTACTAAGCGATAAACAGTGATATATCTAACAAACATGGCTACGGTTTATGAACGGTTATGTGAGTTGATGAAAACGAGGTATTTATTACCTAGTGATATCGCAGACATGATGGGGGTTGAAAGGCAAACTTTCGAGGCGTATTTATCGCGCGCCCCGCCAATCGCAGGTTGGAAAAAGTATGAAGAAATGATTAATGATAAGTTACAAATATTGGAACCTATCAATATAGCGCCTATGCCGCCTCAATCGTGCGAATTTATATATCCACGAGCGCGGCTAAGCGACCTCCATGTCAACGTTTTGCCCGCATTAAGCACACCAATTATTACCGACGATGAAGCTCCAGTATTAATTATGTCAACCCCAAAGTCCAAGTTGAACAAGTCAAATAAGTCAACTAAAGCATCCAAAGTAACTAAAGTAACTAAAGTAAAAAAACATGGTATTAGAATGTATGCAAGTTATATTGGAATTAACTCGGCAAACTCAGTGGATAATGTAACAATAACATCGCCGATGTATATAACTGCTGATAAGCTGCAACGTATTAAAGACATACTAATGGAACCAACACCTACAATCGATGATATGTTGGCTATTGACGATGACTTGCCATTGGTTGATGTCCCATTTGGTATGTTGGGTGAGACGCCTCGTGACATACTTAGTGAAACACCTATTACAATATCCACGATTACACCCTCATGTGAAACTACTATACCGTTGTCGCCATTATTTTCAACAAGCGACATCGATAAAGTAACATTTACCTATGGAAAATTGAATTGACTTTTCCTAATTGTGTATTTGAAGCCAACAATGTCGCCAAAAGGTTATATTTATAAGGTATATCTAAACATAATTGATGACAAAGTTATCATAATCAAAAAAATATATCTGCATGAACAGCTTATACGCAAATGGATTGATATATACCAAATTAGTGCCCAATGAAATTATGTTTATATTTATCTCTAAGATATTTTTTTACATTTTTTCTTGTTTCAACATCGGCTTTTACCTTGTCCCACATATCCTGTAACAAGGCTTTAAATGTGTGTATAGTTACTTCGCCATATCGTCTACCTAATTCCGGATCATAATACATATCAAAATATCCTGGAGTGCCTATACATTCTGCTTTGAAAAGTGTAAAACTATTTGTCGAACGATTGGTGTTAATAATCATTCTGGGTCTATTTTTACTAATCAACCAAACATCATCTGATTGAACAGCATGTGTTTGAGGTGGCATTTGACTGCTAATTACAATTTTCTCAAGGTTTCTCACTACTCCTGTTAAGGTAATGATCGAGTTTGCTAATTCTTCTATTTTTGAGATCATCTTATTAAACATCATGGTGGCGTCGGTATTATCGTTTTGAATTTGAGATGTCATTTGTTATACTCAACTATCATATAAGATAGGGATAAGTTATTAATACTAGCCTATATAAATAATTCATTTTTATTTGCAGCGGCTTTGCTACGCTCCGCCTTGCAAATACTCGGTCTCCACGCGTTTTACTTCGGCTTCGCCTCGTAAAGCCTCGCGTCACCCTCGGTATTTCAGGTGACTTCTGCCGACTTATGTTAATGGTATTACACTTTAATACCGAGGGTGACGCGAGGCTTTACGAGGCGAAGCCGAAGTAAAACGCGTGGAGACCGAGTATTTGCAAGGCGGAGCGTAGCAAAGCCGCTGCAAATAAAAATGAATTATTTAGCATTGTAGTATTGTATTACATAACAAATGGCGCAATTGGATGATAAAAAAATATCAACTAGTGAAACCACAAACACTAAATTCCTGATTCCATTCCCTACAGGTGAAATCAAGATAATGATGAAATCACCTGCTGTTAATAACAGGGAAAAGGCATTAGTAGCAGCACATATAATACGTAATATCGGTTATGCATTGTGCACAATAGCCAGAATTAATATGTGTGGAATTAATTGCAGTTATGAAATAACCAAAGATATGGCGGCCAAACTCGCGATTATCGGTGACTTTGAGGCCGATGGTGTGGTTAATGAATGGCAAATACAGCTCACAAATAATATCCCGATTCGACCATTTAGTTCACGACAAGACATAGGCACTACCTACACATTACAATACAAGCAATTATCAGATAATATCCAAACTGCGGCATTTGATTTATTCGATTAGGGTTTTATTTTTTATCCGATTAGTTATATAGTCTATTTCTAAATGTTTATTAATTCCATATACATCAAATCGGCAATTGTTGCCGCTATAACATTAATTATAACATTAGCTTGGAATGATCTTATACAATCAGCGATTAGTATGTATCTAAAACCCGGCGAGACAATAGCTGCAAAGTTATCTTACGCCGCTATTATAACTATTACAGGCGCTGTGGTGTTAACTTTGTTAAATAATGGCGGCACACATACAACACCTGGGGCATTAAATCAATAAAAAAATACGATTTAAACTTTGTTTTGTTTTTTGATGCTCTGCGATAATTCCGATAACTTTGATGTTATTTTATCTTTTGCGGCACCATTGAAGTATTTAGGATCAAATGTTTCGCGTTCACTAACTCCTATTTTTTTCATTTTATCGGAGTGTTCCAGTATGATTCCGGATATTTCCTTTAATTTATCCATTGTTTCACTGCTTTGGTAACCACTATTTGGAGCATGATTTAGCATTACATTACCACAACCACATTTACACACTACGTTTGTGGTTGATTTTGGTAATTTATTTGTGCCTACCGATGGGCCAAGAATAGTGCCTTGTGTGGATTGCGATGGTGTCACGCTCGCCACACTTGACGATTTTAGTTTTGATTTTGGTTTCAAATTTGCCAATTGAACGTTTCTTTTCATTACCATTTCGGCTAATAATGGTATGTATACACTATCTATATTTATTACCAAACTTTTGCGTTTCTTTGTGACAGGATCGGTGTATTTAAACAACCCTTTGGTATTGTTATATTCAGCAAATATAACATACTTTCCTAGAGAGTAATTACACTCATCGGCGTCACACCATTCATACTTACTTGCTATCTTATTGCAAGCATTACCACCGCGATTGTTTCGAATAATCATTAGTATGAATTTTATTATGGGATCTAATCGCGCATATAGTCGGCGTATTCGTAAACAAACGCCGCCATTCATGATTCTAATATCGTATGTTTTTACACCATACCTATAAACACTCAAGTCCCATATACGGGTTTTTGTTCTGCGTTTGCCCACATCGCGCACATAAACTCCCCTTGAATATACAAATTTGTCGCCGTGATCCAATTTAACACCAGCATCGTAATCAACAAGTGTGCCTTGGGAATCATTGCCTATTTTACTCATTGTGGTAGTTGGAGTAATTACAGTATAGTTTTATAAACTTCAATATTCAACTTTTCGCATAAAGTGTTTAAAGTTGAATTATTTTAACTTGTATTATATCACTGGTATTGCATTGAAGTATATTACCGAGATAATGAATAAAAGCATGGAAATCGACCTAAAGCCCGAATCCGCGATTAATGTTATTCCTGTTTGGTGTGAAGATATATATTACAACATTGCCTTGATGATAAATACAGCGCGTGATTTAGTTAACTTTGCATCGGCATGTAAGAGCTTTAGGTGCATTGCATACGTGCTGATAGATCGATCAACGCCCGAGGTATGTATTAGACTTGGGTTTGAAGATTCAACTAGTTACGCAAGCAAGTATTATACTGTAAATCAACCACATGAGGTTACAACCACGGCTACAAACGATGTGTATGAATTCTTTGATGATTGGTGTGATAAATTAAAAACTACACCTATGCATCAGCTACAACGTTCACAGCAATATAAAAATATACGCAGCATGTATTTTGCCAATGTTTTTAATAATCCAATCGGAGTCAAGCTACCATTTTCGCGATGCGAATGTGGTTTACTCACATCTAATCGACTAATGTTAAATGTTGAAAAATTAGATATAGTATATAATGGTAATAGAGGTTTCCTACGGGGTATTTATCCAGGTGGCTCGGCGTGTTCGCGTAGATTGATACTATCATGTAAACATCTTTGCACTAAATGTATGTATAAAGTAAGTGTAAATCACCAATCAACTATCGCATTAAATAATTACGCTAAAGCAACTCTAGCATCAACTCTACATCTTAATGGTAGTAAAATATTTATACATAACCTAGGATTTACAACTTCAATAGAATAAAAAAATAACAAACATACACTATAACTACACAACGCGCTACACACTATACACTTTTTTTTGCACACCGAATCCTAATTAGAATCACAATTACTTCCACGGGACTTGAAGAACATTTCCATGGAATCATCAAATGATTCATTAGAACCTCTCAACTCGTCACCATGATTATCAATATCATAGAATATACAAGAATCGAATACAAATTTTGTCTTAAATTTCAAGCTTTCGTTGTCCAATTTACTTGCATTGACGCCCCGACGGTGTTTGATTTCGTTTGCAATTCGGCCTTTATTACTAACTTTAATTTTACCAGTGGTTATATCAAAGCCAAATTCAACATGGACGCTCGACGACTTTGTGTTATCGATGCAGGTATCGGCTCTAAACACTATTTTACATTTTGTATTCTCAATCATAAAGTCGTAAAGGATTTCACAAATATCCTTCCATGAAATTAAATCAACACGAGCAATTTTACCGATTGTGATAATTTCCCTTGAAGGTAGCATTTCGCGAGTTTCAAAGACAACCAAATCACCGGCTAAATCATTGAAACTAATTACATCATTAGCAAGCATGATAATCACACATCTGAGTTCCTTAACAACTTCAACAACATCTAAATAATTGCCGATAAATCCATCAACGCAAATACTAATTCCTTTACCTAACGGAAACACACTTGGGAGCATTTTTAATGTTCTTTTTTGGCCGTTATTTAGGCTTGATTTAAACTTTGTTATCAAACTATTTACTTTTGAGTTATTATACATTTTATACAATTTACAATTATGTTACAGGTATACTCTGTTTATTGCACCTTGATACAATAAACTATTAGTATTAATGAATATATACTGAATACAAATACAAGCTGGGTTACACTATATACCGTTTAAATTCATTTTTTTGATTTGTGGTGGCTTGGTCGGCTACGCCTCCCTTCGCCCACAAATACTCGGTCTCCACGTGTTTGCTTCGTCCTTCGGACTTGCAAGCCTCGTGTCACCCTCGACATTACAGTATAATACCCGTTAACATAAGTCTACATGAGTCATCTTTAGCCGGCAGAAGTTAACGGGTATTATACTGTAATGTCGAGGGTGACACGAGGCTTGCAAGTCCGAAGGACGAAGCAAACACGTGGAGACCGAGTATTTGTGGGCGAAGGGAGGCGTAGCCGACCAAGCCACCACAAATCAAAAAAATGAATTTAAACGGTATATAGTGTAACTTAAATATCCTCTTGATATCACATATATACCCCAATATACATAAAGTGTATAAATAATGGATTCGGCTAAGGAATTAAAAACATTCAATATCGTTAGAACTAATAATGGTTATTTCTCAACTGAAAACGACGTTGATGTTGCTATTAAGGTGCAACAGATAATGTCCAAGATCCTCACGTCCCGTAGATTAAATACGGAACGTAATCGCAATCGTTACAAAGAAATCGCCAGACTTATAAAAAGCAAGTCACTGTTAGTTCATGCTAAAATCAATGTGTTTAGCATGGATGTGATCGCATCACGTGACAAAAAAGGCGAGGGATACTATGTGATATCAATTAGAACCGATAACACATTGTTCTTCAACAATAACGGTGTTGCATCGACAATCAGTATCAACAATGCTGTATATCGACGTTAGATTTATGTATACTACCCCACAGTATACATAAATCTGTTAATTGTTTTTGTTTTTTAAGTTGCGTATATAGATTAACGACGCATTTGAATAAAGACTGATTATACCTATATGCGTATAATGTAGCCAACATCATTTTATCACTCACCGCAATCATATTATATATAAACAAACGTTTATTCACAGGGCGTATGTGCTTAGAAAATACGTTACATGTGACTCTGTAACTAACGCTTAGCACACGATCAAAACCGCTAACTACATACTTTAGTATGATTTTGATTATTTCCAATGGTATTATTTGTAAAAATGTAACATTTGTAGTTTCGATATTATCTTTATCTTGTTCTATTATCATCATATCATAAACCTAATACTGATAAAAAATAAAATCAATTTTGATTACCAGTAATAACCTTACGACGCATCATATTGTTTTCATGATCCCATTCCCAAGTGAACATTTGATTATCACTATCTACTATGACAGGATTATGTTTGGCGCCGTTTGGAGAAACCACTTTGCATGTTGTTAGCTTGACGGCAGGTATTCTCTTAACACCGACTGGCGGGGAGCTAGTAAATACAACATCTTTACAAACAACATTGCGGCCACCAACGCGGTCACTATCAACCTGACGAGAGGAGTTAAAGACATAGTTGATGGGTGTAGGTAATACATAAGTATTATATAAATCGGCCATAGCTTCCAAAGTAACGTCCTTACGCTCGACATTTGATGTGATTTGCTTGAATCTTTGTTGAAACATTATTATGAGTATATTTGGTGATATTTAAGTTACACTATATACCGTTTAAATTCATTTTTTTGATTTGTGGTGGCTTGGTCGGCTACGCCTCCCTTCGCCCACAAATACTCGTGCTCCACGTGTTTTGACTCGCCTACGGCTCGCAAAGCCCCGCGTCACCCTCGACATTTCAGATAACATAAGTCGGCATAAGTAAACTAAACTGTCGAGGGTGACGCGGGGCTTTGCGAGCCGTAGGCGAGTCAAAACACGTGGAGCACGAGTATTTGTGGGCGAAGGGAGGCGTAGCCGACCAAGCCACCACAAATCAAAAAAATGAATTTAAGACTAGTAATATTGTATATTGTTTATCGGTGGTGGAATCAATGACTCACTTTATCCAGATATTTGTCGACCAAAATGGTAAATGCCCGCGAGATATCAGGAATATCCCAGAAAGTGGTCTAAAACTAATCCCCATCGAGAATATGTTGGAATTAAGCACCATTAAGGTGTTGTATGATTCGCGCAGAGTATCAGCATGGATGGCTGTAAATTCGATTGCTATAAAGTCCTTTATGGCCGGTATGCCATATAATATTATTTGCAGCGGCGGCAATGTTGAAATAACTGTTGATTTTACACTTGGTTACGGTATTAAAATTGGCACTATTAAAATAACATCACCAGGTGAAAACCACTTTACTTATCTTGTATTCCCGACAGAGTTTAAATTTCCATCTGGATATGATATTACTTACAGTAATGATGGTGGTGTTCATATGAACACATACACCAACTCCACTCATCGTCGAGGATCGTTAGTATCCACAAATTTAGTTGTTTGGTTGGGGCCTAACCAGTCACTCCCAAAATCAAATGAACACAGTTTGCACGAATACCGTTTTCCCATTCACATCAAGGATTTTAAACTAATTTCACCCATTAGAATTATTGATCTTGACAACTCATCTCGCAAGTGTAAATATCCTACACCAACTACGGCATATACTAAGATCACCAAATCAGCCATTGAATCTCACCGTAAAGGCGTAATCATACACTTTGCATCAATAGAAAATGATTATGAATTCATTGTTGATTTTAGTGCCAAACAAAGAACGGGTTTTATACATATATCTGATCATATAAATCTTGTTACTTACGAAATTAAAGCCCAATTTCCAATCAACTACATTCTATGATGATATACAACACTACACACTAAACACTACACACATGATTATTTTTTTTATAAATTTGAAATACAAAATTAGAGTAGTATAATATCTCTATCGATCGTCCAACGTGAAAACACCCGATGCAAATAGGAGTAAGAACATTAGCTGCAAAATTAGGCCTTAAAGGTATGCAAAAGTTACTTTCCGTGAGGGCAATACCGGCACCTGTTCTGTCGTCTAAACATGCCTTTAAGGCGCCAATCGGTGAATCAAATGCTAGTTTATGGTCATCACGAGCCGCATTAGGTAAAACAATGGAAAAAATAGCCTACAATGGTGCGATGGGCAGGGAATGTAAAAACTTTCCTGAACTAACAGAATATGCGCGTTGTGAATATAATAATGCGGTTAATGAGGTGCAATTATCGACATCGATACCTCCATTAAAGATAATAGGCGCAGCTGACTTTGTATTTACCGATAATCACGGTAAGACTATACTTAGCGAATATAAAATTAGCATGGATAAATACCCAACAACAACTGATTATCTACAAGCGATAATATATGCTATGTTATATGCCAAACAATACAAAAAAAATATTGATATTGTTGAATGGTTTAATCCGATAACAGGTATACAATGTAGATTATTAGGGCCTAAAGATAGACTAAATAATCCAGATAATATAGAAAAATTGGTATCGGTTTATACATCACATATCATTGATTTAATTAAAAGTGGTTAGGTTAATTTACATAATTTAAATTAACACAATAAATAGTTGCAAAACACCCCCTTTGTTTTTTAACTATTTATACTATATTTAAACCACGTTTACGCGCGTATTCTAGATGTTCGGGACGCAATAGTCCCTTTATATCACCACGAGACATATCACATAGTAATTCCAAGTGGTTCTGTGTGCCATGCTTAACTATTATATCGGCAACTACGGCAACATCTAATCTACCCAAAGGATAACATTGCTGTGTCATTACACTACGCATCATCCATTCTATAATCGAATCTCTGTTGTTTTTAACAGCCGTTGCAAATACATCATGTTGATTAACTAGAACATTATCAATCAGCCCCATGAGTTGATCGAGGTCGCCCCTACGCGCTGCTTCAAATGCTTTAATATCGAACCGTTCCATGTGTTATTGGGTTTAACTATACTATATAACAAACACACCGCACGCAATATACAATTTACATATATATTATATATAACTAATTTCATTTTTTAATTGATTTATCAATTGCATTTGAAAATACTATTGCGGTTCCCATATTATGTTGTGAGGCCAGCTTTATTGCGACCTTATGCCACATTGAAGGGTCAAAACCATGTTTCAATAGAACCCGCGCAGTGGCCATATTCGCCGATTTACCGATAAATTCATGCACCGGGAGCGTTGACAACTTATTAATTTTAAAATCCATACTTGCATCATGAGTGAGTGTTTCATCTAATACATCTGTTATGTCTTGGCTAATTAGATATTCAAATACTTCACTACTTAATTCAACACCCTTAGACAACATCCAACGGTAACATTTCAATTTACGCTCAATTAATGCCGCGTATAGTTTACCGGGTGTCAATTTGATCTTACCACTAGATAGCAAAACTTCAAAAAGTTCCAAATCTTCAAATCGTATAGCATGAATATACACTAACATTGCATATCTCGATGTATTTACACCCAAGATAATCTTTAAACACCCAAATGACCGATAAGTCAACACGGCGCCATTTTCATAACGAGTTATATCTACTCCCAATGCAATCAAAGCGGTTAAACAATTACTTGAATCGTGAGTATAAATACACCCGAGTAATAGATTAACATTTTGCGTCGCGATTACTAATGATTGTAATATTTGATTAGGAAAACTATCATTTATGGTCACAACATCAGGGTCCACAATGGTGATTTTTGCGAGATACTTTGTTGAGTATTCACTCAATGATTGTTTTATGACATTTCTACTAAGCTCATTAAATTGAACACATGTTGACAAAAAGGACGCGGGTGTAAGCGGGAGAATAATATACTTGATGATATCGTTTGGTATTGACATTAGTGTGGTATATTAAATCAAAAAATATACTTTTAACATCATGTATATGATTTGATTTATTTTACCTTAATTTACATGTAATATTTACCAATTACAGCAGCGAGCGCTGGGTCGTAATATCTAATGTCAACTGGACGATCAATAGCACCACCACGTTTAATATCATAATGTGATGCCGCGCCGACTTCAATAGGTTCATTAGTCATTGGTTCAAACGACAACCAACCGCCATCATCTTGATCCGCATCATAACATAATCCAGCTTTTTCAACTTTACCATCTGGACAAACACCGATTTCACTTGCCGGCTTGATTTTGCGTTCAGTTGCACGTGTGCACAAATTAGTTCCATAATCGGTAGTATTACTAGGGCATGGTGGCGCGCACTTACCTTGCATTGCCGGTAACATAGCGGTGCCATTTGGACAATTAGGGTAGCATAGCCCATTAACTTCATTAGGAGCTTCCTTTGGACAAACAAGATTCTTGTAGCTAGTGGGATTGCTATCATCACGTGTTTTCTCACGCGAGTAAGTGCTACCGTCCTTAGTGCACGTGTTTGCGTATTGTTTGTAACCACTTGGGCAATTGGTTCGACAAGTGTATTGGCCCCAATCCATACTACTACCACTTGGGCAAGCGGGATAGCATCGTGAATCACCACCCTTGACGGGTTTATCACTAGGGCATGTATTTGGTGATATGGCTTTGCCTGTATAATCATAACGTGTGAGTTCCCAAACAGGAATTGTCGGCTTGGTTAATTGGCAACTGCAGCTTCCAGGTGTTCGAGTGTAACCACTTGGGCAGTTTGTAGTTCCAATTGGATATTTACCGCAATCAGTAAGCGTTAAAGGTGTGCCAGGATTGATTTGACAGCTTGATCCTGTCCAGTAGTATCCCCAAGGGCAAGGCTGCGTGCAAATACCTTGTGATGTAATCTCAGTGCCTGATGGACAATTAGGATAACATAATCCATTTTGATAATTGTATCCGGATGGGCAAACTAATCCTGTGCCTTTGCCGGCATTATCCTGAGTCACATTACGAGTCTTTGTTTCAGGAGTGCATAATACACCATCGGTGCGATATCCAGAATCGCAATTTTTGTAACATTGTTGCGCAATTCTGCTACTACCACTTGGACAATATTTGTAGCAATTTGCGCCGATTTTTTCGGGATAATCGGCAGGACATACCCGGTTACTATTAGGGTCCACAGTGGTTGTGGGACGCTCACATGCCGTTGCAGATGATTTGAAACCACTTGGGCAAGTCGCTGCGCAAATGCCAGGTGTTGATTCCTCATATCCATCGGGACAACCAACATCACATAAACCAGGCGATGACTCTGTGACATCAGGAGGGCATATTTTAGGCACGCCAACATTAGTCAACGCTTTGTATATTTTATATATTACATAGATAACGACCAATACTATTATAAGCATAATAGCGGATCCAATACTAAATCCTGATCCGCGCGATGATGCGCCGGTATTAGAGCCGGCATTTGAACTCATCCTATCTAACTTTCTATTTTCGACTAAATGATATATTATGGATCAGCAAAAAAATATCGAGCGTTTAACTTATATGATATTTTTTTCATCTTAGTTGATCCATCATTGCATCTTAGAATCAACAAATTCGACATAATGTGTTTGTGATTCTTTGCTAATAAAACAAACACACGATGCTATTATGCTATCGGTATCTATTCCCATATCACGCAACAGAATCACTCTTGAAGCGGACAATTCGCTCGTTATAATACTACCGGAATAGATTACACGCAAGGCCCATAAAACTTCATCATAATCATGATCTAGAGTGTGGATAATTTTGCCGCCATTCACCATTATTGGATATCTGCATGTTTTCATTAAGGGTCTTATTTCGCCTGCATGATTTAAAGCTACACCTGAACAGTTTTTAACATTTATTTCTAAATCAAACCATTGTATATTATCTAGGCTCCTTTCTATTTCCCATAATTCGCTAAAATCAAACCTACCAAATTTAACACGTAAACTAATCAATTTAATAACATCTATATATTTTCCGACATATTTTGTATCATCTGATGTGATGAATAAATCACCAAGCATCTCCTCTTCATGATCGTTGTTTAACTTTGATGTAAAATATTCATTTGCAATAATAGCGACATAGCTACGATCATAAGCAAATATATTTTCATACATTGATTGCTTAGTGCATACTCTGTTATCAAGTGTTGTAAAATGGTTATCCAATAAATTACACGATATGTCCATTAAATAGTTACGTTGATTATAAATGTAACTAAATGAAACGTAATGGTGAGACTTTTGGCTGCGTCTGGCGTAGCTCACCCCAACAACCTCCTTGCCGGCCAAAATGCGGCTTAATAGGTCATTGGATTGGTATATATTTAGGTAATCTTTTATTAATTCCTTTGAACACAACATTGTAATTAATGTAATTAATGATAATACTATTTGTAATAGTATTTATAACAAGTTTTATTCTAAAAAATCGTTGATATCAAATGTTTCATTAGTTGTTGCAATAGGTTGGGCGCCATCTACAATATTCTCAATATTAACACCACTTAAGTCGTCTTGACGGTTATTATTAACCTTGTAATATGTTATACCAAAATACGTTTTTTCATCATTTATGTGTTCGGTTGAAGGTTCATTTATTAAGTCCTCTCCGCCTTCATAATCGTTATCAGTATCATATTCATCACTTTCATTACTTCCATCACTTAAAGAATCTATCATTGCTGCAATTTGATATTCGCCAAATATTCGCCTAACTTCAGGTTCAACTGTGCTTGCTGATTCATTACCGCGCCCTATGATATTAATTCTATTACCTAGTATTTCATCATATTCCACGGCGTCGTTATGATCCATTCCGCCATTAATTGCCATACTTAGTTCTTTCTCAAATTCTCCTAATTTGGCGCCAATATCCGCTACTTCAGGATCCATCATATTCGCATCAGCAAAATCAGGCTCCACTAACAACACACTATTACTTTTGTCACCGCTTTCACCACTTTTATCACTACCACCACCTTTAACTGCTACTCTGTATTGTGGTGCAAAGTCTGAATATTCATATTTAGCCTTATAAGCGCCTAAAAAAGACATTGTTTACGATGTCTATGTTGTTAATTAATTACACTATATTATTACTATCAATATTACTATCAAGTTCAATTATGTATTCTTTGTATGAATTTTTAACTTGACAAATTCATACATTATTTCAAGTATCTTCTTATCCACCCGTAATAGATCAATGCTACAGCCGTCACTACCCTCACAAATTAAGTCCGCTGAGTTGTGTGAAACGAGGATATAGCCGAACTCACATTTTTCCATCTTGTTAAGGTGTCTAAGATTGTCCCTGATGTAGTTGCAAATTTGTATTTGGGACAATGGCTGTGAACTGGTTTGTGGTTGTAAATATGCTTCCAAAATCTTTTGCTCCAAAATATCGTCGAGAAAGCTGTTTCTGTTTTCATTGTTGTTGTTACTTGCTGCATTATCAGATTGCATTTTACTTTGTGTTTCACTTGCTATAGAGATAACAAAAAATAATGTTTATATTGTAAACTTAAACTCAAAATAGAAAATTCTATTTTTTTGCCGATTTTGTCCCCTTGGTATTGGGTAAAGATTTAACGCCAGCACCTGTATTTTCTTTATAAGTATCGTAAATATCAAGTATTTTTCCATGAGACTTGGCTAATCCACTATCAGTAAACATTTCAGCGAGATCAATGGCAAATTCAAGATAATTTACATAAGAGTGTAATATAGCTTCATATGGATTATCACTTACACTAAGCACGCCATTCTCAAATAAAGCATTTATTGTGCCAGTTTGCATCGGGTCCGTATCAGCTGTTGTTTGATATACTGCAACGGTATCTTCGATGGGCGATAAAAGTGAATGTTTAGCAACATAATATGGAGGTGTGATTGAACCATCCAGTAAATTATCCATCTTGACTATTTTTAGTGCACCGATGGATCCTTTGCCATCAATAAGTTCATTCATGGGATATGCTGTTAGCGCATTTATTACTCTTGAATTTGCTTTCAAAGTTCCTAAATTTAAATTTTTTAATGAATCAATCAACATCGCTGTTGTATCATTTGATGTGGCGGGAGTTAACTCAGTTACTTTATAAATATAATATCGTTTAGTGGGGCGAAAAGGCACCGCTTCGCCACTAATCCCGCTCGCACCTGGGCAATATTGAACGTTTCTTAATACAATACTAATAAACATACCCTTGGCATCAACGGCCGCAAATCTTTGATCTAATTTAGTTAATGCTGTTATATATTTATGTTTACAGAGTATTTGTTTAGCGACATCATTTTGAGCGATTACCTCACAATTAGGAATAATATCTCCAGATTTATAACTAACTCCCTCCACCATTAACATTAAGCTAATTGTGCTAATATCCGGATCACATTCCTGCGCACAGATTAAATCATTTTTCATTACGATTTCAACAACATTGGTAATTAATATTCCCGACCAACAAATACCTTCATATGTTTGTTTTGCAATCTTTAATAAATTAGCATCTATGTCACTCGCGACAGTAATAGGGTCATCGATATCAATCGATACAGTTATTATTTTTCTTGTAATGTATGAACTGGACATTTGCTTTAACTGGCGAAACTCGAGATAATCTTGTATAATATATTATACTACATTTATAAGCAAATTCAAATTTTAATCACTTCGTGATTCTCGGCCTCCACGCGTTTTCTTCGGCCTTTGGCCTCGAAAGCCTCGCGTCATCCTCGGCATCATAGTTTACTCATGTTATCTTATGTTACCTCATGTCGCCTGTGATGCCGAGGATGACGCGAGGCTTTCGAGGCCAAAGGCCGAAGAAAACGCGTGGAGGCCGAGAATTGCAAGGCGTAGAGAGGCGAAGCCGATCAGCCGACGCAATTAATCGGACTTTAATTTGGGTTTAACATCCCACCAAGAATACACATATTTGGTGCGAGATTGCTTACCCCGTTCCTTTATCTCTAAATCAATTAGTTTGTTTTTAATGGTTGCACATATACGATCAACCTGCATTTTATGATACCCACCTGCTCGCACACTAATACCTAATTCGGCTAATATTTCCAATAATTCGAACTTCTTTTTAGTATTACAAACTATACCCTTTTGCAAGAATCTTAAGTCGCCATGTGTGGTTGCTTTTGCTGATGTTTTCCTTATCTTAAACTTCATATTATCACCAACCATTTCGAAATAGCCTACAACACGGGAGTTATCTTTATATTCTATGTTTTTATTTAGGGCGATTTTATTTGTTTCGAACCATCGCATAATACTCGTATCTAGAAGTCGCACAGAATCGCGTGATGTATAACCGATAATATCTTTACCAGCATAATCGAATTTATTAAAGCTTTTGACAACATCACGATATACTTTAACTTCACCGGCTGTAATCAATACATCCAAAGAAGCCAAAAACTCCAATAGTTTTGTTGTAACAGGTGGTAATTTCATTTTAGCATCTTTAACAGTCAATAGGTCCTCAATAACGGCATCAAGATAATACAACTGGAACCATTCTGGGTATTCTAAGAATTCACGATATTGTTCTGCACTACGTGATTCAAACTTGGCCCTTAGTCTACCCATAGTCGCTATTTTATTATCCATGTAAGTAGATAGATTAATCATTACACCATGTGTATTATTAACATGTGTTTGCATGATCCACGTATCTATATCGGCATAAACCTCATTTCCGGCTGTATTGGCTTGAGCTATTGACTTGTAGAATCCTTTCTCGCTGTATTCATATTGCACTTTACTAAAAGGACTAGTAAACATATTAATATGCGGAAACAACATATAATAATCACCTGATTTGCAAATCTTATATTCAATACCATCAATAACTAATGTTTTATCATTATAATCGACTATACGTTCCCATGGATAACTACCTTGCATGCCCATCACAGCATCAACATAATTGATTGTAGTGTCATCTGAAGTATGTAATAGGTGGTGAAGCGCGGCCGCAAAGGTTCCTGGGTTAGTTAGCGCAGGATTAACTTCAACACTAAATGGTGGGTTTTGAACACCTTCCATAAGCTCATCGAATGTGTATACTGGTTTTAAATAAAACAAACGTTTGATATTAGCGCATGTATCCAATAGTTCCTTGTAAGCATACCCATAAGCATAATAAGTATTGTAATTTAATTTTGACGCTTCAGTAGGTTTTGTCGTATACCTAGGGGTGTATTCCAAGACACCCAAATCAACAAAACCACCCTTAGATACAGTTTCATAGTTAATATCAACGTCAATTGAACGTGAATAGTTTTCTTGTTCTATTAATTGCACTTGTTGATAATCTTTAATTTTATCAAAGTAACGATATAATTCTGGTGATATCAGTTCCAAGTGTTCATACTCAGTAGATACGCTACTTGCAAGCATATAAACTGATACATTCCATTTATCACGAGGTAAATCAATATGACTATAATTACGGACAGCTCGGCCAATAATCTGCATTAAAATCGGAATCTTGCTAGGTATTGAGGTAATAATAAGATGCTGAATTGCTTTAAAATCATATGATTCTTTAATAATTTTACTACCTACTAGGATATTAAAATACAAACCATTGGCATTATTGCTTGCGTTATATTTGGCTAAACTCGCGTCCATGACATTCTTTTCAAGGTCGCTGTGCGCCATTACAAACCTTGCTGGATAGAACTGATGTGGCATGATGTCGCCCAAGGACTCATTAGCAGCATCCACATTGGTTCTTTTTTGTTTCTTTATGGTGTTATCGGTTGAATGTTGATCGAATCTTTGACCGCAAATACAACAAAGGGTATTTTCAACCGGTTCACTAGATTCATCCAATACCCCATTTGCTTTCAATATCTCCTGTATCATCAATACACCACTCATCTTCACTCTTTCGTGGTAAATCATTATCTTTGCACCGGCGGCTTTGTCACCTTTAGCCCGCGTCATGATCTCCCTTATCAAACGTAGTAATTCAACATACTTAGTTGAATATTTGATTAGAATATCCTCATGTAGAAAATCACCAACGTAGACATTATTAGCATTACTGAACTTTTTACTACGAATTAAGTCACTGGTTGGTTTACTCTTTTCGTTATCAATATCGCCATTATCAGAACGAATTAAACTACGCGCGTCACTGCTTTTAAAGATTCCGATGTCAGGATTGGAAGGATCAGGTAATACCATGTCATAGATGGTTATACCATCAGGAGGAATCAAATGGTAACTATAAGGTGTATTACGAACAACAATTAATTCGTCATCTTCTTCTTCGATTAATGTTTCATCATCAGTGTTACTATTTGTGGTTGGTATAGTTGGTGTCGCTGATTCATCTAATGGTTCAATTAATGATTCTAAATTAGGTATTTGGCCGCCGCGTGCTTTATTAACATAATCATTAAGAGTTTTTTGGTGCACCTGGCTCATTCCACAACGTATAATCTTTAAATATTTTATTTCTCCAAGCTCAGGTAATACTACAGTTTCGCCAATCATCTCACGTTTAGGGAAATACTTTGGGCTGAGATCTTGGACAAAACTTATTCTACCCATTAATAAATCACCTATTTTACTGATAGCGCCTGGTAGTAATTCCTTATCAGGAGTAAAAAGCTCCTTACGTGTGACTTTTAGTTCAACTGGCACTAGATAATTAATAACTTCTACAATTTCCGGTGATGTATTAATAGCCGTTGCCGACATAAACACAGCATGTAATTTTTGTATACTATCTAATACAAATTGTAAAGCGGCACCGTAGTTATTCTTTGATGTGGTGTTGTAAGTATTATGTATTTCGTCACAAATTATCAAAGAATTCTCAAATTGCGACAAAAGAGTGAGATTGACACGTAATCTACCAGCCGTTATTTCTTTTCCTATAATCTCCTCATATGTAATCTTTTCGCCTCTGTCTAATGAGGCTTTAAACTTATGATCAAGATCTGTCAAGTTGACATTTGAGCCGGTTGTAGCATCACTAAATAACTTATTTACAAACTCTTTATATCCATAGAATCTAAAGAAACCTCCTTTTGCTTTATTAGTTATACGTTTTTTATATCTTATTAGGGCATCTTTGTAGATTTTGATATCCTCAGGACGGTGAGATAATGCTGCTGTTTGTAATTTATTTAGTTCCTCGCGTTCCTTATGGGTTATAAATCCGAATTCTGGATATTTCAACAAGTCGCGAATGAAAGCAGCTTTTGTGCCGGCGAATCCCAATATGAATACATTTGGAGTGGCTTTATCTATCTCATATAGTTGCCGACGGGAAGTGGCCTTAAGCGCCAACTTTTGATACTGTTCTCGGTAAACATTAATAAAATTCATTGCGATTGATATAGCTGTAATTGTATTATGTGAAACGATAAAATCACTTAATAGAAATCGGGCACTTAGTGCGTTGTGTAAATCGTTGTGTAAATCGTTGTGTAAATCATTGTGTAAATCATTGTGTAAATCATCACATGAATCACCTTGTAATGTAACCCCGTAGTAAGTTCCTTGCCCTAAAGCGGTAATACTAAACCCGCAACCTATTGATTCAAATGTATATTTAGGGGAATCGCTAAATACATCACATAATAACGCCGATTGGTTACACTTAATGGATATTAATTGACCATGTTCTATACACATTAATCCAACACTACGCAGCAACCAACAAGCGGCTTTGGGAGTTATTGAAACTATAGAATAACTTTTTGCTTTACCAACGCTTAAGCTTGTATCTAATAACAACACCCCGTTATTAACATTGTATGTTTTAACAGCGCATGCGCGTATTAATTCATATGCTGATTTTACACGTTCTGATTTTAACTTACCAAATCCATACATAGGTTTATCAATAACATCAACTTCGCCTAAATACAAACTATATGCGGACGCATAAGATTGTGTTTTGATATATTCATTTAACGGTATGTCAACAACAACGCCCGTATATCGGTGCTTTAAGCTCAATATATGACTACCGTTACATGTGAATGATGTGCCGTGTGTTGGTGTTATTTTATACATTTCTTCTGTGCCATTACATACACTAATAACTGGTCTAGGTTCGCCTAAAGAACCCATTAGAATGTCGCCAGGTTGGATACATTGACTTAATTTAACGCCGCCGTCATGCATCATTACGCCGACGTCCGGGCCCAGACATTTACCTGTTCCTGTGCCATATGCCAGCAATACGCGCTTGTAGGGCGAATTAGGTGAGACAAAACTTTCACTAAACAATTGGTAGCTTTTTAATCTTAAATTCTTGCTTTCCAATTGGGTTAATATACTGATTTCATTACGATCTCTAAACCCATCAATATTTTTTAATCTATAAAATTCAGTATGATGTAATAGTTTCGAGTATTCACCTTCATTGTTTAGTTCTGCTGGGTATAAAATATCATCAATTTGATCACTTTTGTCCATCTCACTACTCATATTATTTAGATTATTTAGATAATTACAAGGTAGTTTATATTTGATTAAAGAAAAAATGATCGAGAATTCAATGCAAGAATATATAAATACTTTTAACGATCTAATTAACGAAATTTATAAAACAAGTGGACAAAATATTACGACTAATAACATACGTAGTTGTTTATCCATAAGTGATGAATTAAAGGATATTGCAAATCAATTAAGGCAACTATCTGATCGCGCGATCGTGTTTTCAAATAAAATTAATGAAAAAATACATTCAGAAATTACAAACCTTAATAATGCTATTATGCCTAAAGCCGATGCGGTGGATAATATCCCGATAACAGAGTCCGTAGCCTTAAATGCCGTCGTAGTAAATGGCTTTAGTGATGTCTGTAAAGATTCTCGAATCTATTTTGTAGAAAATGCTAATCATTTTGCTTTTTATCTTAATGATAATCTATATCACGGCAACATAGGCAAGATTTATACTAATGAAAAGAATCCAAAAAAAATAAAACCATGTAAGTTTCTTTCCACTTGTAATAGCAACAAGTGTGATTATTACCATGATCCTATGCTAATGGTTGGTAGTAGTGATATTCGTAATTTTGTATCTACAAGTTGGGCATATGAACGCGGGCGTAAAATCGGCTCATTGAGTAATCTTGATATTGAACTTAAAATGATAGAAAAAGAAGATGCTGAGCGATATGTAGCACAAACAACGCATGATCTACTAGTTTCCACACTATTATTTCAACATCGTAAAGTATAACTTTTGTTGGGTGTTGTGGTAAACGTTGGAGTTAATTATCACTTAACTGATTGTAAATACTATGTTTTGCTTTTACATACGGCTTTGTATATTTTTTGTATATCTTTAGGAGATTCTTTGCAAAGTTATACATACCCGGTTCGTTAATCTTTATTTGTTCAATGTCCATCCATCTAACTTCACTGATTTCACTAGTATCATAAACGGCCGGATAAACGTATTGTCCAGTGTGCTTATAGCCCGCAAGGAAATATCGGGAAATATACTTTGTGTTGTTGTCAATAATTACCCATTTTTTGCTAGGTAAATTCAGTAATTGATAGCTACCACGCGACAATCCTGTTTCCTCATTAAATTCTCTGATGGCGCAACTAAGATCACTCTCACTAAAAGCTTTTTTTCTTCCTTTAGGTAATTCCCATATCAAACGTGAATTATTGCTTCTTTCTATCAGAGATCGAAGTTTACTACCTGTATCATTAAACAATATAGTATACTTATTTTTTGCAGGAAAGTAGGAACTATTTAACGGAGTGTTTAACCAAATTCTATACCAAATTTGATTAAAATTACCGCTCATTAGATCCAGTTTTTCGTCCCTGGTCATTCCATTTAGTAATTTTAAAACGCTGTTACTGTCGTTAGGATCATAACTACCATGCACAAATTGCACAAAATTGTATGTATTACGTTTACATACCATTAGTAATTCGGCACGATGTGTTTTTTCATTTATTCTACAACAGGCGATACCCATCGAGTATTTAACTCTATCTGGATGTTTGGTATTATTTTCGCGTAAAGTGTTTGCATTAATGTTTCCCGTATGCTTTCGCGTAGTTATGGTTTTAAACTCCGATTCATTATTTTGTTCAATTGGTTTAATGAGTTTCGTAGTTGTAAGTAAGGTAGTGTTTTCACGTAAAGTGTTATTTACACCCTCGGAATGTTCTAATAATGTAACGTTCATTATAACGATTCCCCGTAATGATAACTGCGGGATTTTAAATTGCTAGTATGATATTGAGTATCATTACTTATTTTTAATTTATAATTTTTTAGCAAGTAATTTACTCAATTATATATAACACGTTATTAATCATAAAAGTCATCATGGAAGCACTCATAAACGCCATTTTGGTTCTTGTTTTTATCATCTTGTTGATGTGCATGTGGCGCATGGTCGGCAAGAGTTGCATGAAATCAGCCGAAGGATTTGAAGTTATTGATCCTAGATTTAAAAGCACGGGTAATAGCACTGGCTTTGGTATTAGCTCGCGCACAATCTCAGGTGAATATCAAAAGATGTGGGATAACCGCACTGGTTCACTCCCCAATTTCAAAGGTAGCCAATAAGAGATCTGATACCACAATCCTTATATATTATTTTTTGAGTTAAAAATGAATAGATTAATAGTATAATTATCGTATATAAATCTGTTGCATTAATCTTTGAATATGAACGCTGGAGACAAACTCGACGATGATCTTACTGAATTTATCACATCACGTGTCCATCCTGATATCAAACAAAGGACTGATAAATGGTGTGAAGTGAAAATGTATACTGTGGGTGGTAGTCAAGTAGCAGTGCTTGAAGGTGCTAATCCCTATGAGACTGAACGTGATCTAGTTGCTCATAAAGTTGGCCTTGAAGATAAAAAAGCAAAAGGGGCTATGTTTGAGATAGCCGTTAATTGGGGTAATGTATTTGAAGATGTATTGCGAAAATACGCAGAGATGATCTACAAATGTAAGGTTGTTGCAGATGATGCATTCATATTGGATACTGAATGTGAAGCAATGAGTTATTCACCTGATGGTCTCGGTATAGTTGAAGACCCAGGTAGCAATGAGCGATACATTGCGTTGTTTGAATTTAAGTGCCCTTGGAGCCGTCAAGTCGGCGGCAAGATACCTAAATATTACCGCAGTCAAGTATTGATGGGTCTGGGAATCATACATGTCGCGGCAAAGGGTATTTACCTTGAAGCGGCGTTTAGGTTGTGTCGAGCCGATCAATTTGACAACACAACGTCTCATATTACACTACCAAAACAATCAGCTGTCAAGACTGATTTAGAGGAATGTTTGCTTAAGGGTGTGTTTAAGGTAAGTAATGCGATTGTTGCCGCTGAGTCACGTGATTTGGCGCTTCTACCGCCTGAGAACATTGTTAGACTAATCAATGATGCGGCCGCAGGAATTTGCCATTTTGAGCATGTTGATCAAATCCCCGAAGATTCCGTTTATCTTTGTTGGAAACTACTTGATTATAACATTATTTATGTCGACCCCGTGCCTGGATATCTTACTGATCTACGCCCTAAAGCGCAAGAGGTTATAGGAATCGTCAAAAAATATAAGTCAATGGACAAAGCCGACGCTGTAAAGCATCTTGACGCCAAATATGGAAAAGTTGGATTTAGTGACGAAGGTATGTGTTAACCTCATGGTTTTTAACCTAACGGTTTAACCTAACGTTCGCAAATTCTATAAGCTATATGTTTACCTGATGTTTCGCTTGTTCTAAATACTTTAACAACATCTCCATTTTTTGCGCCTATCCATACCGCTTGAACATCACCTACTACGATTTTAGGAAAATATTTTTGATGTGTTTTATATCGTGTGCAATATTCACTTACTTCGGCCTTATCAGCGATTATATGAGGTTGACTAAATACATGTTTGGGAAAATGAATAATGAATCGGCTGTAATCATGCACTTCAACATATATTTCGCTTGTTTTTGCATAAGTGTCTAATTTGGCGCTAATAGCTTTTTTAATTTCGACATGTGGTAGCACAAACATTAATTGTATTGGTTTTTGCTTTAATATAACTTTCATGATTGAATCTATCGAAGCACTTTTATCCAAATATCGGCTGTTAATATTAAATATAACTACAATAAATTTACCATTTGTGACAGGTGTTAGATTGATGACCTTGCCGTCAACTTCACGCGTAGCTGTGGGATCTGGCACGGCACTCAACATAACATATCCTTCTTGCGACACTGTAGATTTGACTTGTGTTTCATTCATCATTGCTGATTCAGCCTTCATTCCGCGATATGGTAACATTTCATGAACATGTTTGTAAACTTCAAAGGGCTCAAATTTATAACTTACAAGACTCATAATTTAATTATACTTGGTGTTGATCTACGGTTGTGAAATGAAATAAGCTAAATTGCCTCTATTTGTATATATGTTAGTATAATATTAATTTCATTTTTTTAACAAGGTTTAATTAATAATAAACTGCATAATTTATTTATTTTTTTGTTGATATTTTGCTCGATAGTTATATATACCTATACTCGTTTTATGGAAGACACATACTTAATGTCAAGCACGAACAAAACCGTTGATACGATCAAGTCGTTCATGTACGACTACGCTTTGATTATCCTTGCTGTTGTAGTTGTTTTGGTTATTGTTCTCGTTTGGGCAATGATGAAGAAGCCTGAAGGATTTATGCCTACTCAATTGGCGGCTCAACAACAAGTTGGTTTGAGCGGTAGTGAAAACTACATGAAGGAACCTGCCGCGAATCCTAATGCCGCCATGGCCGCCTGTGGTGACGCTGGTATGATGGGTGCCGCTGAAGCCTGGGCTTGGATGGGTCAAGCTGCTACTGGTCCCGAATCGATGGCCACCAAGCGCAACACTGAGGACACGTTGAGCAAGATTGCCGCTGGCTTCTAAGCTCTTTAAACATCAGTTTAACTATTTTAATATAATACAAAGTTATCAAAACGCACATTTAATAGATATTTTTATTTTTTCACTATAAAATAAAAATATACTAATCTAATTATATGACACACCTGGTCGTGAATAATTATTAATTTGTAAACACACTCTCAAACCATAACTATGGAAATACCAGCATTTCTTAAAAACACACGTGTTGTGGCCTTGATCGTATTACTCATAGTGCTTATTGCCGTTTACGTTTACTATAAACGTGGCGCCTTTAGTATCGGTAAATCAAAGAAAAAGTCAAAGTCCAAGACATCAACAACTACCAATGACGCCACTGATACAGATGATGTAGATGAACTTATACGCCAACTAGATGAGGCGCAGGAGTAATTTGTGTTCACTACGTTCCACAAATTGTCGGTCTCCACGTGTTTTCTTCGGCCTTTGGCCTTGAAAGCCCCGCGTCACCCTCCGTATTTTTTGAGGCCAAAATAGTGACTTTTAGGCTATTTATGTTACCTCAAGTAAACAGATGGACACTTAATTATGGAGGGTGACGCGGGGCTTTCAAGGCCAAAGGCCGAAGAAAACACGTGGAGACCGACCCAAGCAAGGTGGAAAGCGCAGCGCCACCGATGCGTTAAATTTGAATTTTAACATACGTAAGGTATTGTTTATTGAGTGTTGAGTGTTGAGTAATTAAGTGATTAAGTTAAAAATGTCAATTAATTCTACTGAAGATATCGCAGCTCAGTTTCCTATTGTTACAGTTGAGGATTCAATTAGAAACAAGGATTGGGCCGCAGGTAGCAGCTCACCAGTTGACGTAAATGATTATTATTGGTTGGAAGGAAAGTTACAATACGCAGCCTTGACGTTTCCACCAAGCTTGTATAAATGTCTCGATGAAGTGGTAGTTAATACCCTGGATCAGATGTGGAAGATGCTTTACAAGGAACTAATGCCGGGATTAACATCATTAGGTAATAAATATACACCTGATCTTACCGAACAAGTAACTACGATTGATATAAGTATCGACCATACGGGTATGATAAGTGTGCGTAATAATGGCCGAGGTGTGCCTGTAGTTAAACATCCAGTAAACTCAAAATGGCTACCGCATCATATATTTGGAACACCTTTTCAAGGTTCAAATTACGAAAAAGATGAGGACAACATAGTTGGAGGCACCAATGGTATCGGTGCGAAAGTTACCAATATCATGAGCGGTGAGTTTATCATTGAAACAGTTGATGCCGCAAGACGACTACGTTACCGCCAATCATGGCGCGATGGTATGCGTATTGCAACTGATCCTCAAATTGAACCGTGTGGTCAAGCCCCTTATACACAAATATCATTTCGACCACTTTACACAGATCCAAATACTTACAAGTATACATCATATGATCAAATTAAACCAATTATCGAAACTTTAGTCACTACGCGCGCGATTAGTGCATCGTTATATGCAACCTTAACTACACAATGCGCGCGTGCTTGGGTCAAATCAACATTCCCACGTAGTAGAAAATTCATGGACTATGTTGCAGGTTGTAAAGTAACAGCAAACGGTAAAGACCTACCTATAAACAACTTGGAAGAGTTTGTAATTGCGTTAACATCGCAAAATGATCAAGCAGCTGACGCCCCGCAACCAAAGATAATACATGAGATATTGAGCATGAAAAATGATCGCACTGGTGCTGTATTTGAATGGGACGTTAGAATAGTTATTGGTGGCAACTGTGACGCTGACTTTAGCATTGTAAATGGTATTATAGCGCCCAAAGGCACTCACCTTACGTATCTACAGGATCAAATAGTTGACGCAGTGCGCGCGATAGTTGACTCTAAAGGTATTAAACCTGTGCAAATTCGCAACGCCTTTAAATTATTCTGTGTGTGTAAGATAGCCAACCCCCGATGGGAAGGACAACGCAAGAATGAAGTGCATAATTCGCGAAAACAGTATAAACAAACATTCTCTAAGGATGTGATCAATGAGGCCAAAAATGCCATTATTAAATACTTAGAGGAATTATTATTTGCCAACGACAACAAGAAAAAAACAAAAAAGTCAAAGCCTAAGTATGAAAAATATGAGCCTGCCAAGTTTGCGCATAGCGGCAAAATAAGTGAAACACTCAAGTGCCGATTGGTGCTTAATGAAGGCGATAGTGCAATGACAACAGCGATTAAAGGTATCGTGAAACATTATTCAAATAACTACTATGGCTTTATGAGCACAGGTGGTGTTATTATGAATGTGTTGAGAGAAACCACAATTAAAACAATCGGTGGTCGCAGATATTGTGATATTAGCCCCGCTTTGGCAAAAAACGTGTTCTTTACGGAATTTCTCAAAATTACCGGCTTGCGGATTAATTGTGAGTATCTACCAGGTGCTCCAGAATGGCGTGATTTGAATTATGGAGGCATTGTGTGCTGTTTAGATCAAGACCACGATGGCCTAGGAAAGATCTTTCCTCAGATTTTGGCGATGTTTAAAACACTTTGGCCCAACTTATTACGATGTGGATATGTTGCTAGGATACCCACGCCTATTATTCGATGCTACCCTAAAACGGGCGGTCAAGTCGATGAATTATATACTGATCAGGAATACCATAAATGGTTAGGCGATCACACCCCAGACAACTATGAGATTAAATATTATAAAGGATTAGCAACTCATACGGATGCTGAAACTATCCATATGTTTAGTGAATTGGAAAATAAATTACTCAAAGTAGAATACGACCCTGATGCCGATGAGCTGTTTGAAATCTACCTTGATGAAAACAGCAATGATCGCAAACGTGTCTTGAGTTTACCTATAACTTATAGAGACGATGAAACATGTCTCGATGAAATCACCAATCATCGAGTTAAATGTAGTGATGTGTTGAAATATGACGCTGATCATTTCCAACGAGATGATCTTGGGCGTAAATTAATCGGTATCGATGGTCTTAATGAATCTGGTAGAAAGATTGTTGATGCTAGTATTAAAGTATTTAAAACCAACAACAAAGAAATACGAGTTAGTGAATTGGCGGCAAAAGTTGTTGAATTTGATGCTTATCACCACGGTGAAGTGGCATTATACGATAACATTAAAAACAAAGCCTTTATTGACGTTGGTGGCAGACAGTTGCCGTTGTTGTTGCCATTTGGCAATTTTGGATCACGTAGATGTGGCGGTAAGGAAGATTCAGGGCAACCTAGATATGTTCACACAAAGCTAAACAAGCGCCTAGTGAACTTGCTTTATCCAAATATCGATTACGGTATGTTGAAATTTGTGGAAAGTGAAGGCAAAAGAGCTGAACCTACTTGGTTTCCAGGTATTATTCCTGTTCATCTCTGTGAACATGTAGAAATGCCAGCACATGGATGGAAGATTCGTGTTATTGCACGAGATGCTATTGATTTAATTAACGCCACTCGCACATTAATCTATAATGGCGATAATGCGCATATACTACCGCCTAGATACTTTACACACGGCTGGACAGGCGACATTAAGCTGATTAATGGCAGCAAGTGGAGCTGTGGTAAATTCAATGTGTTTAAGGTTAAAAACACAAATTATATCAGAATTACCGAATTACCTATAAGAACATGGACAAAACCTTATATTCTTAAATTACGGGAAAAATCCGATTTGCCGACAGAAAAGGTAATTAAGGACGTTGTTAATGACTCACCGGATCGCGTTGATATTTTGGTGATTTTGCAAGATAATGCATTAGAATTACTGGAAAGAATGTATGGAGATGTTAATGACGGTATTGAACAATACTTGGAACTTAGAAGTAGATTATACGAGAACTTAAATTTCATGGGTGTGAATGGTGAAGTGGTTTGTATGGAAACACCTGAGCAGGCTATTAAATACTGGTTCCCATATAGAAGAAACTTGTATACACTGAGGACGGAACGAAAGTGTATACTTTTAGAGTTAAAGATAATGCAATTGGAGCAAAAGCAAAAATATATTAATTCAGGTATTAGTTTATTGGATATGGAAGACGATCAAATCGATCAATTGTTGTCCAACCAGGGTTACTTAAAGATATATAAAAAGATAATTGATTGCCCTGATTTCATACCTAATCAAGCTCTTAGAGATAGCACATTTAAACATAAAAAGGCCGGTTATAAATACTTGATTGATGGCGTTAATGATCGCAGTAGAACTCGTAAAGGTAAAGATGCGCTTGTTGCAGAAATTAGTAAATTAAAATCAGAATTACGTGAGTATGAAGAAGAAATTACGCGTGATATCTTCCCTGGTGCAAAAGAATGGTTAAACGAATTGGATGAATTGGAAGAAATCATCAAACTAGGCAGATCTACAAATTGGACCTATGATAAGAGCAATAAATTCACGTTCGCGAAGTCAAAAAAGTAAACATTGTAAATATTATTTACAACAACTCAGCTACAATATAAACAACAAATGTTAAAGCTTTGTTATTTTTTTAATATACTTATTGGCAAGGAAGAAAATACATAAAATGAGAAAATTTTGGCTTAATTTACCCTGGTGTAGCGGTGATGAGACTGTCAAAGATAATTGGGAAAAAACATTAGATTATATTAGAGACAGAATTGACAATCTAACCGTGACCGAAATTGACAACATGATATACCAATTTAGTGACCGTAAAGTCGGCACAAGAATGTGGATTGATTTATTACAAAAATACTCATTAGATACAGACACTATTAGTGATGAGAAGTTCCCACAGGAATATATCAATGGTAATATCCTACCAAAGATATTTAACTTGATTTTAAACTGTCAACATATCCTCCCAAACACAATACAATGTTATGTCTTGGACTCACAAACGTCGGCGGTTAATATACGTTTACGCCAAATCGAAGCAGCATTACTACTAGCTATGGGATTTCTATGTATACTTAATAATTATTCCGATTTCTGTTTAATCGGAATGTATAAGAATTTAGATATCAGAGCATTACATTCTTACCTTTGTTATTTTGATATGATTGATCTCGACTCTAATTATATTATAATCTATTCAAAATACAATGTTAATTACCAAATCAATGAACATAACGATGAAAATAAGGAAAACATTAACTACAATAATACAATCAAAATGGGCGAACAAAACGGCAATATTATGACCAGCGATTGTAAGATACAGTTATTTCCTGTGTTAGATGATATTATTCGTGAAGACGGCAAACAAACACCTAACATTGGCGAAATAACTATAATTTGTCGCCCTGAAATTCGGCTAGTTAAATTACTATTTCCCGGCAAGCTTTATCCAGTTGAGTATATCACAGTATTAGGCGCGATAACAGTTTGTAAACACAGCGGTATTGGGTCTAGTATTAGAATCGAATATGATCCTAGTGAATCAAGATACGCTGAAATGTCTTATGGTAATGTAGCGTATCCTATGAATGTGCTATTACCCATCAATCATAAATCACCGCATGCAATTAATGTATTCAGTAGCAATATGGAGTTGATTGGTATTTGTTTGGATAATATATACAGTGGTAGCTGTTATGTCGCGGCAGGCGTCATGGACGCATATCATATCAATAATAGTTTAGTGGAAGAACTACACGCTATACAACTTATATTTGCTTGTATGACAAGTAAAACGGGTAAAAAATTAGTATATTATCCAATTCATGCAAACGCTGAACGCGGGTTTAGCGAATTTGTAGAGTTTCTTGAAAGGTTCAAAATCAAACCTTTGGAGCTAATTAAACTATATGGACAGACTTTACATAAACACAAAGCTACCAATGGTATTCAATTTAGTATCTTTGAAGCGATGATTCGCGACTATAAACCAATAAAGTCAGCATTTTAATTCGCTGCGCGAATTCTCGGCTTCCATGTTAATCACTTCGTGATTCTCGGCCTCCACGTGTTTTCTTCGGCCTTTGGCCTCGAAAGCCCCATGTCAACCTCGGTATTTTAGATTACTTTTAGAATATATTTTGCCGACTTGTGTTATCGGGTATTAACTAAAAATACCGAGGTTGACATGGGGCTTTCGAGGCCAAAGGCCGAAGAAAACACGTGGAAGCCGAGAATTGCGAAGCAATTAACATGGAAGCCGAGAATTGCGAAGCAATTAACTTATAAAAAATTGAACATTAATATAATACTCTTATAAGTAATCAAGGTTTAATATAAGCATGAGTTCGAAAGCAAAAGCAAGTGCGGCGCGCGAAAACACTAAAGCTGCCTCAAAGGATGCATCGCCCCGACTATCTCCCGATCCGAGTGTTAATGCAAGTGTAAAAGTCAGCGACATACAGGTAATCGAAGAAAAACCGGTTGGATTATCCCCTGAGGCTAGTAGTAAATTACAAGCAATGTTCTATCCTAAATATTGTAGTTTCATAGTATCTAATATCGACAATGCGATAGCAAATGGGTTACGTAGGACCATGCTACAGGAATTATTAGTATCTCATTTAACATTTGATGAAGAAAACTTTAAATGCAATGATGCGTTTATACTCATTGATATGATCAAGAAACGATTTAACTTAATTCCTATCCTACAAGACACTTCACAAGAGGCTGTATTTGAATTAATAGTAGACAACAGAACGCCTACAGATATAGTAGTATACACTACCGATTTACGTATCATTAAAGGCGCAAAAAAGATACCGTGTAATAAAATTCCATTGTTTTCACTCGCTGTTGGTTGTAGTATTAAGATTAAAAACATCAGAGTTGAACAAAAGTTTGCATATGAATATGGATTTGGAGGTTGTATAGCATTTAATTGTGCGAGTGTTCCGGTGGACATCAAGCCGATTGAACAACGTGCTATAGCTGATCAATACCATGATTATTATGCAAATATAGCATCCGCACTTAAAGATGGCGATGTAACTAAATTGAAACATGGATTGCCAAGTTCTGTTGCAAATCCAAATGTTTACAAGTTAAGTTTACGAACTAATGGCAATATAGCACCTGAAGAAGTAATCAAAGCGGCATGTAGTGCGATGATTGAAAGATTGGAATATATAGTAAATATAGCGCCGATTACAGAACAAGGTATTTATAAATTAGTAATTAAGGGCGAAAGTGACACTATTGGAAATATTATTTTGAGAACTGGACTTAAACTATATCCAACAGCTGAAATAACCACTAATGCCGATACTACCACTCGTAGTATCACCATTACTGTTAAATTAGAAACAACTGGTGTCAGCTCATTTCAAGCATTCATAAAATCTATTATAGATAATGCTATATCTAAAATTCGACAAATCGATATGCAGATTTAATTTGTGATAACTCGTTTCACTCGTTCCACAAATGTCGGTCTCCACGTGTTTTCTTCGTCCTTCGGACTTGAAAGCCCCGCGTCACCCTCCATATTTTTTGGTATCATTCAGTTAACATAAGTTGCCTAAATAGCTGATTAAAAGTTATCAAAAAATACGGAGGGTGACGCGGGGCTTTCAAGTCCGAAGGACGAAGAAAACACGTTGCGGAGCAACGGGCCCTAGGCCTTCGGCCGTGGGGTCCCGTGGAGCCCGACATTTGTAAGGCGTAACGCGAAGCGTAGCCGCACAAATTAAATTATTTTTTATCGTTATTGATGTTATTGTATATATAAATATACATACGTATAATACATAAGAATCTGTTAATAATCTATATTGAATAATAAATCATGTCTAACGTATTACTAATAGTTGGCAATGGTAAACAATCGCCCGAGAGTGTAAAAATCTTGAGATATTTGTTACATAATATTGATGTAATTAAAGATCGTGGATTATATGTTAAAGTTGCTAAATTTAGCCAAGATAACGATAAGATTATGAAACTAGTAGTTAAGAATGGGGTTGCTAGATTGCCCGCATTGTATAGTAAATCAGGGCCTGTATTCGGTAGTTTAAAAATTAAAGAAGAACTTAGTAATTTAACTACTGCGCCGCGAAGTCAAAGAGGTAGGAATGGCCCCACACGTCAACCTGCCGATCCTATGCAAAATATCTTGCGTGAACGTCTAGCAGAAGATGACTTTACAAGTTATTTGGCCAAAGATCTATTTACACGAGGCCCTGATGGTAAATTAAAGGGTATTAGCATATCCGCTGAGGAAGGCGGTGGAGATGGCGGAGAGCGCTTTGAAGATAACCTAGATGATACTTTCCAACGTAGGATGGGTGAGATGAATAAACGCCGCAAGGAAATGAATATGGGGGCTGAAATGACGCAAACACCGCAACGAAGCAGCGGCGATAACCGCCAAGGAATGGGTAATCGTGGTTACACCGGTTACAACGACACGCAACGTGGGTATAATGATAATCAACGTGGAAACATTGATGATGATACTAGGTATGATAATATTGTTGATTTCGACAACAATAGACGCGGTGGTAGAAACAACCAAGCGCCAATGGGCCGCAGTGATGTTGCAGATATGATGAAACAAACCGGCATAAGTGGCGACTTTGCTGCCGACATGGCGCAACCAAAGGATCAAGATGATGAAATGCTCAATGCATGGTTACAAAATAACATGGGTAGTAGCTAGGTGAGTGGATAACTAGGTAAGTAAAACAAAAAATAACTAACAACTAATAATTTTTTTGCTTTAGAACTTAATGGCATCGTGTTTAACTTTACCATTAGGGTGATATGATGTTGTATGCATATGTTTACCATCCGCATACTGTGACTTCATCCAAATCAAACCAACGCGTTTCTTGTCAAAGTCGATGTCGTAATAATTTATTACTTCACCGTGTAGTTTTTCATTGAAATATTCAGAATAGGACATCATACTACCATTTGCACGATATTCTTCGATCCAAACACGTGCACCATTGTCATATAAAGTGCGCGATTTGAAGCCGCCGTGTGGGTAATACTCTGTGCGGACGTTATGTAACTTACCACGATACAAAGTGTATTCAAGTGATTTGCGGCCATTTTCGTAATAATAAACTTGATGTCCATTTTTGCTTCCAGTGAGGTATTTTTTGATTGATTCAATGTTACCATTGGGATAATAACGATATACCAAACCATCATATTTGTCGTTGTTGTAGACTCCTTTTGCGCTGATCTTACCGTCGTCGTGAAAACGCGTAAATTCACCGCTTTTGACTCCTAAGTGACACGCCCATACGTTCATCAATTTACCATCGGTGTCGTATACTTTACATTCACCGTGTTTAACGTTCTTGTCAAACATTTTGATTGATTTTACCACACCACCTTCATAATACTTGGTGACTTCGCCAACAATAACATCATCAACATAAGGTATTTTTTTAAATATACCTGAAGTGCGCGAATAATAGATCGTGCGCATGCCGTTCTTTTTTCCATTTTTCCACATGATTGTTTCTGAGACACGAGGTGGTTCCTTCACATCGGTTCTAAGGTATGATGTTTCGAGACCATCTATAACACCATTGACGTATTCTATAGTATGTCTCAACGCACCGGTTTCATAATAATACTTGCAAAGACCATTTAATTTATCAGCTTTGTAGTTTCTAATTTCATAAATGTAATCGTAAAGCCAGTTACGTATCACCTCTTCGCCTTCACGAAGACCGTCAATGTAGAAGGTTGTAGTTTCGCGATCAAATTCACGTTTAATTTTGACACCTTGTAGCAAGTCAAGAACATACTCGCATCTTTCAATTTCATCACCGGTGTCATTATAGGTGACAAACACACCATCTCGTTTACCCATGCTGTAACAACCAACTTGTTTTTGTAAACCATTTTCATGATATGTGGTATATAAACCATCGAGCAGATCGTCGACATAGTTGCAACTCAGACTCAACATTTCAGAATCGATGAATCTGCCGACACAATTACCATGTTTCATTCCTTTGGGATTGCGAGTATAGACAACAATAGTTTCATCAACAATCTCAACACATTCTTCACTTCTGTTGATTTCCATGATGTTTGATATGTTAATAAAGGGTAATTGAGTAAGTATAAGTAGTAGATTAGATAGTATTATCGTAGACATATTATGCATCAAATATTCAATTTTTAATTGCGCTAGGCCAAAGGCCTTTACGCGATTGTTGTTCTCCAGCTTTGCCGGCTCTTGCGTTGCATCACGGAACTCTGGGCCTTGCCGAGGCCAAAGGCCCTAAAGCGAAGGTTAACACCCAACACCCTCCATATTTATGGCTAAACCTGGGCTTAACTCATGTAAATTAACTTTTTTAAAAATATATAACTAGGTTTATATAATCGATATCTATAAATCAACATCGTATAAATGACCGATTTGAGTCGCAATTCAACCAACTTTCCAGTTAGATTATTGGAATATTTTAAGTCACTTGAATTCCCTACTGAGTATGACTTTTTACATTATTATCAGAATATAACACGACATTATTTTGTTAACGTTAAATCGGGCGCACGGGGACTTTTGGCCGGATTAGAGATGGGTTTAGGTAAGACTATTCTCGCCATAGCGATTGCTATGGATATGATGAAAGAATACCAACCAATTATTATCTTAACAAAATCATTACAAGGTAATTTTACAAACAACATCATAAAATATATTAAAATGCGCGGACAGCGTGAACCAGATTATCATTTAGCCCGATTATCAGAAGAAGACATCCGTAAATGGGTAGATCGTAATTTCGGGTATGTATCACTTAACGCCGGTAATATGATGACTCAATTGTTGCGTAAAGCTGAGGGTCAGGCCGCAGAAGAGTTTGATGAAGTGCTCGAAGCGCGAATGGGCGAAGTAAACAAATTGGGTAGCTTGGATGGTAAATTAATCATAGTTGACGAAGCTCACAACTTATCACGGCAAATCATTAATGGTAGTAAAAATGGTATCAAGTTTTACGAAAACGCAATGAGTGCCAAAGATGCAAAGTTTCTATTCCTTACAGGAACACCAGTAGATAGCGACCCTTTTCAATATGTGCCGATGTTTAATATTATTGGTTCAAGATGGGATGATAAATTGGAAAGATTTATTCCTCTGTTACCAGAAATGTATAAAGACTTCTATGATAACTTTATTGATACGACAAATATGAGAATTAAAAATAAGGCCAAGTTTCAAAACAGAATCATGGGTTTGGCTAGTAGAGTTACAAGTAAGTCAAAACCCGGCGCCGCTAAAGAAGGCTCTACTGTGACTTCACTCGGCATTGAATTTCCGGAAGAACTTCCTATGGAGATCGTAAGAGTTGAAATGGAACCAGCACAATATGTGATGTATTTGCTTGCACGTGATTCAGAAAAAGAAGAAACTACAAGAGGTGGTAGAGTCGCTGCTGCGTCTTCAATGACTCGCCCTAAAAGCGACAAAAGTAGTAGTTATAGAGTGCGAAGCAGACAATTATCAAACTACCTACCACCAACTGGAGTAAAAACAGTTGATCAACTACCAACTACACCAGGAAGTGTTTATAGTGTTAAATTTGAGGCCATTTTAAATAACATTAACCGCCATAAAAATGGCCTAGGCTTAGTTTACTCACAGTTTGTTGAACTTGGCGGATTGTCCAGCTTTGCTAAATATTTAGAACAAAATAATTGGGAGGAATATGTCCCAAAGATCAGCACCACAAAAGCAGCCAAAACAGGTTCTAATGATATTAATGTTTCCATTGGAAATATGTATTCTGGTATGGATAACATTATAAACACCGATAGTAAAACGGTTGAATATTTAGATAATACCAGATGGTCATTCATTTCTGGTAAAACAGAATTTATCAAAATTAAACATCAAGGTGAGATTAATATTGATCTTACTGCCGAAGTCATGATAGTTAAATTTACAGGTAACACCTTGCTTACTATAGATGGTATTGTTAGAAAAATTAACGGCGTTTATGAAACTATAATACATAATGCACAAGTTAATATTAAATCAGGCGGTATGTGCGCAATTAAGGCATATAATATCCGCGAATCAAATGCCTTTATGGTTGGAGGTGGTGCTTTCACATGGCGCAATTCCGATAATATGGACATTGAAGGATTAGATGGCGTTGTTGGCGGCGATGACGCTACAGCTGCACCAACTACTACAGACACCACGCCACGACGTAGATTTGCTGTAATTCGCGGTGGTATGAGCATAGAGCAACGTGAAGATATTATTAACCGATTTAATGATCCCGAAAATCGCTATGGTAAAGATCTAGCATTGGTATTAGTATCATCTAGTGGTGCCGAAGGATTAGACTTTAAACGTGGGCGACATGTCCATATTATGGAACCGTATTGGAAATGGTCGCGTATAGAACAAGTAAAACATCGATTCATTCGTGCTAATTCACACATCGATATGAAACCGGAAGAAAAGAATGTGCAAGTATACGTATATCTTGCGATAGCAACCAATTTTGCAAAATTGGAAAAAGCAAACAAGGGCGTGGAATTAACACCAGAACAACTAAAGGCACTTGCAGAGCGTGGTGAGGAACTCAAGGAACCATCCACAGACATGGAGTTATTTGATGATGCTTACAAGGAACATAAACTTAATGAGAATGTAAATGAAGCCGTGTGGGAAACAACAATTGAGTGTTTACTGAACTCAGAACCAGGATGTAGAATATGTCAGCCTGATTCACGCAAGCTTTTCACTGATGATGTTTTCGCCGACTTGCGCGCGAGTGATCCTTGTAGAACGTATGAATATAAAACAGTTAGTGCACAGCCGATTACAGTTGCCAACACAACATACTATTATCGTGAAAATCCAGAATCCGTTTATGGATACTCTGCATTTGAGTTTGATGCCGATTTGAAAGCTTATACAGTAGTTGATGAAGCAAGCGCGATATTCAGCGACATAATGGACGCAATTCGGGAAAAAATAACGACCGGTAAGTAACATTATTATTCTAAAACGTTATACTTCTATAAGCCATATAATCTGTTACATCTCCACTTAACATCAAGATTAATTCACCTTTGTGCCATAATTCAGCTGAATTATATTTGTTATATACGCTGTTATAACTATACACCCATCCATGGTATTGATCGTCTTTAAATTCGCGCATTGCCTTTAATTTACCACTATCATAATATTCCTTTTCAATACCTTCTTTTTTACCCATATTGTAATGACATTCATACACAACGTAGCCATTACCGTCATATATTTTGTATTCACCGTGTAATTTACCACCAACATACGATGCGATAATAGTTTGTGTAAAATTTGCGCATTTTTCATAGTAATAACCGTGTAACGCGCCGTAAACATAATTTTTTTCATACCACAATCTACCATCAGTATAACTTTTAAACACACCATGCGGTATACCATTATGAAAATTACCTATAAACACATCCTGTGTTATACCACGATAATGCCGATCTACTAATGTTATTTTAAATTCTCCCTGATATTTTCCATTTGGATTCTTACTAAATTCAACAACAGTGTTATTTGTCGTGGTATGACGTTCACGGATTATCCATTTTTCTTTCAACCGCGGGGAAAGCTTTGCTAGCGCGGCGGAAATATCTTTACAAAGCCTACCACATAATCCAAATGCAGCGGGTGACTGTAGTGCAATATGCGCAATAATAATTTCATAAGGTAAAACTAACTCAGTCATGTTTAATACAAAAAAAATAATATGATTCAATTTTGCAATTAGTATGTAGATAAGTATGTAAACTAATCCACAATCAACTTACCATGATGATAATATTCTATCTTGGTTTGTCGTTGTTCTATATCGTAGTATATTTTTTCACCGTGTTTTTCACCATTGAGGTAATATGTAGTGGACTTTAATAGTTGCCGAGCGTCGCCGTAGTATTTCTCACATATACCTGTTTTAACACCATTTACATAATTATCGATTTTAATCAACCCGCCGCATTTATAAAGCTCAACTGTATATTTACCATGTAATATGTCATTAATGTAGTTTGCTGTGATTAACACCCATCCAACGCCAATCCTAAATAATCTACGCTTGAATTCACCATGTGTTTTTCCCATGTTATAATTACAATCAATCCATCCATAGTCATTTGTATCTTGCCACCAATAATTACCATGATACACACCGTTAATGTAATTCCGCCTTTCAGTTACTAATGCTGCTTCTTTGTCAATAATCTCATAAACACCTTCATATCCACCACGTGGATTTACACTAAAATTATGTATATATCTACCAGTTGATATGCGTTTACGAACTATGAATTTATCACGCACTGTGGCTAAGTCGCGGTTTAGCGCAATGTTTAGTGACCAACAAAGTCGCCTAAAGACGTTAAATGCAGCCGGCGTATAGTTTGCTATATGTATACATATCTCGCCGGGTAATACACAATTTTCCATATGTTTTTGATGTTATATATCAAAAAATATCATTATTCAAATTTAATACGATGGTGCTTATAGGTTAATTTTTGCCATTTTTTTGCACTAAATGATACCCTAGTCAAACATCCATGTTCCCATTCCTCCTCGCGCACAATGTTACCTTTGTCGCCGTAAAATGTCCTGTCTCCATGTAATTTACCCTTAACATAGCGCTCACGGCAACAGATATATCTACCATCAACGACCCAATAAGTGGCAGGCCCATCCAATATATCATTTTTATACCAACGTTCACAACTCTTGCCACCGCTAATCCATTGCTCTACACTTTTGCCGTGTTTTAAACCATGTTGGTATTCTGTTTTTTCTAATACTGTTCTATAACCACCTCCTTTGTGTGACCATATACCATGTATTTTACCATTAACATAGGTGCATGAAGTGCGATAATTTTCTGAAGTGATATGATACCAGTTACCATGAAGAACACCAAAATGGTAATTTCTCACCTCAATAATTCGATTAGTTGCACTGTTAACTATCTTATATTCACCATGATACCATCCATTTGGGCAAATATTTGCATATACTTTTACTATTCCAGTATCTTGCACCTTACGAGGAATCCACCTTTTGAGTAAATCATCGCGGTATATAGTTAATATATTTTTTAATTTAGAACATGTTTGTATAAATCTGTAATAAGCATCTGGGCGCAATAATGCAATCACAACGCACAACTCAGTTGGAACTACACAAGCATTCATTTGATATAATGGTTACTAAAGATATTCAATTTTAATCATGATATAATTAGATTTGCACAGCATCAAGATGGTTAGTTGATTGCGTGACTAATGTGCTAAACTTCATACCAAATGCTATGCGATTTTTTGCAACATACATACTTGCGGGAGTGTCAACAGCTAGGGTAGCAAAGTTTAAACCACCTACGATGACTGTATCGCCGCCCAACAAAGCAGTTACAAAGATACCATTACCACCATTAAATACGTCATTATTGAGCGTAACATCAGCAGAGTTAAATCCAGTTACGTATGTCGCAGTCGCAATAGGAGCCACAGTTGGAAATGGTGTAAATACTGTATTAGATGTTCCATCTGTAATTCTAAATTGTGCCGGATTAGTGCCGGCTACACCTACAACAGGAACTGTATCTTGAGGTATAGGGACTGTTCTGAATTGCAAAGGGACATAGAAATTTAATGTCAATGTATTTAAATAATTGATAGGATTAGGCGCGTAATATATCGGCTTAATCGGCACTAATTTTACAGCGGTTGAATTTGATTCAGTTACTTCAAATTCAAAATGATACGCATTGCTACCTTCTGCTTGATAACCTTGGCGCACAGTAAACTCAGCAATGCGAGCATAAACACGCCTAAAATAAAAGAAATCAGGCCCAGTAGCGGCGCCAAAAGGTTCCACTTGGGGGAACCAAAAACTACCAATTTCTATTTTTACGATATTATTAATTGGGAGGTTTTGATTCAACCTTGCTAAATCAAAACTAATAACGCCAGCACTATAATTACTAGCTGCCGCATTTCTACGTTGACCATCGAAATAAATATATGTATCTTGAACACCCCAATCATTCGTGGACGGAGTTAATGGGCCATAATCACTACTTGGACCTGAACCACCAATTGGTTGCGCAACATCTACACCTGTTTGCGAATAGATTTCTTGTTTAAGTAATTCTTGAGTATCAATACGGTTGCATCGGGCTTTAAATCTTGGTTGCGGTCGAGTGCTATAAGGTATTTCTTGTCGACCGTCGTTATCGTAATAATTTGATCTCATATTTGATATTACTATTCAGTTAATGTGATTATTATATACTAAAAAATATTATTTATATCGATGCGTATTTATGTATTTTAACTACTTACTTTCTCCCATGTAATATTGCATGGACGATATTACATTACCATCAATGTCATATCTGCTACTTAATCCATGCAAGCGATTTCTGTAATACATACTTTGTAGTCTTTTATTCCCATTCGGCCAAAACGTCACATATTGGCCACTTTTGTAATCATCAATGTAGTCCACCGCGGACATCATGACACCATTTTGATCATATTCTTCGGCCTTGCCATTCTTTATACCATCAATATATGGTGTTTTCATCCATACGGAGCCATTTGGGTGATATTCTATATCCAACCCTTGTCTCAATCCACGTTCGTAAAAACATTCGCCTAGTAATACTCCCTGATTGTTCCATTCGCGCGCCATACCAACCATTAAATCGTCAGCAAAACATACTTCACTTATCAACACATCACCATTCCACAACCTACGATATCCTTGTTTCGCGCCCTTGAAGTCCATTGTATATGTGCTTATTTTACCACCATTTTGATCAACTACGTTAACTTCAATCAAGTTGTTTATAAATGCGTATGTGCGTTTGCAACCATTGATTTGGTTGATATCTTTGCATTCGATTATTACACCATTATCATACTTGATCCAATTTGATAATTCACGCGTAAGTGTGTCTAGTTCGTAAATTACACCATGTATAACACCTGATACGTAATATTCACTTGATGACACCGCGCCATCATCGAAATAAGTAACACTTTGCCCATCAAGAACACCCATGTTGTATGTAGTTTTCGACTTAATCATGCGATTGGGATAATATTCTATCACTTCGCCGTGTAATTTATCATCAATGTAATTTTTCACACATATAACGTTACCTTTGGCACCATTAGAGTCAACTTGATATTTGATATAAGGGCCGTTTTTGACGCCATTAAGATATGTGTATTCTCCATTTATCTTTCGTCGCCTACTAATGCAACGTGTGTATTTACCTTCTAATTTATCATTCAAATACATACCTGAAGCTTCAAGTATGTCCTTGTTGTCATAAAGTTCATATTTACCATGGCGTTTATCATTGGGTAGGACAGTATAAACATCTATATAACCATCTATTAATAACAGTTCTTCTTTGTATGAATACGATTTAATAATCTTATCAAATTTTCCACTAATTATGTTTTGCAATTGCCGACATGTTCGTAAGAATATCCCTACAGCCGCAAATTCATGCCAAATAATATGCTCTGTAATTAAATCTAATGGGATTATCGGATGTTGTTCCATAACGGATGCTTAAGACCACTTAACTAAAGATACACAAAAAAATTCATTTTTTCAATTACTTTATTGTGGCTATTAATGTTATCTTAAATACAACTTAATCCGGCAAGATGCGAACGTAGAGTTGCCGCAGCGTATTCTGAATAAGTATATCTACGCATCTTACGGTCATAAAGGTATTTAACAACCACTCCACTAAGGTCGCAAACCGGTGCTGTAAACAATTTGCTAGTTACCAATCTATAATGTTCTGAATTATCAAATAAACAATCCAATACAGTATGCGTCAATTCCTTGTCGTTGTTATTTAAAATACTCATAATTTCAGATGTTTGTAAATTTATTTTATTTTCAGCGGCATAATTAAGTATCCATCGAGCAGTGTTTTGTGGTCGTTGTGCTGAGAATAAATTACTGATGAGTTGTTCCCAAGCATAATAAAACCAATCTTTATTAATGGTGGTATATTTTGCGATAAGAATACCTAATATAGGCATATTACCGTGCAACACGCATGCTCGTATAACACTAGCAACATCCTTGATTAAGTAACCATTTACTATTCTATTAACTATATTTAAACCATTGTCATAAATAATGGTGTCGAGATTAATCACTTGAAGTAAAGCGTCATCGTGATCAACATCTCCCGAACCTACGAGCTTTATTGCGTTTTGTATATCATCATTGACAATATATACTGCAAGCAAACACGTTGGCGAATTGTTGACGGGTTGTTGGGCAACAGGCATAAGGATTGATCTTATTTATTAGCGAACACTGAATATAAAGTATAAAAAATATCCTTTATATGTAAAATTTATTACTTGTTATGATTTCTTCTACTGTTGCTGGGTAGTCATCGTATCGTTTTTCTTCCCATGTGTTATTAAGTATATTTAAGCGATTGATTAATGTAATTTTACCATACACTACACTAATTACACCTCTTAATCTGTATTCGTCAGGAGGCAACACCACGTTACATCTTTTATATACTTTAATGTCGCCGTTAATAATATCAGTTGTATAAGGTATATCGTATCTCCAGTTCCACATTGTGCAGTGTTTTTCAACCATAGCAATACCACACAATTCTCCGGTATGTAACTCATCACAAGTTGTGGTAAATTTTATATCTAATCTTTCCTCATGAAATTTGACCCTATCAGGAGTCATTTTATTTATAAACAAGTCCCTTGCACGTTGTTTATTTGCCGATAATTCTGCGTGCAAATATCTACACACATGATAAAGAGATGTGTAGCCACATGGCGCCGCAAAAGCTATTTCTAAAAGTATTTCATTTGGAAACACAGGAATAACTTGGAAGTTATCAATATTCATTTTAATAACTTTAATAACTGTCCTAAAAAATATTCAAATTTGCTTATCTTTTAACATCACGTTGTAATCAGCATACCACTTTTATAATATATAGTCATACCACTATTTGGGTATTCACCATATATCATTTCACCATTATCATCATAATGTAATATAAATTTTACACTACCATCTCGATTAAAATTATACCTGGTTGTTTCCTTGCCGAAACAGTAAATAACACGTTTTACTACAACATTCCACACTTTCTTTTCCCAAACTCCATGTTTAACATTATCACGATAAGAACCAGTTACTGATTCTAATATGCGCGCTGGAACACGATAATAGTTGTGATGACCATATACTACACTCATGTATGTTTTCGCATAATATCCATTCCGATTGTTTTCAATAGCTGTGTGCTCAATTTGTGAATTTTTATTGTTTATTTTAGTTTCGGTTTTAATTAAAACCAAATACTTTGCTATCATTTTAGATTTTTGCCCGCTTAGCATGGTGTGATAAGTTTTATTTAACCTATACAATCCCATATAATTATGGTGACTGGTATCACACATATATAATATGATTTCATTTGGTATATCGGCAAACTCCATTCTAAATCACTATCAACTTTAAAAAATAAAGTAATATTCAATTTTAGCGCTTCGCTTGGGTCGGGCTCCATGTGTTTGCTTCGTCCTTAGGACTTGCAAGCCCCACGTCTCCCTCCATATTTTTTGATAACTTTTATGCTATTTATGATATCTTAAGTTAGCGGGTTGATATCAAAAAATATAGAGGGAGACGTGGGGCTTGCAAGTCCGAAGGACGAAGCAAACACATGGAGCCCGACAATTTGCAAGGCAGAGCGAAGCGTCGCCGAAGCAAATTAATTGTCATAATCGCCCCACCATTCACGGGCTTCATTTTCTGCCAATTCATCGCTAAAATGATACTTGTAAAAATCGGCATTTTTAACAGTGTAACCATCTTGCGCTCGTTTCTCACGGAATCGTTGGCGCGCGTATAGATTCATACGTTGATCTGCATCCATAGTAGCATCTCCGGCCGCGTCAATGATTACTGGTTGTGGATTTACATACGATGATGTATAGGTAACTTTATCTGCTGTATATTTATCGTAACTGGGTTCATATATACTCCGATCAAATTTACGTTCTGATATACTATAATCCCATGGATCGGCATTATCGCCATAGTAATGATCGGCGTTTATATCTTCCACATTAGGCACTACAGGTGCCACACTGATACCGTTTATTTGCTTGCATGTATTGTTACCGTTACTATACATACTACAACCGCCTTTAGGTATATCTTCTGGCATAATCATTTCGTCATCTTTGCGCTCATTAAGATAATAACCTGGATCGTAACCGGGAGTCCATTGAGGCCGCCCTGATGTGCCCAATGCGTTGACTCCACCGGCGCCAATAATACCCATTTCATTCCATGCTTGTGCGCTTTCCTGTGATTTTTTAAAGTAATCTTGATCACCAACGCTAAACTTTTCAAAACACTCACCTAGGATCAGGAAGTTAAGAATAAGAGTAGTCGCAAGTACACCCGTTGTAAAATCAGGAGCAATAAAGATAATAGCTACAATTAGTATAAATGCGAATATTAGAAATTTAGTACTCACCATAGTTATGTAAATACAATTTGTGTATATATTATATCCGATTAATCCACTAATATCAAAAAATTAAAATTGAATGCGTATTTGATATAATCACATACTTATCTAGAATAGTATTAATCATGGGTAATAAATCAAGCAACAACACACGAGCATATATGATGTCGAAATATACACGTAGTTTAACTTCAAGCGGTGGTCGACGCGGCCTTAAAACATACCTTATGGACGCTTTTAACCACCTATGTAAAAAAGAAAAATTCAATATACACGCCACTATATACAATAATCGTAAGGTGATTGGTTACATGATCAATGTTTCTTATCTCGATAATCGTTTGACAGTTTTACCATTGAATCGTAATGTTGATATACTAGGATGTAGCAAGGTGTTCAATCAATTCCTAGTATTTGACAAAAAGAAAAATGAAAGGAATGTTGTTGACGCTGATATAGTGCTTGTCGATCTGGTGTATAGTGGCTTGTATCCTGATGTAAGTAAATTACTATTGAAAAAATTAGTTAAGTTTAAAATAATATCTAAATCCGATGCTAGAATGATTTGGCAAGATTTAGAAGATTAAATTGATTATATTTTTTTACTATAATATCCACTTAGGTATCGTTGTTAGGTGAATCTCCAAGCTGATTCATTTGCCACATTAATAACGCAGTTAGTAAGTCCTGCGTCGACAAATTTAATTCTCTAATGCCATTAATTTGTGATGAAATTGTATTGGTGTTGTTGGTTTCAATTTCATCATCTGAATCAAATTGATAATCGCCTATATAATCATCGTTGATATCATTCGTAGGAGCGGGTGTGTTAGTTGTTTCGCCCACATCACTACTTACACTACTTGTATCACTCAGTAATTCGGGTATATCGTCGGACATCGTAACTATAGTGTTTATAGTTAGGTATATTCAATTTTATTCTTCGTCGGTTGGGTCAGTGGTGTTGCTTCCACCACGGATATTTACAATATTTTCTGTTTGCTTATCGAGTTCCCGCATTGATTCATTAACCTTTTCAAGCAAAGCCCTAACTTGCGGATTAGATACATTATTTTGAGCAATCTTTTGATAATAGGAAATAATCTGTCGGAATTGTTGCGTGAGTTCTGGATCAGCTTGTGTGTTCTTGCTAACATCTAATACAAAATGTTCCATAATAATAGTAGGTGATTTAGTATCGATAAAATCACGATAATAGCCACGGAAATTAGTTTTAAGCATGGTAACACTATCAAGAATAATTTTAAATGCTCTATGACATCTTGATAACTCGGGTTGTTTCTTTAATGAGCCGATATTTTGCACAATAACATTGGCAAATTCTTCAACATCGACATCTGGACTAGTAATTTCTTCATATATAACCCAAGCATTACCATAAATCTTATGCAATACCATAATCATGAATTCTTTTACTTTGGTTGATGTTTGGGGCAACAAATAAGCATACTTAAAGTTAAAATTAGTAAATGTGAAAGGGCAAAGTTCGCTATCACTAATCGATCCTAAAAACTTGTGATTGAGGCGTGCAGCATCTTCAAAGTGTTTCTTATATACATGCAATCTATCGCACATAATAACATAAGTTTGCACAAATTTGCTTTTTTTGATATCTGTATAATTTTCACCAAATTCTTTTTTAGTTTCATCGTCTACGCCTGCAAGATCCAAAATGCGTGCGTCAAAATTATACTTAAAGTTCTCAGTTATATACTCTCTACATTGCTTTACAAATCCCAACATTTCCATTCGGTGTTGTCTAAACTCTTCTATAGCTTTAATATAAGGCGAATCAGCAAAAATCTCAATAATTTCGGCAGTTTGCAACATTAGGTCCTTTATACGAGCATATCGGGGATATGCGATATTTAGATTTATACTACCAGTGCCTAAGATTTGATTAAACATTTCCGCTAAGTCCTCGGTATTACCGCCGACGGGTAGTTTAACTTTTCGCTTAATTGCTCTCTTTTTCATGATACTTTTGGTTAGTTACTGACTATCGGAGATTATAAATACCTAACACTTAATTCCAAATGGTGAGATATTTTACTACTTAGTTTGCGTTTGCAAGTATTTAATATAAATTTGTAATAATTCAACCAACTTACTGTAAAGATAATCTTTTTCCTTTAATGATGAATTTTTATAACATTCGCGTATACTATTGAGTAGATCAGCGGCGTAGTCGTCCTTGTCGAGTTCCTTAGTGGCATCTTTGAAGTTAAAATCTGTTAAAAATTTCTCATTTCTTTTCAAGATTGCTTCACGATGTTCAAATATCTTTGAACCGCTAATTTCCAATACCTTAACTTTACCTAGTTGTCGACTAACCTCGCAAATTCGGCTTCTTGCGCGGGCTAAGTTTGCCTTTTCAATCGGCGAAGAAAGTTTCAAGGTAAGCAGATCAATTGTTTCTAGAACAATTTTAAAATAATCACTTTCTAAACTCATTTTAGTCAGATTATATATAACCGTAGTAAATATATAGTAATTAATCGTATATTTAAATGGCGATTTTAGAATTATTGATTTTAATAATTATAGGGTGTGTTGCAATATTAACAGGCTTCTCTAATACCCATCCGAGTTATCTAACATCGACAATCAATAAACAAATAATAGGCGCATTTGACAACCAACCTCCAACTCAAATACCTTATAAGCAAACACGTGATAATATTATTGATACTCCAATGTTGAACATTAATACAGTAGTTCCAGAAACAACACAATTGTTGTTTAAAATACCAAACAATGAAACTAATCCAACGTATGGAAATTATCCATTAGGTGACAAAATGAATGAATTGAAAGAACGACTAAACGGCACTAAATTACTACTAGATGATTATTATAAAAAACCATTATTTGATAAAATTATGTTAAAATTGGACCCATACGCGCGACTTAAAAGTATACTGACCCGCCGATATAATGCCCAACATTGCACAAACGCATGGCTAAAATATTACGAAATCTATAGCAAATTTGGAGTTATTGAAAAAATAGCTGAAAGTGATAATATCGTTTCATTCCACAATGCTGAGTTACCGGGAGCATCCATTTGTGCATTTAATCATTACATGAAAACAAACTTACGGCAGCATGATTTTGAGTGGTATGCGTCAAGTTTACTTGCTGATGATTCACGTGCGTTATCAGATGTTTATAGATTATATGAGTGCAATCCAGAACACTGGCTTATGACAAGTGGATTTAAATCACCACGTAAAGAAGTTAGTGTGTCAACTTGTAACGGTGATACCACATTACTTGCTAATATCGATTATTATAAAGCACATATTGGCGGGAGGGTAAACTTATATTCGCATGATGCGGGCGTCGATGCTTCGAGTGATTACAATAACCAAGAAGATATGAATTCTAAGGTGCATTTAGGAGCCGCGCTTGCCGGTTTAGAAACACTTAAAAATGGGGGTGTATTTATAGCAAAACAATATACTTATTTCTCTGATTTAACCATTTATTTAATGATAAAATACGCAAGTATGTTTAAAGAATTTTATATATTTAAACCATTGACTTCACGAGCTTGTAATTCAGAAACTTACTTTATTGGTATTGGCTACACACGTGATGAAGCCACAATTGATCATTTAAGGGACTTGTTGCAAAACTTTGAATCAAAGGTAAGCGATATTAATTTAAGTGAAGTTAATGATCAGATTAAACAGGTATTGTATGAATCCGCAAGGGATATTTTTGAACAACAGATAAGATGTTTACAAAACAGATATGAAATGTATAAAGAAATTAACGATGCGTATTCCCGCGAGATTGAAGAACTCCCTAATGTAGTTGTAGGAATGGTATCTAATTACGCGTATAAAACATTTAATCCAAATCAGCAATTATGGATCGAGACACATCCTGTTATTAGGCTAAATGACTCTGATAAACTAAAAGATAATTGCTGATGTCTGAAAGTTTAATATTCTACTTAAAATACTCGATGATTGCATTCTTGCCTTGGGTTACTAAGAATTCTCTTTGCTCATCTGTAATATTAAAATTCATACTTGATATGCCTCCTACGTTTATTTTGATTGTCCTTGCATAGTCATCCGGATGCATATACTGTTTATAATTAGTATTTAATGCAGTTTCAGCGACTGCCCAAAAGTAATCAATTGCACCTGTTATTGGTGCTGGCGGAGGTAATGGTGTTGTTAACTCATCATCCAAATGCATAAACATAAATCCGAGTGTATCATGTGCGCTATGTTTACCTTTTTCAATAAATACATTAATTGGAAAGTTAACTATTACGCCCCCATCAACCATTAGTTCACCTTTATATTCGACAGGAGTAAATATACCAGGAACACTAGTTGAAATTCTAATTGCATCTCTCAGTTGCATATCTGGGTGACTAGAATGGTGGAAATAAACCACGCTCCTACGTGAAAGATTAGTTCCCGTTATGTAAAGGTCGTTACCGTATAGTTGCTTAACGTCACTAAATGTGATCTTTTCGCGCCCAGTTAATTTATATAACATATCTGTTATCCAATTATATAATTTATCACCTCGACATAACCCGTAATGATTAATCAGATTAACAAAGTTTACTATTTTATAATCACTGGTATAATCTGTTAGTTTAGCGAGATTGAGACCCATTAGTTCCGATTTAATAAAATTATAGCTTGCTCCACATGCCAAAAGGCTTGCTACAATACTACCCACACTGGTGCCTGCAAAACCTGTTATGTTTTTAAGTATATTAAGTTTATGTAATTCCTCTAATACACCACAATAACTAACACCAAGAACACCTCCACCTTCGAACACTAAATTTTTATATCTTTTTGTTATATCAATAGATACTCCATTTAAAATCTCACCACTCATTGTTATAAGTATACTCAAAAGTAGCTAATTTTATACTATTGCTAACTATATAATTAGATAATTGAAAACTTCAAATGTCAACTGTTACGCCTAAAATACCTGCTGTGAATACGCAACCGAATAGTCAACCCCCTCCGCCTGATTATTCAGATCAACAGTTTAATGAAACTCGTGAGCTGCCATTTACTTATCGTAGCTGGAATGCAAATGAAATAGAGGAATTTAAGAGAGCTTTAGTTAGATCATACACTGGATGTGAAGAAAAAGATATTACGTTTAATTTTGAACCGGTTGATAAAGATGATCCGGACAAAGATTGTATTTGGTTGGTTTATAAGATGAGTTGCATTTGGGGTAGTGAACCGATTACTAGAACTATTTATTCAAAAAAGATGCAACTGCCGGAACGTCTACGTGCAAAGGCCGAAGAGTTACTTAAAAATTCAAACCCTACGACTAGTTCATCGCAATCATTCAAAGGAACATATGATGATAGTGACTCTAAATGGAAACCACCAAGCTTTAATTTCCGTAATGTTATTAAAAAGAATACTGCAACGCCGCCTCCAGATAGCAAGGTCGCCTCAACGGATGCTATTATAATAGCAAATAATATTCGCAACATGAAAACGGATGAATATAATACTAATTCAAAGTTGTCTGTGGCGGAAGTTGCAACAACTACAACCACTACAACAAGTAATGCGCCCGCAGCATCTGGTCCTAAAATCGAAGAAATAAATGACGATGACATACCCAATGTGTCTAGTAAGGCGGATAATAGTGTTGTGGATGCGCCTCAACCAACTGTTACACAGGATGCACCCGTAGTAAAACAACCCGCTAAGCCTTCACGTGTTAAACGTCCTATCAAGGCGAAAAAATAAGTAACGTTAAATAGATAATACCCCAATATATCGTATTTAATTTTTTCATTAAATAAATATACGATAGTTATTTAAATATACTCTAATATAACCAAATGTCACTCTACGTTTACATAATTGTTTTTATTATTATTGCGGTAGTAATTATTACATATTTGCTTCTGAATAAAGATGAGCGTATGCGTGAACGAATTACTAAGGATATATCAGCGTCGCAAGGAGGAGCTGACGAGCCAGCATTACGCGCCGTATGGGAACTTGAAAATATAGCAGATCCAACTCCCGAAGACATGTTTTTACGTGGTAGATTACTTGATTACAACTTTTTACGTAATGATGAAGCCATGGAGTTACCCGCATTTATGGTAAATCAGGTAGCTGATTTATATGGTGGAGCAATTAATGGCCTTCGCGATCGTGGCTTAAACGATAACTTTGGATTAAATATACGTGCTCCAATAATACTAGATAATGCTGAAGATTTTGCACAGTTATTTGGCGTTCCTGATTTATTAATGGCTGTGGAACAAGCGGCGGGAGGAATCACAGAAGCTCGACGTGAAGAAGCTTTGGCTGATGCTGATAACCCAGTAGAAGCCGCGGAAACATTCTTTGAAGCAAGTGTTAATCATACTAATGACCCCCAAAATGTTCACGATACGGCTGTTATTCAAGATATGAAAGCGACTTATAATAAAATTAAAACTGGCTTAGGCATCATGGATTCATTGGCTGATATCGAAAGATACGCTGCTAGAAACATTAAAAACAAAACAAAACAACAATCGATTGTAAATGCCGTTGTTAACGCGCGTAGAAGTGAACGTGTTGTCGCGTATAACGCCACTGAAGATGAAATCTTGGCCAGCGTATGGCAACGTATCCATCATCCTGAAAATATGATTAGAAAACAACAAATGATTGATAACTTGATGATTGCATTAGAAGAAAGTGGACATGCTGGAGTATGTATAAACGGTAGAACAACTCGTTATCTTGGCGCCCTTGTGTTAAATGATTTTGACCCGGAAGTAGGTAATGCAATGACAACTGAAGACTACAAAAACGAGATATATCTTGCTGCAAACAAATTACTTAAAGAAGCAATTAGGAATGCTAGTGAATCGCCTGATGAAGGTATCGTAGGTGTTGCTAATTACTACAACGGTGAGTCTGATGAATGTGATGAGGAGAAACTTACCGAGTTTAAAGTGCGTCTGAGAAAAGAAATTAACGATATGATAAATGAATATGCTGATAAACTCAATCCTGGTCATATTGAAAGATTAAAGGATGAATGTTACGCCGGCGTGGATTTTTAATCACTTCGTGATTGTCGTGCTCCACGTGTTTTCTTGTTTTGGTGGGCAAAGCCCACCTCTACCGAAAGCCCCGCGTCACCCTCCGTATTTAAGTAAAATTATGACGACTGAAGATAACGGATATTTTACTTAAATACGGAGGGTGACGCGGGGCTTTCGGTAGAGGTGGGCTTTGCCCACCAAAACAAGAAAACACGTGGAGCACGACATTTGCGAAGCAAATAAAAAAATGAATATAATAACGTAAATAGATATATTTGAGTATTGGTATTAGGTTAACGTTATGTCAAATACACGCGGCCATACTATTAACGTTATACCTGCGCATCCGCAACCAGATATTCAAGATGTTAGAAATGCAACCAAAATGGCAGTGGTGCTACTAGTGCGGGCCAATGAATATATTAAATCAACATATCGACGTATGTTAAGCATCAATCATGCGGCTAAAACATACAATATCACACTCCCTGACTACATAGCTGAAGATTGCAATGAGCTCAATCAATACAATACAGTATACGACTTACTAAAAACAAATGGTAAAATAAATCATGCAAAAATAGGCTCACCGGCGCAATTGGTAGATATACAGCAATTTAAACAAATTTATCAACCGGTGTATAATCGCGCCTTGGTCGTTAGCGGCAAGTATCCATTCATACAACGGGCAATTATGGAAGGTAAGGTAAGTTTGCCGTCATTCATGGAAAACACACTACCTTCGATTGAATACAGTGCCAAAGTATATTATTTAAATAAGAGCAATCCTGACGACGATACTATACCTTCTGCAGCATCATCTAGTGCGCAAACTATGATTTTGAACATTAATGATTACCTATTGCAACATTATGATTCAGCAACAAAATCAACATCTTATTCCGGCGATATGTATTTTAGTCTTTACTCTGAAAGATTATTCGAACATTTATACGAAACACCAGATATATATCAAGCATTTGTTCGAACAAACAATGTTGAATTGTGTGGAATTATGTGTGGTGGCTATAGTGTATATAAACGTAATAACTTAGTAAATCCCGATGCAACCACAGCTGACTACATAAGCGATACTGACGAAGAAATTGACATCAATGACTTTATTATTTGATGACATTAGGGGATTATTTTTTTGATATTAAGACAAAATTGAATAACCTATTATAGCATCATAAAATAACGAAATGTCCGCAAACGTGATTATCTTAGGTAGTGTTAGCTCCGGCGAATTGTCCGCGATAATGACTAATTATAATCCTAATGAGACTTTGTTGGTATTTGCAAATATAGCCACAATGTCGGAACATCAGCAATTGATTGATACAGGATATTCATGGTTTGTTCGACAACAAATAACGCATGATATTTGTAAATCAACAAAAAATATCATTTTGGTTGATTGTGGTATGGATTGTATACGTAGAGTATATGACTATGTGCATCCGGAGTATAATTATCTATGTTTGTTGAGTAAATTGTTAACACAACCGATTAAACCAAATCGCACGGAATATATCGCAAGAAGTATGTTTAATAGTGATATCGAGTTTCCATTAACTCGTAATGGTGTGAACATATTGCCGCTACTGACGACAAAACGTGTCCCATTTAAATCGGTTTATGTGGAATTATTGTGGTTTCTTTCGGGTAATACTAATACGGACTTTTTGCGCGAGCATGGTGTCACTATTTGGGATGGTAATACATCGCGTGAATACCTTGACAGTCGCGGTTTAACTCACTTCAAAGTCGGTGATGTCGGGCGCGCGTATGGACCACAATGGCGTAATTTTGGTGTCACAGGGGTTGACCAAATTAAACTTCTGGTTGATGGACTGCGCAGGGAACCTTATGACCGTAGACATGTTGTGACAGCATGGAATCCTGAAGAATTGGATCAATGTGCATTGCCAGCATGCCACAATCTATTTACGATGGTTGTTGACCCTCCAAACGCTAATTCAAATGGCAAGATGATTCTTAATTGCAAGGTAAATATGCGTTCGACTGATACATTCTTGGGGTTACCATTCAATATCGCATCGTATGCTATGCTCACTCATATGATTGCAAAAATCATCGACATGAATCCGGGAAAGGTCGCGATTAGTATGTGTGATGTTCATATATACACAAACCATATAGAACAAGCAAAGGAACAAATAAGACGTTCTCCGCGCAAATTCCCCAAGCTAATATTTGACCCCAAAGTCGACAAATATACCATGTTAGATGACTTTGGTGTAGGCGACATCGGCATAGATGGGTATGATCCTTGGCCCAAACTTGAAGGCAAAATGGCCGTATAAGTATGATCTAGACTATGTCTAAAATTTAATTTTTTCATCGTTAAGTATCAAATGTATTCCTCTATAGACAGCCATTATGTGGGAGCGGTGGATGATTCCGATTTCATATATATTAAGTCAGAATTAAGTCCCGTCAACATATCATACATTGAAGACACTGAGGATTCATTTGTATCGTTAAATACACAAGAAGAATACTACGCCTCAAGTATTGATGAGTATATCAATGATTATATCAATGAACATGCAAACAGCATGAAGATTAAATTACCTAAAAAATTAGTAGAAAGTGTGATTAAATCTGATTCAATTCACAAGTCTACAATATATGATCGAATCAAATCTACTCCAAGAAATGTTGTAAAACCCAAGGTTGGCGTTAAATCACCCCCTAGAGTGATCAAAAAAAGACAACCCCGTGCACTCACCGATGCGCAACTGAAATGCTTAAACAAAGATCAAGCAAGCTTGCGGAAACTATGCGAAACCATATATAACTACTTTAGCCTACATAGCATCAACGGCATGTGTCCTGATAGTTTTATAAGAAAAGTTGCGCGAGATTGCTTTACATTTGATACATTTGAAATGGTTATTTATCTACCAACTGGAACCTTATTTGTATCTAAATTAGTATCCGATCCATACATTGAACTTAATTGTAAATGTGGAATATTTCGTAGATTGCTTAGCGACTTCATCACGGGTATTCAGGCACACAAATGATGTTTATTTTTTGTCCCGTTTCATTTCATAATAGTCAACTATATCGCCACCAAATTGTGTCTTAAAGTCCAGGAAATTAGGATCAGGCTGTTTGATGTAACTTAAAGCAGCGGCTCTGTCTTTTACATAGGTCTCACCTCTACCATCTAGTGCGCGAGTAATCACTATAATAAATAGTATAAATGCAAGTATGATAACAACAATGATTTTAAGCACTAATAATCTAGTGATGTTGAACATGGTAATATGGTATCAGATTTCGTATATATATGTATGATAAATTTGAATTAAACAACTATCTGATATATAAATATCTATAAGCATTAACGATGAATAACTTTGTTGATACCGTAAGTAGAGTTGTGAGAGAACTACCAGCCGCTTGGCGCGAAATACTGCTTTATGATGGGGGCAAAAAGCTCGCAGATGTATTAACAAAGGTAAAAACAGATCTAGAAACAAGTGGTAAGGGTTGTAGTCCGCAAGCATGCGATATCTTTAATGCATTTTATATAACTCCATTACGCAATGTAAAGGTTGTTTTGATTGGTCAAGACCCTTATCCTAACCCCGATAATGCAATGGGGCTATCATTTAGTGTTCGTAGCGGCGTAACTGTCCCCGCAAGCCTACGCAACATATATGATTGTTTAGTAAAACAAAAGTTAATGAGAGTTCGCCCAAAGCACGGTGATTTGAGATACTGGGCCAAGCAAGGTGTGTTATTACTTAATACAGCGTTAACTACGCGCGCAGGAGAATCAAAAAAACATGTTGATTATTGGACAGAATATATGCAGGAAGTTTTTAAGCGTATTATCGCATACATGTTTCGTGAAAACGGCGGCGTTGTATTATTATTTGGTAATGATGCACGGGACTTTGTTGTCAATATTAAGGAACCTGCGGCTGGCGTTGATGCGTCTGGCAATGTTATAAAACCAGTCAAATATTATTCATGGGGTCATCCTAGCCCCTTGTCAAAGTTTAACAAAGATCCAAATTCACCACTGGCTTTTGTCAACTGCACAGTATTTAATAGCTGCAACGAGTTTCTTGCAAGGGAGTTATATTTAGCGCCAATCGATTGGGAAGCCGACTACCAAGTGGAATCACTGGCCGAATTTAAACCCCTTGAAGAACGAGTATTATATGTATTTAGCGATGGTAGTAGTAACCATACTGGCGCAGGATGGGCGTCCGTAGTTGCATTAGGAGAACGTTACATTTGTGATTGTAGAACGCAGTTAACAGCAACTAATAATCAAATGGAATTAATGGGTATAATCCGTGGGTTACAATTAGCACTTTATATCATTCAAGATGCAAAATTTACGCACGGGGAAAGCAACGTTGCACGTGTTGTATTTGTTACTGATAGCAGATACACAATTGGTAGTCTTTGGACATGGCAAGATGATGAAACAAATACCACAAAGCAATATAAATTAGTGGGCAATAACCAACACCCAACCTCCACACGTCGGGAAAATATTGATCTTATTGCCCATGGCAGGGATCTCCTATGTATCCTTAAATCATACATCCAAGTTGAATCATTGCACTATCCAGCGCACACTCCAAAATCCACAGCAGATACCCCTTTAAAGCTTGCATTGTGGACTGGCAACGATTTATGCGATCGTAGATGCGGCAGCACATTAGCTGCTAAAAAATAATTAAATATATCATCTGATATAGCCTTATTTTTTTGAACTATAATGGGGGATCGAGCTACTCGACAGGCCACTCACATCGACACTATAGGAGCTATTATTGCGAAAGCCAAGGAAAATACGTTGTAGCGCAAATTAAAAATTGAATATAAGTTATAGCTTCATTATACTCATTATTTTCATCACGAAGTATTATGGCTATGAACGGAATTATTGTTAAGAAAAGCTTTATCGACCAACGTGATGACCGCGAGGAGCCCATGAATGAGACCTATGCGATGATTTCTGAGCAACCGTTGCGTGATATCGTTCTGCGACCTTATCAACAAATCAGTATTAAAGCAATGATAGACGTTGAAGACTCAAGAATAATAACTACTGATAGTGTAAAGAAGGTTCAATATTACACCAATAGTATGATCTTAAGTGACCCTTTCGGCAGTGGTAAAACGCTTGTTTTACTTGCTTTAATACATCTTAAGCCCATACCAAAACCAAAAGTAGAATATATTAGCCGATTGATAAATAAACACTCAAAGAATATCATTACTCGTAAATTCACGGGTAATAGTATTCTTCGACCCAATATTATCTTGGTATCAGCAGCTGCGTTAATGCAATGGGAACGTGCTATTCAAACATTCACCAACTTTACTATGCTTAGAGTCGGAGATGCGCATGGATTGAGAGAACTTATGCGCGAATTAAAAAGCAATAATATCAACAAATATGATATTATATTGGTAAAAAATGGCAACACAACCATTGACTTTGTTAGTGGCACTAGAGTCGATAATAGTGAAAGCATTGTGTCTGCGATTGCGCGATATACCAGCGATATGGTATGGGCAAGAGCTATTTATGACGACTATGATGTAATTAGTATATCAAAGGAAGCTTACAGAGTAAATGCCTTAAGCACTATATTTGTATCAACCACACATTCGCCTAGATCACTCAATTATAATATCGAGGATGCAAACACAAATATCCGCGATGTATTGACTCGTAATAATCCTATTTTGATGATTAATGATGATAATCAATTACCACGATTGTTTAGAATTCGTTGTAGCGATGAGTTTATTAAACAATGTAATCAATTACCGATTGTAAAGATGTTTAAGCATACTCACGTTAATGGTAATGCGAATTATGTGAATTTAATTGTTGGCATGAGTCAAGGGCGAGATAACGATCTCGACAACTTAGCGGAAGCTTTAAACAGTGATGCTTTCCTCACAGCTGCATCACAGGTAGGTATCAAAAGCAATAGTGTTGCCGATATATTCAAAAAAGTGCTTGATAATAAGTATGATTTATTTATTCGAGATCAAAAGATTATAGATAGATTAACTCATGCATTAAATATGGCACAAGATGGCTTTGAGCTGACAGACGATGATGACAATGTCATTAGTCTTAAACCCACAAAAATAGCAAAAGCTTTGGAATTATTTGAATCAATCGACAAGAAGTTACCTGAAGAGCTGCCATTTGATGAAGGTTTGATTCATGCTATTAGAAACAAGATAAGAGAATACCAAGATCTTAAAGCAGAACACGGTAAAGCTATTGATCGGGTTATCAGTAATGCAAAAGCAGGCAATTGCCAAGTTTGTGCTCTACCTCTCGCGGGCTTAAATACAATCGTTATGTCATGTTGCGGTGTCATTGTATGTGATGTCTGTGGTATCAAAAGTTCTAATTTTAGAAAATGGGGCACCGACGCCAACGAGAAAACTACAGGTAGATGCACCAATTGTAAACATAATATTTCATTAACTGATTTAATTATGATTGACAGAGCATTCGATTTGTCGAAGATCGAAGTAGTAAAAGGTGACGAAAAGGAGGAGATTAGCAAGCCTATACCACCGCCTGTTCAATTGCGTAAGATTGATACACTGCTTAAGATAATTCGTGGTGAATTTAATACATCAAATGTGGTTGTTAAAAAAATTGATCACTTGATGGAAGGAACAGTTGACGTCCCTGTGCCGCCAACTGTCGCTAGAAAAGTATTAGTATTTAGTAATTACGATGAAACTAGCGATAATATACAACATGAGTTGGAAAACGCACGCGTGAAACATTACCGTTTGATGGGAACGTATCAGGAACTAGATAACATCATAAAAAAGTTCCAACATGATGGGGAAGTTCTAATCATTAACTCAAAGCAGAATTGCGCATCATTAAACTTACAATTTGCGACTGATATCGTTTACATGCATAAGATTATGGATGCGGGAGTGGAAGCTCAAGTCGCCGGCAGAGTGCAAAGAATCGGCAAAAAATATAACACCAATATACATTGGGTTATTTATGACACCGAGTCTATCTAATTATTAGTTAATAACATCAACTATAATAAGTTTATTTTTTCCGATTCTAATATAGGAAGGATATTTATATAAACATTTATAAAACAACCTAATTGTCTCAATAGCATGATTTATCTTGATAATAACAGCACTACAATAATGCCAAAAGCAACGGTGGCGGCATTTACAGACTATTGTAATCGCGGTAATCCATCTTCAAGTTATCCTAGCGCGAATAAATGCAAAGACGTGATAATGAAATTTCGTGAGTTTATTGCGGCAGGATGTGGCTTTGAAGTTGACACAAATGATCTTGAATATGAAGATATAGTAGCCGGCATCAATAGCGGTAAATTAAATCCCAACACAATGTCGCCAAATTTATATAAAATTATATTTACTTCATGCGGGAGTGAATCAAATGCTATGATTATACAGGGTGTTATTAGAAGTTATCGTAAAATAACACATCAAATACCACATATTATAAGCAGCGAAGTAGAACATAAGAGTGTATTAGATTGCCTTAAATCATATGCAGAAGATGGTGAAATTCAACTCACTTTAATCCCTCCAATGATAAATGGAGTCATTTCACCCGAGAACATTGAGGCTGAAATTCGCGAGAATACATGCTTGATTACCATTATGCAGGCAAATAATGAAACAGGCGTAATTAACGATATTGCAACAATCGCAAAGATTGCCCACAAGTATAACATTCCGTTTCATAGTGATGCTGTGCAAACATTCGGTAAGTTTAAACTAGACTTACCTAAGATGGATTTAGATGCGATAACTATATCATTCCATAAGTATCATGGGCCACCGGGTATTGGCGCCGTTATCATTCGCAGTAAGTTCCTTTATGGCTATCAAATTCCACCATTAGTATATGGTAGTCAAAATTATCACCTTAGAGGTGGAACTGAAAATATGCCTGGATTGGCCGCAGCATATGCTGGTTTAGCCTACACATGGGAAAAACGTAATGAGAAAAATGCACGCTTGTTGCAGCTAAAACTGCGCCTCAAAAAGGGCCTGGAAAGCAAATTTAAAATTATTGCTTATAGTCAATATTATAATAACTTTATACGCCAACAAAGACCGCCTGCAACCAATAAACCATATCTAGTATTATTTAATGAAGCCGATGCTAGATACACACCTAATACATTACTCTTATCGGTTGTAGCTTCACCATCAATGGACGTGTGTAATAGTAAGATTAAAAAAGCACTAGAAGATGCTGGTATTATTGTTAGTATAGGAAGTGCATGTAATACTAAATCTAGCAAAGCTAGTCACGTTTTGTATTCTCTTCAGGCCGACAAATGGATCCAACGTGGCACCATTAGAGTGAGTCTAGGCGACGAAACGACGGAATCAGACATAGATAAATTTATTGCAAAATTCGCCGAAATAGTTGCAGTAGTTGTTCAACCTTGTAGTTCCAAAGATAAAAAATAAAAACTATCCATCATTTACAATATTATATAAGTATCTATATAGATCCACATAACTTCATTTTTGAACCCTTGACATAATGGAAGGTTGTTTAGTGTTAAAAATCGATGCAAGTGAACTACCTAATGATACTCAAATTAGTTATAAAGATGGTAAGATAAAGTTGTCTGATAGTATCGGTAATATAGTTAATTTCGAAGCAAATGAACTAACTATATTACATTCCAAAACTGTAGTCGTTAATTCATGCGCATATATAATTACTGCCCCGAATGTAGATAATTTACGCGGGTTTAGATACTACGTTGTCGATAATGAAATCAGAAAAGAACAGCTGGAAGATGACGACAATGATAACGACAACGACAACACCTGTGACAACTGTAGTAACTGTAGTGATGATTGTGATGAGTGCGATGATTGCGATAACTGTGAATGTGACAGCAATTGTGAGTGTGAAGAATAGAATCAAAAAAATAACTTAATTAAGTTATTTTATTTTTTAATATTATTTTTTAAATATTGATTTAATTATGCCGATTAGGTGGAAGCGGCAGGAACAGCGTGTTGATTGGGTTTATCAGGTCGTTGTTCAAGATACTTCATGTTGCAACCATCATAGGTGGTTTCCTTGGTGGTTTTGTAGTATTCAGTGACCTTACCAGTTTTTGGATCAGTTACTGTTCCCAAGACATCTCCAACTTTAACAACATCGTGCTTGGTGCTACCATCAGTCAACATCATAGCAACAACGTTTTCAATAATCTTGGTAGTAACGGTCTTGACGCCACTGTATTCGATTTGCTTATTGATCATAATGCTAACGCGGGCAATAAATTCTTCCGCAATGCTGCACAACAATTGCTTAAAGGAATCGGTAAAGCGATAACCCTTGTGCTTGTCGCGAGCGGCGCCGCAAACAAATTGGATGTAGTGAAGCATGCTAACAGTGCTGGGATCAGCGGCTGGTTCAGGCAAAGCTTCTTCAGCGGCAGGTGCAGCTTCGGGTGCAACTTCAGCAGCAGCTTCGGCACCAGCAGCCACCACGGGCTTCTTTTTCTTTTCCTTGAGAGTGTGAGTTGACTTAAGATGTTTCAATGCTTGCTTAACGGCGGCGTCGCATGCTTCAGTAATTGAACGCTTGCGGCCTTCCGACATCAACTTACGAACGCAATCAAGATTATAGATCAAACGGTAGAAATCGGCATCATAAAGTGATTCACTATAAACATTTTCACGTTCAATCTTCTTGCCACCGCTAGCATTGACTACAGCGAAATCGCAAATAGACAAGAGCAAGTTTTCAAGAACACAACGGAGAACATTGCTAGCATCCTTGGCGATTCTAATTTTGACTTCATCAAGAGATTGGCTAGTCAAATCAAGTCGCTTGAGTTCTTCAGCGCTCATGCTATTAACGATACCTTCAAGTCTAGCTTTTTCTTCATCAGTCATACCTTCGCCAACAGTTTCACCCTTTGCGTGCTTTTCCAATGAATCCTTGGCATGCTTGTAGGCATTGAGACGTTCGCGCACAGGAGTAAGAACTTCCATTACAGCGTGATTTAGATTTTCAGCGCCGAGGAAACGACGAACTCTGGCGGTTGCAATCAAAGGTTCACCAGGACCTGGTCTAGATTTCTTCTTTTCAACAACAGTAGTTGCGGCGTCAGATGCTTCAACTACAGGTTCAGCGGCCTTAACTTCAACTTTGGGTTCAATGGGCTTGGTTTCAGCAGGCTTAGCTTCAGTTGCTGGTTTAACAGCCTTTCCAGACTTAACCTTGAGTTGTTTTACTTGCTTGGTGCTCATTGTTGAATTACTTTTTTGTGTTTACAGCTATTACTTACGTAAATATAGGTTTAATTACCGATTGATATACAATAATGTATTATTTATTTAAATCGAATTTGAAAATTCAAATTTTGCGCAAATCACTATGTGATGGTGAAATTTAGGGTGTTTACCGCAAATGCATATTAAACATGTTTATAAATGTTTAAATAGGCTATAATTGGGATTTGTATGTGGGTTTGTAGGGATCCAAAATAATGAGTTGTAATAGCATTAAATATAACCATCGAGCACAAAGTGATAAATTACACTGTTATTTTAAGGTAAAAAAATAATATAGTTATGTGTAATATAAATTTATTCATCGTCCTCACCATTAGATAAAATATTATCTATTTGTTCTTGTGGAACATCCATATGTGTGTTTAAAGTTGGAGCTTGTGTAGCTTGTGTATTTTCTTCAACATCTTCTGCTTGTTGTATGCTGGGTTCATCGCCTGTATCAGCTGTTCCAGCATCCTTTAATTCATTTAATTTATTTTGTGTTTGTTGCATTAATGCAGCTAACTCGGCTGCTGATCTTGCCGCTTCAGTTGGCGGCCTAGGCGCTTGTTGCGGCTGATTACCACCCATTCCCGGTGCAGCATTGGCGGCATTTGTGTTGTTGGTGTTGCTGCTATTACCACCATTACCACGCATTTGATTCCTATTTCCCGGTGGTGGTGTTTGGCATAAGTTTTCGCCAGGTGAAGGTTTACGCAACCAATTAACAACAAGATATATGACGATTAACAAAGCAATAATAACCAATACAATTATAATGATGTGTTTATAGGTTAAATTAAAACCCAATATATTGAATCCTCCGCGTGAATCATCTGATTTTGGTGGTGGTTGTTGTGGTTTACCACCGCGCGCTGTAGCAACTTGATCATGCATAGTATCAACGTCATCAAATTCAATTAAGCTAGAGTCGCGTGAGTTTGATGCATAATGATTCGTTGACTCACGGGGTCGTAAATCGGGATCAGTAATTCTAGGGGTTACAGGGTAAATGTCGTCGTTATTCATTGATCAATAAATAATCACCTAAAATTATAATCGTGATAAAATATATATACTAGTTAGGTTTAACTTTAACTTGTCATCCGATTTATATACGATATTATCAACACATATTAAATATCATAGTTGCTAGTAAACGTAAATTATAATTTTACACTTTAATTAATCATTACGGCCAAATGGAAACCATTAGTAAAATATTAGAATATTCAAAACAAAAATTAAACAAAGTCGTGAACGGCATAACCGAATACTACAAAAATATCGAAAAGGTTGTTCAATTAAATAATGCCTCAACGCATGATAAATTCATATCGGCCGAAAAGCAAGGTATTGAGCTTGTTAAAAAGTTAAATATCAAATCGGCATCTACAACATCTATAACATATACATTGGAAGAACTAGCCGAATTCTACGCAACATTAGATAGACTTGTTTACACCATTGATTATATGATCAGCGTGGTTAACGATCCATATTATACTAAATTACATGTAATTAATATGAGTCAAACATTCATTGATGATATTAATAAAAAGAAAAATCTAATACTTGATGAATACGATGAATTTAAGGATACATCTGTCGACTCAAATGACACTATATATCAACTATCATTTCGCAATTTCGATTACATAAAAAATAAAACAGAGGTTAATAAACTACTGCTAAAATACAAACACAATACCAATAAATTCATTATTGCGTTAATTGATCATATATATTCACCCGATGATCCTATTCTTAATTCATATATCGAAGGTATGAAAAATATAACATTAAGCGATGAATATACAGAACAAGATGACATCCAACCGGGATCACAACGTTATATTGATAATAAACATCTTGGATATATTAATTACATCTTAGGACGCGGTGGCTTGGCGCCAGTCACTTCAAGCCAAAGTATCGATAAAATAATGGGGTTATTAACCAACGGGACATATTCCAATGTCGAAAATATAGATTCGGCGGTCAAGTTAATTGAAACCGCGGGCTTAAAGTATGATGTATGGGTAATAATAAAACATGTATTAACACCGCTTGAATTTGACATTAGGCCACTTGTTGATAAACAATATCTGATAGAAAATGGATTATATTTGCCAGTTGATCACGTGCTTGATGACGCTATGTTAAAAAAGACCAACACTAGTTACATGTTAACACACTCTGGTGGCGGCAAAGATAATATTGAAAAAGTTATCAAGATACCTGGTGATTCTAGTAAATGTATAATTATAGAATCATTAACAGATGGTTTATATAGGATATTAAGCAATACCGGTGAATACTTAAGCGACCCATTATTGATTAATGTTGATAAAGGTAGTGCAATCAGGCCGTTATTATATAACAACATTATTAACGATGAGATATTAAATAACAAGGGTTTTAAGAATCATACGGCTTTACTAAATAAATTTAAAAACGAATACAAGGCAACTTCTCTGCCGGCTGATACTGTCATGACAAAGGTGAAAGAGGAACTCAAGAATCAAATAGATAAATTAGTTAAATCCGATAAACATAAAAATGAGAATGAATTTATTGCTTTAGCGACGGATATGACGGTGTTGGCTAGCGCGATTAATAAAGTATTACCTATGAAAGAAATTGATGGTAATGGACGAATGGAGTATACAATTACTTACCTTATACGTATTAATGATATTTCATTTGATTTCACAAAAAAGTTCTCAAATATATTGCTTGAAAAGGGCATTCGTAAATTTTATAATAATAAAAATACTCTCTTGCAGATATGCAATGATTCTATTGATGCAACAGTTGCATCAATGCATAAAGCAGGCAAATGGAGCGACTTTGAATACAGCTTTAAGGAATTTGTAATGGATAATGAATTCGTAATCATGTAATTTAATTGCGTAAGGCCTTACGCAATTCTCGGTCTCCACGTGTTCTCCTTGGCTTCGCCTCGTCGAGCCCCGCGTAAAGGGCGGGCCACTCGGCCCTGCCCAACACCCTCGATATTTAAGTCAACTTATGTTAACATAAGATAGCGGATAGTATGCTTAATATCGAGGGTGTTGGGCAGGGCCGAGTGGCCCGCCCTTTACGCGGGGCTCGACGAGGCGAAGCCAAGGAGAACACGTGGAGACCGAGAATTTGCAAGGCGAAGCGTAGCAAAGCCGCCGCAAATTATCATGATATAAACTTATACAATTAAAATAATATTAATTAATATTTTTCATTAATGGAAAACCAACAACAAAATCAACCTCAACCTGCAAAAAATCCCGTCGATGAAACCGGAGGTAATACTGCTGTGGTCGCGAAAAAGAAGCCGGGAAGGCCGCGCAAGAAGGTTCCAACTGTGCAAGTTGAAACCCATGGTGTCGTAGACGTGCCGCAACAACCAGATAATATATTGGAGATAGTTTATAGTAATCCCAGTTTATTTAAAAAGATTCTAACTACAACCCGACAATATGAAAGCAATGAAGTTTATATCTCGTTTACTCCTCGTGAAATTATATTTAGATGCAAAGATCATTTAGGTAAAACAAGTATCATATCAAGTGTCGATGGTGATAAATTAAATTGGCACTACTGTAAAGAACCGATACATATTTGCGTAAAACGCGATCCTTTAGAGAAAATATTTGGAACCTTGTATAAAAATCATTACAAAATAACCTTCCAAATGAAAGACAATAATAGATCATCATTATTTATTAGTGTAAAAGACATTGAGTATGATAGTGATGATATCTATGAACTTGAAATACCACATAGATACAATGAAGTTAACGGCTTTGAGGATATTAATGCTGATGCCGATTATCCCGTAAAATTTACCTTTTCAAGTAAATATTTCAAGAAAAAGATTAATGACGTAGAGAAACTATCAGCACACATGATCATTAGAAAATATGGTGACGAACCATTAGAATTGCTTTTCCCAAAGTCAAAAAAGAAAGTATCGGGACAATATGTGTTTAATAATAATGATAAAATCAAACTTCAATCTAAGATTGCACCGGATGATTACTTAAGCGTTAGTGTATTGATTGAACACATACGTCCTTTTTCCAATAGCAACATCGGCGAATCAGTAATTATTAGCGCTGATAAAAATGATCGCTTAAGCATGTGCACTTATTTGGATAGAAAGGATAATGGATATGCCGCCGTTATAAAGATCTACACGGAAATTATTAAAATGCGTGAGGAGTAATTTGCGTGCCTCGTTTCACTCGTCCCACAAATTGTCGTGCTCCACGTGTTTTCTTCGTCCTTCGGACTTGAAAGCCCCGCGTCACCCTCCATATTTTTTGATGACTATTTAGTCACTATTTAGGCAACTTATGTTAACGGAATGATACCAAAAAATATGGAGGGTGACGCGGGGCTTTCAAGTCCGAAGGACGAAGAAAACACGTGGAGCACGACAATTAATTGCGAGATGAGCGTAGCGCAAGCGCAGCGAATTAAGCGATTAATTCAGTGTGGTCTGTTGTGCTATTGTTGCTCATATCTTTTAACTTTTTGGCTTCAGTTTCATCAGCTTTAGCTCTGGCTTCGTGGAACTGTTTGATGCGGTAAAAATCATCAACATATGCATCTCTTACAGTATCAGTGCAAGGATAAGCGCTATAAGGGAATAAGTATGGATTTAACGCTCCAGGACTTAAATGATCAATGACATTACCTTCATATAATCCCTGTTCGGTGATTTCAAACCTAGGATCGCATGGACAAGTAGGATAAAAACTTTCACCGCGAGACGAGTAATTACGGTAGTAATAAACCAGCAATAAGATAACTATTAATGTAAGAAAAATAACTGTATTCATACCTACGTATTATAACTTGGATAGAATTAATGTGTATATAATTGAGCAAAAAAATAGACAATTATGTATTTGTTTAATCATTTATAATGCAAATAATGTATCTATTAAAATATCTCGAACGGCTTTTGTTGCATCAGGATCTATCATATCTTCATTAGTAATTACCACCCATGGCGATTTTGCTAAGTTCGTTTGAAGTGATAATTTTAGTGGCCATAGGGACCATACCTTCGGTTTTTGGTTTATATACGTAGTAAAGAATTACCAAAACTACGATAAGAATCGCCAAACTGATAACAAGTTGTGCTTCCATTGAAACTAATAAAGTAAATATTATTGTGGTTATATTTCTACAGCAATAATTTTCCTAAGTTTATTAATATTTTCTATTAATAAATGCAAAGAATTATCAATATAAGCTATCTCAGATAATAATTTTCTGCTTTTAAGTTCTGTTTCTTTGAACTTATCATACAAAGCGCTAAGTGCTGGATTATTGTTAATAGGGATGTCGTCTACTGGCGGAGTATATTCCCCAATAGTAAACTTAATATCAATCGTATTACCTGTTGTGAGATTCATAGTGATGCCAAAACCGGACAGATACTTATATATCTGATCACTTGTTACCTCAGATCCGCTACAAAAATCGGGCTTTGGTGGTATTTTTGCCGCAATATTCTTGATCTTATCAGCACGTTCTAGCTGAAGTAAAGATTGGTTTATAAAGCATTCAAATCCACAAATAATATCGGCAGCATGCTTCCTCATACTCGCTAGGTTATCAACTGTATCATATACTTTTGTTAATATTTCATCTGGATCCAAACGCGACTCTGTGCCGTTTTCCAAGTCATATAAATGTTGCAAAAATGCGAATTTAACATCATCAATGACATACTCATTACCGCCGATTATATATGTGTTGGGGTTTATTTCGACATCATCTCCGCCTAACCAAGTATTATCCGCCACGTCAATAAGTTGGTCGCTGGCGCTGCCATCGCTATCATCGCTATCATCGCTATCACCTCCACTACGTGTAACAGCACATTCTACTTCATCTACTACTTCTATAAATTCCTCATCCATTGTGTTTATATTCGTATAAATATACTCTATACTTATATAATTATAGTTGATATTATAGTTATTATAACGTAATCGCAACGAAGAAACATATGGAAAAATTAGATATCGTTGGAGCGGCTGATACGGCTGAAGAATTGATACCCGATGTTATCACCGAGTGTAATGTAATCTACAGCGATAAGCCGGTATGTAGCTCTGATGAAACACTACGTGAAATAAAGCAAACATTTGATATCAATGCTAGTGATTTAGTAGAAGTGGTTAATATCGCCAAAGAAGCAACAGGATGTGCCACCGAAAAGTGTGTTTTAAAGAAGGTTAATACGCCATCGTCTGCTAAAGATATAGAAACTAGATTTAAAGTGGAAGGACCAGTAGGAACCAACTTATTGAGTAATAGTAATATTGACAATATAATGTCGCAATTTGTTGCATTTTGGCCTGATTTTTATGCCTATAATTTTAATATGGCCGACTATGATAAGTATAGTTTTGACCCCATAAAGGGAGTGTTAAACACACCCGATACATTAGCAACTGTGAGCCTAAAAGATCTACACGCAACTGGCAAAAAATGCGCCGGATGTGTGATTAATAGCGATAATTATCACGGCAGAGGAAAACACTGGATGGCCTTGTTTGCTGATTGGAGAAATCCCACCAGAGTCACTATTGAGTTTTTTAATTCATCGGGTAATGCGCCGGCATATACATGGGTTAAGTGGATGATGAAAGCGAGAGCCGAATTAGAATCGATACCCGAATTAAAAAATACACGCATAGACCTTATAAACGTAGCAAAAATAAAACATCAAAAATCAAGGCATGAATGTGGTGTATATAGCGTGTTTTATATCTACGCTAGGCTTAATAATATACCAGTTGAATACTTCGCGACCACGCGCATAAGTGACGAAATGATGTTTGAATTTAGACAACATATATTTGACGATAAACAAAGTAAAGTAATAAACAAACCAAGAAAATTTGATCTAGCTGAATTTAGACGTAATAATACAATTCGATGGGAGTAATTTGGTTATTTGCCAAATCGTTTAATAAAGTGTTTATTTACAACCATGTAAAATTTTGTATATTAGTATATACTAATATATACATTACATCGATATGAACGTTAAACTAGTTGTCTTATTAGTAGTTGTTTTAGTCATAGTGGCCGCTGTGGCTTATAAGTATAGCTATATTGGTAAATACTCCGGCGAAACACTTGCCGGTAGAATTTTGCCTGATCCTAAACACAGCGAATATGGTATTGTTCGCGATTAATCTTTAACAACATCGTTTTAGGATAAATATTTATTTATATTTTTTTATTCTTGGTTTATATACAAATCGATCAATTACACTCTCGTCAACAATGTTGAAGTATATTATTATCGCTATTATCATCTTGATTGTTCTTGGTGTTGTTTATAAGAAATACTACGCCAAGGAATCGATGGACGGTCCCAAATACGTTTATGCTGGCAATGGTTCATGGGCCGTCGTGGGCAAATAGGATATTTGATTTAAATATTGAATAAATTGAATAAATATTTATTTTTTTTCTCTTTTAATTTACTCATCCTATTATATACTTTATACACAACCAACACACCACTCATCATGGCAAGCAAGAGAAGATCGAGACGCCAAAGCAAGCACGCTGGCGCTAGCAAACGTAGACGCTCTAAGGCCGCCTCCAAGGCTGGCAAGAAGAGCCACCGCCGAAGAAAGAGCCGAAAGCACTAAGTTAACTTGTGATTAATTATTCTAAATAATAATCCAATTTCAACTTAATGTTTTTAATAGAGCGAATGCTCTAAAACAATCTTTCACCCGTTATGATTTTAGTATTTATGGCTAGAAAAAAGCTAATAGCAAAAGTAACTAATATCTAAAATCGACAATTTATATTTATTTTTTTCCACCTAATATACAACAAATGATGCCCATTGAGAAGATAAAACCACTATTGGTTGTTGTTTTTGTGCTATTATTGCTATTAGTTACCGCTATGGTGACTCAAACTGCCGGATATGAAAAAATAAGCCCTTTAAAGGTGGCTAGATGGGTTTAGTTTTTGTTAAAGTTTAACTAAATTACGACATCTTAAGCGAATGTTGTAGCTGTTTCATTTGCCTTTAAGAACTCAAATTCAATTCCATTCGGATATTGATCAACGATGACGTTGTCGTAAGTAATATAATACTCTGTCATTAAAGCACCCACTTGGACACACAAACCCCAATCATTTCGACCAAATGTTGCTTTAAGTTCGCGTATCTCAATGCGTGGTTTGGCGCTATTTGCAACTAATCTGACTACTTTATAGACTTTAAGTTTCTTTAAGTCGATTGTGGAATGCGACATTGTTGGTATTTTGATATCAATTACACATTTACTAACTGGTGAACCAAATCGGATGGTATTAATACCGTAAACCGATGACTTTCGGGCCATACCGCAAAGATACGTGCCTTGTTTTGGTTTCTCCATAGGCACTGTCGAGGATATTATTATAGGCGTTGACCTAGGAGCTGATGTAGGCGCTGAAGACTTTGTTTTTTGAGCCAAGTATTCATTTCGTGCTTTAATTGCTTTGTTGCCATAATGTGACAATGTCAACAGATTGAGATTGTTGTTGGATTCAAAAGGTAGATGTTTTGCCTCATACATACATAACTCCTTGACCAATGGTGCAATATTGTGTAGTAACCATTCATGTCTGTTGGGGATTGTAAATGCATTCAACATAAATATTTCCAATTGAAGGTTTTTAATCTCAACTTTAATTAAATCGCCGCATTTAAGCTGACATGTGGTTGTGGAAGAATCATGCGATGTAAGTTTGTCTTCGGCGAAATTGATAGTTGATTGAAAGCAAATAGCTTTTGCTTTACCAAGATGAATAACGGAAACTTGCCAAGTATTTTCTAATTTAGTTGCGCGTGGGTGTATGGATCCGATCTTGACAAGCAAATCCTTGTATTTATAACCGGTTTGCATATCTGCTGGTTCCGGTTTAGGTTCCGGTTCAGATACAACTGGCTTTTTTGCCGTAATGTGTTTGCTGACAAATTCGCGAAAATCAAATAACACATTGGCGGCATCTTGAGTTACACCACGTTGCCAACGTGCGTCGATATAAGCATCAACAATCGCGGGTATCATTTCACGTAAAAACTCCGCAGGTTCTGTAAACTCAATTGTGGGACCTTTGTAAATAAATTGGAATCTAAATTTCCAAGCATATACTATCACTTCCTCATCGGCTTTAATCACCCATGTGTCGATTTCTTTGTATGCCCTAATGCGTTTGTCGTCATTAGTGCTCTCGTTGTTTTCAGTGAATACATTCACTAAATCCTTGAAATTGTATTTTTTATCTATACTTCCAACACGTGATTGAATTTGAAACACATAAATGGATCCACTATTAACATCTTTAACCACCTCAAACGGGCAAATCAGACCCTGATACTTAACACCGATGATAACACCTTGCATTTTGTATTGTAGAGTAAATTAAACACGACTAGATATTAATGTGATATGTGTAGATTAATTAAAATTCAATTTTTATAAACCAACGGTTTAACAAACGGTTTAACCAACGGTTTAACCAACCTTTCTAAAGCTAGCTATGCCCTTCACATATCGGGCTTTGACATATCGTGGAACCCAATAATTTACACCATAGTCCACAAATAGCTCATCTCCCGCGTCAATGTCACAACTCGCCACAATTGTTAATATTTTTGTGTCCGTTGAATGTATGAATTTACAATTATGTTTATACGCTAATCTTGGAGGCTTGCTTTCAAACAAAGCGATAGATTCATCACGTGACAAAGGCCTAAAGTCGACCGTGTCATTTATCATTCCGCCCATATCTGTTAACGTAATGGCATAGGTCTCAGTCTTGGCCGCATTGCATGCATTATTACTATCCACAACATCAAATCTATATTCGCGATCATCGGACAACTTTGGAGGGGTTAGTGTTGGAACGCACTGATAACTAAATAAAACACTACCTGAATCGATGTGTGTTTTTGCAAAAACACCATTATTCGCATTGGGTATGTTGCTAGCTTTTATTTCCATTAGCTTTGACATATGGCTAATTAGTTGTTGAAATTAAATTATTGTAAATGATTAAGTATAAACTATAAACTATAAACTGTAACAATATGTTTTTAACATCCCAAGGAGTCGCACTAAAACGCTCACCTGTCTACGATGGTATAATTAAAAAAAGATTTACATTTAAGATCAAACGTAGACTAGGACAAGTGGAAATATATGAGCAAGTTGCTATGTATAAACTATCAAAGATAGTTATGGATGGGGTGATAACTGATGTATGGATGTTACCACGCGCATTAGCCGCTGTTATCTCTAATGAGCTAAAGATTCCTTTAACATCAACATTACCTTTGATTGATAAATACCGACCTGAGATGGTAGAATTTACTACTGAATTAAGTGCTAATCAAAAAGTAGCAGCTGATGCAGCAATGCGCCAACTTATCCAATCACCTCATTGCGCGATTTTGCAAATGGGCGCGGGGCTTGGTAAAACACGATTAGCTGCTTGGATCGCGCGTATGGTTAATACAAAATGCTTATTTATAACCAATCGCAAGGCATTAAAGCTGCAAGCATGGGAAGAGTTTTGTGCTATCTTGGGCGATGATAATGTCGGCAAATTAAACGGCGCAAAAGGTGTATTATGTAATGAGCCTAAATTAGTAACGGTTACAATCATTAATAGTGTATATAAACGCGATCCTGAATTCTTCCGTAACTTTGGATTTATAATTTTTGATGAAGTCCACAGTTATTGCGCCAAAACTTCCCGTGAAGTATTCTACAAATGTAATCATACAAAATATATACTCGGGCTAACAGCAACTGTAGGTGATCGCGAAGATGGCTTGGATTTCGTATATCTTAGTCATTTAGGAATTAACAACAACAAAAATACACAAATAGATTCCAAGTTATTACCTAACTGGATTGCTGATGAAGTAGTGTTTAATACAACTGTGGAAATAATTACCTATCATACAGCTAACGTAGTTGCTACACCAAAGCAAGAATCAACTGGTAATATCGACAATATGGCGATGTTGGATATATTAATGGCTGATCAAACTCGACTAAATATAATACTTGATAAAATACATCAATTATATAATTTGGTTATTGATGGCAACAAACAGCATAATATTTATGTATTTTGTGAAAAATGCGAGCATGTTACATCCGCGCGCACTGCAATTGCCTTAAAATTGGGTCTCGCGGCCGATGCTCCTGAAATAGCTGAGTTTCGAGGTGACCTTAAGGACGCCGAAATAAATACCATTAAAGCAACAAGCAGGATTCTTATATGCACTTATGGATATGCAGGAACGGGAGTTAGTATAGATAAAATGACCGCAATGGTGTTTATGACGCCGCGCAAAGGCAACATGAAACAAATTGTAGCGCGTGTATTGCGCCGAAGAGGTGATACAGAAATACCAAGAGTAATTATTGATATAATTGACGCAAAGTATTATCTACGTAAGCAATTCGCAAAACGACTACTTGCGTATGATCATTATAATATACAAAGGGAATATGTCAAGATAAAATAGTTCAGATAATGATATATTAATTTAAACATATATCAATGACATTATACACTTTACAGTAACAAATGGAAACCCTGCCTTTTGAACTTCTTGTTGTAATAGCAGAATGTGTTGATAGTGATAAAGACATCAATAATCTTGCTGCAACAAATAGCACATTTTTAGCAGCCGTAAAGTCCGCTACTTGGCGCCTTCAGAATGTGTTTATTGATCCTTATATGTCATCATACGGAATCAGTTATACGGCCGAATATAGATATTTGAATCGATTCACGGTTGCAAAGATATTAGAAATTAATGGTCAACGTTGTGAATGTGAATACACACCATTTAGTAACAGCATCAGTAAATTAACGTCGCTTGACATAAACTTTGTTTCACATACTCCAAATCACGGTATTACATATTTCGAATTATTTAAAATATTGATCATGTTACGTAAAGGTCTTAGGTTTGCTGTAGTAATGAACAAAGACCAACAAAGCGATGAAATACTCCGTATTGGAGACCCAACTGCTGAATATAATGATGAATCAGGATTAATGATTATTGATTACCTAACAGGCGTGGTATCTGAAATCTATAAGGCCGAAAAGGATGCTAAAATTGGTGACATGCCGATAGATGATAGAATGCTTAACTGCTTAAGTGAATATTTCAGAACAATGATATTTGCATATACTAATTACATGCACAAAGTTAACGGTGATGCCGCGTTTATGCAGACGATGGAGGCGCTATTTCGCAGCCTTACACGCGAACGATTTGAGTTACCTGGTATCACACGTGAGGATGAAGATCGTGTGATATTAACAACTCCAGCAATGATAAATGCGCAATTATGTGAATATTTAAAATCCTTTAAATATGCTTTTAAATTTGAATCAAAAATAACCATTTCAGATAACAGTCCTGTTTCTGGTATATATTTTTATCAATTTGAAAAGTTACAATCAGGATACTATATAAGTCGAATTACTAAATTAGATTAATCTGTCAACATAAAATATGTATGGATATCATGTTGCTAAAGGTGAGGGTTTTGCCAAGTCATTAAAACATGCAGTAGACGATGCCAAAAAATCAGGATTTGACCTACGCGCGGCACAAATATTTGTATCCGGCCCGCAAAGCTTTAGACAATTATTAAATCATGAAGATATGCGTAATACAAAACAAGCAATTGTGGAATTGGGTATTAATGTTGTTGTTCACGGTGCTTATGTGGATCATCCTTGGCGCAAGAGTATTGCAGGTATTGAAAATATTAAACGAGAATTGTCCACATGTGAATCTATAGGTGCTAATGGTTTAGTTGTGCACTTAGGATCTGGAGCGGCACTAGATGAAAATCTAGAATTCGTCCTAACGCGTATTTCCGATGGATTAACAGAAACTAATAAATCTGTTTTGTATTTTGAAATAAATAGCGCTAAACCAACAGCCGATACATTTGAAACACCCGCAAAGGTAACTGTATTATTTAATCGTATTACCGCTGTTAATGCTAGATTAAAAACGCCCATAAAATACGGCGTATGTGTTGACACATGTCACCTTTTCGCGTGCGGATATGATGACACAACATACGCCAAAATGCGCGATTACTTGGATGCTGTTGATGCACTAAAGATTCCAGTTATTATACATTTTAACGATGCTGACAATAAACTAGGTGATGGTAGAGATCGCCATCAAGCTCTTTGTAGAGGAAATATATGGCAACAGTATCACCCTGTAGGAGGCGCCAAACCGTTTAAAGAATCAGGTGCTTGGGCTGTGATTGAGTGGGCGAGATCACCACCTGTAGATCCTGCTTATCCGCGTATTGTTATCCTAGAGCGTGATACCGAGGGTTTAGCCAATGACTTTGATGTTATTAATAGATCCCTACACTTGTAGAGTGGGGGGTATATATATACACCCTGCATCCACCACACATCAAACGCTAAAATTGAATATATTATTTTTTTATGTATTATAACCATATACCTTTGGTCCTACACAAGGTTTAATCAAAAATAGGTAACTTATTTAGCAAAAGATCAGAATCAATGGAAGTTAAACCCAACAAATACACCGTTATTGAGGAGTATGTGCCTATTTCTGCTGGGGAAGACAAAAACCGTATTGAATTGGACCAACTACCCGTTCTTGATAGCGTGTATCACTCCAATAACCCATTGTCTAATCCTATATTAAACGACTCTAATACTGAGGATGAGGAATTAAAAGACTTGTTTGGTGATCCTATTGTCCCTAAATGCGACAAAATGGACACTGAAATGTCGACTCAAACGCCGACTCAAACAGGAACAATCCTGGCTCTACCAAATGAGACCAATGTCGCTGCGGCAACAAAACAGTCGATTCCTGAGTTTAGTAAAGAATACAAAGACTCACTACAAGCCAATGCTGAAAATACAGCCGATATCAAATTAGATAATATTGAGTTACCTAATGCCGAGGACAAGGAACTAAAAACATTCTTGGATGAGATGGATAAAAAGGCAAAAGCAGCCACAGGAACAACGTCTAGCTACTATAGTGGCGGCACATACAACTACACAAGCGGATATAGTAGTTACAGCAATTATGGCGGTTATGGTGGTTACAGTGGTTACAAAGGTTATAGCGAATATGATGGCTACAAATCCCGTTACAGCTCACCTGGATATAACTACAACAATTACGACAGTTATAGCAGTTACAATCGACGTAATCGAGATGATGATTGGTATGCCGACAAAAAGGCAAAAATCGAGGATGCAAAGGACACAAAGGACACTGACAGTGTTAAAGTTAAATTCAGTGATGAGGCTGAGGTCGCGCAAAATGACACATCAAATACAAATGACCTTGAAGCATCGGGTATGGATATTGACATTAAAGATCTCAATGAGCTTAAAAAATTAATGGTCACAAAATTCAGCACAACGGTGAAGTTGTTTACTAGAACATTATCAATGATTAATAATGTTAAAACAATGCAAAATGAGCTCAAGAAAATGCAAACAACATTAATACATGATGTTAACATAATTAAACGTGAAATGACCGTGATGGGCAGCCAAATGGATTATGTCACTAAGACAGTTAGATACATTAAAGATCAACAAACCGCCGATGACGATGACGACTCAAGGTCCAACTATTATGGTATTAATTACTCGGACGATGATGACGGCTATGTAAGTCCCGATGATATAACCAAGAAGTCCAAATTTGACAATACTATCCCCGATTTACGTTAACCATTGTGATAGTATCACATTATAGTTTTAATATATTTTTTTTGAAAGTTGAATCTTTGTTATGATGTAATATTACATTAATTATCAAAGTTTATGCACGCGCGTTGAACAATCCATTATGGAAGCCAAGTGTGAGGAATTGGTAAATAAATTACAAGTTGATATACCCCAACGTGTTGAAATATTAAAGTTAATAAGTGAAGCATTCTATAATATTAAAGAATTTAGTGGCATAGAAGAAGAACGTAGATGCGCATTAGTGCGTAGAATCGAACGCAGTTGTTTAAATGAAACAGTTGCTTATTGCGAGAAGCAAGGTATACCTAGAAACTGGATGGATAAAAACTTTGTTCAAGTTTATTCTACTGAATGTTACAGAATAATATCTAATTTGGCGCCTGGTAGCACTGTAGGTAGTAGTTATTTAGCAAATCAGTTGATATCGGGCGATATCGATGCTAATAACATTACACAGTTAACATCACATCAATTGTCGCCATTAAGCACACAGGGCGAGCGAGATATGATAAAGCGTAGAAAAGAACAAAAGATAGAATTAAAGATCTGCAAAGCTTATGTTTGTCCTAAATGTAAAAAGAATGAAACAACATATCGTGAGGTTCAAACCAGATCAGCAGATGAACCAGGAACATTCTTTATTGAATGTGTGAGTTGTGGTCACAGTTGGAAAAAACGTGGTTCAGGATAATGAAAAAATAATAGTTTGGTGTAGAGTAAATTAATAATTCGCAACCTCATATTCCACGATAATATGATCAGAGAATTGGTTAGCCTTACCACTTAACATAAACAATTCTATTCCACTAACTAGTAAATATTTTTTGTCATCGTGTGTGATTTGATAATAGTATCCAAATCGCGGATCGCAGTTTGGATCACCAAGTTTGTCAACGTTATATAGAATATTTCGTTTGTGTTCTTCGGCGACATATTGATCAATTAGATCTTTAACGCTGCTTCTGGGTTTAATCATGTAATAATCAAATCCACCATGTAAGCGAGCTTTATTGCAGCAAACACACTTTTGACATATAAATTTATAATTAGTTTCACCGCGTCTTGCCATTGGAATAACGACATCAGATATAAATGGTAAGTGGCATGATTCACATATATCAGGAAGCACAACATTAATACCGATCGCAAGTAGGTTTTCTATACGATTACATTTGATTGATTGCGGCATATGTCTTGTTCTTAATCCTGCGCCTGTAATACTGCTTTCTAATTCATACAACGCTGGGTGTATTTTACTGCAAAGAGTAAGATTAAATTCTGCTTTGTTTATTGGATGTAGACAGTCCATATCAAACTTAGTTACTAATTCACAATGTTTGTAGACACAACTGTTGTAAGTATCGACAAGTATACTTGCTAGTAAGCAATCGGTTTCAACACTTGTGAATTTTCGCGATTTACCCACCACCCAAATAAATTTAGCATTGATATTGTTTGTGTGAGTGGAGTAAAAGTTTTCAGTCAAGATAACGGAATTATAACATATACCATTGATCATATTACCTTGGTGAGCGTATGATCGCGAAATTATCTTTTTCTTTTTTAAGATATCAACCGACTCATTATTTTCCTTAATGGACTCTATCGGTTGTTTACTACTGTATCCAGGTATCAATTTATCCATAACAGCGCCATATTTTTGATGTATTCGTTTTAATAGCTTTACAGTCGACACATCAGTGGGAATAAAGATATAACCAATGTTGGCCTTGATGGTGAACATTTGGTTATCAAAATTGTAACTAGGATAGCCCTTGATTACCTTTGGAGATGGATTAGTTGTGGCATTCGCGGTATCAAAGTGATAGCAGTTTGTTTCTATATTGGCCATTTCACAAAGGATCAAATCGAGAGTAGTATCATTTTCAACATCACCCTTAATGATTCGCATTGTTGATTATTAATAATTTAACGATATGTAATGATACATCCATACATCTAAATTCAATTTTTATTCATTTGATTGATCAGAGTTTTCGACAAAATTGTTATTTAAATCAATAAGTGTTTCGTGAATATCTTTAAGTTGAATGATAATATTTTCTAGTGTATGCTCTAGGGCGACCACTCGGCCTGCGATACCGTGCTTAGAGACTGCTTTAACCTCCGCAAAGCCGCCCACGATAGCTTCTAATCTCTTTTCCATTTGCTCAAATCTAAGCAAGTATTCATTATTATCAACGGGAGTATCAGTATGTTCCATAATGTTTCACAAATATATCTATGATTCGATGGTTATATATCTTAGATGATAAAATTTAAACACGACAATTTACCAATATTATAGTGAATTAACCATCTGATGTTTTGGTTTCTATTGTGGCGTCGTTAAGTATATTTCTAGTGGGCTTATCGAATGTTCTAACAGTCGTGCGTTTGCTAAATCTCACTTTAGATGATCTCGATGTCTTTTTTGGTGTTTGTTGTGTATTAGTGGTTTGCGATGGAATAGGCGGTAATGCGGACTCAACACCCACTTCATCCGGTAACTCCTGTGTTTTCACATATTTTGTTTTACTAGCCATGAATTTATCACTTGATTGTTTATTTTTTGCCCCAAACGGCGAGCATAAAGCCGCTATTGCAAAAATGATAAAAAGCAATATAAATCCCAGCATTGTGAATTAATCGACAAGTTCAAATATTTTTCTAATATCAAGCTCGGAGGTTGATTTATCAACTCTATATCTATATACATTAAATGCTTCACTCTTTAAATATCGGCGATATGAACTTAACATATTTGTATCATACTCGGCATCTAAAAATGATTGATCAACATTAGGTTCTATTAGATGAGACAAGTAATTAGCAAACTCACCCGTATTCTTTAGGTCGCCTAGTAGGAATCTTATATCATTAATAACACGTGTTAACATAATCTCCTTGTCTAATGTTGCAAAGCTATATAGTTTCATGGTTGGGATTTGAACAAATGCGAAATCTATTATCTTTGCGTGAAATCCCAAGTAAGGCACTAGGAAATCACCTATATCCGTTTTATATAATTCAAATACGGGGTTTAATTGATCGTATTCAAATTCAGGATCAACCTTGATCATAATATTTTCACTATGTAAATCATTATGTTTAAATCCAGGAAACACACGTTGAATTTGATACATTGTGTAGATTATTTGAAATACCACAACACGTAATATCTCCGCGTCCATATGTAAATATATAGGCTTTGCTAGAAATGCTTGTAGTGTAAGTGTATATTTTTCCAAGGCGATAAATGCTATTTTATCATGCGCGAAACCTTTTTCTACTAATTTGGCATAGTCGATTAGTTTTGTTTTGATTATTGCTGTTTTATTAGCTATATCCTGCCTGAGGCTAATATCACATTTACTTGCACGCGCGCGCGATTTGGTTTGTAAACTACGCGACAATTTAACCACATCGTCGCAGCTCGACTCATAAATCATTTCTAAAATGCAACTTGATACTCCAGGTGATATAATCCTTTCTTCTAATATTTTAAGGGTTTTTATCTCCATATCAATCGGCTGTAAGTATTCTACATTCTTATGCATTGATACCTTATAGTCGTATAAATCAGGTGCTATCTTGTAATATAGTGCAATCTTGGTAAGGAACCGAATACCCTTGTATTCACACAACACAAACAAACTACCACTATATCCTCTATAGTTGGTAGCCTCTACAACCAACGACATAAATTTATCAATGTTGTTGCAATTAAAGAATTTTTGTATACTTGAGCGAATACGTCTTTCATCAGGATAAACATTTCCAGCCCCTATTGTAATATTTTCTATATTCACTAAAGACATGTTCAATTAGTCGGCTATCAAATCAATAATAAATATAAGACAAATATATAATATACGACAAATTTACGCATCATAAAATCGGCGATAATGTTAGCAGGAATTAGCGCAGGAGAAACTATATGGTGCGGGCTGAGTGCATTTTTATCATCAACTAAACTCTCCAGCAGCGTTATTAATTTATTGGGTAATAAGTATCATATTGATAAACTACTTAGCTATAAACATGGGTTTGTAAGGCGTTTATTTCTGTATATACTTGCGATGTTAATCAATACATTGTTGAGTTTAATATTCTACACAACTGATATTATCCCTATGACGATATGGGTGGTGTTTTGTCATCCTTTGGTAATCAATAAAATAATTTCATGTAAATGGTTTGCCGACATTGAGGCTAATGTAATAACTTATTATTTGTCAATTGTAGTTAATTATCTTATCAAGCACGGATTAGATATTCACACACAAATTCAAAATACTGAAATTAGAAATATCATTAGTAACTATTACCACGGGGAAACTACAATTAGCCTGGCGAACTACACGTCGCCGGTATCAGTAGTTAAATTTATTTACAAGAGCATTAGGACTATTTCAACAGACGACACAAAACGTATAATTGCCGCTATCAAAAAATCAGATAAAATCGATCCGGTGTTGCTTTGGTCTATATATAAAGTATGGCGTAAGAAACAAAACTTTACATCAATAATAAAATCATTAGATAAACATATTGGTTATCATGTGTTGGAATATACGGCTATTTATGCCGCATTATGGTTTATTAATATATATGCAGCAGTAGCTACTTTATTTGCTATAAATGCAATTAGTAAACATAGAAATGCGGCTATGGTGCATAAATATAATGTTGTATTATCTTTGGTCGCTGTTTTAATATATCAAGCTCAAATATACGCCACTATAACATCGTCTGCAACATCTGCAAAAAGTAACTTCATTGTGGACAATATAGTGTGTGTTTTAATGTCATCAGGTTGTGTGGTTAATCACCTTATGACACATTATAAACCATCAGCGTTAAGTATTAGAATTACATCAGTGGTTAAATCAAGTTGGTTATGGCCTGTTTTAGCACTTGTTACAGGGCAACGTTTTGCTGTTGTTATGTTAGTGCCAAAGTTTTATGCTGAATCATCCCATGTATCGTGGTATACCATAGGTGTTTTAATGTGTGGATATTTTAGTAACTTTACACCATTACATATCTTAATTCTATATATAGCTTATATAGCATACACAGTTAACTTTGATGCTGCTGTATTACTACGCGCAACTAAAGTTATAGCTAATTACACGCCGGAAGAATTCAACGCTCGTATACATTCCAGCGGTATTAAAGAGATAGGTAAAATTATTGATAATTATGTTTAATTTGTTGTTACATGCGCTCATGCGGCGCCTTGTAAGGTATCTTTAATATGTCATAAAGTTCGCGTTCAGTATAAAGTGTTATTTTTTTCATGTTTCCACGGGAAGTGATTTTAAATAATCCTATTTGATTTAAACGATACCCTTGTTTCTTTGCAACCCCTCTAACGTATTCATTGTGCTCGGCACTACCGGTAGCGTATAATAAATGCGGAATATATTGATCCAACGGCGCATAGAATATATCAACTTGGCGTATGGTTCCCATATGTCGATATAAGAATGTGATTTTAGCCTCACCTTGGGCTAATGTATCAATGTAACTGGTATCAGTATATAATAATTCTGCTAACTTACTGATCATATCTTTGTCGTATTTTTGAGTTGTAAATACGCAATCAATATCACCGGATGACGCAGCACCACGACGATAACTACCGACTATTTCAAATTGATTATCAATTGCCAATTTGCTAACAAGTGTCTTCATTTTGGCGCCAATAGCGGCGACTTCTGCGCGAGGTATACGTTGGTTTAAATCGGCATAATAGATCAATCCAAGCTTTTGGGCATGCGATAATTCAATATCTCCCCGCGCGATGGCCTGCCGAAGTTTCAATAAGCTATCTATACCCGTAGACAACCATTTGCGTATTGTTGCTGGGCCAACTCCTATAATCTTAGTAAATTCACAATAAGCTGTATATTCGCGCGACTTTTTAAGTTCCTCTAAGTCCACTATACTGCCCGTTGTAATATACTCTCTAATTCTACTGGAAATACCCTTGCCTATGTGAGCTGGATGTGATTCTAGGAACTGCTCTAGGTTGCGTTGTGTAATCTTATAGGCAACTTTAGATATAGTTGTGGCGGCTGCAGTATATGCTTTAGATTTAAACACGTCCCCTAAAAGGTCATATATTTTTGCAAATTCAAGCATAACATCAATTAATTTTTTATTTGGACTTGTCATTTGTGGGTAATGTAAGTAATGTAATTAATGTAAGTAATGTGAAAAAATTGAACTTAGTAAGATTGCTATATTAATCTATTTGATATTTTGATTTACTGGCAAATCAATGCAAAGAAACGATCTTGAGTTATTTAAAAAATTCACAGATTATTGTGATGAGAGTGACCCAAGTGATACTTATAACGTGAGTGTAGTTGCCGATCTTTACCTTAAAACAACTGGTAAAAATAATTTAGTATCGGAAATATTTAGGGTTTTGGATAAAACACCTCCGCGTAAAACACCAACTGGTAATTCTGAATGGTCACTTGATAAATTTATTATAAATAGGACAAAGTCTACCGATGGGTTACAAAGGATACATTTGATGGAGTTAAATGGAAAAACACAGATACCTATATTTATAATACTACATAATAAGTTATACGACAAAAAAGGTGAACGTGTGTATTATTACAGAATTGACGGCGGTGAATACATGCTGGGCACCACACACGACATAATCACTTGCGGGTTAAACACATTTCATGGATATTTTCCTCGTTACATTTACAACTGCTTAAATAACTATCCAAGGTCGAGTTTAATAGAAAGTATGCGACAAAGCAGATACGCTGCAACTATTCTTGATGTTAATTACGATAACTATGATTTAATACCTCGTGATTTCACTATAGTGTATAATAACGGCAAATCATATGTCAAAGTGCATAAATTTATTGCTGGTGTTTTTAGTGAATTTATGCGTATTGCTATATACGGGACGGGAGCAATCAAAGGAGTTGATACTATTGATTTGAGTGGATTTGCGTCCGAGTCTGTAGAATGGTTGGCTGATTTAATATACAATCCTAATATAATATTCAATGCTCTCAAAGATGAAGATTGGATATTACTAAACTATTTACACATTGACATAGACAAGTTAGTATCCGATACTTTGAGTGAAATAGGATTGTAATTATTTTTTCCGATTATTTAAAGTAATGTAGGAATAAGATAATAATAAAACAACATATTTAACAAATAACAATGGCAACGACTAATGGTAAGATCGAATATTCGAAGCGAGTAACCGCCGAATTTGTTATTAATGAAGGTAAAGAATTATTAAAGGTAGCAATGCAAAAGTATAAGACAGCGGGTAAGCATCTAGGGGACACTAAATTCGCCGATGAGCTACTCAAGGAATTACAATACGCGCATAGAGATTTTGCAGTGGCGTATCCTATCGCATTAAGATACATTTGCTATTATCATATGTATGACACCAGAGCAATGAAGGTTTATTTAACTAAAATTGCTGGTAAGGCGCCCAATGAAGAAGAATATTTGGATCTTGCCGCCGATTACGTGGTGTTACTGCATCGATTTTGCCCCAAATCAAACCCATTTGTGCGCGCGACAGGCCGATTAAATACAGCAGAAACAAAAAAGTTTTGGTTGTTGATTCGCCGACAACTTGAGGCCGAAAAGGCTCAATTTAAGAAACTTATGGACAATGCGACAAAGAAAGTTGAAGCAGACGAAGCTAGATATGAAAAACAACGTCGGGATGAACTTATGGCTTATCTAAAGCGCGAATTTGGCGAATCAACCAATGATAATACAAATAATGAAACATTGGATTATACTCCAGATAATATAACTGTGGATAACGAAACAGGTGTGAAAATATCCGATGCAAGCGATTAAAGCAATAGTTGCATCGAATGGTAATAATATAATTACATTATGCGACGATATGTTGGTTGAGATTGCGCTCTGCGCCGATATAAAGGTAATGTTAGTATTGGCTAGCACATGTCGTAAACTTCGCACAAGGCTTCTTAATCATTACAATAAATTACCTGTTATTAAGCTTTCTTCAATTCACGAATTATTTATTAATATAATTCCTAGTGAAATTATCCAATATCGTAATATTGATCAAAATAGTATTTTGATGAGGCCTGACGCGGCAATACGTCAACTTAAACGTTTACATGAAGAGGATTATGGTGTTTGGTGCATAGTTAAAGATCAACTACAATATAACAGAAACCATCAATTAGTAAAGATAGATTTATATGGCGGTGTTTACACTGTATTGAGATGTTTGTGCTGCGGTAAGTTGTCGTCGTATGTAATGGAATATCCTTTTTTAAATGGAAAAATGATACAATTTACGCCTACGTGTATGCCCTGTTTAAGTAAATTAGAAGCAGAATACAAGAACATATTAATCGAATATATTAAAACAAACAATATAACAAATAAACACATTGTTCATCACCATCATGTAAACATTGGCCATTGTGTTTATCGCCGTAGATACCATAATGACAATGAGTTTTCAGTTTTAAACGATTCTGAAGTATTTGCCAAGATAATTACCGATCACTATAGTGTTACCCATATAACACACATTACTAAAATCTAGTATTGGATATTTTATGTATCATATTTAAGTATACATAAGGTAATATAGGTAGCGTTAATTAAATAATCGAAAGATAAATCTAGAATAAAAATGCGAAAACATCAGCGAGCGGTTGTTTTAGGTTTTAATGGTCCTAATAACCGTGAATTTCTCCAGGGTGAATTAGCACAATTATACAATAATGACCCAAGAGTTACTAAATTAATATCTAATTACATTGGCGATTGGATGAGTAATTTTACATATCGAGCTGAATCTGAGCTAGGTTATGTTGATAGTATCCCTGTTGACATAGGTAAATACGAATGTGGCAACAGTAATGGTAATTGTGGCGCTAGAAGTGGGCAATTTACCGCCCGAGGTGTCATTTCGAATCCCTACCGCGACCGTGTAGAACGCGACCTTAATGCATTAAATCGCGAATTTATTGCTGATAGGTTTGAATTCATTCGCACACATTTTAACCTCAATTTAACCAAACATACTGATGCGGAAATGTTATACAAAAAGGCCGGTGTTGTGTCAAATATCGGCGCAGGAATCGGTAATTATGCCACTTTTCGAGTTGGTGATGGAGCGCCTACTACTCGCAAGATGGAATTATATAAAAACCACACCGCGGACGATTTGCTTAAGGAATGGTATAATAATGCGGGTAAAAGTGTTTACTTACGCGACGACACACAGGGCGATCTAGGTAGCACTTCTTTAAGCGTATCAAATAATAACCCTGATGATTGTGGATATAATCGTTTAGACTATGCTAGACATTCCAATCCTGAATTAGATTATGGTATTAAGAATAATTATAAATTACAAAAATCATTGATTAGTAACCAACCAGCGCCGTATCCAATGTATAAAACGGGCTCTATACCCGCTGATACGCCAACACATTCATCGCCTTATAATGCGCGCCCGATTGCACCTTATACTGGTGAATCAATGACTCAACCTGGTAATAATCGTTCAACAACGCATAATTATGCTGGTAAACCGAAAACAGTTAGATTGGGTCATAAACTCACACATGGTAATACTGGAGAGTTTGAAACATCTACAGATATTGGCGCAACAGGTGTTGATTTCTACGATTATGAAAACTTGGGCGAAAATCCCCAATACGATATGTTGTTAAACTCTACAGATGTTATACATTTAAATGATCGCACGCAACCTCTTTATGCCGGTGGTTTCTCACGTAATAATCCTGCCGAAGATTTGAGGTTAGCCAAACGAAATATATTTAGAAAAGGTGAGGATGGCGTTGAGAACTCAATTCCGCGCTATGAACGACGTTTATATAAAAGAAATCTTGACACTGATATTTCGGAGAATCTAAGAGGTTACGAACGTGATATGATGGTTAGAGGATACGACATGACCGATCTATACAAAAGAGTTGATCAACGACGCCAGATACATACAGAATATGATAGCACCTTTGTGCAAGATGAAAACGGCAAATGGGTCCCAAAACATTATCCTCGCCGAGGTTATTTGTAATCAATTTTAATATTAAAGAAATGTTTTTAATATTAAAAGATATCGATGAAAGGTAGAGTTAAGGAATGGTTGAGCCAGGTAGCTGGTATTAACGATTGGTGGGATTTCGAAAAGAATAATATCACACCTGATAAAATAAACTCATCAAACGGAAATAAATATTGGTTTAAATGTCCAATAGGTCATAGTTTTGAAACATCTTGTCGCAGTTTTAAAACAGGCCATAGATGTAGACAATGTGTTATACAAAAACAAAAAGAAACGTTTATATCTCTTGATAAAGTAAAAGATGCTCTAGAGTGGTGGGATAAAGACAAAAACACAGAAGATATTACTAAATTGCCTAAATCATCTGATATTCTAGTATGGTTCAAGTGTCCGAATGGTCATTCGTATCAAACTAAATGCTTAAATTTTACACGTCATCGCAGATGCCATTCGTGTGCAGGTATTGCCGCTGGTAAAAGAAATATCAAATATATACTTCCTGATGGCCAAGATATCGTAGAAACATTTGATAAAGTAAAAGATGCTCTAGAGTGGTGGGATAAAGACAAAAACACAGAAGATATTACTAAAATCGCGTCATCATGTAAAAAGAAAATATGGGTCAAATGTTCAATAGGGCATAGTTTTAGTATTTCAACATCTCATTTTAAAAGAGGCCATCGATGTAGTTATTGTAGTGGACAAAAACCATTGTCTGGTTTTAATACTTTTGAATTAGTAAAAGATGCGATACAATGGTGGGATAATGAAAAAAATATTATTAAAATAGATAGTATTACTCGCCGCAGCATGACTAAGGTGTGGTTAAAATGTCCGGCAAAAGGCCATTCGTATCAAGCAACATGTGATGCATTTGCGGCAGGCAATAGATGCCCTGGATGTATAAAAAATTACTCAGAAGAATGTATAGAGTGGTTAGAATGCATCGAACGTAAGTATAATATCCAAATACGACATGCTAAAAGACCCGAACGTGAGTTTCCTATTCCCAAAACTAGATACAAGGCTGATGGTTGGGTTAAAATAGGCAACAAAGAATATATTCTCGAATATCACGGTTACTATTGGCATGGTATGAAAGGATTAGAAAAACAAGAATTAAAAGCACCTAAAGGTGATAAAACAAATGCGCAAGCCTACGCGGACACAATCAAAAAAGAAAATAGAATTAAACAACTAGGTTATACACTAATAGTCATCTGGAGCGATGATTATCTGGCAAATAGAGATAACTTTATAAATGGTAATTTTAATATACCAGAGTTTGTTTAACCAATGATCAAAATGAATACATTGATTTATATTTTTTGACCTTTGATTCACTATAATCAACCATCAACCAACTAAACAACGAATAGAATGTAGTTGTAATGATTACAATATATGAATTCCAAAGCCATGTTAAAATCCGATTTATACTATTAAAATATTGCGTTGTTTGATCGTAGTTATAATAGTTTAGAGTTGAGTTGTCATAATGCAATGTTTCTAACGATATCTTGCTGGAAGCGCTTAAAGCGATAAATTTGGTGTCGCCCATGCAAACAGCCAACACCACGCATCCGCATATCGCACCAAGCGCCGACACTACACCAGTTATAGTAAAGAACCAGTTTGTGAAATCGCAAACTTTATATTTGCGATAAGCGATACTTATATAGTGTAATTGTTTAGCTAATTCCAGTTGCGAGTTCATTATTGGGTGTAGATTATGCAATCACGTATAATAACAAAAAATAAATTCAATTTGCAAGCAGATTATTTAGATTTATTATATTCACCTATGTGGTTATTGTAAATGCCCGTATAATGGGTCTCTTCGTCCTTGTAGTAATCATATACAAACACGCTAATAAACGCATACATAGCGGTAAATATACCTGTGATTACACACCTTGTCATAACCCATGCAAAACTACTTGTATTATTTAATGTTTTTGACACCGCGTTATAATCATAGTATTTTAATGTTTTGTAACTACATTGTATTTCACTGGGTTTTATTTCGTTTGATATATTGCTCACACAAACTAACCAAATAGTGGTTGCTACACCAAATGATATTAGTGTTACACATGCGACCACAAATGCTATCCACCCGGTGATTTCAAAGAAACTCTTTACGCGACGACAATGCGTAAGTTTAACGTAGGCTTGATTGGCCAATACTACCTTACGCACTATTTCATCGTGGTTGGTTGCTGTATTCATTGTATTTATGTGGTTGTATAGATATGTAATAAGTAAAGATATACAAAAAATAAACCAAATTCATTTTTTAAACCATGGTTTAAATTGCTCGTTTAATCACCAAACTACTCGCTTTTGGCGTTGTATAATAATTTTTGATTTCTGCGACACTCACCATCGGCATAATGCATCAAGAACGCTAATGCAATTGAGCAAACTAATGAGATAATAGTTGTCATAAAGGACCAAAATGTTATCCATGTATTGAAATTCACGCGTGAGATGTATTTATTTATCGCATCGTGGTTGTAATATCTAACGCCTAGAACATAAGAACTCATGGGTTGTGAATCATATACGTGGATTTTAAGCGATGTAACACCAACAAGCATCGTCAATATAGCAACGGCGCATATAATCAATGATATAACACCAACTACTTGAGCGCAAATGCTAACTTTGCTGTAAAATGCTTGATTATTATGTGCTATAATATGCTTACGAGCGGCATCAATAATATCGCGATTATAGGTCACATTGCTCATTTTGATTACTATGTATTTCAATTAATTATCAGATAACTAATTAATCAAAAAATTCAAATTTTAGCACGCTTGAACAAATGTTGTTAATTAATAGATTTGTAAATTTCCACCTTATCAATACAAGATTCACGCAAACACCACATAAGATAAGCAACTGCAATGCAAATTAATCCAATCAAAGTTGTATTACATACAAATTTAATATATCTTTCTACTCTGGCAATATATGTGAACACTTGGTTTGTTTCAAAGTGCTCATAGTTGCCGCAAATTGGTGTAATGTAGTCGGTGTAGCCATCGTATCCAGCGTAATCGTCGTGATCTTCACAACTAAACTCTAATGTTGCATTGAGCTTATTTACATGTAATATACTATCAGCGCCTTGAAGCATACCCACAAATAGCGCCAAGAAAGCACCAATGGCGATTACACACAACGCATAAGCGATATATTTAGCGGCAGTTTCACCAGCGCTAAATAACTTGTATTTAATCACTCTTTCAACTTTATATTCAAAATCGCGACTATTCATGTTGATAATATCTAAAAAATAACGAAATTCATTTTTTAGATATTTAAATCATTTACCATGTTACGAAACGTTGCCAGTTATTAGCCTCAGATCTGCACCATTTTTGTAATAACCACATGAAATATGCTGCACTCGTAGACATCAATATAAATGCTACAGAATAACCAGTTGATTTAATACAACTGTTTACTTTGGCTATATACGATCGAACAGCATTAAGTTCAAAGTAATCAATTCCCCGACCACAAGATGGATTTATGCAACTATTACGCGATGCATCAGGCTCGCAATAGAACATTCCAGTGGGTTTCAGTTGGTTACCATAAACTATATTGGCGACACCACTAAATACCGTGAAACATAACTTTAATGTGAATATTAAAGCAAATGCAATACAGATATAAGTCGCCACTTTGGCCGCTATTTCGCCAGCTTTAAATAGCTTGTATTTAATAAATATGTCAATTTTGTAGTCGAGAATGCTATTGTCTGTCATCGTGTGTTGTAATACTTAAAAAATAGCAAAATTCATTTTTAATTATTCAATTGAAACATAGAGGTTATTTTGCTAATTGGCGAGTGATGCGTGTGAATGCTTTATTAAGCAAATGTAAGGCAACTCCCGCGGCAAGCAATACGCCCGATGTTTTAATTGAAGTTTTAATTTCACTCAATGTGTTATCCACTTTGTGGATGTTGTAATAATCAAGATAATCAGAAGTTGTGTATTCCGATTTATTGCTGTAGTATCTTAAACTGTTCAATGGAATAGTGGTGTGTGTAAGATGATAATGTTGAGCATATGTATTGCCGACAAGCGCTGCTATGCAACCGTAACTCAACCATTTGCACACTTTTCCAAGTGCAAATGTAACATTACTGGTAAACACACGTGCGCGCGTAGAAATCACCGCTAGGGTTTGTTTTGCGATACTTTCTTCAATACTGTTTGTCGCCGTGGCAACATCACCCGTAGCTTTGTTGTCTATTTGTGTTGAGATATTAGATTTAATGTATCCATTTGCAACATTCACATCACTGGTTACATTATTGATGCTATTTGTGGAGGTGTCGCCACTATAGTAATAAGCAGGATATGCTTGATATTGCGCCGTAGACATGTTTGGTAAGTATCTTAAATATATGTAATACTAATGGATAAAAAATTCAACTTTTATAAACTTTATAACTTATACATCATTCATTAATTGCTATGTTGTAAACCTGATAGAATATTTCACCTATAAATTTTCCCAATTCATCGATTGAATCACAGTAACTATAATAACGACCATACCAATGACAATCCATATCAGAGTAAACTTTAGACACGCATAATAATATCGCAATAAAGACGGCAAATGTTAGGGTAAGTTTAACTATTTTAAATAAACGTCTAATCGGCAAATCAAACATTTTGTTAAATAATAAGTTAGATCACATACATAAAAAATCAAACATTCATTTTTACAAGATTCTTACGTTCGCGTCCCTTAAACGACCACCAACTTCCTTGAATATTTTACCAAGATACAAAGCACTGTAACCACTGAGCATAAAGAACAAGTTAAATTTGATTTGTCGAATGGCCGAGCTAATAGCTCCATCCATTTCGGCTTTGTCGTAATGAGGTTTGCTAAATAAGGTCACATCTTCATCGGCGTAAGTTACATGTGATGACGCCTTAATGTCCCCTCGGGTGAATCCATGTAGATATCTGAAATAATCCATAAACTGGCTAGTCATACCTATAGCAATCAATGACTTACCTATGAGTTTAATATACATTACACTACCCACCATGAAATCACCCATATTGTTTACAAATCTCGTTGCAGCGTTGTTTACTTTTTCGGCAATGGCTGCATCAATTGTTGCTTTGGTTATTTGCGCGTGTGACATTGTATTATGTGGGCGTTGAGTATGTTATAAGATAGTAAAAAATAAACCAAATTCAATTTTACCCCATAGCGTTAAGCTTATGCAAGCTTATGCAAGCTTATGCAAGCTTATGCAAGCATATGTTACATATATTAAATGTCATATCTGGATGGGTTTCTAGCGGCATTTTCGGCCAAACGTCGCTCTAAGTCACGTGAGTGTATATATTTAGTAACCGTGCGTGCGGCTGCACCAAACATCAATGATCCAACCCAACAACCTGTAATCAACCACCAACAGTAATAATTAGATTTAACAAAGCTAGTATATCTAATCAAATGTAATCTTTGTTGTGCATGAGTTTGTAACCAACCGATAGTTACACCTTCAAATCCCGTATACAATAAAACCGCAACGCTAGCAACATCTAGGCCGAAACTTAGTTTCGCAAACATACTATATAGTGTGTCGAGATTAAACACACGTTGTCGTAATGTGGGCTTGGAAATGAGATTTGTTGAAGACATTGTAGTAATTGTATTATGTTCTTTAAGATAATAAAAAAAAGTAAAGATTCAATTTTATTTAAACCGATTGGCTGGATTTAGCTAAGTATTCGTTTTTTGCCTTATAATGATTTGCTACACGTTTCAAGATAAAGCCAGTGGTGAATAATCCAGCGGCGGCATAGCCTGTTCTTGCAACCATCCACATTTCCCTACGTGATGATTCAAATGGCTTCACAAGTGGCGTATTAGGGACAAATTCACGTTGATTACGATGGTGATATACCCAACTATCAATGTAACCAAGCGCAGCCACTATCGCCGATGTTCGATAGAAAACATTTGACCATTTATTTGCTATACGGTTAATATCTTCATTAACATGGATTTGAATTTCAACTGATGGTGTGTTATCATTAGATGACATTTTGTGATGAGGTAGTTAGATAATTAAAAAATAAACTAAATTCAATTTTGACTCCGCTTACTCATTACGGTTGTTGAGATTAGCGTAACCAGCACGCAGGTTCTTGCGATGGTGGTTAATAAGTTGCTGCGCGACACTAGCGCCATAGCTAACAACTGCGCCTAGCCCAGCAAATGCCAACAATCCGCCAATACCATAGGTTACACCTCTAATGTTGTTTAATTTAGCACTAACTGATTCAACAGGATAGTATGTTAATGTGTGGATTTGGCCGCAATTTGCATGCGGAAGGCTATAATAAATAAGTTGTAAAGGCTTGAAGTTGTCAATCTCTGTGATGTCTTTAATGAGTCGTTTGGCGCCGCCGACAAGCAACCCAAGCATACCACCGCACGCCATTCCACCCACATAGCGCAAGGCCAAAGCTGTGTATTCGGCAACGGCCCAAAGCTTGTCCTTGATGACGCGATTGGCATATTCATCAATGTAGTTCAAATTAGGCGCCAAAGCGTAGTCAGTCGGGTAGATGTTGTTTACTGATTCAGATTGCATTTTGCAAATAGTGATTTAACTAAAGTTTAACTAAGTTTAACTAATACTACACCAAACAGATATTCAATTTTAAAAAAATAAATGATTTACAATAACTGCTTGATTTGATATTTGTATTGTTTGGCGCGACGGCGGCTACTATATGCCTCCACAAATGCCGCAGCAGAACCTAATAACGCCACACCCGAGGCCGCAAACATGCTTCTTACACGTTTGTAGTTTCTAAACAATATCAAGCCCTGGCGATCATCAGAGGGGTAAATTTCGGAACAAATTTTTCCAATGCTTAACTGGAACCAATTTGCCGATTTTAAGGCCAATCCCGTGAATCCTGTTATTGTGCCAATAAACGTGCACATATCAGACATGTCCTTTGCATTGCGTTTCTTTTCATGTAAATCTTCAATATCGGATTCAAAATATCGTTTACCGATGCACTTACTACACTGATAGTGTGACATATTTGAATAAGTTTATACTAATAATATTACTTGGATTAATTCAATTTTATAAAAAATAATGCATTATTTTGTGTCGTTTGTAGTGGTTGGTGTATTAATGTTGCTAGCGGCGTCATTTAACTTATTTAAACATGTTTCTGCCAAGGCCTCGGCATTTGCAGCCGCGATTAAACTAGTTGCAATAAATATTCCCATTCGACCAGTATTACGCACCATTCGGTGGTATTGTTGTGGAGTATAATTTGTTCTAATCTTGCGATGACGGAACCATTGTATGCTCATCCAAGTGGCGCTTAAGCCGCTACTTGCCGTGAATGCTAGTGTTGCACCGGCTTCATATGCTCTCCAGTTGTTTAAGTAATGACTCATCACGTTAATTTTAGTTTCACTTAATTTTGCCTTAATATTTGAATACATTTGTGTGCGTTAGTAAGTTTTTTTAACTAATATTAACTAATATCAACTAATACAAAAAATAAACTAAATTCAGTTTTTTAATCTCACCTAAATTACGCAATTACACAGTTTGATTTGTCGATTGTGGGTTCATCGTTACCCAATTTGTAATAAATATCATCAATCTCAGCTATCTCTTCTTCTGTGATTTTAATATTTATATTGGGTATGAATTCATCTATTAGTTTTTGAATATCAACTGATATCGTGGAATCAGTGTTGGTTGGTTTTGGAGATTCAATAACAATCGGCATAGGTAGCATTTTTGCCAAATCATTGTTGGGATAAGCTGCCTTGATGTCTGCGATGACGTTGTCTAAAAGGGGATTCAAACTGCGGGAAATGATAAATTGTGTCGGATTTTGAGTAAATGTTACAACATCACCATCATACCACAACTGAACGTTGTCAATATCCACACCGCCAACACGGGGAAAGTTTTCACGAACAAGCGCTCCAAAGTCGATAATAACGGCAGTTGAAGCAAGACAAGTTGCGCATGCGACTTTATAACTAAAATCATTCTTGAGCTTTACAATCAAACATTCCGTTGGGTAAAGCTTGTTCATTGTAATCCTAATATCGCGTATCGCTTTTGGGTTAAGCTGAATATATCGCCCGATGCGTTTGTAACCGGACAACAAGCTAATCAAGTGCTTAACTGCGGCGGATTGCGACATTTGGATATTTAGTGAATTTAGTATAGATAGTTGATTGTTGATAGATACACTAAATCTCGTCTAAATTCAATTTTATAAAGTAGTATCAAAAAATAAACTAAAATCAAATTTGTTTACCGTTATACGCGTATAGTTTTGCAACTATACCCACTGGTGCCATTACCCATAATGCGCCAAACAAGAACCCTTGTGCCGACGTTTGGCCGCGTTGCCATTTAATGAATTTAAACATGGTATCATTAGACATCGGGTGCGTAAGCTTTTTGAGTTCACTTTGATTAACAACTTGCAGAACTGTTCCTTTAGTGTCTAATAATTATTAGACAAATGTGTGAAATCACTTATTTTTACCAAATACTTAAATTACTATCTTTTTTACATCATTTTATTTTACGATTTAAAATATCATCAATAAATAATTATATCAATACTTTATGAAGTGTAATATTCATAAATACTATCAACTTATCCTAAATGGCGATATAGAAAGTATTTTTACTAAACGTGATGATGAAGTAAAGGTTCCAGTATGTGATTACAAATTTAATAACTCTGCTAAATTATTTAGTTTAATTACTCCTGATGGGGTTAATGATGTTAGACGAAATGATTTAGTAGGTGACTCGATAATTTACGAACCTAGGATTAAACATTCACCTACCATTTCTGCTATTGGTAAATTAGACATTGAAATTACCGATTTCGTCCCCGGTGATGTTCAATGCGCCCGTAAGCTAAGGATTTACCCAACTGAAACAGAAAAATTAAAAATAAATAAATTGTTTAGTATTAGCAATGCTTTCTATAACTTAGCCATTGAAGGTATAGAAAACAAAACAATCAATATCAATAATAAATCCGATATTAGATTAAAATGTAAAGTTTCCGATGACTTATGTGAAACTGTTCACATAGATGCAAAGATGGCTTATTTTGATACCCGTAGCTTAGCTACAATGTATGCTGTAAGTAACTACAAAGCCATGCTAACAAATCACAAAAATGGTAATATAAAACATTTCAAATTAAGTAACATGCATTCTACCCAAATAGTGCATTTTAGCGACAAGAATGCCAAGCTAAGAGACGACCATTTATGTATACGCAATATGAAGTTAAGAATACGTCCACGTGATTTACCTTGGTTAGTTGCGGTGGGTATTAACCAACAAGTAAGTATAAAGAAATATAACCATAAGTATTACTTGGTTGTTCCTTTTAAGCGACGTAGCTTAGATAATGGTAAAAAAGGCATCTGTGCAATTGATCCTGGAAACAGAACCTTTGCAACTTACTATTCACCCGATGAAATCGGTAAATTAGGCGTTAATATGATTGAAAAGGTTAGAAAAATAAACGCCAAAATAGACTATCTACGTAGCGTTAAAGATACGGCTAAATTAGTTTCAAGAACCCGGTATGGTTTGAAACGACGTATCGAAAAGTTGAGTAATTCAATAACGCGAGTCGTAGACTACGCCCAATGGAAATTTGCAAATTACTTAACAAAAAACTTTCGTTTAGTTTTTGTTCCTAGATTAGCTGGTGTAGTTGGTAAAGCTAATCACACCGTAAATCGTGAAACTAGAAATCTACGTCATAGTGAATTTATCGCAAAGCTATTACACTTAGGTAATGTTTATGGATGTAAGATTGTAGAAACTAAAGAATATTACACAACTAAGACTTGTAGTAGATGTGGAATTAGAAATGATAATGTAGGAAGTAGTAAAGTTTTTAGTTGCGTTAATGATAATTGTAAATTTATCATGGATAGAGACATTAACGGAGCAAAAAATATTTGGTTAAGAAGCTTAACTAACTAAGTTTCTTGCGGGACGAGGGAGAGTTCCTTAAAGCTTCTAATAATTGATTTACATTAAGTAAATATTAGGATTTATCCTAATTAATGATATCGACTACTTTATAGTGATATAGGGTAGTTTGTTGAACAATTATTAGTCAAGATTCCATCTGTCATGAATCCGGTATTAAGAGTTGAAAACCCCAACATAATATTACCGATTAGATCTGATAAATGGTTATATTTGTAAGGGGTTTTAGATCGATCACAACACCGTTCGCCCATTTTTACATTAACAATAATAAAAAATAAAACAAATTCAAATTTATTAATCGATTATTTCATATTGATCAACGGGTTCTAATATGATTTCGCTTGGACGAGTTGGCAAATGCTTAAGAATTGGTTTAATTATCCAAGACGCCGCCGTAACCATTGCTGCAACAACTCCTGTAGTTTTTTTTACGCGATGGATATTATACCATGTTGATACCCCACGTTTAATCTTGGAATCCCAATGGTAACCATAAATATACCAACATATATTGTCGACGATTGTTAGTGCCGTTAATACACCACTTGACAACATGCAAGCCCAATCAACAACGGTTGTTGTTTTACGTATTATAATCTTGTTGATATCAGATTCTAGCTTGCGTTGTTGCATAGTAGCCTTGATATCACTGTGGTTTAATTTTACTGTTGACATGATTGTGGTTAATATAATATATACCGCAAGCGCAATTTCAATTTTTTAAATTTGAATATATAAACAAGTAGTGTAGTTATATTAGTTGTATTAGTTATACTTAAACATAATGCGTAGAGTTTCCAATAGCGCAAAAAAACAACAAAGGTGTGATAGTGTTGAACAAGTTTGTGAATTCTATAATGCTGATAACAAGACGAATGAACTTGAATTACGCTTCGATAAATTAAATCGGGAATTGTTTGTTGTTTTGTTTGATAAGCTTAAACCGGATGGCGAAATAACTACCACAATGCGAGTTAGTAATGCTGATGGTATGGCGCGAGAAATTACCTTTGGAGGCGGCGTTAAGACCGGCGAAATGTTTGTTAAAAAGCAAAATATATGTGTATTTGATGTTGTTGATGTATTTAGTTATAAAGTTGCAGTTAGCAGCGAAGATGAGATTAAAGACAAGCCAAAAATGGACACTAATGCGTCCGTAAGATTTAAAATACGCCTTAGTTGTGATACATTAATTCCCGATTGGAGAATTGATTTAACAGCTGTTAAAGTTGCTGATTTGGGTAAAATTGCACAACACACTTCCACGGTGGTATTGCAAACGTTTCCCGAGAACTTATTACGTATGAAGGGCGCGGAAGTGGCAGCTCTTGCAACCAATTCCTATGAGCTTGAACTTGAATACATAGGTAAATCAGCAGCTAGTAAGGAAAAAGTATTGGCGGCAGCTGAGTATGCTATGGAGTTGCTTACAAATTCACGTAATGTTGTTTCGCCAACAGCTGCAACATTAGGCGAATCAGTTAGTGATATTTGCCGCATTGCAAAATTAATACATCCTGCTGAGTATGCTAATGTAATATGTAGAACACCAAGCTTCAAGAATTTATTACCACAAGTTATAAGTTTAACAAAATCTTCTTATTATGGTGGTGTTTATCCACCCGTTGATATGTATATCGCAGGTAAAACCGATGGAGTGCGTGCTTTGGTATTGTGTGAAAATGGTGTTGCAAAGATTATTACAGCAACAACAGTTGATATAACCACAGTTGGTAAGACTCCAATCACTATACTCGATTGTGAGTTGTCTACTAGTGGACATAATGGTGCAAAGGATAATAAGCATCTTTATATATTTGATGTAATCATGAACAGGGGCGTGCATAGTCATAGAGAAGGATTTAATAAACGAATTGATATTGATCTTAGCGATCTTACGCCCGCGGGCTATACTCTTGAATTGAAACCATTTACAAAGTTAGTAGACGCCGCTAGCGTTAACGAAACAACATTCAAAAGTGTGTTTAAGCCGCCACATAACGAAGGATTAGTGTTGGTTGAATCTGGACCCCCATACGCATTAACAAAAACTTATAAATGGAAACCAATAACGCATAATACTATAGATTTCCTGATTAAAGCATGTCCAAAACAATTAATAAACGTCGATCCGTTTAAGCCGCGTAATGGACACGATCTTTGGTTGTTATTTACAACTATATCATTAGACCAACAACGTGAGCTTGGGATTGACCTAATTCCTGCTTGGAAATTATTGTTTACTGATGTTAATTTATTTGGTAATAAAATACCCATTCAATTTATGCCCGCTATTAACCCACTTGCTTATATCTGCTACTTGCCTAGTTCAACTGGCGTAAATGATGGTGACATTGTTGAAATGAGAGCGGTTGATGGTTTTGACGGAATCCCTACATGGGAACTTGTAAGAACGCGACCTGACCGCAAGGATGAGCGTGGATTTTACGGAAATAATTATAAAATCGCGTCCGACATCTATCTTAATTACATTGATGTATTTAACTTTGATGATCTTTGGAAATACAATCCTGGATATTTCGAGAAAAACAAGAGTGATATTTACATTGCACCCAACAAGTATCGAAGATATTTAATTAAAAGTCTTTTCAATAAATATATCAAAAACGCCAAATGGGTAATTGATGCCGCTGCCGGGAGAGGTGCTGATTTGCACCTTTATAAGCAAGAATGTGTCGAAAACTTACTTGCTATCGATATCGATCCTACAGCTATATCTGAGCTTATTAGACGACGTAATGAGATCACTGGATGGCAACAACGCGGGCGCGGCGGTAATACACGCCACAACGCGCGTCACAATACACATTGTGCATCTAGCACGTCATTACATGCATTAGTAGCCGATTTACGCACTGAACCAAATATGTTGATTCCCAAAATTATCCAATCACGTCCGCCTGAGCGTGGCTATGATGCAATCGTAATCAACTTTGCCATACATTATCTTTGTGAAACTGATGATTATATACGTAATTTCCTAATTACTGTTTCTCGTTTACTTGCCCCAGATGGTGTATTTATATTTACGACAATGGACGGTGAAGCGATAGTGAATTTATTATCACAACACAAGGTTGCACCTGGTGCGAGTTGGGTAGTTCATACGGATGGAAATGCTAATGCCACTGATGCAAATGTTGTCAAATATAGTATCAAGAGATTGTATGATTCAGATAAACTAACTAAAACCGGCCAAAAGATCGCTGTATTGTTGCCTATGAGTGGTGAAATGCGTGAGGAGCCATTATGCAACATTAAAAACATTGTTTCAATGGCGCGTAAAATGGGCTTGGATTTGGTTGAAAGCGCCAACTTTAGTGTGCTTTACGGCGCTTATGCAAAAGACTATCCGGAGATATACGCTAAATTAACACCTGATGATAAACTATATAATGATTTACACGCATTTGCTGTATTTAAACGAAAAAAATAAATCAAAATTGACTCTTAATGAATCTGAAGGCAATATTTACATTTAATTTTTTTACAATTCCGCAATTAGCCGGAGTTAACAACATTAACAACACTAGCAACTATTATTACAACTCTATCAACTATTAAATAAACAACTATCAACGAAACAACTAATACTTTGGGCAAATATCAGCGTAAGTTCCACAATCCTTTATTTCTTTAGTCTCAGACCGCGAATTAATGTAGTAGATGTGTCCAAACGACTTGATCTTTACTTCCGCTGGAGGGGCGCTTACAGACTGCACAGGCACAGGTTTTGTTGCATTGGACTGGATCACGATTAATTCATGGTTGTATTTTGTGTCATTTGGTGACGTTGACAATGAAACTGCAGGTGGTGTCGTTTGATTTGCCAAGATTGCGCTAAATGTCACACCTGAAATTGAACTTGTAGGTGAACTTGTCGGCGTGGACGGTTGCGAATTTGTCGGCGTGGACGGTTGCGAACTTGTAGGTGAACTTAAGGATGAACCTGACGCAGAGTTAACAGGTGAAGTTTCAAAGTTTGCATCTTCAATGTTAATTTCAACATTGAATTTTCTGATTTCGCGCATAATCACCAAGTAAATATACCTTATATTACTTGGATAACTGGCGATTTTGCTCATCAAGTCAACCAATCCCAACTGTGTGATTGTGTTTTCCATGTTGTTGGTTTGATTTACTGATGGAACAATATTTGTAATAATTGGTTCCTTTGAGATAGGTCTTTGACTACCTTGAAATAGTTTTCCAATAATACTAACAATTCTGCTACCAGTTGTCATTCGACACTTGATTTCTTTTTCATAGAACACACATTTGGATCCATTTGGAAGTGTTATTCTTTGCGGTTGTCCAATTTTAGGCAGTTTCAAATCACTAAAACTGCGGATTCTAACGACACCACTACCATTATCACATAATCCAATATCAATCTGGACGTTTGTGTATGTAAGAGCGATGTTGGCATCTTCGGCGTCGTCCGAGTAAGTTAATTCACGCTTAAGCGCAATCTTAGGAGCCCGTTTTGTTTGTCCTACCAACGGCGCATAGTTACCTTTTTGTCGACTTGATAAGGAATCACCAGAGTCGCCATTAGGCTTATATGCATAATTGCTCATTTTGATTTTGTATTCACTAGGGTCAACAACTTTAATAGCTCCTCTACTATACATATCTGATAGTATCAACAATATTATAAATTCAGTTTTCTATAGATGTTCGTATATACGATTACCAGTTATAGAGCTTGGAAATTCAATTTTGATTTGTGGTGGCTTGGTCGGCTATGCCTCCCTTCGCCAACAAATACTCGGTCTCCACGTGTTTGCTTTGTTCGGCGTGGCCGTAGGCCTAACGCCTCACCGCAAGCCCCGCGTCACCCTCGATATTACAGTATAATATCAGTTAACTTAAGTCGGCGGAAGTCACCTGAAATATCGAGGGTGACGCGGGGCTTGCGGTGAGGCGTTAGGCCTACGGCCACGCCGAACAAAGCAAACACGTGGAGACCGAGTATTTGTTGGGACGAGTGAAACGAGTCATCAACAAATCAAAATTGAATTATTGTATTTGATTGGATATATAACGTATTGGTTTGCTTTCGTTTAATTTCACTTAATTCACATAATGGCATTCTGTTTACATATTTACAAGTTGATTGTTGATGGGGGATATCGTGGATTTATCGATAGTTATAAATCTAAAAGTGTTGCTAAGAATCCCGATAGTAATGTGACGCAGCAAAAGTGGCCATTTAGTTTACGATTAGCCCTTGGATATCGCAGTCGTGTAGGTAAAGACACAGCGGCAGAAGTTATAGCAGATGATCACGGGGCGCATATTATTAGATTTGCCGAACCAGTTTACGATGCGGCGACAAGGTATATCCTTTGGTTAAAAGGTGGTTATTACAAAGACCCAGAATTGTTGCAATTAACTGGCGGTATGATGCGGGCATCGCGAAATCGACCTGTGGATGTTGCAGAACGCAAGATTCGTGAAATTGAGCTTTATGGTGTGTTTATGCGACATAATTGGTATTATTATACACCCATTGCAGCCATGCTAAAGCTCACGTATAATAAACTTACTTCTAAATACATCGGCCCCAATATTGTAATCGTTGACATGAGATACAGTGATGAAATGGAGATGTTGAAAAAACATGATTTTGAAACTGTTAAAATTACACGTAGGGATTACAATCAAGTGATTGATAGGAATACAAAGCATATTAGTGAGTGGGGGCTGGATTCAAAACAATTTGATCATCAATGGGAAAACAACGGCACCATTGACGATTGGAAGCATTATACTCGCCAGCGTGTATCCGATATTGTAGCCTCAAAGAATGTGGAAATAACAGCATTTGAATCAAGCAAAGATTAACACATATTATTTTTTGCATCATTAATGGTTTAAAAAATTGAATTATATGGCTCTATTATTGGTTAAATCTACATATATCTAATATCGTTTCTAATTACCACCATTAAAAATGTCCAATTTAAAGGAAATCTGCGAAAACTTTGATGCTACTATTGCCGCTGTTAAAAACACATACCAAACCAAAATTGCTGAGTTGGAGATGGAGATCGAGAAACTACAATTAGCCGCCACTAAGCCACCTGTTGAAAGCACTTTACGTGAAAGCACTTTACGTGAAAGCACCAATCCATTTGAAGACAAGGCTAAAGTTGAAGAGTTGGAAACTGTTAAGACTCAATTGGCTGCTGTTACGGCCGAACTTGCAACAACCAAGGCCAATCTAGAAGCAACTGAGGCAAAACGCAAGTCTGTTTGGAAAAAATACGACAACTTGATGGCGCAAGTTAACATCATTCGTGAGAATCACAAGCAAGAGCTTGAGAAGGCGCAAGGATCGGTTAGTGAATCAAACACCGCAAAGGATGCGGAAATCACCACCTTAAAGGCTCGTGTTGGTGAACTTGTAGATGAAGTGAAAAAGCTGAATGCTGTGATAGCTGAGCATGAACGTAACGAAGTCAATCAAGATGCTTACATTGATAAACTAACTGAGGAATTTGACATGAAAACAGTTAGTGTGTCGATAATGCAACGTCGATGCGAAGAAGCGGAGGCAAAGGCTAAGCAATTAGAATCGACCAACACTGCTCAAAATTTGGAAATCAAGCGTCTGGCGGACTTAAATAAGCAACTTGCAGCTAATATTGAGGCGTATAAGACCGAGAATGAACGATTAGCACGCAACAACGAACAACACGTAAAGAACGTTGGAGTTTACAAAGCAAATGAGCAGTATTTATCTGAACAAATCACTCAACTCAAAGCCGAAAACACACGGTTAAATGAAGCTCTTAAGCGCCACACTAATAACAATTACGGCGGTCTCATGAGTATGTTGGGAAAAGTTGGAGCTACAAGTATTGGTTCACCAGATAAACAAAATAATGTTGATTATACTGTTCGATTTGATAACCCCCAAACAAATTTGCGATATATGATTGATTCGGTTGTGATTAACGCAATTATTCAATATTTTAATGCAAACAACAAAACCCTCCCTAGAAACGTTATTATCACGTATTCAAAAACTCAAACTGTTACCATTATTTATAATTGGGCAACATTTACTCGTGAGGGAAGTGGTGGGGGAAGTGTTATTGGTGGTCGCAAGGAATATGCGTTAAAGGCTGCAACTGATGGGAATTTCAGAGCTTTCACAACGACAGATGATGGGAGTAAATATACCATCGATAGTAACAGTCCCATTGCTGAAGCTGTTTTAAAAGGCGTCGACCCGCAAATAAGTAATAGCATTATCATTAGAGTAGTTTACTAGTTTAGTTAGTTTAATTAAGTTAGTTAGTTTAGTTTTATTTTTTTGAAAATTGAATCTAAATGTCGATATTTATTACCTTTAATTAAACAAAATGGCTAATATGATTGAATTTGCACTCGCGATTATCGCAGTCGCCACAGAATACATCACGCCGCATTTTAGTATCACTAATCTCTGCTTAGTGATGTTTATGAAGATACTGGGTTATAGCAACAATACAGCCATGACATTACTTGTATATACACATGTAATATATTTAGTTATGATGTTAGTGACATTATATGTAAATAACGTCCTAGTGCCGCGTCAAAAAATAAATATTCGATTGGCGTGTAGTTAAATTTTTTGTTTAATGTTTGCGAATAAGCGCCAAACCCCAACTTACATAACGATGCATTTACCGCAACCGGCTGTGCAACTGGCGCAGGTGGACGCAAAATTAAAGTTACCATTGGCCGCATCAACAATCACATCGATTGCAGGAGGAACCATATAGATCAATACGTTGTCGATCAAGCCATCATGCTCGCCGAAATCAACTTCCTTTGCTACGATAGCAACAGCGGTAATAACAGCCTTTTTCTTGCCTTCTCCGTCTAATCTAACCATCTCTTCTGCGGCAATAACAGCATTTTTAAGCATCGTAAAAATGTCGCCAGGGGTGACTTTTTTGTCCTTGACACTTTCTTGAACTTCCCTAACAATAATCTCAACCGCGGCGTCAAATGGTGATTTTGCGGGTATTACGGCCGCGGCCTTAACGGGCTTAATAGGTGTTGTTTCATTAGCGGGTGATTGCTTTGATTTAAGTGTGTTTCCCATATTCATAGATACAAAATTATAAGCTGATTGAACTGATCTGTATATTGTGTGATAAGTTTATATACTCAACTGCAACTATATTAATTATGCTAAAAAAATAAATTAGTTAATTCTAATTTAATGATTGGTATTGATTTTTATTTCCCCTGTTGTCCGTTGAATAACCCACATTGAATGAGTTTGCCAAGCTTCGTAAACCATGATAGATGGGTTGAGCCAATACTTCAATTATGTCATGTGTGAGCAAAGCAATCCAAATCCAGTAACTAAACTTGCCGATCTTTTGCAAATTAAGGTCATTGAGTTTGTTTTTTCTGTATGCGTATGATAACGTAAGAACAATACCACGACCGAATCCAGTGGTAATCGGGCTAAAGATGGGATTTAAATTATGTATTAATTCAATAGCATCAGCGGTCACATTAGCAGCACCCTTAGCGCAATTCTTGGAAAACTTGGAAACGCCTCTAACCGCAAACATAAAGCCTTCCATTTTGTCTGATTTGTGAATATAAATGTATGTAGATATCGATAAAAACATAAAATTCAATTTTGGTTTGTGCGGCTACACTTCGTGTTACGCCTTACAAACGTCGGTCTCCACGCGTTTTCTTCGTCCTTCGGACTTGAAAGCCTCGTGTCACCCTCCATATTTTAGATGGATAACAGCTTGCTTAAGGCACTATAAGTGGTCCAAAGGTGACAAAAAATATGGAGGGAGACATGAGGCTTTATGAGGCGAAGCCGAGTAAAACGCGTGGAGCCCGACAATTCGCGAAGCGGATTTAGTCCCAGGTTCTAATCTCCATCTCAGTGCTTGCGCGTGCTGGCACACCATCACTTGTTTTTTCATCATAATACACAATCAACTTTTTACCTTTATAGTCGCGTTCAAATATCGTTTGTTGAGGTTGTTGCGGTTGTTGATCTCCATCTGTGGCGATTTGCCCCATTCGCACATACATACGAATGCGCCACGGTAATGGTTTGGCCGGTGTAACATAAAATTCCTTGCCATCGGGAGTTTTACATATCATCATTAAGGCTTTGCTTGCTTTGCCTTTATCACCATGCGCGTATCCAATAATCTCATATTCAGCGTCATATCTAGGTTTCATTTTAAGTAAATTTGGACTATGATAATCATTATAACTAAATTGATAAGGTTGATCACTAGGTCTAACCATTGCGCCCTCATAACCTTGCTCTAAAAACAACTTATACAGTCTATCTAATTCTTCGGTTGAAGTTACAAATGTTGTATCTACACATTGGACGTATTCTAATTCTGCAAACATTCTGCAAATATCTTCCAATTTTGCTCTACGTTCGGCATAAGTAAGATGTATTTCATCGGCAAAGAAACAATCATAAATATGATACTGTAATCGCACAGCGTCTAATTCGTCACCTTTTTCGCGATCTCTACGCGCAATTCCTGCAATTTCTTGCAATGGGCGATTATGTAAATATAATTCACCATCAAGGTATAATTTCTTACCTTGTTCATGATACTGCATAAATATCGGCAATAATTCGCCTTTTATGTGACCTAGTAATGGGTATGATTTGCCCCTTCTAGAGTAAATAATAACTACAGGTTCATTATTTACAAAGTCCAATGTTGCAACACCTCTTACACCGTTATATTTGCGTTGAACATAAACTCCATGCGTAATATCGGGTTTTGTATCGATTAATCTAAGATCCTGGGCAAGCATTGGTGGGTAACGCACTGTTTGCCCAACAGGTCCTTCTCTTGCAACTTTACTCATTTGCTTATTGTGTAAGCTTAAGGCGTCGCGTAGAGTTTGTTGGAACACGTTAGTGGCATTTGCACGGCCGATATTACGACCAGATGTAACTACTGTTGGTTCCGAATCACGCACTTTACCGCCAACTAAACCAGCATCAACTTTGATCCATCCTTGTATACCTTCCATGTCCGTAGCAGCATCAAAGTATTGATCAATTATAGGAATAAACACTTGTTCGTTGTTTACCATGCGAAATAATTTAACTTTGATTTGCCATTTGTTTGTTTTACCCTTACCATTTGGATATTCTATTACAGGAAACACCCATTCAGTTGCCGTTTCATTAATGCCCCCGGGAATCTCCCTACGATAATCCTTGATAATTAACGATTTTGCGGCCATTAATACAACTAAAAATTACTACGTATTTATGAACTTACAAGTTGTTTATTTAAATAACAATATACAATAATTCATTTTTAATTCGCGCAGCGAATTAAAAATTGAATAATAGGATTCTATTATTGGTATTCTCATTACGTAATTAAACATACTTATTTATCAACTATATCACTTACAACTATTGACATAATGGCCTCTACAAACAACTCAAGCTTTAACATTCCTGATGAAGTCAGCATTGTTGAGGTTAAACCGGCTACATCGGTTAAACCAGTTGCGCCTATTAAGCAAGTTGCGCCTATTGAGCAAGTTGAGAACGTTAAGAAGGTTAAACCATTACATGCTCAAATGAAAAAGTTGAGCGTTGGACCGCCAAATGCAAAGCCAAATGCTGAACCAAAAGTTAACTATCGCGAAGTCCCGAATAACAAATTTGCAAAACAAAAGTCCTCCTATCACCATCGTGACGCGACGGGTGGCTATCAAGATAATTTAAATAATCAATACACGCCTAGTGGGAATAAAGGTTCTCAACATCAGCACATGCCGCTGTCGCCTAGAACGGGTAGTAACTATCTTGTTTATATTTACATCCCTAATGCGCATGATTCAAATGATCCTGACATTAGAAAAAGCATAGGCTTTAAAAATGACGCTTTGGTCCTTAAAAGTTCATTGGAGTATAAAACAAAAAACATCAGAGTTGAGTTTATTTACTCTGATGTTAAGCAATCGTTCGATCGGGCAATGGCTGGCAAAGTAAAGGCTGATGTGGGTATATTCATTAATCAAGTGAGCGACTATAAGTTGTTTGCTTATTCCGAGAGAAACTGGTTATTGTGCAATCATGAGGTGTTTATGCATGTTGTTGATGAGTCTCAACTCAATAAAATGCGCAAGATCGACGTTGTGCTTTGCAAAACGCAGGTTGGAGTTGAATGGGTGCAGCAATGTAAAGACAAATACAAGTTCACATACAAAATCTGCAAAACTGGATTCACATCGCCGTTTAAGGCCGATTACATTCCTATTGACAAAAAAGACGCTGGGTTGATTGTCCACACAGCTGGTCAACATCATTGGAAACAAACTGCAGTTGTTCTACAATGCTGGTATAAATATGGCGGTGAGTTGCCAAGACTCATTGTTACTTGCTTCCAAGCGGTTATGGATGAAATGGTGGAAAAAGGTTGGTTGGATAAAGAAATTTATGATGCGAGTATCGCCAGTAAGATCCCCAATTTGACGTTATACACCAAGCCGATTCCTTATGATGAACTTAAAGTCATCAAAATGAAGGCCGGATGCCATATTTGCATCAGTATGACTGAAGGTTTTGGCCACATCATTAATGAAGGCAGAATCTGCTCAGGCATCATCATCACAACCAACGGGGCGCCCATGAACGAGCTTGTGGATAAAACATGCAGCGTGTTGATCAACCCCTACAAAGAAGGGTTAAAAAGAAATGGCACAAAAATCTACGAGGTTCACCCAATGCACCTTCGAGATGCCGTGAAAATCTACATGAATTTACCCCTTGAACACAGAATTATTCTTGGAGAACGTGCTCACAAAAAATATATAGAAGATCAAAGTTACTTCTACTCAGTTATGAGTAAAATACAAACTTTCATCAAGCAAGGATTTGAGCCCAGCTACGATCCATTTGTTTAGTTTAATTTAGTCTAAAACTAGATTTATTTACATTATGTTTCATTGTCGACACTACACAGTCATGCAGGCTTGACAATAGTTTATTTTTTTGCGCAAATTCCAATAATAGATTATTGAAATCGGTGATTTTATTGTCCAAATTTGGTTCCCAGTATTCTGCTTCATTAATCACCAGATTGCGTATAGTAGTCGCATCAAGCTTCGTATAGCAAACTCCACTATTTGCCAACTTAACGATTGTTTCTGTTTTACGTTTATATGCCGCAATAAGGTATGATATGGAAGCATAATTGTCAACGTTTTGTTGATGTAACCTGTCCACCGTGCATGCCGACACAACACATGCGATGTTTTCATTTCGATCGCGTAATGTCAACAATGCTAAATCAACCATACTAGCCGTGATTCCAGTTTTACGTAAACGTGATAATATCAATTTAATAGTTGCATCCTTGCCGTGCGATGCAAATAATGTGATAGCGCGCGTAATAGCCCTCTTATCAGGCAATGCTTTGGCCGCAATAAGTTCATTAAATATTAATTCAAAAGTGTGTGTTCTTAGTAAACAACCACTGAGAGTGAACATAGGATCATGCCAAGCTTTGGGAAACTCATTAAATACTAATTTGAATGTTTCAGGAGCCTCTACTGCAAGCTTAAGTGCAAACTCATACCCCAACTCAACTTTTTGAGTTGACAATACTTGGATAACTATCTCAGGGTGAGCATTATGGAGGTAAGATTGATATCTGTAACTGCGACTTAGAAATCCGCAATTGAATGCCAACCGAGTATTCATGAATGGTTGCATAATCGCCCAGTTTACCAACTGTAGTGCAGCGGCGAGTATTTCTTCTTTGCGTTCTTTAAAGTAATCAAAATCGCAATATAACGCAGCGGATACTATATTATCGCTGTTCACAAATATATTATACTTGACCCACAATTCAATCATACCAAGTATATATTTTTCAAATGAATTGTTGATTATAGCATTAAACATGGCTTCGTCAACACGAGTATATACGCTACCATATCTATTACTACCCCAAAGCATATCCGTGATGACCAACTTGCCAACTTCAATCAACGATAGTATTATGGGTTTTATGCTTGGTTGCGACTTTAGCATGGTGATTAAAGTATGTGTTGAGATTTCCAAAGTTTGATCATTGTAGCCATTTATTTGGCCAAGGAAATAAGCAAGTGACTGATTTGCCGATTTCAGCATCGCAAGAATGAATTTGTCACAGATTTTGAACTCACCCGAATTATTCAACAATTCGAGTATTTTTTCCATGCTCACACCATTCTCAATCAGGCGAGCAAACAAGGCGTCACGGAAGTTAATATCACCCCCTATATGGATATCCAACCCCATATTTACCATTTTAAGTATGTTTTGATATGTAATGCCTCCACCTATCACAAATGTAACATCACCGGGTGCTAAGTCAAACAAGACTAGTAGGTGATTAATGTAATCAAACATTTCAGCCTGATTTGATGACTCAAGAGCACCTCCGAGTAGATGCACGCGTATATTAATCACTTCACCATATGGCATTGTGATCATAACGTCACCATGGTGTAATGTCAGATAACGTTCTAATAACTTTTTGTTGACACTTTTGCCGATATATAACGGATCAACATATCTCAATTGTTCATCTGAAGCTCCATCAAATACATCCACCATATTATGCGCACATGCCGCACTAAGATAATAGTTTGGCATTTGTTCACCTTGTGTATTTTGTTCACCGGTGGATATATTATTAAACTCTAAAATACGTTTTAGTTCATTCAAAGCAGCCATAGGCGCCTTGACAAGAAACTTGGTGATTCTAGTAGGGTGTGCGTCCGCGATAATTGATTTGACTCTTGGTAGCATTATTTCCAATGCATTGTAGTTTCCCAATACCATTATTGAGTCTAGCCACATCCAAATATTCTTTTTAATGTCAAATTTGGGCTTTTTGTTACCGGATGTTACCATTTGTTCGATCATTTCCATGGTATCAGTAAATACTCGTTTAAATATTTCCTTATTACCACTTTTGATCGCTGGCATCACCAAAGTATTTTTATCAACATACATATCATAGAACACCATCATATCTTCGCGACCATTCAACACAGCCGCATAGGTGATATGATGTTCGCGGATCCAGGACGCGTATCGATTTTGCAAATTAATCATATCTTGTGGACTCAACACACGCATTATTTCATTAGTCACTTCTTTGATGCAATATTCCGTCGGCAACAAGAATCTTTCCATATAATCTAATAGCACGATTAATTTTGCAGTGCCAGGAACAATTTTAAGAACATTAGTTATCTTGGACTTAATAGTAGACATTTGATAAGTGTATTTAGTCGATTAGTTGTTAGTTCAGTAGTGTAGATGATAGCTATATATGCATTAGACATTCAATTTTAAATCGCTGCGCGATTTGTCGCCCTCCACGCGTTTTACTCGTTTCACTCGTAAAGCCTCGCGTCGTTCTCCATATTTTTTGGCGACTTATGATACCTTATGTAAGCGGGATGTTGTAGTTTAGTTGCCAAAAAATATGGAGAACGACGCGAGGCTTTACGAGTGAAACGAGTAAAACGCGTGGAGGGCGACTAGAGTGAGGCGTAAGGCCATAGGCCTAGCCGAATCTCTAAAAGGCCGCTTCATAATGAGCACAATCTACTTTGTAATCATCAGGTGTAAGTGGAGGCATGATACCAAGCACTTCACCATACAATATTTTAAATATCTCAACATCACCAGGTGTGGCGCAGCATCGGCAACCATTTAATGAACGCTGGCATTGTGCGGCGCCAGGAGGATTCAATACGGCGCCTCGAAGGTTAGTATCATCAACTAAAGTATCACGGTAGATTTTATTTTCTTCTTTATCATAATATTTAAATTGTTGACCAATATTTAATCTAGGAACTAAGGTTAATCCATCAAATCCACTTGGAGAAGTGATATTATCGGGTGTGTTTGCTGGGTTAGGCATGCCGGTATCCATTGGTGTATCGCTAAATCCATTGTCAGCACCATTTGAAGAATATCCAGCGTTGGTATAAGCTTCGCCGGAAATAACTCTACCACGCAAGTTGTCACGTTTGTGGAAATTCATCCTCAAATAAGTATTTTCATCAGTAAATTTCTCGGCCATTTTACGATCGGTCTTAGCTGCAGCTAGTTCATCAAGCGCTTGTCGGCGCATAACTTCCATTTCAGTGTCTTGGAATTGCGGGCATTGGGCGCCACAAACATCAGCACTGGGACACATATCACACGATTCTTGATATCTACCATCATAGTATGAGTGTGTCATATCAGGGATTACACCTGATGTCACAATAGTCGGCGCAATAACTTGCTCTTGGCCACCAAGATCAAATCCACCTACGCCGCGAAATATTCTAGTATAGCTTTCAGTTTGGTCATTTACCGCGACCAAGTATAAAACTATAATGACCGCAATAACGAGCAATGAGGCAACGATTTTATCCATATTAGATTACCACAACTATGTTTACGTTTCTCAAATATATATTATGTTTGAAAAAATACACACTGTATTATGTAATTAATTTTTAAGTTACTTGTTTATGTATGTGAAATACTATGAGTAACTATTTACTATCTGAGCAGTTATGAACTTGAACCTTGATGTAAAAGTATCGTCGGTAAGACACACAAATTGTTCATTTGGTATTATCCTTTCAATGGTGTTTGTGGCTACATTCATACATAATGGTAACGATGTATAAGCCACTAATTCGCCAGCATTAGCGCGGAAACTGAGCCAACTTACGGCCACAATTTTCTTCTTTGATAATTTTTTGCTATCTATTAGTGTAACTGATATAACGCTTGATATATCTGGATGTATTCCTGTATCTCCCCAACCACCTTTATCTAATTTTTCAATAATAATATCAAACACATCTAATTCTTTATTTACACCGTTAAGGTAATAAAACTCTAGTAATTCATGATCTTTTGTTATCATCCCGTTTGCATCTAATACGACAGGGTATCGAGCAATACCATGACGTTTATTAACCACAATAGGAAAATAAATAGCGTCACTGTAGTATAAACTATTAAGTTTAACTAAACTCATCACAATGATTAATCTGAACTATTAAGATCTTGATATATTCATTTTTTATTTGCTTCGCAAATGTCGGGCTCCACGTGTTTGCTTTGTTCGGCGTGGCCGTCGGGCTTCGCCCTGGCCTAACGCCTCACCGCATTACTTTGCAATGTTGGGCTTTGCCCAACAAGCCCCGCGTCTCCCTCCATATTACAGTCAACGTCCGCTAACTCAAGGTAACTGTAATATGGAGGGAGACGCGGGGCTTGCGGTGAGGCGTTAGGCCAGGGCGAAGCCCGACGGCCACGCCGAACAAAGCAAACACGTGGAGCCCGACATTTGCGAAGCAAATAAAAAATGAATATCACCAGAAGGTATAAGTATTCATCGTATAAATTGCAATCAAATGGAACATTTACCTAATGAAATCTTTGCGTATATGAGTGAGTTGGTTAAAATTGACCACCGAGTCTTGAGATTGGTTTCTAAGAGATTTCAAGAGTTATCACATGTCGGCGAGGCCGTCGTCTCAGAGTATGCGTGGTGTATACGCAACAAACACCATAAACTCGCTGAATGGTATTATCGCCAAGTAGACAAACGTATTAATTTAAATATGTTGTGGATGGATAAACGTGACTTTTTAGCAAATTATGCGTCGGTGTTGCCACTTTATATATACCAAGATCATATTCATCTTGCAACGTCTTCCACGTTCTTGGCAAGCTATATTGAAAAATTCGGTTTAATACACTACATAGAAACCATAATGACACTTAATGTGGATACACAACATTTTACATCTAGTGGTCAATTTTGCCATATTATTGCATGTAAGATGGTTTATAAATGTTCCTCAGTGGAAAACAATTATCTATCATTGATGTTATTAGTAGGCTTGATGAATTCACCAAATAAAATTATTGAACCGGTTATATCTAATTCTGATTATGTGAATCAGTTTTCGTTAAATCAGGTAAGGAGTTTGGCGTTTATGGCATTATGTAGAGGTAATATTACCAATTTTAAAATCATTGGAAAATTATACTCACGAAATAAACTTCAATTATGTAGTGATTTAGCACTGATCGGATTCTATATGGACGTTATAGGTGACCGCGCCACGATAAATGTTTTAATGAAAAATCTATATGACGATTTGATTAAATCGGATATTTATCCTGTTTACAACACACACGTCTATTATAAATATCACATAGGCGATAACAAAAAAATAATTATAGGATAATATCGACAAAACCATTATTTTTTTAATAATCATCGGTGAATGCAAATGTTTTCTTTTGGAAGTTCATTTTATCAGCATTGCGTCTATCGTGCTCTGGGTCACCACTAGTAAGCATTGGCCGCGAGTATTCAGCGCGCGTATTATTAATAACATCTTTGCGATAGTTACTAAGCAACACTTCATCATCTTCAGTTTTATAAGCCATCCATTCAGTTACAGTATCTAGCTTATCGCCAAAATCGGTCATTACAGTTTCTATTTTTTGATCTACCTTTGCAAGAACAAAACTAGAGACAGCATGTGCAATTTTCTTACTACACGCTTGCATAATTTGTGTTTCTATTTTTGCAATTTGAGTATCATCGATTCTTACTATTTGTCTATCGGAATCAACGGGATCACTCAAACGTTTGGATTTAACAGACCCAGAGACGACATTATTGCTATTACCACTATTACCATTAATAGATCCTCTTAACTCGGCAAGTAATTCTGCTTTAAGTTCTTCTTTGAGCTCTCTAAAAATGGCATTTTTAACAATCGGTATAACTTCCTCAGCTATATTGCTTACGAATTCACGATTTAGGCCACTTGATCGCGACATTTAGTAACCTATACGTTATAATACGTTATAATATATTATACTAATGTATAGTTTAACAACTTTGTTGCTTTAAATTAACATTTATCGACAATAATCATAATACTAAACAACAACTAAAAAACCATCCTTGATGATATCAAATTTTATAAACCAATGACCTGATTCTACTGTTCCATTAATCATAACATCGCCATTGTATTCATACGTTATATACGGAATTTGATCTGGGTCGGCAAATTGATTTGCTGGTTTGCCAGTATCTTGATTCATCCAAGGTTCAATTACATCCACTCTAAGACTCGGTAATCCAACAACATCTATTTCACTTCCAATTGTGTATATAGATGGATTATTCTCTAAATGCTCCAAGTATGCTAATACCATCATGGTAGAATCATCATGCGATGTTAACCTACTCCAATAACTACCCATTTATATCAAGTATTTATAAAGCAAGATTATTATATTAATATTGTTTACACAAGATGCTAGACGCTTATAATATTCATGCTAAAATTATGTAATTAGTAATATATATTTTAAATACGTTAGGTTGTTTTTTCCATTATCTACGTTAAACAAGAGAGGAAAATTTGAATATAATATTGCGCTAAATATATACACCAACTAAAGTTATTAGGTTATAATATCTCTCAGCACACATGTCGTCAAATGGTAAAAAATTCAACAAGCCGATGGCCACGCAGACTCGAAAACTAATATCTACAGCAGGTGTTCAAGCGGTGGAATTTTATACTCTTGGTAGTGAAAACAACCAAAAGGAATCAAATGTAGCGGTAAATAACGTGGAAATGTTTAGAAACAATGAACCGTTTCCCAATGGTGTTTATGATGCACATATGGGGCCGACAGACGTTAGCTATAAGTGCCTCACTTGTGGTAAAAACAAAAAATACTGTCCAGGACATGATGGTCACATAGTATTGAATTATCCTGTTTATGCTCCAATGGCCTTCAACGACATGAAAAAATGGATCAAATTAATTTGTTTTAACTGCGGAGGTGCAATTATTGATGAAGCCACATATCGTGGTTATAGCAAGATGATTCGATTGGACGAGGCAAGCAAAATTGCACGTAATAATGCGTTTCGCGAATGTGTGCATTGTCAAACGCCACATCCGGTTATTAAAAAGAATCCAAGGGAACCCTTGGGTTTAATTGAACAACCAGCGCCAAATGCCGATACGCGTCATTTGCTACCACACAAGATTGCTGAAGTGCTGTCCAAGGTCACAGATGAAACAGTAAAGAAACTAGGCAGGAGTGTAAAATCCCACCCTAGAACTTACGTTTTAAATGTTGTTAAAGTGCCCACAACCACTATTCGTCCAGACACAAAGAAAGTTGGTAGTAGTCGCAATTCCAACGACAATATTACAACTATGTTGCAATTATTGTTGAGATTAAACCGTGTATTGCCTATAGTGGTTCCTGACGCTCCCGATGAGAAATTCGTAGCAAGTGTTTATGAACTAAATCGTAATTACTATGAAATGATTAGAGGTGGAGGCAAAAACGTTAAAATCGGCAATGCCGCTAATGTTTCGTTGGCAGGCCGTCAAAAGGGCAAGCGCGGTAGATATCGCAAGTATATGCTCGGCAAACGAGTGCGTATTATGGCCCGTAGCACTATTACGTGCGATCCTACATTAATGCAAGACGAAGTGGGTGTGCCACTTATTTTCGCTCGTGTGTTGTCAATGGAAGAAACCGTGCAACCATTTAACTTGTCGCGATTACAACAATATGTAATCAACGGCCGAGGTAAGTATCCAGGCGCCACAAAGATAGTTAAAGCGAATGGTAAAGAATATTCCATTGAGAAAGTTAAACCTACTGATTTGGAAATTGGAGATAAAGTATTTCGTGATCTTATAACAGGCGATTATGTTGACTTTAACCGGCAACCATCTTTGGATTGTCATCATATCAGCACCAAAAAAGCAGTTGTTAGTGAAAATCCAAATTTACTTGTATTAAGATTAAATGCAACCATCGCAAAGCTGTTCAATGCTGATTTTGATGGGGATTATATTGTGGCGTGTGGTATAGCACCATGCGCTTAAATTGGTCCCAGCGTATGTAAAAGCATACGCTAGTGGGTATATATCGATCACCCGTAAAGGTATATACCCGCAAGATTTCAAAATTGCGGGAACCTCCTAAAGCGTTAACTACGTGTCTCTGTGAAAACAGATAAAAAGTATTATTTATGATACCGACTATCGTAAAAATGTTAACGATCAGTTGCTATATTATGCAACGAATGGACAATCCGCAGGGATAATTGTAGATTGCTACAATCGGCCCTCAGAGACTAAATGGAAGTCGGTGATATTTCGCGAGAAATGTTGCTTAAGATATAGTCCCTCCCACGTGAAAGCGTGTTGTAGTGTAGCTATGTTACGGCATATCGAATCTACAAGGTTTGTTATAATTAATTATTGCAAACTGGTGTTCAGGCAAATGAACTTGATCGTATATACTGGTGCGGCACAACGTAATGAAGCATTTATGTTGTCATCGTTAAGGGAGAACTTTATCTCGCCTATTAACGGTTCGCCGTCAGTTGGTGAGATTGAAGACTCAATTATAGGTTTATATAACCTTACAAAATCAGGAGTGTTGGTGGATCATTACCATTTAATGATCCTATTGGGCGGCGTTAAGCAACTCCCAGATACTTCAAAATGGGGCTTTGCGGCCAACAATACAAAATACTACACTGGCAGAGAAATAGTTAGTATGATTTTGACACAAACCCCGATTAGTATGGTGCGTAAACCGCAATCATACGACCCTAGCTTAGCTCCTTATATTGATTACCATCCTGAAGACATTAAGGTGGTTATTGATGACGGAGTATTGAAATCTGGTGTATTGGACAAGAAAAGTGTAGCTAGAGGACAAAATGGTGGTATTTTCCACTTAATTGCACTTGAATACGGCTTTGAAGCCGCAATTAATGCAATTTATAATCTACAGCAAATAGCGATTGCTTACAATATGATGACTGGTGTTACAATTGGTATGGAAGATATTGTAGTAGATAAAGAAACTAAACGCAAAATTGATCGTATTGCCAACGATATCGTTAGTAGATCACAGTTAGTGACTGATAAGTTGATTTCCGGCGAACTAATTCCGCCAATTGGTCAAACTGTATCTAATTTCTATGAAATGCAACAAATTTCATTGTTGTCAGTTTATGACGACTTTAAGGACCCGGTATTGCGCGCAAAATGCATGAACGCGAATATTAATGGGTTATTTAAAATGGCCTTGTGTGGCTCAAAAGGTGAACTCGAAAATATTTACAACATGGTTTCGAGCATTGGCCAAAAAGTAATCAACGGCGAGCGTATGCTTGAGAAGTTTGGTTATAAGCGCACTCTCGCATACTATCGTCGTTTCGAAACTGACCCAGAGGCTCGTGGTTATATTCCTGATTCGTATGTATCAGGAACTGGAACTGGCGCCTTTGTGTCCGGAGCTATGAATGCAAGATTCGATCTTGTAGTCAAAGCTCTAAATACTTCAGTTACAGGTGAGCAAAACCGTAATTCCATTAAAAACATGGAAGGTAGTATTGTCGATAATTTTAGACGTGTGACTAAGTCGCAAAATATCCAACAATTTGTTTATGGTGAAGATGGTTTAAATCCATCTCGCTTAGAACCAGTTAAGTTAGCGAGTATTATGCTTGATACAGCCACATTAGAGGCAAAGTATCGATATGACGGCGAAGGAAGCAATGACCCTGTGTTTACACGGGAATTTGACGCTATCGTATCGGAACGTAATGAATATCGAAGAATGTTTTTACAACTCGAAAAGATAAACGTTAGAAACTTATTTACTGATGAGGTAAAACTCCCTGTAAATATTGAACGTGTGATTGACCGTGTTAAACGCGCATTTAGAGGTCAACCTGCAATGACAGCTGGAGAATTAAAACAAGCGAGTGAATACATTTGGAATTATCTAGAAGATTTACATTATGTATTGATTAATGAATATCAACGTAGTATACGAGGTAAAGTTCCTGATATGATAAAATCAGCAACTTGGTTACTAAAGGTATATATTAGACCTTTAGTATCGGCAAAACAAATCTCAACACTACCTGCAAAGGCTATTGAGGCGATTTGTGAACGTATTACATTACGTTACACCAACGCTTTAATGGCGCCTGGTAGCGCTGCTGGTATCCTAGCAGCACAATCATTCAGTGCGCCATTGACTCAATATATGCTTGACGCGCACAGAAGATCAGCTACAGGAGGCACCAGCAAATCATCAATGCGAACTGCAAAGGAGGTGTTGGGCGCCAAACCAGTCGACAAATTGGAAGCTCCTAGCATGATTGTTCCGCTAGAACCTAAATACTCGGCCGATCAAAACCTCGCGCAAGAAATTGCAAACGGTATTGAAAACATGGCGTTGAGATACTTTGTTACATCTTGGCAGGTATTCTTTGAGAAATATGGTGAACCTAAACATCCTAAATACGCCACTGAAGCAGCCATGATTGCTGAATTTAACAAGTTTAACCCATTACTAAAACCACCAAGTGATTTAGTGCGCTGGTGTATTCGATTACAACTTAATCGTGTTAATATGATTCTAAAATCTATGAGTGTCGAAGTTATCGTGAGAAAATTACGTAGTGTTTATCCCGATATTTATGTAGTTTACTCACCTGAAAATGCACCTAATCCGATTATTAGAATATACATGCGTAATGTTGTATTTGGTGATCACGTTAATATTGAGTCAGTTGGTAATATCCGTGAAACCATCATGGACACAACTATTCGTGGTGTGATTGGTGTAATTAGCGCCCACACAAATGAACGCACAAAGATATTTAGAAATACTGTTGATGAAGCTAGTGGTAGTATTAAACGTTTGGAACATCATGCTATTATTACCCATGGAACTAATTTATACGGCATGATGTGCGTCGATCAAGTTGACGCTTATCAAGTGCAAACAGACGCAGTAATGGAGATTTATGAAATGTTTGGAGTTGAAGCAGCGCGACATAAAATTATGATTGAATTACGCGGTTTAGTTGATGGTATTAGTCATCGTCATTATATGTCTTATGCCGACGAAATGACATATAATGGTCACGTAACGAGTGTTGAACGTCAAGGCTTGAGCCATCGTGAGCCAAATAGTATTATGCTTAGAATAGGTTTTGCAGCTCCTATTGGCACCCTAGAGCAAGCAGCAGTGCACAATCTAAGTGATAACATCTCGGGCATAACAGCACCTTTGTTGATTGGTAGTGTGCCCAAAATCGGCACCTTATACAATCGCATGTATGTCAGTGATAAGTTTGTTAAAGCTAATCTAAAATCAGCAGATGATATCTTAGATGCATTGTAATTAAGTAGTTTAAGTAATTTAAGTAATTTGCACAATTAAAAAACAAAAATAATATTATTTTTTGGTTAAATTGCGGTTGTTTTAACCATCACTCCGTATTTAAATATATTAACTCGAATTAACCTACCATCTATATTGTATATTTTTTCATGGCCATGTTTGTAATCATTAACATAACTAACAATACTCGATATACGGCCATTCGCATAAAAGTTCATTGAAATTCCATTTCTCAGTAAACAATAACAATTAATGAGCCCTAATAAATCACACGTTGCTTTATCATAGAATAACCATACGCCGCTTACAACGCGATTGTGGGATTCATATATATCTATATGCTCATTCCAAGCGTGATAAATTATGCCTTTTGTGTATCCATTTTCGCCTATATAATTTCTAGTTAATACGGTATCACCACGAAAGCAAGTTACTTGCGTTTTATTAAACTTTTTCTCATAAACGTAACTTATTTCATCGTTACCCATTATATGCGATTTTATAAGCTTACCGTCTGCGTATTCTGCCTTAAATATTAAATTAATCACAATTTCACCATCGACTTTTTTAACATCATTATCCATTATCAACCCGTGATATTTTCCATCTTTATAATGTTTCGTCCATCCATGATGTTTATTACCTCTGTTATCAATATAATCACATGTTTCAGGGCCGTGCGGGAGTCCATTACGGTATTCTAAATTTACTTCCCTACGTCCGTATTGAGTATAATTACCCCAACACATCTTACCATTGAGAAATCCATGATTAAAGTGCTTAAAATCTTCATTGCCATTCTTATCCTTAAGAAAATACTTACCATGTAATTTACCATTATAATAATCGACGGTTTGCCTAATGCTATTTTGTATTACTACTGTGCCGTGTAAAACACCCAATCGATAACACCCCGTTGCACAAACATGACCATTAAAATTGGTTAAAGTCATCACACCATGCTTAATACCGTTAACAGTTGTATATATAAGTATATTGTTGGCATACACTATCTTCATCTCCTGTGGCGTGGTCGAGCTAAACAGTGCCCACGTTTTATTATATAGCGTTTTATTTAACTGCATAACAAGTCGTGTAATACTTCCATTATTATCATATTTTGTAAAGTGATAGTAAAGTATATCCTCCATTGTGTAATTAGATTGTTAAACTAAATTCATTTTTAAGGTCAAAAAAAATAATATAAACTAATTTGTGTTGTCAAGTGCTTGTTTCAATCTTTGTAATGCAACCGCAAGTTGAATATATCCGCTTGCATTTACCAACTTTACCAGTAGATTATTTAGTTTGTAAGGTTTAATTGGTGTAATCTCACGACGACTTAATTTTTGCGCTATAAATTCCATGTAGGACGCATCGAGGCCGCGTATGGAATACTTTACGGCGTCTTCAATATCGATTTGGCGAACTCTACAATATGGCCAAATGATCCCCACCACCGCATTCATCTTTTCACCATTATCTTCGCTACTCGGTTGATAAATATTTTCATTTAGGATTATAACGGGTTTTAATTTATTAACTAGTAAAATTACTGCTTTAGTGTTTACATGTGAGCACTTCCATCGGACATTTGATAAGGTTTTAAAATGGTTAAAATGATCCAGTAATTTATCCACATAAATCGGCGATTCAAGCGATATTAACGTAGTCAACAAATCTTCGAATATCGCGCCAATTATATCCGTTATACCTACACTGCCGCATTTCTTGACCTTCGTTAATATTATTTCAAATAGTTCTTGTTTTTCTGATTTGGCTGTCCAAATGAGTATATTGTATAAGATTTTATTGAATTTAATAGCATCATCTGTGATATTATTAATTAATTTTAACGCGCGTGTATATTTTACAGATTGATATGATAAGCCACAATATTCATTAAATAGTGAGGTTGGTGATATTTGTCTACGATTATAGAGTTTCATCACTGGGTTATTACTGATAACAGCAATAGCTTTTGTATTACCAAATCTAATAGCAATTCGTAGTTTGTTATACAACATAGGTTCATAATCAATATCTTTGAAAGCACAGATAGTGTTAAACAAGTAGTTGTAAAGTAATCTACAAACTAATGATAAGTTTATTATTGTAGCATAGTTGAGTGGTGTGATAACATGATTGGTTATTAACTCTCGCGGTAGATGCAATAAGTCCATCTTGTATTATTAGTTTCAATAATACAAATTATATATTTTTTTCAATTTTATATAAATCGTCACCTTATATATAATCATCATTGTTATTACATATATCTTCACAATGAATAAAGCTATCATCGCTATTATAGTTGTGCTTGTGCTTCTTGCCGCCGCTTATTACTATTACTACACTACTCAAAACACAAAATGGGGCGCTTATAAAGATATACAATCAGGCGGCCAATTTGTCGTTTTGAGAAAGGTTAAAGGTAACGTTGAATGCGCTGGCGCTGACGGTAGAAGCTGCACACGTTTCCCTACTCAGGCCCTAGCCGATGTCGCCGCAACTACCTATAACACTACCAATAGCGCTGGTTTGAAGCCATTGGCTTGCGGTGATGCTCATAATGCTATATACGGTAACACCGGTTACTCTCAAGGTGCTAACCACTGGTGCAATGTCAAATTTTAATGCAATTTTGTCCTCGTAATGGAAAAAAACAAATTACATAATAATCCCACTTAACTTATTTTTTTCATATAATATATTTTTAGTGTAAACTAACTGCATAATGGACCCCACAGAACTACTTTTAGCGTTAATAGTTGTATTAATTTTAGTCATTGCTGGAATAACATGGGACAAGATGAGAAATACGGAATGGATGGCCAAAGTAGATGATAGTAGTAATGATCCTAATAGAGCTACTAGCGCGATATTGGTGCGTAAATCCAATGGTATAGTGTGGTGTTTAAGTTACGATGGTGTCGAGTGTATGAGATTCCCAACTTTGAAACTTGCGCGCGAATTTATACCAGATGAATCAAAGATTAAACCGGTAATATTAAGTTAAAGATTGCTTTATTAGTTAGTATTTAGAGCTAAAATAACAATGGTCGACAAACGAATCGCCGATGTGTGTAAAAAATTAGATGAAGTAATGAGTCGTTTTAATTCTACTAACGATACTTCAGTGCAAGTTTCACCACCATTATTGCAAACAGAGGAACTAAGTGATTTAATTAATTCAAGTGATTTAAGTGACCTAACTGATTCAACGGATGATACCGGTTACTCAGGTGATTTGGAACATAATCAAGATGAAACCTTACCATCAAGTTATATGCTTGATGCGATTAATCGAGATAATACAGTTAAACTAATATTACGACATGTTGATAAAAATTGGTTAAATGTGTTGGCAGCAAATACATCAGGTTTGATGTGGTTATATGGCGATGTTATCGATGATACAGATAATATCTATAGCTTTGAAAACATAAGTGATAATATTAGTAACATTATCGCAGAAATAGCCAAAAAGGAGGTTGTTGTTGATAATCACAATGAACTTAAAAAATACAGTAGATATATTCAATGGTGTATAGAACTAAGCGCAAGAATGGGTCAGTATAATGCTATAAAAACTATATTTAATGCTGTGAGTATCTACCATCCTGAGGTTATTAAAAAGAATAGTTTATATAAATACACACCGGCGTTTAGTTTACGTTACGCCATTGTAAATGCTGTTTTAAGCGGAAATACTGAACTCGCAGAGTGGTTGACCTTGCAATCAATGGACACAGAGCAAACCATGGACGGTGTTTGTAATTTAATTAATGTTAGTTGTAACTCAAGTGCTGTGTTTAATGATATGGCTCTCAATGATATTAATTATAAGGATTATATTACATCTTCAGGATACTATTATGCTATAATGAGTAAAGATATTGAGCTTTTAAATACTGTGTCTATGAGTATATTTTCCACCGTTAAACGCAAGAGTATGATATCAGTAATCAACTTACTCAAATCGTTAACTCCCGATGAAGCAAATGATAATATTGATATTAACATGGGAATTGATCTACCTAATGTTGACATTGGCAACAAGGAATACGAAATTAATTTTCCATTTGCTTATGCATTGGCAATAAAATATGGTAATAGTGAAATCAGGGAGTATATTTTAAATGATGCTAGTTTCCACATGATGTCTGGTAATGAAGTTTGTGTGTTTAATGATAATGTATTTAAACACCTGATAACTTCATTGAATGATATTGATGCTTCTGTTGATTATTTGGAAACTATCGATGATATAAACAGGGGCTACGTAGCCGCTTACATTACACTTTTAAGATGCATTGAGCGGTATCAACGCTATGACTTATTGGACCGAGTGAGTAACTTATTTGCAGGAATTAGATTAGAATTATTTATCTATGTGTCGATACTTACTAATTCAAACAAACAAATTTCGCAATTTTTATTAAGCAATAATCCAATTACATTACCTAGACGTATGCGGTTAATTGCCGATTGTTGTCGCGATGAATATTGCAAAGAACTGTTTCTCAATGCAACAGGTGAAGATAGCGCAAGTTCAAATGAATTTATAAATATGTATTTACATGGCTATAATCTTGCTAAGAATAATTTTGAAGGCGAAGAACTAGATGATATTGTCGTTAAGATATTTAGTATTGAAATGATTGCTCAAAAATCGTTCGATGTATTCAAAGAATTTTGTGAAACAAGAAGAGTGAAATTAGGTAAAGCTCATTTTAGTATAGCTGTGTTTTATAATAACATTGAGGTATTGGATTATCTGTTTACAAAAGTGCCGCATAAGGCCCCAATGCATCTACCTCTAACGCCACATATAAGTTCACAGTTAGATCGATTAACGCTTTCAAAAAATAAACAAATGATGAAAAGATTATTTTATCATAACATACCTATTATTTTAGGGAATTGTTCATTAAAATTCAATGAACTATTTATTGATTAATGCCTGTGTTGTTTTAAGTATTTCATATCATTGGATATTTTTTTGCTTGCCTCCGGTGCCGTATTTTTATTTAAAACGGCCCTAAGATTCAACTCTTTGATAACCGTAGCATAATCTTTTTCGCGAACTTGTTTTTGTAGGCTTTTGCGCCGTTTAGATGCCGGAGATTTAGTTGTATAGTCACCTAATGCGCCCTTAGTGGGTTTTGGTAATATAGTTTTAGCTGATTTACGTTGCGATTTACGCTTAGATTTACTCTTAGATTTACGCTTAGATTTACTCTTAGATTTACCTTTTGGCATATTGTATGATTGTATGATTGTATGATTATATTATTATGAGAAAATTATACATCTCTAGTAATTTCACTATCATACATGTTTGGATTATAACCACCTAGATAATACGCGGGGAAAGGGAATGTTGAATTCGCCATCCAAAATCCTTCACGTATGAAAAATAAATAGAGGGAAAATATCAAAAGAATAACAACGACAACGGCTAATAGCTGCATATTGGTGGCAATAAGTGAATGTATATAAATGAATAAAAATTTAAAATCAAATCACTACTATTATTTATAATGTCTACTATCCGCAATATTAATATACGCGATACATCTGAAATACATCAAGTTAATAAATTATGCTTACCTGAAAATTACCCAATGGATTTTTACTTAAGTGTTGTGGTTAAATATAGTCATCTGTCTTATGCTGTAGTTACACACGGTAAGATAGTAGGATATATATTAACCATAGTAGAAAATCTGGATGGTGTTGTGTCGGGATATATAGCATCAATTGCCGTGTTACATGAATGGAGGAGGCAACAATTTGCCCAAAAATTAATATCAGCTGTAATGGTTGCCCTAAAAGGATATTCTATATTATCAACACACTTGCATGTAAGAGCAAGCAACACACCCGCAATATGTTTATATAAAAAATTAGGTTATTGTATAATCAGCGTTGAATCTGGCTATTATGCCGATTCAGAAGATGCATTTTTGATGCAAAAAATAATAACTTAGTGTATTAATTTTATTTTTTAAATTAAGCGAAGTTGAATTCGCCAGTATTGGAAGTCGTTGGTGTCACGGTTAATTCGGGCTCAGTTGCAACTGGTGCTGGTGTCGTATTGACAACCACATTAGGTGCTGCATTAGGAACATCCTCGGGCAGTTCATCACTGAATGCTTCAGGTTCAGGTTCCATCAAAATACCTTCATTAATCAAGATCTTGTTGCTAATACCTTGTTTAGTCATACTAATACCATCCATAAGAATTCTAGTATTGACAACTCTCACACCGCGTTTCAAGAAGGTGTGAACGTTTGCTTCATTAACATTTAATGCGTCTTCTGCAGGTTTACCATCAGGCTTAATAACAGTTCCCTTGAAGTTGCTCTTTTGTTTACCTCGGAGAGGCTCAGCAGGGTGGCGATCACTAAACTTATCAAACTCAAAGCTAATACGGTATAAAGGATCTTTACGGTCCTTGCCACGGAGTTCTTCTGGAACGTCCTTGTTATCACTGAATTTACGCTTGATTGTTTGATTAATGTTGGGGAATTCTGGTTTAATAACACCATCAGCAAGTAATTTTTGAATTTGAGCATCCCTAATAGGAACCAACAGATCCATCATTTCGCCGAATAAACCGCTTTTACTGACAGTTGTTTCAAACTTCTTGTTTCCATACTTCTTTTTGTTTCGGAAATCTTCCTTGTTGTTGGGGTCTGCAAGATCCTTTGTAATCATAATAGGAGCATCAGTTCTACCCAATCGGAAATAAGCTGGACCCTTAACGACATTTTGCCCGCCAATAGGCACAGCTTCAATCTTTAACGTCATCCAACTATCACTAACCACGCCCTTGGCATCTTTATTTACTTCAACGTGAACAGTAGGTAATCCGGCCTTGATTCTATCAATAACGCTTCTGGGGTGGAAAACATAAACAGTTCGGCTCATTTTATACTTGATTTATAGAAACAAGGGTCGATATTTGAATTATATAATCAGTAGATATATAAATCTATATTGTAATACAAGCTAAACACCAAATTCAATTTTTTGATTTGCAGCGGCTAGGTCGGTTACACCTCCCATACGCCTTGCAAATACTCGGTCTCCACGTGTTCTCCTTGGCTTAAGGCTTCGCCTACGCCTCGTCGAGCCTCGCGTCAACCTCGGTATTTAAGTATATTATCCGCTACCTTTAGCCGACTTGTGATATCTGGTATTAACCATAAATACCGAGGTTGACGCGAGGCTCGACGAGGCGTAGGCGAAGCCTTAAGCCAAGGAGAACACGTGGAGACCGAGTATTTGCAAGGCGAAGCGAAGCAAAGCCGATGCAAATTTATCACGGGATATATAAAGCATAGTGTTTAATAATTATTATTTTAACCGATTAAAAACATGAGTTTTATTGCGCTTTTAACATTTATTGTTATAACATTTGCTTTAATGGTAGGATCAGCTATAGGCATGATTTGTGGTGAAATGTTTGGGTCAAAGTTTAATATAGATGACAATAAAGACGGCGGGTGGAGTTGGCTAGGAGGTGCCATGAACGCTATTGTTAAGTTCACGGGAGGCGATGGTTTAGACACCATAGCCGCAATTCCGCAACTACAACCACAGTCATCACTACAACCACCTACAAACAAAGTAAATGACTATATCGATTCATTAGCAAACGATTTATTTGATTTACCGCACACCCCATCACACGATATTAAATGGGAAGATATTGACACTGATAATATCGATTCTGAAACTATGAATAAGCTTTATAAACTATATTACCAAAAACATGAACATTTGCTTCAAAATAGTTCAAAACAAGCGCATCATAAAGAACTTGGTGGCTCATCTGATAAAGTTAAAAATATACTTAAAGCATTAACTGACGCTGGTGTTTGTGTCAATGTAAATAATGTAAATAATGACCAATCTGTTTACGTATCGGATCCTGTAGTTTATGCCGATATTGGAGCAGGTGATTGTAATACTACTTTAGAAATCGCAAAAGGGGTTTCCGCTGCAAAAATTTACAACATAGATGTAGCTAATTATTGCCCAGACGTCGCCGTTATTAACTACGTAGATGGTAGCATAGATAAAATAATTAATATACCTTCCAGCAGCGTAAATATTGTTACTATGATAAATAGTTTACATCATATGAATGATAGCAAACATAAGATTGAGGAAGTTAAACGTATCCTTGTTCCAGGTGGAGTTTTGTTAATTTATGATCATTGTGTGTCTAATAACGAGGTAAAACAAATAGTAAAGTTGCAGCATATCTTATACTACATTAGCAACCTTACACAGAGTGATGTTATCTTGGAATATAACGAATTTAAAAAGTCTTTAACTGATTACTTAACATATAATCAACTTTACCTTTTTGATCGCGATAAGCTAGATAAGATGTTACTGGGAAGTGACAATAGCAATAACCAACCTAGGTTAACTATGTTGAACTTTGAGAATATTAGTGACAAATATAATACATTCATAGCAACTTACAAAAAAATAGAATAATGTATTTTGTTGTCATAAACAACAAACTTAATAATACTTATTAAAAGTAATTTGGGACATCATCTTACCCCGGCAACATGGTAATCTAAGGTGGAATTTATCCAGCACTTCGGCCACTGAATCGCTACTTTCAACCAACATTTCAACATCATAATCATGTTTTACATAGTTTCTTTTTTCGATTTGATATGCCTCAAAGATATCACCTAGGCTACGACCACACGTGCAAAGTATTAAAGGAAACATTTGATGTAATTGGTAGGTTGTAACTCAACAATATACTTCATATACACTATTGTTTAAAATCAATTTTGTTAAAATTGAATTAACACTGTCTATAAGTGTTATTTAAGATATAAACAAAATGATTAAATTTGACATTATTGAGTCTATCAACTACCGTCCTGTAATGAATAGAACAGTGGTTAAGGGTAGCCCTGGTAGCATAATCACAGCGCATATTCCCACATTAGATCATGTCACCGCAAATACTAAATCAAGTGTGTGGTTTTGGCAACAAGGCGTGGACATGACTGGCGGAGTGTGCGCTGATGATGAATTTACGCATGATTCACCTAATGGTGATGTTATGCCTAATTACAACCCGATATTCAGATGCGCCGCAGGGGACATCTACGATATCTATTGGGCAACTGGCAGGATGGTGCAAATAAAGATCATGGAAAGTGCCAATGGTATGAATTTTGCGGAGTTTAGTATTAAAGTGATCATACCTGCAATGTATCGCATGATTAAACTGTAATTGATCAATTACGGATTTACATACTAAAATTGAATTTTTTTATATACAAATATCGTATTATCTACAATTATTGAAATGACTGAATCTTCGGGATTTGATGCAAACTTTAACATCACTAGATGCGGGTTATACTCGCCTGTTTATAATCATACTTTAATTATTTCAAAAAAAGGAATAGATATTAGTATGGATTCAATCTATAAGTATATGATGCTGGAACAATCAGGTGAAGAAACAGTATATTGGTATGATCAAGTTAATCATTTTGATTTCATGAGTAAACTAAAAACTACACTTAAAGGCGACAATGAGTTGGTTTTAGAAGCCGGTTTTAAACACTGCAATATTGTGTTCCATCTCGCACATGGCGTTAAATATACAGTTTATACTTCATCTGGATACTTCTTTGAAGTTGAAGTATTGGGCAACGATACGCGCGTTCCAAAGATGGTTAATTCGGTCGGGTTAATGTATTATATGGGGTGTGTTTGGGGCGAAGCGCGTGCCCGTGTAAGCAAAATGAACTCTATTAAAAGCTAGTAAATTTGCTTATTTTTTGTCACTTTTAATGTCACTTTTAATGCCACTTTTAATGCCATCAAAAAATATAGAGGGTGACACGAGGCTTGCGGTGAGGCAAAGCCGAACAGAGCAAACGCGTGGAGCCCGACATTCACGAAGTGAATTAAACATTCATTTTTTCGTTTAATTTAGCGATTAAGTCCTTGAGCGCAGGGTCGACATTCGCAGGATTAACACCAAGCAATGTTCTGATATTATCAACTAAATCAGGATTGCTTGATAAAGCACTAACAGTGTTGAAAAGCTTGGTTCTTGCCAAATAGCCAGCCTTTTCAATGTTGAAGATACGAAGCTTATCGGGGTTAGGCTTGGTGATAACGTTCTTGTAAGGGAACTTCATCATTTCATCAACAGTTAAAGGAACATAAACAAAATGAGTTGAGTGAAGGAAGATGTTGACCTCGGTGTAACGTTCAACAGGTGCAATGGAGTATCTAATAACGTTGGCATTGAGCAATCTGACGCCGCTGGTAGAATCTTCAAATGTGTTGACAGAGCCTGCATAAGCTTCAAAAGCATTCAACAATTCATTATACTTTGAAGCATCAAAAGGTTCATTCTCAAGAGCACTAAAGCCGAGATAACCGCAATATCTCATTTCGTCTTGCAACATCTTGAGCATAGGATTGCGTTTGTAATGTTCGGCCAATGTGTCAGGGAAAACACCACTAATGCTACCAATACGGTTGTTTTCAGCGAGATCACGATAGATTTCAGCAACCATGCCGACAATAGCACGCGGATTAGATTGCACACGTTCAGTGATGTTTACACGCACACGGTCAATTTCAGCCAAAATATCCATTCGGGATTTATACAAAGCACAAGGTGAGTATTTAGCACCTTCATTCAAAAGATCGGGAATTTGATTGGCAACTTGCAAGAAGTCAAACACAGGGCGTGATTTCCACCAATCTTCAACCAAAGCATCAGGAATTAAATGATCATCGTTTTTGTAAGGCTCAAGCAAGTTGTAAATGTCGGCCTTTTGCAAACTCAATATCGGCGCAACGACTTCAAAGAATAACTTTTTGTCTCTACGAACATTAACAATAAAGTTAACAAGTGAAAGTGTGTATTCAAGGAAGGAATCGCGAATAGCACTAATAGGTTTTGTTTTTAATACGTCATAAACATACATAGGAGTGATACCCATTTCCAACAACTCCATATCCAAGCTGTCATCACCTCCAACCTTATCCATTCGTGTGTTGGCATTAACGGAATCTAGGTAGTAAGCATTTTCGATGGCAGAAATAATGGCGCGGCGTAGTTTATTGCTGGCGGGATTGCTGCTGTCACCACCTTCCTTGCCCTTTGCACGCTTCATATACTTGAGCTTCGCGGGTTTATCACTAGTAACTTCGATCTCACCCTTGAGCAACCAAACAGCCAAACGGGAGCCACGGCTGGAATCAATAAAGCGCTTGTCAAGTTTTGCTACAGCGCCAGATTTAAACTTGACCTCATCACCGTTGATGCTATCAACTTCAACGTGTTGATTGAGCAAGTTGGGGATGTCGTCACGCTTGTTGGCAAAGTCGCTTGGGGACTTGAAAACATCCTTAAGCACATGAGCCGAAAGAATATTGTTGGCAGTCATGGCTTCAGTGGGATTATCTGAGTTGGCAAGTTTGGCGATCTTCTTGCGAGTGTCTGCGTCCGCGGGCAACAAAAGTGTCAATCCCGGCTTACCCTTAAGATTGGATAAAGCGCCAGACATGCAAGTAAGACGGAAAAGTTGGGCAACATCAGGCTCCGCTTCGTCTAAGTAATCCAAAATATTGCAGAATGCTCGAAGTTTTTTACTCATATTGTTAATGTTTGATTAACTTTTACGTCGAGTATAATGTAGATTCAATTATTGATTTACGAATATATATAATGATGCAAAAATTTTTAGATAAAATATTGCGTTATTTATTATTTTGCATGAATTAAAAATTTAACTCGTAATTATATAAATTTTCGGGTTTCTACGTATTTTGAATCACAATGGGCGCAAAACTTTCCAAAACAGCTCAATTGATCGTAGACATTAATAAACAAAATCCCACCGCAGCCCATCGAGGTGTTCTTATTGGTGGTTCCGCGGCAGGATACAAAGAGAAAATCCCGATTACAGACGCGAACGCTTATGTAGTCGAGGATTTAATCACGCGTGGAATAATAGTTTTAACTCCTGATGCCGGCGAGAAGGACTACTATTACCTTTACCTTAAATTTGACGACAAAATATACTACAAACGCAACAATAGACGCGCCTTTTTCGCTCGCAAGTTCTTGCCATTAGTAAGAGTATTATTAAAGGCTGGTATTGAAACTTCACTTGCAGTTGCCGCCACTCAATCGGCCAATATTAAGACTGTTGCGCAGTTTGAAAAGGGTGTTAAAACCGCTGATAAAGTCGGTGAGTTGTTCCTTGGTAATTTGCAAAAATCATTGGAACAAGGTGGTGTTACGCCTCAACAACTTAGCAGTGCTATTAATGGTGCTAAAGACATCGTTAATGAAACTGTAAGCGAATATAAGCAAGCTGAAGATGCCGAAGCTGGCGCCCAAGCACAACACGGTGGTAATCTTGAAAATCCTATTTTGGGTGCTTATGATGATCTCATGGAAGACTTTATGGGAGGCTGTGGTGATTGCGGTGGTTTCTCAGGTGGTTTCTTTGGTGGAGACGATGAAGCTGATGACAGTGTGCTTGCCGGTCTCAGAGACTACACCAATAGCCGCGCCAGCGCTAGCAAACAACACATTCTTGACAGTATCATTGGCGCGTTAAAGAACTTCAACATCAAGATTGAAGGCAAGGATCGTGAAGATATTATCAAGAATATTCTCAAGCAACTCCCCAACGGCCGTGATCGTAAATTCAAGGACAATGCCGAAGTTCACACCAAGGTTTGCCGTGGTCTCGCGCAAGCCATTAATGCCCAATATGGCAGCACTGTTATTAACATGGATTTGCCGGCCGAACAAATCTGCAGCCAAGTTGCCGAATTATTGGTAAGCATTCAAGGTGACGCTTACACTGAATTCTTGTTCGTGAGAGGTGAAGCTGAAAAGGTGCTTCGAAATATCCAATTCTTGCTTGATCAACTCAAGATTGCCAAGGACAAGGAGGACGAAAAGGTTAAATCTATTTCCATGGATGCTTACAACGAAGGTATCGAAATGGACAACCTCCAAGACATCATTACTGGCAAGGCCCGAGAACAATTGCAAGTATTGGGTAATTTACTTAATGTTAAAATCAAGAAGATTGACCAAGATCTTAGTGAATTATTGAACGACCAAGAAAAACTCAACAAATATATTGAAAATCTCAACGGACAACGTGGCACAGCTGGTTTTAGCAAGGTTGTTACTGATATTCTTAATGCAATGGGAACTACAGCAGGATTAGTAAATATTATTGAAAACGCGCTCAAAGAAATCGGTATGAGCATTGATGAGTATGCTAAACTGCATGATATCAAGGAGTTTAGGGCTAAAGTGCAATCCGCAATGCAAGGAAAAAACTTTTCCGATGAACAATTGAAGTTATTTTTGAACTCTGTTGAATTATTGCGTAAGAATTTTTATAGAAGCAAAGATATAGCTGAATATAAAAACGCCAAACAAATTTCGGGTCAAGGCGAATCGGACGACGATATGGATACACACATGGACAACATAGCTGACGTTAGTGGTGGCGTTGATACTCAACGTTTAGAACATTTAGATAAACGTATCGCTAATCGTTCAAAATTAAGAAATATTCTTGTCGCTAATTTTGCTCAACGCGCTCAAGATCTTTTCGAAAATATTGTCAAGGCATTGGGTGTCATGAGCAAAAAGGTCGGTAGTGAGATTCCTCTTAGCGACCAGTTGGACGGTTTGAGAAGCATTATGCAACGAGTTAGTGCTGAAATGAGCAACCAAAGTGATGCTTATTTGTCGCTCCTCGGCTATTATCGCGACGCTATGAGCAAATCGCGCAAAGATCGCTTCATCGGCGACTTGAAGATGCTCAACTCATACATTGAGACCATTTTAGAAATGGATATGTATAGATCAAGTGCTCAATATTTCCGCGACATTCACACTAATATCAAGGCTTTGATCGAACTCATTGATAAAACTAGTGATGAGATGTTGAGCAAGTTCGGTATGGGTGAAGATAGTATAACTGGTGGTGATGATCAACTCACCGATATTATTGGAACTCTCAATATCAAGAAACGCAGCCCTCAACGTATTGTTGATGCTTTGATTGACTTTGATTACTATTATAGAGTTGCTCAAATTAAACAAAACTTGTCCCGAACAACAAGTGAACTTGATCACTATGTTGAAAGTTACGAAAAGTTGACCACGGAAAGTATTGCTGAAAGACTTAAATCTAGCTACGATAAATACGCAGCGTTCCGTAAATTATTAACAGATGCAAGAGATGCAACCGCACCCGCTCCTGCAGCTCAGGATAAAGCAGATCTTGAAGCTGCTGTGAAATTATTAGACGAACAATGGGAATCTGCCAAGAAGTTCTGGGCTACTGTTGAAGCTGTTGATGCCTATCTTCGCCATTTCACTGATGGTATTATGAAATCACCAACCGATATTAAAGATATTAAAGGTATGCTTGATGATATTGTTGTTATCCACGATTGGTATAGCCCCAAGAATGGTGATGAAATCGCTGCGGCATTTGATGATCTTGCGAACGCTGCCAATGGTGGTTATAGAGCAGTTGTTCAAAACGGCGGTCATTATTATGAGAGTTTTGTTGGTATTAATGCTGATCAAGTTAGCAGACCTTATTTCCCTACGCAACCTGCAATCCTTACTAAATCTCGCGCTCATTTACGTAAAGCAGTCACTAATCTCGGCGCTTTAAAGAATCTCTTATCAATCTTTGTTTATATTGGTAATAAATTTGGTGGTAATGAACTTAGAACCAAGATTTTCCTCACTCCTGCTCAAATCTACAATAACCTTGTTGACTTTATGGTTAACTGCGCATATACTCCTTATCTGAAGGATGCCACAGGCGCTAATCTCACAAGATTAAACACAGATAAAATGCAATTTGAGGCCGGAGGTGCAAACATATTAACAACTGCTCTTCATATGCAAACATCACAACATATGTCCATGGTAGGTAGTGCAGAACACGATATGTGGGGTCAAGAACACGAATTGTTCTATGACCTCATTAAAGGTTTGGCCGCAAAGGTATTTACTGTTCTCGGCACTTATGACTTGTTTGATCGCCCACTTGAAAGCAACCGTATTAGCCCCATTCGATTTGTTATTGGTGGTGATGATTCAGTGCCTAAGGTTGAAGAAGAAGCTGTTGAATTGTATTTAAGATTAACTTTGCTTGCGCAATTCTACAAGCGTTTGTTCTCATTCGATGAAGCCGGAGGCGACAATCCTTATGCTCAATATCCCGATATCCGCCGTAAAGGTGATGGTGTTGGTGCTGCAGCCGCCGCTGGTGCCGTTAATGAAGATTACCTCAAGATCACATTAGTCCCTGACGTTGACGGTGTATTTAGCGGATTGATTAAACTTATCTTCCGTGAGATTCCTCATTCTGGCGAAGATAAATATACTGAAGATGAAGTTAAGAGTATGATCAGAGAAATTAACTTAATCTACGGTAGAATGAAGGCCAAACACGCTCAAAATACTGTTATGGAAACAATCTACGAATTTGTCGGTGAAATTAATCGCCGATATGGTATTGTTAAGGCCAAGGAACACGACGCTTTAGTTGATGAATATATGATGCGATACGACTACGGAAAGGCTGGAGTTATTGTTCCTGGTGAGCTTAATCCCATCACTGATTACGCTATCTTGCCCGGTGAGGAAGATGATGTTATTGAACGTCCTTCGCCCGCACAAAAACTACTCGCTCAACGTATTCAACAAGGCGGTATTACTATGGTTAATCCCGACGTTAAGAAACCAAGAATTCTTGCTGATGCTCACAGACGCTTGTTGTATAACTTCCGTTGCTTGATTGATAAGCAATTTGATGGTATCAAGGATATGGAGCAATTCAACTTCAAGTCGGCCATCAAACTCGCTCAAGGTAAGCTTAAGCGTGAACAAAGCGACGTTAAGCGCTTTGGCATCATCTCCGCATTGATGCGAGGTGTTGATGTTTACACTAAAGTTAATGTTCACAAATATTTGATGTTCCACGAAACTGTTATTGCTGGTTTGAACACACTTAGTGCCATCCACACTCTACTAACCAAGTTCCGCAAGCAAGCATTTGTGTTTGATTACGAAGGTGTGCTTAAGGGCGCTGCTAATGAAGCTGCTGTCATCGCTAAGATGGTTGATAGCCGATTGATTTGGAACCCTGCCGCCGGTATCGTTGACGATGATAATATCACAGTTTACAATAATATCGTTAGCTGCATTTTCGGTAGAGGTGAGGCCGCGGCATGGAACCAAACTGCCGGTGGTAACGCCAATAATGCAATGGACGATCAAAACGGTAATGTTGTTGCCAGAAACGGAGATAGATATAAATTTAACAAGCCTTATATTGTTAAATCTATTATTGATTTGTTTGTATCATTGGGTCAAGATCTAAGTGGCTTGGTTGAAGTCAGCTTTGACGCTGGCAAGTTCCGCCTCTCAACCGGCAATCTCCGAAAGCTCATTGAAGATCTTTTCGCCGATGTTTCGCAATTCTTGGAACTTCTACGTCCTCAACTCGATGACGAATTTGTGCTCAAGTATGTAAGCAAGGAAATGCCTGGAAGCTACTACTGGTTGCAAGAACAATTGTTGGAAAAGATTATTATTGGTAGACCCGCCAATCGTAGATTAATTCCTGATCCTAATAAACCTTACACCAAGTATGACAACTTGGACGAAGTTGTCCGTAGTCTAAACGATACTCTCGCTTGGGCTATGGGTAAGTTCGGTAACCAATCGCCTATGTATGGTAATTTGTTTGCTGAATTGGTGTATCACGATGCTGTTAAACCCAGCAGTGGTCTACGTCCTAGTTTGTCAGCTGCTGTTGCCGATCGCGCCCAACTTGTTGATTACAAAACTAATCCTTATGAATCATTGTTCTATAATGTCGGTGATCGCGGCAAGACTCTTGACACTCGTTACATCTTCCGTTACAAGCAATTGTATACTTTCGATCGTGAAATTACTTTCAACCGCAGCATTGTTCACATGTTTAACCAATTGGTTGCCAAGTATATCCAAGCTTTCTATGACACTGTTCCTGGAAAGATCTACTCTGGCGCCATTAGTGGTATCTTGAACGGTCACTTGTCGCGCGCTATTGCCGACCAAGACATGACCTATCCCGACACCATCCCCGCTGTGTTTATGGATAACCGCACTGCCAATGTCACCACTTTGGCTGAACTTGCCACTTATTTGATTGGAGGTGCTCAAAACATTAGCTCATTTGATTTAATGTTTAATTCTCTACAAAATATGTATAATAACTGGGCCGCCGTAGCAGCTGCATTTGGTTTGAATAACAACCCAACTGAATTTGTAAACGACAACGCTAATTACACTGTAAGTAATGTTAATGCTGGATATACAAAACTTTCGGCTGCTATAATTGCTGCTGTTGCGGCCACAGCATTGAATAACGGTGCAACAGTAGGCAATAGAGTGCCTGGTGGTTTCGCTGCTGACATCGCCGCATTAAATAACGCTCAACCTACCGTTTTACTTGGCGAATTGGCTGCTTCGAATATTGCAGTAGGTCAACCAAATGCAGGTCAACCGAGCGTTGCTACTAGAGATATAGTTAACGGTCTTGTTAATGGAATTGGAGCTGGTGGTGCGGTTGATAAACCCAACCATCCTAGTGAAGTTGCAACTATATTGCGTGTTCTCCTTAACTCCATTAATGCTGGTGATGCTGCTGATAAATTGCGAGTGTTTGCTGCTGGTATTATGTATGAACCTGGTAACACCAAGCGCTTGGGAGATGTTGCTAGCAGATTTGCCAAGGGTATTCTTAGCCGTAATCAAGTTAAGTTTGCTATTAATCAAGATGAAGCCGATATGGTTTATGATGCCGGCAAGGATGCTTATGATGCCAACTTAGTATCTGGTCCTAGATCATATCTACGTGTTGCTCATAGTGGTAACGATCCCTTGTTGCCTTCTGGTGATTACTACCAATATCTCGGCAAGAGATTCACTGTGCCCGCTGGTGGTATCGGTATTAACCAAGTTGGTAGTTTCGGTCAACTTGCTGATGCCGACAAAGACCACGTTTTGTTTACATCACTTAGTGTCATCTTAAAGAATATTGCTACTAGCCGTGTTGCCGGTAATGCTTTCTACACCACTGATAATCTCGGTGAAGTTACTGCTTATATGAAGGAGAAATATCGCGCCTTTGCTCCTTACTTCAAGTGTTTGTTCAAGGCAATGATTGATAAGTGCTTGATGATGAAAAAGGTAATCAGCGAAAAGAAACTCAACTTGGGTAAATTCCCCGTTGCTGGTATTCAAAACCCATGGCCTGGTAAGCTTCCCGCTTACGAACAAGATAGCGAACGTCACCGTGATCGTTTGCTTGGTGTCCTTGACGCTGTCATCAACGGCTCCAATGATTTCATTAAATCTTGCGATGTGTTGGCGAGAGAAGTTGGAGATGATGCTAGATATCTTGAACTTTACAACAATGCCATCAAGGATTACAAGACTCAAAATGGTTTCGACCCATTGATGCCTTTGAGCAGCTCATTGTATTTCCTAAAGGATGTTACACCCGCACACGCTGACGAATTGTTGCCTGTTGGTAACTTCGGTGAAGACGGCTTCAAGTTCCTCTACGGTGCTAGACTGTTGTTGCATCCTTATGATATCAAGATCAGTGGTGAAAACTTGGTTGGATTCAATGATCTTGTTAGCGTATACAACATGACAATCGACGGTAAAATGGCATTACCCGCTGACTTGGTAGGTAAATTCTCTGAGAACTTTGCCAAAGCCACGCGTTTCCTATTCGGCGCCAAATATATCCGCGGTATGGAAACTATGAACGTTATGCGTGTTGATGAAGATTACCGTAATATTACTAACGGCGGTGCTTATGCCGCTAATGCGTTAGTTAATAACGCAGCTGGTATTCTCCGAACCAAATTTGTTGATGATTCTGCCAACCCAATTAGCAACCGTGCTGATTACTCTATTGTTGTTGCTGGAAATCGCCCCGCTATTGCTTTGGATGATGGCGGTGTCGCTGTCAACATCTCCGCATATGCTGCAAATAAACAACCTGCTTGTGTATTTAGCATTGCCAAGGATCTCGCTTTGGTATTGCGCTTAAGTGAATCCAATAGCCGAGACGATCGTGTCAAGGATATTGTTGATTACTTGGTTGCATTTGTCGATTCACCCAATGCTCGCTTGGATATTCAAAACATTGTTGACTTAAACCTTATTCCTATTAATATTCACGCTCTTGCAAGAGACATCCCGCTTGCATTCTTGTATAACTATGCTTATACATTCGATCGTCTTGCCGTTGATAACTTCTATCCTGGTAGCGCTCGTGCTGCCAAGGTTATCAAGAACCTTTGTGCCGATAATCTCGGTGGCGATCGCGTTGTTATTGACAGCGCCAAGGATGCGTTCTTAAGCTCATTGATCAACCCTGATTACAACCCATTCGCCGATGGTAGCGTTGACGTTTATGAAAACTACATCAAGCCTATGATGGTTGGCGCTACTGGTAATGACCTCGGTAGACCCAAGTTTATCTCTGACGAGTTGTTTGGTAAAGTTCTCTTTGGTGAGATTTACAAGACTGGTCAATACAGCGAAATCGGCCCTCAAGCCAGTTATAGCGGGGTGACCAAGGCAGCAACTGCTGTTAAAATACTCAACGATGCACTAACTATCTTACTTGGTGCAGGAGGAGCAGGTGTTTGCTTGTTTGCTTATGCCGGCGCTAATGCTAATGGTAAAATTAATCGACGAACTGCTATAGGCGCTGATGACAATCTACGTGCACGTGCTATTAGAGATATCAGTGAATTAATCATGAATAATAAACCAACCACGTTCAAGAAGGCGTTTACTTTGGTTAAATCATTGTTGCCTCAACCTAATGCCGCCAATGCTGCCGATGTCACTAATTCCAAGATGGCTGCAACTGAAATCGCAATATTATCAATGATTCTTTACCCGATTATCATTAACCAAATCAATAATCTCCCTATGGATTACACAGCGCAAAATTTACCTCAATTAGCCGATGCTACTCGTATGATCAACAACTACTATGTTGGATTTGATGAAACTCAAGTTGACGGCTTGCAAGGTGCTGATCGTGATGCCAAGGTTGCAGTATTTAATGCTGGTGTTGTATCGCCTGTAACTACAAAGGTGGCTAACGCGGCCCTTCCTGGAGATGTTAGTGATCTACCATCTGCCCTTGCAGGCAACAGAGTGCCCGCTGGTTACAACGGTGTTACAGGCATCAATATTGCTCAATCACATGTTGCTTCATCTGGACATGGTTATAGTGTTAATCTCCATTATTTGAAGAATGGCGAACGCAAGACCAAGGATAATGAAGTTGATGTTGATGCTACGCAAGTTGGCGTTGTTAGACTCACGAACGGTGAACCTGCTGGTAAAGAATTATATACTGCAGGTCGAGCCCGTTATAACACAACCATCGTTAGACAACTGTTGTTTATTACCAACTTGTATAGATTGGTAAGATTGAGATTACAACGCGATCTTGTATACTCCAAGGAAGTTATTATGCGATCTGTTCCTATCACTCGCAATGAGATTACTGAGCTCAATGGTAACTCTCTTAACCGCCAAAATGCCTACGAGAACTACAAGAACGACCCTAGATACCGTTACTACTTGGTTGTTAAGCGTAATCCTTAAGCAATAATCAATAAAAAATTAAAAAAAATAATATTCTATAAACTAAATTATTTTTTTGATTTAATGAAAAGTAACCACTTTATCCATAGCTGATGGTTTGGTATGAATGTGGTTAGAATGTTTTCTTATAATCAACACGATAATCTTGAGATTTATCAATCTCAACTCCCGGTTGACTGCGGTAGTAATCATAATAAGCAATAGCATCATTAATAAAGAATCTGTCCTGCGGCTTTTTGAGATATCTTGCAAGAGCCATTGGGGAATACACTTTAATATTCTCCGGTATTTGCATGTAAGCTCGTGGATCTCTGATAGTTCTGCCAAAATTGTCAACTCTTGTGTCATCTTCATGGTCATAAACTTCCTCAATAGTGGTAATTCGGCTAGTTGCTTTTTGGCCGGGCATGGAAAACATCTGGGGGATCGTTGGAATTCCCGCTGGTAACATGTTAGTGTTACCTTGAGGAACATCGGGATAACCAAAGCCGTGATTTGGCGCACCTGGAAGTATCATATAGTTATATGTTATTTGCTGGTGCACACTTCCCGCCTCGTATTTAGTAACGGTTTTGTTCTTTGGTTGATAAGCTTTGAACTTGTGTTTATTTTTATTTGCCAAAGCCAATTCAGCGTTGCGTTTCATGGTTTCTTGAAATCTGGACAATTTCTTTCCTTGTTCTTGCTTCACAATAGTCGTGGGTTGATCGATGTTAGGTTTAATAACATGATTAGTTGAATCAACAGGAGGCGCAGGGTTGCCAGTATGAGGCTTAATTTCAACGTCAACTTGCGGTTTAGCAGCTGGATCAACCTTTTGATTAATCTGTGGATTGACCAAAGGAACCTCAACATGCTGATCTTCTTCACCATCATCTTTATTTGTTCCCCGTGCCATAATTGCAATCTCACCGAGATAATTATATTCACTTGCAAGAACATCAACTGGTGGATCAATAGGAACAATGCTTGTAAGGTCAGGTGAAAATCGGGCTACCCATTTATTATCTACCATCAATCTTCCATCAAAATTAGGTTGGAAATTCATTCCAATAATAGGTATCTTGGGGTTTGACTTATTGTATGCCTCGATACAGCTATCGATAATAGGATCCATCGTTTCAATTAATCGGTTGTAAGCCTCAAGATCCTTTACAATTTGAGCATTGTTAACATTAGCGTTCATTTTGCGATAGGGGTATAAGTAGTAAGTTAGGTGGAAAAGTGGTTTGGTATTGTTTATAATAGCACTATTAGAACCCGAAAATTCAATTTTTTGGCGTATTAAAATTTGAATTTTAATACCTGTATAGCATTATATACAAGTATATTTCGGCCTTTAAAAATCAAGATGTCCAGCGTATACCAATTGGCTAATGAAACCCTTGGTTTAACCTCACATGCGGTAAATACGCAAACGGCAACAATCACGCCCTCGCTGCCGCTTAATCCACCAGCGGTTGCTACACCACGTATTAACACGCGCGCGCCGCTTCCACGTGAATATAAGGTATATAATGACGCGTTGGCATCGCAAGCATTCGGATTCAATAACAATGGTGTTATTTGCTGGGGTAACGCTGGTAATCAGTCGTTATTTAGTTGCACTAGCTTTATCGAAATGTTGTTGCATTTAGAAGAGGAATTAGTTAAATCCCCGTTGGGTAATGTGTGTGTTATGTTGGCGAAACATATCCGTGATAAGACTAATCCCGAAACAAGCACATTAAGCGGTTATAGTTTGCAAATAATTAAAGCAATGGTAACAGTGATGTATTATAAAAACGGCAAACAATTAATTACGGCTAGTCAACAACAGTGTGCGAATGAGGGCTTTGTATTACTACTTGACGCCTTAAACTGTCGCCAAATTGACGATCTTTTCAACAATATTTATCAGATTGATACCATGTGCCCATCTTGCAATCAAATATGTAGCACAATGCGCGATAAGAATATCCAAATTGAAATCTTTAGCAACTTTGAATTCAAAACACCACAAGAATTTGCAAACTATTTACGCATACATACCAGCGAAACAAGTGACTATAAATGCGACAAATGCGGCGTCAAAAGCGCCAACGTTACGCGAACTGCAAAGCTACGTAGAGTCGGCGAAGTAATAGTTATTGTATTTAATAAATATCACGTTAAATCAAACAAATGGTTCCCCACGGATTTCACACTTCCGGGCGCAAACAACACTTCATTTAAATACGAATTAGTGAGTCAAATTGAACACGTTGGTAGTTTGCATGGCGGCCATTATTATGCATATTGCAAACGTAATGACGGTGTTTATTTACTTAATGATACTTCAGCTGTCAAAGCAGAATGCTTTAAGCCGACACCCAACACATATATGTTGATGTATCATTTGTCAAACATTACTGATATGCCCGCTGTGATTGAATCAGCAGGTAGTAACTAATATGAAAAAAATATTAACTAATTAGTTAAATCAACGTAAGCAACTATCGCTTACATCATTTACGAATTTTTTTGCGGCTGTTGGGGTAAATTCATTCATTGTTACGCTGCCAATAGTAAACACTGATTCCTCCATTTCGTATATATCTAATATATTCAAGCAAGGTAAAAGTATCTTATATACTTCATTTGTTAATATAATGTCTTCAGTTTCACGAAATCCAATTAATTCTCTACGAGCGCGTATGGGGCCTAATAGGATCCTACCAACCGGACAATCATAAACTATAAAGCCCGCTCTCACAAGCAACATTATGAAATCCATTTGGAGCAGTGTTTCGCAAGTTGGAAAGTGATCTAATGCCGCCGATTGTATCATACTAATGAATTTTACCCATCCAGCAGTAAATAAGTTAACACCCGCGCATACCATTCCAATGGCTTCATTGAAATACTTTTTCATACCCGTATACGCCGGCAATTCGATGCCAGACGCGGCCACTAAGTATTCAACAATGCCAGTATTTAGACTTACAAGTTTACTCATTGTTGATATATCGAGTGGTAATATAGTGGCTAAATCGGCAAAGAGATGGCATAGTTCATCAAAACAGTTCCTGATTTGTTCACCTTGATGTTCTAGTTCCATTTTTAATAATTGAAGAATAATAATTTCATTTTTTTGGTTAATATAAAAAACATGGATTTTGATATATTACCGAATGAAATAATAGTGCTTATATGTAGATGTGATCCTGAAGTTTACAATACTATAAGTCAGCTATCACATCGGCATAACGCGCTTAGTAAGGTAATCAAAAACCCCAAAAAGTGGTTTTCAAGGCATGTGATTGGTTTACATTATGAATATACAGAACTACCGAATGGTGACCTGCACGGTTGTTATGTCACTTATCGTGAATCTGATGTTGGAAATACTAATAAAATCATAAAATCGGTTAGACATTATGATTCGGGTGTTGCACATGGTATATTTGTTGACTTTAATGAGAATAATATAGCTATACTACGCGGAGAATATTTAAACGGATTATACCATGGGCGATTTACTTACTACAGAGCGGACGGTAGTGTGTGCTGTATAGTTAATTATCAACATGGTATATTAGACGGACCTCAAACTTATTATTACGAGAATGGAACAGTTCATAATTATTATATCATTAAGCAAAACAAATATACTGTTTACCGCGAATATTTACCTGATGGGACATTAAACCACCAATTTAATAGCTAATACCACGGCCTCACCGCCTATTAAATATTTGAATTCGTAATTTATATCTTGTATAATATATATAATTTTTATTAATCAACGAACATATAAACAAAATGGTCGATACTGCTAGATGTATGAAATGTAAAAAGCAAGTTCCTGTTAAGGATGGTAAAATCGTTACAACTAAGAATGGTCGTAAGGCCATTAAGGGTGTTTGCGGAACTTGCGGCACTACTGTTATGAAGTTTGTTTCTAATAAATAAGTTGTTGTGTATTAAAAATCATCAATTTAACAAAACCCGAAAATATCTTTATTTTTTGAACTTTGTGAAGGTGGTTTAAACAAACTCTATCTAAATAATCATTATTGATAAGGTATACCTTAACTACATACATATCATTAAATACATGGACTTTGAGTTAAAAAAACATACACATTTATTTAAAATCCTATCATACACTCCGCTGCAAGCTATTTATATTGATGTCTCAGTAAGATTACGAAACAAAGCAGCATTGGCAGGTTCCAGTGAAGAAAGATGGCAAGCGTATATGCACATGATGAATAATTTAGAATGTTTAATAATGAAATACTACAACGCCGACCTTACAGACTTATTTGTCGACTTGTTGGACATATTTAACACGCTTTTTATTCATCGAGAATGTAAAAAACGTATCATGCGTAATTTTACTCGTGAACAAACATTAGCATTGGCAAAACGTTACCCTACAATCGGCAATGATGTAATGTATCAGGCAACTATTACTCGCCATATGGATATCATCACGGAGCTTAAAGAGGCCGGTGTGGCTCTACAAAAGATTGAATTTAAAGAACTTCATGGCGCATGTGATATTATCTATCCCTTTCTAGACATATCTAAAACTACACTATATGGACACGAATATAGATATGGACACACGGATTCTCCAACACCTACATTAAAGTTGTCTTATGAATACTCTGCGGCTAGTGGAATGAAATCAAAGATAACTTCAGTATTCGATGAACAAAATTGCAAGTTTATGGAGTTTTTAAATACAAATAATCTATTAGTTTATGATGATGATACTTATGGATCGGGCTTTACGCAATTTGAAGGGCGAGATAATAGGTATTCACAGTTAGATCCATGCGATGATACTGCATTTATACGATATGCTTTGGAGTCTGTATCACAACCCTTGACATACAGCAACATTGGTCATACAAGTGACGATGATGCGTTTATTTCTTTTGCTCCTAGTGACTTCGCATTAAATGATGTTGCATTAGTCAGCCCCAAAAAATAGTCAATATAAACTCAAAAAATAAGCAATTATACGACTTTATACGATTATACAATGGACTATAAATTACATCAAAGATTATTACGTATATTGAATCATTGCCCGAGTTTATTACTCGCTGAATGTTATAAATTAAAAACCAATATATCAATGTATAACATACGACATTATCTAGTGTGGTTTGTAGATAATGAGTTTCATGATCTTTGTGTAGAATTAATCACGCACACTCATTCGCGCACACCTGCTCCAATTCGCGACACTGAGCGCAATTTAGTCTGCTGGATGCCGACTGTAGTTTGCATAAAGTTAATCAAGTCAAATATTATGAATTCTAAAAAGGCATTTTCTTGCGCGGTTGAAGAAAACAAATTAGAATTAGTTAAAACAATACACAAAAGTGGTCTACCAACAGGTAAAATAATTGATCTTGATATACCAAGCACAGCTCGTCTCGATTACATGGAACGCGGATTGAATCTACACACAGATGAAAATAAATTCGGCAAGCTAATGGATTATTTAGTTGCAAATAATCTAATTTATCAATCTGATTACAACAATTCATATGATCCATATAACACATTTGGATATAACACGAGCTCACATTATGATACTCAATATGACAATAGTATATTTATGGATTATGTATTAGAACATGAAACGGAACTTAACGATTACGATAGGTCTCACCCTTTACGCTATAAATAAATACTAGCAAGTTTATAACTTTATTTTTTATCATCCACCACGAACAACATTTTAGGGACGTAAATACCATCAAAAAATATAACATAATATCGAGGATGACACGAGGCTTTACAAGTCTAGGCCGAAGGCCGAAGACCAAGTAAAACACGTTGCGTAGCAACGGTCCCGACGGCCTTCGGCCTTCGGCCTAGGGTCCCGTGGAGGCCGAGAATCACGAAGTGATTAGAAGCGGAGCTTTTGCTTCTCGTCGTATAAGGAAATATCCACATCGGGAACTTGCGTGGGGTTGCATTGAGGAGCTTGCACAGGGCGGCGCAAACCTCTCCAAGGCAAAGGATCATATGAATCATGTGAATCGGGAGTATACACACGGCCGGTCCAAAACACTTTATTATACATACGATCTTGCACAAATTCACTGTGATTCTTGATAACTTGATCATCAACAGCTTGCGAAGCAACCCATGAGTTGTAATCCATACCAGGCGCACCAAATTCATTATCACCATAGCTCATGTCAACATTCTCACACTTGATGCCGTCATTAGCGCCACAAACAGCGAAATGTTCGAGTTGTTCTTGAACAGCACGTTGTTCCTTTGTAACTAAACTAAGTTGCTTTTGATCCAATGTTGGCATGGTAATTTGATCATCCGGTGACGCAAATGTCTCCGCAGGAGTATCCGAAGCGTCAGCTTTTGCTGCTCCATGCGCACTATATTCGCGGTAAATAATTAAAATAACTAGAACCACAACTACAATCGCGAGTAGTTTTTCTGTCATTATTGTATATTTTGACTTGGATATAACGTTGTTAATATATATTACAAATAGAAAAAACCATGACAAAAAATAATCTTAATATTATTAGTTATTTAGCCTTGTCATATCAGCTTAAACAATATTTCTAAATTTAATCGCATTTGCGACGAGCGATAATTTAATTTTATTACGTGTTTTAAGTCGATAACATGTAATTAATTTGCTAACATTGTTATGGAATTTAACAACAAGATCTTGTTCATGTGGTTGATAATTAGTTACAGCTTTGACGTGCTCATCACTAAATACCACTTTATCATATTCTCCGCCGCAGCTCATTTGGACTCGACTTACTAGTTCATCTTTGATATTATTTTTTACTCGTATTAGATCAGTAAATACTGGAGTAATGATGCGTAATGTTCTTCTGATTTCATCTATTGTAGTGTTATAAATAACATCATTGTTTTGTATATTAGATAAACACTCCTTACGTAATTCAAATAATCGCATCGCTGGTAACTCACCGCATTTTCCATAAATCGGTTCAATAATTGGTTTGGATCTTTCCATTGACTCACCGGCTGCAATACACCATTTATCGATCCAATTGGTTGCAACATCGCCAGTTTGATCCTTAATTTCTGCTATATCAAAGCTGGGATACAGTTCCTTCTCACCTTTATACATGCCTTCTCCAGTTAAGCATGTTGCGACCTCACCGAAATTCTCATATAGTGCGATATTTATTTGTTTGTTAAATTCTTTATACACTCTACGATAAGCAGATTGTAAACGTTTCATTTTCTCAGCACGTGCCTCCTTGTCGCTAAATCTATTTGCTTGCTCAATTAGCCATTCAGTTGCCGAATTAATCCTGTGTTCATCATCTTGATCCGGATCAATAGGATTTGGGTGTGCAAATGAGTTGTGATAACATATAAATCTGCTAAATGATGTAATGAACGATCGTTCGAAATACCATTCTAAGTCCAATTCTAGCGGATGTGCGTGTGATTGCGATGCAATATAAACATCCAAATATTCCATGAAATCACCTTTTGTGGTTTTTTCTTTATTACCACGCTGGTTGATCTTTTCAGGGCGCTTTACAATAACGTATTTAAACTTGTCACCAGCGCCAGGTGGCCGGTAAAGCTCGCGATTAGGGTCATCAAACGGCAATGCATTAAACACCGCAGTCATTCTTTCGTGGAATCTTTTTACCGATTTGTTGTCTTTGGCTGGTTTGTATGTTGCAGTTTGTGCAAACATATCAATCGACCAATTATGAGTAAAGAACTTGATTAGTTTCTCACCAGCAATATCTAATGGTTCTTTATCGCTATGAATATCCAGCGCTTCCTTGATAAATTCATTGCCTAATACCTTGATAATTTGATTAACACCTTGTTTAATGATTTCAACACCTCGCAAGAAGTATTCATCGGGTTCAAAGTTAATTGTTTCAATATGTGCAGTCATGAAGTATTTCTTTTTGCCGCACCAAGCAGTTGGGAATCCAACTTCTTCATACGCCATATTGAGGTATCGTGTGCCAGTTCGTGCCGTCAAACGGTCACTAATCTCCTCACATAATATTTTCATACGATCCATTGTTAACTGCACCATAGTGGCGTAATATTCTTCACGATAGCGACGCAATAATGCATCATCGTTGGCGGCTTTGGCTTCAGCAGATCGTTCCGCAAACCAAGCATCTATCATTTCAAATATCTTTTCAGGCGCCGAAATATACATTGAATCAGTATCACCATAATATAGTTTAAATCCATTGATGATAACACCATCGGACACAAACTTAATTTCTAGTTGACCTTGTGATGTAATACCAGCCGCAACTAGTAATTCATAAATCGCCGATCGGAAGTTACCCGATTCGCCATAGAATGTGTTGCAAAGCACTTTTAGAGCCTTTTGAATAGCATCTAGTTTGGCCGCGTCAAATTCTACGTCTTTGAGATGATAAGTTTTACCATGCTCGGAGCAATGCGCTCGATCAGGCCTCGCGTCTTCAACATCATAAACCATGGTTGTGAGCTCATTTTTCTTCATAATTTCCATGATTTTACATAATTTAACAAATTCCCGTTTTATAGGAACTCGTTTATCGAATAGTTTTTTCAATACATAACCGAAAATACCCATTCGTTCATTCACTAATGGTTCACGCGAGGGCTTAGGCAAGTATTTAACTTCTCTAAGCACCTTTGCACCGGCCGCTTTGGCCGCATCAATTGAGGGTTTAATGTCCTCGGGAGTTTCCTCAACAGGCGCCGTCCATTCAGCGCGAATCGGTTGCACAAATGTATACATCGATGTAACTTGTTTGTTGTCATTTAATACTTTGTAAACAACTTGTTTTTCATATTCATTAACAACTTGTTTATCTTTCTTGGGATCATAGATATTACCATGTGAAACCATCCATCCGGATACGGTTCCAATAATATTACCCGCTTGACCTTTCTTTTCACCTTGTTCATACCGTATAGGTCCAACAGGGTGCAATTTGTAGCCTAAAGCTTTTAATTCCTCAGCTTTGGCTGGATTTGTAACTACTCGATCAGGCGAATAGTTGTAACACATCATAATACTTGGATACAAGCTACTAAAGTCCTCACCAGTAATTGGTCGGTTCTTGTAATAGCCATACTTGGGTGGAAACACCCAAGCTCCAGGATAATGTTGCTTCATTTTTTGTTCAATATTCTTTCTAGCATTGCTAAACATAATATTGAAACGTGGCGCGTATCTACCAATGATATTACGCACTTTCATTCCATCAGCTCGATAAAACGCATCATATAATTGAACATACGATAGATTTGCTAATTCACACTTGTCGACATAAATACCTCGTTTAAAGATAAGTTGTTGAGTGCGGTGGGAATCGATCTTACAGTAATGGTCGCCTAAACCAAGCCAAAACGCATAAACATCGGCATTGCAACGACAGCATTTGGATGGATCACATCTAGGCACCAACTCAGGTGATATTCTCCTTGCAGGATCATATTTACTCATTGAGTTGATATCAAATGGATCAGGTGATATACATAATTTGCAACAATTTGGATCTGATTCCGTTTTGCGCAAAGGGTTGCTGCAATGACACTCCTTGATATCATCAAGTGCATCACCATAGCGTTTAATTCGCCATAAACGACTAATTGGCATATCGTCTTTTGCCGGTAAGTCATTTAACTGTAGGAAGTAGTTTAAGCTACGTTCGAGCTTGATTTCCATTTTTGGATATAACTTGTAAAATAGTGGTTGTGTGTCTGAATCAAGCATTCCTGGGAACTTTGCAACATAATCGCTAATATGTGTTTTTTCGGCATTGATTTTAATTTGTTCGCGTGTAAAGAACTTTCGCTCAAGATTGCACTTTTGGCCGAATTGATACAAGCTTATATGTTCATTGATGTAGTTAAACAAATTATAACGTTTAAACTTGTGAAACATCACTCGCCAATCAAAACGTTGGGAATTAAATCCATTACCGTAATCCGGTAAATATTTAGCAAGAATTTCTAGGAATGTTTTAACAACTCCAAGTTCACTCCCGCATACGATACTATAACCATCAAAGCTACGTGTATTGTGTTTGGAAAGGCCGATACTAAGAATCGGTTTATCACTACTAAGTGTATAAAACATCATACTGATGTTAAATACGTCCATGTTGTCGTGATCTTCAATATCTCTACCGCCTTCAGTTTCAATATCCCAAAACATTGATAACGCTTTGGGTCTTTCAATCAAACGTCGTGTAATAGGATCTAGTTGTGCTTTTATTTTGTTGCGACATTTGGTTAAACAGTTGATATTACATTCATAACCTTTTGTAAAGTTATTTAATGAACAATGTGGTGAGTTTATTCCAGTTATATCAGCGGGATTTTCACTTGCAATAAGATTCCATCCTGCTGTATTAATACCACGCTCGCGCGCGATTTTATTGAAATAATAACCCGATTCAGGTCGCCCAGAATCATCGTTCGCTGTTTGATATTGTTGCTTTTTATTGGCTTTGTATTTAACATTATGTTGACCTACAAGATCTAGAAAAGCAGATCTTAGGCCCAGGTTAGTAAAATAAAATCTCAACCATGGTCTAGTTGCTCGTTGAAATCCATGTAATTTATAACCTTGAACAATATCCCAATGACTAACATCGGGGCGGTTTTGTCCAGCAGTTAATGAACTCATCACAGATGTGTAGAATTCATTTGTTTGCGCACGGAATCGTTTTGGCACCATTATGTCGACGTAAATCGGCACATTCACCACCCTTACGGCAGTTTTACGGCCCAGTTGATCAATTCCAAATAGGTTAATTACAAATACATGTTTACCCCCATAACCACTAGGGTCCTTGATCCACTCATCTCGTTCTAATACAGTGATTGGGTGAAATAATATGGGGATTTGGGTCTTTGCATCAACATACTGTTTTATCGTTTCATTAATTCCAAGTAATTGATTTCTAGTTGGAAGTTTATTTAACTCATGTTTACCGATAGTTACCGGATCCATGTCAGTTATACGCTCAGGTAATCCTTCCTCACCATCTTCAATTTGCACCTTGTGATCTTGCGCTTTAGCAGACATGATTCAATTAAATAAACAAACTATAAAACTATGATATAATGGTCTATATTATAATTCAATTTTGAGTATAATTCATGTGTAAATACAAAAAATAAAGCCTTGGGTGTTTTAATTAGATTTTATGATATTATACACTTTGCCGGTTCGGTTCTTGATTTGTGAGATTTGTGTGTTTTGTGGGATTTGCGAATTTTGAGTTCATATGAAGATATCGGATATTCCAACACCCTCCTATTCACATCTCGTCGTAATTCGCAATTGTCGAATGTGGCGTCGTTGGTTTCGCCTTCAACGGTATCGTAAATAGTGTAAAAGTATTTGCTCATTGTGATGTATATAGTAGACTACTTAATTAAATAACACTTTTATACCGTAGATATTCAATTTTATGGCAAAAAATAAACTTAAATGTCGCAGTTATCAAGATTAGGAAATTACACATGGTCCTTGTGCGTTGTTTTTGCGACGTTTGGGTGGTTTCTTTTCTGTAATAACTATACCACCGCTAATCCAATGTAACTCAGTTTTATCAGGGTCTGCTTTGATATTTGTTTTGTTACTGTTAATACCACTGTTAATATCAACTACTGTGGGTTTTTTTGCATTGGCGCGTTCGATATCGCGCTGCATCTTGGCATTTGCTTTCGCTTCGGCCTTTAAACGCTTACGTTTGTCCTTTTCAAGCTTTTTAGTTGCACGAACGGTATCGCGTTGAGCTTCTTTGTCGGCTTTTAGCGCACGTCTACGCGCACGTTCTGCCCGATTATTATTGGTGTAAGTATTCGTGTTAATAACAGTGTATATATATGATGAGTCGCCACAAGCGTCATAACTAGTGTCACAACCACCTCCGTCAAAACCACCTTCACAACCGCTCATTGTATAGTTAAATTGAGTATTTTGCACATATAATAAAAAATAAGATGTATTCAATTTTTACATCACAAGTTACTTAAAGATCTTCTAATGGCATTTCAATTCTAGTTAATTCGTTTTTAACACTATCGTAAATATCAATACCACCTAATACAATTTCGACATCTCTATATCCACTGTGCATTTGTTGAAATTGTTTAATCTTTTCTAAACACGGTAATAAAGTCTGCGCGGGCGAATCGGTTGATGTTAGTAGGCGATAATGGCCCCATTTTTTGCGCGATTCTGTCAATAAAATATCTTCTTCGACATCCGTGCTATGTATGACATCGTATGTATTTTTGAGATTCTCGCCAATCATATCAATAAATCGTGTTAATTCTTTCCTGTGATCTGGGTAACTGTGATCCATGTAATCATATACACCCAAATCATTTCTAGCCAATACTTCATAAATTTGATGAGCATTAGGTTTATGAAGTGTATGATATTCAAGTCTAGTTTGTTTACCGTCCGAATCACAAACACGCCGCATGTATGATACTTCCGATTGGCGCCCCATAGCATACAACACGCCGGCATTAAATACTTGATGTATTTTGCTTTTAACACCATCTCGGCTTATTTCAAGCATCTTACGATTTAATGCAGCACCTTTAAATTTAACAGTGGATACCTGCGCATTTCCACCCATTAACCGGGCTAAACTAATTAAAGTAGAGCTTAATTGTAATTTACTCATTGTAATGATATTGTGATAACAAAAAATAAAACTATTCAATTTTATGATCATATTAAGTATCGATTAGCCACTTTCTGTATCAAAATTCAATACAACGATATTAATATCACCTTCTGTGCGCGTTTTAACCTCATAAAGTGTGGTCCAATCAAACATAGCACAATGTTGGTAGTCGATGAGATGATTTGTTAATTTAAATACATTAGTAACCTTGTTACATTTAAACAAGACTTCACCGTAACCTGCTTTGGGTTCGCCTGGTGTAGATAGGATTGCTCTAGGGTGGATATACGCGCCCATTCCAACCAACTTACAACCAATCGAGGTGGCGAATTTATCTATCTGTGCGCCGCTTAAACGTGTAGTGTAGCTACATTTTACAGCAACATAATGGAAATCATTATCTTGTATATATTTTATCATTGTGTTGAATTTATCTACACAACTAGGTTCATCTCCAAATTCAATAAAACTATCATAATGTTCAAGTTCTTTGACAATATTAGTATACTCGGTTGTAAATTCATTATTCTCGATCTCGCAAGGTAATGTAGTTACTGATGAGTTCATAACTAATATACTTGACAACAATATACTTATAATACAGCTTTCTTAATTCTTCAATTTTAAATTAAAGCGCACATTACCCTGCATATGATGGCATTTTGATTAGTTCCTCTACTTTTTTACCATTTTGGTAACGAGAATGCCACAGTAAACTACCGTCGACATTACGCATTAATCTTACACCATGATCAAACCCCAATTGATAATTTGCCTCGACAAACACGCCACCGGTGGAATGCCATGACGTGTATTTACCCTCACGTAGATCATCAGCATACCCGCATTCGGTGCGTTTATTACCATTTGGCCACCATTCACGATATTCGCCGTGTAGTTTGCCATTAAGGTAAATACGTGTTGATTCCGGTAAGCCACTACGGTGATATGTTTTTGCGGGTCCATCTCGTTCTCCTGCAACATACATGTATTCGGCGCGTTTACAACCATCCGGCCACCATTCAATATAGTCGCCGTGTAATAAACCATCACGATAATTACATGTTAATTTAACCTGGCGATTATCCCACCATTCCGTTAATTCTCCTTCACGCTTTCCATTGATTTCCGTGTATCTTAATTTAGGCCTACGAGGCGCCCAATCAATCTCAACTTTGTTTACTTCCATATCGAGGTTATTATTTATAATAATCATAGTTTATTGTGTAATTTATGGTGAAATTTATTGTGAAATTTATTTGACTAAAATATACAAACTTAAATTTGTTTAACGATATGAATCCGACATTAATTATTGCGGCCGTAGTAGTTTTAGTAATATTAATTGGAGTTTTATATTACATCAATAAATCAAACGTGATTACACCGCCTGACACACAACAGCCTCCGCCAACCGACACACAACCACCTGCTACCTCACAACCGCCTACAACGTCACAACCACCTGTTATATCTCAACCACCACCTGTGGTATCACAACCGCCGCCTCTACCTACACAATCGCCACTTACACCAGATCGTTGGGCGCCATATTATAACACCTTGAATCCCGCGCAATGGTTGGTGTTACGTAAATACGGTGATACAACACAATGTTTCGCCGATCCAAAGGCAACTTCACAATGTTTAGCTTTACCTAATAAAATAGATGCTGGCTATATAGCTAATGTTGCAATTATACAAGATGTAAATAAGATAAAACTAAACCTACCAGCTGGAATACAACTTTACCCCGTTATTAATTGCAATGATCAGATGAAGCAAGACCCGGCGCATTGGTGCAATATGTTTGGGTAAGTTATTAAAAACTAAATTAGTTTAATAGTTTTTTTTAAACTAATTATTATAGCAAGGCTGTTTGTTATTGGCATTTATTGACAAATGGATTTAAAGATTAAGATACTTATTTGCGTAGTAGTTTTAGTATGTATCGTAGTTGTGTGGTATCTTGTGCGCGCGAATGGTGCGCCTGCACCACCTCAAGATGCACAACCGCCGGCTTATGTTGACGGTATGTGGGTTATGAGATATACCAACCGAGGGGACGGACCATATACCATAAAACGACGCGATGGTAATATTTATTGCCATGGTGTTCCCAGTCAAGGAGAACAAGTGGGGTATTGTATTAAAGATCTTAGCAACGAGTCGATTAATGCCGCCAATGCTGCTATTGCAAGCGGCGCTGCTGACCCATTGACGGAATTATTAATGTGTAGTGGAGGTGCTACTTATTGCCCATACAAAATATAATCAGTTGGGTGGTAAAAAAATAAAGTTATAAAGTTATAAACCTTCAATTAACTTGTTCCATTCTAGTTCGGTTATAGGTGCTAGTTTTATTTTTTTGTGCACGTTGGTAGTTTTTATTGTTTTTTCAACTGTATATTTTGGGGCACATCAACTATTACTCGACGATAGGTGTATTGAAAATTATTTAACGCATATTCAATACGTATCACAAATATTTCAGCATCAGGCGCGTAATACACATATTTTATTTCCTGTTGTGTGTCTAATGTTGTCCACACATATGAACGATATCCAATATATAATGTTTTACCACTAGGTCCTGTAAACTCCTTTAAGTAATCGGATTCAATCTCGCGACGCGTAAATAGTTTATATGCTCTTGAACCTGATAAGAATGTGTTTATCATGCGGCATGTTTCCATTAAGCGGCCCCATACGCGCCAATCATAGCTGGCAATCATGTCAATTATTTCAACTGGAAATATCATTTTGACCAATAACGATGTTTAATTAGATTCATTTTTACCTAATTTCTTTCAACGATGAATCAAAAAGTGGATTATAGTTAATGACTAGGCCGCAATAGCGTGTGCGTTGTTTACTATAATCAACATTACGATAAATACCAAGCTCCACAGCGTTCTTAAGCACAAACTTAAAAACTTCCCAAAAGCGGGTTGTATGGAACCACGTATCATATGCTGCAATGTGGCTAAGCTCATGAATTACAACAAATAAAACTGTATTAAAATCGCATAAAGGGTAATCATAATCTTTGCGATAAATCGCTTGTTCGGTATCTATAGGGCGTTGACGCACACAAATATACATCTTTTCGCCTTTATTAAGTGTAGTGCTTGTTCCCGATTCATACCTAGGATCTGTTTCAATTATCTTTTCGTAATTGAAATTATTCAACATTGATAAAGTAATTAGCTCACGATCTGTGGTGCCTCCAAGATTACCACTAGTATACTTATCGCGCATATATTTAAGCAGCTTTATTACGGTGGCGTTGACTCTAGCGATGAGTTCCGCGGCAGCTTCCTTATTTGGAAAATCTGCTACCTCGTAAACATTACCGTCACTGGCCCTAACGTCTATTTTTTTGCTTTTACGTAAAAACGAGAACATAAAATATAGGATTATTAAAACAATAGCTATATATAATCCTGTTGAAAAATTTATCATTGTGATAAGAGGAACTATTTCTCGACCGCAAAATTACTGAAAAGTTTGCAATCAAAAAACTTGTAATGTTATATATAATAGGTTCTATAAAATTATCTCTACGATTATGTCATTTGATAATTCGCCGATAATTGGATCTGGGGGAGAAAAAGAAAATTTCTATACTAATAATCCACTACGCATACATTGTCTCGGCAAAGATGGTAAAATAAAGCAACAATTTGTGGTCATTGATGCATCTAGTAGAATACATGGTATTTTAACTAGCGGTAATTTTAATCAAAGTAATATCAAGGCATTGGCTCAACATTTCGGTGACCGATGGGCTAGTAAATTATTAGTTAAGCGTGGTGGTAAGGCAAAACATGGTAGTTATAACCGTGGTAGTTGGGATTATAATATCAATGATCAAACAAATACTTATGTTGCAGGAGAAGATACTGAGGATGTATTTGATGTTGGTTTGATTGAACAGTTATTGGAAGAAGAAACACCAAGTAATGTGAGATCATACGCCACACATGGTGTGAGTCAAACAGTATCTGAAACATTACCATATACGGGCGATGTAACCTACATCAATAATATCCATATCTACCCTATTGATAAATATAGTGAACTTAGATTAAAAACGCAAGTAATAACCCAAATACCGTATTATCGGCAACACATGTATGTGACAGTTGCGGGTAGTGTCATATTACCCTACAAACTATTTGCAATGGGTATATACGATGCAGATATAACACAAACACACGACATCAATAACAAAGAATCTATACATGGTGTTGTAATCGATAAATGGTTATTTGATAACAAGGATGAATCAAAGGTTGAAATTTTAGAAGACTTTAAGACACTTGATGATATCGGTTTGCCGACTGATGTTTACGTGTATGATCTTAATGATTACATAGATAATAACTTTGTTAATGCTGATGAATATCAATTAGGTTTGGTTTATAATGGTTTTGTTATCAAATATTTCCCACAATTTACCCTAGAAGCTTTTAAAGATTTTGTTAAAAGTGAGCAAGATTTTGTGATTAGATATGGCGACTTGGCGCCTGATACATCAACTTTAAGGTCGCGATTTGTCGCCGAGAAAGGCATATTAGACGCGCATTATAGCCTACGTAAAGGTAACCATCAATACGCAATTACTTTTATGCAGTCTATGGTTGATTCAGGGCAAGTTGTTCTAGATATTAGAAAGTTATTTGATCACCTACACACCGATTTGAAACTCCCTGAGATTTACGCATTTGTAAACTATAATAATCAGAATTACCTGTTGCGTAAATATTACCACTTAAACGCAAGTAATATACAGATTCCGATAGATACAAATATCCGCAAAGGTCTTACAATCGCTATCTCCTTGCGCCGAGATGATCAGATAAATTACCATATTAGAACATCAACAACACTAGAAAATGACCTTAGTAGATATTTGTATATAACATTTATGCCCGATGGTAAATATTTCATGAAAACTATTTGGAGTGAAGAACTCAAGATAGATTTTGATGAATTGCACAAAAAACTCAAAGTTATTGTTAATCCGCTTGTCGATGCTGTTAATGCGCTTGGAGGCAACGTATTTGGCAACTCACGTCGACTACAGCCGGTTTCCAAGTCAAATATAGTTTACAAATCATTAAACGTAAGTATTTATTATAATCGCGGCCTAAATAGCGACGAATTTAGGGAACTAAAACGCCTAATGGAAAGCTACACATCAGCGGGTATTACGCAATCGAGACAGGCGCAACAATTCGGTAAATATGAGATTTTGTGGTGTAAAGGCCTCAGAGACTATGATACATCAATGATTGAAAAAATTATCGGCAGTGTAGCAAATATCTCACTGAATAACCAATATATTCACTTTAGCAACAACACAGTTAAACAAAAATGGGACGCACAGTTTGCGGGTAAAGTATTGCGTATACATCAACGTGTCAGTGATGTTAAGTTTGAAATATTAAACATTCATGAAAATGATTTTGAGACATTTGCAAGTATACTCGCCACCTTCCTACATCAATTAACTTCCATAATTAACAACGCGATAAATACAAAAGTGGTATCAGATGTTAGAAATGTGCGTAGATTGCGTAAATTACGAGAACAGGATCCAGTTTTATATAATTTGAAAAAATATGGCCATAAAAAAGTTTATAGTGTGTTGTGTCAAAAGTCGCGACAACCCACTATTTATACTGATGCCGAACTCAGTGCAAATCCCGCTATGAAACAAAAAACAATAGAATACTACAACTTTACTACAAATAAACCGGCATATTACAAATGCGAAAACAAATATTATCCTTACTTTGGCTTTATAACTGGGGAACACAAGCAAGGATTCTGTCTACCATGTTGCATGAAAACGAAACCATCTGGTGATAGTAAGAAAATAGATGTTTTTGAAAAATGTATAACTGAACACAAATACACTGAAGATACACAAAGCACTTCTCGATATATCATGAATTATGGTAAAGATTTAGAACCAATGAGACTTGCACACATGCCTGCTGGAATTAACGATGCATTGCTTAATGCCGACACAAAGTTATTGATTTACGGCGTTGAACAAAGCTTACCACAACTACCGCACGCCGGTTTTATATTTGCTGCAGCGGCCGCAATCAAGCGTAGTGTGGATTATATCTTAGATAAATTCATGGATTATATCAACACGCAAGATTATACAGTTATGCTAAATGGTAAAATTCGTGAATATTTCCCCACTAAAGCAAAATTAATTAATGATATTAAAGAACTTGTAACGCCCGATGGTCAACGTAAAGGATTTAAACGTTGGAATGAAATATTTGCAGAGTTATTCCATCGATCAATGGGATATTCACCTATAATGATCATAGATGAAAGTGGTTATGCTGAGGATTTCAACTTATTTATGCCTTCGTATAGTGATTCCGGTGCCCGATTTGTAATAATTACAAAAGTTAAAAATCATTACTATCCTGTCTTTGAAGTTGATGTAAAGAAATACATTAAAACAAGTGAGATAGAAAATAGTGTGTTTGATCTCAAGCATCCTATTGTGGAAAATATAGCAGTTATAATCGCGCGAAGTATGAAAACATATACTACTGATGATGACACGGCGCACAAACAGCGTTTAAGAACTTATGTTAGTGTTAAAGAATATGCTGATAAGAATAAACTGACTATTTCGAAATATGTAAACTCACACAATATGATTTATGGAGTTGATTTTGATGGGGTATTTATTCCAGTTGCTATTGCTAATAGTGAAGATAAAGTAAAAACCATCACAACTCCACCCGTAGCAACTGAGTATTCTAAGTTAATAAAACACGTTAAATCAATCGATGAATTCATTGGTATTAATACCAACTTTAGGACAGTGTATACCTACAAAGGCGCCGTAAAGTTATTAATTGATACAGTGGGGTTTGCATACCACGTTAACGACACACCACAAGATATTTTCGATAAAACGCCCAAAATCGAACTAGGGCACGATCCTAATGAAGTCAATAAAGAATTACTAAAAAATAACATAGATACACATCCAAAACGCAGCGCTGATGTGAATAAATCACTGTATAAAATTTACGAATATAGATTGTTCTTTAATGAGTTTATAAAATTTTTAGCAAATGAACGTAATGAACCACTCAGAAAAACATTAAAAAAGATTTTAGCTGAATCGGGAAGTAAAATAAAACTCAGCGAAATATCAGCAAAATTGCGACAAGAGGCAGTTAAATCAAATGTTTCAAGAGTTGATTATATCAATCTACAATCATTATTATCCGATTACTACTATGTTCATGAAGATAAAGGCAAATTAATGATCGATTTTGATGAAACGGTGTTTGAATTTGATAAAATCACGCTAAATAAACTACGAGCAATGGATATTTCTAATGTCATAAAGGAACTAGGTAAGATAACACCAGAATTTGCTACAGAAGGTGAATTCAATGGTGAATTTCCTAATATACTTTCGACTTGTCAAGATACACGTAAACAGCATGCTGATTATTGCGGAGATAACAATAAAGTTATTGTAGAAAGTATACAAAAATGCATAATTTTATTAGCTAGTGACATCTTGAATCCTGTTAAATCTATATTGTTTGATATCCCTACTAGTAATGTTTTGAATTATTTCAAGTTTAATCGCCGTAATGATGAAACAATTAGTGTATATAAACTTTAAACTATATATGTAAATTATTTCGCGATAATATATATACCTATCCCTAATCACAAAATTATAAAATGAGTAACAGTGATGTTGATGAAGTCAAGATTAATTCGCCCGATAGCTTCTTTGATATATTTGGCAAGTTACAAAATTTAGACTTTAAACAGTCTATTTTTATATTTTTATTGTTTATATTCGTTTCCAGCGATTTGTTTTATGAACATTTTTTAAGTATGTTTGATGGTGCCGTAGATATGCGGAATGTTACCAATTATGGTGTTATTATTCAAGGTGTGATGTTAACTATTGGTTTTATTGTATTTAATAGTATGGTTAAAGCAGAGTTGATATGAGGAAAAAAATATGGTGCTTGATATATCGCTGAATCTATTATGGATTATTCGCCTAGGTGTAAGCTATTAACATACTTTAGGCCGCCTATTACATCTTCGCGAGTCGGCATAGTGTAATCTCTATATACTTGGTCCCAAGCAATAATCTCACTATCAGTCATTTCAGGAACATTGAATGTAAAGCTTATATCTGGTGGTTGAATAACTACCAAGTATCTATTTTTTTTAATAATTTCGTATAATACGCCAACAAGCTTTTTTGTTATATCTTCATCATGCGCGCCTAATATGTTAATTTTACCCTCCATAAAGAAATTAATACGAGTTGTTTTACCGGGATTAAAAGGCGTCGGCGCGCTAAAACAAACACTCACTTTACTATCTTCACGTGTATATTTTACGTCTGTGATAATAAATGGAAATTCCGACAATGATTGCGCTAACATAGCTTGCGCTGTGATTAAGTTTTGAGTAGTTTCATTAGTTTCACATACAGGGTCAATTTCGGCCACGGTATCGATCGCCGCTATCGCCTTATTAGCCTCGCCAATGGCCGTGTTTGCCGCAATTTGTTTTTCCCATATCTGTTTAAACAAATTATATAACATTGGTAAATCTATCAATGATTCGGGATTTAACACGCATTGGAATTTATAGTTTTTCATATCAGGATTAAGATGAATTAAATAAACTCGTTTTGAAGGATCTGTGTTGTTTACGACCAAGATCTCGTTTAGTAATGCAACTAACTTGTCCATACACTTGAGAACATCATTAATATTGTTTGGTTTAACGCCTGGTATTTGTATCTGACCATTGCGAAATACTTTTACTTTATAAACTTGCGGAAATAGCTTATCAACCGGTGCATTTGTAATATCATCAAGTGCAGTGAGGCAAACCATACGGCCTTCTTGAGATTTTAATAAAAATGTTACTTGGCTGTTACAATGTTCTCCACTACCCTGCACCTTGCGTGTTTTCTTTCTTAAGCCTTTGCTACACTTTCTACCGCGGTTACTTTTACGTATCTTCTTGGCCGGCGCACGGTAACTATTATGTGTATATTTTCCATAATTTGATTCAACTCCCACTATATCTTCTGTTAATTTAGGGCCTACTGTGTGTATAAATACGTCCTCACGTATGTTGACATTTGATAAAAATCCTTCAGTTGTAAACGTGGTGCTTTGTGGAACTGTGAAAACATCACCACAAATGGATTCATCCGATATCGGCGCAACCATTTTGGAATAAACTGCGGGGTTTAATATATTGTTATTAGGGTCAAATTGTGGAATTTCTATAAATCTAGCTTCCGCTGCGATCAACGGCGGCATTATTAGATTTAGTAGTTTTTGCTTTAAGATTTCAAAATCATTCTCCACGTCGGCTGTATTCTGTTGCATAATGTAATTACAATTTAACAACTTGTAAATGATATTATTACTATTATGTCTACAACACAAAATTCACTTTTTATTTGCTCAACTACGTTATTCCTTCGGAATAACTACGTTTCACAAATACTCGTGCTCCACGCGTTTGCTCTGTTCGGCGTGGCCTACGGCCCAACGCCTCACCGCAAGCCTCGCGTCACCCTCGATATTATAGGTAACATAAGTCGACAAAAGGTAGCAGATAGTTAATAGAAATATCGAGGGTGACGCGAGGCTTGCGGTGAGGCGTTGGGCCGTAGGCCACGCCGAACAGAGCAAACGCGTGGAGCACGAGAATCACGTTAGGCCGAAGGACTATAAGTGATTAATGTAAGTTATTTAAGCGAGCGGTAACGGCGTCAATGTCATTATCGGAATATAAACTATCTGGTGCTGAATGTTGTTTCTTTTTACTTTGCGAGTAAATAATTAGATTGGGAATTATTTCCAATAAAATTCGCCATCCAGGTCCTATGTTATAATCTTGCATAATATTACCCACAAATCGTGATGTATCATATCTCATACGTTTAAGTTTTACATTAAGATGATTATGCCAACCTCTAAGATCAGGTCGAACGCCAAAGAAGCTACGTTTACCATCAAACAACTCACCAAATCCATGCGCCATCATCAACATACCTTCTTCAGCCATGTTACAATATCTATTACGATCATTCATATGTTGTAGAATTTTAAGCACATTTTCAATCTTTTCAAAACTATCACTTGATGTGACCGACTCCACGTGCTCAATGTTTACTTTTTCGTCGCTTAAAACTTCGCGCAAGTAGGCAATTTCATCCAACATTGCGCGTTTGAGGTCATTACGTTTTTCATTTTCAAAACTATAACCTTGCGAAGGACTATTTGAAATTTCATTTAAAACACTACTAATATGACTTCTGCGTTCTTGTTCGGCGGTGCGAGTGCTTAAATCGGCACCAAAGCTCCCCATAGGAGTATTATACCGTGAAAGGTCACTACTCTGTCCACCTAATCCGCTACTACCAATATTACTATCCATATGTGATGTTGTTACAGTGTCGTTAATATTATCACTATGTTCGCTTTGCTCGCTTTGATCATCGTTATACGTATCACCATTATATCCACTTGAATCATAGTTATATGATGATTGCGTGGGTTGGGGTGTAGATGAGTAAGATTGATAAGTGGGTTGTGTGGGTTTTTTGTCAACGGGTGTGCGATTAGATGTGTCTAATATACCACTAAGATCTAATCCGTGTTTCCTTGCTATTTCATTTGCTTCTTCTCGGAAACGGTCGCTAGGGTCTCGATCCGTTTGTTTTGTGACTGTTCCAGATTGAACGAGTTGGCGTTCTAAATCTTCAATATTGATATCACCCCGCACAAACTCGCGATTGACAACACCACCAATTCCTTGTAATGCTATCATGTGTATATTTTGCGTTTATTATCAATTAAATATGAATATGTGATATAATTATGTATCTAGTTGGATGAAATTTTAATATAAGTTTAAATTGCGATTCAAGTATGATAAGAATATTAAGTTTTGACTGCGCTGAAAGAACTTTAGGTATTTGCCTAGCGAACATAACTAAAATATCGCTAACAAGAGATATTTTAATGCTTAAATACCATAAAATAAAACAGTCTGTGAGTTGTTTAATTAATTTTATTAATAATAAATTCAGCATCAGCTCAGATGGTGATTTCGACACACATGTGGACAAAATACTTGCAGAAATAGCAGATTTGCGCGATGTGGTCGAAAAGGCGATTAAATCCATTAAGGTTGAGTTTGCGCATGTCTACGATCTGTCGCCAGAAGGCGGCGGTGTATTACGTATGGAAGAAATTGCAAGGAGATTAAAAACATTACTTGATGAGTTCCATAAATCGCGACCTATACCCGACGGCGTTACTATAGAAGCTCAGCCAACTATAGTTGGTATGGGAGGCGCCGGCAAGGTAAATCTGCGCGCAATTCATATGCAAGCTTATATAACTTATTATTATGCAAATTGGAATAAATGGGTAAAAACAGTATCGCCTAAAGCAAAAAATAATATCTATTTTGCCAATGGTTTGGATTACGATACCTTACGTGCTACCACTAAAGGCGAAAACAAGAAAATTCGTAAATTACACACAAGTAAAAACTTTGAATATTATCTACAAATCAGCGATCAGGCCATCAAAATGGGGGACATTAAAGGCGGTATGTTAAACCATACAGCGGACGCATTTATGCAAATGATGGCTGTGGCCTGTAGATGTAAAACTCTAATAACAGGTGTATATGAGTAGTGTGGTGTGTTGTTTACTAAGCACACAACAACACACTAATCTAATTTGCGTATAGTTGACGTTTTGGCCATTTGTGTGTTATGAGTCATTAACGATTTAACTAATTCATCATATTCACTTAAACTAATACCTGATTCACCACAATATTGTTTCATTATTGTTTTTGGTGGAGCCAATGGTATTTTTTCAATTCTAATTCCTGTAAATATAAAATACAGTTGCAACATTAATGCATTATATACGTATTTTTGATCTGGATAGTTGTCGTTGATGAATCTAGCCATGCACGGCCAATCGCCAAAAACACCTTTAACGCCATATGAACCATCCGCCAACGGGTCATCTGGAATAAACAAAGGCCGTGTATTAAACATACGATCGCAATGCCAGCATTTCAAGTTGCAACTTTGCGGCCATTGTGCCAATGATATGAACCTATCAGGTAATGAACGATAAATTTCATTCTGCGAATTTTGATATGTATTGGGGACAGACGGTGGAGATACAACAGGCTTAAATGTGCTATACACATTAATTATATTCTGCTTTGATATATCCTGTAAGTAAATTAAAAATCTTGCTTTAACTGTTTCAACTAATGTACTTGTTGTAAGTGCCATTAAAAATAATTATAAATTTTGTGTCTAATTTCTTTCCCTGTTTATATAATATTAATACTCCATACATACGAAAATTTAAATGGACGGATATATTCCTGGTGATCAATACCATGTCGATACGGATGTTAGATATCCTATGTTCTCGGATGTCGATTTCGATGGATATATGGTGGACAAAACACGTCAAAACTACAATCGTGTAATTGCACGTGATATGGCCGGTTTGCCTTATCGAACATGCAACAATGATAGATATCCCCTTGCCCCCTTTCGCAAGCAAGATGTTGAGGAAAGAGCTGCAAAGATTGTTGACAACTTGCCGTTCTACCCGCCAACCCCCAACTGCGGCGCTCCTCCTAATCGCTCAAATGTATGGTGCGCAAAAGGTTACGGCCAAATGAATGGTTACCACCTTCCTGGTAATTATGTGACTCCTGCTACGCCTTGCTCGGCAGTTAAACCTGATTTTAACGCAACTATGCCTACTACTGGTGGTATTGAAACATTTACCACTGGTGATCTTTTCAACAACTACCAAACTTGCGTTAATAATGAGATGGTTATTGTTTTCATTATTGTTTTCGTGTTCTTTGTTTTCCTTAGTTTTAGTTTAGTATTTGGTTATACATCATTAAAAAATAAGATTCGAAAAATGAAAGGTAATATCTAGAGGCTTCGCTTTGCTCAGCTCTAGATATAGTCGTGCTCCACGTGTTTTGCTCGTTTCACTCACAAAGCCCCGCGTCACCCTCCATATTTTTTGTTAGTTATTCGATACCTTAAGTCGCCATTTAATCGTCAAAAAATATGGAGGGTGTTGGGCATGGCCGAGTGGCCCGCCCTTTACACGAGGCTTTCGAGGCCAAAGGCCGAAGAAAACGCGTGGAGACCGAGTATTTGACGTCTTCAAATTAAACTTGTATTTTTTTTATGACCAGCAATGTAATCCATACGACGTTTACGTTCGTTTTCATCCATACCATTGATCCAACTTAAACTTATAATTGTTTTATCTTTTAATATTTCCAATGATACATTAAATCCTTTTTGTTTTTCGTATATATCCAACAGTTCACTGTAAACATATATTTGCGCATCCTTATTGGACATATTGCCGATGGTAAAGGTAACAGGTAGATCATACGTAACAGAATTAAAACCAGCGTCATGCTGCATTAAAATCGCCGAATCGATAGTTTTTGTCAAACCATCAATAATTATTTTTAATGACTCACGACTGCTTCTTTTTAGCAAATATTCTTTTGTTACTTTACTCATTATGTTAATAATATTCAATATAATATCATCAATTATCTGATTTTAAAACAAAAAATTTTATCCATGGATAGGGTCATAATCGCACATTAATCAAATTCTAAACTATCTAATGATTGGACTAACCTATCCAATGCAAGAATTGTGGATCTATTGGTTTCTTTATAAACTTCAGGAAACTTTTTTGCGTAATCGGGTGTTAATGGTAACCAAATTTGCTTTAATTTTGTATCCGTATGTGCCAAGGTTCTGTTTTTGTATGGATCACGAATATCAAAGTTGTGTTTTACAGCGTCCAACGTCAACAAGAAATACGCATTTAATGTCGGCTTGATGTATGCGAGATTGGTTGTGAATTTGCCATTCACATAAACGCGCCCATCTGGAACAGTTGAATCACGCTTTTGCGGCACATCAACTAATATAAGTGACCTACGGCCTAATTCAATCGGACTAATAGGATAATTTAATTCTTCCATAATCTCACGACGCGCTGTGAAATTTAAAATTCCATCGTCATTATCTCCCGTTAAAGTGTCGCCTGCTTCAATACCGCCTTTGGGAAATCCCCATTTGCTGTATCTAGCCTCAATAGCGTTTTCTTTAACCAAAGACACGTAAATGTTGTTTTGAAATTTCACCGCAATAATGGCGCCAACACGAATATTTTCCATAACAACACCAGTTAATTTGTAAATATAACCAGTTATAAATTTTTCAGTCAATAGCACGCTATCATGGAAGTATGAATAATCTTTTAACATCTCATCCAACTGCTGCTTAGTAGGCGCTGGTGGAATAGTTGATGGTGTAACGTAGTTCTTAGTATTATTAGACATTGTGGTAAGTAGTGTATGTAGTATTAAGTAGGTAGTTTCCGTATTTATATGTAAAATATTCAATTTTTATTATTTTTTAAGGGCATGGTGGATCTCATCCGAGGGGTTAAAATTACACATGGTGAGGGGCTTGTATAGTCACTAAATATACGCCTATTCGCTGAAACTACGCTTATGTCATTTTCCAACGACTCTATATTACATAACCACTATCTTGAAAATATTTTCAACACTTTATATATTCTTGATTATTATAAGTAATTGTATCTACTTTTATCCTTGCATTACTATTGTTAATAATAATGGAAAAATACGATTGCGTTGTAATAGGCGCTGGTATTAGTGGATTATTATGCGCTTATAGACTTGTAAAAAAGGGCTTTAAAGTAATTGTGTTTGAGGCTGCAAACCGTGCTGGTGGTCGAGCATACGATGTTGAATTTGAAGGCGTAAATGTTGACTTGGGCGCCGGCGTTATTCGGGAAAGCGACGCGCGATTAAAACATCTATTAAAAGAACTATCCATACCGACTGTTGAATTTAAAAGTAGCGCAAATTACAAGTTTGATTATTTTAATGTAAGTAAATTAGAAACAACACTAAGAGAAAAAGCACGTAGATATCGCGAAGAAATATTGGAACACAGGTTAACTTTTAGGGAGTTTCTTTATAATTACTTTAAACCTGAACAAGCAAATAGAATAATTTACCAATGGGGATTTACAGATCAATTAGAAACAGATGTGTTTGATGTTCTTGAAAATTATTATATAAGTGATATTGATTACAGAGAGCAAAATTATGCCAGTATTATTGGCGGATGGAACCGTCTAGTAAACCGATTAAAGGTTGATCTAGAAATCAGACATGAAGCCGTAAGAGTTGTTAAAAAAATCGATAAAACTGGATATAGATACCGCGTAACCGCAAACACAAGTGAAGTGGACGCTAAGTGTGTAGTTAGTGCAGTTGATATTGGTGGATTCAATAAAATTCAATTCGTAGGGGTTGATACAACGGCTATAACCGCTGCGGTAGGTGGTATTGAATTTATTAGAATTTATGCAAAATGTGATGAATCAATCGACCTTTTGCCAGAATTTGCCATTGTAGCGTCACCAATAAGTAAAATAATCGTTGTCGATAGAAAACATAAAGTATTTATGAGTGTTTATGCCGACAATCAAAATGCAATTTATTGGAAAAATATGAATGATGAAAAACTAAAAGTTTGTGTTAATAGGCACCTTGGACAGGCCCTTGATGTAAACATACCCGAGATTAAAAGTATATTAAAAAAATATTGGGACGTTGGTGTTCATTATTACAAACCTAGAAGTATGGCCGACGATAATGATATCGGCATTATGGTTCATGATTTACAACGCATAGATGACGGCTGTTTTGCGATAGGTGAAATGTTAAGCACACATCACGGATGGACTGAAGGCGCCGTTGAGTCAGTTGATATGACACTCAAGGACATAATCAAGTCTCTATGATCGTAATGGTAACAAAAAAATAAGTATTAAATGATTAATGAAGTTGGACAGATTTAGGGGAACTTTCTGCCGACAATGTGGGTAATTCTATGCCACATTTATGTCCCTGCTGCGTGGTGTCAGATAAATTAATGTAGTAGAAAGCTGTTGCCGGTTCGTTATTAGTGTCAATATGTTCACTACTATTTGATAGACTCGGCGAAGTGGTTCCACTTCGTAGTAGTTCATCACATTTTGTGTAGGCTGTGATATTATTATCATCAGGATAACATCGGTTTGTGAATATCCTTGCATAAACCAAATAATAATAGTCAGTTGAATAAGGTGGGTATTTTCTGTCGTCTAAAAAGTCATTTTCCACTAATTCATCAATATTATCATAAACGTCCTGCACTTCAAATATTATAACACCGCGATCAGGGTTACCATCGCACATAACTACACCATTAGCGTCATCATCAATCTGTTCATCGGATGGTATAATGCAAGTGCAAACAGCATATGAATTAACAATATCATTAAACATATCTTCACTAACCGTTGTCACGTATATATCATTTGCGGGATTAGCGGATTTGTCAGTAGTGTCAGTAGTGTCAGTAGTGTCGGTAGCGTCATTAGTTTCATTAGTTTCATTATTACACGGTGTGGCGTATAAACAACGACTAATGCACAATGAACAAAGTAACACTCCAGCAAATAATGATCCTGCTAGTCTCGCTAATAACACAATAGATTCAACGTTAATTATATTAAATGCACTAAAGTCCATTTTTGATATGTATTTATGTGTATTATATATTTACATTAAATGTAAATTCAAATTTAAGTAAATTTACGCAACATTCTTACCCGGCCTGAATCGCTCTTTAGTATACGATTTACCTTGCTTTTAAGGCTTTTTGGACTGTTGTTGTCACTATAACGATGAGGCATAGCGGAAGTATGGTTATGGTTATCATGATCAGCCTCGTGTTTATAAACCATATGTTTTACTTTCTCCTTCCATACAAGTGGTTGTTTAACATTGGATTTTTTACGTAATGATTTGCGATTTTGCGTATGTTGTTTACTATTACGTTTACTGTTGCGTTTACTATTACGTTTACTATTACGCCGTTGATGACTACGTTTTTTAATACGATTGGACTTATGTTTACTGTTGCGTTTACTTTTGCGCATGGTGTTGTTGATATGTATATTAAGGTAAAAAAATAAAGACCTTGTAATAACATTAAGCTTCAGAAGGTATATATCGTTTCAATTTCTTGTTTTTGGTTTTGGGTATATTCGTGTTGGACGGTGTGCCTGCTCTACGGCCGCTTTTTCCCGTTATCATTTCAAAGCTTAATTTTAACGCAGTTGATACATTGAAATCATCACAATGATTGTAAATGATACCAACAATCTTATTAAGCGTGCATGCTTCGCCTTCAGTGCATATTTCAAAGTGATTATCAAAGTATTTAATATTTTTAGAATTTAATGACCTGACAACCAAATACTTGTTAATGGTTGTATCATGAGTATGTAAACAATGACTTATTTTATCATAAATATTGTTGCTTGTGTGTAGCTTAAATGGCGATGCAAAGGTTGCATTTGGCCATCTGCCCGCATATATAAATGCATTAAATCCAGCTAATTTTAACTTTGTGCCAATAAAAGGTGCTTTTAGAACATACCCAGGTTTTGTTTTAATCTTTAATTCAATTAACTGACAATATCGTTCAAATTGCAACTCAGTGTCGAAATCGTCGGCATTAATGTATTGTTTATCGGGCTTGTTGTAAACAATAGGATATCTCAAAGGTGAAATTAAATACTCCTCAACGATCTCGTAAATATCAGGAGTTAGGTCCCATCTGGCAATACACCATTCCGCAAGCCTATGCGCCTCACCACGATCACGTTTAACATCTCCAAATACATCTACAACGCCCTTAATGTCAACATTGCGGATAAATAATGCCAAATCTTTGTATCTAAGTTTTTGCTTTGGTTTATCAGCGCATACTGGTTGGGATGTGGAATTTACCACGTTTGTGGAATTTACCACGTTTGTATTTGCTTGCACGATTTTCAAAACTTGTTGATACATTACTACGATATTAACAACAATTAATGAATACAATATTCAGTTTATAAAAAAATCAATTTTAGAACTTTATAGATCTGATTCAACAACCCTATCTACTTATTTTAAACGTTTATACATATTTGTTAATATTTCGTAACTATCCAATAATCCACGGCTCAACAATCCATGCTTTATTAACCATTTACAAATATCCAAACAGTTGCAATCAGTGATCGATGAGCATACTCCGATATGTGAATCAAGGTATCTTATGTGTGCTTTTGCAAAGGTCTTACGCGCATTTGGCTTTTTAAACAAATTCTTTATCTCCTTTAGTTGATGGTTATGAAAATACACACTTATATTCACAACCCGCTCAGAAACTCCATTTACTCTGATTGTGGTTACGGGTTCTTCGGCGTTATTGCCATTATTTGTTAGGTTGATAAATCTAGCATTAGGGTTGTATTTTAGCGCATGAGTTGCCGCCAAGCCGCGTAGTGGTAACGGATTAATACTTGAAGCAAATCCTGCAAGTATTTTCCTACCATAATGACATGCAATTACTAAGTCACTATCCGATAACGGTAATGCCGGCCATTTGTTGTTTTTACCCGTAAGATATCTAGCAACATTTTTATAAATATCCCATCGTTGCGCGCAATAATATTTTATTTTTTCCCACTGCGCCGGTAGGTTTCTTTTTAGGAACTTTAATAGCAATATATTGTCAGTTTCACATGCTATATTAGCAACCATATATGGGCGCTGTAGTGCGCATTTTGGATGTTCACATCGCTTACACTTATAATTCAACCCCACTGCACACTTATTCTGAATATCATTTGCAATTGTATTAAACATCCTATTAACTACACTACACACATTAAGATTACAATATGTGATTATTTGTGTTTTTATTTCGACTGGTAGATTGTTCATATTGAATATCTTTGTATACAAATCACATTTAGAGATTACATTTTCATTTTTTTCAAAAAATATTAGGCCGTAGGAGTAGTAAATGAATGAACGCCAAAGTAGTAGTCTGCACGTGAATGCAAGAATCGAAAAGAATATTGTATAACTGCCAACATATCCACGCTTTGTTGCATTATTTTATACCTCATAGCATTAAGATCATTTAATTTAAAAACTCCTTTTTGTAATGTTGAATGCGCCCATTTGGCGTCATTAGGAGCGATAACATCATATCTATAAATGGCCGCATCAGCTTCATCCGGCGTAGATTTTTCTATTTCAACCATGATTGGAGGTAATTTGTTGATCACACAATAATTGATTTTATCAGGATTGTTTATAGTAATATTAAACTCGACATATGTCCGTAGGGCAAATTGTTTTAAAACCGCGCATTTTGACAACATAATTTTTACTAATCGGCCTTTGTTTAATATTTTTCCATTTGTGTCACGTTGGATTTTACATGATTTATTACCTAGGCGTAATTTGCCTGAATTGTAGTAGCTTGCCATGAACCCGACGCCATTAACAGCATCTGTTACCAAATCAATCTTGCGATTGAGTAAATAACTAGCCATAACACTCTCGAATGACATTGCCCCAGATTCCAACTAGTATAATATAGCATTATTGTTTAACAATTCAAATTTACAAAAAATATGTTATTTGCCCTGTGATGTGTCTGGCGAATCATTAAAATTAATAGTAATATACTCATCATCACTACTATGTTTATCGACAGCTTCCTCACCTGGTATAGTTTTGACATTATCCATCGGGATATCATTTGTGATATTTAAGGTGTCATTGATACGTTTTAAACGTTTGCGGTATGTAACACACGTCGTAATAAAGTATATTATTACGGCAATTAATATGGCGCCAAATGACCCAAGTGTAGCCGCCACAATAATACACGCCGTATCACATGTGTTACTCATATCGATAATTTATAGAAATTAATAATTAAATTAAGTTACAAAATTCATTTTTTTATTTGCTTCGCAAATATCGGGCTCCACGCGTTTTGCTCGCTACGCTCACAAAGCCTCGCGTCACCCTCCATATTTAAGTATAATATCCGATAGCATAAGCCGACAAAAGTAACCTTAAATATGGAGGGTGACGCGAGGCTTTGTGAGCGTAGCGAGCAAAACGCGTGGAGCCCGACATTTGCGAAGCAAATAAAAAAATGAATTTCGGCGAATGGATGTTATTAGAAATCATTAAAATTTACAATATGAATCGTATTATCATAGGCATTGTGCTTGCGGTAGTTATCGTGAGTGTAACCGCGGGAGATTGCATACAGAGCATCGTGATCGGTGGTGCTCAATGCGAACGTGATTTTGACTGTGGCAACAACTTTGACTATGGTAAATGTAAAAACAACACTTGTGTTTGTGCAAAGGGATACCTTAACGCAGATTGCAGTTATCAGGCTAAATCCGCCCTTAAAATCGGCCTAAGTGGACTTGCTTTGCTTGCATGTGTCCCTAGCATCCCAGCATTCCTCGCTGGAGATTTACAATGGGCTTTACCGCAACTCCTTATTGCATTTCCACCATTTATAGGCGCAATTGTAGGCAGTGTGTTCCTTTGCCGCGGCGGTATTGGTAATGGAGCTGTTGCTGGTGTTACTATTGCGTTGGTTGTATTAGGCTATCTTGCTTATGGCGCCGCTTGCGCTTGGACAATTGCTGATGCTGTAATGTATGGCACAAAGGACCCTATTGGGCACGCTTGTGATGGAAATGGTTTCCCACTAGTTGATTAAATCAAAAAATATTCGTAGTTAGTAAAATTTATAAATTTATTTTTTATCAAACATTTAACATTCTGCGAACATCGTCGTAACCAAACAATATCTTGAGGAATTTACGCAAGTTGAAGTCATTATGTTTACCTGTGGTAATAGCGGCGCTTAGTTGATCACGTGAAAGCCAATGATAGCCCAAGTGAGGTGAACCAATACGTTGGCGACCAAGTAAGTCGTTTAATGTAGCGGTATCTTCGATCAAAGCAGCGTATACATAAATGTATTTTTTTGTTGTTGGATTAAGTAACTTAACACAATCAACCACGTGCGGTTTAATGAAATTAGCTGCCTCTAGGCTTGCTTCTTCAATCATTTCGCGATAAAGTGTTTCCTTTGCAATTTCATCATCGTTGATTTTACCAACACTATCCTTAGGTTCATATTTACCACCAATCCAATCCCATGCGAGGTTACCTTGCTTCGTTAACCCAAGCATAATGCTACCATTAGACGCATCAACGCAAAATACACCAGCTGATTCAATCGTTTCTGCCATTTTTGTTTTTGATGTGATTCAGTATAAATAAAAAAATAATGGATTCAATTTTCATAATCTAAAGTAGGTTCAACATTAAACTCAATCGTATGCTTATTGTAATGCCCGCAATGATGTTTAATAAACTCTATGAATCGATCCTTCGGGTCACTAAGTGTTATTTTAATGTCCGTTATGGAAACATCAGGATAATGTTTTGCCATTAAATCAGTCATTAGTTTATCATTTTCTTTAACAACTGATTCGTGGCATTGCCTACATAATACTTTAGTTGTTTTAACACAACTCGAGCATGTTGATGGGTGAGGGGTGGGCATCGGCGATAATTGAGTTGTTAATGTTATATGGCTATGTATGGTCTTGCAATTACCACAAACGTGCTTGGACAACGGCTGAATAACCACCTCGCAACATTCTAATAGTAGCACCAATGACATACTAACGACATGCAAAGCAGACGTTAACATATCGGCATCAAATACATCACCTTGTTCAGGCATTAGTGACCTAGGATCACTGTAAAATTGATATATTGCGTCAGAATGGATAATTTTATCGTTGTTTTTATCATTGAGTATATCAACATAGAATTTAGGACCTTGCGGCATGTATCTAATCATCACCTTGTCGTCCTCAATTTGCACAATATCAGGATATTCTTTAACTAACTTCAAACTATATGCTTTTTGAATATGATTTGAAATTAAAAGATTATCAAATTGTGAAGTGTGTAATGATTCCATCGTTGTTTATTACCTATGTGGTCAATTAAAATTTGAATTTTCAATTTTAATACTTATTCTAAAAATGAACACTTTGATTGATACGAACGTTGAAAATATTATTAATGATGCAACCCAGCTCTCGATTAAGCCCAAAATAAATTACCTCCCGGAAGGTAAAATGGAACTATTTGTCAAAACCATGACAGGTAAAACGTTGAGTATATGGTTCGATATCGTAGAGTTTCCAAAGGCGACAGTGGACCAATTAAAAACAGCTATTGATTCAAGGGAAGGTGTTCCAAAGGATCAACAACGTTTAATATTTGCGGGCAAGCAGCTTGAGGATGGAAAGTTGTTATCCAGCTATGGTATTACTGAACAGTGCACTATACATCTTGTCATGCGTCTTCGAGGCGGAGGTGGTGGTATCATTACTACAGATATGAGTAACTTGGAAAAACACAGCTTTACCAACAAACCATTGCCTTCATGGCGAAGTGTGTGTGACGGTTTAACCATTGAAATCAAATGTCAAAATTGGTTTTGCGATTCGGGCGAATACGGTTTTCGTAGTTACAAAATGCTCAATATGGGCAAATTTGACATGGTCAAGGAAAATCACGAGTTGTTGTGTCCAGCGTGCGGTGGTAATAAGGTCCAAATGTCAACATTTGGCTTTAGCGGTTGCTTTTACAAGATCACATATGTGAGTGTTGAAGTTGATGCAAATGGTGTCGAAAAGCAAAATAAACACACTCGCAAAGCATCTGTTGATGGTAGTAATTTCTACAAGTTTAACGACAGTGAAAAGGGTGAAGCCAAGTATACTAAGTTGATAGTTAAAACATGGGATATGAGCACTGCTCCTTTAGTGTCTAATAATTATTAGACAAATGTATAAAATCACTTATTTTTTTTACCAAATACTTAAATTACTATCTTTTTTACATTATCGTTTTTACGATTTAAAATATCATCAATAATTAAGTATATCAATAATTTATGAAGTGTACTATTCATAAATATTATCAACTTATCCTAAATGGCGATATAGAAAGTATTTTTACTAAACGAAACAATGAAGTAAAGGTTCCAGTATGTGATTATAAATTTAATAACTCTGCTAAATTATTTAGTTTAATTACTCCTGATGGAGTTAATGATGTTAAACGAAATAATTTAGTAGATGATGCTTTAATTTACGAACCTAGAATTAAACATTCACCTACCATTTCTGCTATTGGTAAATTAGACATTGAAACTACCGATTTTGTCCCCGGTGATGTTCAATGCGCCCGTAAGTTAAGGATTTACCCAACTGAAACAGAAAAATTAAAAATAAATAAATTGTTTAGTATTAGTAATGCTTTCTATAACTTAGCTATTGAAGGTATAGAAAACAAAACAATCAATATCAATAATAAATCCGATATTAGATTAAAATGTAAAGTTTCCGATGACTTATGTGGAACTGTTCACATAGATGCAAAGATGGCTTATTTTGATACCCGTAGCTTAGCTACAATGTATGCTGTAAGTAACTACAAAGCCATGCTAACAAATCACAAAAATGGTAATATAAAACATTTCAAATTAAGTAACATGCATTCTACCCAAATAGTGCATTTTAGCGACAAGAATGCCAAGCTAAGAGACGACCATTTATGTATACGCAATATGAAGTTAAGAATACGTCCACGTGATTTACCTTGGTTAGTTGCGGTGGGTATTAACCAACAAGTAAGTATAAAGAAATATAACCATAAGTATTACTTGGTTGTTCCTTTTAAGCGACGTAGCTTAGATAATGGTAAAAAAGGCATCTGTGCAATTGATCCTGGAAACAGAACCTTTGCAACTTACTATTCACCCGATGAAATCGGTAAATTAGGCGTTAATATGATTGAAAAGGTTAGGAAAATAAACGCCAAAATTGACTATCTACGTAGCGTTAAAGATACGGCTAAATTAGTTTCAAGAACCCGGTATGGTTTGAAACGACGTATCGAAAAGTTGAGTAATTCAATAACGCGATTCGTAGACTACGCCCAATGGAAATTTGCAAATTACTTAACAAAAAACTTTCGTTTAGTTTTTGTTCCTAGATTAGCTGGTGTAGTTGGTAGAGCTAATCATACCGTAAATCGTGAAACTAGAAACCTACGTCATAGTGAATTTATCGCAAAGCTATTACACTTAGGTAATGTTTATGGATGTAAGATTATAGAAACTAAAGAATACTACACAACTAAGACTTGTAGTAGATGTGGAATTAGAAATGATAATGTAGGAAGTAGTAAAGTTTTTAGTTGCGTTAATGATAATTGTAAATTTATCATGGATAGAGACATTAACGGTGCAAAAAATATTTGGTTAAGAAGCTTAACCAACTAAGTTTCTTGCGGGACGAGGGAGAGTTCCTTAAAGCTTCTAATAATTGATTTACTTAATGTAAATATTAGGATAAATCCTAATTAATGATACCGATTACTTTATAGTGATATAGGGTAGTTTGTTGAACAATTATTAGTCAAGATTCCATCTGAAATGATCAAAAAGAACAAACAAAACTAAACACTAATTTGATTGCTTCAACGCGGTGCTTATATTTTTTGACCTTAATACTATATATTTGGGTATTGTATATTAAGCGTGGCCTCATGCCAACTAAAAGTTGAATTTATTTATGATTATATATACACACGATATCTCTACGTGACAATCCAGGCACGTAGTGAGTGTATAAGTGTTTATATACTTATATATCTATATCCCAACTACATAAATGGCGTTCAAACCATTTAACAAGCTTAATTTACAATCACTAGACAAACATCGTTATTTGGACAATGTGACGGATTTATCGCTTGCTTATAATTACGCGATAGACCCCAAAAACAACTACAAATGTAACGTAGTTATGAAGCACAAAGCCGCTGACTACACCCATTGTATAACTGACAATGTTGATAAATGTCGCGATTATTATCTTGATGGTATTAGATGTGGCGAGTTAGTGATTAGTGAAAACATACTCGATCATGTTGTTTGCCATGATGCGCATAAATGTTTGTTGTTGTTAACTGAGATTGGAATTATGCCAACAGAACGTAGTTTGGAACTTAGCGCAATCTATGGTCACCTCGATACTCTCATTGCAATTATAGCATTGGGCGTTGGTGTAACAGAAGATATTGCTGATATTAGCGCTCAACACGGCCGTGTTGATATACTAAAATACATCTATCACACATTCCGTATCATACCAACAACATACGGTTTAATAAATGGCATCTTAAATAAACACTGCAGTGTTGTGGACTTTATTTGCAAATTATTACGCAAATATGGATCAAACAGAAATAATAATGGGTTGGGCGCCAAATCTCAAAAACGCAGCATCACACCGATATCACCACGCACCTTCCGCAATGGACCAGCCACGGCCGCATCACATCAAGCAAATTCATTAGTTTTGAATTTAACATATTTGTCATCTACGGAAACAACTGGAGAGGATATTAGCGATGATCAATTTGACACTCCACGAACTATACGTTCATTAAGTCCAGTTAGTGTGAGTAGTATTGGTAGTATTGGCAGTATCAGCAACCTATCGAGTTGGTCATTAAGTTCATCAGGCATGACGGAAAGCCCATTTTCAAGTCCATTTGTGTCGCCGAGGGATAATCCACCCACCGATCGTGTATTACAAACACCATCTCCACGCGGTCGTAGTAATAGTTGGACCAGTAACTATAGTGATACACTCACACCTAAAACTAGTCCTCGACACGTTGTAATATCATCTAAAAGATCACCACGACGTTCCTCTAAGTTAATGGCTAAGCCGACGTCTAGGCCAAAGGTGAATTTGGAAAGTTTAAATTGTCGAGTCGAATGCATCGAAGCGGCTTGCCAAACAGGTTGTTTGCATTGTTTCGACAAGGTAATGAAATATAACTCGGAATATACGGCCCCAAAGCATGTTGTAATGTTGACCAAATCGTTGTCAATTGCTGCTTATCGAGGTTGGTTGGAAATATGCAAAAAATTAGTTAAAATCGGCGTTGAACTTACAAAACAAGTGTTTATTGCCGCGGCCAAGAGCGGTAGTTATGAACTATTTGTTTGGTTACATGAAGCCGGGTGCCCATGGAGCTATGAAGTTTACGACACGGCCATGACATACGGATGGAAAGAATTAGGCCGCTACGCTCTCGAAAACGGTTGCGGCAGTTAATCACTTCGTGATTGTCGGGCTCCATGCGTTTTCTTCGTCCTTCGGACTTGAAAGCCTCGCGTCACCCTCCATATTTTTTGATGACTTTTAAGCGGCTATTTAGTCGACTTATGTTAACGGAATGATATCAAAAAATATGGAGGGTGACGCGAGGCTTTCAAGTCCGAAGGACGAAGAAAACGCGTGGAGCCCGACAATCACGAAGTGATTAACGTGGAAGCCGACAATCACTTCGTGATTAAGTGGCAAATCTCATAATAGCCATACCGTCACTATGCATACGGAAATTCATATCAATTGTTGCCAAAACTGGTTTATCACATAATATTCGACCTCCGATATTGTATGTGGTATTTAGTTTCCTTAAGCTTTGATATATGCTATCTTGGGGGATAGGTAATAATTCATATACACCAGGGTAGCTACTTGCAACGTAACTTTCACCAATAAACCTACCATCACGATCTGTGAGTGTAAATTTTAACACACTGTTTGTTGTTTCAGATGTGAGTATTGTCATCATACCACGCCAACAATGAATACTCCTTTCTTGATAGTGGTTTCTAATTGTAGGAAAATAATAAACAATCATTTTCGCGACTGGTAGCATATTTAATGCAAACTCTAGATCGGTGGGTATGGCATCGTATTTATCTACTTCTTTATAACACTGAGTCAACACGTCATTAATTGTTATGGTTTCAGTATTTAGAATGTTGTTTTGATTATCTTGGTTATCATCAATAATACTAGGTAAGGCAAAGCAAAATTCTAGCTCAATTCGCGGATCAATCCACTGTTTTGTAGTTTCAATAGTTATGGTTGTTGTTCCATAATAACAACACATCATCGGATGTGTATAAGATATAAGTGGTAGATATGATTTATCCACGATATTAAAGTATTTATAGAGTTTATCATACAACTCACGACTTTTGATACAGTCTACCGGATTACCTAAATTATGAACCATGCAATTAACAATATCGTCTGTGTCGGCGTTGACTATACGCACTTTTTTAAGCATTGGAATAGCGCTACCAACATCATGATACATTGAGAATTTACCATAAGCCAAGTCCTGTTGTAGTGCGTCATTGTTATACTTATACATAACGTCATATAAATTACCTATTACGAATTGATGCGCATACAAGCCGCTTTCTAATATAGACATGCTAGCTACGGTAAATTCTTTTTTACCCAATGTGCAATAATTATTCATACGATCACAGTATAATCCAAATTTATTAATATTATCATGTGTTTGTGGATGCATTTGCGCGCACAAACGTGACAGCGTCGCTATGCCTTCCCAATCGGTCTTTAACGCCATGTTGTATTTAGAAATATAATAATTTACTAATCATAATCTAATTTGAAAAAAATTAAATCATCTCATCGAGTTCAACAGTTGTTACGAATGGGTTTGTATGGTTTATAGGGTTTACTTTGTTTTCATTTATGCTAGCGTTGTATGCGCCGAGTTCACCTGTATATGCTTTAGGAGCTTCTTGGACAACAACAGTCTCCTCAGAGGTTGGCTTTTTGGCATCTGTAGTGGTAGTTGGTGTAGTGTTAACATCGCGATCTTTGTGGCCTTTGTGTCCATTATAACCGTAGCAAATAGCCAACGCTCCCGCGATAGATGCAATACTTCCCGATAGGAATATTAATGCAAATGCATAACTAAATGCACCCCAGCCAGAAACACTTGCTGTGATTTCGCATTTTGGTTTGTCCTTGCATTTTTCAAGGTCAATTTCAAATAATCCCATTGTCGAGTAATGATACATGTAGAAGCACAACAATCCAATACCATAAAGGCCTATAACAAGGACAGCTCGGCAAAACCAGTTCATGTTTATGTATGTTTACTAATCAATATTGTGTATAATATCAACAAAATTCCAAAATTCATTTTTTTATTTGCTTCGCAAATGTCGGGCTCCACGTGTTTTCTTCGTCCTTCGGACTCGAAAGCCCCGCGTCTCCCTCCGTGGTTAAGTGCAATACTCGATAGCATAAGTCGGCAGAAGTCACCTGTAATACGGAGGGAGACGCGGGGCTTTCGAGTCCGAAGGACGAAGAAAACACGTGGAGCCCGACATTTGCGAAGCAAATAAAAAAATGAATTTTAACGAGTTGGTAATGTAATTATACTGTATACAATATCAACTTATCAAACTATTAACTTATCAGTCAACATGGAGTTTAGAGATAACTATTGTGATGATGAGGCGTTACAAGCTGTTTTAGAATACTCCCGATTAACAGATGGTTGGGATCTATTGACTCGTTTTGCAAATGAACCCAAGATGCGCGATGAAGAAATCAGCAAATATAACGCATGTTTAAATAAAATGTATGCTATCCACCAAGCATGGAAAAGCAAATTTCAATCAAGTGAGGGCTCAAGATTCATAGATCTTAATACATCACGTTATATACCAACTCAAATGTTGAGTCATTACCCAATAGGTGGCGTATTGCGCGTATGTAGCGATGACTACACATTATTACTTGTTGACGATATACCATTTAGTGTAGTTGATTGTGGGAGTGTTGCAATTGACTCACATGGCGCTGTTGTTGACTTTTCAACATGCCTTTATAATTGCCTTTTCATGTTCTTGAGGTCAAAAGGGATGATTATTGGTAATATTTCCATAGCAGACTTTATTGCATCTGTTCATGAATTTATGAATACTGAACGCGTAATTGGTGAATTTGCTGGTGAGGAAGTTATTAGCGCGGTTTGTAACATGTATGATGTTAATGTAATTTGCCTCTGGAAGTCGAACCATCAAGCGGTTACAATCTATAGCCCTGACAATTTCGCAAATGAAGGTAAAAACATACGTTGCATGGACGTTTGCTATATTGTAAACGAAAGTGGTAATTTACACTTCCAACTAATGGCCCCAATCGATATTTAAAAAAATATCATGTAGTCACGTAGTTATGTAATTAATTTTTTTAACAACATAATGTCATAAGCATGTATTTTATAAATACAAATATCATTAACAATGTTAGTAAAAATGGGCTAGATACACACGTAATAATCGTAAACAGTATATATAATACATAGTAAAATAACGTAAATAAGATCATTTGCGGTGTGTAGTGTGTTAGTATGTAGTAAAGTGTGATTTATACTATGTAATAATATACACCTAATAAGTTTCAATTTTATATTATTTACCGATTTACACAATGGCCGATACGCATGTGACGAGATATTTGATAAATAAATTAAGAAGATTTAAACGTTATTTACATGGTAATCGCGTCAGGGACGTAGTTAGTGTAAATCATACACGTGATCTCAGTTTAATAAACGTATATAGTATATCTCCTCTTATAGTTAACTTATGCGCCAAGAATCTCCTATTTTTACTAGGATTGGATTGTAGAGTTGGTAGTTGGTTTACTATCGGATTTTCACGTATAAAGTTGGAAAATATGTATGGGAGTAAATCACGAATATTATCAAACATGTTATACAGTATACAAATAGAAATTAGTGTGACATGTCGCTATGATACACTGGTTCAAATTACATGTAAGAGACTGATAAATATGAATTATAACCCAGATTTATTACCTTTAGAATTATTGGACGTTTTAGCTGAAAACGACCCTTTAATCGCAATTAGATTTATCTTATAAACAATTTAGTTAAATGCGTGTGTCGGAGTCTGGTGAATCAGAATTTGATTTTGAACAAGCGTTTAGAGCATTTAATACCATTTGTAATAGTGTTACAAGTCATTTCAGCTTTATTCAAAACGACTCATTAGTTATTATTAAGGTTGAAAATAAGAATAATCGTAATGCTATTATTGATATGACTTTATTTATCATTACATATAATGCATTGTCCGATAATACTTGCTGTGATGATTGCACTGAGATGACATTTGATTTACCGACTAGTCGCGATAGCATGCGTAACTATAAATCCGACACAGGTTTTTACACAATTGAGATTGTTATGGAAGATTAAAAAAATAATGGTTGTGGTGTGGTGTGTTATATTGTAATAATACAAGTAGCCTTATTTTTTGACAACCAATTCGCACAATTCCGCGGGCAGTCGATTGAGATCAAATTTAGCATTATTTTCATCTTCTTTAACCACATTTAGGCAAAGATCCATTAGCGTGATGTTGGTTAAAGTAATATGATATGATACACAATACGAAGTTAAATTGGCAAAATTACAACTACATGATCCATTTATTGTTACTTTATAATTACGATTATTGTAGCAGATAAGGTGAGAAGGCCTTTGAATTGATCCTGATTTGAATCGTGGTAGTAACGCTTCCTCTAACATATCATTAATTTCACCATTTTTTATATCCGGTGGTTTTTGCGCATTTTGCGCATTGTGCACACGGTGTGAATTAAAAACAACACTACCGTATATATTAGTGATTATCCTGAATCCATAATCGGTAAATACGTGTTCTATACGACCAATCATATAAAGTCGAACATCGTTACATTCACCACATATCCTGATATCACTTGTGCCACTTTTTACTTCACCACAACATTTACAAATAAAATACGTGTTGTCTTTTGACATTACCTTTCACGCGCCGCCTTAAGTGATAACTTAAACGTTAAATATATGTTAATTTGATGCGTTAAATCAATTTTATTAAAAAAAAATAAAACTACTAACTAAATAACTACTAATTAACTAATAACTACCTAAATAACCACTAACTATCTAAATTCACATTGGGACGAGTTCGTAATTACTGATATCAGGGGTAATGATATCAGACCCCGTCATGTTGGTAAACCAGAACATAGAATTTGTGTTGGGATTAATCATTACGTGATCCATGTCCTTTTTCACCACGATTGGAGTGATGGTGTTTGTGACCTTGGAAACATTAATTAATTTCATGTCAGCTGGAACAACACCAAAGCTAATTTTGACGCTCGCGTATGAATTGCAGTGAGATGTTAATTTCCAAACCTTGAGACCATGGAATCGTGCCTCTTCAAAGGCATAGATCGGCTTTAATAATGGGTTGGTGGCGACAGATTCTGCTTTGACTGCGTCCTTGGGCTCCGTTTCGGTTGCAACATGTGGTAACGCGCTTTGCGATGGAACAATCACTTGAGGTTCCACTTTAGGTGTGAGTAATGTTGCCGTAAGCGTTGCTTTAGGCGCATCTCTTCTATCGACGTCTTCAAATAGTTTTGGCGCAATAATATGAACTGCATTAGCGAGTGGACAAGTTCCATTTTGTGGAATAATTTTAGTGGAACACCTCCATGAAATGACAGTATAGGTATGTAATCTATCTCCTATCACATTGATTTTTTCACCAGGTTGAAAAGTAACAAACATTTTCTCAATAATAAGTTCATAAACTAAAGGTAATTTTTCATACGATACAGGCGAATCAAGACTAGCATCTATTTTAAGATCACATGGTTGTATACACGTTCCATCGAAAGCAATTTGCTTGTCCATTTTTTTAATTTCACCATTTTGTTTACGGCCTAATATATTTTCAGAATTGAATACAAGACACTTTGAATTGACTTTTGATTCCAAATGCGTCATTGTAACATGATTTAAGATTAATTCGAAATCTCCACAAGTGATTTTAATTTGATCCATTTTGCAGTATATTTATGTTTATTACCAGTTAAATGAACGCAAAATTCAATTTTTACCATCCTGAATGAATAGCAAAGCCTAAGCGAATAAAAACCTTACACCGAGTATCGGTTGTGCTATTATGATAGGATCTAATAACTCGCTAGGTAGTATTTCAAAGCCCGCGATATGTTTACCTACTACACTAGCAGCAAGCTTAATGAGGTTGTTATGTGATGTTTCTACATCACTGTCGATACTCATTATTGGTTTAATGTCAAATTGAATGTAAGTTACATAGCTTGTGCCGCCGCCTAGTTCACGCATAGTCTCCGGCGCGCCAATGGCGACTAATTGTATCATTTTATGGTGAGTGTGTCGTAAATCACCAAAGTGTTTAAACCCCATTTTATCTACAAGTAAATTCGCAAGAGTAGCGGACTCATCAGCACAACTGGCGCTAACCGCGACCAAAGTATTGTATTGCCACTTACCAACTTGTTTAATTTTGATACCGGGGTAAGTATATTTAAGTTGACCCTTTGCGCGTCGAACTAATCGCATAAGGTTGTTTTTACAATCGCGGCAAAGAATGCTGTCCAAGTTGTGAATTTTATTGTTTTCAGTTAATTCATTGCAACATTCGCATTTATACATGTGTTCAAATTGTGAATATAGTCGCATATTATGACGTCTGGTGTTGAATCTAATGTCTCCCATTAACATGGTATCCTGTCGCCCACTAGCGGCTATTAATTGAAAAATACCACCAAATGGAGGCATTTGTAATATAACTTGTAATGTAATTTGTAATGTAATAAAAAATAACCATATTGCTTTATTTGGATATTAATTGTCTGAAAGTATGTTATTAGTAAATTTTACCAATTTGTTAGTCTAAATACCTACAAATTTACCAATAACGTATTTATAATATGGCGAAATGTGTTGACACATTTCGATTAACTAATTCTTTTTACATAGGTTAATCTTTACCATATTTTTTACGGAATCTTTCATTTCCGCTTTCCTAAGCAACTGAGGAAAGTAAATAATTATTTAAAGTTCTAATAAGAATATTTTTGCAGGCGTTTTCATCCCTGTCTTTTGTCCAATTACATGCCTTACACCTAAATATTCTATCATCATCTACATTTTGTAAATTTCCACAATTACCGCACGTCTTTGAAGTATAACTTTCTAAACAGTGTATAACTGTGGTTCCTGTCCGTTTAGCTATATGTTTAATTAATTCATTAAATTTATAATGACTTAACGTATATAACTTACGATTTACTTGTCTACGTAGATTCTTAGCTACTTGTTTAATTCCAAGCTTTGGTAGTAAAATTACCTTATACTTAGAACATAACTTTGACGCTAATTTGTGTCTAAAATCATAAACAATATTTGAAACTTTGGCTCTCAGCTTCAATTCTCGTTTAATCATATGTTTTCGCCTAACACCATTAAAATAAGGCTTCGCCGCGGTAATTTTATCAATACGTTGATTGATCTTTTGTAGTTTAGTTTCATATAACCTTGCGCCTTCAACACTTATATCACCATCGTAAATAGTATGAAAATTTACCACCCCAGGATCGACGGCGCAAATTTCCTTTTTACCTTCTTTTATCTCAGCTTTACGTTCTCCGCTAACGATAATATAGTAATTACCATGTGTATATGTAATCAAAGGCCAAGACATAGGATTACCTTTAGTATCGATAAACTTAGATAATTTTTTGACGTTACTTTTTGCCATAGTAGCGTATCTGTAATCTTTACTTAAGTTTTCTTGTTTAATCAATTTAGATATACGTTTTTCAAACATAACCAACTTATTTCCTGTTAATTTAATTGCGTTTGTTTTGATACGGAAGGTAGCAGCATCCCTACGTTTATGTTTTAGTAGGAAAGTTTTACATAGACCAAGTTTTTTATGTTTAAGGCAAGTTTTATAATTTTTTACAGCTTCACGTAGTGCTTCTTTTCTTGAATCAGAAGGCAAAGGTAGGATAAAATCAGGAACTAAGTCATCGGTAATTTTAACATTTTTATAAACGTTAAATTCAATCATTTTTGGTGATATGGGTGTGTTCATTTTCTTTGACATATTAATTACACGAAGTATATAACTAATCGCTTGATTGTATACATATCTGTATGCATCAAAACATTGTTTTAGCAACCTACGTTGTAGATAATTTGGTTTAAATTTAACCCTACGAGATACTATAGTAGAAACAGATTTATCGTGATTTAGATAATCAACATTTGTTAAATTATCTTTAATTATACTACAATTTTGATTCCAAAATCCCGTTTTACTTCTTGTAAATTTCTCGACTTCGGAAATCTTACGAAGACGTTGAAGGTCTACTTTAAAATTCATATCTTTAGTAACAAACGCATGGATATATTATAATTTATGTAATTATTTATGTGATAAAAAATAACAGTTTGTAAGACTATCAAATAACGTAATTTACAGTTTGAGTATAGACTAGTAAATTTTACTAATGAGATGTGTGCTGCTCTAAACAACAGCTAAAATATCGCTGATTTGTTCATCTGTTTTAAGTTCGCAGAATCGATCCATAAACTTATCATAATCGGTGTAAAGTTCAAAGTTGTTATCTAACAATTCATCAATAACACTAGATGAATCAACATTATAAATAAGGTAATCTTCGTAACTGCTACAATCACCGTGGTCGTCGTCTTCAACGCATTCGCAGCAGATCTTTGCAACTAATATTCCAATAGGATACAATCCGCACACATCTTTGATTCTTTTGGCTAGTTTCCCACTGGCGGTGGTGTCCTTGTGTTCAGCTTGATCTTTGTATGATTTAACTTTAATGTAAACCTTAGTCATTTTTTAGATTATTACTATATATAATATACACATATTATAAACTCCAGATTCATTTTTATTGTGACTATGATAATAAGTGACATAGTTAAATATCTTATACTAGTGTTAGTTGCCGCTATTGCGCTTTTTGTAGCCTTTATAGACAAGGCGCGAGGCTACACTGGAGGCGGCCCAGATGACGAATTAATTGCAAAATATCTACGTGAATTCAAGGCCGCAAAAGATGGTTACAAATATGAAACTGTTACTAGTAGCATATTTAATGATCATGTGAATCGTGGAGAGTTTACGCAACATTTAGGCGGATATGAAAAAAGAAAACGTTTGCGATTAAAACAAGCAGCTGGTGAGGAAATAACTGATGAAGACCTGAAGTGGCTATTTGTAAATGACGCAAGCTTAGGTGAAATTTACATTGAACTTGATGGTTATAATCACGATGCAAAGTTGGCATTTGAGTATAATGGACCATTACATTATGGAAAACGTCCAAATGAAAAAGATATTGATTATCAAAAACGTCGACAAAATGATCAAACAAAACGGCAATTACTCTCCGATCACGACATTAGTTTATTGGTTATACCCTACACAGTCACAAATATTGATTGTAAAGCCCGTAAATTACGCGGAGATGAATGTTTAAAGGAAAATATTAAACAATTATTACGATATATCCGATCGCGATTATCTGACTTGAAGGCCCTTAAAAAGGGTGACTGGATGGGTCCAAATGGCCGGCCATTTGGTTACGTTGCGCCCGTAAGTGAACCTTATAAAGATGCCGACTTACGCACACAAGTAGAAGTCGACCGCGGCACTGGCAAGATAACTACAACTGCAGTTGATGCGGCAACATTGGCCGAATTAGACAAAGCAAAGGCCGATGAAGACACATGGGAAACTGCAGGTAGTAGTAAAACAACACCAAAAAATCAACGCAGATCGCCTCAACGCAGATATTAGAGTTGTTAACCCTAGCTCCTATATCTGCGTTTTTTGAGTTGCGACTTGGAACTACCCACATACCACCTCCAGCGTGCAAGGTAAAGGTGTAGCTTATCGGGATGATGTTGTTGCAACACGCCCATAAAGCCTTCATGTAGTCTCTTGTCCAATAATGTAAAGGTGATTATACGGTGATCTAAGTTTTTATAAAATGGTGTTCCCCAATAACTCACACCTTGTGCATATTCGACAGCATTATTGCGACAATCTCGGCAAATATATTTTTTGTCATTGTAAATTATATGAACATTGTGTGATTTCGATAAAAATGCAAATGGTTGCGTTTCTCTAGCGCTACGAAATGCGCACCTTTCACGTAGTGGATTACCATGGTAATATGTAATGGTGTTAAATAAATGAACGGTGATTTTACCTTTGCGACAACGCCAGCACGGCGTCAGCCACTTTCTAATCTCGCCAATGGCATCGTGAGGTAAACCACATCGTGATAATAATATTTCAATCGAATCAAAGATTGAATTGTTCATTGTGGTCGTGTAATTTACACTCATATAAAAAATTAAATTTTACACTCTTGTAAAATTCACCAAATAATCATATTTTACGAGGTAAGGATCTAATGCATTCGGATAATGATCAGTGATTATTTTGGTAAACTTGGCGTGTAATCGCGAGTCATATCTTGTAAACTTCAATATTGAAGTTTGCGCCCACTGTTCGGTGCTGTGTGTTATATCATAAAGACAATTGATATATTTAAAGGCTATTTGATGTATAAAGTCGTCACTGCAATTATAGCATGTTGTGCGTGGGTGCGAACCTGCTCCATCGGGAACGCAATCACCGCTTTTTTTGTGATACACACTATAATAACGTCTTTGTGTCATGAATTGACCACTCCAAGTCACTAATTTGATCAATTTGCCTTGGAATGGTGTCCTACGTCCACAATGGCCGCATTTTGGGCAATTGTCACGAACAATCTTTACCAGCTCAGTTGGCAACCCTTTTTTGGCCAAAAGGATATCTAATGAGTCGATAGGATTAAACGTAGCAACCTTGACAATATGCGACGTATCTGTAGCCATTATATTGGAGTTTGTGAGTATACATATGTAAAATTGAATTCATATTTCTAATAATGTTATTATCCCGATATTTATGCACATATCTCACATACTCAAATATTTATACATAATGGGTGCTCAAAACACTAAAATTGTTAAATCTACCAAGACTATCAAGGCCACTAAAACAGCTCCATTAACCAACTTAACCAAATATCGTGTTAAAGTTCAACCAGTTGGTGAAGAAGCTAAACTTAGACGCAACACGTCGCGCAAGTTGTCGGTTGGTGCAAACGGTTGTGCAAATTGCACGGGTAGGTATGTCAAGGGCATGGTTGGCAATTGTGAAGCTTGTGAAGCTTTGTTTGAAGATTTAATTAGAGACCCGATTGAAATGGAATTTGGATCTGATCTAGATATCGATTATGTGCGCAACCATGTGATGATATATGGTTGCAAATTCGGCGATGCTCAACGTGTAGCTAGATTAATATTAAATCACTTAAACCTCGAGTTTAAAACAAATGCGGTTGCACGAGTTGGTGCATATGCAATTAAATTCACCAAAATCGGCGCTCCTGATCTCGACTTGGTAATCAAAGACGAAGCTACCGGTGTCACTAATTACTGGATTGGTCTCAGCTTTAGAATCATTCCATGGGAATGAATTTGTTGGTGACTCGTTTCACTCGTCCCAACAAATTGTCGGGCTCCACGTGTTTTCTTCGGCCTTTGGCCTCGAAAGCCTCGCGTCTCCCTCCGTATTTTTTGATAACTTTTAGTCAGCTATTTAGGCGACTTATGTTAACGGATATTATACTTAAATACGGAGGGAGACGCGGGGCTTTCGAGGCCAAAGGCCGAAGAAAACACGTGGAGCCCGACAATTGCGTAGCAATTAAAAAATGAAATATATTTTTTAATGATATCAATCAATGGACCAACAATTTGACATTATTTTACAAATTGCACAATGGGTATCAACAACTATCGACTTGAGTATGTTTAAATGCGTTTGTTGGGTGTGGTATGGCGCTATGGAGTATCTCATAGAACGCGCAAAGACCACCATGAGTTTCACAACATGGATTTGCACTGATAATATGGTATTAAGCTACTGTGGTAGTAGAAACACTGGATCACATAAATATTGTCAAGCTGCGCATGATCACAAAAATATACCAATATTTGATATTATGTTTAAACCAATAACTATTGGTTATCTAATTACGCAAATAATACCTAAGATCCATAATGAAATACCTTTTGATATTTATACTAATCTTATAGTAACTACAGCAAATAAAAGATGTTGTCGGTGCATTAAACTAAACAGTAAAGAAACAGGATTTGGTTATTTGTATGACTTACATTGGGGTATTAAAATTACAAACAAAGAATTGATTGTTAAACCTGTATGGATTTGTCAACAATGTTATATCAACATCCCGTTTATACTAAATAATGTGTTGGTTATTAAAAATACACCAATGCCATCTTGGGCGCAAATAGACTATTATCGTAAGATAAAACCGTTATACAAAGATATAAAAAATAAACTATTCAATATTAGATTTATTGAACAAGGTAATGTTGGTAGTTTATATTTCTAAAGTATCACGTAGGTGAGTAATGGTTACAACTGGATTAATTATCATTAGATATCCCAGTAGTTTTAAACCATCATCGTGATCTATTTTTTCGTCAAATATAAATTCTGAATTATATGCGGATTCTATAAACCAATCAACTAATTCTAAACTACAACATAGGTTAAATATTTTATTTTCTTTCATTGTAGTATTTGTTATAGCGGCAGCTATCATTGGAGATACAACAGCAATGACAAATGAGTGTGCTGTTCGTTGCTGACCATCAAGTGATGTTAAAGTTAAGTCTCGCGGAAATGGGTGCTCTTTGTTGTATTTAAATTCACCTACTGTGATGGTAAAATCGGCAATATGTGGTATATTACGGTTACAGATTGGTAATATAGGTTCAATGATAAATTTACGTAATGTTGATGGTTTCATTGTGGGTATTATCCTGGTTTTAATCGCCTCTTCGATTGTCAAGATGTTTATTGTGCCGGCTTTAAGCCGTTTATTATAATGTAATTCAGCCACCAAAGTCGCATGGTCATCTAAAAATATGTATCCTGAGTCCATACAAAGGTAGTAACAATATATATCGGTTGAGTTGTAACTATTTCCAAATTTTTTAATATAATTTCTAATATCAACATCCCATACATCATGAAATAAAGATTTATTGGCTCTAACAATAACGTTGTTTTCAACTGATTTGTAATAAAGATCAGCCAAATTAGTTAGATTAAATTTTGCGTTTTTAATCATCGGGATTCGGCTGGAGTGATATTTAATACATCCTAAATAAATGATTCAATTTTAAGCACAAAAAATAAACTAATACTTAATCACTCCTTCGCCATACGCGCGATTAAAACGATCAATGATTTGTTTGATTAGTTTGTTAACGTCAATTATTTGCAAATATTCAAGCAATTTGAGGGCTTGCGGTATATTCGTATTTTTATTAAAATCGTAAATACCGCTGTATATGGATTTAACAAACCATTTTAGTGTTTCACTGTCGCAATTTAAATTAAATACTTTATCTTTACGAAATTGCATTACACCTGTTCTCAATACGGTGCTGACGCTAATGGCGACATATCGATGTATCTTAATGCCGGCACCGGATGTAGGCTTAAGTGTAATCGTTTTGGGCTCATCAGGGGTGTCATTAAATATATACTTAGAGTTATATGTGAAATAACAGTATTTAAATATCTCCTTGCCGGATATATAATTTGCCAAAAATGGCATTATAAATTTAACTATAAAGTGACAACCAGGGTCCTCAGTAAGTAGCTCTTTAATATAATGTTGTTGAGTGGCGCAATTTACGCTGATTTTTTCATCGTTGGATATTAAATATACTACTTTGGTTGGATCATAAGTATTGGAAACCAATATGTATTCATCATTGGTTACTTTTAAGCAATATACTTTACCGCGCGGTTTGTAAATAGATTCTTGTGACATATACCTATTAATCTCTGGATCATCTAATTTCTGATACGCGACCTCGTATGCCCGAAGAAATACATTTTTATGGGTATCAATGCTCGATTTATCAATATACAAATCCGCTAGTGAGTCTGGATTAACAAACACATCATTTAAACCTTCTTGTAGTGGAGTTGCGGGAGATTCATCACGTGAACGTTTTATGCCGATAACGGGTATAATCGCGGCAGTAGGGCTTTGATTATTATCGACGCTATCACTATCACTCTCATAAGAACTCATAATTATGCACTTTAGTTAAACCTTTATTTTTAATACCTAGATTGATTACTAATTCAAATTTGAATTAATATGTTTGAAAAATATACGTCACTGACTTTAAATGAATCTAATCGATTTATTAAACGATGATTTGCTATTTCAAATAATGTATACAACGCCAGCTGCAATACCATACATGAAACGGATATGTATGCGTTGGTATACAATCGCCATTAAGATCATAAAATCGTATAAATCTGAACTAATACACACCCGAATGAATGTTGTTACTGATTACATGGTATATACATCAACCGATCAAAATACAATGGATGGATTCTGTGCGATCTATAAAACTAAATACATTAAGGACAAATACAGCCATGTGAGAAGTTTATATTTAGTATTATCTGAAGTATCGCAGATATGTATGAATAAACGACATGGTCAATGTATAACATTTGTAAAAGGCGACTGCGCGCGTAGTCGAATACTCTCATGGGAGTTGGGTTAAAAATGTTCCCAATAATGTAGTGATTAGTCCTACATCGCATTGTAGTCAATTACTAATAGGATCAAGGTGGACTTTAATTGGACAACACGCCAAACCGCACGTTGATGATTGTGTATACAACAACGATGATCATTGTATAAAATGTATTCAGTCGAAACTAAAAGCAAGTGTTGTGGGTCTTTGGAAATTAGTTTTAAGTCTCAAATACTAATTATTTTTTGATTTAAAATGACAAAGTTGAATTTAGTATAGTTTTGGTATTAGTATAGACAATGGCCGATAAGATATTGTTTTACAGCACAGTTGGTGAATTTGGTTGTTTTAGCAACTTTTCACGTCACAACTTCGAAATTAATGGTGTCCTATGGCCAACATCTGAGCACTTCTTTCAAGCAATGAAAACCAATGACGTCACCAAACAGGAGGCCATCAGGGCCGCGAAAACGCCCGCGGAAGCAGCGCGTATGGGTCGTGATCGCGCATTAGGTTTAAGACCCGATTGGGAGGATATAAAGGAAGAAGTAATGATGACTGCGTTGAGGGCAAAGTTTACTTCAAATGAAGCCATTAAGCGCATATTATTAAATACCAACGATCGTGAAATAGTAGAGCATACCAACAAAGATGCTTATTGGGGCGATGGTGGTAATGGCACCGGTAGAAATCGTCTAGGCGCGCTCCTAATGGCATTAAGAGGTGAATTTCGCGACCAACAACTACGTTTGGCAGAATTAATGGCTGCAAAAAATAATGAATTTTGATATTTGTAGTCAATAACTAAACTAATAAGTTTTCAATTTGAGTTTTTTGCATTTTTTCAATGCAATCGTCAATAACATCACGATATAGTAATACTTCATAAGGATCTAATTTGTGAGCATTGATAGCACAAGCATAAGCTTGCTCTGTTGTCATGCCGACACGTTTGTTTTCGCATGCGGTGGTATACACGTCCGGATATTTAGTGTTGATGTAAAGTTCATTCTCTCGATGAGTTGCCGCGCGAGAATAGGCGATAGGGTCCGTTGTAGTATACACATTCACTTCACGCGCGTAACCTCCAAGCGTGTATATTGAGTGAGTTGGTTTAGTTACTACACCGGTGATATTTTTAAACAATGCACTGGCACGGTCGGGATCATACAACAAACTAATGTCAACGTCTGATACTTTACAAACATCCTCTAAAGCGCCACTTGCAAGCAGTAATGTTAGATGTGGGTAATCGTTACAAACTTCATTAAACACCGTTTCAACACTTGGTAGGGACATTGGTGGGATAAATGGGACAATTCTCTCAACTACTACGGTTAATTGTTCCATTGTATACAACAATCCACAATTTACAAGATACATAAAAAACAACAAATTCATTTTTTGACCTCGCATGGTGTCACACAAACTACATAAATCTGATAGCGATTAATGGTTCCAAGTCCAATAAATCATCCATTATAATTGGCGTGAGTCGGCATACATCGGCAGCAAAGTTATCTAATTGGTTAAATAAAGCAATCTTATATAATGTATCAGCGCGACCATCTAGGCTGAAATAGCAACTATATTGTTCCCCAAAATAAGTTTCCTCGGTGTCGGAGTGTGACCATGAGATATTTAAATGGCGATAATTGATAACTGCGTCATTGTCAAATCCACCAAGATCAATGATAGCATCCAATAAATACCAACATGCTGATCCATTCCCGAATAAATATACACTACAATTCCATGAATTGATGTTTACAGTAATGTCTTTTGCAATTATATATCCATATTTACCATAAGTTAATCTACGTGCTTGTTTTATGATTGGATTTATGTAATTAGTAAATATAGCAATGCATTTACTACAATAAAGTGCCATTGGTTGGAGTTTGGGCGTGTTACAACAATAACAACGTGATATCAGGGTATCCATTTAGACATTTACCTAAATCAAAAAAAAATCAAATTTAACACATAAACATTTTATTTAAATACAGTATTGGATTTTTATCAATAATATGATTAAATATATGATCCGGTAAAATGTCTAATTGCGGCGTATAGTTAATAATATCGATGCATTTATCATACAAACTTGGTATTTTACGGGTTTGTAAGTATATTGTAATACACAGTTCTGATCTTACGATATCGGTAATAATTATATATTGTGAGTTGTGTATTATTGTATCACCAATAGATCTGATACCAAGTAAACGAATTATTTGCTTTAATGACATAATTAAGTTATCATCTATTATATCCTTGTCGACAGCATAGTCGTCTAATGTTGTATCGAGATTAGTGATTGTAATTTGATTAAGATACGAATAATAAATCATTTCTACTGCATATTTGGATGTTTGATGTTTCCTATTTCCCGTTATTTTGTCCGCCATAGTCCTCACATAACTGTTGACGGCCTGTGCGCAGTCAACACAACACACAATATTTTTGTCTATTGGTGGTATTTGATGATTTATTAACAATGTAAATGTATCACCACAGCAAGAACAAACTAATTCTAACGATGACATTGATGTATGATTATACAGATCTGTTATTAAGATTCAACTTTTTTTACTTAAACTAACCATGTAATATCAGGGATATTAATTAACTCGCGTTCAAAGTCGTAATTTGGAGTTTCGCAATTACCTACGCGCACAAATATGGCGCCAAGTTGCCGACTAAACGCGTAATCAGTGGCACTATCGCCTACATAAATGTCGATTGGTGTGTCTGGAATCATCCATTTTGATGGTTTACCAACCAATTCAACGTTACCCAACGGCCGGAAAATGTCCACAAAAGTGGCCAAATCAGGCATCGGTGTGTCGCCTGTGCATGATGTTTCACTGCAACCATCAAATGTGCACCAACGAGACGAATCACTGTATGCTAGAGTATACCCATCGGCTAATAGTTTGCTATAGGCGGTTATATTTTCTAGCTTAAGATCAATGCTTGATACGAAAAATACCTTTGGTGATATTTGTTGAAGTTTCGCAAATCCATATGCAGGCGTAATGATATGTTTAGATAAAACATTCATGCCGTTGAGATTGAGGTAATTTTGCAACTCATCTACATCCAGGTTGTTGTTTGTAATTATAAATGGCGCTTTTGTCATCATACAATTTAAATCTTGAAGTTTATACCAATTGTCGTTTTTGGCATTGGTTCGTAATGTCCCATCGAGATCGAAACCGACTTGAGATGTTCTAATAAGATGCTTCAAATTAATCATGCGGCAAATCCCAATAACATCACGTGTGATTTTTTCATCACCTATTGTAATCCTGATACAACCAGGCAACTCACTATCTTTGTTGCGTATAAATACACCTTGTTGCGCAAACAACGCGCATGTAAGTTTGGGATCTGATGACTTGATCATAAAGAAATTACCATGTTGGATACTATACCCCGTAATTAAACAATCAGGTGCAATAATTTTATCCAATTGTAAACCTAACCATGTTTTAATATCGCGAACGCGTCGGCATATATTAATGTAAAAATCTAAATTTTCCAATACTGTTTTGGCGGCACGTATCGCCAAATCGGTTACGTTTTTGTCATTGTGTAATACGCGTAATGTGCCTATATTAGAAATATGCGTTGTTAGATATCCAATTCGCAACCCCGCTAACCCAAAGGTTTTTGAAAATGTTCTAGTAACAGTGATATTTTTATAACCTTTGGCGATTAAACTTATACCTGTTTCACCAGTTCCAAATTCAAAATAAGCCTCATCGAGTATAAACATAGTGGTAGGGTATTGCTGTAATAAAATCTCCAAACGTGATAACTCAAAGCAATATCCAATCGGAATATTTGGTGAAGAAATGTAAACAAGATCATGAGTATGTGCTGATTTTTCCATTATGGCTTCGAGTTGTTCAATTTGACAATGTGTAATTGATGCTTTATACATACTATTTACAAATGAAATAAAATGAGGATATGTGGGTGTTGGCACAAGCACATGGCTTGTCGGCGTAATGTATGCTTCAGCTAGCAACTTAAGCGCATTATCACTACCATTAGTAATAATAATAGAGTCCGGGTTGGCGCCGCTGTATGCTGAGATGAGTTTAATTAAATCACGATAATTATCGTCATGATATGGATATACATGTGGAGAGGATACTTTCAATACCGATTCTAATTGCGGGCAATGACCAAAGAAATTCTCAATAACATCAAGTTTATATACATATTCGGGATTATAAGGTAAAGTATATTGTTCACCGTGTATAATATTGGCATTTACCTTGATACCGTTTAAGGTGGGTGGAGTGGGGGCCTTTGCCATTAATAAATGTTGCAATTTATATCGCGGAAGATATAGGTGATATTATTAACGATATAAAGTTTTATATAGCGACACGATGATATCGAAGAATGCGCAATACGTAATTGCTATAATATTATACATTATCGCATATGTATATAGCTTGATTGTAGCCGTTGATGTAAAACAATGCACAAAGGATATTTGTGGTGATATTAATAACCTACATGAATCGTGTATTATAGCTAGTAATTCGTGGACACGCCCACTTACGCAATTTAGAGGCGATTGTTATTATATTGGTGCCGATCCAGAAACCAACGCAAAAACGAAACAAGGCGATTGTTTGGTTACCTTTTGGGGTATGTCGCACTTTTTATTGTATTTTGCATTGGGTTTATTCACCCCAGGCTTGTTTAAGGAAACATTTGCCATTGGAGTTGCGTTTGAAATATACGAATATTGGCAATATAGCTGCCACGATGCATTTGATATAGTTTTAAATACCGCAGGATGGGCCGCAGGCTGGGGATTCGGCAAATTATTAGAAAAGTTAAATGGAGTAAAGTAAAATGGTAAAAAATAAACGCGTTTATTTTGATATTGACTTAACAAACAAATCCAATAATGTTGCTTTGGTTTCCACTAATAGAAAATCCAATAAATGCAAAGCCGCAAGGTTATCTACCGTGTCATCAAATACAAATACACCGGTGTAGGTTTGCTCAATGAACCACTTTATGGTCGCACTGTCGGCGTCTAAAGTTAACTCATCTTGGGGTTTAAAGTTCTCATCGAGTATTATTTTAGGCAAGTATCCACCGGTGCTAACAGCAACATGCTTATGTATAGTGAAGATTTCACCTTCGCGACTTTTAAGTATTATTTCCCGACCAAGTGGTATATCAGGATTAAATGAATATTTTGAATATACATAAGTAAAATTGGAATAAGAATTAAACAAATCAACGGTATGTTTGGCTAATAGTGGTTCTAGGAATAGTTTATAGAATTTAGCTTTGTTGGATTCATACATTTTCACCATTATACTCTTAATCAAATCTTTTTCGTAGGTATCTTTAATACCATTGAAAAATGGATCTTTACTGTAATTTTCAATAATTAAACACAGATTCTCATTTTTTGATGGGATATACCAATTGAATTTATCAAATTTAAAAATGTATGGGTCCTCATCATGCCTTCTAAATTTGTATTCAGCTAAGTCTTCATCCTTTGCGCCCTCAAAGACAACCTTACGGGCTCGTTTCAAGATATTGTTTTCGATAGATTTCATGTAAAGTTCTACCAACTGTTTAAAATCCCATTTACCCATCACAGTAGCCATTTTAAACAAGTTTAACAATCGTAAGATATGTTAAATTATTCTACAATTCAAATTTCAAAAAATTAACCAGGGTGACCCATTGGGAATAATTCGCGAACTACTAAAGGTTTAGCAATTGCCGACTTGAAACGCTTGTTGTCATTAATGTCATCATTATCATTGTTGTTGTTTTCACGCTTACGTTTTGCTTCCCTATGTTCAATTTTAATTGATAAACAGTTAGTATAAGATTGCATTTTGAGCCGGTATATGAGTTGATATATGTGAGATTTAGAATGAATGATTTATAGATACACTATTATACACACAATATTCAATTTTTATTTGCTTCGCAAATGTCGGGCTCCACGTGTTTGCTTTGTTCGGCGTGGCCTACGGCCTAACGCCTCACCGCAAGCCCCGCGTCTCCCTCCGTATTTAAGGTAACTTCAGCTAACATAAGTCGGCTTAATATATACTGTAATACGGAGGGAGACGCGGGGCTTGCGGTGAGGCGTTAGGCCGTAGGCCACGCCGAACAAAGCAAACACGTGGAGCCCGACATTTGCGAAGCAAATAAAAATTGAATATTGTGTGTATAATAGTGTTTGTAAATTCTGTAGTATACCTGTAAATACTATTTGTATATGTAAAATGACCGGTAAACCAATAAGGAAGCAATTTAAATTAAACGGAGAAAGAGCCGAAGATGCCGACATTAAAGCATGGGGTGATGCCAATCCATTTGATCCTAAATATAAACTTATGCGTAAGATACGTTGGTTAAAGATCAAGAAAATCGCAACACGTGAAAGTTTGGCAGCTCAATGTTGTGTTCAACATCATTATATATTTAACTTTGCACGAAATCTAAATAAAACAGCCATTCATGTAAGGGAATTCATTGAACGAGTTGAGCCCGTGGTTAATTGGTTAGTTATTGAAAATAAAACCAAAGTGTATGATATTGAAAACACACGTAGTTATATGCAAGGCAAGGATGATTATTACGCCCCATTTGCAAATATTATAGATCTTTATGAGGAAATGAGTGTCATGGGATGTGTTGTTAGACCACCTCGCACACCTTATATCAACTATCTTACCTCGCCTACTACCAACCCTGTGAAATTGGTTTACCCGGAGTTACCCGTTGGCGGTAGAAGAATGCGCAAGGCTCGCATTGAGGAAATTAAAAAGCAAGCTAATGCGCCCGCGCCGCCAAAGTTTGGCAATATCCAGTTGGAAGTTGTGCATGATCCTAATTACGTTAATTATTCTAATGATTCTAATGATTCTAATGAAGATAGTTTTGATGAATCACCGCCTCAACCACCTTATATGAGCCTAAATATCGGTGAGTTTGATATCAATCCACAAGATGACATGTGTGGTGTTGCAATGACGGTTCAATCGGTGATAGCTGCCGCATTTGCGCGAATGGGATGGCACAACACAGTTGGTATTAAGGTAAAATTGGAATACACGACATTAGTTGTGCCTTTGCAACAAGTGCCTTTGCAACAAGTGCCTTTGCAACCTCCACTAGGTTCAATCTCAAATCCAGTGGTTATCACTTTTGATGATGTAGCGACGGTGGAAACTGATGAATCCTTTGAATCGGTCGTTGGTGATTCGTATGAACCCGATGAATGCGTATTTAACCCATTTGATGATTTTGATATTAACGAAATATTGTGTGACTTCACAAATGAAATGTAGATTAGATGTTTAATATGTGAATAAATGAAAAAAATTGTAGATTAGTGTAGATTAGTGTATAGATTGTAGATTAGATGTTTAATATGTGAATAAATGAAAGAGATTGTAGATTAAGATTAGTGTAGATTAGTTTTATTTTTTGATACTCTATACTAGAGGCGTAGTAACCAGAGTAGATAAAATTGAATATCGTGGAATTATATGTATTACTAACAAATATTATTAATTACACAGGCTATAATATGTCTATGATCACTATTGTATTAATCGCAGCTTTGGCTGTTAGTGTTAACGCTCAAATCTATACCAATTGCTTGAACGCGACTAAAGGCGGCGCAGAGTGTGATAATGATTACCAATGCGGAGGCGCTATTGCTGGCGCTTGCGTTGAAGGTATTTGTGTTTGCACAGAAGGCTACTTTGCCGCCGATTGCACCTACAAAGCTCGAGACTCGTATAATCTGGGTATTTGGGGATTATTCTTGCTAATTGGCGTGGGCGGAACGAGCGCCTTGGCAGCTGGGAATCTTGCCTGGGGTATTCCACAACTTGTATTGACAGTTGCACCTTGGGTTGCCGGTTGGGTGCTATGCTGCTGCGGAAACAGAATGGGTAGTTTAATTCAATTAGTTCATGGTGCATTCTTCATATGGTCACTCGCTACAACTATTATCTATGGTATCCAATCGACTGACTGGTCATTCTGCGATGGTAATGGATATCCCATTACACCAACTCACTCTACTTAATATTGCTATTTAAATTAGGTAGTTTTATTTTTTTGATATAAAATTTGAAAACATTAACTTATAGATCAAAAAATGAATGTTATTGAGCATGCACTTGCTACTAAATTAGTGGCTTTATCTTTATATAAAAATAATATTGTCGAATATGGCGGTGAGATAAAAGATGGCAAATTAGTCAAATACGGTGGTATGGATTGTTTGTTGTCCTCCCATAACATCAATAGCGAGATTGAATTGTGGTGGCGATGCAAAAACTATCCTGATCACGTATATCATTATCATAGAATGAGTATTAAGGATAAAATCAATACGTATGGGCAAGGATGTAATAAATGCCGTAGATTGGTAGTAGTCAATGGTAAGTTTTCATCTGTTGAAGAAGTTCGAGCTCTCTGGAATTGGGAGAAAAATACGATAACACCTGATAAGTTAGCCAAGTTTAATAAACAAAAACATCATTTTATATGTAATTTAGGACACGAATTTGAGAGATCTTGCGATAAATTTATGATTGGACAAAGGTGTTCATATTGTTCTGGGCAAAAACCTTTAGCAGGATTTAATACATTCGATATGGTGCCTGATGCATCACAATGGTGGGATTATGAAGAAAATGATAAAATTGGTATAAAGATTGATAATATAACGCAAAGAGCGGATAAATCTGTTCATTTCAAGTGTCCTATAGGACATAAATACATATCAAAATGTCATGAATTTACTAATGGTAAAAGATGCAATGCGTGCTACAGAGAAAGAATACCTGTTGCTGATAGTTCTATGGAAAATGTAAAAGATGCATCTCAATGGTGGGATTATGAAAAAAATAATGAATTAGGATATTTAATAAGAAATACATTTGAGAAAGCTAGTTATAAAGTATATTTTAAATGTCCATTAGGTCATAGCTTTGAAGCACGTTGTTGGGAGTTCACACAAGGTAATAGATGCCCAATTTGTAGCGGACATAGACCCTTGGCGGGATTTAATACATTTGATATGTTGCCTGATGCATCACAATGGTGGGATTATGAAGAAAATGATAAAATTGGTATTAGGATCACAGACTGCACAAAAGGCACCACCAAAAGAGTAAATTTTAAATGTCCAAAAGGTCATAAATTTGTAACTAAATGTAGTAAATTCTCGGAAGGGAACAGATGCCCCGTGTGCGCCGGTAGAAAGTTAATATCCGGCGTTAATACTTTCTGCACTGTGATCGACGCCTTACAATGGTGGGATTATGAAGAAAATGATAAACAAGGGATTGAGATAAATAAACTCGCTAAATCAGCTTCTACGCGAGTTTATTTTAAATGTCCAAAAGGTCATAAGTTTGCTACTAAATGTTCTCATTTCACGAGTGGATCTAGATGTAAAATTTGTAGTTTGGTGGGATATTCAGCTATTTCTATAGAATATTTAGAACATATTGCTAAAAAATATAATTTACATATACAACATGGTGCTAATATTGGTGAATTTGATATTCCGGGCACTAACTATAAAGCCGATGGTTATGTTAAAATTAATAATGTTGAGATAATTGTTGAATTCCACGGTGAGCTATTTCATGGATTTAGAGGATTACAACGTCAAAATGAAATTAGCCCATTTAATAAAAAGAAAACATTTGGTCAACTATACGCAGATACAGTTAAAAAAGAAAACAAAATACGTGAATTAGGTTATAAATTAGTCGTGATATGGGAAGACGATTATAAGAAAGATCGTGAGAAGTATATTAATGGTGACTTTACTATAAACGAAATAGAAAAAGCATTGAGCGGTAACTTTTAATCATTTAATTATTTAGGTGATTTAAATCACACATTAGTAGATAGTTTTATTTTTTGAAAATTGAATCTCGGAGTATTCAAACATATCATAACATAATATCATAAATACAATGACCTTGACATCCAAATATCAATTTCCCATTGTTTATTACGCATTTACGTGTATTTTAATGGTTGTGTTAGGTATGACTGGCTTTATCACATTGGTTAATTCAATAAGCTCCAAGTCGCACCAACGCCCTAATATAGGTATTGAAATGTGTGATGTTGTCGGTATTGACATGTGCACGGAGTCAAAACAAGGCTACATAATAGTAAGAACAAATCGTTATACGGTTAAAAAAGATAAATTAATGGATGAATTGATAACCGTTAGAACATCCAATTATACTTGCGATACTATCAACAACAATAGTGTTTTACGAGGCATAGTATGTGATGATTCCAACCCGGACATAGTTATCAGTAAGTTAATATTAGATTATGAATTATCATACAAAGGCGAAGTCATGGGCTTTCTTAATATAATGGTTTACCTATCGATCCTTATGTTATTTGCGACAGGATTTAGTATTTACGGTCTTATTAATATGGATAATACACACAAAATGATTGTAAACGCGCCACAATTAACTAATACTCCCGATGTCTTGACACCGATAAATGTTTAATTTTTTGCGCAAAAAATAAACTATTTAACTAACTTAACTAACTTAACTAACTTAACTAACTTAACTACTAAACTACAACATTTCATAACTAGATTTTAGGGTTCTGATATCATAAGTGTCGTTGTAGTGTTCTATCGGGGTCTTGAAGCCCATTACAAACAACAACATGGCGGCAATAATGGTTACAGCGGCTCCTATGTAGTTTAATGTCGGTGCCTCAAACATGGTGTTTTTTAGCCGCATCACTCTTGCGGGAATAATACGCTCATTGTCGACAAAGGTCGAATTTTCTCTTGGATCACAAGCAAGTGATTGTTGTACTTTAGGATAACGTTCGATTTGATGGCAAACATAACCTTTAACGTCCATCATGACATATTGTATCGTAAATTTATTGCCTTGTGTAACAGCGCGATTAATTGTTAATTCAGTAACACCATCATGTTCCCAACAACCTCTTAAGGCCGTTAATTTGCACATTTCAGGTAATGCAACGCCGCCATAATGTTGCTCATCCCACGTGGCAATGATTTGCATTATACTTGTTATCGCAATTGTGATTGCAACCAAATACATGAACATGACAAGTAAGGTATTTGCGCGATTAATTGTTTTGGTCATTATGTGGGTTTTCAAAGTAATCTAAATAATGTGTATGGGAATATGTGGTCAATATATACACCATCGAAATTCATTTTTTAAATTGCTTCGCAATTCTCGTACTCCACGCGTTTTGCTCGCTACGCTCACATTACTTTGCAATGACCGCTTCGCGGTCAAAGCCTCGCGTCGCCCTCGGTATTTAAACTAACACCCGCTTACATAAGGTAACATAAGTCAGCTAAAATGCATCACCCAGTCATCAAAAAATATGGAGGGCGACGCGAGGCTTTGACCGCGAAGCGGTCATTGCAAAGTAATGTGAGCGTAGCGAGCAAAACGCGTGGAGTACGACAATTTGTGGAGAGGAGCAACGCGACTCGCACACAAATTAAAGAACCGTGATTTCAGACATGTCCATGGAGTTTATTTTCAAATACTTTACAGCATCTGAAAAGTCACTACTTCCGGACAGTTTCTTGAGATGTTGCATGGATGTTTTTTGATCTTCGGACAACATCCATTTTTCCTTTAAAAGTTGCGTGTAGGCCGCAAACTGTAAGCTAGGGACAAATGGTGTAATTGAAAGCACAATCGTAGTTTCAACTTCACGCCAATCCATATTATCTTCTTCGCGATCGATTGGTTCAGAATCAGTGTAATAATTTTCCATTTTGCATCTGTAATAGATTGTGTTATCGCAGTAATCGAGACAACTGCGAACGATATTGCGGTCAAATCGTCGCCATTTGTTGAATCCTAGAGCTCCAGTGATAGTTTTAATATTTCTATTGATGTGTTCAACATCGGAAATGAAAACTATTTTGACATGGGTTGCATTAAAATCAACATTTAGTCCAAGTTTTGTCACTAAATCCATACAAATCATGTCCATGGCATAAGTGACACCTTTAGGGTCTTCACAATAGGCGCGAGGCGGCATAACACCTTCATCATCCGATTCGAGGTCATTGAAATTTATAGGAGTTATTTCAGCGTCATCCCAGTAGTTCTCGCTATTTGTTTGCTCAAATATGTAATCATCAAGGCGACGATTCGCGACGGGGTAGTTTCCATTTTGAAGATGACCGGCAGCGCTCAAAGCAAACAACAGGTCAATATCAGTGATCGATTCGATGGTGTCTAATTGAACGACAACATAAGCTTCGTTAACAACAACAGTAACAGACATGTTTATAGTAGTTTAGTAGGGTAATTGAGTAAGTAGTTATATAGGTAAATAACGGTATAGTTATTTGAAATACACTTTAGAGACCGGAAATTCATTTTTTTAATTTGTGGTGGCTTGTTGGGCAAAGCCCAACATTGCGAAGTAATGGTCGGCTACGCCTTCCTTCGCCCACAAATACTCGGTCTCTACGTGTTTGCTTTGTTCGGCTTAGGCCTACGGCCACGCCTCACCGCATTACTTTGCAATGTTGGGCAAAGCCCAACAAGCCCCGTGTAAAGGGCGGGCCACTCGGCCCTGCCCAACGCCCTCCGTATTCTAGTATGCACCCGCTTACTTAAGGCGGCATACGTCGGCTAAAAGCCACCTAAAAGTTACCATTTATGTATCAAAAAAAATATACTTTAATATCGAGGTTGACGCGAGGCTTTATGAGGCGAAGCCGAGTAAAACGCGTGGAGACCGAGAATCACGAAGTGATTAACGTAGAGACCGAGTATTTGTGGGGTGAGTAAAACGAGTCTCCACAAATTCACTTCATGAGACTATCAAGGAGATTACGACGTTCTAAAGCGGCCTCGTAGAATTCGCGTTGTAGTTTAATACAAGCTTCTTGTTTGTCAACTAATTTCTGAAATATCTGTAGACGATTTGCCGTTTTTTCATCGATCGCTGGAGTAGTTTTCTCAGTGGGTGCCATAGGTGACACTTTAGGTGCTGGATTAGGCGCCACTCTAGGTGCTAGTTTAGGTGCAAGTTTAAGAGATGTTTTTCTGGTAACGATAATGCGGTCTGTAGTATCTTGTTTTGGCGCGGTAGTATGCTTTTGCACCATATCTAACTTTTGTTTTTTGTTTGATTTGGTGGACTCAGCGACATTGTTTGTATACTCTAAAGGTTGATTTAAATCAATGTTGTCATCGTCCCCTGAGTCGGTATTAGATTTGCTTGTGTCATCATTTGAATCTTCACTTGAAGATTCGCCAGAAATGTCACTAACATCACTATTGTCACTAATATCGCTATTGTCACTAACATCACAAAGCTCACTATCCAAAGTATCACGCTTAGTAATACGTTTAATTTCAAGTTGGCGACTAACGGGTATGTAAAGTCGAATAGGTGATAATTTTTTAATCGGCTCGGGTATATTAACTTCAATAGTGGGTAATGTAGCAGCATACTTTGTAATCTTGATCGTGTGACTAGATCTATTGAATATTTCAACGATATTAGATACATAAGTTGATTTTCGGCCTTTGTTGATGAACTCAACGTTATCAATAAGCAATTTAAATGCCGATTCAATCGATATAAATATGGTTCTGCGATCAACGTTGGGGCTACTTACACCTAATGCTTCAGCGGAGTGTGTGGTTGTATCCTTAGGCGTATATCTCGACGCTATATATTTTGATTTACCGGTTAGTGCCAAAATCTGACACCTAGCCACGTATTTTTTGTCGCCCAACTGCACACATAATATGTCAATATTACGTATTTTGAAGCTTTTCTTGACCGGGTTGGCGACATCAAGTTGAGTCGGTGATTTACTAGGTAAATATTGACGAATTACCGGTGTAATAGTTTGAATCTGCTGACCACTATTGACAAACGGCCGATTCACAAATATTGTCCCAACCGGACGATTATTTAACGATAATTTTACCTGGTTGTTCATTATAACTGTTGTTGTAAAGAGTAAATATTATCACTTATATGGTTCGTATTGTAAATTCATTTTTTGATTTGTGGTGGCTTGTTGGGCTTTGCCCAACATTGCGAAGTAATGGTCGGCTACGCCTCCCTCCGCCTCACAAATACTCGGTCTCCACGCGTTTGACTCGCTACGCTCATCAAGCCTCGCGTCACCCTCGATATTTTAGCACATTATTCCTTGACTCATGTTGGCTGAAGTTACCTTAAGTATCGAGGGTGACGCGAGGCTTGATGAGCGTAGCGAGTCAAACACGTGGAGACCGAGTATTTGTGAGGCGAAGGAAGGCGTAGCCGACCAAGCAACCACAAATCAAAAAAATGAATTACAGAGTATGTGTATATTAGTTAGGTTGTTGGTGTGGTAAAGGATTAAACATGATTAAATCGGTGGAAAATGCTTATAATGGCCATTATCATATCCGGTTATTTTCAATGCGTGTATTGGCAATAGTTTGTGATAAAACTATATTTATCCCAGCTGGTGTATTTAAAGCACTTGTTGGTCTAAAAGTTAACGATTTCTACCAATCACCTCGACCCATCGAGATTATGCCTGTGCTGAAATTAGTGGAAAAATACAGAATAAGGGACATTGTGCATTCTGTGACTAAATTCATGCCTTTGGAGGTTGCACTTAGGGAAATGTTTTACAACAAATCGGCATATTTAAACAATATGGATAGTATCCGCGAAACCTTTAAACTCAATGGTTTATTACATGAATTATATGCAATAGCAAGAAAGTGTCAAACTGAATTGATATTTAAGATGCCTGATGATATCAAGGATTTGCCACCTTTATATACTCGTGATGGTAAACCTTATATCCACTTGGAGCAAACACAGAAGTTGCCAAGACCATCAACACCCACGCCACCACCCACATCCACTCCTATTTATCACAATGAAAACGTAACAGAAACTATTACGCGAGTTTCAAATATCCAGGTTGGCCACGTTAAGCAAGTGTTGAGTGTGCCTATGCCTACAAACAAGTCATCAGTTGATGCAACAACATTCAAGACTGAGCCAACAACAAACAACACTAATGAGAACTTTATAGTGGGCGAGAATAACCCATTCAAGGACAACATTAACGGCACAAAACGCCAACGTGATGAAACTGATGATGACGATACAGACGACGATATACCACACTCCAAGCGTCAAAAAATAAACAGCATTGATGCCAAAATTGTTATTGCGCAGTTGGAAAGTCAACTTGCGACAGCTTTACTTGGACTACAAAAACTAAAACAATTAATTAATGAATAATCCATCCTACAATCACACCTTACGTTGAATCTTTGTTAATATTTTTTTGGATGTTGTTTTTTGAATCAACGGTTGTTCGGTCGAACAAAGCTGGATATGATAATCATAAACGGGAGTTTCTACATCATCTATAACGGCAAATACATTCACTGATGTTATATTTAAATCTTCATGTAGCACCATGGAAGTTGGATTAATTAGTGTATACGGAGTGATGGTTTCACCAGTTTCACTTTCATTATTTACAGTTAAACCTGCTGTAAAAATGTAAATAACTTTACTCGACAAAACACCATTGGTGAATTTACCGCTTATTAGTCTAATGATAACTTTGGATGCTTTATTGAATGTGGGGTTAGGGTAAACACTTGTTAACGTAATTGGGCTATGTGCGGCCTTTAATGGCGACGTTATGGCTACTCCATCGGCATCGCAAATTGGCTCAGCATCAATATAATATATAACATAATTGCTGATTCTATGTTCTACAACGCTAAAATCCATTTTGTTTAAAAGTGTGTAATATATATCCAAAGAACACTTTATTTAACAAAAAATTAGGTTTTATCTTTGCGTTCTATTTTGCAACCCATCATACTCGCAAATCGGGTAATTATTCTTTCCTTACACTCTATCTGCAAATAATCATAAATTGGAATTAAATCCTGTTCTGAGTATGATCTGATCACTTGGCTATAGAAACTTTCGCGGAATTTTAACATCAACTCGCTGTTAAATGGAAACCCTGGATAGGCGTCTGGAGACGGTATAATGTCCTCATTATAACATTTCATCATTGGACTATGTAAACACAATAATGCCTTATGAAACATCACTTTGACACCATCTGAGCATTCAATGGCAAAATCAAAATAGCAATGAGGTGGATTTGCCTCGACTTCATGCGCCAGCAATTTACGGTAATTATCGCCTGATAATCTCACATTCTCTTCATTCGTTATATACACAAGGTCTTCAAATGTGATTCTTTTTAGCAACATAAACAATACTAATTTATTACATTCTGGTGCATTATTTGATAATATCAAATCTATAATTTCTTTTTTCTTCATTTGGCGTAATTTTAGCCAAGTTGTCGTATCTTTATATTCCACTATAAACACCTCGTTTCCTTCCGAGTCATACATGGGTGTATATTCTCGAGTTAACATTACCCGGCAAATGCCTGTTTTATTGGGAAATGGCTCAATATTAAATTCAATGTATGAATCATTGATGGTGAATTGCGGCAAGCCTATTCTATCACTACGCACACGTTTAAATACATTAATACACTCATCCAAAATATTATCACTTGAAGGGTAATATTTAGCATACACTTCGCGTAATTTAGGTATATTTATACTGTATAATTTAATCTCAGATTGTGTCAAAGTAGTAAAAATCTCCATATTGATTGTTATTAACTAATATTACCCCGATATATAATTCAAATTTGTCAAAAATGAATACTGTTAAATAGAATATACAAAATGCAACTATTTACACGCGGGTTATATAAGTGCACGCTAGACGTAACCAACGACACGACCGTTATTGAACTCTTTGACATGATAATGACCAAAATGTCATGGGTGTGTCGTGAGGATGTTTATATTATACATAATGGCCGCGTGTTAGATATCACTAGCGACATGACTATATCAGAAGCTAAAATTAAACAATTAGCGACCTTGGATATATGTGGCAGGTTGCGTGGTAATTGCCCTAAGTGCAACGATGTGTCGAATAGTATAACAAAAAATAATGATTAATCTACACACATCGATGTGTGTATTTTTTGACTACAGTAGTCGCCTAAATAGTCATCTCAAACACACCTTTGAGGTTGATTTCATGATTTTTAAGGGCCAACATTTCATCAAGCGTGAGCTTAACTAATTCACTGATTGAATCATATGTGACATTATCACATACACCAAATTGTGATTTATTAATGTAAAATGCTCTTGTCGCCTTTTTGGTGTTATTGGATTGGTGGGTGATCCAAAGATCCATTTCAATTTTAATCTCGTTGTCGTCAACAAAGCTGACAATTACGCCGCCAGTTGGTTTCTTTGTAACAAGAGCATGATTTTTGATTTTGCCGTTTTGATAAATTACCTGTCTGTGGTCCAGCGCCACAATGTCAGCTAATGAACCAACGATTCCGCTATCGATATATCCGTAGATATTAAATGAGTTGTCAACTCCTGCCTTTGAACCAACGCCATTGATGTTTTGATGGTAGATTGTTTTCGTATCAAGTTCATAAGTATAAACACCCGGTCGCTTGTCGTCATTGTAAGCTACTATAACTGATCGCTTACTCATTCTATACAACTGTCCAAGCGAGGTAGCGTTAGGCGACTGAACGGCGACAGTATTGTTGACTTCAGTGTTCATATTTGCAATGTTTGGTAATGTATATGGAATCTATAAATACTTGTTACTAATACCATCAAATATAGAAAATTCAATTTTGGTTTGTGCGGCTACGCTTCGCGTTACGCCTTACAAACGTCGGTCTCCACGCGTTTGACTCGCGTTGGGCCTCTGGCCCTTAACGCTCATCATTACTTTGCAATGTTGGGCTTTGCCCAACATTGCAAAGTAATGATGAGCGTTAAGGGCCAGAGGCCCAACGCGAGTCAAACGCGTGGAGCCCGAGTATTTGTGGGCGAAGGACGACGTAGTCGGCCAAGCCACCACAA
>Ga0209916_1000084_pt1 | contig 213055 bp, 168 predicted proteins | sample ThiBio_1000_plan_FD_183956 | JGI IMG/M metagenome (GOLD analysis project Ga0209916, IMG submission 183956) | Wastewater bioreactor microbial communities from Cape Town, South Africa - Thiocy_solids_2 (SPAdes) | ecosystem: Engineered > Bioreactor > Thiocyanate-remediating > Anaerobic-Aerobic ... | reverse complement strand
TGATCGTCACCTGGATCGAGCGGACCTACCACCGCCGCCGACGCCAACGTGCGCTCGGCAAGCTCACACCCATAGAGTTCGAACTGCTCCACCATCAGCTCGCAACCGCGGCCTGATGTTCCACACCTAACGAGTCAACTGAACTCGGGGCGGTCCCGAACGCCGATCCAGGCACCGCCCACCGGAGCGAACGGCGCTCCCCTACCACCTGTGCCACATGGGAGCGTCTTAGACGATCTCGCCGACCTTGCCGACTTCCTGTACAACCTGACACCCATACCCGCCGCCATCGCGTGCGTGCAAGGCGACGGCGCAGGCAGCTGCGTCCTCGCCGTCGTCCAAGTCATCCCCCCTCGGCAAAGCCGCAGCCGTCGTCGGCAATGGCATTCGCGCTGCTGCCAAGGCTAAACACGCCGCGGCCGCAGGAAAAGACATACTCGGCAGAACAGATGTTGCCACAAAAACCGTACCGACGCTGACAATTGACAATGCTCAGTTCGGGGCCAAGGTCGGTAAACATGCACAGGACTACGGCCTGAACCCTTCCGATCCGGCGGCACGCTCTTGGATTCGTGACCACATCAAGGACATAGTCAATAGCCCCAATGAGGTGCGTCAGGGCGCGTGGAACCCGAAGGTGGCGGAGGTTTGGATTACTGGTTCTTCCGGCAAGGATCGGACGTCGTGGTGACCCGTGGGGGTGGCCAATTTGTTACCATCTTGAAGGGCGGAGAATCCAACGGTTGGTTCCAGGACGCGACACCGAAATGAGTGCCATGACAGTTCTCAATGACCTCGTCGGAATAAGCCTCGTACGGCTTCGTAGGGTGCTATACGTCCATAACGGAGTGGTTTGGGAACATACCGGCCCGCTTCAACTCACCTTCCAGAACGGAGCCTCGATCGTCCTGGAAGCTGGCGGCGACGGCGAATCACTCATTATCTCGCGGGGTGCGTGGGTGGACGCATTCGAAGAGCCGATGTCCGACGAGAACCGACACTTCGTCGAGATGTCCGGCAAATGGACCGGATTCGAGGTGGCGCCGTCGGAGCCGCTCGGCCGAGCGGTAGGCCAAGAACTCACTCGGGTCGCGGAGGTGCGGAATCCATCGGACAAGTTGACCGGTGTCGTGCTTAAACTCGGGACGGCTACTATTCGCGTGGATGTCGACTCAGACGAGTTGCTAGTGGACGTTGCGTGAGATGGGTTTCTCCTCGTAGCGTGGAGACGCGGACCGGTAGCGGGAAGGCGGATTACGCCATGACCACTCCGTACCTTCCCCACGCGTGTCCTGAGATGCGCCAATTTGTCGACGACGCGCGAGTCCCTGTCGTCTACGAGCCGAGGTTCCGCGAATACTCATTGGCGTTGCTTGAGTCCGACGCGCATCAGCTCATCCGCTTCTGCCCATGGTGCGGCGCAGAGCTACCCGAGTCGTTGCGCGATCGGTTCTTCGACGAGTTGGACAGACTGGGCGTCGACTACCCGAACGAGATCCCTCCGGCGCGATACCGCACCGACGCTTGGTGGCGTGAAGGCGGACCTCCTTTGGCGTCGGACAAGTCATGAGCCAAGCCAGCAGATTCGCTAAACGATGGTTCGCCTATGATGTGCGGGTGAGCTGAAGGACATCATGGTCACCGGGGTGTATCGGTCGGCTCCTGGTGGTGCCGAGGGTAAGTATTTCTTCCCGACGAAGGCGCAGGCCGATAACTTCGCAAAGATGGCTATCGGGAAGTACGGCACTGGGCCTTACTGCATCACGTCTGGCTGCATCCCTACATCGGCGTTGCGCGGGATTCAAACGATCAGCCCAGCTGGCGAGGGGACGGCGTACTTCATCCTGGACAACCTGTTGCCGTATTTCCAGAATATCATCATTCGTGGCCCGAAGTGACGTCTCGGCCGGTCATCGAGCGGATGCTCTGATCCGGCTCGACGAGGCGGTGGCGCCGTCCCCGTATGTTCCGCCGAAAGGAAGAGGTCTCCCGCTTCGGCTGAAGAAGGGCCAGGGCTAGATTGATGACAAAGGTAACTTCTAACAGCGCGGGGGTCTCGGCAGTGGCGGATTGTTCGGAGACCGACTATCTGAGGCGCCGTCCGAATCCCCGCGCGTACTCGTCAAGAGCGTGCAACAAGTCTGGTGCTCTGAACAGCATCCGCCTCGATTTGTAGTGCTTGCTCTCGACGAGTACTCCTACCTCGGTGAGGATCCTGAGCTGACGATGAATGTTCCTGCTGTCGCCGCCAATGGCATGTGCGAGACCCTCGGCGTCGGCTACGGGGTGCTCCGGTAGGACGTCGATGACCTTCCAGACCGCGGAGTCGGCCCGTGCCACGATTCGCTCGCGCCAGTGCTCCTGGATCGCGGCTACTTGTGCCGCGAGGTGTTCTCCGTTGTCGACGGCGTGCAGGGCAGCCTTGGAGAAGACGGAGACGATCGGTCCAGCGTCGCCCTCCCGGTAGGCGGTAAGTGCGTCGAAGTAGTTCGCCTTATCTGCGAGCAACCCGCCGCTGACGGGGATAGTTGCCGACGTAGCCAGTTGCTTCTGCTGGAGGATCAGGTGGACCAGCGCGCGCCCTGTGCGGCCGTTGCCGTCTGCGAAGGGGTGGATGGTCTCGATCTGTGCGTGTGCGATAGCCGCTTGCGCCAGGACGGGCAGGTCGTCACGGGCGATGAACTCCGTGAGGTCTGCGATGGCGTCGGGGATTCGGCGATGGTCGGGTGGAACGAAGTCGGCGTCGACCGGGCTACTGTCTGTGCCACCGATCCAGACTGGTTCCTGGCGCCAGCCGGCCAGCTGCGGTCGATCGCTCATCAGGGTGCGTTGGATCGACTCGATACGTTCCGGGGTGATCGGCCCCGTGCCGGAGAGTGCCTGAGCCATCGCGTGGACATTGGCGGCGACTAGGGCCGCGTTGCCTGAACCCTGTCCGGTGACCTGCGCTTCGGCGATGGCTCGGGCAGATGCCGTTATTCGCTCGATCTGTGATGACGAAGCTGATTCTGATCGGAGTAGCACACCCAGTAGCGGCGCCGGGAGTCTCAGGCTGTCCGACTCGAATCCCGCCACACGCGCGGTCGCCTCATCGAGATCAGCGAGCGTTTCGCCACCGAGGATGATCTGGCAGTGAGCGATGGTGACCGGGATGCTGCTGCGGTAGGTCCGCCGCCCCTGGGCTTGCCGTTCGCGACGCGTGAGGCCACCGACCGGTGGTTGGTGCCACTCCTGTTGTTCCCACGTAACCGCCGGCCACGGCGAGAGGGCCCCGTCGTGCCGGCTGGACAACGCCGCGGATGATTCGGCCCGCTGAACGGCGGCGAACTCTCCGCCTTCGGGGACTCGACGTCGACGGCTCTGCGACATGACACCATCGTAGCGCGGGCGTGTCAGATAGACTACTAGGTGACACACTAACCGGTCGGTGGTGTCACTTGGCTCGTGCGTGTTCGTGACAGCGGACAGGCCGGCAGGACGGTCACCGCCCCGACGCCACAATCGCCACTACACCGTGACCTGTCCGCCGGCGGGGCCGCCCTTGCTGACGCTTCTCGGGACGGTGGGGGTCCGGGTGCGTAGCCGTGTTGCGGCGTCGAGCGTCGTCGCGCCCCTGCGGGGCGGGCGTAATGGTGCTCCCGGTGGCGCTGCGCCCATGGGTTGACCGGCCAATAGTCGCCTGGCCCGCACGGCGATGATCGCCGTGACCGATTCGACGGCGCGGTCGTCCAGGCCGCCAGCGGGCAGTTCTGCCACGGCTGTGTTGATGCGGTCGGCCAAATCCGCAACGGTGTTCCTGGCCTGCTGTTCGCCGATGTCGCATGCCCGGCCCTCATCGACGAGAGCGTCAAGGTCCACAGTGGTCAGGTTCGTGTGCGTCCCGATGGCGGCGCCCATCTTGCCGGACAGTTCCGAGTACATCCTGGTGCTCAGGGAGTCGTACAAGGGCGACAGCGCCACCTGACCGTCCTCGATGACCAACCCGTAGTTCTTGCCGTGCCCATCTTCGTCACCGACGATGGCTCGAAACGCGGTTTGCGCGAGGAGTTTCCGAGCGTCGGAGCGACTCCGCCGTGCGGTGCGCCCGATGTGGCGCCCGCCCAGGGTAGATGTCCAGGTTCACCGATCCTCGCCTTCCTCCTTGGCCCGCACGGTGAGTTCGAGCCCGAGGGCGAACAACACGTCGAACAGCGTCTGGACCTGCTTGGTGGCCGCACCGTCTTCCAGCTTCAGGACCGCGTAGCGGTTGGTGATGCCGCGTTCCGCCAACTGTTCCTGGGTCATGCCCAGCGACTCGCGCCGCGCCTTGATGGCCCGTCCCATGGCAGCGGGGCTTCGGATGACATGGGGAATCGATGTTGCCATATAGCAACTTTAACACCGCGCGATGTCGAAGTTGTTATATAGCAACTCAGCACTCGGAAGTGCCTCATGTTGCGGAATCGCCACCAGCATGGCCTTCGCTCGCACGTGGCCGAGAGCGGTAGCGTCTGCGGAATAGTGGCACCGATGGGCGCGGCAGGGTCGGTATGTGGTGCGTCGGTCGCCGCACCGATGGGCACTGCGACGGCGGGAGCGTGATGACGGGACGGGCCCGCGGTGCCTCGCCGATCCGCCGGCTGCGGGGCATGGGAGGCCGGCTGATCCGCCGGGCCGGGCTGCTACCGGCCGGGATGGCCGACGGCCTCGGCGAGGACGACGAGCTGCTCGGCTCCTCGCTGCCGCACACCGTGATGGTGTTCTTCGCCGACCCGCCCGGATCGCTCTACCAGCTCGAGCAGTGGTACGGCGCGTTGCGCGCGCTGGACCGCCGGCACCGGGTGGTGATCGTGCTGCAGGACTCCCGGGTCGCGCGGGCCGTGCGCCAGGACTCCGGGCTGGACGTGATCGTCGTCGCCCGCTACACCACCATGGACGACCTGCTCTCTCGCAGTGACGTCGCCGTGGCGCTGTACGTCAACCATCATCCGGAGAACTTCTCCAACCTGCGCTTCGCCTCGATGGTGCATGCCAGCCTGCTACACGGCGACGGGGACAAGGCGGTGACGGTGTCCAACCTCATCAAGGCCTACGATGTCGCGCTGGTCGCGGGGCAGGCCGCCGTGGACCGGGCCGCCGCCTTCTGCACCTTCTACGACGCCGCCACCCGGTGCATCCCGATCGGCCGGCCACCTCTGGACGGGCACCTGAGCCGCGTGGTGGGGCCTCGTCACCGCCTCGCCGGCGAGCCACCCACCGTGCTGTACGCCCCCACCTGGGAGGGCAGTGCCCCCTCGGTGGGGTACGGATCGCTCGTCACCCACGGCCCAGCCCTGGTCGAGACGCTGCTGACCGCCGGATGGGACGTCAGCTACCGGCCGCACCCGCTCACCGGCAGCCGGGACAGGTCGCATGCCGTCGCCGACCGGGAGATCCGGGCCCGCCTGAGCCGGGCAGCCAAGACCGGCGGGCACCACCGGACCGACACCGGCCCGGACCTGCAGGCCGCGTTCGCCGGCGCGGACCTGCTGGTCTGCGACATCTCGTCGGTGGCGGTGGACTGGTTGGTCGTCGACCGCCCGCTGCTGATCACCGCGCCGGCCCGGCCGGAGGCGGTGATCGCACGGACCCCGCTGACGGCGCTGGCTCCGGCGGTCGCCGCCGATGACCTCCGCGCCCTGCCGGCCCTCGCGCTCGAGCAGCTGGAGCGGGACCCGCTGCGGGACCGGCGCCGGCAGCTGGTCGAGTACTACCTGGGGGATGTGCGCGACGGTGCGGCCACGGCGCGGTTCCTGGCCGCGGTGGATCGCCTGCTGGACATCCGGGACTCCGAGCGGGTGCGGCTGGCGGGTCGGCGCGTGGGCCGCGGGTAGGATCCGGCTGGGCCTGGTAACCGCACAGTTCTGCTGCGCAGTGTCGGGGCTGCGTGCGTGGCCGACAGAAGGGACGACGGGGCAGCATGTATGACGGTGATGTTCAGGTGGTGATCCTGGCCGCCGGGATGGGCACTCGTCTCGGCCGGCCGCACCCCAAGCCCCTGACCGAGCTGCGGGACGGTCGGACCATCCTGGATCAGCAGCTGGCCAACGCGCGCGCCGCTTTCGGCGAGGCTGCCCAGGTCATGATCGTGGTCGGCTTCAAGATGGAGCAGATCATGGAGGCGGCGCCGGATGCGGCGTTCGCCTACAACGAGGCCTACGACCAGACCAACACCTCCAAGAGCCTGCTGAAGGCGCTGCGCGCCACCGGGCCGCGCGGGGTGCTGTGGATGAACGGTGACGTGGTGTTCCACCCGGACGTCCTGCAGCGGGTCCAGCCGCTGATCGAGCGGGGTCAGTCGTTCGTGTGCGTGAACACCTCGGTCACCGGCGAGGAGGAGGTCAAGTACACCGTCGGTGACGGCGGCGGCATCGCGGCGCTGTCCAAGAAGATCCCGGTCGCCGAGGCGCTGGGCGAGGCGGTGGGCATCAACTACGTGGCTGCCGCCGACAAGGCCGCGTTGGTCGCCCGGTTGGATCAGGCCGCCGAGCAGGACTACTTCGAGCGGGGCATCGAGCTGGCCATCGAACTGGACGGGCTATCCGTCGTCCCGGTCGACATCTCGGACCTGTTCGCCGTGGAGATCGACTTCGCCGACGACCTCAAGCGTGCCAACGACTTCGTGTGACCCCATGACGGCTTCCAGCGCCGCTGGCGGGGACTCCGCGGCGGGGTCACGCAGCAGAATCGTCGACGGTCCGGCGAGCCGGGCCGCCGCACTATGGCGCAAGCGACGTGTGCTGCTGCTGTTGGTCCGGCGTGATCTGAAGGTCCGGTATTCGGACTCCATCCTGGGCTACCTGTGGTCGATTCTCGATCCGCTGTTGATGGGGATGATCTACTGGTTCGTCTTCACGGCGATCTTCCGCCGCAGCGTCGGCGAGGATCCCTACATTCTGTTCATGCTGGCGGGCATGCTGCCGTTCCACTGGTTCCAGAATGCGGTGAACGGCGCGGCGACGGCCATCAAGGGCGAGCGCCTGGTGCGCAGCACCGCGCTGCCCCGCGAGATCTGGGTCCTGCGCCTGGTGTTCAGCAAGGGCATGGAGTACCTGTTCTCGCTGCCGGTGCTGGCCGCGTTCGCCATCGGCTACCTGCACGGCGTGTCCTGGCAGATCGTGTTGATGATCCCGGCGATCCTGATCCAGACCGTGCTGGTCACCGGACTGGCACTGCTGATCTCCGCCCTCGGCGCGCTGGCCCGCGACGTGGACCGGGTGATCCGCATCCTGATGCGCTTCATGTTCTACGCCACGCCGATCATCTACGGGCTCAACGACGTGGTACGCAACAGGCACATCCCGCAGTTCCTGCGCGACATCTACGCCGTCAACCCGATGACCGGCATCATCGCGCTGTACCGGTCCGGCTTCTTCCCGCTGGAATTCCACTGGCACGTCGTGATCTCCAGCGTGATCGGCAGCATCGTCGCCCTGGCGGTCGGATGGTGGGTGTTCATCCGGCTCGAGGGCACCGTGCTCAAGGAGATTTGATGGTCGCGGCGGCGCCGGAGCAGGCGGATTCGACCCCGATCATTTCGGTGGCCGGGATCGGGGTCGAATTCGACCTGCAGTCCCGGCACCGGGGCATGCGCGAGCTGCTGATCAAGGGGCGCGCCGGGCGCGTAACCCCCCGATTCTGGGCGTTGCGGGACGTCAGCTTCGAGGTGCAAGCCGGCGAGTCCATCGGGGTCGTCGGGCGCAATGGACAGGGCAAGTCGACGCTGCTCAAGATCGTTGCCGGGGTGATGCTGCCGGACGAGGGATCCGTCACGCTGCGGGGCGGCGTGGCGCCGCTGATCGAGCTGACCGGCGGCTTCGTCCCGGATCTGACGGCGCGGGACAACATCTATCTGGCAGCCGGGTTGCACGGCATGAAGCGCTCGGTGATCGACGCGAAGTTCGACGAGATCGTCGACTTCGCCGAGATCCGGGAGTTCCTGGACACGCCGTTTCGGCATTTCTCCTCGGGCATGCGGGTACGGTTGGCCTTCTCGGTGGTGTCCCAGCTCGACGAGCCGATCCTGCTCGTCGACGAGGTGCTCGCCGTGGGCGACCGGGCATTTCGGGACAAGTGTTACGAGCGCATCGACGAGATGCTCGCGGAGCGGCGCACGATGTTTTTCGTGTCGCACAACGCGCGGGATCTGCGACGCTTTTGCAGTCGGGGGCTGTATCTCAAAGGAGGGCGACTGATCGGCGACGCCCCGATACGCGAGATACTCAAGAAGTACGCACAGGAGACGGATGAGTGACCACAGTGGCGCCGCGCGTGGCGGGCGGGGGGCCCCGTCCGCCGGCGGCGGCCGTGCCGCCGGGCGCCCGGGGCCGGGTCACCCGGTGCCCCCCGCGACCAAGCCCATGCTGCGTGCCTGGACGCCCGAGCAGCCAGCATCCACCGGGTCCACTGGGTCCACCGCCGGCCGGATTTCGCTGCGGCTGCTGCGGGTGCCGGCCGGCGCCCGGAACCCGACCCTGCAGCTGCGCCGGCGCAACTCGGGCGATCACATCGAGGTGGAGTTGCAGCGCGGGGACGACCCGCGGGACTTCGTGGTTGACCTGACGGCCCTGCAGCGGCTCAATACCGGGGTCTGGGACTTCCTGCTGGTGGCGGGGCCGGGCGATCGGGGTCAGCGGATCGCGGCGCGGGGCGCGGCACTCACCGACAGCGCCGTGGTGGTGGTCGGCGATGTCGCTCTGACCCCATTCGCGACGCGATCCGGCACTCTCGCTGCCACGTGCCGGGACCCGTACGAGGTCCAGGTAGACACCGCCGAGGCCACCCCGGAGGTGCTGACCATCTGCCTGCTGGCCAGGACCTCGGTCCTGGTCGGCAGGCAACTCGCGCTCGACCTGAGAGGGTTGAACGTCTACGGCCGGGCCAGGATCGACCTGCGCCCCGAGTGGGTGACGCACGAGGAGCCGGACCCGGAACAGCCGGACGCCTTCCCGACCACGGTGGCGATCCCGATCGACGAGATCTTCGCCGCCCTCAGGGGTGACGGCTACTACGAGGCGAGCGTGTGCGTGCTGCGCGCCGCGGCGCCGACACTCGCCGCCAGCATCCGGCAGGAGTCGCCCACGCGTCGGCTGCGCCTGAGTCAGCTGTCCCGTGAGTTCGCGAGCCTGGAGTCGCTTCCGGCGGCCACGTTTGGTATCCAGCAGGTGGCGCCGTATCGGATCAGCGGGTCGCATCTGGGCCTGCGGATCGCCGACGGCAGCGTGCTGGCGGACGTGCTCGCGGTGACCGTCTCCGAGAACACCGTGTCGGCCAGGCTCAGTGTCCGGTCCGTCACCGAGGCGCCGGTGGGCGCCGTCGTTACCAACCGCCGGGGCGGCCAGAGCCACCGGATCCCCGCCGACCGGACGGGCGAGGTGGCGGAGGTGACGATCGACCTGACCGGACCCGTGGGCCTGATGCTGGCCGAGGACGGTCGCTACAACCTGGGCCTGCGGTGCGGCGACCGGGACTGGGTGTTCGGCATTCGCAACACCGCCGGATACGGCAACCGGCGCCGCTGGTGGACCTTTCCCTCCGTCACCATCGGGGCGGAGCCCAGCCAGCGACTGCGGCCGTATTTCACCCTGCACGACTCGCTGGCCCTGCTGAGCACCCCGCTGCTCGAGTTGTCCGGATGTGCCTTGTCGGGCTCCGATGCGACCGGCGCGTTGCACGCCTCATTGCGGTTCACCAGCCGGGCGCTTCCCGCGGCGCAGGGCGCGCCGGTGGCGCAGGCCGTCGTCTGGTGGTCGGTGGCCGAGCGGCGCGAGATCCAGGTGACACAGCAGCGAAGCCGCGCCCAGGCCAAGGGAGCCCACGCCATCGACTTCACCATCGACGTCGATCCCGACGAGCGGGCTGCGTTGCGCCGTGCGGCTCGACAGGGTCGGATGGGAGTCGTCTTCGAGCAGGACGACGCGATGATCACCGGCCGGTTCAAGATCGGGCCGCCCGTCGCTGCCACCCCTACCGGTCGCATCACTCGGCGGATCGAGGCCGCCCGCCGGCGGATTCGTCACCGCAGCAAGCTCTCGCTGTATCGGCTGCTGACGCGGGTGCTGCCGGTTGAGCCGAACCGGGCGGTGTTTCAGGCGTTCCTCGGCGGCAGCTACGCGGACTCGCCCAGGGCCATTGCACAGTCGCTGCACGAGATCTCGCCGGGGGCAAAGATCGTTTGGTTCGCCAAGCCAGGAGTCGACCTGGGGCTGCCGACGTGGGCCAAGCAGGTGGAGATCGGCAGCGTCGAGTACTACCTGAACCTGGCGAGGTCCCGCTTTTTCGTCGCGAACACCAACTTTCCGGACCACGTGATCAAGCGGCCCGGCCAGCTGCACCTGCAAACCTGGCACGGCACACCGCTGAAGCGGATCGGCATGGACGTGCCGGCCTCGGCACCCGGCTACGAGCTGCAGGACAATCCGGCCCTGCACCGGCGGATCGCGCGCTGGGACGGAATCGTGTCGCCCAGCCCCTTCGTCACCAACGTATACCGCACCGCATTCCGACATAGCGCCCAGGTGCTGGAAACCGGCTATCCGCGCAACGACATCCTGCTGGACGTGCGCTCCGGAACGTCCTCCGCCGAGGCGATTCGCGCCCGGCTGGGTCTGACCCCCACGGACCGGGTGGTGCTGTACATGCCCACCTGGCGAGATACCCTCGCCCAGGCCGAGCAGGGCGAACTCGCCTTCTCGCTGCGGGGTTTTGCCGAACGCTTCGGGTCCGACGTCACGCTGCTGATGCGGCTGCACTACACGGTGAGCGCGGCGATCAACATTCCGCTCGACCTGCCGCGGATCATCGACGTCTCGGACTACCCGGACTCGGCCGACCTGCTGGCCATCGCGGACGTGCTGGTCACCGACTATTCGTCGGTGTTCTACGACTTCTCGATCACCGGACGCCCTATCGTGTTCTTCGCGCATGACCTGGCCGAGTACGAGCTCGACGAGCGCGGCTTCTACTGGGACCTGCGTAGCTTCGCGCCGTGGCCGATCGCACAACAATCGGTGGCATTCTTCGACGCGGTCGAGCGGGCACTCGGCGGTGACGGCGGTGGACAGCCGGATCCGGTACGGCTCCAGGAGTTCCGCGACTTGTTCGTGCCATTGGATGACGGTCACGCCGCCGAGCGAGTTGTGCGAGAGTTCTTCACCGGGACCGGCCGTGGCTGACATCTACTTCGTCATCTTCAACGCCTACGGGTTGGGCGGCACCGTCCGGACGACGGTCGAGACCGCCAACGCCCTCGCCGATGCCGGCGCCTCGGTCGAGATCATCAGTCTGTTCAAGACGGCCGCCAAGCCAGCCTATCGGCTCTCCGACGGGGTGACAGTGCGGCCGCTCACCGTGAGCCGGCTGACCAATCGGACGGGTCAGGCGTGGGCGTCCTTGGGGCGCCTCAAGCGCTTTCTGGCGCGGGTGCCGAGCGTGCTGGTGCCCCGGTCCGACGCCGCGTACTACCACTTCAGCCTGCTCAGTGACCTCAAGCTGATCCACTGGTACACGCGAATCCGGAGCGGGTGCGTGGTTGGCACCCGGTTGGGCCTGAACATGGCTCTGGCCCGGATCCCGCACCACCGGGTGCGGCTGTGCCTGCAGGAGCACACCCACCTCGGCTCGCATCCCGAGCCGATCCGCAACCGGATCCGGCAGGCCTATCGGAAGGCGACGTCGATCGTCACGCTGACCGAATCTGACGCCGAGGCCTACCGAGCGCTATTCGGCGACGGCGGACCAGACATCGCGGTCGTCCCCAACAGCGTGCCCGGGCTGGACTACCGCCAATCGGACCTGACGAACCGAAAGATCCTGTGCGTGGCGAGGCTGGCCCCGGAAAAGGGCGTCGACCTGCTGATCTCGGCCTTTCAGGCGGTGGTCGCGCGGCACCCCGACTGGACCCTGGAGATCGTCGGGACCGGGGAGTGCCATGCCGAGCTGGAGGCGCAGATCTACCGGCTGGGCCTGTACAACAGCGTGTTCCTGCGCGGCTCGGCATCCGACGTGGTCGAGCACTATGCGCAGGCGACGATCTACGTGCAGCCCTCCCGCTACGAGGGTTTCGGTATTGCGCTGCTGGAGGCAATGTCCAGCGGGGTGCCGGTGGTCGCCTTCGATTGCCCGGTGGGGCCGCGGGAGATCGTGACTGACGGCGTCGACGGGGTGCTGGTGCCGCCGGAGAACGTCGCGGCGCTGTCCGAGGCGATGCTCCGCCTCGTCGAGGACCAGGCAGCACGGGCGCGGCTGGCGGCCGCCGGGCGGGGCAGTGTGGATCGCTTCTCGCCGGAGGCGAACTTCGCCCGCTGGTGCGCGGTGCTCGGCTGGTCGTAGTCGCCTCGGCCCAGCAGTCAGGACGGTTGCGCGGGCTACTTGAGCCGCATGGACCGTCGGGTGCGAATCTTGTGCCGCAAGCGGATCGACAACGCTCGCGCGAGGTCGTGCGTGGTGAAGGAGTCGGCGGCGCGCTGTGCCCGTTCCTGCGGGAGCAAGTCCCGTACCTGTTCGCGGATCGAACGGCCGTGCAGCTGCGCCAGGGCGCGCTGAGCCTTGTCCCGCTCCGCCTGAGTTTCCCGCTGCGCAGCAGCAAGTTTCGCGCGCACTGCGGCCCGGTCATCGGTCACCTTCTTGAGCTGCTGGCGGGCGCGCCGCACCTCGCCGAGGACGGCCGCATCGGAGTGTGCGGCCCCCTCGACGGCACCGACTAGCGCGTGCACCGCGATGTCCACGACCGCATCCGTGTCGACGGAGCCGGCCGCGTGGGGACCCGAGGGCGGGCGGTACAGGCGGCCGATGTCACCCACCACGCGCACGCCGGTCGCCAGAATCCGGTCCGCGTACTCCTTTCCGTCGCGCAACGCGAGTTCGGCGGCCCAGTCGGGCATCTGCACCCGGGGCTCACCGTCGCCCGGCACGCGCTCCCGAAGCAGTCGCTGCACCGCGCCCGACCGAATGATGTTGAGATACAGGCGCCATGTTGCCTTGTCGCCCTTCTTGATGGCGACATTCGCGCGGCGGATGATGTCGGCCTCGACCTGCGACATCGAACGATTCGTCTGGTCGCCGGTGCCCCGACCTTGCAACATCCGGCGTGGCAGGCCGAGCAGATTCTCGAAGGTGTCGGTCAGCAACTCCCGCTGCGACTTGTCGACGACGACGACCGTCACGTGATCCGCGCCGGCGGCGGCCACCCACCGTTCGACGAGGGCGGCCATGTCCAGATAGCGCAGCATCACCGCCGGCAGCGAAGGATCGGACTTCCGGTACAGGCGCCGGAGCCATTCGTCGAAGGGGACGGTCTCCCCCTCCTTCAACAGCTCGACCCACCTGGCCGGCAGGATTGCGAGCGGCGGTCGCAGGGTGATTGCCACATGGACCCGCTCGGACCCCAGTTCCTGGATGAAGGTGCGGGCCATCTCGTCCGTCGCCGTCGATGCCGTTTCGTGACTGATCAGCACCCGGCGGGTCGGCTCGGCGTCGATCTCCGCGACGAACGAGCGCCATTCGTCCAGCGATGGGGTGTCCATGGCGGACGGTGACGCCCCGGAGTCCGTGGGGATGACCGGCGCCTCGGGCCGCTTCATCAGCGCATAGATCTGCCGCCGATGGTTGACCGACTTCCCGGGATACAGCACGCCATGGTGCAGCAATTGGGGGCGCGCCTGGGCAGCTGCCCGCTGCAAGCTGGTGGTTCCGGTCTTCGGCGGCCCGATGTACAGCAGTCGTGTCCCGGGCGGCAGGAGCAGCGTGTCGCCGGTGTCAGTCTCGGGCATGGCATCTGAGCATAGCCGTCCGCTCCGAATCGCCCAGTGAGGGTGGGCGCGCCGCCTTGTCGCTTCGTTTCAGGGCACCGGCGACACGCGGGCGTGCCCGTTGCATCGTGTCATTGCCGGTCCTGCCAGCCCCTAGGATGGCACCACGATGGAGCAGATCAGGCGTCGTTCGCCCAGTCCAGGGGCGTGTCGTAGTCGACGACGCGGTGCTGCCGTACCAGCAGACCGGGGAATCAGGTGACGGCGACAAGCACGGCGGTACCGCGTTCGCAGGCGCCGTCCGGGGGCATCGGGTTCCGGCCCGACATCCAGGGCCTACGCGCGATCGCAGTGCTTCTGGTGGTGCTGTACCACATCTGGCCCCAATCGTTGACCGGTGGATACGTCGGTGTCGATGTCTTCTTCGTCATCTCCGGCTTCCTGATGACCGCCCTGCTGCTGCGTCGCCCGCCGCAGTCCCGCAAGGACTTCGCCGGATTCTGGGCACGCCGCATTCGCCGGCTGCTGCCGGCCGCGCTGCTGGTCATCCTGGTGACAGCCGTGGCTACCTGGCTGCTGGCCCCGTCTCCGCTGTGGACAACCACCGCCCGGCAGGTTCTCGCTACCACCTTCTATGTGCAGAACTGGGTGCTGGCCGCCAACAGCGTGGACTACCTGGCCGCCGACGACGCTCCGAGCCCCTTGCTGCACTACTGGTCGCTGTCGGTGGAGGAGCAGTTCTACCTCCTGTGGCCGATCGTCATCGCGCTCGCCATCTTCTGGGCGCGCCGTCGGCGGCGCGGAGTCCGAACCCCGGTGCTGACTGTGGTGGCCCTCATCCTGGTTGCATCGCTGGCGATCTCCTGGTGGTACACCTCGGCCGTGCCGGCTGCTGCCTACTTCATCACTCCGACTCGCATGTGGGAGTTGGCCCTCGGCGGATTGATCGCCGCGCTACCCGCGACGTTGGTGACCAGGGTCCCACGGTCCGTGCGATCGGCGGTGGCTTGGCTCGGCATAGCCGCGATCATCGCCACCGGCGTCCTCTACACCGACGCCACCCCGTTTCCCGGCCTGACGGCGCTGCTACCGACAGTCGGCACTGCAGTTGTCCTGTGGGCCCAACCAGCCGGAGCAGGCTCACCTGCGGGGATCCTCGGGCTTCGGCCCGTTCAGTACATCGGGGACATCTCCTATTCGCTGTACCTATGGCACTGGCCGCTGGTGGCGCTGCTTCCGTACGTCAGTGGATCAATCGGCATCCTCGATCAGTGCGCCATTCTGGCCGGATCGGTGGTTCTGGCTGGCGTGTCGAAGGTGCTGGTAGAGGATCCGTTGCGTCGCCCTCGTGGCGCCCGACCGACGTTGAACGCCTACCGGTTCGGTGCCGTGGGTATGGTCTGCCTCGGAGTGGTCGGCGCGCTGTGGCTGCAGGTGGCCACAGCGCGGGTGCAAGCCGCCGCACAGGCTGCCGAGGTGGCTGTCGCACAGGGCGGCTCGTGCTTCGGCGCCGCCTCGATGAATCGCGGATTCGCAGCCTGCCCGCAGGATCCCGCCGTGGCGCCGGTTCCTGCGCCTGAGGCGGCCAAGCTGGACAAGGCGGTGGCCTACCCCGACCACTGCTGGTCCTTCGCGCCCTTCGACAAACATCCGACCTGCACCTACGGGACCGGCCCGGTCAAGGTCGCGCTGCTGGGGAATTCACATGCAGGGCATTGGCTCCCGGCATTGATCGAGCTTGCGCAAGCTCGACACTGGACGATTACCACCTACCTCATCTCGCAATGCGCACCCAGCGATACCCGCCAGCAGTTCGACACCGCGGCCAAGAGCGAGAACTGCTACCAATACGGGCAGTGGGCCTTGCGACAGATTTCCAAGGGCGACTACGACCTGATCGTCACGTCGAACCGACTGTCGGTGCCGAGTCTGCATCAATCGTGGGCGCAGAGCGATAAGTCCGCGCGAGTCGGCTTCCGCCAGTATCTGAGGAAGCTGGCGTCCGCCGCCCCGGTCGTCGTGCTGCACGACCTTCCGTATCCGGGCCGCCGCGTGAAGAACATTCCAGACTGCTTGGCACAGAACACCGGTGCCGTTGCCACCTGCAACGGCACCCCGCAGAGCTGGAGCTGGTACTACCCGTTCGCTGCGGCGGCCAAGGGGTTGCGGGGTGTCTCGGTCATCGACCTGACCCGGTACTTCTGTACCGCCACGACCTGCCCGGCCGTGATCGGGGGCGTCACCGTGTACTTCGACGGTTCGCACATGACTGCCACTTACGCCAAGACGCTGGCCCCCTACCTCGGCAAGGCCCTGGATCGGGTCGGCCAGGGATAGCGGCCTTCCGAGCCTAGTGCCGGTCCGCTCGCTCGCCGGGGCCGGCGGGGTGCCTGTCGTGCAGCGCGGCGGACCGCTCGGTGATCACCTGCCGCGCCGCCGTCAGGAACCGCTGCATGCTGCTGCCCGGGCTGGTATCGCCGAAGTAGTGGTGCACGATCGCCCGATATCGCCCGGTATCGGCCCGTTCCCGCGCGATGACCTGCAGGATCTGCCCCGCTCGATCGGCCGGCAGCGGGTCCAGTCGCGCCGCGAGGCCGTTCCGGTCGACGGCGGCCAGCGGGGCGACCGGCCGGGTCAGCACCAGGGGCTTGCCGGTGGCCATCCAGTCGTATGCCACCGCGGAAATGTCGGAGATGCAGACGTCACCGGAGCGCAGGTGCCAGCCGAAGGGCGTGTCGATATCCACCAGATGGCGCGCGGCCGGGTCGGCCCGGTTGGCGGCCTCGATGGTGGCGACCAGCGAGCGATGACCGGCCTGGAAGCGATGGTCGGAAATCCCGGTACGCGGGTGCGGGCGGTAGACGATCCGGTAGCCGGGATCGCCGGTCAACGCGCGAACCAGCGCCGGGCCATGCGAGAGCAGCGAGGAGTAGCCCATGCTCGGCCGGTCGCCCTCCCAGGTCGGCGCGTAGATCACCGTGGTGCGCCCGTCGTCGGGAAGGCGAGGGCCGGAGTAGGTGCAGTCCACCTGGGGCCGGCCGATCTCGATGGCCCGGGCGTCGACGTCGTAGTCGATCAGCAGCCGGCTCAGGCGCTGCTTCGCGGCCGGGCCGGCGACGAAGGTGTAGTCGTAGGCTTTGAGCTGGTTGGAGGCCATGTAGTCCTTGTCGGACTCGCCGTGGGATAAGAAGATGTGGGCAGGCTCCCGGAACCGCAGCATCGGAAAATTCCGGTTGTTCTGATTGACGTAGAACACGGCCCGCACCTGTTGCCGGCGCAGCCAGAGTTCGACCTCGGCGATGTCCGCGGCGTAGTACACCGGGAGCGGGAAGTGCTCCAAGAGGTGACGGGTCATGCGGATGTCGCGCGCGATCACCACCAGCGGCTCGTATTCCGCCAGGCGCAGCAGCGGCTCGCGCCACTGCTCGATCTGGTAGGTGTTGACCAGAAAGTCCGCGAAGTACAGCGCCGCAGTGAAGTGCCCCTCGGGAAGAGGCCCGCGGCGACGCAGCAGCGAGCGCATCGTCCCCCGGTCCCAGCGGCGGAGCACGGCCTCGGTGGACAGGCGCATCAGGATGCGCGCGTCGGACGTCACCGACACCTGTCCTCCTCACCGCCCAACCCGACCAAGCGCCCCGGGCGGAACGCCGAGTACGCGCCGGACAGGGCCTCACCAGCCCGCCGCGCCACTCGGCACGGACGCACCACAAGGTACTACCAGGCCGAGTCGGCTCGATCCGGGGAAACCCATGGGCGACACATGGGAGTCCGAGGCGACCCGAGCCCGGTGCCGGGAACCGGCCTGACCTGGGCAAGCGGCCGTGCGGTGTACCGTTTGAGCGACCGGCTGCGCGCCAGGGCGGCGCGGTCCATCGCGGTGACGCGGGTACCGCCTGAGCTCGGACGTAGACGGAGAAGAACCTGCCCATGAAGATCGACCCGGTGGCCGTGGTCCGCGCCGCATTTCGGCCCAGGGTGGCGGCCCGCTGGCTGCTCCAGCAGCGCGCGGTGCGCCGCCGAGGCGAGCAGCTGCTGGACCACGCTCAGCGCCTGCTGAAGCTGCCGGTCCGGCTCACCGTCGTGGTGCCGGTGTACAACGTCGAGGAATACCTGGCCGACTGTCTGAGCAGCATCTTCCGGTCCAGCTATCCGTTCCTGCGGGTGATCGCGGTGGACGACGGTTCCACGGACGGCTCGGCGGAGATTCTGCGGGACTTCCAACGCCGCTACCGGCACCGGATGCAGATCATCACCCAGCCGAATGCCGGCCTGGGCGCGGCCCGCAACGCGGCGCTGCCGCACGTGAAATCGACCTACCTGGCCTTCGCCGATTCCGACGACGTGGTGCCCCGCTGGGGGTATCGCCGCATGATCGACACCCTCGATCAGACCCGCTCGGACTTCGTGGTGGGCGCCCTGAACCGGTTGCACGGCAAGGCGTTGACCGTGCCCAAGTGGGTCCGGGAGCTGCACGGCACCGATCGGCTGTCCACCACCATCGCCGAATTTCCGGACATGGTCTACGACTGCTTCGCGCACAACAAGGTCTACCGGCTGGACTTCTTCCGGCGCAGCGGGCTGCACTTCACCGAGGGCGTGCGCTACGAGGACCAGATCCCCAGCGTCCAGGCCTACCTCGCGGCCCGCACCTTCGACGTGCTGTCCGACTTCACCTACTTCTGGCGGATCCGGGAGTCCGGCACCTCGATCACCCAGTCGGTGGGCGAGCTGGACAACCTGCGCGACCGGCTGCAGGTGCAGCGGCAGGTGAAGGCCATCCTGACCGACGGCGGGCACGACGAGCTGCGCCGGATCTGGCTGAGCCGGCGGGTGCTGGGCAACGACATCACCCTCTACACCCGGGACGTCGATCTCGTTGACGACGAGTTCTACCGACTGCTGCGGGAATGGATCACCACCCTGATCGGCGAGGACGACTGGACCCGGCTGGACGCCGCGAACCCGCCCAAGCGGGTGCTGGGCTGGCTGGTGGCGCACGGAACTCGGCGCCAGGTCGAGGATTTCGTGACGTTCGAACGGCAGAATCCCGGCGGATATCCCACGCAGTTCGTCGACGGCGCGGTTGTCGCCGAGCTGCCCTACCGGGGTGATCCCGCCGTGGGAGTGCCGGACGAGTTGTATCGGGTGGGCCCGGGGCAGCTGACCCTGCAGTCCAGCCTGCGGATGATGACCTGGCTGGACGAGCGGCGGCTGCAGATCCAGGCCTGGGCGTACATCAACCTGCTCGATCTGCGCCAGGTGCACGCCATCACCACCGTGCTAGTGAGCAACGTCGCCACCGGCGAGGTCCGCGAGTACCCCACCACACCGCGCACCGACCTGGCCGTCACCGACCGCACGAAAAACAGCCACCTGCCCTACGATCTGGGCGGCTTCCAGACCACCATCGACACCGCCGACCTGCGCCGACCCGACGACGGCGGCCGCGGGGATATCGTCCAGGCGGGTCAGCTGCCGGCATCCTGGCGGGTGACGGTGCGGGTCGAGGCGGGCGGCATCATCCGGCAGGGCCGGCTGGCCCCGGCCCAGACCTACGGCGCCGTGCGCAGCCCGTCGTCCAGTGCGGGTGTGGACGGCGTGGTCGTCACCCCCGTGTGGGACAACGGCGTGCTGCACCTGACGATCAACCCCAAGCCCCTCACGGCCACCGACGTCACGCTGGACGGCCGGGTGCTCCGGTTGCGCGGCACCGTGCCGCCGGGGGTCGGACGCACCGCGAGCACCGTCACTGCGACCTGCGAATACCGCGGTGCCCAGTACCGGGCGCAGGGCCCGCTGACCGTCGAGGACGACGGCGCGTTTGCCGCCGAACTGGCCGTCCCGGAACTGCCCAACCCGCCACGATTCGTGGACTGGCGGATTCGGGCCGTCCTGGACGGCAGCGAGGTGTATGTCCACTGGCAGACCCCCAGCAATCGCACCCACCCCGATCCGACCAGTGGCCTGGCGGTCCGGCGCACGCTGCGGGGCAACGTCGCGCTGGAGGAGCGGGCCCGGTTCATCGAGATCGGTGACGTCGCCGTTACCGATGACGAGATCGTCGTGACCGGGCAGTACATCGGGGTGCAGCTCACCGGCCTGACGCTCAAGGGCAAGCGGGTCGAGCTGGCCGCCGACCGATTCATCGTCACCGGCCAGGAGTTTCAGGCCAGCTTCGCGCGGCGCCGCTCCGAATGGTCCACCCTGCCGCTGCCGTTGCCCTGCGGGGTGTACCTGGTGCAGGCGGCCTATCGCACCCCCACCCAGGACCCCGACGCCCGCGACCGGCGCCGCACGCTGCGGGCCGACCGCGCCCTGGTGGACCGGATCCCCTTCGAGGACGCCGAGCACGACGTCCGGGTCGGCCTGGATCCCCGCTCGAAGCTGTGGGTGGAACTCAAGCCGCAGCTGCCACAGGGCACCGAGAGCCCGTACCACCAGGGCCGCCTGCAACGCGACGTATACGCGCCGGCGCGCCGGGGGGCCCGGGACCGCGCCGTGCTGTTCGAGGCGTTCAAGGGCCAGTACGCCGCCTGCAACCCGCTGGCGATCTGCCGCGAACTGCAGCACCGGGGCACCGACCTGCGGCTGTACTGGAGCGTGACGGACCTGTCGGTGCCGGTCCCGGAGGGTACCGAGCCGCTGGTGCGGCTCAGCGAGCAGTGGTACCGCGCGCTGGGCAGCTCGAAATACCTGGTGAACAACAACAACTGGCCGAAGCTGTTCAGCAAGGCGGACGAGCAGATCTACCTGCAGACCTGGCACGGCACGCCGCTGAAGCGGATCGGCCACGACATCCACCGCATCCTGTTCAGCTACCGCAACTACCTGGACACCATGGACCGGGAGGCGGCGAGGTGGGACTACCTCATCTCGCCCAACGCGTTCAGCACCGAGATCTTCCCGCGGGCGTTCGCCTACCCGGGGCCGATGCTGCAGACCGGATACCCCCGCAACGACGTGCTGGTGGCGGCGCCGCCGGAGCCCGCCGCCCGGGTGCGCGCCCGCTACGGCATCGACCCGAACCGCAAGATCCTGCTGTACGCGCCCACCTGGCGGGACGATCAGTACGACGGCCGGCCCGGCCTGTACAACATGGTCGTCTACCTGAACCTCAAACGGGTCGCCGAGGCGCTGGGCGAGGACTACGTCGTGCTGGTGCGCGGTCACTCGAACACGTTGGCGCACGGCAAGACCGTCGGTACCGACAGCGTCGTCGACGCCACCCGCTATCCGGACATCAACGACCTGTACCTGGCGGCGGACCTGCTGGTGACGGACTACTCGTCGGTGATGTTCGACTATGCGGTGACGGGCAAGCCGATGCTGTTTCTCACCCCGGACTTCGACGACTACCGAGATCGAGTGCGTGGCTTCTACTTCGACTTCGAACAGTTGGCTCCCGGGCCGCTGATGCGCACCACCGACGAGGTGATCGATGCCGTCCGCGACCTTCCCTCGGTGGTCGGGGCGTATCGGGATCGGTACCGTGCCTTCTCCGAGCGGTTCGTCTCGCTGGAGGATGGCGGCGCGGCCGCGCGCGTGGTGGCCGAGGTGTTCGGATCGAGAGGAGACGCGGGATGATCCTGGGGCGGGACCGCCAGCAGAACAAGTCGCCCGAGGTGCTGCCGCGAGTCGCCGGCGGTGACGGATTCGAGCAGCTGCACCAGGACCTGGCCGCCATCGCCGCGATGCTGTCCGGCGAAAAGGGCGAGGCCGTGGTGCAATTGCTGCAGGACGTGCGCTGGGAGTTGCAGCAGCAGCGCAAGAACGAGGAGCTGTACCGGCACTTCATTACTCGAACCGTGCTGCGCGAGGTCGAGTCGTTCACCGAGAGTTGCCAGCTGGGCTTCCGGGAGACGGTGCAGCGGCTGGTCGACACCGAGACGAGCTTCACCCGGTTCGGTGACGGGGAATTCCGCATGATGCTGCGCCCCGACTACCGGCTCAAGTTCCAGGCCAACTCGTCGGAGTTGCGGGCGGCGCTGCGGCACACCCTGTCGCTGACCGACCGCAGCGATCTGCTGATCGGGTTTCCGCGGCTGTACCGGGACTTTCACTGGTCGGGTGTCTGGTTGGACATCTGGCTGTCGCTGGAACCGTTACTGGCCCGCGACTATCGCTATGGGAACAGCCATGTGTCGCGGCCGATCTTCTTCCAGATGCTCGGCGAGGAGGGGGTCGACCTGTGGCGCCGGGTGTGGCAGGGCCGCGAGCTGTGCGTCGTGACCGGCAAGGGATCGCGGTTCGACCTGATCCCCGAGCTGTACAGCGGGGTGCGGTCGACCAGATATGTGCTGTCCACCCCGACCAACGCCTTCGATGACCTGGACCGGGTGGTGGACGCGGCCGGAGACCCGGTGGCCGGCGAGATCGTGCTGGTCTCGCTCGGCCCGGCCGGCACGGCCCTCACGGCGATGCTCGCCGAGCGGGGACACCGCACCCTGGACATCGGGCACATCAGCGACAGCTACCGCAATGTCTTCCAGGGCGGCGGGTGGCCGGAACATCTCTCGGTCACCAAGAAGACCTAGGCCCGGCCCAGACGCCGGTTGCCGTTGTTCCGCCCCGCGGGCCCCGTCGCCGTCATCGTTCGTTAACACAGCGTTCGTCAATACAGGTTTCGTCACAACAGCTCCGTCACAACAGCTCCGTCAACACAGGTTCGTCACAACAGCGAGGTCAGAAAATGGTCGCGGTCGATCGGCGCATCATCGTGCTGTCCAGCAAGCGCAGCACCCATCACGCCTTCCTGGAAGGGCTGCTGCAGGGCAAGAGGTACACCTACGACAACAACGTCACCGTCACTAAGACCGGCGCGTTGGACATCAACCGGACCACCAGCAGCGACGAACCCGCCGATGCTCCGCTGGTCTACGTCGCCTCGTTCGAGCGGCGCTACCGGCTGCCCGACCTGTACCGGACCGACGCCTACCGGGAACTGCTGGACCGGCACACCTCCCCCGAGGATCCGCAGCGGGTGATCTACCTGCGGGACCCGCTGAACACCATCGCCAGCACCTACAGCGCGCACCTGAAGACCGACTACTTCGCCAACTTCAGTTATGTGACGGTCAACGTCGCGCAGTGGGTGGATCTGGCGCGATACGTCCTGGACGGTGGCGGCGGCGAGACATTTGTCTACGCCAACCGGTTCCTGGCCGACGACGCGTACCGGACCGGCTGCCTGGAGGCGCTGGGATTCGGCGACTACCGGCTCAGTGAGAAGCTGAGCCGGTTCGGTGGCGGCGGGAACACCTACCTGCAGGACAAGAAGGCGGCGATCACCCCCGACGCCCTGGAGTCCCGGTACCTGACCTACGCCACCGACGAGAAATACCTGGCGCTCATCCGGGAGAACCGGGCGCTGTTCTTGGCGTTCTGCGCTCACGTCGGCGACGAGCGGATGACCGAGGCGGTCGGGTCGCTGTAACAGTGACGGTCCGGTCTTTGTCGATAACAGGTGATGGTCCGGTCGTTGTAACAGTGACGGTCCGGTCCTGGTAACAGCGCGGCCGGTCAGCCGCGCATGCCGGCCAGGATCGCTTCGGCGTACTCGGGCCGGCAGACCACCAGATCCGGCAGGTACACCTCGGCCTGGTTGTAGACCAGCGGCGATCCGTCGATCCGGCTGGTGTGCGCGCCCGCCGCCCTGGCCACGCACACCGGTGCCGCCGAGTCCCATTGGTACTGGCCGCCGGCGTGTACGTACGCGTCGACCTGGCCACGCACCACCGCCGAGATCTTCACTCCCGCCGATCCCATCGGCACCAGCTCGGTGGCGATACCGTCCGCCGCCAGCCGATCGGTCAGTTCGGCGATCAGCGCCGGGGGCCGGGAGCGGCTGACAGCGATCCGCAGCTGTCCCTCCGCCCGCTCGGCCAGGCCTGCCCCGTCGGCGCTGCAGAGCACCAGCTGCTCGTCCGGAATGCCGACCGCACCCACCGTGAGGTCGCCGCCGGTCGGGGTGCGACGTTCCCACAGCGCGATGTGCACCGCCCAGTCGGACCGGCCCTCGGCGAACTCCCGGGTGCCATCCAGCGGGTCGATGATCCACACCCGGTCCCGCCCGATGCGGGTTGGGTCGTCCGCGGCCTCCTCGCTGAGCACCGCGTCGTCGGGGCGGTCGGCGACGAGCCGGGCGGCGATCTCCGCCTGCGCGTTCCGGTCGCCGAGGGCCTTGAGCTCGGAATGGGACAGGTCGCGCTGCTCTCGCCGAGTCTGCAACAGCACCGCCCCGGCGGCCTCGGCCAGATCGACGGCGAGCTGCTCGTCCGGTGTCATCTATTGCTCCCAAACGCACGGATTGGACGGGTGGTGGGGTGGGCACCCCGCGTGTGACCTTACGGGTCGGCGCCCGGCCGGGCGGTAGGGTGATGACGGCCGGTCATCGGCCGACACCACGAATCCGAGCGGAAGCGATGCAGGAGTACACCAACTATCGGCTGAGCCAGCTGGACGAGCTGGAGTCCGAATCGATCCACATCTTCCGGGAGGTGGCAGCCGAGTTCGAGCACCCGGTGCTGCTGTTCTCCGGCGGCAAGGACTCCATCACCATGCTGCGGCTGGCCGAAAAGGCCTTCTACCCGGCGCGGGTGCCGTTCCCGGTCATGCAGGTCGATACCGGGTTCGACTTCCCCGAGGTGCTCGCCTGCCGGGACCGCTGGGTGGACCGGCTGGGCGTGCGGATGATCGTCGCCTCGGTGGACGCGGCGATCGCCGATGGCATCGTCACCGACGACGGCAAGACCAGCCGCAACCGGCTGCAGATCGGCACGTTGCTGAACGCCATCGAGCAGAACGGCTTCACCGCGGCGTTCGGCGGCGGCCGTCGGGACGAGGAGAAGGCCCGCGCCAAGGAGCGCATCTACTCGCACCGCGACGAGTTCGGCCAGTGGGATCCGAAGAACCAGCGCCCCGAGCTGTGGAACCTGTACAACGGCCGGCTGCACGCCGGTGAGCACATGCGGGTGTTCCCGCTGTCCAACTGGACCGAGTTGGACGTGTGGCACTACATCGGCCGCGAGCAAATCGAGGTGCCGAGCATCTACTACGCGCACGAGCGGGAGGTCGTCGATCGCGACGGTCTGTTGCTGTCCGTCACCGAGAGGACGCCACCGCGGGACGGCGAGGCGGCGTTCAAGGAGACGGTGCGGTTCCGCACCGTCGGCGACATGACGCTGACCGGCTGCATTCGGTCCCAGGCGGCCACCATCGAGGACATCATCGCCGAGGTGGCCACCGCCACCGTGACCGAGCGCGGCGCCACCCGGGGTGACGACCGGTTCAGCGAGGCGGCCATGGAGGATCGCAAGCGAGAGGGCTACTTCTAAACCATGGATCTGCTGCGTTTCGCCACCGCCGGCTCGGTCGACGACGGCAAGTCCACCCTGATCGGGCGGCTGCTGTTGGACTCCAAGGCGATCTTCTCCGACCAGTTGGAGGCCGTCGAGTCCACCAGCCGCTCCCGCGGCTACGACTACACCGACCTGGCCCTGCTGACCGACGGGCTGCGCTCCGAGCGGGAGCAGGGCATCACCATCGATGTCGCCTACCGCTACTTCGCCACGCCCAAGCGAAAGTTCATCATCGCCGATACCCCCGGGCACATCCAGTACACCCGCAACATGGTCACCGGGGCGTCCACCGCGCACCTGGGCTTGGTGCTGGTCGATGCGCGCAACGGCCTGACCGAGCAGTCCCGCCGGCACGCGGTGCTGCTGTCCCTGCTGCGGGTACCGCACCTGGTGCTGGCCGTGAACAAGATGGACCTGGTCGACTACTCCGAAGAGGTCTACAACCAGATCGCCGCCGAGTTCTCCTCGTTCGCCACCAAGCTGTCCATCCCGGATCTGCTGGTGATCCCGCTCTCGGCGCTGCAGGGCGACAACGTCGTGACCCGCTCGGCGAACATGCCGTGGTACGAGGGCCCGTCGCTGATGCACCACCTGGAGCACGTGCACGTCGGATCCGACCGCGACCTGATCGACGCCCGGTTGCCGGTGCAGTACGTGATCCGGCCCAAGTCCGACGATCACCACGACTACCGGGGCTATGCGGGCCAGGTGGCCGGCGGGGTGCTCAAGCCCGGCGACGAGGTGATGGTGCTGCCCAGCGGGCTGACCAGCACGATCGCGGCGATCGACGTCTTCGACCAGCAGGTGGATCAGGCCTACCCGCCGATGTCGGTGACGGTGCGGCTGGAGGACGACCTGGACGTCTCCCGGGGCGACATGATCTGCCGGGTCCGGAACGCGCCGAGCCCCACCCAGGACATCGACGCGATGGTGTGCTGGATGACGGCCGAGCCGCTGCGCGAGCGCCGCAAGCTGGCCATCAAGCACACCACCCGGTCGGCGCGCGCGCTGATCAAGAACATCGACTACCGGCTGGACATCAACACCCTGCATCGGGACCTGAGCAGCTCCGAACTGGGGCTCAACGAGATCGGACGCGTCCACCTGCGGACCACGTCACCGCTGCTTGCCGATTCGTACTCGAAGAACCGGACCACCGGCTCGTTCATCCTGATCGACGAGGCCACCGGCAACACCGTCGGCGCGGGCATGATCAGCTGAGCGTGGTTCTGGCGATCCGGCGTCAAGAATCGCCCCTCGCGAGGATCTTGAATGCATTTCCGCAGGTGAGCTCGACCAAGATCCCGACGAGGTGCGATTTTTTCCGGGCTGGCTCCGCTCGGATCTCGCGGTCGGGTTTCGCGACGCCCGGGCCCGGCTAGGCCCGGCTCGCGGTCAGAACTCGTCGTCAGGGGCGGCGTGGGCCGCCGCCTCCGCCCGGTGCTTGAGCGTCCGGTCGCGCAGGATGCCCCAGGCGGCCGGGCCGAGGATCACCAGCACCGCGCCGATCACGCCGACCCACGCCGGCGGCACGGTCAACAGGGTCAGCGCCGTGAGCGTGAGCACCAGCACGATGCCGCGCCGGATGACGCCCTGCGGGACGCGCGCCGCGAGCTTGGCCCCCAGGTACACGCCGGGAGCCCCGCCCACCACCAACGGGATCAACACGTTCCAGTCGACGCCGGAGACGATCACGTGCCCGATCGCGGCGGCGATCACCAGCGGGATCGCCTGCACCAGGTCGGTGCCGACCATCCGGCGAGGGGTCAGCCGTGGGTAGATCAGCAGCAGCGCCACCATGATCAGCGAGCCCGACCCGACCGAGGTCAGCCCGACCAGCAGCCCGCCGGCGATCCCCACCAGCACCGTCGGCACCGGTTGGACGCGGATCTCCAGGTTGCCGCGGGTACTGGGTCGCACCAGGTTCAGGTACATGCGCAGCAGGTAGGTCAGCGCGGTCAGCAGCAGGGTCGCCCCGATCGCCAGCTTGAGCCACTCCTGCTGGTTGCCGGCCGGCACCACCAGCTTGAGCAGGAACGCGCCGCCCAGCGCGGCCGGCACCGACCCTACGATCAGCCAGACCGCCAACCGCAGGTTGGGCGATCCGCTGCGAGCGTGCACCGCGGCGCCCACGCTCTTGTTCAGCGCGGCCGCCACCAGGTCGTTGGCCACCGCCGCAGTGGGCGGGATGCCCAGGAAGATCAGCGCCGGGGTCATCAGCGCGCCGCCGCCCATCCCGGTCAGCCCGACCACGATGTTCACGCCGAAGCTGACCAACAGCACCCCGAGCGTCGCCGTGGTGAACAGGTCGCCCATCAGGCGATCAATCCGCGGTGACGGAGTTCCGCCAGCACCTCATCGACGGCGTCGGCCACCGTGCGTGCGGTGGTGTCGATGCGCAGGTCTGCGTCCGTCGGCTCCTCGTACGGTGACGAGATCCCGGTGAAGTCGGGGATCTCGCCGGCGCGGGCCCGCGCGTACAGGCCCTTGCGGTCCCGGCCCTCGCACTCGGCCAGCGGGGTCGCCACATGCACCAGCAGGAACTCGCCGCCGGCCGACTCGACCATCTCGCGCACCGCCGCGCGGGTCGCCGCGAACGGGGCGATGGGGCTGGCGATGGCCAGCCCGCCGTGCCGGCCGATCTCGGCGGCGACCCAGCCGATGCGCCGGATGTTGGTGTCCCTGTCCTGGCGGGAGAAGCCCAGCCCGGCCGACAGATGCCGGCGCACGACGTCACCGTCCAGCAGCGTGACCGTCCGTCCGCCGGACTCCAGCAGGGCGTTGCGCAGGCCGCGGGCGATGGTGGACTTGCCGCTCCCGGACAGCCCGGTCAGCAGCACCACTACGCCACGATGCGGGCCGGCCGGCCGGTCCATCCGCACCGCAGCGGCCACCTCGTCCGGCAACGGTCCGGTGTGATCGGGATCCAGCCGGTCCGAGCCGGCCGGGCGGTAGGCGCCCAGCACGCGATCTCGGAGTTCGGCGTCCAGGGTGACGTCTGCGCCGCGCGCCAACGGCACCGCCACCACCTCCGCGTGCGGGAGCAGTGTCGCAGCGGCCAGGCTCGCCCGGATCAGCCCGACCTGCGATACGCCCCGTGGTCGGCCGGCGCCGGCCAGCGCCAGCAGCAGCACCGGGTCTCCCGCGGCCCGCTCCGTCACCGCCTGAAGGTCTGCCGTGGTGAGCGGCTGCTCCACCGGGACGACCAGCCAGCGGCCGGGCCGGCCGCGGACCTCGGCTGGCCGGAGGTAGCGCGACTCGAACGGCCGGGGCTCGCGCGCGGCCAGCCCCCGGATCGGCCCACTAATGCCGATCCCACCCGCGGCGGGATGGGTCGCGTCGATGCGCACCTCGGCCGTCGGGGCGCCCTCGGGGTCGACCAGCTCGACCGTTCGGCCCGCACCGATGCCGCCGTCGGAGGCGCTCGGTGCGGTCACCGCGATGCCTTCGCCCGGCCGTCCGGCTCCCGTCCAGGGGGCCAGAGCGCCGCCGAGCAGCAGCTCCAGGTCGTCCTGCGCAGCATCGTCGAGGGCTATCTGGGTGACGGGGGGCACCGGTGCATTGTTTCACCCGGCGAGTGGGTATCCGTGATGTGGCGAGGTGCGGTCGGGCCGCTACACGGCGAGGTGTGGCCGAGCGGCGCGGCCGCCGCCCCCTAGGATCGAGGCACGTGAAGCTCGCCGGGTGCCGGCGGCAGGTCGGTCCGGGCGGGGACGGCGAAGGGAGCTTCCGGTCATGGCGCGCGGAACGTCCGACCCGCCCGTAGTGGCCAGAGTGGTCCGATCGGGGGCGCGCCGCGCGGCGCTGGCGATCCCGCCCATCCGCCGTCTGGTGGGCGACCGGGATCGGGCCAGGACCCAGCTACGGGCCGCGAAGGCGGAACTGTCGCAGCTGCGCGCAGCGAAGGCCGAGTTGACCCGACTGGGTCCGCTGGTGGCCTTCGACCGGGACGATCTGCAGTACGTGTTCGTGGTGACCTATGGGCGCTCCGGATCGACCCTGGTGCAGGGCCTGCTGAACGCCATCGACGGCTACCAGATCCGCGGCGAGAACTATGGCGCCACCATCCGGCTGTACCGGACGTGGGCTCGACTGGAGGAAGCGCGCGGCAACTTTCACACCGTGGCCCACACTCCGGAGCATCCGTGGTACGGCGTCGACGGCTTCGACCGGGAGTTGGCCCGGGCACGTACGCGGCAGCTGGTGCTGGCCTCGATCCTGCGTCCGGGGCCGGCCGTCCGGGTGACCGGGTTCAAGGAGATCCGTTGGTGGCCGTCGGATTTCGAGGCATACCTGAGGTGGATGCGGGCGACCTTCCCGGGCGCGCGGTTCATCATCAACACCCGGGATCCGGGCTCCGTTCTGGCCAGCGAGTGGTGGGCGGACAAGGAGCCTGCCAAGGCGCGCCGGCAGCTGGAAGACTACGAGCGCAAGCTGGACACGCTGGCCCGGATGTTCCCGGACGACACCTTCCGGCTGCACTATGACGACTATATGGCCGACCCGGGGGTGCTGGAGGGTCTGTACCGATGGTTGGGGGAGCCGTGGAATTCCGAGCGGGTGGGGGAGGTGATGGCCCGTAAACACTCCTACTAGCCCGACCGTCGACCGGATCGCTCGGCGGGCGAGGTCGGTGGGCGGACGTCTGGTGCGCCGGCTCGGCCTGCTGCCCGCCGGGGTGCCGGACGGCCGCGGGGAAGATCCGGCCCTCGCGACGGCCCGGCTGGATGCCGAGATCGTGGTGTACTACCCGGATACCGCCGACTCGCTCTACCAGTTGCAGCAGTGGTACCCCGCCCTGCGGGTGCTGCACCGGGTGCATCCGGCGCGGATCATCGTCCGCGATTCGCGGGTGGCCGACCTGGTGCGGCGGGACAGCGAACTGCCGGTGACGGTGGTGGTGAACATGCACACCCTGGAGGGATTGCTGCTCCGCAGCGATGCTCGGGTGGCGCTATACGTGAACCACAGCCCGCTGAACTTCCATCTGCTGCGGTTCGCCTCGCTGGCCCATGTGTCGCTGCTGCATGGTGACAGCGACAAGACGATCTCGGTGTCCAACCAGACCAAGGCGTACGACTTTGCGTTCGTGGCCGGGCGGGCGGCGGTCGACCGGGTGCGAGAGAACCTGCCGCTGTTCGACGAGTCGCGCTTGATGATCGTCGGTCGGCCGGGCCTGGATGCCGAGCGCCTGGAGCGGGCGGCGGCCAGGGGGAACGGTGGTGCTGTGCCTGTCGATGGTGCCGTGCCCGTCGGTGGTGCCGTGCCCGTCGGTGGTGCTGTGCCTGTCGGTGGTGCTGTGCCCGTCGGTGGTGCTGTGCCTGCCGATAGCGCTGTGCCCGTCGATGGTCGGTCCACCGTGCTGTACGCCCCCACCTGGGAAGGTGCGCAGGTCACGGCGTCGTACGGATCGGTGACCAGCCACGGGGAGACCGTGGTGCGAATCCTGCTGCAGGCCGGGTACCGGGTGATCTATCGGCCGCACCCGCTGACCGGCGTGCGACTGGCCGGCTTCGGGGACGCCGACCGCCGGATGCGCGAGATGATCGCCGCCGCGGCCACCCGGGACCCGGACGCCGGGCATCGGGTGGACTTGGACGTGCCGCTGTCCCACTCGTTGGACGACGCCGACCTGCTGGTCTGCGACGTGTCCGCGGTGGCTATTGAGTGGCTGCCCACCGAGCGGCCGCTGATCATCACGGTGCCGGTCGGGACGCAGGTGGCCGCCGCGGACACCGAGCTGGCCCGGGTGGCGCCCCGGTTGCCGGCGACCGAGCTGGCCGGGCTGGGCCCGCTGGTGCAGCGCGAACTCCGCGATGACCCGACCCGGGATCGTCGGCTGGCCCTGATCGAGTACTACTTGGGCAAGATCACCCCGGGCGCCGCGACGGGAGAGTTCCTGGCGGCAGTCGACGAGGTGATCGCCCGGCGGGACGCCGAATGGTCCCGGGTGGTGGCCAACGGCGGCCGCAAGCCCTGAGCTTGGGTGTGAGCCCGGTTGACGCCGCAATCGCCCACATGGCACCCATCCGGAACGCCCTACCGGGTAACGGAATCAGAATGGCGGCGGGTCGCTGTTCTGGGGTACGCAGTCGCGGGGCGGATCGTTCAGCAGTGGGTGGCCGGGCTCGGTGGGGTAGCGATGCCCGGTGGGGCTGATCCAGATCAGTAGGCCGTCGCGCCCAGGCACGGCCCGCCACGCGGTGAATGTTTTGACCTGATGGTGGAAACGGCACAGAAGGTCCACATCACACGCACAGGTCGCGCCACCATCGCCGTAGGGCACTCGATGGTCGGCGTCACAGCGACGGGCGGCGGCGCGGCAGCCGGGCCAGGTGCAGACGCGATCCCGGGCGGTGACGTAGTCGATGATGGCATCGGTTGGTCGATACACCGAGCGGCCGGCATCCAGCACGGTGCCGCAGGATCGGGAGCGCACCGAGTCGGTGGCGTGGATGCCGCGCGGCGGCACACCCGAGGCGGATGGACCCGCGGCGGCGCCGGTATCCGGGGGACGGTCGGTCTCGGCGGTGCGGCCGGGGGATCCCGCTGTCTCGCTGCGCGTTGCCGGCGCGGCGGCTGCCGGCCCGTCGCCACCGGTAGGAAGGGGCCGCAGGATCAGGGCGCGGATGGTGTCGGCGGAAGCGGCCAGGGCCCGGGCGGTGTCGGCAGTGATGGTGCCGTATCCAGCGAGTTCGCCGGGTTCGTTGTCCAGTCCGGCCAGGGTAGTAACGTCGATGTACACGTTCAGGGCAGTGCTGCGTCGTCGGCCCACGACGGAGCCCAGCGGGCCGGCCGTGCGGCGGCTCGCCGGGTGGGTGTGAGCGTCGGGGCAGCGGCAGGGCTCAACCCCGCTGGCACGGCCGACGCGGGTTCGGTTGTCCTCGGCGCGATCGCCGACGGTGCCGGTATTCGCCCCGGCGGTGTGGTCTGGCGCATCGGCGGGGGGCCGGGCGATGGTCAGATCCGCGTGCCCGGTTGTGGCCAAGGTGTGGAATAGGTCGCAGAAGATGTCGGCGCGCAGTTGGGAGGCGCCGCGGCCGTCGGCGAGGCCGGCCGCGCCGAGCGCAGTGGCTTGCTCGTCCAATACGCCATACGCCAATTGCGCGTCGGTGCAACTCAGTTGGGCGTGAAACTCCGCCATATCGTCGCGGGCCCTGTCCAGCCATATTCCCCGGCCGCTACGCGCCTGCTCTGCCCGCAGGGCCGCCGCTTCGGGGTCGGCAGCGATCACCGCTCGATCCACCTGGTCCCGCAGTGCGGTCGGCGTCCGAGTCGCCGCACCGGACAACACCCGCTGCTCGACCCGGGCGCGTTGCTGCTTGTCCAGCACGCCGGTCGCATCGGTGATGATCGCGGCTCGGTATCCGTCCAGATCACCGGCGCGCTGCGCGCCGTGCGTCGCGGGCAGCGAGTCGATCAACGCGAGGGCGCTTTCGGTACGGATCCGGGCGGTAATCGGGGCCAGGTGCAGTGCGCAGCCAACCTGGGCGGAGGCGAGCCGGGCGGCGGTGTCGGCCAGTGGCCCGATCCATCCGGGGTGGTTCAGCAGCGGCGCCAGATCCGGCTCGCCCTCATCGCCCAGCGGCAAGTCGGGGGGTAGATCATCCGGGGGACGGAGCGCGCCGGGGATGCGGCGGCCAGGGTGCTGACAGGCGGCCACTAGATCGTCCAGGGGGACAGCCACCCCGGGCCGAGCCAGCGCGGCGATCCATTGGCGTTGTAGGGCTTGGAAGTGGTTGATCACACGTTGCGCGGTGACGATTCCGTCCACCAGCCCGGCCGGACCCAGTTCGGCTGGACCCCGCCCGGCCGGAGCATGGTTACCGGTGCCGTCTGGGGTCAGGACGTCGAGCAGGCCAGCGATGTCGCCGTCGACCGGGGCGGTGGTCGCGGCCGACAGCCGCTCGCGTAGCACCTGCGCGGACGCATCGAGGGCCCATGCCGGTTCGGGCGGCTCGAGGTCGGGGCAGGACCGGGAATCGTCGTCGTCCAGATCGCCGAGGGCGTCGGAGTAAGGGTCGTGGCGGTCGTGCAGTGGTACGTCACGGACCCACCGCCCGTCGAGGGGTCCGTCGAACGGCGCGGTAGTCGGTGTCACCGCCATTCTCGCACCTCCTCCACGTGAACAGATCGCGCGTACCATTAGTAGTCTACGCTAGAACGAACGTTCGTCAAGAGCCTTTCATCCGGCGCGGTAGTCGATGACACGGGGTGTCAGGGGGCGGCGCAGGGCGGGCAGAGACGGCACTGGGTGTCAGGAGGCAGCGCAGGTCAGCGCAGGTCACTAAGGGCGTGGCGCGGGGTCGACGGGCTCAGTGCGAGGGCAGCCGGGCCAGGTAGTCGGCCAGCGCCTCGTCCGCCGGCCGCGGGCGGAAGCCGGCGGAGGTGATCCGGTCCAAGGTCAGTGCGGAATGTGCTGGCCGTGGAGCAATGCCCTGCTTGCCGGCCAGGTAGTGCGCGGTGCTCACCGCACGCACCCGCTCCGGATCGTGCCCCAGCAGCCGAAACACCTCCCGGGCGATCTGGTACCAGCTGGTAATGGGCCCGGAATTGGTCAGGTTGTAGGTGCCATGCGGCGCGCCCGAAGCGACGAGATGGGCGATGCCGCGGGCCAGGTCGTCGGCGACGGTCAACCGCCCGAACTGGTCGTCCACCACCGCCGGATCGACGCCACGCGCCGCCAGACTCGCCATGGTGCGCACGAAGTTCGGTCCGTCACCGATCACCCAGCTGGTGCGGACCACGTAATGCCGGGCGGTCGTGGCCGCAGCCAGATCGCCGGCGGCCTTGCTCTGGCCGTACACCCCGAGCGGGCTCGGCGACTCGTCCTCGGGGTGCTCGGATCGGGTCCCGTCGAACACGTAGTCGGTGGACACGTGCACCAGCAGCAGCCGGTGCTCGGTGGCGATCCGCGCCAGCTCGGACACGGCGCGCGCGTTGATCCGCCAGGCCGCTCGCCGGCCCTGCTCGGTCTCGGCCTCGTTGACGGCGGTATAAGCGGCCGCGTTGACCACGGCATCGTAATCGCCCCACGGAACACGGTGCAGTGCAGCAGCATCGGCCATATCCAGTTGGGATCGGTCGCGGAAGTCGGCGGCGGATAGCGCTCCGCGCAGCGCCGAGCCGAGCTGCCCGCCCGCGCCGAGCACCAGGGTGCGCGGCGGTGACGCCGGTGCCACCGCCGCGAACAGCGGATGGCCGCGGTCCTTGGCGGAGATCTCCGCGCGATCCAGCGGAATCGGCCAGGTAATCGCGACGGTCGGATCCGCCAGATTCAGCAGCGGGTAGGCCGCGTCCGGTGACCAGTGCGCGTTCACCAAATAGGTGTAGGCCGTCGCGGGCTCCAGCGTCTGGTAGGCGTTGCCGACGCCGCGGGGCACGAATACCGCAGTCTCCGGACCGATTTCTGCGGTGACGACGGTGCCGAACCCAGGCCCGTGGCGCAGGTCCACCCAGGCGCCGAACACCCGGCCGGTGGCGACCGAGACGTACTTGTCCCATGGTTCGGCGTGGATCCCCCGGGTGGTGCCGATCGCGTCGTTGAACGACACGTTGTGCTGCACCGGCCCGAAGTCCGGCAGCCCCAGCGCCGTCATCTTCGCCCGCTGCCAGTTTTCCTTGAACCAACCGCGGGCGTCGCCGTGCACCGGCAGGTCCACCAGCAGCAGGCCGGGGATTTCGGTGCGGCGCACGGACAGCGGGGCCGGGGTGGGCGTTGTCACTGCGCCATCACTGTGCCGTCACCGGCCGAGGTGGGCATAGCGGGCCTCGGTGGCGTTCTTCTGCGGCGCCCACCACGATTCGTGACCGCGGTACCAGTCGATGGTCGCCGCCAGGCCGTCCGCGAAGTCCGAGAAGCGCGGCCGCCAGCCGAGTTCGGTGCGCAGCTTGCTGGAGTCGATCGCATAGCGCAGGTCGTGCCCAGGCCGGTCGGGCACCAGATCGAACCCATCCACCGGCAGGCCGAAGCCAGCCAGGATCAGCTCCACCACCTCCCGATTGGAGCGCTCCCCATCGGCCCCGATCAGGTAGGTCTCACCGATTCGGCCGCCGTCGATGATCGCCGTCACCGCCGCAGAATGATCGTCCACGTGGATCCAGTCCCGCACGTTCGCGCCGGTCCCGTACAGCTTGGGGCGCACCCCGCGCAACAGCCCGGTGATCTGCCGCGGGATGAACTTCTCCACGTGCTGGTACGGCCCGTAATTGTTGGAGCAGTTGGAGATCGTGGCCCGCAGTCCGAACGAGCGGACCCACGCCCGCACCAGCAGGTCGCTGCCGGCCTTGGTCGCCGAGTAGGGGCTGGACGGATCGTACGGGGTGGTTTCGGTGAAGCGGGCTGGATCGTCCAGTTCCAGGTCGCCATACACCTCGTCGGTGGAGACGTGGTGCAGGCGCACCTCGTGCCGGCGGGCGGCCTGCAGCAGCGTGAAGGTCCCCACCAGGTTGGTGTGCACGAACGGAGTGGGATCGGCCAGCGAGTTGTCGTTGTGCGATTCCGCGGCGAAGTGCACCAGCACGTCGTGCCCGGGCAACAGCTCGTCGACCAGTGCCGCGTCGGCGATGTCGCCCTGCACGAAACGCACCCGGTTCTCCGGCAGATCCCGCAGTGAGGCACGGTTTCCGGCGTAGGTCAGCTTGTCCAGCACCGTCACCGCATCGTCGCTGGTAGCCAGCACATGCCGCACGAAATTGCAGCCGATGAAGCCGGCGCCGCCGGTGATCAGCAGTCGTCTCATCGGGGCCCGCGCTCGGCCAGCAGGCTCAGCAGGTAGCTACCGTAGCCGGACTTGGTCAATCGCTCGGCCCGGATACGCAGCTCGTCGTCGGAGAGAAAACCCTTGCGCCACGCCACTTCCTCCGGTACACCGACGCGCAGGCCCTGCCGGCGTTCGATGGTGCGGACGAAGTCGGCGGCGTCGGAGAGGGAGTCAAAGGTGCCGGTATCCAGCCACGCGCTGCCGCGCGGCAGCACCTCCACCGATAGCCGACCGGCGCGCAGATAGGCCAGGTTCACGTCGGTGATCTCGTACTCGCCACGCGCCGACGGCCGCAACTCGGCGGCGATCTGCACCACCGAACTGTCGTAGAAGTACAGGCCTGGCACCGCATAGTTGCTCTTCGGGTGGTCGGGCTTCTCCTCGATCGAGCGGGCCAGGCCGTCCGGGCCGAACTCCACGACGCCGTACGCAGTGGGATCGGATACCCGATAGGCGAAGACAACTCCGCCGTCCGGCCGGGCATGCCGAGACAGCGTGGTTCCCAGACCGGGCCCGTAGAAGATGTTGTCGCCCAACACCAATGCGACCGGATCGGTGCCGACGAACTCCCGGCCGATGACGAACGCCTGCGCCAACCCGTTCGGCTCGGGCTGCTGGGCGAAGCTGATGTCGATCCCGAACTGCGTGCCGTCTCCCAGCAGCCGGTGGAACTGCTCGGCGTCCGCCGGTGTGGTGATCACCAGCACGTCCCGGATACCCGCCAGGATCAGCGTGGACAGCGGGTAGTAGATCATCGGCTTGTCGTAGACCGGCAGCAACTGTTTGGACACCCCGAGGGTGATCGGGTGCAGCCGGGTTCCCGACCCGCCCGCCAGCACGATCCCGCGCAACGAACCCTCCGATCGGCCGCCGTGGCTGACATCATCTCACGGGCGTGGCGCCGCTGGGCGGGCTCGGCGGCTTTGATCGCGGCTCAGTGCTGGTCAAGGTCGAGCGCATCATCTCACGGGCGTGGCGCCGCTGGGCGGGCTCGGCGGCTCTGATCGCGGCGTTGTGTTCCCTGCCACCGCGGCGTCGTGGATTGCTGCCCGTCACCGCCGGCATGTCGGACATGCGGCACGGCGGCATCCTCCCTCCGGCCGGTGCACCGCGGGCCGAGGTTTGGGGCGGTGACGGCCCGGGGAACGCGAAGGCTGTCGGGGTAGGACTCCGCTCCGATCATCGGCCCGACGCCAAGCGCGCGGCCGGGGGGAGAGGCGGGAGGATCCGAGTGAGTCTGTCGCAGGCGGCGCGCGCTGACGGCCGCGCCGATACCGGCCGTCGCACCGCCGCCACGACTCGTACTGCCGCCGACCGTCGAGAGGCGGCCCGCGTCCCGCACACCGCCAACGGATACCGGTCGGATGTGCAGGGCCTGCGGGCATTGGCCGTGCTGCTGGTGCTCGTCTATCACCTGTATCCGTGGCTGCTGCCCGGCGGCTACATCGGAGTCGACGTGTTCTTCGTCATCTCCGGATTCCTGATCACCGGCCACCTGGCCTCCCGGTACGCCCGCACCGGCCGGATTCGGGTGCTGGAGTTCTACGGTCGCCGCGCCCGGCGGCCGCTGCCGGCGGCGGTGCTGGTGCTGGTGGTCACCTGGGTGGGCAGCCGGCTACTGCTACCGGTGACGCAGATTTCCGCGGCAGCCTCCGAGATCCGGGCCGCCGCACTGTATGTGGAGAACTGGGTGCTGGCCGGCAACGCGGTCGACTACCTGCGCGCGCACCAGGCGCCCAGCCCGGTGCAGCACTACTGGTCGCTGTCCATCGAGGAGCAGTTCTACCTGCTCTGGCCGCTGCTGTTCCTGGGCGCGGCGCTGGCGGTGTGGCTGCTGGCCCGGCGCCGCGGATCGGCCCCGCGACGCGGACGGCGCACCGGGCTGGTGGTGGCGACCCTCGGCGCGGCCGGCATCGTCGCCGGGTCGCTGTGGTATTCGGTGCACGAGACGGCGGTGGACCGGGCCGCCGCCTACTTCGTCACCCCCACCCGGCTGTGGGAACTCGGGATCGGCGGCCTGCTCGCCCTGCTGTATCCGGTGATCTCTCGCCGGATCGGCCGATGCGGGCCGCTGGCCTGGCTGGGCCTGGGAATGGTGTGTTGGTCGGCCGTCGCGCTGTCCGGCGATTCGCCGTTCCCCGGGACGGTCGCCTTAGTGCCGACCCTCGGTGCCGCGCTGCTGATTGTGGCCGGTGCTCCGGGCGCCCGGTGGGGCACCGCCTCGCTGCTGGCTCGGCGGCCGGCCGTGTTCGTCGGGGACATCTCCTATTCGCTGTACCTGTGGCACTGGCCGCTGATCGTGTTGTGGCTGGCCTATTCCGGCGGCACGGTGGGCCCGCGAGACGGCCCGGTGCTGGCCGGGGCCGCGGTGCTGCTGGCCTGGGTGACGAAGATCGTCGTGGAGGACCCGGTGCGGCGGGCCCGCCGGATCGCGCCATACCCCGGGCGGTCGCTGTCCATCGCGACCGTCGCGGCGGTGCCGGTGCTGCTCGCGTCGGTGTTCCTGGCCCAGCAGCCGGCCGTGGGTCCGGCACGGCCGGATGCCGCACATCCCGGCGCTCCGGCGCTGGTCGGCGGCCAGCCGACACCGCACCGGGCGGCCTCGACGCTGTCCACCGAGCCGCCGATCGCCGAGGCGACCGACGACTTCGCCTTCGCCAACACCACCGCATGCAAGGCCGACACCGAGGCCAGCGAGGTGGTCAGCTGCACCGCCGGCGACGAGTCCCGGCCGACGCTGACGGTCGCCCTGATCGGTGACTCCTACGCCGGACAGTGGTCCACCGCGCTGGCCGCGATCGCCGCCCGCCAGCACTGGAAGCTGGTGACCGTGGTCCACGACAGCTGCCCGTGGAGTGCCGCCGAACTCGTGCGGCCCGGTCAGACCGTGCCGTTCACCGCGTGTTACCAGTGGGGCCGCCAAGCGACCGACTTCCTGCTGCACACCGTGCACCCAGACGTCGTCCTCGTCACCGCCCGGCCGGGCCCCACCGTGCCCGACCATCGTGCCTACGACGCCACTAGCCAGCAGCGGGTCGCCGACGGCATGGCCCGTTACTGGCGGGAGCTGACGGCGGCCGGGGCCCAGGTGGTGGCCATCGCGCCTACCCCAAATCCGCAGCTGGACGTGCCCGACTGCCTGGCCGGCCGCACCGGCAGCATCGCCTCGTGCAGCGTCCCCCGCGACGAGGCGGTGCCCGCCGCGACGGCCATCGGCCGGGCGGTCCGGATGGTCGGTCCGGCCGGTGCCCGCGAGATCGACCTGAACGACCACATCTGCGCGCGGAACAGCTGCGCCCCGGTGGTCGGCAACGTGGTGGTCTACCGCGACGAGTCGCACCTGACCCGCACCTACACGCTGAGCCTGATCCCGTACCTGCAACGCGCGCTGCTGCAGGTCCCGACGCTGGGTGGCGGGTAGATCCGGGCGGCGCCCGGTGTGCCCCACCCGCTCAGGACGTCGTCACCGTCAGCGCCCGCACCCCGTCTCGAGTGCGCAGGATGATCCCCGACGGGGTCCAGCGCACCTGCTGGCCGACGATCACGGCGCCGGCACCGCCGGTGATCCGCCGGGCGGTTGCCCCCGGCTCGGCCAGCACGTGCAGTGCGGTCTTGTTGGTCTTGTCTGATGCCGTGATCGACAGGAACACCAGCGCATGGCCGGTCGGCGACCAGGCCGGGGACCAGGCGCTGCCGTCGGCGGCCACCGGGGCTGCCGTGTGATCGGCCACCGTCACCACGGTGGCGTCGGATGTCCGATCGGGCTCGTAGGTGACGCCGGGGGCGATGCTGGTGACCAGCAGGTACCGACCGTCAGCGGAGAAGGACAGCAGCGACGCGTCGTGGTCGGCCTGGAGCACCACGGTGTCGGTGCCGTCGGGGAGCGAGCGCAGGTGCACCTCGGCGGTGCGATACCGGTCGTCCGAGACGCTGTAGGCCAGCAGCGACCCGTCCGGGCTGGCCACCATCGCGTTGAGGTACAGCACCGAGGTGTCCAGCCGCCCGAGGGTGTGAGCCTTGCCGCCGGACGCGGGCACCGACATCAGGTCCGCGGAGGCTTCCTTGCGACCCTGCTGACGGGCGAACACGATGGTGGACGGGTCGGTCCAGGTGGGGTTCAGGTCGATCGGAGCGGCGAGGGTGCCGCTGAACGTGATGTCGGACTCGCCATCGTCGGTGAGGTCGCGCGCCGACCCGTCCTCGGCGTCCATCAGCCAGATGTCCGGCTCGTGCAGGTACCGGCGAAAGTCGTCGGTGAAGGCGACCGCGCTGCTGTCCGGCGCCCACTGCGCCGTGGAGGCATCGGCGGTGACGGGGGTGTCGGCGGGGGCGCACGTGGTCGAGCCGTCCGCGACCGTCAGCAGGCATGGCCGCCCGCCACGGGAGAAAACCACCAGACGACCGTTCGGCGAGGCCACCGCCGCGCCCCCCGCGGTCAGGCCCTTCGTCTTGACCGTATGGCTGGCGGTGATCGTGGCGTGTGAATAGTCGGTATTGGCGGTCGGTGTGCCCGGCATCGAGCACGCCGCGACGGCGGCGATCAGCGCCAGGGTCGCGACGAGTGTGACCCTGGCCCCCCGAACGGTCCTCCCCATGCAGGCCAGTAGATCACGTCTGGCCACCGCTGGGTGCTCGATGGACGGTGTTGTTCGCGGGTGTGGCCGGTAGCATGACGACGCGTCCGCCCCCCACCGATGGGAGCCCGTGCCAGCGCATGACCGTACCCAACCTGCTCATTGTCGGCAGCCAGAAGTGTGGAACCACCTGGCTGCACCGCAGTCTCGGCCTGTCCCGGCACATCTTCGTCACCGCCAGGAAAGAGCTGAACTTCTTCAACCAGCCACACTGCACCGACCCCGTTGCCTTCGCCGAGTTCTGCCGGAACTTCCCGAAGCAACCGCTGCCCAATGTCGAGTACTACATGGAGAGCACGCCGCACTACTTCAGGGTGCCGGCGATCGCCGCGCGGAATATCCGGACGCTGTTGGGCTCGCCGATACTGCTGGTGGTCTTTCGTAATCCGGTCGACCGCTACGAATCCGCCTATATCCATCACATGATGCGGGGCAGGTTTCCGTACACGCCCGAGATCACTGAACTCTCCGACGAGCAGTCGATGCTCTCGCTCGGCAGGTACGCGCAGATCCTCGAGCAATGGTGGGAGATCCACCCCTCCCTGCAGCCATTCCTCTACGACGACCTGCAGGTCGACCCGGCGGCCTTCGTCCGGCAGGTGATGGCCGGTCTCGGGCTGGACTGTGACATCACGCCGGAGGCATTGGATTTCCGTACCAACGACAAGGACATCAAGCGGGGTCGGCTGGGGGCGGAGTGGGATCGCATGCCGACGCTTGCTCCCGCGCTGCGGCAGCGACTCTGCGCCGAGTATTACGACGATGTGCTGCGGTTGGAGGGATTGCTCGGCCGCAGCCTGCGCTCGTGGACCGATCCGGACCGGACCGCCTGACGGGGGCCGGAACCCAACGTTCACCTGGCCTTCACCGAGCGAGCATCCGCCGTTTCTCGGCCACTCTTCCAGCCGGGCGATGCTGGCGGTGTTCGGCCACCTCCAGCGGCCCGCTGGTTGGCGACGCCCGGGCAGTAGCAGACTTCGGGGGAAGCGGTGACGATACGAATCGCGGTGGTCGGAGCCGGATATGTGGGGCTGGCGATGGCCACCCTGCTGGCCCAGCGACACCGCGTGGTGTGCTGCGACATCGACGAGCGACGAGTGGATCTGTTGAATGCCGGTCGGTCCCCGATCGTCGACGGGGATATTCAGCGCTTCCTGGACGCCGGCCGGCTCGATCTGACCTTCACCTGCGATGCCCGGGCCGCCTGTGCGGATGCGGACTACGTGGTGATCGCCACGCCCACCAACTACGACGCCGTCACCGGCCATTTCGACACCTCCAGCGTATCGGAGGTGGTGCACGACGCCTTGCTCGCGGCCCCGGAGAGCACCATCGTCATCAAGTCCACGGTGCCGGTCGGGTACACCGCGTCGTTGCGCCGCATCTACGCGACTGATCGGCTGATCTTCTGCCCGGAATTTCTCCGGGAGGGCACGGCACTGCACGACAACCTTTATCCCGCACGGATCGTGGTCGGCGGAGGTGACGGCGACGCTGTCGATGAGCGCGCGATGGGGTTCGGTTCGTTGATGCGAGACCTGGCACTACGCCGGGACGTTCCGGTGCTGGAGTTGACCAGCAGCCAGGCCGAGGCTGTGAAACTGTTCGCCAACACCTTCCTGGCGATGCGGGTGGCCTTCTTCAACGAACTGGACTCGTTCGCGCTGCATCGTGACCTCGATGCCGCGGGCGTCATCGAAGGGGTGTGCCTGGACCCGAGGATCGGCACCGGGTACAACAATCCGTCCTTCGGCTACGGCGGATACTGCCTGCCCAAGGACACCCGACAACTGCTGGGCAGCTATCACGACATCCCGCAGGCCATCATCGCGGCGGTGGTGGAGTCCAACGAACATCGAGCCGATGTGATTGCCGCCGACATCGCACGCCGGAGCTCGGGAACCATCGGTGTGTATCGGTTGTCGATGAAGGCAGGCTCGGACAATTTCCGAGACAGCAGCGTGCTGGGCATCATCTCCCGGCTGATGAACAGGGGGATCAAGGTGATCATCTACGAGCCGGGGTTGGCAGCTGACTACTTCCAGGACGCGCCGGTGATGCACCACTTCGACGACTTCGCGTCGATGTGCGAGCTGATCATCGCGAACCGAATCTCCGACGATCTCATCCCACTGCGCGACAAGGTGTACTCACGTGACGTGTTCGGTGTCAACTAGCCGGCCGGCCCCGGTGGGGCGGCATGACGAGGGCGTCGAGGCGATCGAGATCGGGCCGGATCGGGGGCCGACGCAGCCCGACCTGTCGGTGATCATTCCGATGCGCAACGCGCAGCAGACGATCGGCTCGCTGCTCGCCGATCTGCTGGTCGTGGACAAGATCTCGGTGGAAATCATCGTCGTGGACGACGCCTCGGTGGACGCTTCCGTGGAGGTGGCGCGATCGGTGGGCGGGCCGGCCGTGCGGGTGCTGCGACTGCCTGAGCGGCGCGGCGCCGGGCACGCCCGCAATGTGGGTTTCGCCCGCGCCAGCGGCAGCTACACGCTGTTCTTCGACGCGGACGACCAGGTCCATGCGCCGGCCCTGCAGTCGGCCGTGTCCGTGCTGCAGGACTCCGGTGCCGACGTGGCCTTCTTGCCCTACCGCTACCGGCGTGGGCACACCACCCACTACGAGGGCATGAACTCCTACGATCGGGCGGTGTGGGCGCACTATGCCCCCCGGCAGCGGCAGGTGGTCGGCCTGGGCGAGGTGCCTCGCCTGCTGGGATTCTCCAATTACCCGTGGAACAAGATCATTCGCACCACCCCGCTCGCCTACCGGGGCCTACGGTTCGGCGAGACGCTCGTGCACAACGACATTCTCGGCCACTGGATCACCATGCTGCAGGCTCGCACCCTGGTGCTGGTGGATGAGCCGCTGTGCACGCACATCGTCGCCGAGGGCGCGGGTCATCTCACCAACCATCGAAGTCGGATACGGCTGAGCCTGTTCGACGCGCTCGGCGAGACCTATCGCTATCTGGAACAGCACCCCGTGCTGCGCAACCGCTACTCACACCACTACTGGGACTTCACGTTGCGGGTGTCCACGTGGGCGGCCGAGCGCATCGACACCGACCTCGCCGCGGAGTTCTCCGCGCTGTTGCAGCGACACCTGTTGCGCATGAACTTGGTCGACTTCTCCCGCATCCGTCAACGCCGGGACCCCGGTCTCGGTAGCCGTATCGTGCGCCGCGCCCTGGCGTGACGCAGCCCGTCCCCCGGAGCGCCCATGGCCAAGGTCAGCATGATCATCACCGCCTACAACATCGAACGGTACATCGACCAGTGCCTGCGCAGCGTGGCCGTCCAAACCGAGAGTGACATCGAGATCATCGTTGTCGACGACGGTTCGACCGATGGCACCGCGGAGCGGATTGCCGCGTTCGCAGCCGAAGACCCTCGGTGCGTGCCGGTCCTGCTGCCCAGCAACAGCCCGGGCGGGGTGGCCACCGCGGCCAACGCCGGCCTGGATCGTGCCACCGCCGAGTGGGTTGGCTTTGTCGACGGCGACGACTATGTCGAATCGACCATGGTCTCCCGCCTGCTGGCGGCGGCCCGGGAGCACGATGCGGACCTGGCCATGTGCCAGTACCAGGAGGTGACGGACGGCGGCGAGACCCGCCCCCCGGCCGACGCGCACCGCTGGAGGGGACTGGCGTCGGGGCCACACCTGCTGGACATCCCGACCACGAAGCAGTTCCTGCGCTTCATCGCCGTGCCGTGGCGCAAGCTGTACCGGCGGTCCCTGCTGGAGTCGGGCGGGATCAGGTTTCCGGTCGGTGACTTCTTCTTCGAGGACAACCCGTTCCACTGGTACGTGCTGACCTCCGCCCGCAGCATCGTGGTGGTTCCCGAGGTGTTGTGCTACCACCGGGTCGAGCGTCCGGGCCAGACCATGGCGACCGCCGATCCGCGGTTGTTCCGGATCTTTCGGCATCACGACATCATCCGGGCATGGCTGGTCGAGCAGGACCGTCTCGTGGCGCTGGGGGTGCCGTTGCTCGAGTGGGTCATCTCCCAGGCCGAGTGGATCTCCGCCCGGACGCCGAAGTCGCTGCGCCGGGAGCTGTTCGACACGCTGCGTCCGATCGTCGCCCAGTACGACGCATTCATGGTCGAGATGGCATTACAGGACGGCGCCAAGGGGAACTATGCCAGGCAATGGTGTGCCGCCCTGGTCAAGGAAAACTTTCCGCGGTTCGCCATGGTGCTGGCCGGCCGGCCGGACACCGACAGCTACCTCCGGACGGGCCTGTACCACCTGCGGTACTCGGGCCTCCGGCACACCCTGTCGCTGACGAATCGGGTGCTGCGTCAGCGAGCCGAGGTACTGCCCGCGATCCGGATGCTGCGACGGCGTGCGATGGCGGGTGCGCAGGCGCATTCCCACGCCGACCTGATGTTCGCCCTCACGGTGCTGCAACAGCAGATCGAGCAGATCGAGCGGCGGCTGGCGGAGGGGGCCGGAGGCGACGGGCCGCCCGGTGATCGCTGGGACGGCGCATGCACCGCGCCGAGGGCGATGGCACCCGATCCGGCCCGGAGAATGGACGGCCCCCTGCAGGTTGCGTCCGGTGCCTGATCGACCGCGCCCGGCGCCCGGTAACATCCCGGCTGTGCCGCATGCCAACCCCAGCGACCAGGACATTGCCGCCTGGCTGCCAACGAGCGTCCCGAATCGGCGGATCAAGTACGGTGCCGATCCGTTGCAGTTCGCCGATCTGCGCCTGCCTCCGGGCCCGGCGCCCGAGTCCGGTCACCCGGTGGCGGTCGTGGTGCACGGCGGCGGCTACTCGCCCAACTGGAACCTGGACAACGTCGCGCGCCTGGCGGAAAGCCTGACGGCGGTCGGTGGCGTCGCGACCTGGAACCTGGAGTACCGGCGGCCCGGCCAGGTCGGTGGCGGATGGCCGGGGACCTGGCTCGACATCGCCAGCGGGATCGATCATCTGCGGACCATCGCGTCGCATCACCGACTGGACCTCGGGCGCGTGGTGGCCGTTGGGCACTCCGCGGGTGGCACCTTCGCGGCATGGGCCGCGGCCCGCGCCAGCATCCCCGAGGGCGGCGATCTCTACCGCCCGGACCCGCTGGAATTGTCCGGCGTCGTTCTGCTCTCCGGCATGCTCGACCTGGAGCGTGAGGTCGACGATCCCGCCAACCCGCCGCGCCACATGAAGGGCCTGATGACCGATGGCGACGTGGAATTCCAGACGCGCCTATCGGCCCTGACCCCCGTCCGGTACGCCGGCCACGTCCGGGTGCCGCAGCGCCTCATCGTGGGGAGCCTGGAGGGCGACGTCATGATCGGCGAGACTCAGGAGTACGCCGCGGTGGCCGAGCGAGACGGGCACGAAACGGACGTCACCGTCGACATACTCGACGGCGCGAACCATTTCGACGTCATCGATCCGCGCGGCGACGCCTGGCCGGTGGTGGCCGGTGCCACGTTCGCCCTGCTGGGCGTGCAGGTTACCCCCGCGGAACTGACCGCGCCGCGCTACGCCGAGACGGACTGACCCGAACCCAGCGCGCGGGACGATCTGCCGACATGCGGCCCCTGGCGCGTCAATCGGTGCCGGTCTCCAAGGCCACGGCCGGCAGCACCTCTGTGCCCAGCATGTCCACGGCACCGAGCAGGTCCGGCCCGAGCGGAGGTCCGAACGACAGGTGACGCACCCCAGAACCCATCAGTGCGGCGCACCGCTGGATGACCTGGTCGGCGGTGCCCGCGATGCCCAGTCGGAGCATCTGCGGGGTCACCAGAGCACTGGCCGCGCCGATGCCCTCCCGTTGCAGCGCACGTTGGATCGGTAGGAAGTCCTCCAGACTCAGGCCGGCCCGCTGCAGCAGGTATGGGGCGAACGAGGCGCCGTAGTAGGCGATCTTCTCCGCCAGCGGGGCGATCGCACTGGCCTCGTCGCGGGCAACGGAGACCCAGATGCACGCCGCGATGTCGATCTCCGTCACGGCTCGCCCGGCGGCCACCGCCCCGGCGGCGATCTGCGCCGCGGCGGTCTCGTAGTGTTCCGGCGGGTACAGCAGCGGCAACGCGCCGTCGGCGATCGCGCCGGTCGCGGCCAGCATCTTCGGGCTCATGGCGCCGATATAGATCGGCACCGGTAGCCCGGAGAACCGCAGGTACGCGTGCGGGGACCGGCCGTCGGAGCCGTCGGATCGCTCACCGGACAGCAGCGCGCGGATCTCGGTGACGGCCTGTCGGGTCCGCGTCAGCGGCGCGGGCCTGGCCATCCCGGCCCAGCCGAGGAACTCCTCGGAGCCGGCGCCGAGCCCGAGCAGGAAGCGTCCCCCGGAGACCTCCTGCAGCGTTGCCGCCATCATCGCAATCTCGGCCGGGTGCACCGAGTAGGGATTCATGATGCCGACCCCGAGCCCGATCCGCTCGGTGGCGAGTGCGGCGGCGGTCAGCATCACCGACGCCGAGCGCAGGTACAGGTCGTTGGAGACCCACACCTGGTCGAATCCGTGCGCCTCCGCCCGGCGGCACAGCGCCACGAATTCCTCGACGGTCAGGTCGTTGTTCAGCCGCAGGCTGGTGCGCAGCGGCCGGGTCACGACGCAACCTCCGAATCGTTGGCGGCGGCCGGAGCCGGGGCCGCATCGTCCGTGTTGGTGACCCCGGTCTCGAGCTCCGCGTCGAGTTCCACCTCGACCAGCAGGTCGTCGCCGACCAGCGCGGCGACGTACAGCATGGTGTTGGCCGGCCGCACGGCATCGAAGATCTCGCGATGAGCTCGCGCCGCCGCCTGCCAGTCGCAGCCGGGAACCAGGAACACTCGGCTCCGGACGACGTCGGCCACCGTGCCGCCGAGTTGTTCCACGGCCTGCACCGCGCGCCGCAGCGCGTCCAGCGTCTGCCGGTAGGTGTCCGCCGCCCGGTCCGCTCCGGGGCTGCCGGTCGCCGCGGACCCATCGGGCGCCGAGGCGGTGGTGCCGCTGACCACGATGTGCGATCCGGAGCGCACGGCCCGTGAGTATCCGGCGGCCTCCTGCCAGTGTGCGCCGTCGGTGTACCTGCGCTCGATCACGATCGGGCTCCTTCGGTGAACTCGTTGGGCTGCTTGACGTTCTGTTCGCTCGGGCCCGACGAAGCGGGACGCGAACCGTATCGAATGGCGGCCATCTCCAGGAACTGGCCCCGGCCGGCTCGGGCCAGCGGGCGCAGCGCAGCGAGATCGATGCGCAGGCCGTGTGGATCCGGAGCCAGCACCGACGGCGAGATCCACACCCGATGGATGCGCGCCACCAGCAGGCTCTGGGTCGGGTCGTCCAGGTGAATCTCTTGCAGCAGCCGGCAGGCGAAGGCGATCCGGCACCGGCCGACCCGCGGGACGCCCCACCCGGGCCAGTCTGTCAGCGCGATGTCGCTGCGCTGCGCCTCGCTGTCCCCCCAGGGCAGCTCGTCGGAGGTCGCGGCGACCGCCTCGACGGCGTCGGCAGAGGGGATCGAGATGGTGAAATCCGGCCGCTGGCGCAGGTTGCGGACCGTGTCCTTCTGTCCCGCCGGGTGATCCCGATTGTTGATGCCAAGAATCACGGTCGGCGGGTCGGAGGACACCGCGTTGAAGTAGGAATACGGGGCAAGATTCCACCGTGTGCTGGCGGGTCGGTCGGTGGGGCCTTGGGCGACGGCACCGTAATCGCTGACCACCCAGGCGATCGGTCGCGGCAGGACGACCTGATTCATCAGGGCGTAACGATCGGTGCGGGCCAGGTCCGCGATGCCGATGTCCAGGCCGCCGGGGTCGGTGCTGTTGGCGAGGCCGCCGGGGTCGGTGCTGTTGTCGAGGCTGCCGGGGTCGGTGTTGTTGTCGAGGCTGCGGGGGTCGGTGTTGTTGTTCTGGCCGCGGGGGTCAGCGCTGTTCCCGACGGCGGTGGCGCGCCGGGACGCACCCGCGCGGAGGCTGTCCGCACCAGCGTCAGGCATCACGACTCCTTGACGATCGTCACCGGATCGATATGCTACTGATCGCGCCGGCTCGGCGTCGATCCACCCTAGGAAGGATCCCCACATCGTGGACTCCACCATCGACCCGGAACAGATTCCCAAGCCCTACCGCATCATGATGATGGGCGCGCCCCTTGACCAGTTCTTCCTGCTGACGGAGCAGGAGAAGGAACGCGACTTCCTGCCTGGCTTCAAGCGAATGCTGGCCAACTGGGAGAAGCTGGGCGCCGAGGTCGTGGCATCCATCACGGATGACCTGCTCAGCGTCGGTGCGCCTCGATCGCTGGACTACGTCTGGTTCCTGCTCTTCGACGTTCAGTCGCTGGACACCGTCGCCGCGATGATCAATGAGGTGCGCCACGTCGAGGACGGGATCCGGCTGGATCGCTTCATCCGCTGGGAGGCAAGGATCGGCCGGCCGTTCTACGCGCGCGAGGAGAAGTGGGTCACGCAGCCCGGCTGACGGGCCCGAGCGGCGGTGTCGGACCGGCGGTGACCACGACAACATGGCGGTGACGAGGCCGGCCGGCGGCGCTCGATCCGGCGCGGGCACGATGACCCGATGACCGCGTTCGGCAGCGAGTTCACCATCGGCGTCGAGGAAGAGCTGCTGCTCGTCGACCCTCGCACCGGCGCGCTCGACCCTTCCGCGGCCCTGGTACTGGGGCGGGTCGATGCTGACCGCGACGCCGTCGACGGCGAGCTGTACGCCGCACAGCTCGAGGTTCGTTCCGGGAAGTGCGACGGAGCGGACATGGTGCTATCGCGGTTGCGGGCGGCGCGGGCGGCGGTGGCGCGGGCCGGCGCGACGGTGCTCGGCTGCGGCGTGCATCCCACCGCCGGCATCGGTGACGCGCCGATCGTCGATGCCGACCGCTATCGGGTGGTGCACGGCATGTTCGCGGGGTTGATGGACCGGACGCCGGAGGCGGCGTTGCACGTGCACATCGGCCTGCCCGACGAGCAATCGGCGGTCCGAGCACTCAACGGGCTGCGTGAATACCTGCCGATATTCATTGCCCTGGCGGCGAATTCGCCCTGGTGGTTCGGACGCGATGCCGGCCTGGACAGCACCCGGTACAGCCTGGTTCGGGCCTACCCCACGCGCCGAGTACCGGACCGCGTCCGCAGCTATCAGGACTATCTGCGGGCGAGCGAGCGCTTCCGCGCCGACGTCGGGCTGGACGATCCCACCTTCGTCTACTGGGATATCCGGCTGCACCCCCGCTACGGAACCGTCGAAATTCGGGAGATGGACGCGCAAGCCTCGCCGACGGTCTCTGCGGGCCTGGCGGCGCTGATTCAGGCCACCACCGTCGCGCTGGCCGAGGGCGTGCTGGACCCCGCGCCGTCACCGCAGGACAGCCTGGCCTGGGCATGCTTCCTCGCCTCGCGAGACGGGCTGGCGGCGCCGCACATCGGTCGGGAGGCACGCGGCTCACTGGCCCACGCCTGTCGAGCGCTGCTGGACGCGGTCCGCCCGGTCGGTCGGCCGCTCGGCGGCGCCGATGCGCTACAGGTGATCGACGGCGTGCTGCGCGACGGTAACGGCGCCGATCGGCAGCGCCGGGCGGCGGGGTCGGCCGGCCCGGACGCCGCGCTGCGGTATCTGATCGAGGAGTCCAACCCGCAGGTGGGCATGGGTGGTCGGAGGACGGTGTGACGAGTCCTGGGGAGTCTTCTGCACCGGTCGGTGGGCACGGGTGGTCGGAGGACGGTGTGACGAATCCTGGGGAGTCTTCTGCACCGGCCGGTGGGCATGGGTGGTCGGAGGACGGTGTGACGAGTCCTGGGGAGTCTTCTGCACCAGCCGCCGGCCCCGACGCTCGCTGGGTAAGCCTCGGCCCGGCCAGCGTCCAGGTGACGCGGGGGGTGTTCCCGCCGCAGTCGGACACCCTGGCATTGATCGAGTGGTGTCAGGAGTTGCTGCGAGATCGTCCACGGCCGGTGATCGCGGACCTGTGCACCGGATCGGGCGTCATAGCAATCGCTCTCGCCGCGTCGCATCCCTCGGCACGGCTCTATGCGGTAGACATCTCGGACGAGGCAGTCCGGTTGGCGACGATCAATGCCGCCCGCCTGACGGGCGCCATGATCGTGGTACGCCGGGGTGATGCCGCCGATCCACGAGTGCTGGCCGACATCGCCGGCGCCGCCGACCTGGTCGTGGCGAACCCGCCGTACCTGCCCGATCGGCAGCCGGCCCCGCCCGACCTGGCCACCTGGGCGGTCCCCGCCGCGCTGCACGGCGGACCGGACGGGCTCGACGTGATCCGTGGCGTTGTCGCCGTCGCCGCGGTCACCCTGCGCTCCGGCGGCTGGCTTGCGGTCGAGCACGCCGCAGGGCAGCAGCACCGCGTGATCGACATCATCGGGGCGGCGGGCGTGTTCGACTGCGCCACCGGCCATCGCGACCATGCCGCCATCCGGCGGTTCGTCACGGCGCAACGCACGTGAGCACGTCGATCGGGCGCGCCATATAGCATTCATTTGACGATCGTCACCGATTTGCGAGATGGGAATTGCGATGACTACCACCCAGACCCCCGTCACGGCCACCGACCTGACCGCCTTCGCCGACATCACCGACGTGGCTCTTGGCCCCGACGGCCAGCGCGCGGTGGCCGTGATCACCGTGCCGGACGTCGCGACCAATACCTACCGGCGGCGCATCGTGACCGGCCGGGTGACCGGCGACGGGCTGACCACGGTGGACGTCGGTGCGGCGGCTCGCATGCCACGCTGGTCTCCGGATGGGCAGGTGCTGGCTGTGGTGACCGACGGCCCGGACGGCTGTGGGGTGCGCACCGTCGACCCCGTCACCGGCGGGATCCGCACACTGCTGGACGGCTGGCCGGACCCCATCGAGGAGCTGCGCTGGTCGCCGGACGGCGGGCGACTGCTGTTCGTGGTGCGCGAGCCGGTCGACCGTGGCTACTGGGAGCTTCCCGACGACCGCCGCCCTCCGATGCGCCTGACCCGGCTGCGCTACCGCGAGGATGGCATCGGGTGGCTGGCCGGGCGGCCGCGCCAGGCGTACCTGCTCGAGGTGCCGGCCGGCGCCGAGGCGTCCGGTGAAGGGCCCAGCGCCCCACGCAAGCTCAGCGTCGGTGGCTTCGACGACGCGGAGTTCAGCTGGGCCCCCGATGGTCGGTCGGTGTTCTTCTGTTCCCAGCGGCAGGACGATGCCGACCGCACGCCGATCAACGCGCTGTATCGGCAGGAGATCGGTGGAGAACCGGAGCCGCTGACCGCGGCGACCCATGGATTCGGTGCGCCGCGTCCCTCGCCGGACGGGTCCCTGGTGGCCTGCACCATGGTGGACGTGGCCGGGTATCCGGCGGCCACCCACCTGGCCGTGCTGAACCTCGGGACCGGCGAGATCACCGACCTGACAGCGGAACTGGATCGGGACGTGGACGGCGACTCGGTGGTGTGGACCGATGACCGGACGATCCTGGCGATCGTCGGTGCGCAGGGGCGCATCGGCATTCGACGCTTCGACGTGACTCATCCCGGCCAGGTGCAGCTGGTGGCCGGTGGTGATCGGCGGCTGACCGCGTTCGACGTGCGCGGCGACCGGATCGTCGCCGTGACCTCCGGAGTGGCCGAACCCCCCGCCCTGGTGACCGACGACCTCACTCGTGGTGCGAGCCCGGAAGATCTGGGCACGACGGTGCTGTGCGATCCGAATGCGGAGCTGCGCGCATCGCGCGCCCTCGGGTCGCCGGTGTGCGCCGGCGTCGAGGTCGCCCCCGGGGTGACGGTGGACTCCTGGCTGGTGCGGCCGGACGCCGAGCGCTTCGCCGGCCCACATCCAGTGATCCTCTGGCTGCAGGGCGGCGGAACCCAGTATGGCTACCAGTTCTCGCACGAGCTGCAGCTACTGGTCTCGGCCGGGTACGCGGTGCTGTACTGCAATCCGCGCGGGTCGGCGGGCTACGGCACCGACTGGATGCGCACGGTCAGCGGAGCGCGCGCGGCCCGGCCCGGCAGCGGCTGGGGCGGTGACGATATCGCCGACGCTGCCGCAGTGGTCCGAGCGGCGGTGCAGGCCAACGGCGACCTGGACGGGAGCAGGGTCGGCGTGATGGGGGGTTCCTACGGCGGTCTCGTCACCACTTCGCTGCTGGCACAGACCGACCTGTTCGCGGCCGGGTGGGCCGAGCGCGGCCCGTACAACCTCTACAGCGACGCCGGCACCAAGGACGAGGCGCCGTGGTTCTTCGAGGCCTACCTCGGCGGCTCGCACCTAGACGATGCGGAATCCTATTGGCGCGCCTCGCCGTTGCGCCGGGTCGCGGACATCGCCGCGCCGCTGATGATCGTGCACTCCGAGCAGGACTACCGGTGCACCATCGGGCAGGCCGAGGAGCTGTTCATGGCACTCAAGCTGCTCGATCGGCAGGTGGAGCTGGTCCGCTTCCCGGGTGAGGGCCATAGCCTGACGCGCAATGGTCGGCCGGTGCACCGACTGCAGCGACTGGAGCTGCTGCTGGAATGGTTTGGGCGACACCTGGCGCCGGTCGCGCGCTGAAGGTCACCCGCCCGCAGTGCGGCGCCGGGGGAATGACCACCGGCCGGTCGCGGCGCATTGCTGACTCATGCGTCGGCGAGCGCGTCGATTCGGTCCAGATCGCTGCGGTCGCCCAGCAATTCGTAGCGCTGCAAGGCAAGGGGCACGTTGCCTTCCAGCCACAGCCGGTCGTGAAAGGCCTGCAGGTCGAACTCGTCTCCCCGTGCCAGCACCGTGTCGGCCAGCAGCGACAGGATCTGCGTCTTGCCGATCTGGTAGGTCATCGCCTGACCGGGCGTCGCGGCGAAGAACGCCGCCTCGGACCGTGCCGTCTCCCGGTCCATCGGAACCGAGTTCTCCAGCACGGCCGCCGCCCCCTCGATGTCCAGCTCGCCCAGGGCCAGTTGCACGTCGACCACGACCCGCAGGGCCCGCAGCCGCATGAAGTTGTAAACGATCTCCCGGGTGCGCGGCGCATCGTCGAACAGGCCTGCGGCCAGCAGCATCTCCTCGTTGTAGAAGGCGATCCCCTCGTTGGCCGCCGAGTCGTAGTAGTGCCGTCGCAGCGCGCGTGGATGACGCCAGGACAGCGCCAGCTGCTGGTAGTGCGCGCCCTCGTGGATGATGCCGGCGCGCGGGTCGTGGGCGTTGGCGGCGTAGAAGTACGGCAGGCCGTCCCGGGGCGGCGGGAAGTAGGCCCCGCCGTTCTCGTCCAGCCGGTGCGGGCCGGTCAGGTCGTCCGCCGTGCCCAGATGGGCGATCGGCACCAGGTAGTCCGGAATCGGCGACGTGTGGTAGTGCCGCAGCGAGTCGGGCTGGCCGAGAATGCCTCGCTCGCGGTAGAAGTCGCGCACCTGTTGCTCGCATTGTGCCTGCGTGGCGGCCTGCTCCGCGCCCGTGCGGAAGCTGGCCGTCGGCCTGCTGCGCGGCCCGCTGCCATTGCGGGTGCGCTCCAAAACCTCCAGCGTCACGGCGCGTTCCGCCTCGCGTCGGCCGATCCCGAGTATCTCGGCGGGGGTGTAGGGGAGCAGCGCGACCTGTCGCAGGAAATCGCCGAACCTCTCGCGTCCGATCGGAGTGGCCGGTGTCAGGTCGGGCAGCCGGCGGGCGAGCTCCTCACGGTAGCCGACCAGCGCAGCCGCGGCCCGTCGACCGGCATCGGTCAAGGTCTCGTTGTCGGCGGCGGACCACCCGTCGGGGTTCAGCCGGGAGAGCGCCGTCACCAGTTGCGCGACCTGTCCCTCGACCCCGTCGAGGGTCTCGATGGCCAGCTGGGTGAACTCCGCGACCGCATGGCCGGACAGGTTCGCCAGCCCGGTGCGCACGATGCTCTCGGTGGCGTCCAGGTGCCGGGTGACGTCGGACAGTCGCGCGGCGTCTACGTTCGGGACCGTCAGCAGGTCGAACACGCAGCCCAGTGTCTGGTCGATGTAGAAGGCGGGTTGCGTCTGCCACGCTCGCAGTACGTCGAGTTCCCAGCGCACCCGCGCCAGGGCGGAGCCCAACAGCCGCATGTCGACCTCGAAGGCCGGCCCCGGGTCCCCGCCCGTCGCCGCCCCGATCACAGCCCGTCGCACCTCGAAGGCCGCGATGGCGGCCCGGTAGCCCTCCACCGCCTCTGCCGTGAAGTCCGGCAGCCAGCCCGCCGGCCGGTCGATGCGCGGGATGTCGTCGTGGCTGCGCGGCTGCTGGGCCGCGCGCCAGGCCCAGAAGTCGGCGGCCAGAGTCGGTAGATCCTCGCTGGTGGTCATCGGCGGCGTCCCTCTCGCGATCGGCGGTGGGTCGCACCCGGAGCGGCGTCCCCGGAGTGCGGTCATCTCACATCGTGAGCACATCGTCACCCAGACATGGCGACTATTTGACGATCGTCACAAGTTCAGTATATTTCCCGGTGACGGCGTGGTTGCCAGCCCTCCCGCACCGTCGCACCCCGCTGAAACCCACCAGAATCCCGCCTCGTCACACGTCAAGGAGCGATCGACATGTTCACCGCGCGCAAGGCCGGACCCCCACGGGTTCGGCGCACAGGCATCGTCGCACTGGCCGCCGCCGGGGCGCTGGCGATGCTGCTGTCCGCCTGCACCACCGCCACCAGCGTGGATCAGATCTCGGAGTCTGGAACCTCGGACCAGTCCAGCAGCGCGGCCGCGCCCGCGACCTCCGGGAGCGCCGCCACGTCGGATGCCGGCGGCGACACGACGTCGGGAGCGGCCGGCGACACCAAGACGCTGACCATCGACTCCAGCTTCATCGTCACCAGCATGGACCCCTCCCGGGCCGTCACGCCGACCCAGTCGGTGGCCACTCGGGCGATGTACGACACGCTGCTGCGCACCCACGGCGAGGACACCACACCCGAGCCCAGCGTCGCGAAGTCTTTTGACGCCTCCGACGACGCCAAGACCTACACCTTCCACCTGCGCGATGACGTGACCTTCGCCGACGGCAGCAAGCTGACCTCCGCCGACGTGCTGTTCTCCCTCCAGCGCCTGGCGGCACTCAAGCTGGGCGGCTCGTACCTGATGGACGGCCTGACCGTGACGGCGCCAGACCCGGCGACGGTGGTCATCTCGTCCAAGGACCCGAAGCCGGCCATCCCGATCATCGTCACCACCCCGGCGTTCGCGATCCTGAACTCGGCGATGGTCAAGGCCGCCGGCGGGACCGACGCCAAGGACGCGCCGGAGAAGGACAAGGCCGATACCTGGTTCAACTCGCACTCTGCCGGTAGTGGCCCGTACATCCTGCAGTCGTACAAGACCGACGACTCGATCACCCTGGTGCGCAACGACAAGTACTGGGGCGAGGACAAGGGCGAGTTCGACCGGGTGGTCATCCGGAACATGACCGCCGCCACCCAGCTGCTGAACGTGCAGCGTGGCAAGAACGAGATCGCGCTGGACCTGTCGGCCACGCAGAGCGCCTCGCTGAAGGGCAAGGACGGCGTCACCGTCCGCACCGACCCGTCGTCCTCGGTGTTCCGAGTGCAGATGAACATGGATCCGAAGGCGTCGACGGTAGCGGCCAACCCGCACATCCAGGCGGCCGTCCGTTACGGCATCAACTACGACGCGATCGTGCAACTGGGCGGTGAGGGCGCCGTACAGGCCGCCGGCATCGTCCCGTCGACGCTGCCCGGTGCACTGCCCGCCTCGGAGGCCATCCACCAGGACGTGGCCAAGGCCAAGGCCGAACTGGCCGCCTCCGGGATCGACAAGCCCAGCCTGACGATGACCTACCCGAGCGACATCAACGTCAACGGGCTGGAATTCGCCACGCTGGCCCAGCGGGTGGCCGCGGACCTGCAGGCGATCGGCTTCACCATCAAGCTGGAGGCCCAGCCGGTGGCGACGTACCTGCCGGAGTGGGTCAAGGGCAAGACAGAGATGACCCTGACCTACAACTACCCGGACTACATGGACTCGTCGTACTACTCCTCGTTCGTGCCTGGCACCAGTTCCGACAGCCAGCGGGCCGGGTGGAACACCGACGTGCCGGCGCTGAGCCAGCTGCGTGACGAGATCAACTCCACGGTGGACGACGCCAAGCGGGCGTCGCTCATGCAGGACCTGCAGCGCAAGTTCAACGAGAACAGCCCGTACATCCCACTGATGCAGACGGCGCAGACCGTGGTCAGCACGTCGAACCTGACGAACGTCGTCCTGGACCCGAGCTGGATCCTGGACGTCGCCGCCATCGGCACCAAGTAGGACCGAACGGCAATGACCCAGCAGACGGCGGTGTCACGCCCGGTCGATGCCCGACCGGCGTGGCATCGCCGTCCGCTGCCGCGATTCGTGGCCAAGCGGCTGGCCGCGTCGGTGCTGATCCTGTTCGGGATCACCGTCATCTCCTTCCTGCTCACCCAGGCCGTCCCCGGCGACCCGGCGCTGGCCAACCTGGGCCAGCGGGCCACCCCGGAGCAGATCGCCAACTACCACCGGGTGCACGGGCTGGACGACCCGCTGCCGGTGCAGTACGGCCGGTACCTGGTCAACCTGCTGCACGGCGACCTCGGCGTCTCGCAGCAGACGCACAACCCGGTGATGGCCGACCTTGGATCGTTCGTGCCGGCCACGCTGGAGCTGGCCCTGCTGGCCGTGGTGATCGCGGTCCTGGTCGGCGTCGGGTTCGGCGTGCTGGCCGCGCTGTATCGCGACCGGTGGCCGGACTACCTGCTGCGAATCGTGTCCCTGTCGGGGATCTCGGTCCCGGTGTTCTGGCTCGCGCTGGTGCTGCTGTACGTGTTCTTCTACCTGTGGTCGATCCTGCCGGGCGGGTCGCGGCTGGATCCCGATCTGGTGCCGCCGGAGAAGGTCACCGGCATGTACACGGTGGACGCCTTGCTGCACGGCCAGTGGGGCATCTTCGGCAACGCGTTCAGTCACCTGATCCTGCCGGCGGTGGTGCTGGCCGCATCCAGCATCGGGTTGCTCACCCGGTACACCCGCACCGCGGTGCTCGAGGTGATTGACCAGGACTACGTGCGCTCCGCCCGCGCCCAGGGCCTGCCCGAGCGCACCATCGTGTTCTCGCACGTGTTGCGGGCCGCGTTGCCGGCCGTGATCACCGTGATCGGCCTGCTGTTCGCCAACGTGCTCACCGGCGCCGTGCTGGTGGAGAACATCTTCTCCTGGCCGGGTCTGGGACGGTATGGCTTCCACGCCGCCACCACGCTGGACCTGCCGGCCATCATGGGCGTGAGCCTGTTCGTGGCGCTGGTCTACCTGGTGGTGAACTTCGTCGTCGACCTGCTCTACGGCGTGCTCGACCCGAGGATCCGGGTGACATGACAGACCTGCAGACCCGTCCCGCCGCGCCGGATCCCGGAGTGCGGCTGCCCCTTCGGCTGCGCCGCCGGCGGTTGCCTGCCTCGATGCGCCGGCCGCTGGCGATCATCGGCATGGTGGTGGTGCTGGCGTGGGTGGTGGCCATCTTCGCCGCGCCGCTGCTGGCCCCGCAGAACCCGGTCGAACCGACGATGGACCTGTTGCAGGCGCCGTCCGGGGCGCACTGGTTCGGCACCGACGAATTGGGCCGTGATGTGTTCGCCCGGGTGATCTACGCGTCCCGGGTGTCGTTGCCGCTGGCGTTCCTGCTGGTGGTGCTGGCCGTGGTCATCGGCGGCATCATCGGCGCGATCGCCGGGTTCTTCGGCGGCTGGGTGGACAGCGTGCTGATGCGCGTGGTCGATATCGTGTTCGCCTTCCCGGCGATCGTGCTGGCCATGGTGGTGACGGCGGTCCTCGGGCCGGGCCTGCAAAATGCCGTGCTGGCACTGGCTCTGGTCACCTGGCCCACCTATGCCCGGGTGGTGCGCGGGCTGGTGCTGTCGGCCGGCCAGGCCGAATACGTGCAGTCCGCGCGACTGCTGGGCGCCTCCACCACCCGCACGCTGCGCAAGGACATCGCCCCCAACGTGGTGGGTCCGGTGTTGGTGCTGGGCACGCTGGACATCGGCAACGCGGTGCTACTGCTGGCCGGGCTGTCCTTCCTGGGCCTGGGCGCCCAGCCGCCCGATCCGGAGTGGGGCTCGATGGTGTCCTCGGGCACCACGCACTTTCAGGCCTGGTGGATCGGCACCTTTCCCGGGCTGGCCATCTTCACGCTGGTGCTGGCCTTCAACTTCCTGGGCGACAGCCTGCGCGACGCCATCGATCCGCGCAGCACCTGGGGCAGCGGGGAGCGGGCATGACGGCGCTGGTCGAGGTCGAGAACCTGCGCGTCCGGCTGCCCGGCCCCGGCGGGCCGGTGACGATCGTGGACGGGCTGGACTTCACCGTGGATGAGGGCGAGACATTCGGCCTGGCGGGGGAGAGTGGCAGTGGCAAGACGATGACGGCGCTGGCGCTGTTGCGCCTGCTGCCGCCGCGGGCCATCGTGCAGGGCCGGATCGTCTACCAGGGCAAGGATCTGCTCGCCCTGGACAACAAAGAGATGCGGTCGGTCCGGGGCCGGGAGATCTCGATGGTCTTCCAGGATCCGATGACCTCGCTGCACCCGATGCTGACCGTCGGCAAGATTCTCACCGCCCAGCTGCGCCACCACTTCGGGGTCGGCAAGGCGGAGGCGCGCCGTCGCGCCGTCGAGATGCTCGCCGAGGTACGCATTCCCGATCCCGAGGGAAGCCTCGCCAGCTTCCCGCACCAGTTCTCCGGCGGCATGCGGCAGCGGATCGCCATCGCCGGCGCGCTGATGTGCCGGCCCAAGCTGCTGATCGCGGACGAGCCGACCACGGCGTTGGACGTCACGGTGCAGGCCGGCGTGATCGGCCTGTTGGAGCGGCTGCAGCGCGAGAACGGGCTGTCCGTCGTGCTGATCACGCACGATCTCGGGGTGATGAGCGCGGCTGCCGACCGGCTGACCGTGATGTATGCCGGACGCATCGTCGAATCGGGCACCACGGCGCGCGTCCTGCAGCAGCCGCAGCACCCGTACACCGAGGGGCTGCTGGCCGCGTTGCCCCAGCCCGACCGATCCGACGACGAACTGGTGCCCATCCCGGGCAGCCCGCCGGTACCCAGCGACCTCCCCTCGGGGTGCGCGTTCCACCCGCGGTGCCCGAAGGCCGTGGACTCGTGTCGGGCCGAGATCCCCGAACTGGTCACGGTTCCCGGCGGGCGGCTGGCCTGCCCGGTGGCGTTGGCGGCGCTGGGGGCGAGCGTGTCGGGAGAGACGACGTCGTGACAGGGATCTTCGCGGGTTTGATGCACGCTTCCGTGCCCGCCGAAGGGGCAAGATCGTGCTTGAAAGCCGCGAGCATCGGATCGGGGCCGGAGGTGGCGCCATGACCGCGCTCGAACTGACCGACGTAGAGGTCGTCTACCAGCGCCGTCACCGCTCCCCGGTGCGCGCCGTCGCCGGCGCCAGCGTGTCGGTGGAGCGCGGCCAGATCGTCGGGCTGGTCGGCGAGAGTGGTTGCGGCAAGTCGACCCTCGCCCGGGCGGCGGTCGGGCTGGTGCCGCCCAGTGCCGGCACCGTGATGTTCCAAGGGCGACCGGTGACGCCACTCGGCCGGCGGTCGCGCAGCGCCGAGCTGGCCCGGCTGCAGATGGTATTTCAGGACCCGATGTCGTCGCTGAACCCGCGACGCACGGTCGGATCGCAGCTGGCCGACGCGCTGGACATCCTGGACCTGCTGCCCCGACCGCAGCGGGCCGGCCGGATCACCGAGTTGCTGGGGCAGGTGGGGTTGTCGGCGAGCGCCCGGAACCGATACCCGCACCAGTTCTCCGGCGGGCAGCGGCAGCGCATCGCGATCGCCCGGGCGCTGGCCGCGGACCCGTCCGTGATCGTGCTGGACGAGCCGCTGTCCGCGCTGGACGCCTCGGCGCAGGCGCAGGTGGCGAACCTGCTGGTGCAACTGTGCCGGACGCTGGACATCGGCATGCTGCTGATCTCCCATGACCTGGCCATCGTCAACCAGATCGCCGACGAGGTGGCGGTGATGTACCTCGGGCTGATCGTGGAGCAGGCGCCGACCGGGGAGCTGTGGCGGTCCCCGCGGCATCCCTATACCGAGGCGCTGATCGGCGCGATACCCCATGCGGATGGCCTGAAGTCGCAGCCGACGATCCTGCCCGGGGAGGTGCCGGACCCGGCGGCCCCGCCGGCGGGCTGTCGGTTCCACACCCGCTGCCCGTTGGCCTTCGACAGATGCCGCACGGAGGTGCCGCCACTGATCAGCATCGAGCCAGACCGGACGCAGGCGTGCTGGCTGCAGCGCACCGGGGACGCCGGCGAGCCAGTGGTGGCCTCGGTCGAGTCGGTGTGAGCCCGCCGATCGCGTCCCGTGAGGAGCGCATGCTGGCGCTGTATTTCGCGCGCCGGCCACTGTCCGCCGCGCAGCTCGGCGGCGGGCTGTGGGACGGCCGGCTGCCCCCGGTCGGTCCGGACCGGACCGCGGACCTGATCGCCGGTTTGCGCGAGCTCCGTCGCGACCTGGCCGGGTGGCTGGCCGACGTCGACGCGACGCGGGAACCGTCACCCCACGGGTCCAGGGAGGAAAGCCTCGTCACCGCCCGGTTGATGCACGAGATCGCCGGGTACGAACTCGCCGCGCTGCGCGCCGGCTGGGACCGGTTCACCGTGTCACCGCTACCCGAGGCCGGGTTGGCTTCGGCGCTGCTGACCTTCCTGCCCTATGCCAGCGTTGGCCGCGAACGGGATGGCGACCTGTTCGCCCGCGCCTGCTCCCAGATCGCCGGCGTGCTGGACGCCTCCGCCCGGGAATTGGCTGCCGGTCGAGCGGGCGGGCAGCTCCCGGTGGCCCGACTGGTGCGACGCTCGGTCGACCAGATCGATGCCTACCTGAGCGGTCCGATCGAGACCGACCGCTACCTCACGGCGACCGCGGACCTGACGAATTCGCTGCGCGGGCGAGTTCGACGCCTGGTGACCGAGGAGATCCGGCCAGCATTCGCGCGATATCGAGACGAGTTGGCGGGCCCGGTGCTGGGCTCCGCACGAGACGACGACCAGCCCGGCCTGGCTTTCGTTCCCGGCGGCCAGCAGATCTACACCGCGGCCATCCGCGGTCACACGACCCTGGACATCACGGCCGACGAGGCGCACCAGATCGGCCTCCAGCAGGTGCAGCGCTGGCGCGATGTCGCCCGGGCGATCGCCGAAAGCCTGCGCTGGGAAACAGGTTTCGACGCGGTCCGGGACAGGCTGCGTTCCAGCCCGGCGCTGTTTTTCACCAGCGGTGACGAGATCGAACGGGCCGCCCGGACGGCGCTGCGGCGCGCCGAGCAGGCGGCGCCGGTCTGGATCGGGCCGTTACCGTCGGTCGCCTGCGAGGTGCTCGCCATGGACCCGGTCGAGTCGCCGCACGGCGTGCTCGGCCACTACGAAACCGCGCCGTTGGACCGGAGCCGTCCGGCCCGCTACTGGGTGAACGTCGTCGACCCGCGGAGCCGGCCACGGTACGAGGCGGAGGCGCTGGCCTTTCACGAATCCGTGCCGGGGCACCACCTGGAGATCGCGGGCAGCCAGGAACGCCCGTCACCGTCGAAGTTCCGGCAGCTGGTCGAGATCCTGCCCTACAGCGAGGGCTGGGGACTGTACGCGGAGGGGCTGGCCGACGAGATGGGGCTGTACTCCGGCCCGCTGGACCGGCTGGGCATGGTGTCCTTCGCGCTGTGGCGGGCCTGCCGGCTGGTCGTCGACACCGGCCTGCACGCCCAGGGATGGACCCGTCGACGTGCGGTGGAGTACCTGTGGCGCAACACGATGCTCACCCGGGCCAACATCGACAACGAGGTGGACAGGTACATCGCGCACCCGGGCTCGGCACTGGGGTACCTGCTCGGCCGGCTGACCATCGAGAAGATCCGGGGCGACCTCGTCGGCGACGGTGCCGATCCGGCACGGCTGCGCGCGTTTCACCGGCGACTGCTGGACGGCGGCCCGCTGACCATGTCCCTGCTGACGGAGCGGCTCTGCCGATAGCGAACAGCGAGCGTCGTCGTGAGCCACCAGAACACCGCCGGGCCTAGCCTGAAAACCATGACGATCCGCGCGCTGCCGTCGCCGTCCGATCGAGTGCGACGCCGGGCCCGGCCGCTCTGGCGGCAACTGGCGGGGGACGTCCTGCGGGAGCATCGCCTGGACGCCGGCCTGCGACTGCGCGATGTGGCCGAGCGCGCCGGCATGTCGACCCAGTACCTGTCCGAGGTCGAGCGCGGTCGCAAGGAACCGTCGTCGGAGATGCTGGAGTCGATCTGCGGGGCACTCGGGGTGGACCTGCTGGACCTGGTGCGAGGGGTCGGCCGTCGGCTCGCGGTGTCCGGACCGGCGCGCCGCGAGCCGCTGCGAGTGGGAGCGGCCGACTGGTGGCCCCAGGATGGCTCGGTGCCGGGGCGTGCGGTGACCGGTGGGCTCGATCGTCCTCGGGGTGCGCGGCTGGCGCTCGAGACCCGCCGCATCGCAGGGGATCTCACGACTACCCCGGTCGCCGATCGGCGCGTTCGCGCTCCCATTCGCGCCGTACCTCGCCCGGTGATACAGCTGGCGGCGTAGCTGCCGCCCACCGACCCGTGACCGTGCCGGACCCCCGTGCGGCCGTGTCGGCGCTGCGGCGCTCCCCACGATAGGCGCGGCGCCGGATCCGGCCTCAGTGCACGGCGTTGATGGCGCGTAGGTATTTGGATCCGAAGCCCAGCAGGACCGCCAGCGCGGCGGCGACGCAGATCGCGCCGAACCAGAACGGCACCGGCCACCCCAGCGATTCGCCGAGCTTGGTGCAGACCCACGGCGACACCGCTCCGCCCAGGAACCGCACGAAGTTGTAGCCGGCCGACGCGACCGGTCGGGGCACCGGGGCGATGTTCATCGCGGACTGGGTGAACAGGGTGTTCAGCACGCCCAGCGGCGCGCCGCAGACGATCACCAGCACGATGACCCCGCCGGTGCTGCCGGCGCTCACGGCCAGTGCGACCCCGACCAGGATCACCGAGAAGACCCCGATGGCCAGCGCGAACGAGGTGATCAGCCCGAACCGGCGGTGCATCCAGGGCGCGCCCCACACGGCGAAGATGCCGACCAGCACCCCCCAGCCGAAGAACATGTAGCCGATGCCATAGGTGCCCAGCGGGACGGCGAATGGGGTGGTGGCGATCACCGCGAAGAACCCGCCGTTGTACAGCAGGGCGGCGATCCCCATCACCAGCAATCCGCCGTGGCCCAGTGCTCGCAACGGGGCCACCAGGGTGACGCCGTGCGTCACTTGGACTCTGTCCTTGAGGAAGAACACGATCGCGATCAGCGCGATCGCCATCAGCGCGGCCACCCCGAAGAACGGCAGCCGCCACTGGATGTCGCCGAGCACGGCGCCGACCAGCGGCCCGGCCGAGATGCCGATGCCCAGCGCCGCCTCGTACAGGGTGATCGCCTTCTCGGCACCGCCCCGGGCCACGGCCACGATCGCGGCCAGCGCGGTCGCGATGAACAGCGCGTTGCCCAGGCCCCAGCCCGCCCGCCAGCCGATGAGCGCCGCCACCGTCGGGGAGGTGCCGGCCAGCGAGGAGAACACGATGATCACGACGAGCCCGATGATCAGCGTCGTGCGCCCGCCGAGCCGGCTGGAGAAGAACGAGGTGATCAGCATCGCGAAGGCCGTCACCAGGAGGTAGCTGGTGAACAGCAGGGACACCTGGCTGGCGCTGGCGCCCAGGTTGCCGGCGATCTGCTTGAGGATGGGGTCGACCAGGCCGATGCCCATGAACGAGACCATGGCCGCGAACGCCACGACCCACACCGCGAGCGGCTGGCCGCCGATCAGTCGGGCCGAACCCGCGGGCTGCGCGGTACCGGGAAGCGCCGGGGCGTCGCCGCCCGATGCCGGCATCGTCGTGGCGTGGTCCGGGGCGCTGGGGCGGTCGGCCTCGTAGGCGGTGCGGGCGTCGACGGTGGATCCCGTGCCGGACGATTCTGAAGCCTGGGTGACGGATGACACGGGTGCTCGCTCCTGGGCCGGTGGTTCGACAATTCGTTAGCCAAGCGAAATGATACTCCGCCAGGGACGTTCGTTCGACAACGCTGGTACACGGAGCGGTGAGACATGCGACACGCCTCCGGTGCCGGTCTGCGGCGGCCGGTGAGTGTCCCGCGCGCCGTCTCGGGTGGCGGTACCGACACGCCGGGTGCGACGCGCCGGGAACTTGCACACAGGAGTTATGCACAGCGAAAGGCGGCCCGACCAAGGCTGTGACCTGCGTCAACACCCTCCGTGACGAAAGATTTCCCCACGTTGTCCACAGGCCAAGGGGATAGCGACCTGGGAAAACTCGGTGCTGTCAACACGGCGTGCCACCTGCAGTCAACATCGAGGCTTTGGCTGCACCGGGCTCTGGGTTCTACCGTCCGCCTGGGTCCAGTGTCGGCGGCCTGCCGGGTGCTGTGTCGGGCCTCGGGAGTAGGACTCGGGAGTAAGACCGAGACGTCGACAGTGGTCGGGGTAGTCGGGCAGGAGGCAGGGTAGGAGGCGGAGCGCGATGGCGGTCGTGGACGACCGGTGGGGGGACGAGGCTCCGGAGCGAGCGGGCGGCTACGGCAGGCAGCCCCCGCAGGATCAGGCGGCCGAGCAGTCGGTGCTCGGCGGCATGCTGCTGAGCAAGGATGCGATCGCCGATGTCGTCGAGTCGCTGCGCTCCCCGGACTTCTACAAGCCCGCGCACTCCCTGATCTACGACGCGATCCTGGACCTGTATGCCCGCGGCGACCCGGCGGACCCGATCACCGTCGCCGCGGAGCTGGATCGGGCCGGCACGCTGACCCGGGTGGGCGGCGCGGTGTACCTGCACACCCTGGTGGCCATGGTGCCGACCGCCGCCAACGCGGGTTACTACGCGCAGATCGTCGCGGAGAAGGCGATCCTGCGGCGGCTGGTGGACGCCGGAACCAGGATCGTCCGGCTGGGATACGGCGCCGGTGACGGGCAGCCCGGCAGCGGCGAGGTCGACGAGATCGTGGACCGGGCCGAGCGGGAGATCTACGAGGTCACCGAGCGGCGCACCAGCGAGGACTATGTCGTCCTGGAAGAGCTGCTGCAGCCCACCATGGACGAGATCGACGCCATCGCCAGCAACGGGGGGCTCTCGTCCGGGGTGCCCACCGGGTTTATCAACCTGGACGAGCTGACCAACGGCCTGCATCCCGGGCAGATGATCATCGTCGCGGCCAGGCCCGGGGTCGGCAAGGCGCTCGCACTGGACACTCCGCTGCCCACCCCGGCCGGGTGGACGACCATGGGTGACGTCGTCGTCGGGGACGAACTGCTGGGGGCGGATGGGCATCCCGTTCGGGTCGTCGCGGCCACCGAGGTGATGCAGGGCAGGCCGTGCTACCAGGTGGAGTTTTCCGACGGTGAGGTCATCGTCGCCGATGCGCAGCATCAGTGGATCGTGCGGTGGGCGGGCGGTGACGAGGATCTGTGCTGGACCACGGAGCGGATTGCCGGCGCGCTGGGTAACGAGTCCGCCGCGCTGGTCGTGCCCGAGCGACGAGCGGGTCAGTACGAGCGCAAACTTGTTGACGTGCGCCCGATCGCGTCCGTCCCGGTGCGATGCGTCCAGGTGGACGATCCGGAACACCTGTATCTGGCCGGGCGCTCGATGATCCCCACGCACAATTCCACGCTGGCGTTGGACTGGGCGCGCAGCGCATCGGTCAAGCACCACATGGCCAGCGTCATCTTCTCGCTGGAGATGAGCCGCACCGAGATCACCATGCGGCTGCTGTCGGCCGAGGCGGAGATCAAGCTGGCGGCGATGCGCAGTGGACGGATGGGTGATCTGGAGTGGCGGAAGATCGTTCGCCGGATGGGCGAGATCTCCGATGCGCCGCTGTTTATCGACGACAGCCCGAACATGACGATGATGGAGATCCGCGCCAAGGCCCGGCGGCTCAAGCAGCGGCACGACCTGAAGCTGATCGTGGTGGACTATCTGCAGCTGATGACTTCGTCCAAGCGGGTCGAGTCCCGCCAGCAGGAGGTCAGCGAGATCTCCCGGCAGATGAAGCTACTGGCCAAGGAGCTCGAGGTGCCGGTGGTGGCGATCTCGCAGCTCAACCGCGGCCCGGAACAGCGCACCGATAAGCGCCCGATGCTGGCGGACCTGCGCGAGTCTGGGTCGCTGGAGCAGGACGCCGACATGGTGATCCTGGTACACCGGCCGGACGCCTGGGAGGCCGACGACCCGCGGGCCGGCGAGGCGGACCTGATCGTGGCCAAGCACCGCAACGGGCCGACCGCCACCGTGACGGTCGCGCACCAGCTGCACTACTCCCGGTTCAAGGACCTGGCGGCCATGTGATGCACCGCGGCTGACCTGCCGCGGGCTTGTCTGCACGGCAAGCAGCGCCCCGGTGGGGCGGGTCAGCGATCCGGACGGAATGCCGGCAACGCCGCCGCGGACAACAGGGCGACGATGATCACGGCGCCGATGAGGGTCAACGGCCAGAGGAACGTGCTGGAATGCAGCACGGTGGTCAGCACGATCGTCAAGATGATCGCCGAGGCCAACACCGCGATCACCCCGACCAGATAGATGATCAGCACTCCGGTGTGGCGCTGATGCTGATGATCCACGGTCACTGCCGATGTCGCGTTCTGTACTGGCATTGCTGCGCTCCCTGCCGGGCCACTCCCGATGGCCGCAGTCTAGCGCGGCGGGACACGGCCGTCCGGGAGCGGAATAATCCCGGTGGTGGATGCCGCACCCGGACCGAGCGAGGATCGGGCGCGGGCGTTCGTGGCCGCCCGGTGGGGTGCGGACGCTGCCGACTCGCTGATGCCCGCCGGCGCGGGAGAGTGGTCGCGCGCCTTCGCGTTCCGGCTGGCGATGCCCGGAGAACCGGTACGGGAGACGGTGATCCGGTTCGGTCGGTACCGCACCGACTTCGTCAAGGACCGGATCGTCGGAAACCTGGTGCGCGGTCCGGGTGCGCCGCCGGGGATTCCGGTCCCACGGGTGTGGGAGATCGGCGACACACCATGGGGACACTTCGTCATTGCCGAGCGGGCGGCTGGTGGCTACCTGGACGAGCTGGACGGCGCCGGGATGGCTGCGGCGCTTCCCGCGCTGCTGGGCGCGATGGATGCGGTGGCCGACCTGACGCCGGCCGGTCCGGGGTACGGATTGTGGGACGCCGACGGCGTCGCGCCGCATCGCACCTGGCGCGCAGCGCTGCTGGCCGTCGCCGATGAGCACCCACGTACCGCCGGCTGGCGCGAATTGCTGGCCTCTCGGCCCGGCCCCGCGCGAGTGTTCCGGCGCGGGATGCATGCGTTGGACGAGGCCCTAGAGCGCATCCAGCGCGACTGGGGCGACCCAGTGCCGCGCCGCATCGTGCACGCAGACCTGCTGAACCGCAACGTGCTGGTCGATACCGGTGGCGCCGTCACCGCCGTGCTCGACTGGGGGAACGCGCTGTACGGCGACTTTGCCTACGACCTGGCTTGGCTGCAGTTCTGGTGGCCCTGGTACCCGGCGTGGTCCACCATCGACATCCGCGGCGGGATCGAGCAGCAGCTGGATCGCGCCGGTCGCCGGCCGGCCGATCTGGACGCGCGGCTGGTGGCCTATCGGTGGCACATCGGGCTGGACAGTCTGACCTACCAGGCCTTCACCCGCCGCTGGAACCTGCTGGACCGGGTGGCCGACCAGCTCGACGATCTGCTGCGACACCCCAGGGCAGCCGGGTGATCGCGGATCGGGTCGTGCTCGCGCGGTCGGCTCGGGCCGATTTTGCGGCGGGTCGCGGTCGGATGCTCGGGATGTCGCGTCGCGGGTGGTGCGTGGTGGTTGCCCGTGCCGCTGCTGCGCACGCTGGAGCAGCGTCGGGCCCGTGCCGCTGCTGCCCACGCTGCACTGTCGGGCGCCCGTGCCGCTGCTGCGCACGCTGGAGCAGTGCCGCATCGCCCCCGCGCCGCACCTCCTGGCGGACCCCGCGTCCCGGCGACCCTCGACCGGTGGGCCGGGCAGTGGCAGGGTGGAGGCACCGGGCGACCGACCCGCCGGCGGGAGGTGTGACGGTGACGCAGCCGAACCTGCCGGACCGTCCGCACAAGAGCGCCGGCGAGCCGCCCGAACCGTCCGCTCCCGGTCCCGCCGCCGTCCCCACCCCGAGCCCGAGCGAGCCGGTCGAGCATGGCAGCTCGAATGAGCCAGCGGGGCAGCACGGGCCGGCAGGGCCGGATGGACCGGCGGCGCAGCACGGGCCGGCACGTCCGCACGGACAGGCAGGTCAGGATGGGTCGTCACGCCAGCACGGGCCGGCGGGGCAGGATCGACCGGCGGCGCAGCACGGACCGGCCCCTCGGCACGGACCGGCGGCGCGAAGCGCGCCCGGCCCCGCTGCGTCGTCACCGTCTAGCGGCATCACGCGCCGCTCGGTCACCGCCCGACTGGTGTTCGTGCTGCCTATCGCCTGCGGCGCGCTGCTGGTCGAGGCCATCTTCGCGACCCGCGGCGAACGCGGGGACATCGTCAGCCTGCCCGCCGCCGTCGTGGCCCTGCTGCTGCTCTGGGTGGGGGTCGCCTGGGCGCTGCGCAGCTGGGTCGTCCTGCTGATGACCTTCGTTCCGGCCGTGCTGGTCACTCTGGGGGCCGCCCTGGTCACGGGCCTCGCGCCCGGCGCCGGGGGTGCCCTGCTCCTGGTCGGGCTCGGCCTGATCGGCGCCATCGTCTCGTTCCGGCTGTCCGCTCCCGAGCGGGGCTGGACCCCGGGTTGGTCGACCGGTCCGCGGACCGCCTCCGGTCCGTTCCCGGCGGTCGGGTCGTGGCCCGCCGACCCGCCGCGCGGTCGCGGCCCGGGAGGGGCCGGACCGTCCACCCGGGCGCCGCGCGGTGACGGAGGCGATCTCGACTCCTACCGCGGCGCCTTCCGGCCGTTGGATCCCCTGGGCGCACACTTCCTGCACCCCGGACCGGCCGGTCCGCCGCGCCCCGGCCACCTACCGATCGACCCGTCACCAGCGGCCGACGACTCGCCCGTCGACCGGCCCGCGCCTGCCTGGGACACCTCCGCCACCGACCGCGGCGCCCGTGACCGCCTCGTGGCGGAACTGTGCCGCCGTGGCGGAACGACCGGGCCAACGCTGGCCACCCTGGAGGAGTTCTTCACCGGCAACGGCGATCCGCGGAGCATCGCGCCGGGCCTGCGGGAGGCGGTACCCCTGGGACAGTTTCACGCGGTGCTGCGCCGGCTCCGCGAGCGCCCCAGCGTCGCGGAGGTGCTGGTGCAGATCGAGCCGCTGGAGGCGGGCCGGTATCCGGCCGGGGAGTGGCCGGTCGCCGGCAGCGTGCACGTGATCGCCAGCCTGGATGCCGCCGAGCTGGACGCGATTGTCAAACCGCTGCAAGCGGAGTCGGTCATCGGGCCGCTGCCGGTCACGGAGCTGACTACGGGTGTGCCGGCCCCATCCGGCAGCGGTGAGTACGCGCTCTGGTGGGCGTGACCGGCACCGTCGTCGCGCACCGGCGCGGGCGCCCCTGGGTACCGGACGCTGCGTCACGATCGTGATCGGCCGATCGGGTCACGCCGGGCCGGGCATCCTGCGCCCAATCGGATGAAATCGGTGACAGCGGACTCACACAGTGGTCAAACATCGCCCGCCGACGCTAACCTCCCTGCGGGTCGGGCCATCTGTCGCGAGGGGTTATTCATGCCGAACACGGGGGGCCATTTCGGCTACGCCCCAACAGTAGCGAGCGGTACCGCCAGGGGTGACTCGCTCTCCCGGCGGCTGCGCCGTCTCGGCACGGCCGCACTGGTCGTGGCCACGGGCTCCGCCATCAGCCTGCTCGCGCTGGCCGCGCCGGCAGCGGCGGCTGGACCGGTGTATGTCGGCACCGGCGGCACCGACGACGTCGGCTGCGGGACCAGCGCCGACGAGCCCTGCGCCAGTATCGATCACGCCCTGAGCCTCGCCGGCTCGGGCGGCACCATCATCCTGGCGCCCGGCACCTACACCGAGCAGAACCGGATCACCAGTCCGGTCACGATCACCGGCGCCTCCGCGGACACCGTCACCGTCCAGGGAACCCCCGGTGGCACCGATCCGACCTTCCTGATCGGCAGCGAGGGCACCATCGACGTCACCCTGCAGAACATGACGATCGTGGCCGGACCCGTCGCCGACGCCGCCGTCGCGGCGGACTTCGCCAGCAACGTCACGCTGAACTCCGTCACCGTCTCGGCCGATCCCGCCAGCGCCGAGGCAGCCGGCCTGTCCGTCGACGGTGCCTCCACGGCCACCGTCACCGACAGCAGCCTGTCCGGCCTGAATCTCGGGGTGCGTGTGGCCGGTGACGGCACTGCCACCGTCACCGGGAGCACCATCTCCGGCAACTGGATCGGCGTCCAGGCGATCGATGGCGGCACCGTCAGCGTCGGCGGATCCACCGTGGACGGCAACGCCATGTACGGAGCCCTGGTGGGCACTGACCCGTCCGACCTGGTCGGCGACTCCGGCCTGCAGGAGCCGGATCCGGAAACCGACGGGACCCTGCATGCCACGTCGAGTTCGTTCTCCGGCAACCGGTCCGCCGACGACTCCAGCGCGGGTATCGGCGTCGTGGTGGGGAACGGCACCGCGGACCTGACCGACTGCACCCTCTCGGCCAACGCTGCGGTGGGGCTGGTCGCAACCGCCGGCACCGCCACGGTCGACGGCGGGAGGGTGTCGGGCAATGGCGAGGCCGGGCTTGCCACCTCCGGGTATGCGCGGGGCGCCGTCACCGTCACCGGCACCACCATCGCCGGGAACGCTACCGAGCCGGAGACCTTCGCCGGAGGAATCGTGCTGGTGGGCGGATCCGTCCAGGCCAGCGGCGTGACGATCGAGGGCGGCGGCATGGGCGTGATGGCGCTCGATGGGACGCTGACCCTGACCGACAGCGCGGTGCGGGATAACAACGCGGCGGACGGCTCCGGGACCGGATTCGGCGGCGCAGGCGTCATGGCATTGGCCTTGGGCGGCCTGCTGGGCGGCGAGGCGCCCCTGTCGCCGCAGGGGGTGTCCATCGACGTGTCCCACAGCGAGATCTCCGGCAACGGCATCGGGATGATTCTGATCGGCGACGTCGGCACGCGCGTCTCGCACAGCACCATTGCCGACAACGCCGGCGTCGGGGTGCTGACCTTCGGGCCGGAGATCACGCAGGCTGTGTCGATGGCGCCGAGCGTGGCCCGGAATGCGCCGCTGGACGCCATGACCAGAGCGCTCGCCGGGGCGGCATCCGGCGGTCACGGCCGGGTGCTGGGCCTGCCCGCGTCGGTGGCGGTACCGGCCGATGGGCCCCTGGCTGGCGCCGATGCCGCCGGCACGCCGGTGGCTGCCACCGACACCCCCACGGTCGTCACCGACACCCCCGGCGGCGCTCTGCTGCTGCTCGACAGCACGGTGGCCGGCAATCTCGGTATTCCGTTGGGGGACGACGGCGAGCCGATCAGCGGGATCGCCGCCGGCCCCGGATCGACCGTGCTGCTGGGCGGATCGGTCATCGCTGGCCCGGCGGGCGCTGTGGCCTGCTATGCGCTTCCGACGGATCCGGGTACGGCGACGAGCAGCATCGCCGACGGCGGCTACAACGTCGACTCCGACGGCAGCTGCGGACTGGATGCCGACACCAGCCGCCCGGGAGTTGAGCCCAAGCTGGGTGATCTCGCCGAGAACGCCGGGCCGTCCGGCGACCCGGACTCACCGACCTTGCGCACCATGCTGCCGGCCATGGACAGCCCGGCGCTGGACCTGGTGCCGGTGGGCGCCACGGTCACCGTGCCGGACACCATGGGCCTCGACCCGATGGCGCTGTGCGACCGAGGGGCGACCGACCAGGTTGGCACCGCCCGTCCGCAGGGCAAGGCGTGCGATGCGGGCGCCGCCGAGCGAGTCATCCCCCCACTGACCGTCACCACCACCTCGCTGCCCGGGGGCATGGTCGGAGTGCAGTATCCGACCACCACCCTGCACGCGACCGGCTGGTACGGCGGACCGTACTTCTGGGAGATCACCGACGGCACGCTGCCGCGCGGGCTGACACTGGACCAACGCACGGGCACCCTCTCCGGCATCCCCCGGGCATCTGGCACGTTCACCTTCACGGTGCGGGCCTCCATGCCGGGCGACCCGGACACGGCGACACTGTCGATCGTTATTGCGGCGGCGCCGGTGACGACGAGCACCAGTACCGGGACGATGACGACGGTGACGAACACCCAAACCACGACCGCGATCACCACGCAGACCGCGACGGTGACGAGCACGGCGGCGCCGTCCACCACGTCGGGGCCCGGCTCGTCCACCACGTCACCGCCCGGTACCACGACGATCTCTCCGACCAGCAGCGGGCCGGAGCTGGCGAACACCGGCGTGGACACCCGCCCCGGCCTGGTGGTGGGTGGCGTGGCGTTGCTGCTCGGGCTCGGGCTGACGCTGCTCGGCCGACGCCGTCGGGGCACCCACTGATCGCGCGGGTCGTGCGTCCCACACGGCGCCGGAGCGCTGTCGGGGACGCACGACCCGGGCCGGCGAGGTGCGGCACACTGGGCTGATGCACCCCGATCGCGCCGCGCAGCAGTCCGGTATCAGCGTCACCGGGACCGGCAGCGCCATGGCGGCGGTCGACCAGGTCACCGTCACCCTCGGCGTGGAGATCGTCCGCCCGGACGCGGGCGACGCGTTCCGTACCGCGGCCGGATCGGTGTCCGGCGTGCTCGCCGTGCTGGCCGACCACGGTGTGGACTCGCGATCGGTGCGCACCGCCGATCTGTCGCTGGGGCCCCGCCGGCACTTCCAGGACAACAAGGACGTGATCTCCGGCTACGAGGCGACCCAACGGCTGATCGTCACCCTGGGCGGGCTGTCCTCGGTGGACCGGATGCTCACCGACCTGGTGGCGCGCTCCGGGGAGGGGCTGCGCATCGACCAGGTGACGCTGACGGCCGGCAATCCGCGCGAGGCGCAGTCCGATGCGCGCACCGCCGCGATGATCGACGCCCGGGAGCAGGCGACCGCGCTGGCGGCGCTGGCCGGCCGGCCGTTGGGGCAGGTGGTGCGGATCGTGGAGGGCGGCGACGACGGACCGCGCCCGGTCGCGCTGATGGCCTACCGCGCCCGGGAGTCCGCGTCCATGCCGGTGGCCACGGGGGACACGGCGGTCACGGTCACGTTGTCGGTGCACTTCGCCTGGGGGGATTGACCCGGCGGCGACTCGGGAGCTGCGTCGACGCGTCTGGGGCGTCGGCCGCTGTTTTGTGACGTCTCGATGCGGCGCGGGCTGCGTTTGCGCAGCTGAAGTGGATCTTGGTCTGATCTGGACGTCGTAAAACTGCGGAACCCGGGGAGACCGGCCGAGGTCGCACCCCGCGTCCGCGACCGTGCCGGCGGGAGAACTCCCCGGCCGTCAGCGGAACATGCTGCCCGGCCCGTGCCGCCGGGTGCGCCGGGCGGGCTTGCGGCGCACCGCGACCTGCCACAGCGAGCGCGTCCCGGTGCTGCTGCGCGCCGTGGACCCGTCGGCCCCCGCCTCGGCCAGCACGGATTCGGCGTCCCGGACCCGGTCCCGGCCGTCGGCCTTGCCGGCCGCCAGCGCGATGTCGGCCAGGTCGAGCAGCCGCGTCACGTCGTAGCCATGCGCCGTGCTGGAGGCCAGCCCGATGGTGCAGGTCACCCGGCACGACCCGACCGCCGCCCGGTCGTCGCGGGCCGGTGGGTTCCCGGCGACGCCGGACCCGTGATCGTGTCGGGCCGCGGTCGGGCGGTCGGGCCGCGCACGCCCCACCGGGTGCTGCTGGGCCGCGATCCGGGCCCGGGTGCGGTCGGCCGCAGCGATCGCCGCGCCGGGCATCAGACCGAACATCGTCACCACGAATTCCTCGCCGCCGAACCGGCCCACCAGGTCGCCCTGGCGCAGCTGGGCGCGCAGCACGTCCGCGACGTTGTTCAGCACCACATCTCCGGCCAGGTGCCCATAAGTGTCGTTCACGGACTTGAACCGGTCGATATCGATGATCATCACCGAGACCGGCAGGCCGCGCGCCTCCGCGGCGCTCAGCAACGCCCGGGTGCGCTCCTCCCAGTGCCACGCATTGGGCAGCCCCGTCTTCGGATCTATCCGAGCGTGCCAGGTCAGCTCCGGCCAGCGCAGCGCGAAGGCCGCCAGCAGCAGCGGAGCCAACGCAGCGACGCCCAGCAGCGGCTCCAGGCGCATCGCCGCGGCGACCAGCACGCCGGAGAAGGCGCATCCCAGCTCCACCAGCGTCCAGCGGTCGTCCAGCCACAGCACCGCGCCGCTGGGGGTGCCGATGACGTGCGCCACGATCAGCGCGGTGATCGCTCCGATGATCCACAGGGCGGCGATGCCGACCAGCGCGGACACGGCGAAGTCGTCGATCAGCAGGGTGGCGCCGCGCACCGCCGCGGTGGTCAAGACGGTGATCGACGCGACCACGATGCGCCAGCGCAGCGGATGCGCCGGTTTGACCATGCCGACGATCACGGACAGCGCCACCAGGACCGCGAATGCCGACGGCGGGGTCAGCAGCGCGGCCGGCAGCAACCACACGGTGTGCACGTCCCAGGGCGGCGCCGAATCGTCGTCCGGCGGGTTGAACCGACGACCGACCAGGGCGCCGATCACTGCGACGGCGCCCAGCACCGAAACGATGTGCCAGTCCGTCGGCGTCGGGGGTCGCAGGTCGGTCAGGGCACAGGCGAGCGCTGCGGCCGCGGCGAGCACCGCCAGCACGGCGGGGGCCAGCACGGCGCCGAGACCGGTGCGGGACACCGAGGCGGACGCGGGGGCGTCGGCGGATTCGGCGGAGCGCGCGGTCCGGGGCGGGGCGCTGCGGGCGGTGGTCGCATGGTCGACGACGTCCGGGACTCCCGGTGCGGGTCGATCGTTCACGCGTGCCCCTGCAGGACGTCGCCCGCCTGCGGCAGCGTTGGCGGCCGCGGTTCGAGCATCGGGACGTGGCCGGGACCCCTACGGCCAGTACGCCTCCCAGGTTACCCCATCAGGGTGATACGTCACCGACCGTGATCGGAGCGTTATCCAGGCCCCGCGTCAGTCCCGCGGAACTCGTCGGGCCAGCTCCGCAATGGCCGCCGTGAAGCACGTCATCGGCGGATTGACCAGCCCGGCGCCGACCTGGCCGGTGCCCGCCACCTTGCCGGCCATGCCGGTGTTGATCTGCGGCAGCACGCCGGTGCGCAGCACCCGGGTGACATCGATGCCAGTGGGGGCGCCGCGGAACTCCAGGATCGGGATGGCGAACGCCGGGTTCTCCGCCAGGGTGATCTCGTACATCCGGCGGGTGACGGCCAACGCATCCGGCACCGCCCCGCCGACGAACCGCACGATCGCCGGTGCGGTGGCCATGGCCATGCCTCCGACACCGACCGTCTCCGCGATCGCCGAGTCCCCGATGTCGGGGTTGGCGTCCTCGGGCCCGTAACCGGCCAGGAACAGTCCGTCGGGGGTGCCGGCCGGCCCGGTGAACCACGTGTCGCCCGTTCCCGAGACGCGGATGCCGAAGTCGGTGCCGTTGCGGCACATCGCCGTCACCACCGTCGATCCCGGCACGTGCGCGGCCGCGTCGCCCATCAGCTTGCCGGCCGGCATCACCAGGTTCAGCACGAAGTGCTCGTTGCCGCCGATGAAGGCCACCACGTCGGCGACGTCCTGGGCCGGCAGGCCGGAGGCGATCAGGGTGGGCGCGATGTCCCGGGAGAACATGGCCGAGCCGGCGCGGTTGCGGTTGTGCCCCTCGTCGCCCATCTGCACCATCTGACCCAACATGGCGGTGACGTCGAACGGCTGGCCGGCGGCCGCGAGGGTGCGGATCGCCTGCTGCAGGGCCGGTCCGAGCACCGCGGACATCCAGCGCAGCCGGTCGATGACCTCGGCGGAGTACGCGCCGTAGCGCAGCACCTTGCCCAGGCCCTCGTTCAGCGAGCAGTACGCCGTCAGGCCCGTTGCCTCATCCTGCAGCTGGTACATCCACATGGACGGGGAGATCAGCCCCGCCATCGGACCGACCGCATGGTGCTCGTGGCACGGCGAGAACGAGATCCCGTCGCCCGCGGCCAGTTTCGCCTCGGCCTCCTCCGGAGTCTGAGCGAGGCCTTCGAACAGCATGCCGCCGATCAGCGCGCCGCGCAGCGGACCCGACGCCCGATCCCAGGTGATGGGGGGGCCGGCGTGGTAGAACTCGCCGGGTTTCATGCCGAGCGCCTCGGCGGCCGGCAGCACGTCGACCAGCTTGGCCCGCACCGCCAGCATGCGCGCGACGGCGGTGGCGTTGGCCTGTTCGCGTCGCGGATCGGCCAGCACGGTGGCCAGGGCGTCGGCGGTGCCGGGCGGGGTGTCCACCGGGGGCCGGAAGTCCACGGTGGTGACGTCCACCGCCTGGGCGCGGAGCGCGTCGGTGAGCAGGTCGATGCCCGCGGTGATCACCGAGGGCGGCCCGGCCAGCAGATCCGACCCGACGCCCTCCACCGGCATGCCCTCACGAGTCGAATGCCCAGCGGCGCGCTCCGGCGCGTTCTGAGGCATTCGACTCGGCTCCGTCGCACCGGCACCGGCACCGGCGGCGGCGTGCGCGGCGGCACGGGCGGCAGCGGCGTTGGAGGCGTAGACGTCGGCGCCGGCGTGCGCCAGCGCGGTGGCCTGTGCCTCCCGGTTCTGCGGGTCTGCGTCGGTGCCGCACAGCGACACGATCACCGTCAGGGTCCGCCCCTGTGTCGCGGCCGACGCGATCGCCTCGCCGATGGCCGGCGCCAGCCGGGCTGACGGATCGGCCTCGGCGCCGTAGCCCAGCACCACGTCGGTGAGGATGACCGTCACCTCCGGGTCCGCGGCCTGCGCGGCCAGCAGGTCGAGCTTCACGGTCGGGTCGATCATGGGATGCGGGCGGCCGCGGGTGAACTCGTCGTCGCCCAGGTCGACGATCACGTGACCCAGCCCGGTCAACTGCGGCAGCCCATGGCCGGTCGCTCCCTCGGGCAGCGCCAGCTCGGGGCGCAGCGGGATGTTGGAGCGGATGTCGCCGAGGACCTCGCCGGCGACCAGCATCGCCTCGTCGGCCAGCGTGCCGCCGGAGTACAGCCCGCGCAGCACGCCGGCGACCGGATCCTGTCCGGTGTCGGCGGACCAGGTCGGCCAGGTCGGGGCGGTGACGCCAATGGCGTCCAGCACCGATTCGGCGGCGGCCGTCAGCGTCGGCTGACCGGCTCCCAACAGGACCATGGTGACCGGTGTGCCGCCGGCCTCGACCGCCGCCGCTGCGGCGGCCCGAATCTTCTGCGCCGTGGCCGGGTGCGGCGGTTTGGAGACGATGACGATGTGGTCGGTGCCCGGGTCGTCCTGCAGCAGGCGCAGCGCGGCGAGCGCGGAGCGGCCGCCGACCCGCTCGGACAGGTCGCGTCCGCCGAGGCCGAGCACCGCCGAGATCGGGACGTGAGCCTCGTCCAGCAGGCAGGTCAGCTGTTGGGCGCCGGTGCCGGAGGCGGCGATGACGCCGACGGTGGGGGTGCCCGCGGCGTTCCCGTCACCGACGGCGATGGGGCCTCCGGCCGCCTGGCGTTCTGCTCCGCCGGACGGAGCAGGACGCCAGCGGCCGAGGTCCGCGGTCTCGCGCGCGGCAGCTCCATGCAGCACGTTCGCAAACCCAAGCCCGACCCCGCCGACCACCGCGGTCCCGCAGTCCGGGCCCATCACCAACACCCCGGCCCGGGACGCCGCGTCCTTCAATGCGATCTCGTGCTCCACCGGCACGTTGTCGGAGAAGATCATCACGTGACGGCCGGCCGCGATCGCGTCCATCGCCTCGCCGATCACCGCGCCGCCGGGCACCGACAGCAGCACCAGGGCCGCGTCGGGGGAGCGCTCCGCGGCGGTGCGCACCGTCCGTGGCGCGGCGGCCTCGCCGAAGCCTGCGGCCGTCCGCCCGGCGGCGCCTGCGGCGGCCAGCGCCGACTCCAGCGCGGCCACCCCGGCCCCGACGGCCGCGTCGTCGTTCCCCCGCAACGCCACCAGCAGGTCGTTCGGACCCGCCCCGGGCGGCACCGTGAACCCGAGCCCCGCCGCCAGATCGACGTTCAACGGGGTGGCCATCGCCACCTGCGCCGCGGTGATTCCCGGGGCATCGGCGGCGGCCTGCGATATCCGCAGCAACGTCACCGAGTCGTGATAGACGCCGCTTCGCAGTTCGACCAGTTCACTCATCGCGTCAGCTGCTCCTCGCTCACCGCTCGGCGTGCCCGCCGGTTCGGTCCTCGTTCGGTTCGGTCCTTGGTGGGCTCGACGTTTGTCACGCCGGCGCCCGGCAATCCCACGACGCGTCAGCGCACCGCCGTGGCGGTCCGGCGGAATCGCGGTCGCGGCGGCAGCGGCTGCGTTGGTACGGCCAGGCCGATCGCCAGCCCGGTCGCCAGGTCCGCGCCGCTGGTGTGCCCGATGGCCACCAGGCGCGCCACCGTGCGCCGGAACGCGTCGTCGGGGACGCGGGCCGCGGCCCGAAGCACGGCGCCCGCCTCCTCGCACGCGTGGCCGCGTGCCGCCAGGCGCAGCAGGTCGGCCGACAGCAGCGGGGTGCGTGCCGCCACGTCGTGCAGGGCGGCGACCGCGACCTGTTGCGCCAGCACCTCCCGGCCGGTGGCGTGCAACGCGGCCAGGGCCCCGCACAGGACATCGTCACCACCCGGGGTGGATCCGCCGCCCAACCCGACCAGCGCGGCCACGGCCGCGCGCAGCGTTGCCGGCGACCCACCCGCCAACGCCTGCCGGAACGCCTGTACCGGATGCTCGTGCACTCCACGCGGGACGGTCGCGACGGCGGCCTGCAGGGCGGCGGCCACCTCGGGTGGCGGCGCGATCCGTGGGACGGCGGTCCGGACGGTCCGGACGGCGTGCACCCGCAGGTCGCGCAGCCGGACATCGCCGCCGCCGATGAGCGCCGCGTCGCCGACCGCCAGGTGCTCGAACGGCCGGTCGGCCGCGTGCAGCGCCGTACGGACCCCGTTCGGCACCCCGGAGGCCTGCGCCGTGAGCACCGTCACCACTCGTGTTTGATCGCCGGCGTCGCAGACCAGCAGGACGGCGGCCGAGTGTGTGGCCAGGATCGTGGCGGGTCGCAACGGGCCGGTGACGAGGTCGACGACCGGATGCGCGATCGCGGCGGGAACGACCGGCCGCTCGCCGTCAACGCTGCGGCCGGTGGGGTTGGTGGCGGTGGTGGCCGCGGACGCAGCACTCATCGCCACTCCCTTCCCCGCTGTGCCGTCACCGCTGGAGACCTGGACTGGCTCTGCCAGCGGTCGCCACGGGGCATCGTTCTCGTCAGCCTCCAGGGCCGAACCTACTGGTCGGATGTCAGCGCTCGGCATGGGAGAATGTGACGACGCAGCGCCGGATCGGCGGTGGAATCCGCCAACCGGGCGAGCAGGTACCAGGCTTTCAACGGCGGTCGAGGGAGGGGCGCGGGTGGTGCGATCGGACCACGCGACCGCGGCCGTGGGCACGCGGCTCGGCATCACGATGCGCGAGGTGCTGGCGCGACCCGCCATGGCCGGTTCCACGGTGCTGGCCGGGGCCGGCGGGCTGGATCGCATGGTGCGGTTCGTCAACATCATGGAGGTGCCCGACGTCCTGCAGTGGACCAAGGCCGACGAACTGCTGCTGACCACGGGGTACCCGCTGCGCTCGACCCCCGAGGCGCTGGACGACTTCGTGGCCGAACTGGACGCTCGCGGGCTGGCGGGCGTCGCCGTGAAGCTCGGGCGTTACCTGGACCGGCTGCCCGACGCGATGCTGGCCTCGGCGGATCGGCTGGGCTTTCCCGTCGTGCAGATCCCGGACGGGGTGGGATTCGACGAGATCCTCAATCAGGTGCTCTCCGAGGTGTTGGGTCGCCAGGCCGCGCTGCTGGCCCGGGGTGAGCAGGCCCACTCGGTGCTGCTGCGGCTGGTGCTGCAGGGGGGAGGGCTGCCCGAGGTGGTGGCGGCGCTGCCCGCGCAGCTGGCGGGCGCGGAATCCGCCGGAGCCGCGCCCGATGCGGCATCGGATGCTGCGCCCGGGGCCGCGTCGGGTGCTGCGCCCAGGTCCGCGTCGGATGCTGCGCCCGGGGCCGCGTCGGGTGCCGAACTCGATGCGTCGCGCGGCACCGAACTCGATGCCGCGTCGGGTGCGCCGCTCGACACGTCGCCGGATGCCTCGGTGTCGGTGTTGCACGTCGACCGCACCGGCCGCACCATCGCCACGGCCGGCGCCGATCTGCCGCCGGCCGCCGCTGACCTGTTCGACGAGGACCACCTGTTCCGGGCCACCATGTTCCGGCACGGCATCCACACCCTCGGCAGCGAGCCGGATCGCGCGTCCGTGCTGGTGGCCACGGTGGTCGCGGAGCGCAACCAGGGGCACCTGATCGCGGTGCGGACGGACCGGCCGTGGGACGGCCAGGACGTGATGATCGCCGAACGTGGCGCCACCGTCGCGGCGCTGGTGGTGACGCGCGAGCTCGCGGTGGCCGCCGTCGAGGGCAAGTACCGGGGCGATTTCCTGCGAGACGTGTTGGCCGGGCAGATGCCGCCGGCCGCGGCGATCGACGGGGCTCGCGGCTTCGGCTGGGACCTGACCGGCCCGATGGTGGTGGTGGTCGCGGCGGTTGGCGACGCTCAGGGGGACGACGAGGCCACACGTCGGCGCCGGGCCGAACAGCTCGGTGCCTCGTGGGCGGCGTGGGTGCGCCGCTGGGATCCGGTCGGAGCGGCGGCGGCGTTCGCTGCCGAGGCGGTCGCGGTGCTGCACGCCCCGGACGGGCAGGTGCCCTCGTCGGCGCGAGTGGCCGAATTGCTGGGCGGGCTCTCGTCGCGCGGGACGCCGTTCGACGGGATCGTCGGGGTCTCTCGCGTGGTCGCCGAGGTGGATGCCCTGTCGGTTGCCTACCAGCAGGCGTGGGAGGCGGTTCGGGTCGGCCGGCGGCTGTCCGGAGCGGGCTCGGTCTCCCGGTTCGACGACCTGGGGCTGTATCGGCTGCTGTCGCTGGTGCCCGACTCGGACGAGTTGCGCTCGTTCCTGACCGACACGCTGGGCCCGCTGGCCGCACCGGAGGGTGACCTGGATTCCGATGAGCTGCGCCGCACCCTGACCGTCCTGCTGGACACCAACCTCAACGTGGCGCAGACCGCTCGCCGGTTGCACTTTCACTACAACACGCTCCGCTACCGGATCGGCAAGCTGGAGCGACTGCTCGGCCCGTTCACCACCGACGCTCGGCTGCGTGCCGACCTGACGGTGGCGCTGTACGTCTGGCAGATGCGCATCGCGCACCGGTAGGGCGTGCCGATCGCCGGCGGCCGGATCGCATCACGACCACCGCGCTCGGCGCAGCTCCGAGCCACGCGCCTGGTCGGTGGGAACTGCCATGGCCTGGCAGCGGAATCCGACATACATCGCTCGATGACACTGGCACAACCGCACAACGGTATTGGTGTGACCTACGGCATACGGTCCCGGTGAAGAGTCGGTGACGATCGTGCCATCGACCGACAATGCGTGCTCGGAGGGGCATATGTCAGCTTTCGGATGGAAGCTCAAGGGTGATGGCCGGACCATCCCGCCGGGAGAGGTCGTGGCCCCCGGCGAGCGGCTGAGCTGGCCACGGACCATCGGCCTGGGCGCGCAGCACGTGGTCGCCATGTTCGGTGCGACCTTCGTCTTCCCGATCATCATGGGCCTGAACCCGCAGTACGCGGTGATGATGTCGGGCATCGCGACCATCATGTTCATGCTCATCGTGAACGGGAAGATCCCGTCCTACCTGGGCACCTCGGCATCGTTCGTCGGCGCCGTCGCGGCGATCCGACTGCAGGGCCAGGGCGGCTCGTCCGATGTTCAGGGGCTGCTGGACCCCAGCGGCGCCGTCACCGATAAGGGGAAGGCGGCGCTGACTGCCAACCCGAACCTGCTGGCCGACGCCCAGTTGCACGACGCCACCAACATCACCGGCGCAATCCTGATCGCCGGGCTCATCCTGCTGGCCGTCGGCATCATCGTGCACTTCGCCGGCGGCGGAGTCGTCTCCGCGGTGCTGCCGCCCGCCGTCACCGGCGCGGTCGTGATGCTCATCGGATTCAACCTGGCCCCCGTGGTCGCCAGTGCCTACTGGCCCAAGGACCAGTGGGTGGCGGTGCTCACCATGGTCTTCGTCATCGTGATCGCCGTGGTGGCCAAGGGATTCTGGGGCCGGGTCGCCATTCTGCTGGGGCTGATCTTCGGCAGCGTGCTGTCCTGGATCTGGGACCTGGCCGACGGGGGCAGCCGCATCGACTTCAGCTCGGTATCCAGCGCGGACTGGTTCGGCTTCCCGACCAACATCATGCAGCACGGCACCGGAGCAGACGCCCAGTACATCGTGGGGGCGCTGGCCGGGCCGCACCTGCCGACATTTAACGCCGCCGCCATCCTGCTGGTGATCCCCGGCGTGGTCGCCCTCATTGCGGAGAACACCGGCCACGTGAAGGCGGTCGCCGAGATGACCGGCGACAACCTGGACCCCTACCTGGGTCGCGGCTTCATCGGTGACGGCTGGGGTACGGCCGTCGCCGGATTCATCGGGGCCTCCCCGACCACCACGTACGCGGAGAACATCGGCGTGATGGCCGCCACCAAGGTGTATTCGACGGCCGCCTATTACGTGGCGGCGCTGGTGGCGATCCTGTTCGGGTTCTCGCCCAAGTTCGGCGCGCTGGTGTCCTCGATTCCGCCCGGGGTGCTCGGCGGCATCACGGTGATCCTGTACGGCATGATCGGCCTGTTGGGCGCCAAGATCTGGGTCGAGAACAAGGTGAACTTCGGGGCACCACAGAACCTGGTGCCGCTGTCTGCGGGTCTGATCATCGGCATCGGGAATGTCTCGATCAAGTTCAGCGACAACTTCGAGATCTCCGGCATCGCGCTGGGCACCATCGTGGTGATCGTCATGTACCACGTGTGCCGGTGGTTCGCCCCGCACCTGCGGCGCGAGGACGGCGCCACCGGGTCGGCATTGTCGGTCGGCGATGTGGTGACGGAGAAGGGCACCGAGTCCCCCTGGCGCGACGAGGAGGCCAGCAACTCCTAGCGCGCCCGCCGTCAGTCGGCTGCCCCAGAGTGCCAGTGCGCGCTCTGGGGCAGCCGACTCTGCGACGCGGCTCGTGGGAGGTGACGGTGTAGGTGCGGAGCGCATAGCACTATTCACCACGCATCGGGGGTGGGGCTGGCAGGTCCTGTCCGTTCGGTGCCCTGGCACGGTGAGGCAGGATCGAGGCATGAAACCAGCTCCGTTCGCTTGGCACGGGCCGACGTCGGTGGCCTCCGCCGTGGCGACCCTCGCCGAGCTGGTGGCCGGCGGCGCGCACGCCAAGGTGCTGGCCGGCGGGCAGTCGCTGGTGCCGGTGCTGGCGATGCGGCTGGCCGAACCGGATCACCTGGTCGACATCAACGGCATCGCCGAGCTGGACTACGTACGCGTGTCGGCCGGCGGTGACCACGCACCTGCGGGCGTGACGGTGGGCGCGTTGGCCCGGCACACCACGGTGTTGCAGCACGTCGAAGCGAACCGGGTGCAGCCACTGCTCGGGCAGGCGCTGAACCTGGTGGCACACGCGACGATCCGCAACCGGGGCACCACGGTCGGGTCGCTGGCGCATGCCGACCCGTCCGGCGAGATGACGGCGGTGCTGGCGTTGACTTCGGGATCGGTGACGGCGGTGTCGGTGCGGGGCGAGCGGGTGATTCCGGCTGCCGAATTCTTCGTGGGGCCGTTGGAGTCGTCGCTGGCCGAGGACGAGCTGGCGGTGTCGGCATTCTTCCCGGCGGCACCGGCCGGATCGGGCACGGCGTTCGTCGAGATGGCCCGCCGGCACGGGGATTACGCCCTGGCCGGGGTAGGTGCGATCGTGGCGCCGGGGGCCGCCGGTGACGGTTCCGTCGGTGGCGCGGCTGCCCCGGTGACGGTGCGCTGCGGGTTCTTGTCGGTCAGCGAGACTCCGCTGGTGCTGGACCTGACGCAGGCCTGGGCGGCCGGGCCGGACGCGACGATGGCGGCAGCTCGCGCGGCGATCGACCCGGGTGACGACATCCACGCGACCGCCGAGTACCGGCGGCACCTGGCCGGAGTGCTGACCGTGCGGGCGATCCGGCAGGCGTTGGATGCGATGGGGACGGAGGCCGCGGCATGACCGCGCTCGGCGAGGTTCGCGGATCTCCGGCGCAGTTTTCGGCCGATTCGCCAGCAAAACCGTGTTTGAGACCTGCGAACATCGAGGGGGTGACGGGGTGACGAGCGACCTGAGCATCGTCGCGCCGGCCCAGACCCGGCGCACCGTGACCGTGACGGTGAACGGGGTGCGGCGCTCCGCCGAGGTGGAGGTGCGTCGCACGCTGTCGGACTTCCTGCGGCACGACCTGGCGCTGACGGGCACTCACGTCGGCTGCGAGCACGGGGTGTGCGGTGCCTGCACCGTGCTGCTGGACGGGCTGCCGGTCCGGTCCTGCCTGCTGTTCGCCATCACCGCTCACGGGCACACCGTGACCACCGTTGAGGGCCTGGGCGAGCTGCGCCCAGACGGCAGCGTGCGGGTCTCCCCGGTCCAGCAGGCGTTCCGGGACTGCCACGCGCTGCAGTGCGGCTTTTGCACCCCGGGCATGATCACCACGATCACCGCCGGGTTGGCGGCGAATCCGCATCCGACGCCGCAGCAGGCTGTGGACATGATCTCCGGAAACCTATGCCGGTGCACCGGGTATCAGAACATCGTCGAGGCGGTGCTGCGGGCCGCGGAGCTGATGGAGGATCCGGACGCGCCGCTGCCCGACGAGGGCTTTACCGACGATCCGGGCGAGACCGACCGGGTGGGCGCGGGTTCTGCGGCGGGTGACGTCGCTGGTGTGGGCTCGGCCGGCGGCGTGAGCGCGGCGCGCCACACCCGCGGGGACAGGGGCTGACGCGATGCAGCGCTATGTCGGCGCACCGATCCGCCGCACCGAGGACGTTCGCCTGACCACCGGACGCGGCCGCTATGTCGACGACATCGCCGCCGGCGGACCGGTTCTGGAGGCCGCGTTCCTGCGCTCGCCGCACGCGAACGCCCGGATCACCGACATCGATATCGCCGATGCACTGGACGTTCCCGGGGTGCGGGCGATCTACCTGCACGAGGACCTTCCCGGCGCGGTCGGTGAGCCCCTTCCGGTGCTGATCCCGCACCCGGCGCTCACCGCGCCGCGCACCCCGAGCGCGCTGGCCGACGGCCGGGTCCATCACGTCGGGCAGACCATCGCAATGGTGGTCGCCGACGACCGGTACCTGGCCGAGGATGCCGCGGAACGGATTCGCGTCAGCTACGAGATCCTGCCTCCGGTGGCCGATCTGACGATGGCGCGGGCGGCGCAGCGGCGCGCTCACGACGATGTTCCGGACAACGTGGCCGCGCACTTCGAGCACGAGGTCGGCGACGTCGCGGCCGGGTTCGCCGCGGCCAGCCACGTGATCGAGTTCAACGCGCATCCCGAGCGCAGCGCCTCCACCCCGCTCGAGGGCAAGGGCGTGTTTGCCCGCTGGGATGCGGACGACTCCTCGCTACGCGTGTACACCTCCACCCAGGCGTCCACCTCGGTGCGGGCGGCCGTCGCGGCGAAACTGGGCCTCCCGCTGGTGAAGGTCGAGGTGATCGCCCCGGATGTGGGCGGCGGATTCGGGGTGAAGATCGCGCACCCGTGGCCCGAGGAGATCATGGTGCCGTTCGCCGCGATGCGGCTCGGCCAGCCGGTCCGATGGACTGAGGACCGCCGGGAGCACTTCATCTCGTCGGCGCATGAGCGCGGCCAGGACCACCACGTCAAGGTCGGTTTCGACGACGAGGGACGGGTTCTCGCGCTGGACGTGACGTTCTGGCACGACAACGGCGCGTTCACGCCGTACGGCATCATCGTGCCGATCATCACCTCGACCCAGCTGCTCGGCCCGTACAAGCCCGGCGCCTACCGGGTGGAGTACTACTCGATGTACACCAACACGGTGCAGGTGACGCCGTACCGTGGCGCAGGCCGGCCGCAGGGCGTGTTCGTCATGGAACGGGCGATGGACAAGATCGCGCAGGCGCTGGGCAAGGACCGCACGGCGGTGCGCGCGGCCAACTTCATCCAGCCGGACGAGTTCCCCTACGACCAGGGCATGATCTTCCAGGACGGTCGGCCACTGATCTACGACTCCGGCAACTACCCGGCCCAGCTGGCCATGCTCAAGGACATGATGGGGTGGGATGCGTTCGAGGAGGTCAGGGCCGAGGCGACATCCCGTGGCAAGCTGGCCGGCATCGGGCTGGCCTGCTACGTGGAGGGCACCGGGGTCGGTCCCTACGAGGGCGCGCACGTGCACGTGCAGACGGACGGAACCGTCGACGTGGCAACGGGGCTGACCTCGCAGGGCCAGGGCCACCAGACGATGCTGGCGCAGATCGTCGCCGACGAGCTGGGTGTGCCGTTCGAGAAGGTGCGCGTCGTGACCGGGGACACCAGGCGTTTCGGGTATGCCGTCGGCACCTTTGCCTCCCGCACCACGGTGATGTCCGGCTCGGCGGTGGCGCTGGCGGCGCGGGCGGCGCGGGCGAAGGCGTTGCGGGTGGCGGCGCACGCACTGGAGGCCAGCGAGGACGACCTGGAGATCGTCGACGGAGTGGTCCGGGTGAAGGGCAGCCCGGACTCGCATATCGACCTGGGAACCGTTGCGGTGCTGTCGAATCCGCTGCGGTATGCCTTCGATACGTCCGCTCAGGCGGCCACCCAGTTTGCCGGTACCGAGGATATGGACAAGCCGCCGGTCGCCGAGGACGACGAGCCGGGCCTGGAGGGCAAGGACTACTACTCGCCGATTCGCTCCACCTTCGCCTCCGGAATGCACGGCGCTATCGTCGAGGTCGACCCGGAGACCTTCGACATCCACGTGGCCAAGTACTTCGTGGTGCACGACTGCGGCACCCTGATCAACCCGATGATCGTCGCCGGCCAGGTGCACGGCGGCGTCGCGCAGGGCATCGGCGGGGCGCTGTACGAGAAGATGGCTTACGACGAGAACGCGCAGCTGCAGAACGCCTCGTTCATGGACTTCCTGATGCCTTATGTCACCGAGATCCCGCAGAAGGAGCTCGGCGAGCTGGAGCTCGGCCATCAGGAGACCCCGTCTCCGCTGAATCCGTTGGGCGTCAAGGGCGCCGGCGAAGCGGGCGTCATTCCGGTCGCCGCGTTGATCGCCTCCGCCGTGGAGGACGCGGTGGGCTTTCCGATCGACACGATGCCGATCTCGCCCAACGATCTGTACGCGATGCGGTTGCGCGCCGACGCGGGCGAGTTGCCCCACGTGGCGAACGCAACGGCCAAGCCGGCGCCCGCGGGCGCCCGGAGCCCCTCGGAGGTCGGTTCATGAAGATCAACGGCACCTCGGTGCTGCACGCCACTCCCGACAAGGTGTGGGCAGCGATCACCGATCCGGCCGTTCTGGCCGGCGTGATCCCTGGTTGTCAGGCGCTGAATCCGCTGGGGGAGAACCACTTCGGGCTCACCGTCAGCATGGGTGTGGCGGCGATCCGCGGCACGTACGCGGGTGAGGTGCGGTTGTACGATCTGACCGAGCCGACGTCGCTGACCATGCGGGCGGCCGGTGCGGGATCGCCGGGCACGGTGGACACCACCGTCGGAGTCACCCTGACCGACCTCGGCGACGGCACCACCCGGCTGGACTACGACGCGGACGCGGTGGTCGGTGGCATGGCCGGCGGGGTCGGGCAGCGCGTGCTCACCGGCGTTGCGAAAAAGACTGCGGGACTGTTCTTCTCGACCATCGACGACGTGCTCACCGGCAAGCGTGCGGTCACGGCGGCTGCGCCGTCCGGCGGCGAGGCGCCCGCGCCGGCGGCGGCCGGCGCCGAGTCTGGTGCGGCGGGGGCGCCGGTTCAGGGCGGCGCGCAGCCGTTCGGTGCCACGCTGGCGGTCCCGCCGGCAGCGGCGGCTGGAGCGGGCCTAGGTCCCGTGGCGCTCGTGGCGGTCGGTGCGGCCGCCATGGCGATCGGGGTGCTGATCGGCGCCCGCATTGCCCGCTGCCCCGCCTGACCGTGCCGGATTGATGTTCCCGCCCGAAACGTCGGCTCGGGAGTCGCAGAAGGACGTGGTGCCGCCGCTCGGACACCCCAGCGCACCGAGGCGCTCGAGTTGATCACAGTTCGATAACGGGTACTTCCCAGCCGCTCGCTCGTCCGCTTTACTCACAACTAAATAAAGTCCCGAACCACTGAATGGGCGGGACGTGTCGTGAGGAGCCCCGTTGCCCGCCCGCCCGTCACCGCCGCAGGACCCGATGATCCAGTCGGCCATCCTGGGCGTCCTGGGCACTCGCGGCGCCACCTCGAGGGCCGACCTCGCTCGACTACTGGACGTCAGCTCGGCGTCGATCACGCAGCTGTCGAAGATCCTGATTGCGCGCGGACTGGTCGCCGAGCTGGACACCACGCCATCCAACGGTGGCCGCCCGGCCCGGTTGCTGGGGTTGGTGCGATCCGCCGGTACCGCAGTCGGTGTCAAGGTGACCGCGGATCACTTGGCGGTGGTGCAAGTCGGCTTGGCCGGCACGATCGAATCGTCCGCGACGATCCCGTTCGCCTCTGGGCGGCCCGATGCGCTCGATCGGCTGACCCACCTGTTGCAGGACACGGTTGGTGCCCTGTCCGGACACCTGCTGGGCATCGGGGTGGGTATCCCGGGGTCGGTGGATTCCCGGCCGTCCGGCATCGTCGATGCTCCGACGCTGGGTTGGTCCGACGCCCGTGTCGGCCCGAGCCTCCGGGCCCGCCTGGGGCTTCCGGTGCTGGTGGAGAACGACGTCAATGCGCTTGCGGTGGCCGACCGACTCTACGGCGCCGGCCGCGAGCACCGCTCGTACCTGGTGGTGACGATCGGTAGAGGCGTCGGATGCGGCGTCGTCATCGACGGAGTGGTGCATCGCGGGGCCAGCGGAGGCGCCGGCGAGATCGGGCACGTCGTCGTCGATCCGGAGGGGCCCGTCTGCGAATGCGGCTCACGCGGCTGCCTGGAGACCTTGGTCGGTGACGACGCCCTGGTGCGGGCCGCGCGGGAGCGTGGGGCGATCGGTCCACGCGGCGGAGTTCGGCAACTCCGTTCGGCGGCACGGTCGGGCAACGCTGTCGCGCGCGGGGTCTATGCCGAGGCGGGGCGCGTGCTGGGCCGGGCGTTGGCCGGCGTCGTGCAGGTGCTCGATCCGGAAATCGTCGTGCTACTCGGTGAAGGCATTGCGGCATGGACGTTCTGGGAGCCCGACTTCGAGTTCGCGTTCCGGAGCAGCCTGATGCCCTCGCGGCGCGGAGTTCCATTCGTGGTGGAGCCGTGGTCCGACGAGAAATGGGCGCTCGGCGCCGCGGCCCTGGTGCTGTCCGCGCCGTTCGACATGGTCGGCGTCGGTGGGGATCAGGGCCGGCTGGTGCGTGCCCGGCTGGCGGGGCGTGCATCCGGCGCAGGCGCGGAGCAATAGCGCGATGGTCGGCGACCGCGGATGGCGCAAGGCGGGGTTGGTGGCGCTGTTCCTGCTGCCGGCCCTGCTGCCGTTGGTGGCATTCCGGATTGTGCCGATGCTGGCATCCGTGTGGGTGAGTACCCAGGAGTGGAATCTGCTCCGCGCGCCCGTCTTTGTGGGGGTGGACAACTACGTCGACGTCCTGACGGATCCGAAATTCCACAAGGGCCTGGTCAACACCCTGTACTACCTGGCCGGATATCTCCCGCTGGTGCTGATCTTTGCGTTGATCGTGGCGCTGTTGCTCAACAGCAAGCTCAAGGGCATGGCGCTGTTTCGTGGCGCGTACTTCCTGCCCGTGGTGACCAGCTGGGTCGTTGTCGCGCTGCTGTGGAAATGGATCCTCAGCCCGGAGGGTGGGCTGGTCAACTATCTGCTCGGATTGATCGGTATCGACGGGCCTGGCTGGTGGACCGACCCCGGGTGGGCCATGCCCTCGATCATCATTGCCTCGGTCTGGAAGGACCTGGGGTTCAACATGCTCATCCTGCTGGCCGGGCTGCAGGCCATCCCGGAGCACCTGTACGAGGCCGCGCGCATCGATGGGGCGGGGGCGTGGCGCCGGATCCGATCCATCACTATTCCGCTGCTGACGCCGTCGATCCTGTTCGTGATGGTGCTGACGATGATCGGCTCGTTCCAGGTCTTCGACCAGGTCTACGTGATGACTCAGGGCGGGCCGGCCGGCGCCACCACCGTGGTGATGGAACAGGTCGTCCGGCATGCGTTCCGGTACGGCCGGATGGGCACCGCCTCGGCCATGAGCTGGGTGCTGTTCGCGATCATCTTGGCGTTCACCGTGCTGCAGCTGCGCTTCCAACGCAGGTGGGTGCACTATGCAAACTGAGGCCAGGTGGGCGGTCTATCTGCGGACCACGATCATCGCCGTGGGCGCCCTCGTGTTCGTGTTCCCCTTCCTGTGGATGATCTCCACGTCGCTGACCTCGGCCGGCGAGCTGTTCAAGCTGCCGCCCAAGCTGATCCCCAACCCCATCGACTTCTCCGGATATCAGCGGCTGTTCGGCAATCCGTCATTGCCGTTGCTGCGGTGGGTCGCCAACAGCCTGCTGGTGGCCCTGGCCGTGGCATTCCTGCAGGTGCTCACCAGCGCCATGGCTGCCTACGCCTTCACCCGGCTGAACTTTCCTGGCCGCAACGTGATCTTCGTGGCGTTCCTGGCTACCCTGATGGTGCCCTTCCAGGTCATGGTCGTCCCGCTGTTCATCGAGATGCGTTTCCTGGGGCTGCAGGAGACCTACGGGGCGTTGATCATCCCGGACATGGCCTCACCGTTCGCGGTATTCCTGCTGCGACAGGCGTTCCTGCAACTCCCGCGCGAGCTCGAGGAGTCTGCATTCGTCGATGGGGCCGGGCACATCCGGGTGTTCCTGCAGTTCGTGCTGCCGCTGTCCCGGCCCACTCTGGCTACCGTCGCGGTGTTCTCGTTCATGGGTTCGTGGAACAACTTCCTCTGGCCGTTGGTGGTCATTCACGATCCGTCAATGATGACGCTGCCGCTCGGCCTGTCCACCATGTCCAGCAGGTTCGTCACCGATTGGAACCTGCTGTTGGCCGGCGCCACCGTCTCGGTGCTGCCCATTATCGCGGTGTTCCTGTTCGCCCAGCGCTACATCCTGCAGGGCATTGCCATGTCCGGACTCAAGGGCTAACCGCCCGCGAGCATCTCCTCGACGAACGACGAAAGGATGCGACACACCATGAGACACAGCACGATCCGTCGGCACCAACGGGTATCGGCGGTGGTGGCGGCGCTGGCTGCCGCCGCGCTGGTACTGGCCGGATGCTCCAGCGGTTCCGAGGGCTCCGAAGGACCCCAGGGCTCCCAGGGCTCCCAGGGCTCGGCCGGCACCTCCGGCGCCGCGGACCCCGGGCCTACCGGCACGTCCGACGTAGCCGACGCCGACGGCTCATCCGATAAGCCCGCACCCTCCGGCGATCCCGTCACCCTGCAGTTCTTCAACTTCACCGCGGGCACCGATCACGCCGCGCAACTGCAGGCGATCGTCGACGCATTCGAGAAGCAGAATCCAGGGATCACGATTGAGGTGACCAACGGTTCGTTCGATACCTACTTCACCGACCTGCAGACCAGGATTGCCGGCGGCACCGCGCCCGATACCTTCGAGCTCAACTACGAGAATTTCGTGTCCTTCGCCGCCTCCGGCGCGCTGCTGGACCTTACCAAGGCCGCGCCGGACGCGATCAAGCCGGACAAGTACTACCCGAAGGCCTACGACGCCTTCAACTATCAGGACGTGCAGTACGGCCTGCCGGAAAGCTTCTCCAACGTCGTGCTGTACTACAACAAGGATCTGTTCGACGCGGCGGGCGTGGCATACCCGACCAAGGACTGGACCTGGAAGGACGAGCAGGCGGCGGCCGAGAAGATCACGAACGTCGACAAGGGCATCTGGGGTGACTACCAGCCCTTCACCTTCAACGAGTTCTACAAGACCCTGGCGCAGAACGGCGGCAGCTTCTTCAACGCCGACGGCACCAAGGCCACCTTCAACAGCCCGGAGGGCGTGCAGGCGGCCGCATTCCTGACCGACAAGGTAGGCAAGACCATGCCCACCGAGGCGCAGATGGCCGGCAAGGGCGACGACGTGCTGTTCAAGCAGGGCAAGATCGCCATGTGGCACACCGGGATCTGGATGTTCGGTCTGCTCACCGAGGAGCCGGCCAACTGGGACATCGCCATCGAGCCGGGCAACGTCCAGCACGCGTCCCACTTCTTCTCCAACGCTGCCGTGGTGTCCGCCTCCACCGCGCATCCCGTGGAGGCGGCAAAGTGGGCGAATTTCCTGGCCAGCAGCGACGAGACCGTCAAGCAGCGGCTGGACAACAACTGGGAGCTGCCAGCGGTGATCAACGATGACCTGCTCAAGCCCTACATGCAGCAGCATCCTCCGGCGAACAAGCAGGCCGTCTTCGACTCGCTGGATGCTGTGGTCGTTCCGCCGGTGACCGAGCACCAGCAGGAGATGCAGGACATCGTCACGCTGAACCTGCAGAAGGTGGTCCAGAAGCAGATGACGGTGCAGCAGGCCCTGGACGACGCCGCCGAGCAAGTGGATGCGTTGCTGCAGCGATGACGATGCGCGTGTCCCACCGGGCCCTGATCACCCGAAGCCTCCGGGTGATCAGGGCCGGGCAGGCGGCCACCGGGGCCTACGTCGCCGCACCCGCCTTCCCCACCTATCACTTCAGCTGGTTCCGGGACGGATCGTTCATCGCCGATGCGATGAGCCGGTGCGGATCTGTGGACAGTGCCGAGGCGTTCTTCGATTGGTGCGCAAAGATTCTCACCGACCGATCCGATCGCATTCGGTCGCTGGTACTGCGCGGCGAATCCGATCCCACCGGCGTGGATGCTGCCGAACAGCTGCACACGCGGTACACGCTGGACGGCGTCGAATCGCCGACCGACTGGGAGAACTTCCAGCTGGACGGGTACGGCACCTGGTTGTGGTCGCTGGATGCGCACCTGCGCCGGCACGGTCTCGGCCGGGACGCGTACCTGCCGGCCGTGACGTTGACGCTGGATTACTTGACCACGTTCTGGGCCGCCCCCTGCTACGACTGGTGGGAGGAGAACGGTGACGGCCGGCATCCGTCGACCCTCGGCGCCATTCGGGCCGGGTTGACCGCCGTCGGCCGGTGGGAGGAGCTGGATCCGGAGCGCCGGCAGCGAGTGCACCGAGCGGCGCGGGCGATCGACGAACTGGTTGCCAGCCAGGGCGTCGTCGACGGACACCTGACCAAATCGCTCGGCACGTCGGCGATCGATGGCAGCCTGCTGGCCTGCATCGAACCGTTCGGCTTGTATCCGGTGGATCACCCCGTGGCCCGGCGCACCATCGCCGAGGTGGAGTCGCAGCTGGCGCCGGCCGGCGTGCATCGATTCGCCGCCGACACCTACTACGGGGGCGGGCAGTGGATCTTGCTGGCCGCCCTGCTCGGCTGGCAGCACGTTGCGGCCGGCAACCCCGCGCGGGCGCGGGAGCTGCTGGACTGGATCGCGGGCCAGGCAGATGCGGAGCTGGACCTGCCGGAACAGGTCGACGACGCGGCCCTGCACCCGGAGCGGATCGGTGAATGGGTGGACCGCTGGGGTCCCAGCGCGCGCCCCCTGCTGTGGTCCCACGCGATGTACCTCACGCTGGCGCACGAGCTGGGTCTGACCGGCGGCGGCGACGATGACCTAACGGTAACGACGAACCGGGAGCCGGGCGCATGATCAGGCACCAACCGGGAGGCCGGGGGCACGCCTACCTGCCGAGCCTTGACCAGCGGACCCCCACCCTGCCGGCCGCCGGTGAGCGGGTGCATCTGGGCGTGTTGGCGGCGCCCGGCATCGCCGGGCTGACGGTGGAGGTGGACGCCGACGGCATCGTGACGCAGATCGACGCGCGACCCCTGGATGCCCCCGGGGCCGCCACCGACGGAGCGGGCACTGGGTCGGGTGTGGAGGGTCATCTGGCCGCAGCAGCCGAGGCCGGCGAGGATGTTGGCGACCTACTGGCGTGGTCGGCGCTCATCGGGCCGTTCGACGCGGATGCCGCGGTGCGGTACCGGTTCCGATCGGGCGACGAGCGGCAGGCCAGCGGCTGGTTCGAGCTGCCCATCGCCAGTTGGCAGCCCGTCGGCGGATCGCTGCACCTGTCGGGCGGCGCCAGCGACGACGTGGCCGGGCAGCGACTGGTGCCCGGATCGGTGTCCTTCCTGGTCGCGCACGGGCGTGCGCACCGGGTCCGGTTCGCGCTCCACCTGACGCCGGAGGAGCACGTGGTCGGGCTGGGCGAGCGGTTCCACGCCGTCGACCAGCGTGGCTGGGCGGTGGACGCCACGGTTTTCGAGCAGTACCGCGGCCAGGGCGTGCGGACCTACCTTCCGGTGCCATTCGCGCACGTGGTGGGCGCGGACGGGTGGGGGCTGTACGTCGAGACGACGCGCCGCGTGTGGTTCGACGTCGGCCGATCGGATCCCGATCTGCTGTGGGTCGAGGCGCTGGTCGATCCGGGCGCGCCGGAGCTGACGGTGCGCTCGTGGCGCGGCGATCCGGCGACCGTGCTGGCGGGGTTCTTCGGGGTGGTCGGTCACCCGGCGGCCGTCCCCGACTGGGCGTTCCGTCCCTGGATCAGCTCCAACGAGTGGAACACCCAGCGGCGGGTCGAGGCCGAGGTGGAGCGCAGCTTGGCGGAGGGGATCGCCGTCGGATCGGTGGTGATCGAGGCGTGGAGCGACGAGGGGACCATCTACATCTGGCGGGACGCGGCCTACACCCCGCGGCCCGATGGCAGCCCGTTTCGGCTGTCGGACTTCTCGTTTCCCGCAGACGGCGCCTGGCCGGATCCCGTTGGCATGGTGCGCCGGCTGCACCAGCGGGGCGTGCGGGTGATCCTGTGGCAGATTCCGCTGATTCCCGACCACGACCTCGATCTGGCGCAGCTGACCGCCGATCGCGCCGCCCTGATCGACCGCGGCCACGCGGTGCGGGAGGGCGACGGCCGCCCGTACCGCAACCGCGGCTGGTGGTTTCCGCGGGCACTGCTGCCCGACTTCACCGACCCGGATACCCGCCGATGGTGGACCGACAAGCGGCGATACCTGGTGGAGGAGGTCGGTGTCGACGGCTTCAAGACCGACGGCGGGGAGCACGCCTGGGGCGATGATCTGCGGTACGCCGACGGAACCCGGGGCGACGAGTCCAACAATCGCTTCCCCAACCTGTACGCCCAGGCCTTCCACGAGCTGCTGGCATCCAGCGGCGTTGCGGGGATGACGTTCAGCCGTTCCGGGCATGCCGGTGCCGGGTGCTTCCCGGCGCACTGGGCCGGGGACGAGCAGTCCACCTGGGAGGCGTTCCGCGCGTCGGTCCGGGCGGGCATCACCGCGGGGGCCTGTGGGATCTTCCTCTGGAGTTGGGACCACGGCGGGTTCTCCGGGCCACTGCCCACCGCCGAACTGTATCTGAGAACAGCTGCCATGGCGTGCTTCTCGCCAATCATGCAGTACCACGCGGAATTCAATGGGCATCGCGTCCCGTCGCGGGACCGCACACCGTGGAACGTCGCGGAGCAGTCGGGAGACCCGACCGTGCTGGCCAGCTATCGGCGCTTCACCCGGCTGCGCGAGCGGCTGGTGCCCTACCTTGCCGAGCAGACCCGCACCTCGATCGAGCGGTCGGCGCCCCTGATGCGGGCGCTGATGTTCGACTGGCCGCGCGACGAGCGGATCTGGGAATTCCCGCTGCAGTACCTACTGGGCGCGGACCTGTTGGTGGCACCGGTCACCGATGACGGCGTCACGGACTGGCCGGTGTACCTGCCGGCCGGGGACTGGGTCGACGTGTGGACCGGACAGGCGGTGACGGGGCCGACCGTGCTGCGCCGCGAGGTACCGATCGAGGTCATTCCGGTGTACTGCCGCGCGTCGGCGTGGCCCGAGCGCGCCGGCCTTTTCGCCACTGACTGATCGCCGACGGCGGCCGTTGCTGCGGGCGGACCGTCCGGTTTGCCGGATCGACCCGCTTTACCGGCCCTTCGGATTGGCCGGTAAAAGCCCAGGTCAGGGACGTGCCACCGGATCCGGCGGTGGGAAAGCGGTGACGGCTCCAGCACAATGGACCGCGGCCCGGGTTGCAAACCCGCGCCGCCCGGGACACGGTGCGGGATAGGAATCCGCGTGCGAGAGGACGGTGACGTATGACCGAACCGCCTCCGCACCCCAGCGACGCCGCCGGGTTCGGCCAGAGCCGCTTTCAGCTGGATCCGGACGACGCGCCCACCGTGCCGAAGCTGTTCGCCCAGGCGGACCTGCCCGCGGAGTTCTGGGCGGGGCCGGCCCCCGGCGATCCAGCTGCGCCGCCGCCATCATCGCCGCCGCCATCATCGCCGTCGCCGTCGTCGCCGCCATCATCGTCGGCACCGCCGATGGCCTCGACCCCTCCGCCGGTCGTCCCGGCTGGGCCCCCCGCACCACCCCCGCCGCCCGCCGGTCCGGTCGCCTACGGTCCGCCACCCACGCCGGCCGAGAACCGTCGGCGCGCGCTGATCGGCGTCGGCCTGGTCGCCCTGGCCACCGTGCTGGTCGTGCTGGCCGCGCTGGTGATCGGGCCGCACCTGGGCAGCGACGACGGTGACGGCGACGTGAACCAACAGGCCGCTCCGCCGCTGACCCCCGCCTCCACCAGCAGCGTCACCGATTCCTCGCCTCCGCCCGGATCGGGGGCCGTGCCACCTCCGGTCGGCCCGGCGACGTCCAGTCCCACCGGTGGTTCGGCTGCCGACACCATCGGCACCAGGGCCGGCAACCGCACCGCCGGCGGTGCGGGGCCGACCGGGCCGAGGAGTGTCGTCACGGTGACCGTCACCGCCGATCCCAGCGGGTCCGACAGCGGCCGAAGGACCGCAACCACCACGACCCGCTCCGCCGCGACCCGGACCACGCCGTCGACGACCGCGACACGGTCGACCAGCACGACGACCTCATCGAGCCGGGCCAGCGACCCCTACGGCGTGCCGATCCAGCAGATCTCTTGCAGCGATGGCTATATCGTGCAACTGGCCAGCGAGTTGACGCCGCAGGCATTCCGCAGCCGGGTGGCCGAGCTGACGAAGCAGGGGATGGTGCCCGCGGATGCCAAGGCGGCCGACTCGTCCAAGTCCTGCCGGCTGTTCACCAACCAGACGAACACGCTGATCCTGTATGCCGGCCCGTTCGCCGACCGCTACGACGCCTGCGCCGTCCGGCTGGCCGGGCCATACGACGCGTTCATCCGCGGCGCGAACCCCGGCACCTCAGGCGATTTCGTATCGTGTATCTGCCCGGCGAGCGTCCGCAACCTGCCCACCGTGTCGGCCGTCGGCACGACCGGCCAGTGGATCGGTGAGCTGCAGCGAATGCTGGCCGGTCACCTGGACTACCACATCGACGACCTCGACGTCGGATCGTGGGGGGTGTACACCGGCGATACCCGGGCGGCCGTGTCGCGGTTCCAGTCCGACCACGGGATGCACGCGTCCGGCACGGTCGACGCCCGCACCTGGCGGGCCCTGCAGCGCGCTGGCTGCTGAGTCGAGTCGCGGCGCGGCGGTCAGCCGACCAGAGTCTTGACGGCGGCGATGATCTCGGTCAGCCCGGCCTTGGCGTCCGAGAACAGCATGCCGGTCTTGGCATCGGTGTACAGCTCGTTGTCCAGACCGGCGTAGCCCTGGCCCATCGAGCGCTTGATCACCACCACCGAGCGCGCGTGGTCCACGTCCAGGATCGGCATGCCGGACACCGGGTTTCCCGGCCGCCGGGCCGCCGGGTTGGTCACGTCGTTCGCGCCCACCACCAGGGCGACGTCGGTCTGCGCGAACAGTGGGTTCGCCTCGTCCATCTCCTTGAGCAGCGGGTAGGGCACGTTCGCCTCGGCCAGCAGCACGTTCATGTGCCCGGGCATCCGGCCCGCCACCGGATGGATCGCGTAGCCGACGTCCACCCCGCGCTCGCCCAGCACCGAGCCGAGCTCGGCCAGTTCGTGCTGGGCTTGGGCCGCCGCCAGCCCGTAGCCGGGCACGATCAGCACCCGCTGCGCGTAGGCGAGCTGGATGGCCACGTCGTCCGCCGTCACCGTCCGGACCGCCGCATCGCCGGAACCGCCCTGCACCGTCGTCGTGTCCCCGGTGCCGAAGCCGCCCACGATCACCGACACGATCGACCGGTTCATCGCATCGGCCATCAGCTTGGTCAGGATGGTGCCGGACGCGCCCACCAGCGCACCGGCGATGATCAATACGGTGGCGTCCAGCACGAAACCGGCCATCGCCACGGCCATTCCGGTGAACGCGTTGAGCAGCGAGATGACCACCGGCATGTCGGCGCCGCCGATTGGCAACACCATCGTCACCCCGAAGGCGAGCGCCGCGGCACAGGTCAGGATCAGCGCGATCCGGCTGGCCGGGTCGACGATCAGCCAGACGATGCCCGCCACGAACAGCGCCACCAGCACCAGGTTCACCACGCGCCCGGCGGGGATGGCCACCGGCCGGCCGGTCACGATGCCCTGCAGCTTGCCCGCCGCGATCAGCGACCCGGTGAACGTCACCCCGCCGATCACGATGTCCAGGCCGGCGGTCACCGCCACCGTGCCCCCGACCTCGACGCCGGTGGTCAGGTCGTGCACGGCCAGCAGTGCCGCCGCGCCGCCACCGACTGCGTTGAAGATGCTGACCAGCTGTGGGATCGCCGTCATCTGCACCGATCTCGCGACGTACAGACCGATCCCGCCGCCGAGCGCGAACCCGCAGATCGCGACGATCCAGCCGGTGACGGTGATCTCGCCGCGCACCCCGATCAGCACGATCGCGGCGACGACGGCGCAGGCCATCGCGACCATGGAGATCTGGTTGCCGCGCCGCGCGGTACGGGGCGAGTTCATCAGGTGCAGCCCGATCACGAAGCACGACGCGGCCGCCAGGAACACCAGCCGCACCACGGTGTCGGTGCCACTCATCGGGTCTCGCCCCCGGTGGATGTGGCCCCGGTGGATGTGGCCCCGGTGGATGTGGCCCCGGTGGATGTGGCCCCGGTGGATGTTGCCTCGGCGCTCGAACCCGGCCGGGGCGCCGCCGAGGTGGGTTTGGCCTTGAACATCTCCAGCATCCGATCGGTGACGGCATACCCGCCGACGACGTTCATCCCCGCCAGAGCCGTCGCCATGAACGCGATGGTGTACCCGAACGGACCGCGTGCCGTCGAGGTCACCAGCAGGGCGCCGATCACCACCACGCCGTGGATGGAGTTCGCGCCGGACATCAGTGGCGTATGCAGGGTCGCCGGCACTTTGGAGATCACCTCGAAGCCGACCAGCACGGCCAGCACGAATGTGGTGATGTCGAATAGCAACTCGGTGCTCACGGCTCGCCCCTCACGCTCGTCTCGGTGTTCGCCTGAGGTTCCGGCGGATCACCGCGCAGCGACGGGTGCACGATCTGCCCACCATGGGTGACGAGCATCGCCGCCAACACCTCATCGGCCGGATCGACCGTCACCGCGCCGTCCCGCAGCACCAGGGCGAGCAGTGCCGCGATGTTGCGCGCGTACGCGCGGGACGCCGCGGGTGCCATGTCCGACGGCAGGTTTCCGGCTCCGATCACCGTCACCCCCGGCGGCACCGTCACCGTTCGATCCGCTTGGGACACCTCGACATTGCCGCCGTACGGGCCCGCCGCGATGTCCACCACCACCGACCCGGGCTTCATCCCCGCCACGGCCGCGGCCGTCACCAGCAGCGGGGGTTTGCGGCCCGGCACCTGCGCGGTGGTGACCACCACGTCCGCGCGGGCGATGTGCCGATCCAGCGCCGCCAGCTGCGCCGCCCGTTCGTCCTCGGTCAATTCGCGCGCATAGCCATCGCTGCCCATCGTGGACACCACGCCGGGCAGGTCCACGAACCGGGCGCCGAGCGACGCGACCTCCGCGCGGGCTTGCGGCCGGACGTCGTACCCGGACACCGACGCCCCCAGCCGACGGGCGGTCGCAATCGCCTGCAAGCCCGCCACGCCCGCGCCCAGTACCAGCACTTCGGCGGGCTTGACGGTACCGGCCGCCGTCATCAACATCGGGAAGTAGCCGCCGTAGGTGTCGGCCGCCCGAATGGCGGCTCGGTACCCGGCGATCGACGATTGTGAGGTCAACGCGTCCAGAGTCTGGGCGCGGGACAGCGTCCGTGGCAAGTAGTCCAGGGCGATCGCCGTGACCCCACGCTGTGCCCAGCGCCGCACCTCGGCAGGGCGCTCCCAGGGCCGCAGTAGGCCGATCAGGAGCTGGCCGGTGCGTAGCCGGTCGGAGTCCTGTGGAGTGGGTGGGCCGACCCGCACGATCGCCGCGGCACGGGCGTACACCTCGTCCAGGGTCGCCAGCTCCGCGCCGGCCCCCGCGTAGGCCCCGTCATCGAAGGTCGCCTGGCGACCCGCGCCGCCTTCCACCAGAGCTCTGGCGCCCAGCGAGGTCAGCTTGCCGAGGACCTCGGGAACCAGCGCGACCCGTCGCTCCCCGGTCGCGGTCTCGCGGACCACCCCGATCAACACAGCGGGCGCGCCGTCCCGCGGTTCCGCCGTGCTCAGCGCCGCTCACCTCTCCCGTTCGCCGCCGCGCCACTGCGGCGCTGAATATCACCGTAGGCGGGTGTGCGGGCGATACCACGGTGGCTCACCGAGGCGAGCCGCCGCGTCGGGTCAGTTCGTGGTGTCGGCGGCGATCTCGGCGCGGACCTTGTCCATGTCGACGGCGCGCACCTGACCGATCAGCTTCTCCAGCGCCGGGGCGGGCAGCGCGCCGGCCTGCTGGTAGAGCAAGACCTGATCGCGGAACACCATGAGCGTGGGGATGGAGGTGATGCCGAACCGCGCCGACAGTTCTGGCTGCTCCTCGGTGTTCACGCTGCCGAAGACGAAGTCGGGGTTCTTGTCCGAGGCAGCATGGTAGGTCGGCGCGAACATTCGGCACGGTGGGCACCAGGATGCCCAGAAGTCGACCAGCACCACGTCGTTGTTGGCGATGGTGTCGTCGAAGGTCGTTGCCGTCAGGTCGGTGGTGGCCACGGCGGGTCTCCTTGTGTCGGGTGGGCACTACGCTGGATCGCTGGTCCGCTCGGTGGAACGCCGACAGCCGGTGGCGTATTCCACCGGCCAGCGCACCCTGCGGGCGTCTAGCGCTGTGGGTGCTGGCCCGGCTCCCGGTGCACGTGCGCGATCCTGCCGTCGCGGTCCAGGATCATGATGAGCTCGGCGGGCCCGCCGACGGCGGTGACGGCGTGCGGCGTCATGGTGCTGAATTCCGCGGCCTCTCCTGTCTCGATGAGGATCTCGCGGTCCCCCAGCAGTAGCCGCACTCTGCCGTCGGTGACGACGAACCAGTCGTGCCCCGGATGGACGCGTTGCTCGGGGGTCTGCCGGGTGGGTTCGACACGCATCTTCATCGCCGTGATGGCGCTGGTCGGCCGGCTGAGCATCCAGGTGGTCCGCTGGCCGGCGCGGTCGGGGACCGGGCGGATCACCACGTCCTCGTCGCTACGGGTATCCAGCAATTGGTCGAGATCGACCTGCAGCGCGGTGGCCAACGGCAGCAGCACATCCAGGCTGATGGTGCGCTTGCCCGTCTCGATGCGGCTGATGGTCGACGGGCTCAGGTTGGTCCGGCCGGCAAGCTCGTCCAGGGACAGGCCAAGCGTGGTGCGCAGGCTACGCAGCCGAGTGCGTACCACCTGCTCGATGTCCCCCGGCCCGGTCATCAGCCTCCCCTCCTCGGATGTGCGCCGCCGTGGGTTCCGCGTGACGCGTCTTGCGAATTATGCAAGGAGCATCGCACATTATGCAGGGCGTGGCTAGGGTGGCAGTCATGAGCCATCACGAATCCCCCGCCGTCCAGCGCCATTGCGATGTGGTCATCGTCGGCGGCTCCGCGGCCGGACTGGCGGCCGCGCTGCAGCTGGTGCGCCAACGCCGGTCGGTCATCGTCGTCGACGACGGCCGGCCGCGCAACGCAGCCGCGGCGCACATGCACAGCTACCTGGGCCGCGACGGGTCGGCACCCGCCGAGTTGGTGGACGCCGGCCGCGCGGAGGTGCGCAGCTACGGTGGTGAGATCCTGTCCGGCCACGTCGAGCGCGTCACACGGACCGCAGACGACCGCTTCGTGATCGACATGTCTGGCGAGCACAGCATTGTCGCTCGTCGAGTGATCGCGGCCAGCGGGATCGTCGATGAGCTCCCGGACATCGAAGGGCTGGCCGAACGCTGGGGGCGCGAGGTGATCCACTGCCCGTTCTGCCATGGGTTCGAGGTACGCGATCGACGGATCGTGCAGATCGTGACCCATCCGATGGGGCTACACCCGGCCCCACTGTTCCGACAGTTGACGGACCGCCTGACCGTGCTGCTGCACGACGGGGTGCAGGTCGACCGGAGCGAGGTGGATCGGTTACGCGCGGCAGGAGTGGATGTGCGGTCGGTGGTGGTGCGCCGCATCCTCGGTGGCGGCTCCGACGGGAGCCCGGTTGCGGCGCCCGCTCGCGACGCGACGGCCGGATCCGGCCGTCGCGATACCGCTGGACCGGCCGAGATCCCTGTTATGGCAGTAGAACTCGCCGACGGTGAGAGAATCGACGCAGACGCGGTGGCCATCGGCCCTCGATGTGGGCCGCGCATCGAGGCATTCGCCGCACTCGGCCTGCAGGCGGTAGCACACCCGTCGGGGCTCGGCCGGGTCGTCCACACCGATGGCGCCGGGGCCACGTCCGTGGCCGGGCTGTTCGCGGCCGGCAACCTCGTCGATCCCAGCCAGCAGGTGCTGCAGGCGGCCGCGGACGGAGCCCGGGTTGGCGGCATGGTTGCGTTCAGCCTCGCCGACCAGGACGTGCGCGCGGCATCCCGCCCGTCCGGCAACGAGACCGACTGGGACCACCGCTATTCCGGCGAGCCGATGTGGAGCGGCAATCCGAACGGGACCGTTGTCGCCGAGGCAGGCGATCTGACTCCCGGCCGTGCCCTGGACGTCGGTGCCGGAGAGGGTGGCGACGCGCTGTGGCTGGCGGAGCGAGGCTGGGTCGTCACGGCCGCCGACATTTCCGGGCGTGCGCTGGACCGGGTGCATCGCGTCGCGGAGCAGCGCGGGCTGGTCGTGGAGTGCCTGCGGGCGGATGCCAACGGTTCGAATCCCTTCCCAGTGGCGGCATTCGACCTGGTCTCGGCCAGCTACGCCTCCATCCCACGCACGCCCGACGGTAGGGGGGTGGCCGCCATCGTGAGTGCGGTTGCGCCCGGTGGCACTCTCCTCGTCGTCGGCCACGATCTGGCACCCATGCGCGCGGACGTGGAGGCCGGGCACGGGCAAGCCTTCGACCCCGCGGCGTACGTCACGGACGACGACTTCGCCGCCGTGCTAGGGAATTCGCCGGACTGGACGATCCAGGTGCACGCCACTCGGCCGCGGCCCGCCGGGGCGGTGTCCACGCATCACGTGGACGACGTGGTGTTCCGGGCTCGCCGCAGCCACTGATCGGGCCGGACTCGGGTCGCACCCGCCGCCCAGCGGGTCCGGACGTGTGCCTCCCGGTCGGCGCCGGGGATGCGACACCACCCCGAGTCCCGGCATGATCTCCCTATGGAAGTCCACGCGGAGACCGATCGGTTGATCCTGAGGCGGTTCACCGCCGCCGACGTCGACCTGTTGGTCGAGCTGGACTCCGACCCGGAGGTGATGTTCTACATCAACGCAGGTGCCGCCACGCCTCGTTCGGAGATAGTCGGCGACGTCCTGCCGGCGTTCCTGCGCCAGTACCGGCGCTGGCCGGTGTACGGGTTCTGGGCGATCATCCGGCGATCGGACGCGGAGTTCCTCGGCTGGGTGCATCTCCGGCCGGATCAGGGGGCTCCGGACGATGAGCCGGAGTTGGGCTACCGGTTGCGCCGGGCGGCGTGGGGGCACGGGTACGCCGCCGAGGCATCTCGCGCGGTGATCGATCGTGCCTTCATCGATGGTGGCGCCGCGCGGGTGGTTGCCTCCACCATGGCCATCAACTCCGCCTCCCGCCGAGTGCTGGACAAGGCGGGTCTGCGCTTCATCCGCACCTTTCACGCCGACTGGCCGGTGCGGATACCCGGCGACGAGCACGGTGACGTGGAGTACGCGCTGACCCGTCGCGAGTGGGAGCGGCAGGTGGCCCGCCACGACGGCGCCGGAACTGCGCAACCGGCGTCCGGTAAGAGCGGGTTGCTGGCTCCCCGTCGCGAGGACGTGGCAGAACAATGAGCGGCACACGGCGGTGACCGGCGCTCTGGCCCGCCGATTGGGCACCGGCGACGCCGTTGTCATTGGGCTGGGATCGATGATCGGCGCCGGGGTGTTCGCGGCCTTCGGCCCTGCGGCATTGGCCGCTGGTAGTGGGCTGCTGCTCGGGCTGGCGATTGCGGCGGTGATCGCCTACTGCAACGCCACGGCATCGGCGCAGTTGGCCGCGGTGTACCCCACCTCCGGTGGGACCTACGTCTACGGTCGGGAGAGGCTGGGCGACTGGTGGGGCTTCACCGCCGGGTGGGGTTTCGTGGTGGGCAAGACGGCGTCCTGCGCGGCCATGGCGGTGACGATCGGCGCCTACGCCGTCCCGGGACCGCAGTGGGCGCAGCGCCTGGTGGGCATCGCCGCCGTGCTGCTGATCACCGCCGTCAACTACCGCGGCATCACCCGGACAGCGAGGCTTGCCGCGATCCTGGTCGCCGGTTCGCTGACGGCCCTCGCGGTCGTCATCGCCGTCGGTGTGAGCGGTGATGCCACGGACACCGCGCGTTTGGTGGACTTTCCCGGACCCTGTGGGGTGTATGGCATTCTGCAATCCGCGGGCCTGCTGTTCTTCGCGTTCGCCGGGTATGCGCGCATCGCCACGTTGGGCGAGGAGGTGCGCGACCCGCGGCGGACCATTCCGCGAGCGATACCGTTTGCGCTGGCAATCACGGTCGCGGTGTACCTGGCGGTCGGCGTCACCGCTTTGCTTGCCGCCGGACCCGATGCGTTGGCGCACAGCGGATCTCCACTGACCACGGCCGTCGATGCGGCGGGCTCCGGCTGGGCGGCGCCGGTGGTGCGGATCGGCGCGGTGCTAGCCGCGGCCGGATCGTTGCTGGCGCTGGTGGCCGGAGTGGGGCGCACCACGCTGGCCATGGCACGCAACCGCGACCTGCCCGGCTGGCTCGCCGGGGTGCACCCGCGCTTCTCGGTTCCACACCGGGCCGAGTTGGTGGTCGCCGCGGTGGTGATCCTGCTGGTGGCGACCGTCGACCTACGCGGTGTGATCGGATTCTCCTCCTTTGGAGTGTTGATCTATTACGGCATCGCCAATGCGTCCGCGTTCACCCAGCGGGGGCCGGATCGGCGGTGGCCGCGCTGGCTGAACGTGCTGGGCCTGGTGGGCTGCGCGGTCCTTGTCGTCACCCTGCCGCTGTGGTCCGTGCTGGCGGGGGCGGTGATGTTCGGGATCGGTCTGCTGGGGCGATGGGTGGTGACGAGGCAGCGGGCTGCGGCGTCGTGACCGGGTGACGGGGCGGTGGTCGGCGACGGGGTGGCCTGAGACCGCCGCCCGTCCTGCCGGGCCCCGCGCTGTCGCGCCGCTCTGCCGGGCCCCGCGCTGCCGGGCCGCGCTGCCGAGCCCCGCTGCCGGGCCGCTCTGCCGGGCCCCGCGCTGCCGGGCCGCACTGTCGAGCCCCGCGCTGCCGGGCCGCGCTGTCGAGCCCCGCGCTGTCGCCGTGCCGGCGGCTCGGGATGTCCCGGGGCGGTACCCGTGAGTGGCCCGGCCCCGGGACATCGTCACCGCTATGCCGCGAGGAACTCGTCGATCTGGTTGATGGCCAGCGTCGCGCCCTCCTCGACACCCATCTCGATGACCTGCGCCAGCTCCTCGGCCGTGTCGTAGGTACTCACGAAGGTGGCGACCGTGCCGCCGTTACGGTCCCGGAACGAGTAGATGTTGTGCGACACCGGCATGTCGGGATTCGGATTGAGATCGGCATCGGCGAATCCGTCGTCGAAGGCGAAGCTGGTGGGCTCGTCGACGGCGGTGATGTGCCACCACCCGGCGTGCCGGTCGCCCTCGGGTCCGGTCATGTAGTAGGTCGACCGGGAGCCGACCGTGAGCGAATGGTCCACGAACGTGGCGGGGTACGTCGGTGGTCCCCAGACGCGCTCGAGCTGGCGGGGGTCGGCGTACAGCGCCCAGACCCGCTCAACGGGCGCGGCGAACTCGGCGGTGATGGTCAGGGTGCGGGTGTCGACGTCCTTGGTGACGTTGGTGACGGGCATGTCAGTGCTCCTCGCTCGGTGGTGGCGTGCTGGGTGCTCGAGTGCTCGGTGGTGGAGTGCCCAGCAGCGTGTCGATACGGTCGATGCGGCCCCGCCAGATCTCCTCGAGCTCCTCCAGCATCGAGGCGACTGCCCGGACCGCGTGCACGTCCCCACTGGTGAGCTGCTCTCGCCCCAAGCGCCGCTTGGTGATCAGGCCCGCTCGCTGCAGGATCGCGACGTGCTTTTGCACCGCGGCGAAGCTCATGTCGTAATGCGCCGCGAGCGCGGTGACCGAGTGCTCTCCGGCCAGCACGCGTCGGAGGATGTCGCGCCTGGTCCGGTCGGCCAGGGCGTGGAAGAAGGCGTCCGCCCGGTCCTCGCCCTGCTCGGCCACACCCACAACATACAACCATGTGGTTGTATGTTGTCAAGCGCGGCGCCAGGACTCGATGAGCGTCCGTGCGAACGGGTCGCTGTCCGGCTCACTGCCGTCTGACGGTGGCCAGCAGGTCGGGGAGGTGGAAGTGGTTGTTGCGGCGGGGTTTCTGGCTCAGGTCGATGTGCGCGGGTGGAATGAACCATGGTCGGCCACCGTCGGAGTCCTGCTCGATCCGCCAGCCGCTGTGGTGGATGAGCACGTGGTGGCGTCGGCACAGCAGGACGCCGTTGGTGATGTCGGTCGTCCCGCCGTGGGACCACCACATGATGTGGTGTGCCTCGCACCAGCCCGGCGGGGCGTCGCAGCCCGGGAAGGCGCAGCCCTTGTCCCGGGTGGTGATCGCACGGCGCTGCTCTGCGGTGAATAGCCGGATCGCTCGGCCCTGCGCCAGCACGGCGCCGCCTGGGCCGAGGACCTGCGGGATGAGCGCCGCGTCGCACGCGAGTAGCCGGGCCAGCGCCACTGTTTGCACGCCCGTGTAGTCCGACCAGGCGTAGCCGGCGAACCGGGCGGTGTGGGCGCCACCCGCGGCGGGTGTGTCCCAGCCACCGTCGGGTGCCCAGTCCTCGGGGATCGTCCAGTCGTCGGGGAAGGTCGCATCGCCGCCGGTGCTGGACGTATCGGTGCTGGCGGTGATGCCGGTGCCGGTGTTGGTCGTGCCTGCGCTGGACGTGCAGGTGTTGGTGGTGGTGCCGGTGTTGGTCGTGCCGGTGCTGGACGTGCTGGCGCAGGCGCCTGTGCTGGCAGTGCCGATCAGGTCGTCAATGCCGATGGTGACCACGACCTGCGGGCGCACACCGCCGTCCCGGGGCCCTGCCCCGGAGCGCAGGTGCCGGTGCAGGACCTCGCCCAAGGCCTGCTCCCGTCGCAACGCAGCCGGGCGGGGGTCGGGGGTGTCCTCATCAACCGGACGCGGCGCGGACAGTGCTTCGATGGCAACGCGGAGTTGTTCGGCGGTGAGCGGGGATAGCAGCCCGCGCAGTGGGGTGAGCCCGTCCTGCCGCCGTTGCCCGAGGTGCAGCTCGGCGCGGTCCTCGGGGGGTTTGCCGGACAGTGCCCCGTCCGGGTCCACGATGTTGGCAATCTCCTCGGCGACCTGCCGCAGCCCGTTCTCATCCCGCCAGGTGGCCTCGTCCAGCAGGGTGTCCCGACACAACCCGCGGGTACCGTCGTCGACCGCGGCGGGGATCTTGTCCCAGCAGCGGGTGATGACCTTCGCGTGCCCCGCCGAAATCACCCCCGAGTCGATCGCCGCCAACAACTCGGGCAGGCCCGGGGCAACGGTGTCACCGGTGATGGTTTCCGCCGGCAGGCTCACGGCCGCGGCCCCGACCCGCGCGCGGGCGTCGGAGATGGTGATGTTCAGCGCCTGGTGCAGCAGGTGGGCCGCGGATGGGGCGTCCAGCATGTCGGCGACGCCACGTTCGTACAGCTCCCCGGCCAGGCGGACCTGCACCCCAAATCCGGCGCGCAGCGTGGTCTCCACCTGCTGGATCAACTCCAGCAGATCCGCTTGCCCGACCGACCACAGCTGCAAACCCCGCAGATCACCGATCGCGTCCCGGATCGACGCCAGCCCCTTCGTCGCCCGCTGCATGGTCTGCGATGCCTGCAACCCCGCCGCCGCAGCGGTGGCTGCGTTGCCGGTGCAATTCGAATCGTGAGGCGGGCCCGGGATCTGGCCGCACCGGCCGGCGTGCACCGGGCTGAACGCACCATCCGGCGTGGCTGCGCGGTGTTCCTCATCGCTCGGCTGCCCCCTCGACGCGTCCATACCCCGGACTGTACGAGGGGGGTCCGACAGTGCATCGGCATCGATGAGACCACCGTCCCTCGGATTGACGAAACACGCTGTGGCACAAGGGTTCGACGTGGCTACGCGGTGTTCGTCACCGTTCGTATGCCGCCCCGACCTTCCCGTACGCGCGACCGTGCCAGGAAGGTCGGGCACTCAGCCGACCCAGCGAAACTCGTCCTCAATGCCTACGATCGGCGGGTGCGCGTAAGCGGTGGTCCGCGGTGACGCCGCCGATGTCCGCGGCCTGGCAGGACGAGCTCCGGCGGGAAGCCATGGCGTGGCTGACCATCCGCACCAACGACGGTGTCGAGTCCCTCACCGGCGAAGAGTTGTTGGACTTCGAGTTCCGCGGTGAGCGATTCCGGTTGATGGATGCGCAAGCCGGAATTCGCAAGCCCGCAGGATGGAGCGCCGCCCTGTCGATCCGAACGGTGTACCGGCCCGAGGGACGACAGCGTCCTTATGAGGATCAGCTCGGCACCGACGGGCTGGTGCGGTACAAGTGGCGCGGGCTCGACCCGGTCCAGGCGGATAACCGCGCACTGCGCGCGGCCATGCAGCAACAAGTGCCGCTGATATGGTTCTTTGGCGTTGGAAGCGCGCGATACAAGCCGATCTTCCCGGTGTACCTGCTCTGGGAGGAACTCGACAGTCACCAGTTCGTAGTAGACCCCGATGTCGCTCGGACGTTGATACCGCAGGGCAGTCGGCTGGAGGACAATCTCAAGCGCTACGTCATGCGCGAGGTGAAGCAGCGCGTGCACCAACCAGTCTTCCGCGCCACGGTGCTGCGCGCCTACGGGAACCAATGCACGGTCTGCTCGCTCCGGCACCCGGAACTCCTCGATGCGGCGCACATCGTTCCTGACCGCGAGGACCAGGGCATCACCGCAGTGCGCAACGGGCTGGCCATGTGCAAGATCCACCACGCCGCCTTCGATGCGCACATCCTAGGCATCCGGCCCGACCGGGTCGTGCAGATCCGCAGCGACCTGCTCACCGAGATCGACGGGCCGATGCTCCGGCACGGTCTGCAGGACTGCCACGGCCAGCCGCTGCGCGTCATACCCTCTGCCCGGGCGGAACGACCGGATCCCGACCTGCTGGAAGCCACCTATGTCCGGTTTCTGGCCGCCGGATAGTGCTGCCAGGAACGGGATGTCGCCTCCCGAGCGCTACGGCGAACACCGATAAGGCACACTCCCTGTCATGCAAGGACGCCGCCGCACCGGCCGCCTACCCTGGCCCATCCGGGACGAATTGGGCGCCGATGCACGAAGGGTCTACGACCGCATCGTGGACGGGCCCCGTGCTGCCCTGACCGGCCCCAGTGCCGTGGTCGATGGCGACGGTCGGCTGCTCGGACCGTTCAACGCGATGCTCGCCAGTCCCGCCGTCGGCGACGCACTGCAACAGCTGGGCGCCGCGATCAGATATGGCACCTCGCTGCCCGACCGGCTGCGCGAACTGGCCATCCTTACGGTGGCGGCCCATCGCGACAGCGACTTCGAGCGCCACGCCCATACCGAGCCCGCCCGCACCGCCGGCCTGACCGACCAGGACCTGGCGGCCATTCTGACCGGCGGCGAGACCCTGGCCGGGCCGGACGCCGTGGTCCACCGGGCTGTCATCGCGCTGCTCACCGATCGCGACTTGAACGACCAGACCCTCGCTGCTGTCGAAGACCTGCTGGGAACGACCGGAACGGTGGAGCTCGTCACACTGGTCGGCTACTACGACCTGCTCGCGCTCAGCCTGCGCACCTTCCGGGTGCCGACTCCCCGCGTTGCGGACTGACCGGCGAGCATCCGGCGACAGGGACCTGGCACCCTGGACGGGTGCGCCCCGACAATCCCGTCACCGCCCCGCCCTTCACTCTTGCCGACGCGCGCCGGCTGGTCGACGACCAGCCGTTCTGCCGCTGGTGGGGGCTGGGCGTGTCCGAGATCGGTGACGGCAGCGCCACCGTCACCCTCCCTGCAGCGCCGCACCTGCTGCGCCCCGGCGGGGTCCTGCACGGCTCCAGCTACGAAGTCGTCGCCGACGTGGCGATGTGGCTGGCCATCATGTCGCGGGCCGGGGAGGAGCCGATGGCAGTGACGATCGAAATGAAAACCAGCTTCCTGCGGGGGACCGCCAGCAACATCACCGGCACCGCGCGGCTGCTGCGGCTGGGACGTCGCGTCGCGTTCGGCGAGGCGAAAGTGCTTGACGACGCTGGCACCCTGGTGGCACACAGCACCCTGAGCTACCTCCGTCCCGCCGGCTGACCCGGTGTGGGTCGGGCCGACCCTGCGAGGCGACCGTGACGAATGCCCACGCCACCGAGGTAGAGGTAACGGACGGGTTGCGCTGGTCGGCGCTGGACGCCGGGTGCACGGGAGCCTGGTCGGAGCTGACCAATCTGCTGGCCGTCGTGGAGCGGACCGAAGAGTTCTACTCCGCCGAGGACCTGGCCGAAGAACTCGCCGAACCCGGATTCGACCCTGCCGCGGACAGCTGGGCGGTGTGGGATGGCGCGGCGCTGGTGGCCTTCGGTCAGCTCCGGCTGGCCGATGAGCTGCTGGAGGGCCGTTGGTGCCAGCTGTATCTCGACGGCGGGGTGCATCCCGACTGGCGGGGGCGCGGTATCGGCAGGCGGTTGATGGATCGGATGGAGCGGCGGGCACGGGAACTCGCGGCCGCTCGGCATCCGGGGGCGCCGATTCGGATGCGAGCGTCGGGCCGGTTGGACGGCGACCCGGTCCGGCCGTTACTGGCGCGTCGCGGCTACCGGATCGCGCGGTATTTCACCGACATGGAGCGGGCGCTGCCCGGCGCGCCGCTCGGTCCGGTCGACGCGCGGGTGCGCCGCTACACCGAGTCGCTCGAAGAACGCGTGCGGCTCGCGCACAACGATGCGTTCGCCACCCACTGGGGTTCCACCGCGCAGACGCCGCAGGCATGGCGAGACCGGTTGGGATCACGCGCATTTCGGCCGCATGCGTCGGTGGTGTGGTTGGCGGGCGGCGGTGCCGGAGACGACGATAGCGAGCCTGGCGGTGACGGGGGCGAGGTGCTCGCCTACGTACTGGCCTATCAGTGGGTGGACGGTGAGCTGTACATCGGCCAGGTCGGCACCCGGCAGCGCGCCCGTGGCCGGGGGCTGGCGCGCGCGTGCCTGGTCGGATCCCTGCACGCGGCCATCGCCTCGGGGCGTTACCGGAAGGTCGAGTTGTCGGTGGACTCGGAGAATCCGACCGGCGCCGGGGCGCTGTACGAGTCCGTCGGGTTCGTCGCGTCGCGAGCGGTGGCCAGCTACGTCCGCGACGAGGATTCGCCCGCCATCTGAGCGGCGCCCGCACCCCCCGCACCCCCCGCACCGGCATGGATCAACATCGCTCGCGGGCATGATCGTGGCCGATTTGTGACGGGAGTGTCTGGTGGGACGAAGCTCATGCATGCGGGGCATGTTGATCCATGCCGGGGCACGTTGATCCATGCGGGGGCGGTGGGCGAGGATCGAGCGGTGACCGATCCCGACACCAGCACTCCCTCCGACTCCGCGTCGACCCCGTCGAGCTCGGGGCCGGATTCCTTTCCCCGGCTGTCCGCGCGCACGCTGCGCTTCACGCTGGGTGAGCCGCGGACCATCGCCGTGACCACGGACGGTGCCCGGGTGCTGTTCGTCCGGACGGCATCCGGCACCGACCGGTCCGGAGCGCTGTGGTCCTTCGAGGTGTCCTCGGGCACCGAGCGGCTGCTGGCCGACCCCGCGGATCTGCTCGGGGATGCGGGGGAGGACCTGTCGCCGCAGGAGCGCGCGCGCCGCGAGCGTTCCCGAGAGTCCGGCGCCGGCATCGTGGGCTACACCGTCGACGAGGCCGGCCAGACCGCCGCGTTCGCGCTGTCCGGCGGTCTGTGGGTATGCGATGTCGCCGGCGCACGGTCGTGGCAGCTCCCCACCGCGGGGCCGGTGATCGACCCGCGCATCGACCCCACCGGGCGCCGGATCGCGTACGTCACGAACGGTTCGCTGCAGGTGACGGAGCTTGACGGCTCCGGTGACCGCGCACTCGCCGAGCCGGACGGCAGCGAGATCGTGTGGGGCCAGGCGGAATTCGTCGCAGCGGAAGAGATGGACCGGTATCGCGGATTCTGGTGGGCGCCGGACGGTGAGTCGCTGCTGGTCGAGCGCTACGACAACTCGCCGGTCGGCGTGTGGTACCTGGCCGACCCCGCCAACCCGGAGCGTGAGCCGGTGGCGCATCGCTATCCCGCCGCCGGGACCGCCGATGCCGAGGTACAGCTCTGGCACCTGACGATGGACGGCACCAGGTCTCGGATCGACTGGGACGCCGAGGCCTTGCCGTACCTGACCCGGGTGTCCTGGACGGACGCGGGTGCGGTGATCCAGGTGATGAGCCGGGACCAGCGGCGCTGCCAGATCCTGCGCCTCGACCTGGACGGGGCCGGTATGCCCGCGACGGCGGGTGCCCGCGGAGCGGTGACGACGCTGCTGGCGGAGACCGTCGAGCCGGTGTGGATCGACCTGGTCGTCGGGGTGCCCACGCTGGCCCCGGACGGGCGGCTCCTCACCTGCGTGAACGACGACTCCGGCGGTGCGTCGACCCGGCGGCTGGCCGTGAACGGGGTGCCGGTCAGCCCCGTCGGGGTGCAGATCGGGCAGGTGCTGTCCGTCGACGATCGCGGGGTGCTCGCAACCGTCACCACCGATCCCGTCGAACAGCGGCTGGCCAGGATCGACCTGGACGGCGGGATCGACTACCTGTCAACGGGTTCGGGCGTTCATACCGGTGCGGCCGGGGGCGATACGGTGGCGGTGGTCGGTGCCGGCCTGGAGGTCGAGGGAACGACGGTGACGATCCGTGCCGGCGGACGCCAGATCGGAACGCTGCAGCGCACCGCTGCCAGCCCCGGGTTTGCCCCGGCGGTGACGATGCTGACGGTGGGGGAGCGGGAGCTGCGGGCCGCGGTGCTGTTCCCGCGTGCGCACCGGCCGGGCTCTGTCAGGCTGCCGGTGGTGATGGCGCCGTACGGCGGGCCGCACGCCCAATTGGTACGCGCCAGCTCCCGGATGTTCCTGCAGGCACAGTGGTTGGCCGACCAGGGATTCGCGGTGGTCGTCGCCGACGGGCGAGGCACCCCGGGCCGGGGGCCGGCGTGGGAGCGCGCCGTCCGGGACGAACTCGCCGCGGTAACGCTGGCCGACCAGGTGGACGCGCTGGCCGGCGTCGCCGAGCGGTATCCCGATGACGTGGACACCGGCCGGGTCGGCATCATGGGGTGGTCCTACGGCGGTTACCTGTCGGCGCTGGCGGTGCTGGAGCGACCCGACGTGTTCCACGCCGCGGTCGCCGGAGCACCCGTCACCGACTGGACGCTCTACGACACCTTCTACACCGAACGGTATCTCGGCCATCCCGCCGAGCAGCCGGAGGTGTACGCGCGCAATTCGCTGATCGAGCGGGCGCCGCGGCTGACCCGGCCGCTGCTGATCATTCACGGCCTGGTGGACGACAACGTGGTGGTGGCGCACACCCTGCGGCTGTCCGGGGCGCTGCTGGCCACCGGGCGGGCGCACCAGGTGTTGCCGCTGACCGGCGTGACCCACATGGCGTCGGCCGAGGACGTCGCCGAGAACCTGCTGCTGGCCCAGGTGAACTTCCTGCGTTCGGCGCTGCAGACCCCGTCGCCTGACGCGCGGTGGGTCCCGGGCGGCGCTGTGGCGCCCAACCTGGGCTCAAAGGCCGGGTGACGTCAGGACGCGGCCCAGCGCAGTGCAATGAGTCCCTGTCACGCGCCGGGACCGTCCGTTGAGACCGGAATCGGGCCGTGGCCCGGCTACTCCGGCGGACGCCCGCTGCGTATCGCCAGCGGGATCGAGGCCACCACCAGGGCTCCCGTCACCGCCAACGCGGCGGGCACCGACATCAGCGTGGTGAGCCCGCCGACCAGCGCCGCTCCGAGGGCGGTGCCGGTGTCGAAGCCGACGTTCCACACCGAGCTGACGGTGGCCGTCTCGCGCTGCCGGGCGCGGGCGAACGCCGCCACCAGGGTGAGGTTCTGCGCGCTGCCATAGCCGGCGCCGAGCACGGCCGCGCCCAGCACCGTGACGATCGCGCCGGGGGTGCCATCCAGCATCAGGCCGCCCACCACGATGCCGACTCCCAGCACGGCGACCGCCGACGCGCCCGGCAACAGCTGTCGCAGGCCGGACCGGTCGGCCAGCAGACCGACCCGCCACCGGGCCAGCGCCCCGGTCGCACCCCAGACCAGGAGCGCGGCGGTGGCCAGGGCGCCGTTCGGCCGGGCGATGGGCAGGTAGGTGAGGAAGCCGCCGCCGGCCAGGATGACCACCAACAGCACCAGTGACGGTCCCACGGCCGCCCGCCCCGCGGCTCGCCGGGCGCGCCGCGCCGCGTCCGCGGGATCGGCCGTGCTCGCGGGAGTGCCGGTAGTTGCTGCCTCCGCCAGGTCCGCGCCGGGCACCGCCGCCTCCGGGTCGCTGCGCACCGCGCGGGCCAGCGCCGGCACCGCAAGCAGGCTCAGCAGCGGTGCCGCGCCGAGGATCGCCACCGGCGCGAAGGTTCCCGCCGCGACCAGCGCCACCCCGCCCGGCACCGCTAGCAGGTTGGGCACCGCGATCGCCAGCCCGTAGATGCCGATGGCCTCACCTCGGCGCGCCACCGGGACGATGCGGGCCGTCATGGTCGATCCGAGCACCGTCAGGATGCCGAACCCGATCCCGCGCACGGCGCAGATGCCCAGCACCCAGCCCAGCCCGCCATCCACCAGCAGCAGCAGCGACGGAGCGCCCAGCGCGACCAGGCTCGCGGCGAGCACGCTGGGCAATCCAGCGCGCTGCACCAGCCGGGGCACCAGTAGCTGCGTGCCCACCGTGGCCACCAGCAGCACGGTGGTCACCAGCCCGGCCAGCGCCTCCGGGGTGCCGCGACCGGCCAGCCAGGCGGGCAGCGCCGACATGGTGACGAAGAACCCCGTGAAGCCGCCCAACGTGTACCCGACCAGCAGCAGCATCGCCGGTAGCCGCCACAGCGATACCGGGCCGGACGGAGGCTCCGGTGCCGAACGGGCACGCATGGTGGTGGTCTCCCTCGGTGGCGGTGGCGGTGGCGGTGGCGGTGGCGGTGGCGGTGGCGGTGGCGGTGGCGGTGGTGATGGCGGTGGTGACGGTGGTGCCGTGTGACGGTAACCGTTAGCTCTACCCCGCAGTTATGTCCAGCGCGCGAACACAAGTGTCTCATGGCAGGCGTGGGGAGGACGCCGCCCGCGCGCCAGAGAGGGGCCGGCGGCGCCCGCCCGGGATCTACCGGCTCGGCCCGATCAGTCGAGCGCGGCCAGCGCCACCCGGACGACACCGCCCGCATCGTCCAGCGCAGCCCGGCAACGGGCCACCGTCCCGGGCTCGATGTCCGCGCCGGCCAGCAGCAGCACCAGCGCGGTCGGGATGTCGCCGGCGGCCCGCAGCGCCTGCCGGCACCGGTCGTGATCTTCGCCGGTGGCCTGCATCAGCAGGTGCACCGAGCGGACGCGCAATTTCGCATTGGTCGGCAGCATGCTGATCATCAGGTTCGAGTACACCCGGCCAAGGCGCACCATGAGGACCGTCGAGAAACCGTTCAGCAGCAGTTTTTCCGCGGTACCGGCCTTGAGGCGGGTGGACCCGGTGATTGCCTCCGGCCCGGTGTCGGCGGCCAGCACCAGGTCGGCCAGCGGCGCCAGCGTCGCGTCGGGGTTGGAGGTGAGCAGCGCGGTGAGCGCCCCGGCGGACCGAGCCGCTCGCAGGGCACCGGCGACGTAGGGCGTGCGTCCGGAGGCGGCCAGCCCGATCGCCACGTCACCGTCGCGGACGTCCGCGGCCGCCCGGGCGCCCTCCGCCTCGTCGTCCTCCACGTTCTCGGCGGCGGTGAGCAGCGCCTGGAAGCCACCCGCATGGTGGGCGATCACGACGTCGGACAGGCCGTAGGTCGGCCTGAGCTCGGCGGCGTCCAGCACGCCCAGCCGCCCGGACGTGCCAGCGCCGAAATAGTGCACCCGCCCCCCGGCCCGCACCCGGTCGACGGCGGCATCCACCAATTCCGCCAGCACCGGCAAGGTCTCGGCGACGGCGGGAATCACCCGGGCATCCTCGGCGTGCAGCATGGCCAGCGCGTCCGCGGTGGACACGGTGTCGATGTCCACGGTCGCGGGGTTGCGCTGCTCGGTCAGCGCGGTCAGCGTCTCGCGCATCACCGCCTGCTCGGTCCGCTCGCCGGTTTCCACTGCACCCTCCCCTAATTCGGATTCCGCTGGCCGCGGCCCTGCTCCCCGCCTGGGCCGCGCCCGGTCCGGCCGCGCACGCTCTGGTTGTCCCTGGTCTGGTTGTCCCTGCCCTGGTTGTCCCTGGGCTGGCCGTCCCTGCTCTGGCCGCCCCGCGTGAACCGGCGATGCGACACGGCTCGGCGGGTGGCATCGACCGCCGCCAGCGTCTGCTCGTACCGGCGCTGAGCCACCGCCACGAACAGGATGTCGACCGCTGTCAGCGCGGCGATGCGGGAGGCCGTGGCGCCGGACCGGAAGGTGGTCTCCCGGGAAGCGGTGACGAGGGTGAGGTCGGCCGCCCGGGCCAGATGCGAGCGCGGCGCCGAGGTGATGGCCACCGTGGTGGCGCCCTGCGCCTTGGCCCGCTGCACCACATCGACGGTGTCGCGGGTCTCGCCGGTGTGCGAGATCCCGATCGTCACGTCCGACGGCCGTAGCAGCGCGGTGGCCGTCAGGGCGGCATGCTGGTCCGGCCAGCTGAAGCTGATCAGGTCGATGCGCAGCAGCTTCTGCTGCAGGTCCTGCGCGACGAAGGCGCTGGCACCGACACCGAAGACGTCGATGCGGCGGGCCCGGGCCACGGCGGTGACGGCGGCCTTGAGCACCGCCCGGTCGATCAGCGTCCCGGTCTCCACGACGGCCTGCGAGTCGGCGTGGGTAATGGTGCGGATCACCTCGTCCAGCGAGTCGGTTCGGCCGATGTCCGATCCGACGACATCGTCACCCTCCGCGCGGCCGGCCGCCCTGCCGGACTCTGCGGCGAGCGCCACGCGCAGGTCTCGATAGCCGCGCACCTCCAACTCTCGGCACAGTCGCAGCACGGTGGTCTGCGAGGTCTGGGCGGCGTCGGCCAGCTGGCTGATGGTCAGCCGGGCGGCGCGCTGCGGGTCGGCCAGGATGATCTCGGCCACCCGGCGCTCCGACGGGACCAGGGTGGTGGCCAGGCCGCGCAGCCGAGGCAGCAGGTCGGGTACCGCGGCCGCTAAGGGCGGTGACGGTGCTCTCACGGCGACTCGACGGTCGCTGCGTCGGCGAGCAGGTCGGTCGCGCCCCGTCGCTCGCGTTGCACCACATGGCAGCTGAGCAGGTGACGTCCGGGGGCGCCGCCGGAGTCGGCCAGCGGGGCCAGCGACGGCTCGCGAGTCGCGCATACCTCCTCGGCCAGCGGGCACCGCGGGTGAAAGCGGCACCCCGCCGGGGGTTTCGCCGCGTCGGGCACCTCCCCCGAGACGGCGAGTTGCGGGCGCGCGGACTCGACCGCGGGGTCGGCCACCGGCACGGCGCTCTGCAGCGCGACCGTGTAGGGGTGCGCCGGAACGTCCGACACCGGCTGCCACGGGCCTACTTCCACGATCTGGCCGAGGTACATCACCGCGATCCGATCGGAGATGTGCCGCACCATGCCCAGATCGTGCGAGATGAACAGGTAGGTCAGCCCGAGCTCGCGGCGCAGCCGGGCGAGCAGGTTCATCACCTCGGCGCGCACCGACACGTCCAGCGCGGACACCGCCTCGTCCAGCACCAGCACCTTCGGCCCGACGGCCAGCGCCCGCGCGATCCCGATGCGCTGTCGCTGCCCGCCCGAGAGCTCGTGCGGGTAGCGGGTTCCGGCCGACGACGGCAGCCCGACCATGTCCAGCAGCTCCGCGACTCGATCCCGCCGACGGGCCCCGGCGGCCAGCCGGTGCACCGCCAGCACCTCGGCGATGGCCTCGCCGACCCGCACCCGCGGATCCAGCGAGGCGTACGGGTCCTGGAACACCATCTGGATGGTGCGCCGCAGCCGCCGCCGCTCCGCCGCGCTGGCCCGACCCAGGTCGATGCCGTCGATGATGATGCTGCCAGAGGTGGGCCGCTCCAGCTGCACCAGCAGCCGCGCGGTGGTGGACTTGCCGCAGCCGCTCTCGCCCACCAGCCCCAGGGTAGAGCCGGCCGGGATCGACAGGCTCACTGCGTCCATCGCATGCACCGTGCCGCGCCCGCGGGTGCGGTAGTGCTTGACCACGTCACGCAGCTCCACCATGGGCACCCCGTCGAGTCCAATGCCCGAGGACGCGCTGGGGTGCGTCGTGAGGCCCTCAACTCCGTGAGTTGCGCTCATGTCCACTCCTCCGGCGGCACCCAGCAGGCGGCGAGCGAGACCGGAGCGGGGAAAGCCCGTCGCCGCGGAGCCTGCGGAGCGGCAGGGCGGGGGAGCGGAGCGTCGAGCGAGCCATCGGGCACCGCGAGCGAGACCGGAGCGGGGAAAGCCCGTCGCCGCGGAGCCTGCGGAGCGGCAGAGCGGGGGAGCGGAGCGTCGAGCGAGCGATCAGGCACCGCCTGCGACGCCCCGCGTGCGATCAGCCCCGGCTCGGCCTCGGTGCAGTGCGGTTGCCGGTGCGGGCATCTCGGTGCGAACGGGCAGCCCGGCGGCAGCGCCGTCACCGATGCGGCCACCCCGCCGATCTGCGGCAGGTCGCCTCGATCGGCCCCCCGCATCGGCGGGATCGAGGCCACCAGGCCCGCCGAGTACGGATGGGTGGGGTGGGCGAACAGGTCGGCCGTCGTGGCCTGCTCGACGATGCGCCCGGCATACATCACCAGCACCCGGTCGGCGATCCGCGCCACCACGCCCAAGTCGTGGGTGATCCACACGATGGCCAATCCGTACTCGTCGCGCAACCGGGCGACGAGGGCCAGGATCTGTTGCTGGATCGTCACGTCCAGCGCGGTGGTCGGCTCATCGGCGATCAGCACCGAGGGTCGGGGCGCCAGTGCCGCGGCGATCAGCACCCGCTGGCGCATGCCGCCGGACAGTTGGTGTGGGTACAGCCTGGCCAGCGACTCGGGCGAGGGCAGTCCGACCTCGCCGAGTACCTGCAGGGTGCGTGCCCGGGCGTCGGTGGCCGACCAACCGTGCGCCGTCAGGCCCTCCGCGACCTGGGCACCGATACGCATCATGGGGTTCAGCGAGGTCATCGGGTCCTGGTAGACCATGCCGACCTCGGCGCCACGCACCCGGCGGCGCGCCGGTTCGCTCATGGTCAGGGTGTCCCGGCCCTGCACGTACACCGAGCCGCCGGTCACCCGGGCGCCCGCGGGCAGCAGGCCGGCGATGCTCAGCGCCGTGAACGACTTGCCGGATCCGGATTCGCCGACGATGCCGACGGTTTCGCCGGCGCCCACCGAAAAGCTCAGCCCGCGAACGATCGGCACCGGCCCGTCCGCGCCATCCACCGCGGCGGTCAGGTCCGTGACATGCAGCGGTGCCTGGTCGGTGTGCCGCTCGGTGCCCCGCGCGGCGCTCACCGGGTGACCCCCGACGCCGTCGGACGGGCGGGCGGGCGTGGCCCATCCGTTCGGCCTGCGGCCTCGGCCTGGCGTGTGCCGCCGGGGCGACGCCGGGTGCGACGCCGGGGCGCCTGCCGCGGATCCAGTGCCGAGCGCAGCCCGTCGCCAAGCAGGTTCAGCCCGATCACCAGCACGATGATCGCCACCGCAGGGAACACCAGCGTCCACCAGGCGGTGGACAGCAGGTTCTGCGAGTCGGCCACCATCAAACCGAGACTCGCATCCGGCGGCTGGGTTCCCAGACCGAGGAAGGACAGCGCCGACTCGGTCAGGATCGCCCAGGACAGCGCCAGTGTCACCTGCACCACGATGGGCGCGCCGACGTTGGGCACCACATGCCGCAACAGCAGTCGCCAGGTGGGTACCCCGAGAACCCGCCCGGCACGGATGAACTCGCTCTGCGCCACCGACAGCGTCGGGCCCCGCGCCACCCGGGTGAAAATCGGCGAGTACACCACCGCGATGGCGATCACTGTGTTGAACCACCCATTGCCCAGCGCTGCCACCAACGCGAGGGTCAGCAGGATCGCCGGGAAGGCGAACAGCACGTCGGTGATGCGCCCCACCACCTGGTCGACCCAGCCGCCCAGGAACCCGGACAGCACCCCCAGGGCCGACCCGATCACGGTGGCGATGGCAACCGAGATCACCGACACCCGCAGGGAGGTGAAGATGCCGGCGAAGGTGCGCGAGGCGATGTCTCGGCCGAACTGGTCGGTGCCGAACCAATAGCGGCCGGACGGACCCTGCAGCCGGTCGGCCGGGTTCTGGGTGATCGGGTCGTGTGCCATCAGGCCGGAGAGGCCCAGCAGGGCGAGCAGCACCATCAGCACCACGATCACGATCCCGATGCGACCGCCGGGGTCGCGCCACACCCGGCGGATCATGCGCAGCACTCCGCGATTCTCATGCGCTGCACTCGATGTTCCAGCGGGTGCGCCTGCCTCGTCCGGGGTTGGCTCGATGGGCAGGGGTCCAGGGGGCGGGGGTGCGGTGGCGGTCATGCGGCACGCGTCCTCGGGTCGATCACCCGGTAGGCCAGGTCCACGACCAGGTTCACCAGCACGAAGCCGGCGGCGATCACCAGCACCGAACTCTGCACCAGCGCGTAGTCGCGGTTGGTGATCGAGGTGAACAGCAGCCGGCCCAACCCCGGCAGCGCGAAGATCTGCTCGATGATCACGGTGCCGCCCAGCAGATAGCCGAACTGGATGCCGGTGATCGTCACGATCGGCACCGAGGCGTTGCGCAGGATGTGCCGCAGCCGGATCCGGGTGGCGCCCACCCCCTTACCGCGGGCGGTGCGGATGAAGTCCGCGTCGGCCACCTCCACCGCGGCGGACCTGGTGGTGCGCATGACGTTGGCCGCGAAGCCGACGGCGAGAACCAGCGCGGGGTAGAGCATCTGGCTCAGGTTGCCGGACACCGACGTGGTCAGCGGCACGAACGTACCGGTGTCCGGGAAGTAGCCGAAGATGGATGCCAGCGCGGCCACCACGACCGAGCCGAGCACGAACTCCGGGATGGCCAGCCCGACCAGTGCGGCGCTCTGCGCGGTGCCATCCCGCAGCTTGCCGGGCCCGCTGGCGGCCAACATGCCCAGCAGCACGCCGGCGGCGGTACCGATGATGGCCGCCAGCACGGCGAGTTCGACCGTCACCGGCAACGCCGCCCAGATCAACGACGCCGCCGACTTCCCGCTGATCAGCGAGACCCCCATGTTCCCCGACAGCACCTGGCCGAGCCAGGAGAAGAACTGCACCACCAGCGGTTTGTCCAACCCGTAATAGTGCTCCAGGGCGGCCCGCTGGGCATCGGTCAGGGTGCCCGACTCGATGCCCATGGAGGCGGTGATGGTGTCCCCGGGAATCACTCGAAGGATCAGGAACACCACCACCGCCACGCCGAACACCGTCAGCACGGCACCCGCGAGCCGGAGACCGGCCCACCGCAGCCCGGTCACCGTGCCCCCAGTTCGCTCGGCACCGTCACGTCAGGAGGACAACGACGCGCCGGCCAGGTGGATCAGGGACTCGTCCGCGCGCGCGGTGAAACCGGACAGCTTGTCCGACACCAGGTAGTAGTCGTACTCGGCGAACAGCCACACCCACGGCGACTCCTTGAGCAGCTCTTCCTGCAGCTGCTGGTATGTCGCCTGGCGGACCGTCTCGTCGGCGGTGGAGTTGCCCTTGACCAGCAGATCGTTGAGCGTCTTCGAGGCCAGGCCGGCCGGGCCCTTCAGGCTGCCGTCGGTGGTGAAGTACCGCCCGTACATCGAGTACGGGTCGGAGCTGCCGCCGTTGCGCGCCACTGCCGCGTCGAAGTCGGCGTCCAGCCATGCCTTGACGTAGGGGCTGGTCGGCATCTGCTGCAGGTCCAGGTTCACGCCGATCGCCTTGAGCTGCGCCTGCAGGTTCTGCGCCTCACCGACCGCGGTGGCGTAGTTGTCGCTCATCACGATGGTCTTGAGGGTGATGGGCGTCTTGACCCCGGACTCGGTCAGCAGCGTCTTGGCGGAATCGATGTCGCCGGGTTTGCACGGCAGCCCGTCCGTCGGGCTGTACTGGTAACCGGGGCTGGTGATCGGACCGGTGACCTTGCCGTCTCCGAACGCCGCGGTGTCGATCACCTGCTGGCGGTCGATCGCACAGGCGATCGCCTGCCGCACCTTGAGGTTGTCCAGCGGCTTGTGCCGGCCGTTGAGCATCAACGTGTGGTAGGACATCGAGGCCTGCTTGATGAGCTTGAAGCCGTTGGCGCCGTTGGCCTGTGCCGCCACGCTCGGGTCGGTGAGCAGGCCCACCTGGAAGGCGCCGGCCTTCATCCCGGACAGGATGGAGGACTCCGACGGGATCACCCGGAACTCGACCTGCGCGACCTTCGGCGATCCGCCCCAGTAGGCGGTGTTGGCCTTCAGCGTGACCTGCTGTCCCTGCTGCCAAGAACCCCAGGCGAACGGTCCGGTGCCATCCGGAGTCTTGCCGACGGTGCCGGCACTGATGTCCTTGTCGTGCAGGATCGCGGCGTTGACGCCGGCCAGCGCGTAGAAGATCGCGGCGTTGGGGGCCGACAGGTGCAGCACGACGGTGTGGTCGTCGGGTGCGTCGACGGAGGTGATCATCGTCAGGTTGCTGCGGGCGACGGCACCGGTCTTCTCATCCAGGATGCGCTCCAGGGAGGCCTTCACATCGGCGGAGGTGAATGGGTCACCGTCCTGCCACGTCACCCCCTGCCGCAGATCGAAGGTGATGGTCTTGAGGTCGTCGGACACCGTCCACTTGGTGGCCAGCGCGCCGGTCAGCTTGCCGCTGTCGTCGGTGCGTACCAGGGCTTCGTAGACCAGGCCGAGGGTAGCGACGGTCGTGAAGGCGGTCGACACGTGCGGGTCCAACTTGTCGATGTCCGCGGTCCGGGCGACCACGATGGTCCCGGTCGGCGCGGCGGTGGAGCCGGAGCCGGTGGCCCCGGTGGACCCGCTAGCTCCGGTGGACCCGGATGCCGAGGCGGTGCCGGATGCCGAGGCGGTGCCGGAGGATGCGGCGGTGCCCGGGGAACTGGCCGAGCCGGCCGCCGGGCTGCCGCCGGTGTCGCTCGCCGAGGTGCCGGTGCCTTGCGAGCCAGCGGGGGAGCAGGCGGCGAGCGCCACGGCCGTCACTGCGGCCGCGAGCACCGCGATGCCGCGATGGCGGCGCGATCGAATTGTCATGTGGACCTCCAGAGTGGGGAACGCGATCACGTTACTGAATTACCTACTGTCTAGACAAGAGGTAACCTGCTAACTTCTCCGACATGTCTCCGATCGCACCGCTGGGCCTCGCCGCCACCGTGGATGGGATCGTCGCCGCCGGCCCGCCGGGAGCCCACCTGTCGGTGGCCGTCGTCGGGGGACCGCGACTGGACGCCTGCGCCGGGTACGCCCAGACGTTCGACGACTCCGGATCACGCGAGATCGACCTGACCGTCGCGCATGCGCACGACCTGGGATCGGTGACGAAGATCGCCGGCACCACCGCGATGCTGGTGGCGCTCGCCTCCGACGGTGCCCTGGCGGTGGACGACACCGTGGGCCGGTACCTGCCGGGACTGCGCGGGGCGCTGGCGGCTGCGACGTTGCGGGACCTGCTGACGCACCGTGCGGGACTGTGGGAGTGGTGGCCCAGCTATCTGGGCGTGCCCGACGGAGCGGCCGTCGACGGCAGGGGGGTGCCGGTTCGTGCAGACCCGCTCGACGTCGTGCGGGCGCTGCCGCTGCGCTACCCGCCGCGTACCGGGCGGCACTACTCGGACCTCGGCTTCATGCTGCTGGGCCGGGTGGTGGAAACCGTCACGGCACAGCCGCTTCCGGCCGCACACGCCGCGCTGATCACCGGCGAGATCGGCACGGACGAGCTGCGCTACGCCGCGCCACCGGCCGGGCATCCGGCCGCCGCCGGACCGGCCGGCGACCACATCGAACGGCGCATGGTCGCCACCGGGCAGCCCTATCCAGTGAGCGCTGACGGCCGGCTCGCCGATCGCTTCGCCTGGCGCACCCGGGTGGAGGTCGGAGAGGTCAACGACGGCAACGCGTTCCACTCCTTCGGCGGCGCCGCCGGGCATGCGGGACTATTCGGCACGGCGACTGGGCTGCATGCGCTCGGCGCCGCCTTCATAGGTGCGCTGGCCGGTGACGGGCGCTGGCCGGCACTGCGCCGGTTCTGTGTCGAGGGTCCCGATGCCGGACAGCTGCTGGGGTTCCGGGCGTGGGAGCAGGCCGTGGACGGCTGCACCGAGCGGGCGATCGGCCACACCGGGTTTCCCGGCATCGGTCTCGCCGTGCTGCCCCGGCATGCGGCCAGCGTGGTACTGGCGACCAACCGGCTGCACGTGCACGGCGAGCCGGCGGCCTTCGACCCGCTGTGGCAACGCGCGCTGGCCGCCGCGCACCGGACGCTGCATGAGGCCGGCGACGCCCCGGTCGCGCCCGGAGCAGCCCCACTCCTGCATGGATCAACATGACCGGCATGCACGAACTTCGCCCCACCAGTCACAGCCGTCACATATTGGCCACGATCATGCCTGCGGGGCATGTTGATCCATGCACGGAGGGGAATCGGTATGAAATTGCGCGTTGTCGGGATGATCAGCGGCACGTCGTTCGACGCCATCGAGACGGCCGTCGCCGACCTGGAACTCGACGGCACTGACCTGCTGCTGACCCCGGTCGGGGCGCTGAGCGTCGACATGCCGGAGGATCTGCGCCGGCGGATCGCGGCCGTGCTACCGCCCGCCGCCACCACCGTCGAGGCGGTGACGACGCTCGACGCCGACCTCGGCCGCGCATTCGCCGCCGCAGCGGTGCGCGCGAACGGCGAGATCGGGAGCGGAGCGGCCGATCTGGTGGTCTCGCACGGCCAGACCGTGTTCCACTGGGTGCAGGGCGGTAGGGCGCACGGCGGGTTGCAGCTGGGCAACCCGGCGTGGATCGCGCAGGCCACCGGCCTGCCGGTGGTGGCGGACCTGCGCAACCGGGACATCGCCGCCGGCGGGCAGGGCGCGCCGCTGGCCTCGCTGCTGGACGAGCTCCTGGTGCTCGGCGGCGACCCGCACCGCGGATCGCTGAACCTGGGCGGCATCTCGAACATCACCGTCACCGACGGCAGCCGCGTCACCGCCTACGACATCGGACCGGCCAACGCGCTGATGGACGCCGCCGTCACCGCCCTGACCGGCGGCGCCGAGACCTACGACGCCGATGGCGCCCGCGCAGCCCGCGGCACCGTGCGCGCCGACCTGCTGGAGCGGCTGCTCGCCGAGCCGTATTACGCGGCACCGCCGCCGAAGTCGACCGGCAAGGAGCTGTTCCACCCGGGATATCTCGCCGACATGCAGCGGGGGTTGCCGGCCCTGGTCCCGGACGACCTGCTGGCCACGCTCACCGAGCTGACCGCTCGAGTGGTCGCCGACGCCTGCCGGGCGCACGACCTCACCGACCTGGTGGCGGCGGGTGGCGGCGTGCGCAATCCCGTGCTGATGGACCGGATCTCGGCGTTGGCCGCGCCCTGCCGGGTGCGCACCATCGAGGAGTTCGGGTTGCCCTCCTCGGCCAAGGAGGCGTATCTGTTCGCGGTGCTCGGCTACCTGACCGTGCACGGGCTGCCGGGCACCCTGCCCGGGGCGACGGGCGCACCGGTCGGTTCGGTGCTCGGCTCCGTGACGCCTGGCGTCGGTGGCTGGGCGCTGCCGCCGGCCGGATCGGTGATGCCACGCCGGCTGGTGGTGCGCGGGTGACGGTCACGCTGCGGCCGCTGCGGCCCGCGGACCTGCCTGCCCTGGTCGAGGTGTTCGTGGCGGCGTTCCAGCACGGGTACCCCGAGGTGCTGCCGGCGGACGTGCTGGCCACCGTGACACCGGGGGCAGTGACCGGGTGGTTCGCCCGGTGGTCGGCGAGTTTGACGTGTACCGTCGCCGAGATCGACGGCGCGCCGGTCGGTTTCGTGCGTTACGGAGACGACAGCGACCGGCCGAATGAGCCCGCGGGCTACGTCGCGGCGCTGTATGTGCACCCGAACGCGGCTGGCGCCGGCATCGGCCGGCGGTTGCTGGAGCATGCGGTGGCCACACTCGCGGGGCGCGGCAAGACCGCGGTGACGTTGTGGGTGTTCCGGGACAACCCGCGCGCCCGGCGGCTCTACACCGGGTCGGGATTCGCGCCGGACGGCACCGAACTCACCGACCTGCAGTGGCGGGTGCCGCAGATCCGGATGCGCCGGGAGCTGGCCGAGCGGTGACGAGGGCTCGCCGTGCGGCCGCCGCGTCGCCCGGGACTCACTGCAGCCGGGTGACCTCGAACTCCCGCGCCGGGTGGGCGATCGCGTGCTGCGCGCCGACCAGCGCGATCTCCGGCCCGGACTCGCCGGCCCGGATCCGGCGCAGCGTCTCGGCCAGCACCGCGTGCACGGACGAGGCCGTGCGGGCCAGCGCCTCGGCGATGTCGTGCTCGCGCAGGTGCACCACGAACAACGCGGCGGTGACGTCCCCGGCCCCGTTGACCTGCAGCGGCAGCCGGGGCGTGCGCACCCGATAGGCACCGGAGTCGTCGACCGCGATCATGCTGATGGTGCGCCCCGGGCCGCCTCCGTCACCGGCCGAGCCCGCGTCAGCCGCATCCGTGCCGCCCGCCTCGCCGGCTTCTTCAACGGCCGCGTCATCGGTCAGGCCGAAGTGCGCCCCGGTCTCCCCGTCACCGCTACTGCCGCCGGGCTCCGGAACCACCATCTGCCCGTCCTCGATGGAGGTCACCAGCACCGTGGCCGGTCCCATCGCGCGCACCCGGTCCACCGCCGCCAGCAGGGCGTCCGGAGTGCCGACGTCGGCGGGCACCGCGCTCTCCGGGTCGCCGCCGCTGCCGGCCAGGTAGGCCAGCTCGAACGCGTTGGGGGTCACCACGTCTGCGGCCGGCACCACGCGGTCCCGGATCAGCGCCGGCAGGCCCGGTTGCACGTACATGCCCCGTCCGACGTCGCCCATCACCGGATCGCAGCAGTAGATCGCTTGCGGGTTCAACTCCCGCACCCGCGCGACCGTGTCCAGCACCACCTCGGCCACACCCGGCGAGCCCTGATAGCCCGTCAGCACCACGTCGGCCGTGCCCAGCACCCCCCGCTCGTCGATGCCGCGCACCACCTCGGCCACGGCCCTGGGGTCGAACACCTGCCCACGCCAGGATCCATATCCGGTGTGGTTGGAGAAGTGCACCGTCAGCACCGGCCACACCTCGTGGCCCAGGCGCTGCAACGGGAAGGTCGCGGCGCTGTTGCCGGCGTGCCCGTACGCCACCGACGACTGGATCGACAGGATGCGCATGGCCTGTCAGGGTAGGCCGGTGACCGTTGACGAATCGGTGCCGGGTTCCGCGGTACTCGACGGGGCGGAGGCCCCGGAGACCTCCGCCGCGGGCCTGGCCGCGCGCATCCAGGACACGCTCATCGGGCCCGGCATCACCGCGCAGCGGGTCCGGGAGCACGCGCTGCTTTTTGCCGGCTGGATCGGTTCAAGATCACTTCGACCTGCGGAAACGCCGCGCCGGCCGAATCTGGACGGCAACAACCAGCATGCCCTGCGGCCGTCCGCCGCCGATCTGACCGCCGCCCTGGCGCACCGCCGGCTCCGCACCGCTGCCGGCCCGCGGCCGCCCGCCCGTGGCGCAGGGTGGGGAGTTCTCCCCATCGACGCCTCCGCAAGTCTCTGCCATGCTCGAAGGTGCCCGCGGGGGCGGGTCACCAGCCTGCTACGTCGGGCCGCAGACGGGGGCGGCCCGACGTCGGCTGATCGTTGGAACCGTTACTCGCCGCCGACGCTGGCGCATCCCGCTCGCGCGCTCCTGCCGGCGAACCGATCTGCCGTCCAGCTCAGCAATTGTCCGATCAGCGGCGAATCTGGCTGCACCAGCGACACGTGATCCCGGCCCGGATAGCTGCGATAGTCCACCGATGCGCCCGCATCACACAACCGTTGCGCATAGTTGCGTTGCAGGGTGGGCGGGATCAACGTGTCCGCAGCGCCCTGGCCGATCAGCACCGGCGCCACGAACGGACCGGTCGGCACGTTCTCGGCCAGTCGCGCACCGAGCGGGCCGGTCGTCGGATCCTGCGACCAGATTGCCGGATCCTTGCTCAGCGACAGCGCCGACAGCACCGACACCAAGATGCCCGGCTCGGCCAGACATCGGTCGGACATGCGCTGCACCAGCACCCGCGCGCTCGGCCGCACGTCATCCCGCACCGACACGTCCGGGTAGGTCTGCGAGTAGCCGGCAATCACATAGGAGGCGAAGACGCTGCCCCCGGTGATCGAGGTCAGCAGACCGGCGAAGGCCGTCAGATCGGATGCCGGCGCCAGCGCGGCCACCCCCGCGAGCGGCACGTCGGGGGCGTACTGCCGCGCGATCTGGCCCACCCACAGCGCGGCGTGCCCGCCCTGCGAGTGCCCCCAGACCACCGTCCGGTCCGCCAGCTCGGTGCCGGACAGTTGCCGGGCGGCCCGCACGGCGTCCAGTTCGGATCGCGCCTCGCCCTTGCCGATCAGGTACGGCTGCGGGCCCGGGGTGCCCAGCCCGGCGTAGTCGGTGGCGACCAGCGCCCAGCCGCGATCGATCACCTGATCCAGCACGAACATCGCCCCCGAGGCGAACGGTTGCCGGGCCAGCGACGGCGCGCACGGCGGGGCGTAGCCGGTAGTCCCGTGCGTCCAGGCGATCACGGGATGTGGCTTCGAGTCCGCGGGCACGACGACCAGCGCGCTGGCGGTGCGCGGCTCGCCGAGCTCGCCCGTGGTGGTGTACAGGATGCGCCAACCGGTCGCGCCGGCCGGCACGTCCCGAGTGAATGGCTCGCTGCGGATCAGCGCTCCGGGCCCGGCGGGCAGGGTGGCGGGGGAGGTATAGAACGCGTCGACGACGGGGCGACCGGAGTGGATCGCGGCGCTCACCCCGGCGGCGGCGACCGCGGCCAGCACCGCGACGACCGCGACGATCAGCGAGGGGCGGCGGGTCCGGCGCCGATGCGAGTGCGATAGCGGTGACGGGGAAGCCGGTGACGAGCGTTCTGGCGATGGGGCTATCGATGCTGGGGACTGGTCGTCGTCCCGCGCTACGGCGGTGGCGGCGAGCGGCCGCAGCGCCGTCCACAGGTGCACCAGGCCGAACCAGAGCGTTCGGGCGCCGAACGTCACCGCCACCACCAGCACCGTGATGTCCGGCCAGGCCAACGCCAGCACGCCGACGATCAGCGAGGCCACGCCGAGCAGGGCATTCGCGGCACGCTCCCTCCCAGGCTGCGGGGTGCGCACCGCGTGCGCGATGCGGACCAGGCCCGCCGCCGCCAGGGCGATGCCCACCACCCACACCAGCGCCGCCAGGCTGAGTCCTCGCCACGCCAGGACGATCACGCCGAGAATCACCCAGCCGAGCGCCACCGCGAGCGTCGGCCACCGCGGCCCGTTCGCTGCCTGGTCGGCGGCGCCGCCACCCGGCTGCTCCGTGGTCCGGGATAACTGGGTGCCGGCGACGTTGCGCCCCTCGGCCCTCCCGATGACCGCGAGATCGGCCAGCCCGGATGCGATCAGGGCGATACCCACGGTCAGGGTCAGCGTGTCCAGAGCGATCAGCGGGCGGACGACGATGATGAGCCCGATCGCGGTGCACACCGCGCCCAGCAGGCCGGCCAGCAGCCGAGGCCCCGAGGCAGGCAGGCGCCAGCGCCACCGGGTCGGGTCCGGCGGTCGCCGCATCCACGTCACCCCCGTTGCCGCAGCGTGCCGAGGCGCTACCAGATCGTCATCGACTCGGTGAACACCCCTGCGAGGGTATCGCCGTCCACGTCGATCGGCGCGATGGCGGTGAGCCGTTGCTGCCGCAGCGCACCATCGACCAGCTCGGGGACGTCTTGCGCCGCGTATCCGATGGCAGACAGTCCATTCGGGATGCCGATGGTGCGCATGAGGTCGATGAGGACCTGGTCCAGCGGGCGGTCGTGTTGCCGTGCGCCGGCGGCGCCCGCAACCCCGCCGAGCAGGGCTGCCGCCTGCCGGTGGCGTTCGGGAGCGACCGCGGACGTTAGTCGGAATACGGCCGGGGCGGTCAGGGACACCGCCTGCCCGTGCGGCACCAGCGGTGCGTGCTGGTTGCCATCGGTGACGGTGGGATAGCCGTCCGGCCGGTAGTGACGGGCGCCGCCGGCGATCGGATAGGCGCAGGCATGCGGGATGTGGACGCCTGCGTTGCCGAAACCCATCCCGGCGAACATCGCGGCCATCAGCATGTCGGTGCGGGCAGCCAGGTCCGATCCGTCCCGCACCGCCGACGGCAGCGCCCGCCCGGCCAATTCCAGGGTGCGGATGACCCACTGGTCGGAGATCGGATTCGCCCCGCAGTAGGCGGGCCGGGTGCCCGCGGGGTGGCGCTCGAACGCGGTGTATGGCCGCGCGGTGTAGGACTCCAGGGCGTGGCAGACCACGTCCATGCCGCTGGCCGCCGTCACTGCCGGCGGCAGCGTCAGCGTCAGGGTCGGATCCAAGACCGCCAACACCGGCCGCAGCGCAGGATGGCTGATGCCCGTCTTGAGCGACAGGTCCAGAACGTCCAGCACGCACACCGGAGTGCTCTCCGACCCGGTGCCGGCCGTGGTCGGCACGGCCACCAGGGGGAGCAGCGGGCCAGGCGGCGGCAGGCCGCGGCCGACCGGGCGGTTGATGTAGTCCAGCAGCGGCGCCGGGTGACAGGTCAGCAGGTTGATCGCCTTGGCGGTGTCGATGCACGACCCGCCACCGACCGCCACGACGGCATCCCAGTGGGGCGCGCCAACCGCCTGCACCGCGGTGGCAATGGACACATCGGTCGGTTCCACGTGGACCTGGTCGTACACCGTGGTCGCGACACCGGCGGCCGTCAGGCTGGCCGTGGCACGGTGCGGCACGCCCAGCGCGCTGAGATGAGGATCGGTCACCACCAGTGCCCGGTGCGCACCCAAGGCGGCCAGGTCGCTGCCCAGTTCGTCCAGGGCCCCGGCCCCGAACTTGATCGACGGAGCGCCCCAGGTGAATACCGTCTCGCGCGACACTGCAGATCTCCTCTCCGGTGGCCGGTGGCCGGTGGCCGGTGGCCGGTGGCCCGGTGCGCCGCCGGCCTGGTAGCCCTGATCGCTCGCCGGGCACCATGCCTGTTGCGATCAAACCAACAGGTCGCCGCCGTTGATGTCGACGCTGGCACCGGTGATGTAGCTGGCCTCGTCTGAGCACAGGAAGCCCACCAGTGAGGCAACCTCCTGCGGCCGGCCCAGCCGGCTGATCGGGAAGCTTCGCGCGTACTGCTCAACGGCTTCCGGATCGATGGTGTCGCGCACCATGTCGGTATCGATCAGCCCGGGGCACACCGCGTTGACGGTGATGCCGTCGGCGGCGACCTCCTTGGCCAGGTGACGGGTCAGCCCGAGGATGCCCGCCTTGGCCGCCGTGTAGTGCGCGCCTCCGATGGTGGACACGCTCTTGCCGGCGGTGGAGGACAGGTTCACAATGCGCCCCCAGCCGGATGCTCGCATCGGAGCCAGCGCCCGTTGGGACACCAGGAAGGTGCCCTTGAGGTTGACCCCGACCACCAGGTCCCACTCGGCCTCGGAGATCGCGGCGACGGCGGTGCCGCGCAGGGCGCCGGCGTTGTTGACCACAATGTCCGGCCCGCCGCCGGCGGCGGTGATGTCGTCGAACAGCGCCGCCACCTCGGCCGCAGCGGTGATATCCGCTGGCACCCCTACGGGTTCGGGTGAGATCTCCTCGAGTTCGGCAAGCACGTCGGACAGCGCGGCGCTGCGCAGATCGTTGACGAACAGGCGGGCGCCGCGCCTGGCCAGCTCGACCGCGATCGCCCGGCCCATTCCCCTGGCCGCTCCCGTCACCAGCGCGGAGTGGCCGGTCAGAGTGCCCGTCTCGCGGAGCGTGCGGTCGCTCTCGACAAGGCCATCCGACATCCGGCACCTCCATGAGTTGGTAAAGTTTCGAAAATCCGCTCTGGTTGCTCTTGTCACGTGATTCTACAACAGTTACCGTCACTGTCGAATAATCGAAGTCCCTGTTCTCCGGAGGCGGCATGCGCGTTGCAAACCTCAAGGGTCGCCTCGTCCTGCTGGGCGATGCCGGCAGTATCGATGTCGAACGGGCAAGCCGGGGTCGGTTCGGTCCCGACCCGGCGACGGTGTATCAGGTCTGGGACGAATTCCATTCCTGGGCGCTGGGTCTCGGCGATGCCATGGACGCTGAGGACTACGACCCGGCGATGTTGGAGGCGCCGTCGCCGCGGCCGCGGCAGATCTTCGCCGTCGGTCTGAACTACGCGCCGCATGTGAACGAGGCCGGCTTTGTGCTGCCCGAGTGGCCGGTGGTGTTCACCAAGTTCTCCTCCTGCATCTGCGGACCCTACGGCGATCTGGAGCTGCCCAGCGACAATGTCGACTGGGAGATCGAACTGGTGGCGGTGGTCGGACGACCCGGCTACCGCATCCAGCGGTCGCAGGCGTGGAGCCACATCGCCGGGCTCACCATCGGCCAGGACTTCTCCGAGCGGGTAGTGCAGAGCCGCGGCACCGCGCCGCAGTTCAGCATCGGCAAGTCGTTCCCGGGTTTCGGCCCCACCGGCCCATGGCTGACAACGCTGGATGAGTTCGAGGATCCCGACGACATCGAACTGCGCTGCGAGATCAACGGTCGGACCGTGCAACACGGCCGCACCAGCGACCTGATCTTCTCGGTGCCGGTGCTGGTCGAGTGGCTGTCGGACAAGTGTCGATTGTTCCCGGGAGACATCATCTTCACCGGCACGCCGGGCGGAACGGGCGCCGGGCTCGACCCACCCTCCTATCTACGGGTCGGTGACGAGGTGGTCAGCACCATCACCGGGATTGGGACGATGAGGAATCGTTGTGTTCCCCGCCGGTGACGGGCGTGCGCCTGCGGGCCCGCGCCCCGGCGCGCGGTCGCGACGGCGCTCGGGCCGATCCGCGGGCAGCCGGCACGTCGTCCTCGCCCTCGGCGGAAAACTGGCCCTTGCTCAGCACCGCGTTGGGTGTGTACTCGATGTGCCTGGCCAGCAGCGCCATGCCGCCGGCGATGTCCCGGGTGATGGCCGCCTGCAACAGCGCCCGGTGCTCGCCGGGGATGTCTCTGCCCTCCTCGCCGCCCAGGTGACGCGACCAGCGTCGATACACCTCGGAGGCATCCCGCAGACCGGACGCGAACTCGCGCAACCGACGATTGGGGCAGGCCTCCAGCAGCACACGGTGGAATTCGCTGTGCGCGATCGCCCAATCCTCGTTCACCTGCTGGGGGTCGTCGGCGATCAACTCGGGCGTCCCGTCCAGCACGTGGTGAGCGGCCACCAGTCGGGACTCCCAGGCGAGGTCGCCGGCCTCCATGGCCTTGCGGAACGCCAGGGTCTCGATCTCGACTCTGGCCTCGGTCAGGTCCTGCAGATCCTCAGGTATCACCGGCGTCACGTGAAAGCCCTGTTGCGGCTGGGAGATCACCAGGCCTTGCTCGGCCAGCCGCAGCAAGCCTTCCCGCAGCACCCCCACGCTGGTGCCGTATCGGGAGCCGAGTTCGTTGAACAGCAACCGTTGGCCGGGCAGGAAGCGGCCGGTCAGAATGTCGCTGCGGATCTGCTGGTAGGCGCGTTCCGCGCGGGTTCCGGTCTGAGCCATGGCGGCCAGTGTACGACCCATAACGACATGGGAGGCAATTTTCGAAATAAGGTTGACAGATCGAAAACGCCGCGGACATACTGCTGTGCACCGCTCGCCTCTCCCGGTCCCTCGTCTCAGTGTCGGAGGTGGTGATGTCCGGCAGCGACAGCGCGATCCACCTCGCCGAAGTGTTCGTCGTCGAACAACCGGTGTCGGTGCCCGCCGGTCCGTCCGTGGCGACCTACACCTGCCGCTCGGCGGTGCTGGTGCGACTGCAGGACGGTGATGGCATCGTCGGGTGGGGAGAGACCTACCGGCGGGCCGGAACCGCAGCCGTAGCAGGGGAATCCGTCGGGATGCTGCTGGGTGAGCAGCCCTCGGGAGCGCGGCGCCTGATGGATCTGCTGGCCGGCCGGGTTCCGGACCGCTACGCCCTCAGCGCCATCTCGATCGCGCTGGACGACCTGCGGGCCCGGCAGGCCGGAGTTCGCGTGGCCGACCTGTATGGCGGGCCGCGCCGGCGGACCGCGCGCGGCTACGCGTCGAGCGGCGGCTACCGGGACGGCACCGATCCCGAGACCAGCTGGCCGGCGGAGGTCCGGCGCAGCGTCGAGGAGGGCTTCACGGCCTGCAAGATCAGGATCGGACGGATGCCACCGGTCCGCGAGCTGCCGATCCTGGAGCAGGTGCGCGCCGAAGTCGGTGACGGAGTCGACCTGATGGTCGACGCGAACGGTGCCTATTCGGTGCCCACGGCGCGCACCGTCGGCCGCCGGCTGGCCGACCTGGACTTCCGCTGGTTCGAGGAGCCGCTGGTCCGGCACGCTGGCGGCCTGGAATATCCCGGCTACGAGTTGTTGTCCGACCTGAATGTGCCGATCGCCGCCGGCGAAGGCCTGCAGACCCGCAGCGCCTTCGCGGCCTTTCTGGGCAGGGGCGCCGCCAGCATCGTGCAGCCTGACGTATCCATCTGCGGTGGTATCGGCGAGGTGCTGTTCGTGGGCGAGTTGGCGGCGCTGTCCGGTCGGATGTGCATGCCGCACGCATGGGGCGGGGCGATTCAGTCGGCGGCCAGCATGCACGCCGTCAGCCTGCTGCCCGAGGCGTCGGAGCTCACCGGTCTGGACTCACCGCTGTTGGAGTGCGACCGCTTCGAGAACCCGCTGCGCACCAGGCTTGCCGACACCTCGATCGAGGCGGTCGACGGCTACGTGACCCTACCGGACGGCCCAGGGTTGGGCATCAGCATCGACGAGGACTGGCTGCGCGCCACAGCGACAAGGATTGCGATCGACTCGAGCTGAGCCGTTCGAACATCTTCGGGGATAACAGTATTCCTCCGGTCCTGACGGCAGGACCGGCCATCGATGGGAGAGAGTGGTCATGAGTCGTGAGATTGACCGGCGCACCATCCTGCGCAGCGGTGTCGGCTTGACGGCAGGCATGCTGCTGGGCGGTCTGGCCGCCTGTGGATCCGATGGCGGAACCACCGGATCGGGTACCACTCCGGCGGGTGCGACCGGCGGCACGGGAACCTCTCCCGCGTCGTCGAGCGGCGGATCGTCGCCGGCGGCCGGGAGCAGTACGGGGGTGGCAGGCAGTAGCACCGCCGCGGCCAGCGGAGGCGCGAGCGCCGCCGGAAGCTCGTCGAGCGGGGCCGGTGCCGGCAAGCGGGGCGGCACCCTGCGATTCGGCACCGCCGCCGGCGGCACCGGCGACTCGCCCGATCCCGCCCTCGCCAGCCGCACCATGCAGTTGGCCATCGCAGCGAACTGCTACGACACGCTCACCGTCGCCGACCAGGACTTCAACCTCAAGCCGGGGCTGGCCACCGAATGGGAGGCGTCGTCGGACGCCACGAAGTGGACGTTCAAGCTTCGACCGGGCGTGAAGTTTCACGACGGCAGCCCGCTGACCTCCCAGGATGTCGCCTACACCTTCAAGCGGATCCTGGATCCCGCGCTCACCGCCAAGGGCCTGACGCAGATCCAGCCGTACCTGACAACCAGCGGTATCGACGCCTCGGATCCATCGACCGTGGTCTTCACCCTGACCCAGCCGAATGCCTTCCTGCCGGTGATCGTCTCGGGCGTCACATTTAGCATCGTCAAGGATGGCAGCACGGACTTCAGCAAGGGCAACGGAACCGGCCCGTTCAGCATCGGCGCGTTCGATTCCGCGGCGAAGCTCGGCCTGACCAGATTCGACGGCTACTGGCAGGACGGCCTGCCCTACGTCGATGCGGTGCAGTATGTGGTCATCGCGGAGGACGCCACTCGGCTGCAGGCTCTCATGTCCGGCAGCCAGGACATCGTGGACAACATCACCGGCGCCTCCACCACCCTGCTCACCGGCAACGCGCAGCCCTACATGATCAAGGCAGGCGGGTGGGTCGGCCTGACAATGTTCGGCGACACCGCGCCGTACAACAACGCCAAGATCATCCAGGCCATGCAATACGCCGCCGACCGGAAGAAGATCATGGGGGTGGTTGCTCCGGGCATCGACCTGATCACGCCCGACATCCCGGTGCCGCCCACCGATCCGTTCTTCCCTGCCGGCCTGGAACCGCGTGCCTACGACCCGGACAAGGCGAAGGCTCTGCTCAAGGACGCCGGGATGGACCCCTTGAAGATCGACGTCTATGCCTACCAGGGCGACAAGCTGGACACGGTGGTGAGCTACAAGAGCGGCGCGCAGGCGGCGGGCATCGACATCAACGTGCAGAACGTCCCGCACGACACGTTCTTCTCGGACATCTTCAAGAAGAAGCCGGCCATCGGCATCAGCGTGGCCCGGCTGCACGTCTCGCAGGCACTGCCCCGGCTGTACAGCAAGGCCGGCGACCTCAACCTCACCCACTTCCAGAACGACAAGCTCGACCAGTTGGTCGCGGCGGCCATGGCCAGTCCGGACGAGGCGGTGCAGAAGCGGAACTTCGCCGATGCGCTGACCATCGTCAACGACTCGGCGTCCAACGTGATCCCTGGCTGGGAGGGCCAGGTCTACGGCACCGGCAAGAACATCTCGGGCCTGAACGCGGTCAACGGCGGCCAGGTGTACCTGTCGCAGGTTCAGATAGGGTGACGGGCGCACCGTGCCCGAAGCACCATGCACTCGCTCTCCCGTTCCCGCGGCATGAGCGCTGATCTGCTGGCCGGTGGGTCGGTGCCGGATTCCCCGGCGCCGACCGCCGGCGGGTCTCGGTTGCGGGGCGTCCTGCACTACCTCGGTCGATCCGTGCTCAAGCTGGTGCTCACCCTGTTGGCCATCAGCGTGGTGGTCTACGGATTGGTGGCGGCCGCCGGCAACCCGGCACACGACATCCTCGGTATGGATGCCACGCCCGAACAGCTCGCCGCATTCACCGCCGCGCACCACCTGGATGACCCGTTCCCCGTGCGGTATACGAAATGGCTGTGGGGTCTGCTACACGGGGACCTCGGCATCTCCTATCAGTCGAACGGGCCGGTGTGGGACGTCATCCAGCCACGCATCGGCAACAGCCTGGTGCTCATCGTCCTGGCGGGGCTGCTGATCGTGCTGCTGTCGATTCCGATCGGTCTGCTGGCCGGCGTGCGACTGCGGGGGCGAACCGATGTCGTGGTCACGTTGATCACGCTCACCGTCGCCGCCTTCCCGGAGTTCGTCATCGGGCTGCTGCTCATCGTGGTGTTTGCCGCCAAGCTCCAGTGGTTTCCGGTGGACTCGACCGCGTTGAACTTCGGCGGGCTGTTCGACTCGCCGAGCGCGTACGTGCTCCCGGCGATCACGGTGTCGCTGGGCAGCATTCCGTACCTGGTGCGGCTGATGCGCGCGAATGCGCGGGAGGTCGCCGGGGAGACCTACATCCGGTCGGCCGTACTGCGCGGCATCGCCGAACCGGCGCTCTCGCTGCGGCATGTCCTGCCCAACGCCGCGCCGCCCATCGTCACCGCCCTCGGCCTGCAGCTGGCGGGGCTGGTCGGCGGCATCATTGTGGCCGAGACGCTGTTCGGCTTCCCCGGTCTCGGTCAGCTGATCGCCAAGTCTGCCGCCTCCCGGGACGCTCCGGTGGTGGAGGCGCTCGCGCTGATCATCGGAGCGGTCTTCGTCATCGTGAACCTGCTGGCCGACGCCGTGGTCGTGATGCTCACCCCCAAGCTGCGGGATCGGGTCCGATGACCACCCTCGCGGCCACGGTCGACACCCCGGCGGCACCGTCTCGCCGGCGGGTCCGCGCCTTCCTCGCCATCCCGCAGGGCCTGGCGGGATCGATCCTGCTGGTGCTGCTGCTGGCCGTCGTGATCATCGGTCCGTTCGTCGCGCCGTACGGGGAGAATCAGATCGAGGGCGCTCCGCTGCAGGGCCCGGGCGGCCAGTTCTGGCTGGGCACCGACACCTACGGCCGGGACATCTTCTCTCGGCTGTTGTACGGCGGCGGCTCGGTGATCCTGCTCCCGTTGATCTCGATCTCGCTGGCCATGCTGGTCGCCGTGGCGATCGGGCTGCTGGCCGGGTACCTCGGCGGCTGGCTGGACTTGATCGTGACCCGGATCATCGATGTCGCACTGGCGATCCCGTCCTACCTGACCGCGTTGGTCGTGGTCAGCGCGTTCGGCACCAGCGGCACCGTGGTCGTGGTGACGGTCGCGGTGATCTACGCGCCGTACATCATCCGGGTGTTACGGGCCGCCACCCAGACGATCTCCCCGCGGGAGTTCGTGCTGGCCGCCCGTGCCCGCGGCGAGCGACTCCGGTGGATCCTGTTCCGGGAAATCCTGCCGAACATCGGCCCGACCCTGTTGGTCGAGATCGCCCTGCGGCTGACCTATGCGGTGATGTTCATCGCCTCGCTGAGCTTCCTCGGCCTCGGGGTCCAGCCGCCCAGCCCAAACTGGGGAGTGATGGTGGCGGAGAATCGACTGCTGCTGCTGGTGCACCCGGCCGGGGTGATCGTGCCGGCCCTGATGATCGGTGTGTTGGCGATTGCGGTCAACCTGATCGCGGACGCGCTGACCCAGTTCTTCGGGGACCGGCTGCACGGCCGGTTGATGGTGTGACGATGAGCGCATCCGTCGACACGCAGCGCGGGGCCGGACTGATTCGCGCCGAGAACCTCTCCATCGCCTACGGTTCTGGCCCGCACGTGACCCAGGTGCTGCACGAGGTCACCCTCGCCCTGGCGCCCGGCACCATCACCGGGCTGGCCGGCGAGTCGGGGTCCGGGAAGAGCACGCTGGCGCTGGCCCTGATGGGCTACCGGCCCAGCGGGCAGCAGGTGCTGTCCGGTCGGGTGGATCTGGACGGTTCTCGCGTCACCGGCTCGTCGGTGCGTGCGCTGCACAAGCTGTGGGGCGCCCGGCTGGCGTACATGCCGCAGGACACCTCCACCTCGCTGAACCCCGCCCTGACCATCGGTGCGCACTTCGTCGAGGTGCTGCGCCGGCGGGGCGGGCGGCGGACCGCCGCGCAGCGCGCCGCCGGCTGGATGGGCCGGGTGGGCATCCCCGAGCCACGACTGGCACTGCGCCGCTACCCGCACCAGTTCAGCGGCGGCCAGCAGCAGCGGATCGCGCTGGCGCTCGCGCTGTGCCTGGAGCCCGAGGTGTTGATCCTGGACGAGCCGACCACCGGTCTGGACGTGGTGACCCAGGCCCAGGTCAACCGGCTGATTGTCGCGCTGGCCCGGGACACCGGGGTCGCGGCGCTGTATGTCAGCCACAACCTGGCCCTGCTGGCGACCGTGTGCGACGACCTTGCCATCATGTACGCCGGCCAGATCGTGGAGCACGGCCCGGTGCGCGAGGTCTATCGTGCTCCCCGTCACCCCTATACGTCCGCGCTGATCAGTGCAGTGCCGTCGATCTCGGCCAGCGCTCCGCCGCGCGGCATTCCGGGGCTGGCCCGGACGTCCGCGGCGACCGGTGAGTGTGGGTTTCTGGACCGCTGCCCGCTGCGGGTGGACGGCTGCGCCTCCCCGATTCCGCTGGTCGAAGTCTCCGACGGCCACGTCGCCCGGTGCATCCGTACCGCCGAGGTACCGGCACCGGGAGTCCAGGCTGCGCGGACGGCCGCGGATCGAGAACCGGGCGATCCGAGCGTCCTGATCACCGTCACCGAGCTCACCTGCCAGTTCCAGCGGCGCGGCGGAGGGGCGGCACTGCGCGCCGTGGACGGGGTTTCAGTGACGGTGACGGCCGGGCGGACGCTCGGCATCGCCGGCGAGAGCGGCAGTGGCAAGTCCACCCTGCTCAAGGCGATGGCCGGGCTCGTCAGGCCGACCGAGGGCCGGATGTCCTTCCGCGGAACGGATCTGCACGGCCTCGCGGCCGGCCGTCCGCTGGCGGTGCGCAAGGCGATCCAAATCGTGTTCCAGAACCCGGACGCCACGCTCAACCCCCGACACACCATCGGGCAGTCGATGGAGCGTCCGCTGCGACTATTCGCACCGCGAACCGGGCGGACGGAACGGCACCGGCTGATTGTCGAGATGATGCAGCAGGTCCAGCTGTCACCCGTCCTGCTGGAGCGCTACCCCCGCGACCTGTCCGGTGGCCAACGGCAGCGGGTCGCGATTGCGCGCTCGCTGCTCGCCGAACCAGAGGTGTTGCTCTGCGACGAAGTCACCTCGGCGCTGGACGTCTCGGTGCAGGCTTCGATCATCGAATTGCTCATCGGGCTGCGTGACCAGCGCCGGCTGGCCCTGGTGTTCGTCACCCACGATCTGGGGGTGCTGCGCAGCATCGCCGACGATGCGGTCATCATGCAGAACGGCCAGGTCCGCGAGACCGGCCCGGTGGCGGGGGTACTCGCCCATCCCACCGATCCCTACACCGTCCGGCTGATCGATGCGGTGCCGCACCCGGAGACGGATCTGCCCGCGGCACCACACCACGGCACCCTCCACGAACCCGCGACCGAGAGTTGATTCGATGGCCACAGTCCTGCACCTGGAGTACGTCGGCGATCTGGCGCCATACGAGTTTGAGACGTCCGCGTTGAAGGAGGTCGGCGCCACCCTGGACGTCGCGCGCCTGACTGACGGTGACGAGGTCGTCGAGCGTGCCGCCGAGGCCCGGGTGATCTGGTTGGAGTGGACGCCACACCTGACCAGGGACGTGCTGCAACGGTTGCCCCGCTGCGGTCTGGTGATGCGCTGGGGTGTCGGCTACGACCAGATCGACGTGGCGGCCGCCACCGAACTGGGCATCGCGGTGGCCAACGCGCCGTCCTACTGCACCGAGGACGTGGCAGAGCATGCGATCGGGATGCTGCTGGCCGTCTCTCGGCAGATCGCCTTCCGGCATGAGCAGATGCGCGGTGGGCTGTGGCGGGCGGGCAAGGCACCCATCCGGCGCATTCAGGGCAGCACCGTGGGGGTGGTCGGACTGGGCCGGATCGGCCGGCGGGTGGCGGAACTGGCGGCGGCGCTGGGGGCGCGGGTGCTGGGGACGGACCCGATCGCGCCCGCACCGCCCGGAGTGCAGGCGGTCGACCTGCCCACCCTGCTGGCCGAGTCGGATTTCGTCTCCCTGCACGTGCCGATGTCCGCCGAGAATCACTACCTCATCGACGTCGACACCATCGCCAGGATGAAGTCCGGCGCTGTACTGGTGAACACCAGCCGCGGCGGCGTCGTCAGCCAACATGCGCTGATCGACGCCTTGAGCACCGGCGCGCTCGGCGGGGCAGCGCTGGACGTGTTCGAAGCCGAGCCGTTGCCGCCCGACTCGCCGTTGCGATCGGTGCCGAACCTGGTGCTGACCTGCCACGAGGGGGCGAATTCGGAGAGTAGCCTGACCGATCTCAGACGGGAGATCTGCTCGGCGACCACCTCGTGGCTGACCACCGGCTGGGCGGATTCCATCGTCAACCCGGAGATTCGGACCCTCGGCACCGAGCGAGGCCGCCATGTCGACTGACGTCCGCAGGGCGATGGCCCGAGACGGCGGCATCGTGCTGGTCGACGAGCCGTTGCCGGAAGTGGGGCCCGGCGACGTCCGGGTGCGCAGCGCCTTCTCGGTGATCAGCCCCGGCACCGAGCGGTCCATCATCCGTGCCACCCGGATATCGCCGGCCGCGGCGCACGAGTACCCGCATCCGGAGTTCGTCTGGCCGCGCCTGCGATCGGCGGCGGTCGACGGACAGCAGCGCCGGCCACGGATGCCGCCGGACCATGCGGCCTCGCTGGGATACAGCGTGGCCGGTGTGGTGGCGCAGGTGGGCTCGGCCGTCACCGATCTGCGACCCGGGGACGCCGTCGCGTGCAGCGGCAGCCAGTGCGCCTATCACGCCGAACAGGTCGTGGTGCCTCGGAATCTGACGGTGCGCGTCCCGCAAGGTGTGTCGCTGCGGGACGCCGCGCACGTGACGTTGGGGACCATCGCCATCGAGGCGCTGCGCCGCACTCGCTGCACCGTCGGCGAGACGGTGGTGCTGTTGGGTGCCGGGATGCTCGGCCTGCTGCTCACCCAGATCGCCGCCGCCGCAGGCATCTATCCCGTCGCGCTGGACACCAATACCGATCGACTGTCGTTGGCCGGGAGATTCGGTGCGGTGCTGGGTGTCCCGGCCGCGGACGATGCCGGGGTGGCGGCCATCCGAGAGGTGACGGACGGGTTCGGCGCGGACGCGGTGATCGTGGCGGCGGCGGACCCGGGCAGCGTGCTGATCAATTTCGCATTCGACGCCCTGCGCCCCGGTGGGCGGGTGGTCGCCCTGGGGGATTTCGGCATGACCATCGATCGAGCGAAGTTCTTCCGCGCCCAGGCGACCTTCGTACCCTCGATCGCGTACGGGCCGGGTCGGTACGACCCGGTGTACGAGGAGAACAACGTCGATCTGCCGATCAACGCGGTGCGGTGGACCGAGAACCGAAACATGGCACACTTCCTGCGGATGCTCGGTGAGCGACGCATCGATCTGGAACCATTCCATCCGGTCGAGGTGCCGTTCGACCGGGCGCCGGAGGCCTACCAACAGCTGTTGGGACCGGACTCCCCGCTGACCGGAGTCATGCGGTATCCGGCGGCGCAGGAGATCCAGCGGTGACGGGTGACGGTGCCGTGACCGTGACGGCCACGCGCAGGTGACGGTGCCGGGAGGCCGATCAGCGATCCCGGAAGGCACCATCGGCCGGGGCCACCGCGCGCAGGTCGGGAGTCGGAATGCCGTAGCTCGCCGCCGCGGCGGCGACGGCATCTCCGACCTCCGGCACCCGATCGGCGGGCACCAGGGCGATCACCGAGCCGCCGAATCCGCCACCCACCATGCGCGCGCCGAGCGCGCCGGCCCGCTGCGCGGCCTCGGCGGCCACGTCCAGTTCCAGGCACGACACCTGGAAGTCGTCCCGCAGCGACGCATGGCAGGCCGACAACTCCGGGCCGACCTCGGCGAGCCGCCCGGCACGCAGCAGTCGCACCACGCGGCGTACCCGCTCGTTCTCGGTGACCACGTGCCGCACCCGGCGGCGCAACGTCGCGTCGGTCAGTCGGCCGAGCGCGCGGTCCAGGTCGGTCGGACCGAGCTGCGACAGGAACTCGACACCCAGTGCGCGGGCGGCGGTCTCGCACTCTGCGCGGCGCTGCGCGTACTCGCCGTCGGCCAGCGAGTGATGGACCCGGGTGTTGATCACCAGCGCCCGCAGCCCCCGTCCGGCCGGGTCGAACGGGACCTGCTCGATGCGATCTGCCCGCACATCGAAGAACAGCGCGTGCCCGGCGGTGGTCGCGGCGGCGGCCATCTGGTCCATCAGCCCGCACGGGACCCCGACGAAGTCGTTCTCCCCCCGCTGCGCCGCCCGGGCGATGTCTTCGGGCGACAGGCCCAGGTTCAAGAACTCCGAGACCGCCAGTCCCACGGCGCATTCCACCGCGGCCGAGGAGGACAGCCCGGCCCCGGAGGGCACCGCTGAGTCCAGCGCCACATCCAGCGGCGGGATGTCGTGTCCGGCCTCGCGCAGCGACCACAGCACCCCCAGCGGATAGGCCTGCCAGCCGCGCGCCGCGTCAGCGCCGGGGCGCAGCTCGTCCTGTTCCGCGGTGATCACCTCGGCGTGCCGCTGGGCCGACGTGATCCGGAACCCGGCCGTGTCGCCCGGCCCGATGGCCACCGCCGCGCGGGAGTCGATGGCGAACGGAAGCACCAGCCCGCCGTTGTAATCGGTGTGCTCGCCGATTAGATTGACCCGCCCCGGTGCCGACCACACGCCCGCGGGCCGGGTTCCGAACCGGGAGTAGAACAGCGCCGCTGCGGTCACCGGTCACCCGCCGGCGTGCGGTGGCCGCTCATCTCCCGGCGAATTCCCAGGCGTCGCGCACCATGTCGGCCAGGCCCAGCTCCGGCCGCCAGCCCAGCTCCGCGGCGGCGCGGTCCGCGGACGCGACCAGCCGCACCGGATCACCGGCGCGCCGCGGCCCCACGGAGGCGGGCACCGGCGTGCCCGTCACCTGCTCGATGGTTCCCAGCACCTGCCGGACGGAAAACCCGTCACCACTGCCCAGGTTGCAGATCAGATGCCGGCCTGCCGCGGCGGCGCCGAGCGCCAGCACGTGGGCCCGGGCCAGATCCGTCACGTGCACGTAGTCGCGGATCGGGGTGCCGTCGGGGGTGGGCCAGTCGTCACCAAAGATGGTCAGGGGACCGCGCCGGCCGGCGGCCGCGTCCAGCGCCAGCGGGATCAGGTGGGTCTCGGTGCCGTGCCGCTCCCCGGCGCCCCAGGCCGCGCCGGCGACGTTGAAGTAGCGCAGGCTCACCGCCCCCAGCCCCGTGGCCGCGCATTCCCCGGTGAGCATCATGTCCACGGCGAGCTTGCTGGCACCGTAGGGGTTGGTAGGCCGCGGCGGCACGTCCTCGGTGATGGGCATCGCCTCCGGTTCGCCGTACACGGCGGCGGTGGAGGAGAACACCAGCCGGGGCACATGATGCTCGGCGACGGCGTCCAGCAGCGCGCGGGTGCCACACACGTTGGTGCGCCAATACATCGCCGGGTTGGTGCCGGATTCGCCCACCAGCGACTTGGCGGCGAAGTGCAGCACCGCATCGAAGCTGCCACGGGAGAGCACGTCACCGGCGGCGCCGATGTCCGCGCGGACCAGTTCCACCCCGTCCGGGACGGCGTCCGCGTGGCCGGTGGAGCAGTCGTCCAGCACGACGACCCGGTGCCCCTCGGAGCGCAACAGGCGGGTGACGACCGAGCCGATGTAGCCGGCGCCGCCGGCCACTAGCACCGTCATCGCCTCGCGCGCCGCAGCGTCGGCCTGGTCCGCCGGATCAGTCACACCGTCACCTCTCGCAGTCGCTGAGCGGCCGCCTCCGGAGCAATGTCGTTGACGAAGGCGCCCATCGCCGACTCCGATCCTGCCAGGTACTTGATCTTCCCACGGGCGCGCCGGATCGAGAACAACCGCAGGTGCAGCCAGAAGTCCGCCCGGCCGGTGCGCACCGGCGCCTGATGCCAGGCCGTGATGGACGGCAGCGTGTCGTCGAACACCCCCTCCATCCGGCGCAGCACCTCCCGGTAGACCGGCACGAACGCCGCGCGCTGCACGTCGTCCAGCGCCGGCAGGTCGGGCGCCCGCCGGCGGGGATAGAGGTGCACCTCGATCGGCCAGCGCGCCGCGAACGGCACGAACGCGATCCATTGCTCGTTGCCCGCGACCACCCGTGGACCGGTCGACTCGCGCTGCAACAGGTCGCCGAACAGGTTGCTACCGTGCGAGTGTCGGTGCCGCGCGACCTGCGCCAGCATGTGCGTGGTGACGGGCGTGACGAACGGGTAGCCGTAGATTTGGCCGTGCGGATGCTCCAACGTCACCCCGATCTCCAGGCCGCGATTCTCGAAGCAGAACACCTGCTCGATCCCGGGAAGGGCGCCCAGTTCGCGGGTGCGGTCGGTCCACACCTCCAGCACCGTGCGGATGCGGGACTCCGGCAGCATCGACATGCTGGCCCGGTGGTCGGCGGTGAAGCACACCACCTCGCAGCGCCCGGTGCCGGGCTGCGGCTGGAACGGGTCCAGCGCCCGGGTGGCCGGCCCGGACCCGGCGAAGGAGGGGAATCGGTTCTCGAAGACCACCACGTCGTAATCCGGTGACGGGATCTCGGTCAGCTTCTCGGGGGTGGACGGGCACAACGGGCAGGCATCGGCCGGCGGCCGGTAGGTGCGGGTCTGGCGGTGGCTGGCGATGCTGACCCATTCCCCGGCGAGCTCGTCCAGACGGGTCTGCGAGGTGTGCTGTACCGGCGGGAGGTCCCGGCTGTCGTGCAGCACCCGGACCCGGTCCGGCCGCTCGTCGAAGTAGATCAATTCGCGGCCATCGGCGAGAGAGGTCGCTCGCCGATGCAGCAGGCCGTCGGTCATGCAGCGCCCCCGTGGCCGATCACGCCCGCCACGCCCGCTTCGGCTCGGAGTCTTCCGCGAGGATGACCTGGCCGACGGCATCGCGTACCGCCGCCTGCGCGATCGGGTCCAGATCGGTATCGGTCACCAGCACGTCGACATCGCGGAGTTCGGCGAACGACGACAGCCCCACGACGCCCCACTTGGTGTGGTCGGCGACCACGACCACCTTGTGCGCCGAGTGGATGAACTGCCGATTTGTCTCCGACTCGGCCAGGTTGGGGGTCGTCAGGCCAGCATCCGCGTCCATGCCGTGACATCCGATGAACAGCATGTCGACATGCAGCGAGCGGATGGCACGCTCGGCCACCGGCCCGACCAGCGCGTCCGACGGGGTGCGCACCCCACCGGTGAGGACCACCGTGCGGCGGCCGGTGGTATCGGAGCTGAGCAGGTCGGCGATGCGCATCGAATTGGTCACGACGGTGAGATCCGGAATGGCGAGTAGGTGATTGGCCAGCGACCAGGTGGTCGTGCCCGCCGAGAGCGCGATGGCGCTGCCCGGCTTGGCCAGCGCGGCCGCGGCCTGTGCGATGGCGGCCTTCTCGGACAGCTCGCGGGAGGACTTGACCTCGAAACTGGGCTCGTCACTGGTGGGGTTGTCCCGCAGGGTGGCGCCACCGTGCACCTTTTCGATCAGGCCCTGCCCGGCCAGCACATCCAGATCGCGGCGCACCGTCATGTCGGAGACCTGCAGCATGACCGTCAGGTCGTGCACCCGTGCCGCCCGGTCCGTGCGCAGGCGTTCCAGGATCAGTTCCTGACGCTGCCGGGCCAGAATGGGTTTCTCGTGCCCCACGTCATGCCTCCCGTCCGGGTCGTCCGGACCATTGGTCGGCCGAGGTGCCATCGGCCGGCAGCGGAGCAGCCGCCGGCGGCGGCCCCCGCCGAACCTTACATGAAACAACAGACTCGATCACTCTAGGCGTGCGCGCAACCCCTCGTCGCTGTGGCGGATCCATTGGCAGACGCGCCGATATTTCCGGGAGAGATTGCGGTGTGAGGCTTGACAGGGGCAGCGGGGCGGGACTCTACTTGTGACGAATCGTGTGCCATTGCGATCGATCATGTTTGATTGCTGCGTGCCCGCAGCCGAGTGGGAGGTCCCCATGAGCAAGAAGCAGCGCCCCGTCGAGGGATCGTCGCGGGAGTTGGACCGCCGGGCGGTGCTGAAGGGATTCGCGGGGGTGGCGGCGTTCGCGGCGCTGCCGTTGGCGCTGGATGCCTGCTCCAGCGGCTCGGGCGGGGCGGGCACCACGTCCGGGCCGGGCGCATCCGGCACCGGAAGCAGTCCGGCGTCGAGCGCCGGCGGCGGGACCTCCAGCGCCGCCGGCGGAACCGGCAGTTCCGTCACCGCCCCTAGCGCGTCCGCATCGGGTGGTGGCGGTGCCTCTGGCTCGGTCAGCGTTCCCAAGGTCAGCGGCACACTGACCATCGGGTCGAACTACTCGGACGCGGGGGTGAAGAAGGCCTTCGGCGACGTGGCCACCGCGTTCGGCAACGCCAGCGGCGCGAGCGTGACGGTCAACACCGTCGATCACAACACGTTCCAGAACAAGATCCAGCAGTACCTGCAGGGCACCCCGGACGACGTGTTCAGTTGGTTCGCCGGGTACCGCATGCAGTTCTTCGCGGCGCAGGGCCTCGTCTCGCCGATCGACGACGTGTGGGACAAGATCGGCGGCAACTTCTCCGACGCGGCCAAGGCGGTATCCAAGGGCGCCGACGGGCACTACTACTTCGTGCCGATCTACAACTATCCGTGGGTGATGAACTACCGCAAGAGCGTATTCGACGAGCACGGCTACCAGATCCCGGCGACCTGGGACGACCTGATCGCGCTGTGCGAGAAGATGAAGACCGACGGGCTGGTGCCCATCTCCTGGACGGACAAGGATGGCTGGCCCGCCATGGGCACGTTCGACATCCTGAACATGCGAATGAACGGGTATCAGTTCCACGTGGACCTGATGGCGCACAAGGAGTCCTGGGCGGACCCGAAGGTCGTCGCGGTCTTCGACCAGTGGCGCAAGCTCACCCCGTACTACCAGACCGGAGCGAACGGCCGGACCTGGGAGGAAGCGGCGCAGGACCTGCAGAACAAGAAGACCGGCATGATGTTCATCGGCGCCGGACAGGCCGGACAGCAGTTCTCCAAGGAAAACCTCCCGGACCTGCACTTCTTCCCCTTCCCGGCGATCAACTCGCAGTACGGAACGGATTCCATCGATGCCCCGATGGACGGCTTCATGATGTCCAAGGCGCCCAAGAACAAAGAGGCAGCCACCGCGTTCCTGGAGTTCCTGGGCACGCCGCACGCCGAGTCGATCTACCTGGCCTCCGATCCCACCGATGTCGGTGTGGCGACGGATTATGACCAGAGCACCTACAACGCGCTACAAAAGGCGTCGGCCGAACTCATCGGCAAGACCGCGCACATTGCGCAATTCCTGGACCGGGACACCCGGCCGGACTTCGCCTACCCGATCGTGCAGAACGCGCTGCAGTCGTTCATCACCAACCAGGACTCCCAGGCCGTGTGCCAGCAGTTGGAGACCCAGGCCAAGGCCGTCTTCGCCAGCTGAGCCGGCGAGTACCACAGCGCGATGTCAACGCCGCCGTCGACGGACACACTTCCGGTGACGACAGTCCGCCGGACGCGGGGCGGCCGGATGCGCCGCCTCACCCGCCGGGACTCGGTGGTGCTCGGCCTGATGCTGGGCATCCCGCTGCTGATCGACCTGGCGTTCATCTGGGGTCCGGCGATCGCCAGCGTCTTCCTGTCCTTCACCAATGCGCAGGGCGCGCGGGCGGTGGCGTGGATCGGCGGCGAGAACTACCACTTCATGGCCACGGTGGACTACGAGTTCTGGCCGGCCGTCCGGCACAACCTGCTGTGGCTGGGCGTGTTCATCGTGATCGCCACCCCGTTGGGAATGCTGTTCGCGGTCCTTTTGAACAACAACATCAAGGGCACCAGGATCTACCAGAGCATCTTCTTCCTGCCGGTCATGCTCTCGCTGGCCTTGATCGGCATCATCTGGCAGCTGATGTACTCCCCGGACAACGGTCTGATCAACAACATCATCGGAAAGACGGGCCAGGGCAACCAGATCGACTGGCTCGGTGATCCGCACATCAATCTGTGGGCGGTGCTGGTGGAGGCCACCTGGCGGCAGGCCGGATACGTCATGGTGCTCTATCTGGCGGGGCTGAAGGCGGTCGACCCCTCGCTGCAGGAGGCCGCGTCACTGGATGGCGCCAACGCCTGGCAGATGTTCTGGCGGGTGGTATTCCCGACCCTGCGACCGATCAACATCGTGATCCTGGTGGTCACCGTGATCGAGTCACTGCGCGCATTCGACCTGGTCTATATCACCAACGGCGGCACCAACGGGCTCGAGCTGCTCAGCGCGATCATCACCCAGCAGATCCTGGGAGCCGGCAACAAGATCGGCTACGGATCGGCGATCGGTGTTGTGCTGCTGGTGATCTCGCTGGTACCCATCGTGTACTTCCTGACGGTGCAGTTCCGCAAGGAGAAGCAGCCATGACGGCCGCCACCGACCGGGCGCCTGCTCCGGCCACCGAGGTTGTCCACGTGGGTCGGCCGCGCGCCAAGCGCCGCGTCGGCTCCTACGTGTTCCTGACCCTCGCCGCGATCTTCTGGATCGCCCCGGTGCTGTGGACGCTGTACACCGCCCTCCGGCCGGTGTCCGATACGGACGCGCACGGCTACTTCTCCTGGCCACGGATGCTCACCCTGGAAAACTTCATCAACGCGTGGAACCAGGGCGACATCATCCACTACTTCCTGAACTCGGTGTACATCACGGTCCCGGCCGTGCTGATCACACTGTTCCTGTCGACCTGCGTTGCCTACGTGGTCTCCCGGTGGAGCTTCAAGTTCAACCTGGTGATGCTGCTGATCTTCACCGCCGGGAACCTGCTGCCACAGCAGGTGTTCCTGGCACCGCTGTTCAAGGTGTACCTGGCGATCTCGCTGCCGGACTGGCTGTCCGACTCGGGCAAGCTGTACGACTCGCTGTTCGGTCTGGTGGCCATCAACGTCTCGTTCCAGATGGGCTTCTGCGTCTTCGTGCTGAGCAACTTCATGAAGACGATTCCGCACGAGATCACCGAGGCCGCGCTGGTAGATGGCGCGTCGGTGTGGACGCAGTACTGGAAGCTGACGCTGCCGCTGTGCCGACCCGCGCTGGCCGCGATGGCCACGTTGCTGACCACGTGGATCTACAACGACTTTTTCTGGGCGGTGGCGCTCATCTCGACCGGGAGCAAGTACCCGATCACCACGGCGATCTTGAATCTGAAGGGCACCTATGCGGTCAACAACAACCTGTTGGCCGCCGGGGCGATGATCATTGCCATTCCCACGCTGGCCGTCTACTTCGCCCTGCAGCGGCAGTTCATCTCCGGGCTCACCCTGGGCAGCACCAAGGCCTGAGCGGGCGCCGTCCCGCGGCGTTACGACGCGCTGTCCGGGCTGGCTCGTGCCGCTACGACGCGCTGTCCGGTCCGGGGCCGGGTTCGGTGCCGGGTCCGGTGCCCGACAGGTGCTCCCGGATCACCGCAACGCCACCCGCGGCCAGCTCGGCGGTTCCGTTCGTCGGCGCGCCGGAGAGCAGGTCCGTCCCGGTCGCCGGCACCCGGACCGACCGGTTGGAATGGTTGATCAGAAACAGGTAGCCGTCCCGATCTCGCCGTCGACGAACCGCCTCCACCCCGTCCGGCAGCCCGGGCACCACCGGATGCACGCCGGTCTCGACCAGCACCCGCCGCAGCAACGCGGCTCGGCCGTTTGGTGCCAGCCGGGTGCCGACGTACCAGGTGACCCCCGAACCGACCTGGCGCCGAGTCACGGCCGGGGCAGCGTCGACCGGGCCGCCGCGGTAGGCGGCGATCACCTCGGCGTCACCGACGGTGCCATACTCGCTCCACACCGTCCCCGGGCCGAACTGGCTCAGCTCGACCTGCTGACCGGCCAACAGCGGGTAGAACTCCTCGATGCGCAGCCCGAGCAGATCGCGCAGCGCGCCGGGGTATCCGCCGGCGAGCACGTGGTCGTCGGCGTCGGCAATGCCCGAGAAGTACGTCACCAACAGGGTGCCGCCGCCCTCGGCGAACTGTCGCAGGCTCGCTGCCGCCGCCTCGTCCAGCAGGTACAGCACCGGGACGATCAGCAGCCGGTACCGGCCGAGATCGCCGGCCGGATGGGCGAAGTCGGCCGTGACCCCGGCCCGCCACAGTGCGCGGTGCCAGGCCCGGGACTCGGCGATCACATCGACGTCGACGCTGGGGTGCGAGTCCAGCTCCGCCGCCCACCAGGAGGGCCAGTCGCGCAGGATGGCCACCTCCGCCGGCTGAACCGAGCTGCCGGCCACCTCTGCCAGGTGCTGCAGGTCGGCGCCTAGTTGCACCACCTCGCGCCACCGCCGGGAGTCGGTGCCGGCGTGCGGCAGCATGCCGGAATGGAACTTCTCCGCGCCCGACACCGACGCCCGCCACTGGAAGAACAGTGTGCCGTCGGCGCCCCGGGCCAGGTGCGACAAGGAGTTCCGGCGCATCTCGCCCGGCGCCTTGGCCCGGTTGCGCGGTTGCCAGTTCACCGCAGACGTCGAGTGTTCCATCAGCAGCCATGGCCTGCCGGTGGCGAGCGAGCGCATCAGGTCGGCGCTCATCGCCAGCTGCTCAGCGCCGTCCGGGTCGTCGGCGATCAGGTAGTGGTCGTTGGACACCAGATCCGTGTGGCCGGCGAAGCGCCAGTAGTCGATCGGCTTGTGAAGGCTCATGAAGTTGGTGGTGACCGGCTGTGCGGCCCGTGCTCGGAGGGCCTGGACCTCCGCGGTGTAACAGGCCAGCAGCTCGTCGGAGCCGAACCGCCACCAGTCCAGTTGCTGGGTCGGATTCGGGAAACTCTGGTAGGCCACCGCGCGTGGGGGCAGTACGTCTGCCCAGTCCTCGTAGTGCTGGCTCCAGAACGCCGTTCCCCAGGCCCGGTTCAACTCGTCCAGGCCGCCGTATCGTCGCTGCAGCCAGGCCCGGAATGCCGCGGCCGACCCGTCGCAGAAGCAGTGCCAGTTGTGGCAGCCGTACTCGTTGTGCACGTGCCACATCACCACCGCCGGATGCTGCGCGTAGCGGTCGGCGAGGGCCGTGGCCAGGGCGGTCGCCGCGCTCCGATAGGCCGGTGACGACGGGCAGAACGCCTGCCGTGCTCCGTGACTGCGGCGCGTCCCATCGGCGTCCACCAGGGCGGCATCCGGATGTGCCCGCAGGAACCACGGCGGCGGTGACGCGGTACCGGTGGCCAGGTCGACGGCGATCCCGCCCTCGTGCAGCAGCCCCAGCACACGGTCCAGCCAGCCGAACTCGTAGCTGCCTTGGTGGCGCTCCAGCAGCGCCCAGGAGAACACGCCAACGGTCACCAGGTTGACTCCGGCCTCCTGCATCAGCGCGATGTCCTCGCGCCACACCGATTGCGGCCACTGTTCCGGGTTGTAGTCGCCGCCGAATGCAAGCCGGCCGCCGAGTGCCGCCGTGACGGCCGCCATGCCCGTGGATGTCTGTGCTGCCGGCGTGGCGTCGCCGTGTGTCTGCGTTGCCGTCATGCCGGCACCGCCTCCCGTGCTGCTGGTGGTGTTCCGCGGTCATCCTGGTCCGCCGCCGGCTCGCGGCGACGCCGCTCGGATGATAGATCGGCTGGTAGGCCCACGAGTATTCAAACACTTTCCAACAAATGCTTGCAATAGCGCACGGTGACGACTAGAACACTAGCTGTACCTGATCGTTTATGTCCAATTCACTGTCGGCTGATGTGCCAATATGTGCACCTGGTCGACGGCGGAGCGTGGACGTCGGAGACGCAGGAAGGACGGGGCAAGGTGAGTAGGAACAGGCGCAGGATGGCACGGAGGGCGCTCGTCGCGGTGGCTGCGGGTGCGCTGGTGTTCAGCATGGGCGTGGTGGGCGCTGAAGTCGCCCAGGCATACACCACCAGCGGAGGGCACGACGCCCCCGAAATCTTGGGCGCCACGCCACAAATGGGCTGGAACGACTGGAACGCCTTCGGATGTGACGTCGATGCCCAGCTGGTGGAGCAGACGGCCGACACGATGGTCGCCAATGGGATGAAGGCGGCCGGCTACGAGTACGTCAACATCGACGACTGCTGGCTGGAGAAGGAGCGCGACGCGGACGGCAACCTGGTTCCGGACCCGACGAAGTTCCCCGACGGCATCAAGGCGGTCGCGGACTACGTGCACGCGAAGGGCCTGAAGCTGGGCATCTACAACAGTGCCGGGACCGAGACCTGCGCCGGGTATCCGGGCAGTCTCGGGCACGAGAAGCAGGATGCGCAGACATGGGCGTCCTGGGGGGTGGATTACCTCAAGTACGACAACTGCAACAACCAGGGCAGTTCGACCCGGCAGCAGTACATCGACCGGTACATGGCGATGGCCGACGCACTCAAGGCCACCGGCCGCACCATCTTCTACAGCCTGTGCGAGTGGGGGGTGAACGACCCCTGGACCTGGGCCGGGCAGGTCGGGCAATCCTGGCGCACCACCGGGGACATCCGCGACAACTACGCGAGCATGCTCTCGATCTTCAACACCAACGTGTGGCTCTACCCGTACGCGGGGCCGGGCGGCTGGAACGACCCGGACATGCTGGAGATCGGCAATGGCGGGATGACCACCGCCGAGTACCAGACCGAGTTCAGCCTGTGGGCGCAGATGGCCGCGCCGCTGCTGGCGGGCACCGACCTGCGCACGATGAGCAAGGCCGACCTGGCCATCTACACTAACAAGGACGTGATCGCGGTCGATCAGGACCCGCTCGGCAAGCAGGGCATTCCCGTTGCTGCTGGAGGCCAACCGGCCGGCAACGACGGGCTGTGGGTGATCACCAAGCCGCTTGCCAACGGCGACCGCTCGGTGCTGCTGTTCAATTCCACGGGTACCGCGGCAACCATCGGCACGACGGCGGCCGAGGTGGGCATGGGTCCGGCCCGCAACTACACCCTGGACAACCTGTGGAGCAACGCCACGACCGAGACCGCGGGAACCATCGCGGCGTCGGTGCCGGCCCACGGTGTGGTGATGTATCGGGTGTCCGCGCACGCGCCGGCCACCGTGGCCCCGGATGTCTCGGTGGCCATGACCGGGCTCGATGCTCAGGCAGAGCCCGGCACCGCCAGCACCGTCACCGTCTCAGTCACCAACCACGGCGCGGCGGCCGTGGGTTCGGGATCGGTGACGGTGACGGCGCCCACGGGATGGACCGTCACCGCTACCTCACCGACCACCTTCTCCTCGCTCGGTACGGATCGCACTGCCACGGCGACGTTCTCGGCGACACCCGGCACGCCGAGCGCACCGCTGGACACCGCGACGGTGACCGCCACCGCGACGTACCGGTGGGGAGGTCAGCAGCAGACGTCGGTATCCGACAGCCAGACCGCGATCGAGAACGCTCCGGTCTCCGCACCGAACCTGACCTTCTCGTCCGCGACCGACGCCCCGGCGCGTTTTGGCCAGGTCGGTGACGACTTCGGGATCTCCGGGGCCGGCGACGACCTGTGGGGTAGCCACGACAACTACTCCACCATCTACCGCACGGGCGTCGTCGGGAACTCGTCGACGGTGCAGACGGAGGTGACGGGGATATCCGGGCTGAGCGGATATGGCAAGACGGGCATCCTGGTGCGCGACTCGATCACCGATGCCGGCGCGGCGCCGGAGGGCGTGATCCTGTTCGTCTCACCCGAGGGTGGCATCCAACTCGAGTGGAACTCCAACTCGGATACCTCGATCGATGCGGTGACGCCGGCCAACGGCACGATCGAGCCGACCGTGCCGGTGCACCTGAAGCTGGTGCGCTCCGGGTCGACCTACACCGGCTACTACTCGACCGACGGCGCCACGTGGACAGAAGTGGGCGCCGCCACGGTTCCGGGGCAGGGCGACACCCAGGACGCCGGCCTGTTCATCACCTCTCATGCGACCGGTTCCCCGGCCCAGGCGTTCTTCTCCGGATTCACCGTCAGCTGAGAGGAGTCTGAAAACCTGCCCTTAGATTCGGGACCGATTCGGGCGCAGCCGCCTGACCTGGGGCGAGCCGCACGGACCGGTGCTCCGGAGAAATCTAGGGGCAGGTTTTCAGAATCCCGCAGCGCTCGGCCGCATCGCCGAGTGCATCGAGCCAGCGTTATGGAGCGCTGTAACAGGGCTTATATAAGTGCTGTTACACTTCGGGAATGAGCAAGGGTAACGATGCCGCGTCGCCGGCACTCGATCCGATCGCCGGGCGCACCACCGCCCCGGCGGTCGAGCCGCGGCCGCTGGAGCCGTCCCACTGGCAGTCCCTGCATCGCCTGCTGGCCGACCTGGACGATCACATCGCCGAGCTGTACCGACGCCGCGGCATCACCGAGGTGCGTCCGCGGTTTGTGGGGCCGTTGATCCTGCTTGCTCGTCACGGCGCGCTGACCATCCGAGAGATCGCGGGACTCACGGGCCGCACCCACTCGGCCGCCAGCCAGACCGTGGCCGCGTTGCGCAAGGTGGGTCTGGCCGAATCGGCGCCGGGGAAGGATGCCCGCACCCGGCGGGTCACGCTCACCGACCACGGGCGGCAGCTGGTGCCGCTGATGGAGGCGGAGTGGCATGGCACGGAAGAGGCGGTGCGGCAGATCGAGCGGGAGATCCCGTATCCGCTGACGCGGGTCGTCGACGACATCCGGGCCGTGCTGGCACGGCGGGGCTTCACCGATCGGATCGAGGACCAACTGCCGGCCGAGTTCCGGAGCGCGTGAAACCCCGATGCCCGGCATCCTGATCGATCTGCGCCCGCTGCGCGCCAGTGCGGACTATCGGCGCCTCTGGCTGGCCGGGGTCTTCTCCGCGATGGGCTCGCAGCTGTCCGCATTCGCGGTGCTGTTCTATGTCTGGCAGCTGACCGGCAGCGTGGTGTGGACAGGCATGGTCGGGCTGGCGCGGATGGTCCCGGTGCTGGTCGCGGCTCTGATCGGCGGCCACCTGGCGGACAGCAGGGACCGGCGCCGGCTGGTGATGGTCACCCGGTCGGCGCAAGTCGTCACCGCCGGGTTGCTCGCTGCCGACTCGGCCACCGGCGGGCAACTGTGGCTCATCCTGGTGCTGGTGGGCCTGCAGTCCGGCCTGGGCACCGTCGGCGCCCCGGCGAGCCGGACGTTTGTGCCCAGACTTCTTCCACCGCAGCTGGTCTCGGCTGGCATGGCGCTGACCATGATCTCTTTTCAGGCCAGCATGCTGATCGGGCCAAGCGTGGCCGGCCTGATCGTGGCGCAGTGGGGGGTGACGGTGTGCTTCGCGGTGGACACCGTCACCTTCGTCGGATCGCTGTACGGTGTCGTCCGGCTGCCCGCCATGCCGCCGCAGGGTATCGAAGACTCGGCGCCCCGTCGTGGCCTGCGGGCCGTCGCCGAGGGGCTGTCGGTCGTGGTGCGCAACCCGGTGGTGCGGGCCGCCATGCTGGGCGATCTGGTGGCCACCGTACCGGCCATGCCGATCTCGCTGTTCCCGTTGATCAACGCCGAACGCTTCGGCGACAACCCGCGGACCCTGGGGCTTTTCCTGACCGCGATGGCCGTCGGCGGAGTCACGGCAACGGTGTTCTCCGGCGCGTACACCCGGCTGAACCGGCAGGTCGCGGTGTTGTTGGGGAGCGTCGCGGTATGGGGGCTGGCGCTGCTGGCGTTCGGTCTGGTGGTGGCGCTGTGGGCGACCCTGCTGACTTTGGCGATCGCCGGGGCGGCCGACTCGATGAGCGTGGTGTCCCGCGGGACGGCCGTGCAACTTGCGGTGCCGGATCGGGTGCGCGGGCGAGTCAGCTCGCTGGACTACCTGGTCGGGGTGGCCGGGCCCGAGTTGGGCAATGTGCGGGGCGGACTCGTGGCCGGTGCCACCTCCGGATCGGTAGCGACCATCGTCGGTGGCGGGATGGCCGCGGTGGGAGCCGGGCTGATCGCGCTGCTGGTGCCGGCGGCGCTACGGTTCCGGACGGCAGGGATCGGTGACGAGGATCCGGGCCAGGTGCGGCAATAGCCCCGCTTCGAGTGTGACAGCGGTCCGCGCGTCACTGTTCGGCCTTGAAGGCGTCGGCAAGCCACCACGACGGATCCGCCGTCGTCACCTTGATGTCGACCAGCAGCCCGTTGCTCCGCGGGCCGTCCACCCAGCGCCGGACGCCCTCGAGGTCGGCCGCTCGGCGGACGGTCACACCGGTGAGCCCATAGCCCTGCGCAATGGCCGCCAGGTCGACGTCGGGGAACGTCACGAACCCGTCGTCGCCCGGGGTCCGTCCGAAGTGGTGAACCTCCGCACCGTAGGCGGAATCGTTGTAGACCAGGATGACCATCGGAAGCTTCAGCCGCGCGACTGTCTCCAGCTCGGAGGCCGCCATCAGCAGGCCGCCGTCACCACACGCCGCGATGGTGAGTCGGCTGGGCTGTGCCACCGCGTGTCCGATGGCGGAGGCGAGCCCCAGCCCGACGCACTGGAATGCCTGGCTGAAGCACAGCGCTGTTTCGTCGCGCACCTCCAGGAACATGGTGGGGTAGCCCAGGAAGTTGCCGGAGTCGACGGAGACGTTCCGGTCGGCGTCCAGCATGCGATCCAGCGCGATGGTGGCCGTTCTCGCGTCGATGCGGTCGTCGGTGCTGTTGTCCCGGTACGGCACGTCCTGCCACCGGCGCTCGGCGGCGATTCGGTCCCGCGTAGCGGGGGTGCGGCGCCTGGTGGCCAGCTCCGGCATGGCGGGGATCAACTCGGCGATGGCCCGCGCCGCCTCGGCGCTGTCGGCCACCATTCCGACGTCGACCGGGCGGTTTCGTCCCAGCGCCTGCGGATCGACGTCGACCTGCACGAGCCGGGTTCCGGACGCGATCAGGCTGCCGTTGCTGGTGGTCCACTTCCCGAGCCCGCAGCCGAATGCGACGATCAGGTCCGAGCGCAGCACCATCTCGGCGGTGATCGGGCTCGCCAGATCGCCCATCACATCCAGGCTGAACGGGTCGTCATGGAACAACCCCCTGGCGACCGCCGAGGTGGCGGTGAGGGCGCCCGCGCGATCGGCGAGCGCGCGCAGGTCGGCACCGGCGCCCCGGGCGCCCCGGCCGGCGAGGATCAGCGGTGCCTGCGCGTCGAGCAGCAGGTCGGCCACCGCGCGCACGTCGTCGGCGTTCGCGCGTGCCGGCCGAGCCACTCGGAGGGCCGCCGGGGCAGCGCCGGAGCCCTCATCGGGGCTGGTCATCATCTGCACGTCGACGGGGAAGTTGAGCACCACCGGGATCCGATCGGTGACGGCGGTACGCACGCCGTCGTGCACGTCGGCGGCGGCCGTGGCGCTGCTGATGCGGATGCAGGTGGCGCCCACCGACTCCACCAGCCGGTCCTGGGCGATCCGGAAGTTGGAGGTGCGATCCGCCAGCGGAGCCTCACCGGCCACAACGAGCAGCGGCGTGCGGCTCTTGACCGCCTCGGTCAATCCCGTCACCAAGTTGGTCAGCCCGCCGCCCTGGTGGACGGACACCATGGGTAGCGAGCCGGACATGCGCGAGAACGCGTCGGCCATGCACACCGCGCCACCCTCGTGGCGGGCGCCCACATATCGTGCGCCGCGATCCACCAGGGTCTTCGTCACCCGATAATTGCCGCTGCCGGCAACGCCGAACACCTGCCGCACGCCGAGTTGCCACAGCGCCTCGGCGACGGTTTCGTAGACCCGCATGTTGGACTCCGCCTTCGATCTCGCCTTGTGATCCCGCCCCGGACCTGCCTGATTGTGATCCCGCCCGGACCTGATTGTGGTCCCGCGTCCGAGCTCACCTTTCGGGTCTCGGTCAGTCCTCGACCAGCGCGAGTACCCGGGTGGGTGAGCCGGAGCCACCCACGATCGGAAGCGGTCCGGCGATCACCATGGCACCGGTCGGTGGCAGCGACGCCAGGTTCTGCAACTGGGTCAGCCCATACTTGCCGCTGCCCATCAGGTAGGAATGGCACGGGAAGTTGGGCTCGAAGGAGTGCGCGGCCCCAGCGTCGGTCCCGACCGTCTCCACTCCCATGCCGATCACCGGGGTGTCCTGCGCGATCCACCGGGCGCACTCCGCGGACATGCCGGGGCTGTGTGGGCCGGATTCGTCGGCGTTGATGGCCTCCTGCTGGGTCTTGCGCGCATCCCACCCGGTTCGCACCAGGATCCACCCACCCGCCGGCAGTGCCCCGTGCTGTGCTTCCCATTCCTTGACATCGTCGACCTGGATGAGGAAGTCGGGATCGGCGGCGACCCGGTCCGAGAAGTCCAGCACCGCCGCCGGGGCAATCAACCGCTCCGCGGGCACGGCGGAGATATCGGCGCCGTCCCGCCCGGTCACCCAATGGTTGGGAGCGTCGAAATGCGTTCCGGTGTGCTCTCCGGTATGGAAATTGTTCCAGTACCAGGCCGGCCCCCGGCTGTCGTAATTGCTGATCTCCTCCAGTTCGAAACGCTGAGTCTGGCCGAACTCCGGCGGCAGGACCAGGATCGGTGTCTGCTCCGACAGTGGCGCGGTGAGATCGACGACGCGGACCGTTCCGGCGCGGAGCGCGGCGGTGAGTTCGAGCAACACGGACATGGATCCTCCATCCGGAATTGCCGCCGCGCACCGCGGCGACAGTCGGGAGCTGCGACAATTCGTGACCATACGCCAACCGAATCGGGGACTGTCAACAGTCCGGTGCGACATCCCGAACCGCCTCTCGGTAGGTGTGTATTGACAAGGTGCGCCCCCCGGGCCACACTGGAACCGTTCGCTCTCAATGAACAGTACCTGGGGGCTCGCCGGGTGGGGTTGCACGATGGCCCCCGACGGCGTGCCGCGGCGTGCCGCGGCACCCTCCTGATCCGAAGCCAGGTGAGGTAGCTCCCGTGCCGATGTCCAGCGACGAATTTCGCTCGCACTTCCCGATGCTCGCTGACGTGACACATCTCGCCAGCTGCAGCCAGGGGGCGCGCTCTGCCGAGGTGGATGCAGCACTGCAAAATATGTTGGAGTCCATCTCGGAGCAGGGAGCGCCCTGGGGTACCTGGATCGATGAGGTGGAACGAGCCCGGGCACAGTTCGCCGCCCTGATCCACGCATCGCCGGATGAGGTGGCCGTGATGCCCAACGCATCGACGGGCGCGCATCAAGTGGGCTCCGTCCTCGCATACGCCCGACGGTCTGGGATCATCTCCACAGAGATGGAATTTCCTTCTATAGGCCAGGTATGGCGCGCTCAGGAGCGACGCGGTGCATCCGTCAGATATGCAGGTGAACGGTCCGGAATGGTCACGATCGACTCTTACCGGGCATTGATCGACGACACCACTGCGATGGTCTCGGTGCCCTTGGTCAGCTACAAGAACGGCGCGGTGTTGCCCGTGTCCGAGGTCGCGGAGTGTGCCAAAGCCCATGGCGCCCGCGTCTTCGTGGATGCCTACCAAGGCGCTGGCGTAATGCCGATTGATGTCGGTGCGCTCGGTTGCGATTACCTGGTTGCCGGCAATCTGAAGTACCTACTGGGGCTCCCCGGTATCGCGTTCCTCTATGTCCGTGCCGGCGTCGTGGACGAGATTCCACCCAGCCTGACGGGATGGTTCGGTCGCCCGAACCCGTTCGACTTCGATCCCCGGGGTATTGCCTTCCCCGACGAGGCCAGACGCCTGGAGTCCGGAACGCCCGCGATACCGGCCGCCTACGCGGCCAATGCCGGAATGGGCCTGTTGCTGGACCTCGACCTAACCGAGGTGCGACGTCACGTGCACGAGTTGGTCACTATGACTGCACGTCGGTTGGGGGATCTCGGTGCGACGTTGTACTGGCCGGAGCTCGACAGCGCCAGGGGTCCGCAGGTGGCCATCCGCGTGCCGGACCCGCTCAAACTGGGTGACTTCCTGCGTGGCAGGCGAATCTTCACCAGCCCGCGCGGCGACGTCGTGCGACTGTCTTTCCACTACTACAACACGGTTGCTGACGTCGACGCCTGCGTCGCCGCAATGAAGGAGTACGGCGAGTTCTGACCGTCACGCCATTTCGTCCATGACCGCTCGCTGCCCGCCGGGGCACAGGAGGAACACCATGGGAATAAAGGTACGTCGACGCGCGAGGGCCCGGTGGCGAGGGAACGTGCCCGACGGCGTCGGGGAGATCAGCCTGGCCAGCGGATCTCTCACCGCACCCTATACACTCCGCTCGCGAACGGCGGAAGGCGTGCCTGCAGGGACGAACCCCGAGGAATTGATCGGTGCCGGATTGGCAGGGTGCTTCGCCATGTCCGTGGCGAATCTCCTCGAGGAGGACGGCATATCGGATGTCGTCGTGGATGCCAGCGCCGTGGTGGAACTCGTCGAGACCAACAGCGGCTTCTCGTTGTCGACCATCACGCTGACGGTGTACGGCAGCGGGGCGGGTCTGGACCGGAGCCGGTTCGCCGAGCTGGCGGACCAGGCGAAGCGAACCTGTCCGGTATCGCGAGCCCTGGCAGGGACGACCATAGCGCTCACCATCGGGGAATGACCGTGGCCTCGCGGTACGTGGCTGCTCCACGCGGCATCGATGCGACCGCCGGACCGGCGGCCGGGGAGCGGGTGCTGCAGTCGTTACGGCTGTCCTCACCCCGCACATCACTCACGCTGGAAGTCGTGTCGCTATACGGACACGGAACTCAGCGGAACACCGGGACGGCCGAGGAGGTGCTCTTCGTGGTTGGCGGGTCGGGGAGGCTGTCGAACGCCGGACGGGAACATCCGCTGTCGCATCAGTGCGCAGCAGCCATTCCGCCGGAGACGTCCTACCGGCTGCAGTCGAGCGATGGCGGCGGCAAGATCGAGGCCGTACGGGTCAGCGCGACGACGATGGGTTCGCTGCCGGTGCGACGTACCTCGATCAGCATCCGTCGCCTCGAGGACTGCGAAACCGGCGCTGCCACCGGAAATCGAGACTTCCAGGTGTTGGCAGACTCCGCCTCCGGGTTTACCGCCGGCACCCTGTTCGTGGGGAATGTCCCGCCGGGCCCCCCGGCGCCGGTGCACTACCATACCTACGACGAGGTGCTCTTCTTGCTCGAGGGACAGGGCGTCCTGCACATCGATGGCGAACATACACCGATCGGGCCCGGAAGTTGCTATCGGCTGCCCGCCCGAACACTCCACCAGATCGAGAACACCGGTGACGTCATGATGCGCGAGGTGGCGGTGTTCGTGCCGTCCGGCTCTCCGGCAGCGGCGTATCTGCCCGATGGGCGCGGGGCGTTCCCAGGGCTCGCAGACGATCTCATCGGTCCGGCCGGTCGCGGCAGCGTCGCGGAACGACTCGATCAGTAGCTGGGTGGGGTCACCGCGAGTATGTAGCGAGCCGGCTTGCTACTCAGATTCTCGTAGAAGTGCGGGTGCCGCGAGTCGAAGTAGCAGCTGTCACCGGCCGCCAGCGTGACCTTTCGACGACCGATCGTCACGACGATCTCCCCGGAGGTCACCACCACGCACTCATGAGCCGCGTGCGAGCGCGGCTCGGGGGCTGATCGCGTGTGCGGCGCGAGCGAGCCCTCCAGCATCTCCATCGCGCCGGTCGACGGCGAGAGCCGGGCGAAGCTCACTCCGTCCTCCTGGACCACCTTCCGCTTGCGAGCACGTACCACGACCACGCTGTGGTCGTCCTGCGCGATCAACGAGAACAGCGGAACTGAAAGGCTGTTCGCGATCTTCCGCAGCGTGGTGAGGCTTGGTTCGGTGAGACCGCGCTCCACCTGGCTGATGAGCGCCGGCGAGAGCCCGGATCGGGCGGCCAGTTCTCGCAACGACATGCCACGCTCGGTCCTGGTCACGCGGATCATGTTGGGTGCGACATCCTGTGGATCTGACACCCGTGCATTCTGTCATGGCATCCGCCTGGTCCACACCATCGGAAACGCTGGCAGCCGATTCTGCTGGTGGCCGGGAGCCCTGGAGGTAGCGACCGGCCCGCGCGTCAGCCCGTGACGCGTAACGAAGCGCGATCGATCACCTGACCGTCCTTGAGCACCGCGGAAACGGATGCCAGGTGCCCCACATCCGTGGTGGGGTCCTCGTCAACCAGGATGAGATCGGCTCGTTGCCCAGCGCGTATCGCACCAACCCGTTCGGCCACGCCGATGTAGCGAGCGCCGTTCACCGTGGCTGATCGGAGCACCTCCCACGGCGTGAGTCCAGCCTGCTGCAGCAGAACGAGTTCACGATGAAGTTCGGGCCCGAAGGAAAGATCGCTACCTGCTGCGATCACGCCGCCAATCTCGGCCAGCCGGCGCAGATTGTCCTGTGCGACCGGAGTCATCACTCGCATCCAATCTGCCCAGCGATTCTGCCGCTGATGCTCCCGCTCGACCGTCAGTAGCCGCTGGTACTCGGCTGGCTCCAAGCAATGCCGGTACAGCGGCGTATCGAGGAAGGATGGGTCGTCTACCAGGCTGAAATACCGGCTGCCGATGGCGAGTGTGCTCGCCACGGGTATCTGCTTCACCGCCAGCAACCACAAGAATTCGTCCGTCGCCGGCGACTGGATGACCGGGTGCGCCAGCGCGTCGGTGCCGCAGTCGACCGCTTCCCGCGCACGTGTCTCGCTCGATACGTGAACGGTAACCCTGGTTTTCGCTGCGTGGGCCCGGGCGATGATTCCGCGAAGCACGTCCGGTGTCAAGATCGGGATAAGCGGCCGAACGCCCCAGTTGTGCTCGTCGTAGGTTACCTTGAGCACGTCCGGCTCGCGTGCCAGATGTTGATCCAGTTTTCCGATATCAAGGGGGAGCGAGTCGATGAGCGTTGCGCTTCCCAGGTTGGAGCCGTGACCTCCGGTCGCCGTGACGAATGCCCCGGAGCAGAAGATCCGCGGAGACGCGATCTCACCGGACCGTTCCGCCGCCCGCAGCCGGAGGATCACATCCTCCGCGTTTCCGGCGTCGTAGACCGATGTGACTCCGCAATACAGGAATCCGGCCAGGCAGGCGAGGATTCCGGCACGCTCGCCCTCAGGATCCGTACCCAGCATGTCGTCCGGGACCGGTGCCTCGTTGCTGGGGCCTTGGTGCGCGCCGGACCTGATATGAACGTGTGAATCGATCAAGCCCGGCAGCAGGTACCGGCCGGCCGCATGAACGATTTCGGCTCCGTCATCGACGATGTCCGCATCGGTCGCTACCTGCGCGATGACGCCGTCATCGATCGCAACCGAGACGCCGTCCGAGACGGTGCGCGTCGCGACGTCAACGTGGCGCGCCCCTCGGATCACCAGCTTCATCCGCCCAGCTCTCCTAACATGGCAGTTCCCGCGCTCAAAGAACTTACGCTGCAACGCTAAGTACGAGCGGCATTCGTTTCGTGGCTGGATCCCCGGTTGCCCCGGAGTCGGCCGATCGGTCCCTGCGGGACCGTTGACAATCGCCTGCCATGTGCCGCACACTACTCGTGTACGTTGTCAGTGAACACCCCCGGCAGAGCGGCAATCAACGGGCGGGAGATTCGAGGCGGTGGGAATTCCTACGCGCGAGCGCGCCGAACGGCTGGTACTGCGGGCGCGGCGAGTGCTGCCTTCGTCCGACGCAGAGATCATTCATGACGCGGCCATCTTGGTGTGCGACAGCACGATCGAGTATGTTGGGCCGCGCGACGGGCTCGATGGTGCGTCTACCCGGGAAGTCGATCTCGGCGACGCCACGCTCATGCCGGGCCTGTTCGACTGCCATGTGCATCTGTCGTTCGACGGCGATATTAATGGCGACGGCGCGCCGGCGGATGATGCACGCCTTGCGGTGGTCATGGCGCGCAACGCGCAGTTGCTCCTCAACGCCGGCGTCACGACTGCTCGGGATCTGGGGTCGGCGTCCACCGTGGCACCGACCGTCCGTGACGCGATTTCGGAGAGGCTCATTCCCGGACCGCGCCTCCAGGTTGCCAATGCGCCACTGACTGTGACCGGCGGCCACGCCTGGCGCCTGGGCGGCGAGGCCGATGGCGTCGACGCAATTCAGCGGAAGGTGCGCCAGTTGCGGAAGACCGGCGCCGACATCTTGAAGATCATGACTACGGGCGGGTTCATGACGGCGGGCAGCCGGCCATGGGAGCGCCGATTCAGCGAGCCGGAACTTGCTGCTGCCTGCGACGAGGCACACCGTCTCGGGATGCGCGTGACCACCCACGCACAGTCGGTCGAGGGTGTGCGCGCCGCGGTGCAGGCCGGAGTCGACTCCATCGAACATTGCGCCTGGGTCACGCGAGACGGGATCCGGTTCGACAGCGACGTGGCGGCACTGATCGCGAGTGGTGGGGTGCCGGTCTGTCCCACCATGAACGCGGCCTGCGTCGCCGACGCGTACTTCTGCCCGTGGGGGCCGCGCCAGCAGGTGATCGAGAACCTGCGTCGCATGCGAGAATCCGGGATCACGCTCATTGCCGGAACCGACTGCGGGATACCCCTGGTGCCGGCTGATGCCTACTTCGATGGTCTCGCGGTCATGGCGGAGTCCGGCATGTCCACGCGAGAGGTCATCCGGTCCGCGACAACGGACGCGGCAGCCGCGTGCGGCCTCGGCGAGGAGACCGGAGCCCTGACCGTCGGCAGGGCCGCGGACATCATCGGAGTGCGCGGCGATCCTACGGTGGACATTGCCGCGATGCGCGAACCGGTCTTGGTCATGGCCCGCGGCATGCTCAGGCACATCACACCACCGAGGCAACTTCGCACGCCCGACTACCACGCGCAGGCACAGCGGCTGCAACAACGCCTGCACCGCGACTCCGGGCGCGCCCCTTCTGCTCTCCAACCGTGTTAGGAAGGACCTCCCCATGCATCCTCGTAGCGTCCGAATCACTCGGCGGAGCTTTCTCTATGGATCGGCGCTCACGAGTATTGCGGCGCTGTCCGCATGCTCTGGGGTGGGGCCCACCGGGGACGGGAATCCGACGACTCCCCCGACCAGCGGCGGCGGGGCAACCGGCGGGTCCGGCGCGTCCGCTTCTGGTTCCGGGGCTGCTACCGCCGTGAAGGTCACCGTGGCACAGGGTGTGGATCCGACAACGCTGGACCCCATGCAACAGCGTGAGACGACAACCGAGAATGTGCTGATTCAGCTGTACGACACGTTGTTGACGAGATCGACGGAGGACGGGACCAAGTTCGACGGCGTGCTGGTGGAGAACTACAAGATGGTCGACGACATCACCATGTCGCTGACGCTGAAGAAGGACGTCACGTTCTCGGACGGCAGCGCCTTCACGTCCGCAGACGTCGTGTACAGCTTCGACTACCTGCTGGGACGTGGTGAGTTCAGCGACCCGTCGATCGCGGCGTACCAGTTCGGCACCATCGACAAGGTCGTGGCCGACGGCGACGGCGAAGTCACGATCACGACCAAGGAGCCGGACCCCCTGCTGGCCGGGAGGCTGACGCAGCTATTTGTGATCAAGGACAAGTCGTTGGCGAAGGATCCCAAGAAGCTAGCCTCCACGGCGATCGGAACCGGACCGTACACGCTCGACCGGTGGGACCGGAACTCGCAGGTGGTCCTCACCGCGCGGAAGGACTACCACGGCGGCACTCCCAAGGTGCAGAACGTCGTCTTCCGGACCATCCCCGACGACGCATCCCGGCTTGCCGCGCTCAAGACCGGCGATGTCGATCTGATCACCAACGTGCCGGCCGACAACATCGCAGAGCTCAAGTCCAATGACAAGGTCAGAGTCGTCGATGTGCCGTCCGCGAGGATTGCCTCGGTCTGGCTCAACACCCTCGACGGCGGTCCGCTGGCCAAACGCGACGTACGGGTGGCACTGAATCATGCGATCGACGTCGACTCCATCATCAAATATGTCATGAGTGGCTATGGGAAGCGCGTCGCTACCTTCGTTCCGGAATACTTCGAAGGCTACGATGCATCGATCAAGCCCATCACGTTCGACCCCACGGCCGCCCGCAAGCTACTGGCCGACGCCGGCTATGCCGATGGTTTCGAGATGACGCTCATGGTGCCGCAGGGCCGGTATCCTTTCGCCACCGAGGTGGTGCAGGCCATGATCCCGTATCTGAAGGATGTGGGCGTCACCCTGAAGATGAACGTCGTGGAGTTCGGAGTATTCGCCTCTGCCACTCAGGCACGTAAAATTGGAGACGGCTTCTACGGTGCCTGGGGCAACTCGTTCTTCAACCCACTGGATGAGCTCACCGTTGCGGTGGTGTCGGGTGACAGGGGATTCAGCTGGTACAGCAACAAGGAGGTCGACAAACTCACCGCGAAGGCGGGCGAAACGATCGACGCGGACCAGCGGGTGGCGATCCTGCAGGCGATCGAGCGTGACCTGCTCGACGATCCACCCTTCATCTTCCTGTTTGCGTACATCGACCTGTACGGTCTCTCCAGCCGGCTCGATTTCAAACCGCGGTCGGACGAGCTGCTTCCGATGCGCGACGCGACCGTGACCGGATGAGTAGGTGTTCCGGTTCCTCATCAGCCGGCTCGCGCAGGCCGTCGTCGTACTGATCGTCCTCTCCGCGATCATCTTCATTATCTCGCGGCTTAGTGGAAGCCCCGTCGACATCATGCTTCCGCAGGGGGCTACACCGGCCCAGCGGGACGCGCTCATTCACCGGCTGCAGTTGGATCGTCCTGCGTGGCAGCAATACCTGGCCTTCTTGAAGGATGCGGTGCGCGGCGACTTCGGAGTCTCGTCGCGATTCCACACCGATACGCTGTCTTTGGTGCTCAGCCGGTTTGGCAATACCGTGCTGCTTGCCCTCAGCGCGATCATCATCGCCATTGTTGTGGGCGTCCCGCTCGGTACATGGGCAGCGATCCGTGGCGGTCGGGTGGACAGCTACATCTCGACGATCACGGCCTCGGCCCAGGCGATGCCCTCGTTCTGGCTGGCGATCTTGTTGATCCTCGTCTTCGGTGTGGTCTGGCGCCTGCTGCCGATCTCGCAGTTCCAGTCCTGGTCGGCGCTGATCCTGCCGGCCGTCTCGCTGAGCGTCCTACCGTTCGTCACGATCACCCGGGTCACCAGGTCGAGCATCCTCAGCGTCGTGCCGCAGCACTACATCGACACCGCTTATGCGAAGGGTCTTCCCGGCCGTGTCATTGTCGTCAAGCATATTCTGCGCAACGCAATGATTCCGATCCTCACGGTGACCGGCCTGATGCTGGGCTCGGCGCTCTCGGGTGCCGTGATCACCGAGACCGTTTTCGCGTGGCCGGGAATGGGTGCACTTGCGGTGGAGGCGATACAGTCCCGGGATTACTCCGTGGTGCAGTGCATAGCGATGCTGGCAGGCCTGGTGATCATCGTTGTGAACCTGCTGGTAGATATCAGCTACCGGCTGCTGGACCCCCGTACCCGGATCGCGGCGAGGGAGTAGTAACCATGGCACTGAGGGCGCAGGTGGCCACCGAGCCGGCGTTGCCGCGGCGACGGCATGTTCGGTTCTGGTTCGGCATCGGAATGCTGGCGATTCTGGTGTGTGCGGCATTACTGTCGTTGCCCTTCAACTCGGCCGTCTACGGCCAGGACATCACGGCACGCCTGGTAGGGCCGAGCGTGGGTCACCTGTTTGGTACCGACTCGCTGGGCCGGGACGTGCTCGCCCGCACCATCGCGGGACTACGTATCTCGCTGGAGATCTCATTGGTCTCAGTGCTGATCGGTTGCGGCTGCGGGCTGTTGATCGGAGCGATCTCCGGCTACTACGGAGGGGTACTGGACGCGTTGCTGATGCGGGTCACCGATGCCGTCCTGGCAGTTCCGGTGGTGCTGCTGGCAATCTCCGTGATCGCCGTCGTCGGCGGTGGCCTAGTCAACCTCATCGCGGTCATCGCCCTGACGCAGTGGATGTTGTACGCGCGGACCGCGCGTGGGGAGACCCTCGTGATCAAGCGCGAGCCATATGTCATAGCGGCTCGGTCGCTCGGTGCCAAGGACTCGCACATTATCGTCACCCATGTACTGCCGCAGTTGTTGCCGACGACCTTGGTACTTGCCACACTCGGAGTGTCGGAGGCCGTGCTGCTGGAAGCGGGCCTGAGCTTCCTGGGGCTCGGGATACAGCCTCCTGACCCGTCGTTGGGTTCGTTGCTCGCGGAGGGCCAGCAGTACATCGTTCGAGCGCCATGGCTTGCCATCTTCCCGGGGGTTGTCATCTTTCTGGTGGTGCTCGCCATCAACAGCTGTGGTGACGGCTTCCGGACTGTTCTGGACCGCAAGCGATGACGGCGGGGGCGGTGTGTCATGGCGCTTGATGTCGAGGATCTTCGGGTTTCGTTCGCCACTCGATCGGGGTGGCTGCGTGCCGTGGACGGGGTGAGCTTCAGCGTCGGTAGCGGTGAGACGCTGGTCATCGTCGGCGAGTCTGGCTGCGGGAAGAGTGCGACCGTGCGAAGCCTGATGGGGCTTGCCAAGGGTGCCCACGTCACCGGCACCGCCCGGCTGGGAGCCGTGGACCTGCTCGACCCACGGGCATCGAGTAGGGTTCGTGGGTCGCGGATCTCCATGGTCTTCCAGGATCCGATGACCACCCTCAATCCCGTCCTGCGGATCGGCGAGCAACTCGCCGAAACCATGGTTCATCACCGCGTGGCGGGCCGGGTAGCGGCACGGCGGCGCTCGTTGGACCTCCTGGACGAGGTGCGGATCCGTGACCCGCGACGGGTGGCCCGCAGTTATCCTCACCAACTGTCCGGTGGCATGCGGCAGCGGGTCGTCATCGCCATGGCGTTGGCGTGCGGCCCCGAGATTATTTTGGCGGACGAACCAACCACCGCGCTCGATGTGACGGTGCAGGCGCAGATCCTGGATCTGCTGTTGACGGTTCAGCAACGTCACAGCACGGGGCTGGTCCTGATCACCCACGACATGGGCATCGCGCGGGTCACTGCTACCAAGGTGATCGTGATGTACGCGGGCCAGGTGGTCGAGAGCGGGACCGCCGCGCAGGTCCTGCAGAGTCCAGGCCACCCGTACACGGCGGCGCTCATGCAATGCCTACCGCGCATGCATGGCCCGGACCCGCGGCATCGACGGCTGCGGACCATCACCGGCAGCCCTCCGAATCTGGCGACCGAACCCGAAGGCTGCCGGTTCGCAGCGCGATGCCCGCTGGGTGCCGTCGGGGACCGCTGTTTCGATGCGCGTGAACCGATTGCGCTGCGGGAGTTGGCCGAGGGGCATCTGGTGCGCACGCTGCACGGGCAAGACGATGACTAGCAGGCCCGGATCGATGCCGCACGCCGGGCCGGGCGCAGGGGTGGATACTCTGCTCGACGTCCGGAATCTGTGCAAATCGTTCGCATCGCAAGCGGGCACCGTACACGCGGTTCGGGACGTGAGTTTCCGGATCGCCCGCGGGCAAACCCTCGGCCTTGTCGGCGAATCCGGCTCGGGGAAATCAACGACCGGCAGGTGCGTATTGCATCTGACGCCGCCGACATCGGGCGAGGTCGTGATGGGCGGCCAGCCGCTGGGCGGGCTGGGACGGGCTGACCTGCGCCGGTTTCGGACTCGGATGCAGATGATCTTCCAGGATCCGTATGCCTCACTGAACCCTCGGATGTCCATCCTGGAATGCGTGCGGGAGCCACTGAAGATCCATCGGCGTGGAACGACCCCGGAGCAACTCTCGCGCGCCGCCGAGCTACTCGACCTGGTGGGTATAGCGCAACGCGACGTCGACAAGTCGCCCGGTCGATTCTCCGGAGGGCAGCTCCAACGAGTCGGCATCGCCCGGGCGGTCGCACTGCAACCGGACTTGATCGTTTGCGACGAGCCGGTGTCTGCGCTGGACGTGTCTATCCAGGCACAAGTGCTGAACCTCCTCAAGGATCTGCAGGATGAGTTCGCGTTGACCTACCTGTTCATCTCGCACGATCTGGCGGTGATCCGGGACATGTGCGATCAGGTGTGCGTCATGCGCGGTGGAAGCATCGTGGAGTCGGGAGCCACCGGCGATGTTCTTGCCGCACCGCAGCAGGAGTACACACAGGAGCTGGTGTCGGCGGCAGTGCGGCTCGACAAAGAGGCCTGAATCATTTGCCGCCGCCAGGTTTCCGGGTGACCGACCTCAGCTCGGGCATGCATCCGTGGCTGCCCCGGGGCGTTACCGCCGCAGTGTCGCGATGGTGCGCTGCGCGGCGAGTTCGACGTCCTTCGTCGTAATGCCGAGGTGCGGCACGGCCCGCACCAGCGATTCCGACCGGCCGGCGGACCACAGCACGTCACTGCTCGCCAGCAATCCCCGAGCCTGCGCACCGGCCAGTCCGAGGGGCGCGACGTCCAGCAGGACGAAGTTGGTCGCCCGCGGATGCTCGACCACGGCAAGCCCGGCGTCCCGTAGGCGGGTCCGCAGCAGTGCTGCGTTGGCGTGATCGTCGGCCAGGCGCTCGACATGATGGCGCAGCGCGTAGCGAGCGGCGGCCGCCAGCACCCCCGACTGGCGCAGCGAACCACCGATCATTTGCCGCACCATCGGAGCATCCGCGAGCTGCTCCCGGCTCCCCGCCAGAACGGCGCCGGCCGGGCAACCCAGTCCCTTGGAAAAGCACAAGGTGATGCTCGACGCGCCCCGGACCAGGCGGGCGGGAGGCACGTGATGGAAGACCGCGGCGTTGAACAGGCGCGACCCGTCGACGTGCACCGCGACTCGGCTGTCCGTCGCGAAGGCGAGCAGAGCGTCCAGGCGATCCAGCGGCCAGGCCGTGCTTCCGGACGTGTTGTGCGTGTTCTCGATGGAGATCACGGCCGTGCGTCTGATGTTTTCCGAGTTCCGCGCGATCATCACCTCCGCGACGCGGGCCACATCCAGTACGCCGTCGGGTGTTGCTATCCCACGGGTGATCGCGCCGGAAAGGTGCGCCGCGCCGCCTCCCTCATACCGAAGGATGTGGCTGTACTCGTCGGCGATGACCTCCTCGCCGCGCCCTACCTGGCACATCAGCGCGATTTGGTTCGCCATCGTGGCGCTGGGGAGGAAGAGGGCGAAGTCGACACCGAGTAGTTCGCCGATCTCCTCCTGCAGCGCGTTGGTCTCGTAGTCTTCGTGCTCCTGATCATCACCGAGTCGGGCGGCGGCCATGGCCGAGAGCATCCCCGGTGTGGGTAGCGTCTTCGTGTCCGACCTGAGGTCGATCGACATGGGCATCTCCTTTTTCGATGCAGCCAGGGCTCGCGTCGGTCACCGGCCCGCAGGGCACGTCGCTGGCCGGGGAACTCCGGTCCCGCCTCCCGGCTGGCACGGCACGACGGCGGGCCCGGTTCACTGTCGGGACGATGTCCGATCGAAGCCCGCCACGCACGCGCACCGGATCGGGACCGGATGGGCACGCACTTCCCGTTGTCCTTGTCACCCGCGCGCCGCGCGCCAGGTTCCGCTGCGCCGTTGCTGGTGCGAACAACCAGCCGTTCTCCGGAACCATCGAGACGGCGGTGCAGAGGCATCACTGCCGGCGTCCGGGCCGCCCCCCGAACATTTACCGACGAGCAGTATGCAGCTGGCCGCCATCGACCCGGAAACGGTTCGTGGGCTTGGCATGCAAGGTCCTCATGCTTGAGTCGGAGACATCGGGTGTTCAGCCACACTAGACACTCGGCACGCCGGATGTCAATGGCTCGCGACGGCCGTCAGGGCGTATCGACGCCGACGTATTCTCGGTTCTTGGTGCGGTGTTCGGCGCGAGGATCGTGTCGCAAACCCAGTGCTCACGACCAGATGATGCCGACTCGCCGGGCGGGCCAAGAGTGCCCCACGCGCTCTCAGACTCGGCCGAGGGCACGAAGATCGGTCAAGCGGTGACGGTTCCGTCCTCCGTCGGCGATTGATCCTGCACCTGGATCGGCAGCACCGGGCCGCGGCCGCCACCGTCGGAACGTGCGTCGCCGGAACCCCCGTCGCCGCTCGATTCCGCCGTTGCGCCGCGACCGCCGAGGCGGGCCAGCAGGGCGGGGATGTCCACCCCGGTCAGGTCGCTGCCCAACTGCAGGCCCTGTGCCACGTTGGAGGCGACCGACTTGCCCAGCGCTCCGGCCCCGTCCGAGGAGATCACCGTCATCTTGTCCACCGCGGACAGCGGTGCCGCCGCCGCCTGCACGATCCCCGGCAGCACCTTGACCAGCAGATCCAACACGGCCGCCTCGCCGTAGGAGGCGAACGAGTCGGACCGTTTCTGCATCGCCTCGGCCTCCGCCTGGCCCTTGGCCAGGATCGCTGCCGCCTCCGCGGTGCCCTCCCGCTCGACCGCGTCCGCGATTGCCTGCCGGCGCTGCCTTTCCGCCTCACCCTTCTTTGCGCCTTCGATGGCCTCCGCGTCGGCCAGCGCCGAGCGCCGTGCCTTCTCGCCCTCGCCGACCAGCCGGGACTGCTCCGCCGACGCCTGCGCGGCCAGGATGGAGGCCTGCCGGTCGGCTTCCGCCTTGGCGATGGCGGCGTTCTTGTTGGCCTCGGCGATCTGCTCCACCCGGTACCGCTCGGCGTCGGCGGGCTTGCGCACCTCGGTGTCCAGTTGCCGCTCCTTGAGCGCCGCGTTCCGCTCGGCCACCTTCTCCTGCTCGGAGAGCACCTTCTGGTCCTGCGCCGCCTGGGACAGGGGGCCTGCCGCGGCCGCCTGCGCCTTGGCGGCGTCGATCTCGGCGCTGATCTCCGCCTGCTTGAGGGCGAGCTGCCGACCGGAGACCGCGATGGCCTCCTCGGCCAGCAGCCGCTCTTGCTCGGCTGCCTGCCGTGCCTTTGCCTCGGCGATCGCCGCCTCCTTGATCACCCGCGCCGCCTCCGGCCGGCCCAGATCCTCCAGGTAGCTGCCCTCGGCCTGGATGTCCTGCAGCTGGAAGGTGTCCAGCACCAGACCCTGCCCGGTCAGCGAGGTCTCGGCCTCCTCGGCGACCGCGGAGGCGAACGCTGCACGGTCCCGGATGATCTCTTCGATGGTCAGCCGGCCCACGATCGAGCGCAGCGCACCGGCCAGCACCTCCGATGTGAACACGTCGATGCCCTGCTGCTGGTTCAAGAACCGTTGGGCCGCGGCCCGGATCGAGGTCTCGTTGCCGCCGACCTTGACGATCGCCACACCCTCCAGGTCACACTTGACGCCCTGCAACGACACGGCACCGCGGATGCCGACCGGGATGCGGCGGCTGGATAGGTCGATCACGTGCAGCTTTTGCACGACCGGTAGCACGAACACGCTGGCGCCCATCACCACCTTCTGCCCGGACAGGTCGGTGGACATCGATCCGTCGGCGGCGGCGATGGACCGGCCGCGCCGTCCGGTCACCAGGAACGCCTGGTTCGGGCCGGCCACCTTGATCCGGGACAAGATCAGCAGCACCAGCAGTACCACGAGGACGACGACGCCGATGATGGCGATGATCACGGGGCTCATGCGTTGCCTGCCTTACTGGTCCGCGGGGTTCCGGTCGGCGGTGGAGACGACCTCCACCGAGGTGGCGCTCGGGGTATCGGTGACGAAGATCGGGGTACCGGCCGGGATCGGGGCGTCGGCGCGTGCGGCGTACTTGATCCACTGGCCGGCCAGGTGCAGCCGGACCTCGCCATATCCGGCCGCCGGAATGGCGGTGACGACGGTGCCGGTCGCTCCCAGCACGTCGGATTGGGTTATCGTCCGGTCCGTCGACATGTGCATGAGCGCCGCGGACATCCGCAGCGCGCCCCAGGCGAGCGGCAACGCGCCCAGCACGCCGACGGCGGCGCTGATCACCACGCGCAGCACCGTGGGCAGGGCGTCGGGCAGCAGAGCTGCCGGGATGGCACCGACGAAACCGGCCCCGCCGACGAAGGCCGCGATCGCCGGCAATGAGAACGGGCCGTCGGCGTCCGGGTGGCCGAAGTCGGCGACCTCGCCGACCAGCAGGGCGACCAGCAGCAGCGCAACGCCGACCCCGCCGATGACCAGGAAGGTCAGCGTCGTGGCGTCCATGGCGTCGCACCCCCGATCCGGTGTTGCCACCGTGCCTATCGGGTGCGCGCGCGTGGGCCGGCCGGCCCGTGATGGGTCCGCAGGGTCGGGCCGGCGTCACCCAGGGCCGCTCACGGTGCGCCCGCCCCATCGGGCACCTGCCGGTTCGTGCCGGCCGACCATGCCTGCACGCACAGTCCCGGCTAGCGTGCAGACCATGCGAGTGCGCATCCGGCCTGGGACATGAACGTCGCGACGTTGCTGCCCCGATTGCGCGCCAGCCGTACGCGCATCCTGGACGATGTCGCCACCCTGGTGACCTGCGAGTCCCCGTCGGACGACCTGGCAGCGACCTCCGCCTGTGCCGAGCTGGTCGGCGAGATCGGCCGGGAACTGATCGGCGTCACGGCACAGACGCACGACATCGATGGCCGCCGACACCTGGTGTGGCGCTGCGGAGGACCCACCTCCGTGCTGCTGGTGGGTCACTGCGACACCGTGTGGCCGCTGGGAACCCTGGCCCGCTGGCCGTTCTCGGTGGATGGCGATCGGGCCACCGGCCCCGGCGTCTTTGATATGAAGGCCGGCCTGGCGCAGATGTTCCACGCCCTGGCTGCGTTGGACGACCTGACCGGTGTGACGATCCTGGTGACCACCGACGAGGAACTCGGCTCGCCCAGTTCGCGGGCGCTGATCGAAACCGAGGCCGCCGGCGCCCGTGCGGCGTTGATCCTGGAGGCCAGCGCCGCCGGTGCCATCAAAGTCGCGCGCAAGGGCGTGTCGCTGTACCGGCTGACCGCGCACGGCACCGCATCCCACGCCGGGCTGGAGCCGGAGGCCGGGGTCAACGCCAGTATCGAAATCGCCCACCAGGTCCTGGCCGTCGCTGCCCTGGGCGACAGCGGTACCGGCACCACCGTCACCCCCACCGTGTTGCACGGCGGCCGCACCACCAACACCGTGCCCGACAGCGCAGAGGTCGCCGTTGACTCGCGGGCGGCCAGCCGTGCCGAGCAGTTGCGGGTGGATGATGCCTTGCGCGCGCTGCGCCCGGTGCTGCCGGGCGCCCGGCTGGAACTGGTCGGTGGCATCAATCGGCCACCGTTGGATCGTGGGGCGTCGGCCGGCCTGTTCACGCTGGCCGCGGCGCAGGCGGAGAGGCTTGGTCTGACACCGCCGGGCGCCGCGTCGGTCGGTGGCGCCTCGGACGGTAACTTCACCGCCGGCGTGGGCACCCCGACGCTGGATGGTCTGGGCGCCGTCGGTGATCACGCGCACGCCGAGGGGGAATGGGCCAGCGTCTCGGCCATGCCGGACCGGGCCGCGCTGCTGGCCGCGCTGGTCGATGCGGTGCGAGTGGGATCGTGATGTGCTCCCGGTGGGATCCCCGGGTGGTGCCGGGGGACGAAGCACGACCGGCAGGATCGGCAGCGGCGACGATGTGACGATGCCGCTATGGCGGCAGGCTGAATCCCGTGAGCAGCAGTGTGACCGAGGGCGGCAGCGGTGTCACCGTTACCGCTGGAACGACCGTCGGTGCGGACGACGGCCGACTGGCGGAGGCCGCCGGCCCGGCCGAGGCTCTGGCGGCCGACGCGGCGGCCGAGCATGGCGTCCAGGTCCGAACGCTCGATGATCCCTCCGAACATCGCGTCGCAGCCGCTGTGCTGCAACGGATATGGTCCTACCCGGAGGGTGTCCCGATGCCTCCCGAGATGCTGCGTGCCTTTGCCTACACCGGGAACTACGTCGGCGCAGCCTACGACGGTGCGCAGATGGTCGGCGTGGCGACCGCATTTCGTACCAACCACAATGCGCTGCACTCGCACATTGCGGGTGTACTGCCCTCACACCAGGGCCGCTCGATCGGCTATGTGCTCAAGCTGCATCAGCGCGCGTGGGCGCTGCGACGTGGGATTGGCCATATCGGCTGGACGTTCGACCCGCTGATCCGCCGCAACGCGCACTTCAACCTGATCAAGCTCGGCGCCGGTGTCGCGGATTACCTCGCCGATTTCTACGGAGGCATGACGGACCGCATCAACGCGGGCGACCACAGCGATCGGCTGCTGGTGGAATGGGACCTGCTGGGCCCGGTTCCCGGCGCTCCGGTCGAACCCGGCCCGGGGGCCGTCGCGGTCCTGCGGGTGGGTCCCGATGGCGGGCCGGTGGTGCAGCGTGGTTCCGACACGGACCGGGTGCTGATGCTGCCGCCGGACGCCGAGGCCTTGCGCGACGCAGACCCCGTGCTGTCCAGCCGGTGGCGAGCGGCGCTCCGATCCGTGCTCACCGACGCCCTGAGCGACGGGCATCGCATCGTGGGGCTGGATGTCGGCAGCGCCTACGTCACCCGGAAGGAATTGCCGTGAGACTAACCGCCGCGGAACTGGTGCAGGTGCGGATGCCTCTGGTCGCCCCGTTCGAGACATCCTTCGGGGTGCAGCGGGAGCGAGATGTGCTGCTGGTCCGGGTGGAACTCGATGGCCAGCAGGGCTGGGGGGAGTGCGTCACCCTGCCCGATCCGGTCTACTCCCCGGAGTTTACCGAGGCGGCGGCGACCACCATCCGACGCTTCCTGGTGCCCGCACTGGCCGAGGCGCCCGCGCTGACCGCGCCGGCGGTCGGCGCGGCGCTGCAGCGGTTCAAGGGGCATCGGATGGCCAAGGCGGCGCTGGAGATGGCGGTGCTGGACGCCGAACTGCGAGCCTCCGGGATGTCCTTGGCCAACTACCTCGGCGCCATCCACGATCGGATCCCGTCGGGCGTCAGCGTGGGAATCCAGCCGTCCATTCCGGCCCTGCTGGACACTGTCGGCGGATATCTGGATGCCGGCTATCTGCGCATCAAGCTGAAGATCAAGCCGGGATGGGACATCGAGCCGGTCCGGGCCGTGCGAGAACGTTTCGGCGACATCCCGTTGCAGGTCGACGCGAACACCGCCTACACCCTGGCCGACGCCCGCCACCTGGCTCGACTGGACGAGTTCGACCTGCTGCTGATCGAGCAACCGTTGGAGGATGAGGACCTCACCTGGCATGCCAAGCTGGCCCGGCAGCTGCGCACCCCGGTCTGCCTGGACGAATCCATCACCTCCGCCAAGGTCGCGGCGGATGCGATCCGACTGGGGGCCACCACGGTGGTCAACATCAAGGCGGGCCGGGTCGGCGGCTACCTGGAGGCGCGCCGGGTGCACGACGTCTGCGCGGCCCACGGGGTCCCCGTGTGGTGTGGCGGCATGCTGGAGACCGGTATCGGTCGCGCGGCGAACATGGTGCTCGCGGCGCTGCCCGGGTTCACGCTGCCTGGGGACACCTCGGCCTCGGACCGGTTCTACCGCACCGACATCGTCACCGAGCCATTCGTGCTGGACGACGGCCACATCGCGGTGCCGACCGGGCCGGGACTGGGCGTCCAGGTCGACGAGGATGCGCTGGCCCGCGTGACCGTCGAGCGCGCCACGCTGCCGCTGCGGTGAGCCGGCCCCGTGTCCGCGGCGGCTCCGCGGCCGGCCCGCGGATGGGCCGCCGGCCGGCGGTCTTGCGTGTGATTGAGTAGCTGATGTGACCGCCGTGAGCACCCTGGAGTCGGTGCTGTCCGCCGTGGGACCGCCCGTGCTGCAGGCGCTGTGCCTGCCGCACGGACCGGACACGGCGGCCGGCGGGCCCGCGCTGCTGGACGTCGCCGAAGGCCCGACCGCCCCGGCGGAGTCGCTGCTGCTGGCCGTCGGCTGCCGGCCCGCTGACCCCGTCACCGCTTCCGCGATTCGGCAGGCCGCCGCCGCCGGGCTGGCCGCGGTGGTGGTCAAGTCCTATGGGGACGACCTCACTCCCGCGGTGTCGGTAGCGGAATCCGCCGGCGTCGCGCTGCTGCTGGCCGACGATGCGGTGCCCTGGGCGCACCTGCACCTGCTGCTGTCGGCCACCGTGTCCGGGGACCGCGGCGCGGGACACGAGCCGTTGTCCGCGATCGTCACCGGGGACCTGTTCGCGCTGGCCAATGCGGTGGCGGCGATGGTCGGTGGCGCGATCGCGATCGAGGATCCGCATCAGCACGTGCTGGCCTACTCCAACGTTCCGGGGCAGCCGATCGACGATCCGCGGCAGGCGGGCATTCTCGGTCGTCGCGTCCCCGAGGAGTTTCGGCAGGCCGACCTGTACGAGCAGGTGCGGCGCAGCCAGTCCGTCGAACGGATCGCCTTGCCGGGCGTGCGGCCACGGCTGGCGGTGGCCATTCGCGCCGGCGACGAGCCGATCGGCTCGATCTGGGCCATCGAGGGTGACGGTGGCTTCCCGCCGGACGCCGAGCGGGCGCTGGCGGACGCCGCCCGGCTCGCGTCGCTGCACATCCTGCGGCTGCGGGCCACGGCGGACGTGCAGCGTACTGCCCGGGCCGAGGCGCTCCGCGCGGTGCTAGTGGGGCGGCCAGCCCCGGCGGTGGATGTGCTGCCGACGGTGGACACCGACGACGTTGCCGTGGTGGCCTTCCAGATCGCCGGTGACGCCGACGATCCCGACGGTACGCTGCTGGCCCGCACCGCCGATCTGGTGACGGTGTTCTGCGAGAGCGTGCACCGCTCGGCGGCCTGCCTGACGTTGGGCGAAACGATCTACGCGCTGCTGCCCGCCGGCCGAGGCTCCGACCGGGCCATGCTGCGGGCCGTCGTCGAACGCGTGCAGGCCCGCACCGCGGAGTCACTGCACGTGCAGCTGAGGGCCGGAATCGGTGATGTGGTTGGCGATGTCCACGCCATACCGCAGTCGCGGGAGGAGGCCGACCGGGTGCTCCAGGTGCTCGGTCAGCGCGGCGGCCCGCTCGTCGCGAGCATCGCCGACGTGCGCAGCCGGGCGATCCTGCTGCAATTGCAGGAGATCATCGCCAGCGATTCGCGGATGTCGCTGGGCGTGCTGGAGCAGATGGCGGCACACGACGCCGACCGCGGAACCGGATACCTCGACACGCTGCGGGCCTACCTGGACTGCTTCGGTGACGTGCCACGCGCGTCCGCCCGGATGTTCCTGCACCAGAACACGTTCCGTCATCGCATGCGGCGGATGGTGGAGATCTTCGGTCTCGACCTGGACGATGCAGACGAGCGACTGGTGCTGTGGCTGCTGCTGCGCGCCGCCGAGTGAGGGTCCTGGCGGGCTCTCCGGAGAGGTCGTCGCGACCGGTGGCTACTCCGGCCACGCGACCTTGCTGTTGGGCAGCGAACTGAGCACCAGGCCGACCCGCCGGCCTGAGACATCGGTCGCCCGGGCGCTGCGCGGAGTGTCGTACCGAGCAGCACGGACCGCGAACTCCTGAACGCGCGGCGGTTGTACCGGGGTCAGATGGATCATGCACTGCAGTTCGCCGCTGGTACCGGGAATCGCCCAGGTGACATCGGCCGGGGTCGCGGCGGACAGCACATCCGGTTCCGGCCGCGGGGGCGCCAGCGGGCCGATCTCGGCGATCAGCTTGTCGATCTCGGCCCGGCGTTCGCTGATCGGACGGTCGAAGTCGATGTTCTCGGCGAAGATCCGCCCCGCCAGGTCATCGTCCCAGGACCGGATGAGATCTTCGGTGGCCCGGCACAATTCCCGCGTCGCCGGCCAGAGGTGCACCGTGCGGGCCGGAGTGGCGTGGCGCTCCAGCACCCGGAACAGGGCCTCCTCGGCCAGCAGTGCCGCATTGCTGCGCACGCTGTTGGTCAACACCACGATGCCGTGCCCCGAGTCGGGGTGCCAGGTCATGTTCAGCAGGAAGCCGGGAAGCCCGCCGCTGTGCGTGACGATGGTCCCGCGTTGCACGTCCTCGAAGACCACCAGACCGAGCCCATACCCGCCGACGGTGAGCTTGAGGCTCCCGCTTTGCCGGTTGACCAGGGCGGGCAGATTCAGCGAGTGCACCCGTTGCATCTCCCGGCGTGCAGCGCGCCCGACCGGGCCGGGGTCGGTGGTGGTCGGCGGCCGGAAGGCCGAGCCCAACCACGTCACCCAGGTTGCGAGATCCCTGACGGTGCTCTGGATCCCACCGGCCGCCGCGAAGGCCGCGGACCGAGCCGGGGGGTAACCGACCCAGTTGCCCTGGGGGTCCAGATGGTAGCCGGTAGCGCGGGTCGGCCCGCCCTCCGGCGCGCTGTTGTCGAACCAGGTGGAGTCCATGCCCAGCGGCGCCAGCAGTTCGCGCTGCACGAAGTCCTCGATGCGCCCGCCGGCGGCGCGGCCGATCGCCAGTCCCGCCAGCGTGAATCCGAGATTGGAATACTCGAACACCGCCCCGGGCACGGTGCTGTAGGTCAGGCCGCCCGCCACTCGTTCCAGCAGTTCCTGCTCGGACATGTCGATGAAGGGATCGACCCAGGCGTTGTCCTCGGTCAGCCCGCCGGACATGCTCAGCAGCATCCGCAGGGTCGGCGGGTCGCAGGGGTCATCAAAGGTTCCGGACGCGTGGAATTCGGGGAAGAAGTCGGTGACGGGGGCGTCGAGGTTCACCAGCCCGCGATCGCGCGCCAGCAGCGCGGCACACGCCACGAAGCTCTTGGACATCGACGCGATCGGGAACACGGTGTCCAGGTCGGGGACGTCGCCGGCGTCGTTGGCCACACCGAACCCGGCGCTGTGCACCAGCCCCTGCGGGCCCACCAGCCCGTAGACCAGACCCTGGGAGTGGTTCGCGGCGGTGTACTGGCCGAACAGCGCGTCCAGCTCGACCTCGAGGGGGGTGATCAGGTGCTCCGACGACATGGTTGTCCTCTCCGGCGATGCGTCACGTCTGCCCCGCGATCATGGACCGTTCCCCGAACGCACGCGATGTGGTGACCCACCGTTGCCCCACCTCAAGATGGTCCGCCGCAACAATGACCCTATCGTCGGCGGCTCCTACCATCAGCCTTCATCGGCGTGTGGTGCCCGACGTGCCGGCGGTCTGAGCCGCGGCAGGTGCGCGGCATCCGGCCCCGGCGAACGGAGGATCACGGTGACCGCTCGGAGGACTCGGCGATGGACGGCGGCCGGTGCGCTGCTGATCGCCCCCGCGATGATGCTGGCCGCCTGTGGCGGTTCTGGCAGCACCACGACGCAATCGACGGGAGCGCAGCCGCCCGCGGCGTCGTCGACCGCTCAGGGCGGCGGCGGGTCCTCGCCGGCACCCTCCGGTGACACGACCGCTCCCGACACGTCGACGAGCGCGGCCCCGGACACCGCACAGGCCAAGAACGGCGGCGATCTGGTGATCGCTGGGTACCAGGAGATGACCACCCTGGACAAGGACCTGGCCGGCACCAGCAACGACGCCCTGCGGGTGTTGGAGAACGTGCTGGACCGGTTGTACGTGCTGGACAACGACGCGAAGCCGCAGCCGTCGCTGGCCACCGGCTACACGCTGTCCGACGACAAGCTCACCTGGACGTTCCAGCTGCGCAAGGACGCGGCGTTCTCCGACGGCAAGCCGGTCACGGCCGCCGATGTGGTGTTCTCGCTGGACCTGGCCCGCAAGGGCGACTTCCTCGGCTCGCTGTACAGCAGGATCTCGTCGGTCAAGGCGGACGGCGACAACACCGTCGTCATCACCACATCGGCACCGGAACCGGTGATGCTGCAGCTGCTCACCCTGGAAACCAGCGGCATCATCGAGAACAACTACGGCGGCAAATCCAAGGACGCGTACAACCAGCAGCCGATCGGCTCGGGGCCGTGGATGTTCTCCAAGGTCACCCAGGGCGTCGGCGTGACCGTGGTGCCCAATCCGCACTGGTGGGGCGAGAAGGGCCATCTGGACAGCATCACCATCAACACCAGCGCCGACCCGAACACCCGGCTGATCCAGCTGCGCTCGGGCCAGGCACAGTTGATCGAGACCCCGCAGTTCGCTCAGTTGGACTCGATCAAGCAGGGTGGCAACACCACGGTGCTCAGCTTCCCCTCCACCGAGGTGGACTTCCTGGAGATGAACACCAGCAAGGCGCCGTTCGACGACGTGCACTTCCGCAAGGCACTCTCGCTGGCACTGGACCGGCAGGCCATCGTGCAGGCGGCGCTGCGCGGCAACGGTTCCCCGGCCGCGACCTGGATGTCCCCGTCGGTGCTGGGGGACTACCAGCCCGCGGACGGCACGAAGTTCGATCTGAATGCGGCCAAGGCGGAGCTCGCGCAGTCCAAGACTCCGACCTGGACGCAGCCGATCGTCCTGCAATACTCCACCAGTTCGGCCGCGTCCTGGCCGCTGGCGGCGCAAGTCATCCAGTCCAATCTGCAGGCACTGGGGCTGACCGTGAAGATCGAAACGGCCGACACCAACACGCTCCAGGCGGCGACCGCCAAGAAGACCTACGACCTGCACTTCGGGCTGCTGACCTACGACATCCCGGATCCCGGCGAGCTGGTCGGCTACTACCTGGCGACCAAGGGCTACAACTCCTTCGTCGACATGTCCGCCACGCAGAAGCTCTATGACGCGGCCGCAGCCGAGTTCGACCCGGCCAACCGGTTGGAGGCCTTCAAGAAGGTCGCCGACAGCATCGTCAACGTCGACGTCAGCACTCCCGGCCTGTACACCGTTCCGTACTTCTGGGGCGCGTCGAAGTCGTTGCACGGCCTGCACATCATCCTCACCGGTCAGTTCAACTTCAACGACCTGTGGCTCGGCTGACGGCGGTGCGCGCGGGGCAGGAGGCGGGCCGGGTGTGATCAGGCTCCGCTTCCTGCTGCGCCGCCTCGGCCAGGCGGTGATCACCCTGTGGGCGGTCACACTGCTCACCTTCGTGATGTTCAAGGCACTGCCGGGCAGCGTGGCCTTCGGCATCACGGGTATCCGGACCACCACCGAGGACATCGCCCGGATCAACCATCAGCTGGGCCTGGATCAACCGCTGTGGAACCAGTACGGCCGCTACATGGGCAGGATGTTCCAGGGCGACTTCGGGTCCTCGGTGACCTACGGCAAGCCGGCCATGGACGTCATCCTCACCGCGCTGCCCACCACGCTGTTCCTGGCGGTGTATGCCGTGGTGCTGACCGCGGTGGTGACGGTGGTCCTGGCCGTACTCGCGGCGCTGCGCCGGGATCGGTTGACCGACCACGTTATTCGCAGCGTTCCGGTGGTGGGCCTGGGCATGCCGGCATTCTGGGTCGGCACCATGCTGCTGTTCCTGCTGGCGTACAAGCTGCCGATCTTCCCGGCGGGCGGCTTGCAGCCGGGCTTCGTGGGACACGTCAAGACGCTGTTCCTGCCGGCGGCGACCCTCGGTGTGCTGTACACGGCCGTTCTGGTGCGCAGCCTGCGCGCGAGCCTGCTGGAGGTGCTGGATTCGGAGTACGTCCTGGTGGCCCGCTCCAAGGGTCTGGTAGGCAGCAGGCTGATCCTGCGCCACGTGCTGCCCAACGCGATCCTGCCGACGGTGACGCTGCTCGGGCTGATCTTCGCGGGTCTGCTGGGCGGGGCGCTGATCGTCGAGGCGGTGTTTGCCCTGCCCGGGTTGGGCTCCCTGCTGATCAGCGGATTCCAGCGGCATGATTTCGCCATCGTGCAGGGTGTGGTGGTGCTGGCCGCCGTGGCGATTCTGCTGGTGAACATCGTCATCGACATCCTGTATTCGGTGCTGGACCCACGGGTGGGGCTGTCGTGAGCAGCCGGCGATTCCCGGCGCGGGCGCCATGGGCACCGTGGGCACGGTGGGCACGGTGAGCAGGGCCATCGTCGAGCCAGGTGCCGTGACCACCCGGCGCGTGCGGCTGTTCGCGCGGGCCCGCCGGTCGCCGTGGGCGCTGCGGATCGGCCTGGGCATCGTCACCATCTACCTGGCGGTCGCGGTGTTCGCGCCGTGGCTGGCGCCCTACGATCCGCTCGCCCAGGATGTGATGCACTCGCTGGCGCCGCCGTCCGCGGAACATCTGCTGGGAACGGACAGCCTGGGCCGGGACCTGCTGTCCCGGTTGATCTACGGCGCCCGCATCGACCTGCTGCTGGGTGCCGCGGCCACCGGGTTGGCGTTGATCCTGGGCACCGTGCTCGGGTTGCTGGCCGGGTATTTCCGCGGCTGGGTCGACCTGGTGCTCTCCCGGCTGGTCGACATGATGATGGCCATCCCGGCCTATCCGCTGCTGGTGCTGTTGCTGTTCCTGCTGGGACAGGGCACCGGAAGCATCATCCTGGCCTTCGCGGTGACCGGCTGGGTCAGCTACGCCCGGTTGACCCGCGGCCAGGTGATGGTGGTGCGCGAGCAGGACTACGTGGTCGCCGCCCGGCTCGGCGCGCTGGGCAACCTGCGGGTGATGGCACGCCACGTGCTGCCCAACGTCACCACGCAGGTGATCGTGCTGTGGGCCTCCGACATCGTGCTGGCCATCAGCGCCATCGCCGCCCTCGGGTACCTGGGTATCGGCATCCAGGCCCCGACGCCGGAATGGGGCGTGATGGTCGCCGACGGGCAGGGATTCTTGCTGACCAACTGGATGCTCGCCACCGTCCCGGGCCTGGTGATCGTGGTGCTGGGCGTCGGGCTCGCGCTGATCTCCGACTCGCTGGCCGCCCGGGGAGGCCGCCGATGATGCGGCCCTCGCCCGGATCGACGGGCGCCGCGACCACCGCGTCGCTGCTCTCGGTGCAGGATCTGACGGTCAGCTACCCCGGACCGGACGGGCCGGTGGTCCTGGTACAGGACGTCGGGTTCGAGCTGGGCAGAGGCTCCGCCCTGGGACTGGTCGGAGAGTCCGGATCCGGAAAGACCATGACGTTGCGGGCGCTGGTCGGCCTGGTGCCTCCGAAGATGGCGGTGACGGGGTCCGTGCGGCTGGACGGCGAGGAACTGGTGGGCCGACCGGAGCGGGTCCTCGGCCGGATTCGCGGTCGGCGCATCGCGATGGTGCCGCAGGATCCAATGGCCGCGCTCAACCCCATCCGGCATGTGGGCAGCCAGCTGGTCGAGGGCTGCCGGCTGCACTTGGGGATGTCCCGGTCCGCCGCCCGCAAGCGCGCGGCGGAGTACCTGCAGCGCGTCGGCCTACCCGACGCCGGGCAGGTGATGGGCAGATACCCGCATCAGCTGTCCGGCGGCATGCGCCAGCGGGTGATGATCGCCATGGCGCTGCTCACCGAGCCGGACATCGTGTTGTGCGACGAGCCAACCACTGCCCTGGATGTCACCATCCAGGCCCAGATCCTGCGGCTGTTGCACAGCGCCTGCGCCGATGTGGGGGCCGCCATGGTGTTCGTCAGCCACGACCTGGCGGTGGTCCGGCAGGTCTGCCACGACGTTGCCGTCATGTACGCCGGCCGGATTGCCGAGACCGGGCCGGTGGCAGCGACTTTTGCCGACCCGCGACACGGCTACACGGCTAGCCTGCTGCGGTCGCTGCCCGATGTCGACGCGCCGCGGGAGCCGCGCGCCATTCCAGGTGAGCCGCCGGATCCGCGGCGGCCGCCGGCCGGGTGCCGATTCCACCCCCGCTGCCCCTATCGGATCACGGGCTGCGAGGAACTGCCGTTCCGGCTGGCGGCGATCGGAGACGGCCGGCGCAGCGCGTGCATCCACGGCGAGACGGGGCTGCCGGAGCCGACTATTGCCCCGGCAGCCATCGACTCAGCAGCCATCGACTCAGCGGCCATCGACTCAGGGGCCATCGACTCAGCTGCGGCGGACGCGCAGTCGGCATCCGGCGACGCGGCGGCCTCGCCCGGCGGCCCGGCCGGGGCATCCGGCCCGCTCACGCGGGAGGGGTCGAGATGACGATTCCCGGCACCCGAGCGGGGTTCCCGGCGCCCATCGATCGCGCGGCTATGGGTCCGGCGGGTCCGGCGGTGTCGATGCGCGGGGTCCGGGTGAGCTTCCCGCTACCGGGCACCTCGCTGTTCGGCCGCGGTGGCCGGCGGATGACGGCGGTCGACGGGGTCGATCTGGACCTGTACCAGGGTGAGGCGCTGGGCCTGGTGGGCGAGTCGGGCTGCGGCAAGACGACCCTGGGTCGCGTCCTGGTCGGGCAGGTGACGCCAGACGCCGGCGAGCTGGCGGTCGACGGAGAAGCGTTGGCGCGCAAGCGAAGCCGAGACGAGCGTCGCAGGGTGCAGATGGTCTTCCAAGATCCGATGTCCTCGCTCAATCCCCGGCTGCAGATCGGTCAGGTGCTCGCCGAGCTGCTGCGGGTGCACCACATGGTGCCCGACAAGGACATTGGCCGACGGACCGGCGAGTTGCTGGCGGCCGTCGGGCTGCCTGAGCGGTTCCGCGACACGCTCCCGGGCCTGCTGTCCGGCGGGCAGCGCCAGCGCGTCAGCATCGCCCGCGCGCTGGCCCTGGAGCCGCAGGTGCTGGTGGCCGACGAGATCACCTCGGCCCTGGACGTATCGATCCAGGCGCAGGTGCTGGCGTTGCTGCTGGATCTGAAGGCCCGACTCGGCCTGACCATGCTGTTCATCAGCCACAACCTCGCGGTGGTCCGGCAGGTCTGTGAACGGGTCGCCGTGATGTACCTGGGTCGCATCGTGGAGATCGGGCCCACCGATACGGTTTTCGCCGACCCACAGCACCCGTACACCAGGCTGCTGCTGTCCTCCATCCCCCGTCTGGACGGGGCACCGATCGACCCGCCGGACAGCGGCGAGGCCGTCGGCTCGGGGGGCGCGGGCGACGCCCGCGGGTGCCGGTTCGCGCCCCGCTGCCCGCTGGCCCAGCCGGTCTGCCGCGAGGACGATCCCGCACTGTACGGCCCGGACGACCGGCACGTGAGTGCCTGCCACTTCTCCTTCGGCCGCACGGCCGATGGGACAACCCAGAAAGGACACCAATGAGGGCTCTGATCTCCGCGGACATGGAGGGCGCCACCGGCGTCACCGCACCCGACGACTGCATTCCCGGCAAGGCCGGATACCTGCGGTTCCAACCGGTGTTCACCGGTGACGTGAATGCCGTGGCGCTGGGCTTCTTCGATGCCGGCGTCGACGAGGTCGTGGTCACCGAGGGTCACGGCGGCATGCGGCACCTGCTGATCGAGCAGCTGGATCCGCGAATTCAGTTGATCAGCGGCAAGAATCGTGATTTCGCGATGCTGGAGGGTATTCAGGAGCATCCCGAACTGATCGCCTTCGTCGGATACCACTCCGCGGCCGGCACCCCGGGCGTGCTCAGCCACACCTTCGCCGGGTCGCAGTTGACCGGTGTGACGCTCAATGGCCGGCTGATGAGCGAGGGATATCTCAACGCGCTGCTCGGCGCCGAGTACGGCGCTCGGCTGGCCGTCGTCTCCGGGGACGACGTCACCTGCGACGATGCCGCAGGGTATGCACCGGATTCCAAGCGGGTGGCCGTGAAGACCGCCGTCGATCGTTACACCGCGCGCTGCCTGAACCCGGAGACGACGTCCGGGCTACTGCGCAAGGCCGCCGCGGCGTCGGTGGCCAGCTGCACGGTGCCCACCCTCCCGGACGGCCCGTTCGAATGTGTGGTGACGTTTGCGGCTAGCAATCACGCGAAGGCGGCCGCTCTGGTCCCGAGTGTGCAGGCGGCGGGGGAGCGTTCGGTGGCCTTCACCTTCGACACGATCGCCGAGCTGTACCAGTGCTTCCATGTGGTGATCGTGATGGCGTCGGTGGCGACCGAGCCGGTGTACGGCTGACGGTGACCGAGACTCCTGTGGTGGCGGGGCCGAGCGACCCTCATCGGTTGATCGCTCCGCCCAGCGACGCCGACTTCGGCCATCCGCGGGTCACTCTCGCGCACCTACCCACCCCGGTCGAACCACTCGATGCGCTGGCACACGAACTCGGCATCGCGCCCGGCCGGCTGTGGGTCAAACGCGATGACGCGACCGGGCTAGCGCTGGGCGGCAACAAGGTTCGCAAGCTCGAATATCTGTGCGCCGACGCGATCCGGTGCGGCGCTCAGCACCTGGTCACCGCGGGGTTGGCCCAGAGCAATCACGGGCGACAGACCGCGGCGGCTGCCGCGAAACTGGGCCTGGGCTGCACACTGCTGTTTGTCGGCCGCCCGCCAGCGACCGCCAGCGGGAACCTGGTGCTGGATAAGCTGTTAGGAGCCACCATCCGGTGGATCGACGGCGGAGACCCGACCGATCCGGACTACCTCGGAGCCGAGATCCGGGCCGAGGCCGCTCGGATCAGCGCCTCCGGAACGCCCGCGTATCCCATCGTCGTGGGCGGCTCGGTCCCGCTCGGAGCGCTGGGATATATGCGAGCGGCCGGTGAGCTCCGGGCACAGATTCCCGACCTCGCTCGGGTGTTCGCCCCGAGTGGGAGCGGTGGCACGCACGCCGGGCTGGCCGCCGGGTTCGGCGACCACGATCTGGTTCAGGGCGTGCGGATCGGCGAACGTCGCGACCTGGAGGGCAAGATCGAGCACCTCGCGGCCGCGGCCGCGGCGCTGGCCGGCCTACCGGCGCCGCGTGGCCGAGCCCGGGTGGACAGCAGGCTCGGGTCCGCCGTGCACACCAACGCCACGCTGGATGCGATCCGGTTGGCCGGGCGCACCGAGGGTCTGGTTCTCGACCCGGTGTACACCGGCAAGGTGATGGCCGGGTTGATCACCGCCTGCCGCGAGGGCTCGCTGCCGCCCGCGGGGCGCGTGGTGTTCCTGCACACCGGCGGCGGTCCGGGGCTGCTGTCCACCGAGCACTCCGAGTGGCTGGTCCAAGGGCTCGCCGCCGGCGCGGAGCTCCGGCCCCACTGAGCCACCGAGCACCGGGGCCGGGCCCGGCGCATGCCACCGCGCACCGCGCCGGCCCACACCACTGAGCCACTGAGTACCGGAGCCGGGCAACGAGTACTCAGTCCGGCCGCTGAGTCCTTGCCGCTGGCGTCTTCCCGGCCACTTGCCAGACATACCCCAGGGGGGTAGTCTCGGTCGCGAGCGATACCCCGGATGGGTATCGCGCGGCGAGGAGGATGGGCATGGGGCAGGCGCGAGAGGTACCCGAGGCGCTCCCGGCCGAGCCCGGGCAGTCCCCGGTGCACGGCTACACGCATCGCAAGGATGCGCACCTCAAGCGGCTGCGCCGCATCGAGGGACAGATCCGCGGGCTGCAGCGGATGGTCGACGAGGACAAGTACTGCATCGACATCCTGACCCAGGTATCGGCGGCCACCCGCGCGCTGCAGTCGTTCTCGCTGGAGCTGCTGGACGAGCACCTGGGGCATTGCGTGTTGCACGCCGCCGAGCATGGCGGTGACGAGGCGCGCATCAAGGTCAAGGAGGCCTCCGATGCCGTCGCCCGCCTGGTGCGCAGCTGATCCGCCGGCCGGGCGCATCCTCGGCCGGACGCCATCTCGCCCCGTCGATGGAACCCGCCCCATCCGACCCGGACACGCTCCGGACCGGACTTCATCCTCACCGATACCCCCTGAAAGGAAGTCGATCTCATCATGAGCACCACCACGACCTACTCCGTCACCGGCATGACCTGCGGCCACTGCGTCAACTCCGTGACCGAGGAGCTGACAGCACTGTCCGGCGTCACCGGGGTGACCGTCGACCTGGTCGCCGGCGGCGCCTCCACGGTGCACGTCACCAGTGACGCAGCCCTGGATCGCGCCGACGTCGCCTCCGCCGTGGACGAGGCCGGGTACGTCCTGCAGTAGCACCCGCTCGCGTGGTCCAGCGCGCGCTCCGGCGCTCGCTGGGACACACGGCTCAGAATCAGAAGGGACCAGCAGTGAGCACCAGCGCGATTCGCACCGTCGACCTGGACATCGGCGGCATGACGTGCGCGTCCTGCGCCGCGCGCGTGGAGCGCAAACTCAACCGGCTGGAAGGCGTTCGGGCCACCGTCAACTTCGCCACCGAGCAGGCCCACGTGCGGGCTCCGGCGTCCACCGGCGTGGACGACCTCATCGCGACGGTGACGGCCACCGGCTACACCGCCTCCCCCTCCGCGCCGCTGTTCGGAGCACCGGCGGTGGGCCACGGAGATCCCTCCTCCGCCGATGCCTCGTCACCGCTCGGATCGCCGTCGGGGCGCCATGTCTCGCCGGTCAGCGATGCGCACGTCGCCGAATTGGCCACGCTGCGCACCCGGCTGATCGCCAGCACCGTGCTCGCGATCCCGGTGATCGTGCTGTCCATGGTGCCTGCCCTGCAGTTCACCTACTGGCAGTGGCTGGTGCTCACGCTGGCCGCGCCGGTGGCGACCTGGGGGGCGTGGCCGTTCCACCGCGCGGCGCTGGTGAACCTCCGGCACGGAGCCGCCACCATGGACACGCTGATCTCGGTCGGCGTCACCGCCGCGTTGGGCTGGTCGCTGTATGCGCTATTCCTGGGCGGCGCCGGCATGCCGGGCATGCGCATGCATTTCGCGCTGCTTCCGCAGGCCGGCGGAACCCCCGAGGTCTACCTGGAAGTTGCCGCAGGAGTGACGCTATTCCTCTTGGCGGGCAGGTACTTCGAGGCACGCGCGAAGCGCCGGTCCGGTGAAGCGCTGCGCGCACTTGCGGAGCTCGGCGCCAAACAGGTCACGGTCGAGCGCGCCGGCGTGCAGACCACCATCCCGGTCGAGCAGCTCGCCGTCGGCGACGTGTTCGTGGTGCGCCCGGGAGAGAAGATCGCCACCGACGGCGTGGTGGTCGACGGCGCCTCCGCGGTGGATACCTCGATGGTGACCGGCGAGTCCGTCCCGGTGGAGGTGTCCGGCGGTGACGGGGTCGTCGGCGGAACGGTCAACGCCGGTGGGCTGCTGCGGGTTCGGGCCAGTCGGGTCGGCGCCGATACCCAGCTGGCGCACATGGCGCGCCTGGTGCGGGACGCGCAGTCCGGTAAGGCGCCCGTGCAGCGGCTGGCCGACCGGATCTCCGCGATCTTCGTGCCGGTGGTGATCGTGCTCGCGGTGGTGACCCTGGTCGTGCACCTGCTGGGCGGGTCGGGGGTGCAGGCGTCGTTCACGGCGGCGGTCGCCGTGTTGATCATCGCCTGCCCGTGCGCGTTGGGTCTTGCGACGCCCACGGCGCTGCTGGTCGGCACCGGGCGCGGCGCGCAGCTGGGCGTGCTGATCCGCGGCCCGGAAATCCTGGAGTCCACCCGCCGGGTCGACACGATCCTGCTGGACAAGACCGGCACCGTGACGACGGGCAGGATGACCCTGACTGGCGTGCTGTCGGGGGCCGGTGTGGACCGGTCGGAGGCGCTGCGGCTGGCCGGGGCGGTCGAGCACGCCAGCGAGCACCCCATCGCCCGGGCGATCGCTGCAGCGGCTCGGGCACGGGGCGGTGCGGCTGGCGACGGTGCGCCGGCGGTGACGGAGTTCTCGGCCACCGCCGGGCTCGGGGTGCGCGGCACCGTCGAAGGCCGGCAGGTGGTGGTGGGCCGCCCGAGCATGCTGACGGACGCGGACTTGACGCTGGATCCGGAGCTTCAGTCGGCCGGCCGGGAGGCGGAGCGGTCCGGCGCGACGGTCGTGGCGGTCGGCTGGGACGGCGCGGTGCGGGCGCTGCTGACGGTGTCCGACGCGGTGAAGCCGACATCGGTGGCGGCGGTGGCCCGATTGCGCGAGCTGGGGCTGCGACCGTTGCTGTTGACCGGCGACAACCGGACGGTGGCCACCGCGGTGGCCGAGCAGGTCGGCATCGGTGCCGACGACGTAATCGCCGGCGTGCTGCCGGAGGGGAAGGTCGCCGCGGTGCAGCGGCTGCAGCAGCGCGGCGCCGTCGTAGCCATGGTCGGTGACGGGGTGAACGACGCGCCCGCGCTCGCCCAGGCAGACCTCGGCCTGGCGATGGGCACCGGCACCGACGTGGCGATCGCGGCCAGCGACCTGACGCTGGTCCGTGGCGATCTGACGGCGGCGGTGGACGCGATCCGGCTGTCCCGGCGGACACTGGGCACCATCAAGGGCAACCTGTTCTGGGCGTTCGCCTACAACGTCGCTGCGCTGCCGCTGGCGGCGCTCGGCCTGGCGAACCCGCTGCTGGCCGGCGCGGCCATGGCGTTCAGCTCGGTGTTCGTGGTGACGAACTCGTTGCGGCTGCGGAGGTTTCGCTGACCGAATGCGGGACTCCCGACCGACCCTGGCACTGGCACGGGCAGTGTGGCGGGCACACCATGCCGAGCTCGACGCACTCATCCGAGCAGGTGCACTCGAGAAGCGCCGCCGGAGGAGCCTATCGCAGGCTCAGCAGGTACGGCCAGGCCGGCTTGTCGTCTGCATCGCGGCTCCTGGTGATCGCGATGTCCTCCTCGGCGGGGTGGTACAGGAGGGGATCGCAGTGGCGGCGGCGGCGCTCGTCCCGGTAGCGGCGCTTGGCATACCGCACGATGGGTGGTGGCGCGCTGCCGGGGGGCAGCCGCCGGGGGTCGAGCTCCTCCGCAGGTCTGATCCAGGCGTCCAAGTGGGCGGGAAGCTGTCGGCCGGCGCGGTCGCGTAGGGCGTCGGGTCGCATGATGATGACCTGGTCGCCGCTGCCGTCGATAGCGGCTAGTTCGATGCCACCCTGCGCCAGCGCGGCCATCAGGACGGGCAACGTCACCGTTCCATCGCTCTCGGCTCGGGCGATGGTGCTCGGGCTCACGCCGATGGCGCGGGCAAGGTCCCGTTGACTCATGTCGGCATTGCGTCGTGCTCGTCGAATCAGGTTGATGACATCGAACGGCTCGGTCGCGATGAGCGACTGAGCCGGTCCGCGGCGCCGGTGTCTGCTGCGTGCTGGCTCTCCCATCTCTCCTCCTGGTGTCTGCGTTGTGTCTGCGTTGTGTCTCTGTTGTGTCTCGGGCTGTGCCTCTGCTGTGGCGCCGCTGGGGCGCGGGCGGCGCCGTGAGGCGATCTGCTCAGATCCTGCCGTCAGGAACGCGCTCACAATGGCACACCCGTCCGACAGTGGCCCTCCGGCTGGACTCGGCGGCGGTTGAGGTCCGCTTCGGTGGCGGACGAGGTGGGCTACAAACGCGCGCTTGCCTTCTGCTCCGTTAGGCGGAGCAGAAGGCAAGCGTGGGTGAGGGGTGGGGGCGGCGCCGGTGGTGCTGGCGGGCTGGCTGGTGGGCGGTGCTGGTGGTGTTGGCGGGCTGGAGTGGTGCTGGCGGGCTGGCTGGGGGGTGGTGCTGGTGGACTGGCGTGGTGTAGTTCTGCTCCGTTAGGCGGAGCAGAAGGCAAGCGTCGGTGACGGACTCACGGCGCGCCGGAGCGGACGAGCCGGACACTGATCGTCGGCTGTTCCGTTGGCATGTTCTGCCGTCACTGTCCGCCGTGGGCGAGGGTTGAATGACGGGGAGTCGCGATGACCCCGGGCCAGGAAGGCACGCATGACCCCCACGCCAGCAGTCCCCGCTGATTCGGAGCCTTTCGGCCCCAGTTCCGCCGCACTCGCGCCGCCGAGTACCGGCCGCACGCGCGGGCACATCCGCATCGGCGTGGACACCGGTGGGACGTTCACCGACATCGTCGCCGTGGACACCGTCACCGGAGACCTCGTCACCACCAAGACTCCCTCCACTCCGGCCGATCCGGCGGACGGCTTCCTCACCGGCATCGACAAGATCCTCGACCTGATTGGCGCGGGCCCCGCCGCGATCGAGTCGATCTCGCACGGCACCACCGTTGCCACCAACCAGCTGCTGGAGGGCAAGGTCGGCGACCTCGGCTTCATCACCAGCGAGGGCTTCGAGTTCGTGCTGGAGATCGCCCGGCAATCGGTACCGGACGGCTACGGCAACTCCTACTTCTGGGTCAAGCCGGACCGGATCGTGCCCGCCGACCGGGTCCGCACCGTCGGCGGCCGGCTGGACTTCCGCGGCAACGAGGTCCGCCCCTTCGACCGGGAGTCCGCCGTCGCCGCGGTCCGCGCGTTCGCCGCCGAGGGCATCACCACGCTGGGCGTGTGCCTGCTGCACTCCTACGCCAACGACGCCCACGAGCAGGCGATGCTCGAGGTCATCCGGGACGAGATGCCCGAGGCGGTGGTCTCGCTGTCCAGCCAGGTGCTGCGCGAATACCGCGAGTACGAGCGCTCCGTCACCACCCTGGTGGACGCCTCGGTCAAACCCCGGGTCTCCGCCTACGTCGCCGGGATCGCCAAACGGCTGGCTGCTCTCGACCCAGACCGCGCCATCCCATTTTCGATCATGCGCTCCAACGGTGGAGTGTTGTCCGCCGATGAGGTCGTGCACCAGCCCATCAGCACGGTGCTGTCCGGGCCGGCGGCGGGCGCGCTGGGAGCGGCCGTCATCGCCGCGAAGGCCGGCTATCCGTCCATCGTCACCTGCGACGGTGGCGGAACCTCCACCGACGTCACCGTCATCCAGGACTCCCGCCCGACCCTCACCACGGAGGGCAGGGTCGGCTCCTTCCCGTCCAAGATCCCCATGATCGACGTCGTCACGGTCGGCGCGGGTGGTGGCTCGATCGCCTGGACCTCGCCCGAGGGCACGCTCAAGGTGGGCCCGCAGTCGGCCGGCGCGGACCCGGGCCCGATGTGTTACCGCAAGGGCGGCTCGCAGCCGACCATCACCGACGCGCATTTGGCGCTGGGCCGCATCCCCCCGCACCTGCTGGGCGGCGAGATCCCGCTGGATGTCCAGGCCGCCACCGACGGCGTCACCGCCCTGGCCGGCAAGCTGGATCTTGCCGTGGAGGCCTGCGCCGCGGGCATTCTGGAGATCTCGGCGTGGAACCAGGCCAACGCGCTGCGGCAGGTCACCGTCAAACGCGGGCTGGACGTGCGCGACTTCCCGATGGTCACCTTCGGGGGATCCGGCTCGCTGCTGGCCTGCCGGCTGATGGACATCCTGCGCCTGCCTGCGGTGCTGGTGCCACCGAACCCGGGCAACGTCTCCGCCTACGGATTGCTCACCGTCGATGTCCGGAACGACTACGTGCAAACGCATGTCGCCCGGCACGACACACTGGACCTGGCCGCCGTGGGCTCTATCTACGACCAGCTCACCACCCGGGCCGCACAGGCGCTCCGTCGGGAGGGATTTGCCGACGCCGACCAGGTCTTCGAACGCACCGCCGACCTGCGCTATTTCGGCCAGGCCTACGAGGTGCGAGTGCCCTGTCCCGACGGTCCGGTCACGCAGGAGTGGGCGGACGCGGTGGCGGCCGCGTTCCACGAGGCGCACCGGGCACTGTACGGCTATGACTTCGCCGGCCGGGCCGACCAGGTCGTGGAGTGGGTCAACCTGCGCGCCACCGGGATCGGGCCGATCCCCCGGCCGGAGATCGTCGAGATCTCCCCCGCAGCAGGCGAGTTCGACCGTGCGGTGGTCGAGAGCCGGCGCGTGTACTTCGACGAGTGGACCGACGCGATGATCTACGACCGGGCCAGACTGGGTGCGGGTGACCGAATCTCCGGCCCGGCCGTGGTGCAGGAATTCGGGTCCACCGTTCCGATCCATCCGGGATTCGCCGCCGAGGTCGACCGGTACGGCAACCTCATCGTCACCCGGGAGGGCGCCGAACCCGGCGTGCCCCAGGCCGTGACGTCGGACAGCGAAGGAGTGCAGCAGTGAGCGCCGCACAGCGTACGACCGCAGGCACCGTCACCGCCGACCCCGTCCTGGTCGAGATCGTCGCCGGCACCCTGGCCTCCGTCGAGATGGAGGTCGAGACCGCCATCGCGCGCACCTCCCGCTCGCCGATGATCCGCGACGCGCACGACTTCCGCGCCGGCATCCACGACATCGGCATGCGCAAGCTCACTGGGCGCTCCTACTCCGCGCTGGTGCAGCCCATCGTGCGGGACTTCCCGATCGAGACCATGCGCCCTGGCGACGTGTTCTTCCACAACGATGTCTACTCCTCCGAGGGCGGTATCGGGCACCTGCCCGACCTGTGCGTCACGGTCCCGGTGTTTCATGTCGAGGACGGGGACGGTGACCACGCAGCACCGCAGGTCGTCGCGTTCGTGCAGGCCTTCGGGCACCACGACGACATCGGCGGCGCCGTACCGGGTTCCATGCCGTCGCATGCCCGCAGCGTGTTCGAGGAGGGCCTGATGGTGCCCCCGATCAAGCTGTGGGACCAGGGGGTACCGAACCAGGCGGCGTTGACCATCATGACCCGCAACTCGCGGATGCCCGAGTCGCTGGCCGCCGACCTGGACGCCGAGTGCTCGGCCTGCCTGATGGGTGCCCGCCGGCTCGGGGAGCTGTTCACCCGGTACGGCCGGGGGCAGGTGCAGGCCTGCTTCGACGCGATCATCGCGAATACCACCGAGATCTACCGCACCGAGATCCTGGCCAAGATCCCCGACGGCAGCTACGTCTGGGAGGACTACGCCGAGCACGACGGCGTGGATGAGCCCAGGCTGCACGCCCAGCGCATCACGCTGACCAAACTCTCCGACGGTGACGGGGTCACCGGGGCGCGCCTGATCCTGGACTTCACCGGCACCTCGCCGCAGGCCAAGGGCCCGATCAACCACTGCGCCAATTACTCCGACGGGGTGTTCCTGGCCAAGTGGCTGGCACCGATCCTGCGCAACCTGGCCGACACCCCGGAGCGGATGGCCGAACTCGACGTCAACGAGGGCGTGGTGCCGCTGATCGAGATGCGTTTCCCGGAGCCGGGAACCCTGCTCACTCCGATCTTCCCGGCCCCCACCAACGCCCGAACCTTCGTCATCTTGAGACTGCTCGGGGTGCTGGCCGGGGTGATCGCCAAGGCGGTGGACGGCAAGATGCCCGCCGACCAGGAGACCATCCGATACGTGGGCTTCCATGGCGTCGATCGGGATGGCGTCCCGTACCTGATGCGGGAGATCCTCGGCGGTGGATCGGGCGGCCGGTACTACGCCGACGGCGAGGACACCATCCACGTGGTGCCCGACTCGTCGAACGTGCCTACCGAGGTGACGGAGTCCCGGTTCCCGTTCCGCATCGAACGGCTTGGCCTGGCGGTGGATTCCGGCGGTGCCGGGCGATACCGGGGTGGCCTGGGCTACGAGAAGCACTACCGAATGCTGATCGACACCGACTTCATGTGCATCGCCGACCGGTCCATCCTGTCCTGCTGGGGAGTCAAGGGCGGCAAGGCCGGCAAACCGTTCCAGGTCACCATCGACCCCGGGGGGCCGAACGAGCGCGAGGTCGAGGGCTTGGAGGACGCCGCGCCGGTGTCAGCCGGGGAGATCATCCGGGTGCGCACCACCGGCGGCGGCGGGTGGGGCGACCCGCTGGACCGGCCGGCCGCCGAGGTGGCGCGAGACGTCCGGTGGGGCAAGGTGTCCGTCGCCGGCGCGCGGGACGACTACGGCGTGGTGCTGGACGGTGAGCCGCGTGGGGAGATCCTGGTGGACGAGGCGGCGACCGCGGAGCTCCGGGCCCGGCTGCGCGCCGAGCGGGATGCGGAAACAGCCGGTGGCGAGGTCCCGTTCTTCGACCGGGGCCCCGGCTATGCCCGGCTGTCCGGCGGCCGCGCGTTCGCCGAGGTGGACATGCTGTAGCCGGCCCCCGCCCCGTCCCGCGCTTGTGAGTCTGGGGTGGCGCCATAGCGCCACGTGGGACTCACAAGCCGGGATCTGGGGCGCAGGCCAGGAGGTCCGGGAGGTTGGGAAGCGAGGCGAGGCCGGTGGGTGAGCGACACATAGCGGTGACGGGTGCCGCCGGCAAGACGGGCCGGGCAGTGACGGCGGCCCTGGCGGCGCGCGGGGCGAGCGTGCGCGCCCTGGCGCACACGCCGGAACAGGCGGCGGCCGGGGTCCCTGGAGCGGCGGAGACGATCGCCGTCGACCTGGCGGACGCCGACGCGGTGCGTGCGGCGCTGGACGGCACCGCCGCGGTGTACCTGATCGCCCCCAACGTGCACCCGGACGAGCCTGGCCTGCTGCGTGCCGTGATAGACGCGTGCCTCACCGGCGGCCCGGGTGCGGTTGTCTACCACTCGGTGATTCACCCGTACGCCCCGGCGATGCCGCATCACGTGGACAAGGCCCGGGTCGAGGCGATGCTGGCGGAGTCGGGCCTGGACTGGGCGATTCTGCAACCCGCCTCGTACTTCGAGAACGCGCTCGGGGTCTGGGGCTCCGTCCGCGAGCGCGGAGTCTGGCCGTTGCCGTACTCCGAGCGCGCCCCGTTCACGCCGGTGGCGCTGTCCGACGTCGCCGAGGTCGCTGCGGATGTGCTGCTCGACCTGGCCGGGATCGGTGCCACCGACGGGCCCCGTCACCGGTTCGCAACCTACGAGCTGGCCGGGCCCGAGGTGCTGTCCACCGCCGAGATGGCCGCGACCGCGGGGGAGGTGTTGGACCACCCCGTCACCGTCTCCGTGGACCGCTCGGGCACCTCGGCGCCGCTCGGCGACACCGAACGGCAGTGCGTCGCCCGGACCCGGTTGCACGCCATGTTCGACTACTACGACGCGCACGGGATCTGTGGCAACCCGACCGTGCTGACCGCCCTGCTCGGCCGCCCGCCGACGACCTGGCGGGAGTGGGTCACCCGACACCGCTGAGCGTGGGGCACAGCGCTTGGCGGCTCGCTGACCTGCGCGTTGTGCATGAAGGGAACCGCGATCGGCCCCGGGTCTTCTAATCTCGGACACGACGTGCCCCAGCCGGGGGCGGGGTCGACCGAGGGGGCGGTGTGGACGACGATCGGGACCCGGACCTGCGCGCGGCGATCCGCGAGCTGCGCCAGTCGTTGGAGCGCATCTCCGGCGAACTGGCCGACGTGTCCTCGCGTGTGGAGCGGGTCGATCGTGCGCTGCGTGGTGACGAGCAATCGGCGCCCGCCGCGACGGCCCCGCCCGCTGCTCCGCCCGCTGCCCCGGTATCGCCCGCGGTGACACTCCCACCGGCCCCGCCCGCTGCCCCGGTATCGCTCGCGGTCGCACCCCCGCCGACCGTGACACCCCCAATCTCGGCTTGGCCGCAGCCGCAGGGTCCGCCCGTTCGGCCGGCGACCAAGGCGCCCGGATCCTGGGCCGACACCGCCGGGCAGCAGGCGCTGGGCTGGGTCGGGGGCGGCGTCACCGTGCTCGGCATCGTGCTGTTGCTGGTGATTGCCGTCCAGCAGGGTGGACTGAGCCCCACCGCACGCGTGGTGATCGGCCTGGTGCTCGGCATCGCACTGATCCTCGGCGGAGCCTGGATGCAGCGCCACCGGCAGCAGGCCCTCGCCGTCACGCTCGGCTGTACCGGGTTGTCCGTGGAGTTCCTGACCGTCATCGGTGCCGTCCGACTGGCCGAGATCGCCTCCCCGGTAGGCGGACTCGTGGGCTCGGCGGTGATCGTCGCGGTCGCGGTGCTGCTCTCGATCGGCTGGGGCGAACCATGGCTGGCCGGCGTCTCGTTCCTGGTGGGCGGGCTGCTGGCGCCGGCCGTCGGCGGCGGCGTCACCGATCCGGTGCTGGGCTTCGAGGCGATCATGGTGGCCGGCGGTGCGGTGTGCCTGTGGCTCGATGCCGGGCGATACGCCTGGACAGGGGCGGGGCTGGCAGCGATCGTGGTGTTTCTGGTCGGGCTGGCCCTGCACCCCACCACGATGGTCGGGTTGTTGGTCGCGGTCGTGTTGGTCGCGATCACCTGGGGCACCATGCTGGGCCGCTGGGTCACCGGCCGGGGTCCCGTCGATCCAGGTCCGTTCCCGGTGCGCGTGCCGGCCCGCGATCCGGCGCAGGTGGCCCGCGATTACGCCGACTTCCACGCCCACCAGCGACGTCGCGCCGAGGCGCGAGTCGACGCGGTGGTCGCCGCTGGGTCGCTCGCGGCGAGCGCCGGCCTGCTGGTGCTGACCCTGGCCACCATGCGGCCCTCCTGGATCCGGGACGTGCCGGTCGGCGTCACGGCCGTGCTGCTGGCGGCGGTGTTCCTGGCGCTGTGCGGGATCTGTCGGCGAGAGCCCACCCTGAGCCGGGCCCCGGTGGTCGTCACCGCGTGGTCGGCGTCGATCGCCCTGGTGGCGCTGGCGCTGCTGCGGCTGATCGGCGGTGACGCGCGTGGCGTCGCGTGGGTGATGGTGGCTGCGATCGCGCTGGCGGTGGCTGCCGCCGACCGTTCGGTGCGGCTCCTGATCCCGGCGTTGGGGGCGGCGGGGGTCGCGTTGCTGGCGACCGGGCCGGTGCTGCGCCCGGCGGAGCTGCTGCTCTGGGACTCCTCGGAGCTGGCAGGTCCGTCGCGGCTGATCGGCCCGGTCGGGCTGCTCGCGCGCGGGTGGACGGTGGTGCTGCCGACCGGGTTGGCGATCGTCGTGTTGTGTGCCGTCGCCTGGTGGGCGGTGACGCGCTGCACGGCGGATGCCGTCTTCGCCGGGGGAACCGCCGTCGCAGCGGGCCCGGCGATCATGCCAGCGAGCACCCGGATCACCGTGCTGACGTGGGCGTTGGTCGGGTGCGTGGTGGCGGCGATCTACGGCGTCCTGGCGGTGACGATGGTCCTGGCGTACGCCATTTCGCCGACCGAGGGCGGCTATCAGGGCGGCCAGGTGGCGGTCACCGCGCTGATCACCATCACCGGGCTGCTGCTGCTCTGGCAGGGCTTCCGCCAGGTGGTGTTGCGGATCGGAGGCCTGGTGCTCGCGGCAGTCGCCGTGGCCAAGCTGCTGCTGTTCGACACCCGGTCGTTATCGGCGATGCCGCGGGCGGTGACGTTCGTCGTGGTGGGAGTGCTGCTGCTGGCCAGCGCCGCCGTCTATCTGCGGACCATGAGCCGGTCCGGGGACGGCGGGCGCGACGCCCAGGGCTGAGCGCGCCGCGGGGTCCAGAACTGCCAATGCTGCGGCCGGATCATGGTGCACCCGTCACGGCGACGGCCGACCGGCCGATGCCTAGGCTCGGAGGCGAATCCTTGTCGCCCTCGCAACCCCAGGGAGCCCCGTGTGACCGCCGCAGCGCCGTCCGGACCACTGTCGGACATCACCGTTCTGGATCTGACACGGGCCCTGGCCGGGCCGCATGCCGCCATGATGCTCGGCGACCTGGGGGCGCGGGTCATCAAGATCGAGACTCCGGGTCGTGGTGACGACACCCGCGGCTGGGGGCCGCCGTTCGTCACTCCGGACGCCGCGCGGGGCGTCGGCAATGGCTCCGTCACCGATACCCGCGCCGCCGATACCCCCGTCACCGATACCCCCGTCACCGATACCCCCGTCACCGATACCCCCGTCACCGATACCCCGGTCACCAACGGCTCCGTGACGGCCGGCGCCCCCGCCGATCAGGCGGCCGAACCGATCTCCACCTACTTCCTGTCCTGCAATCGCAACAAGGAATCGGTGACGCTGGATCTGAAGAGCGACGCCGGCGTGGCCGCACTGACCGAACTGATCCGCCGCAGCGATGTGCTGTGTGAGAACTTTCGGCCGGGGGTGTTGGACCGGCTGGGGTTCCCGCTGGAACGTCTGATGGAGCTCAACCCCGGCCTGGTGGTGCTGTCGATCTCCGGTTTCGGGCACGACGGGCCGGAGGGCGGTCGGGCCGGTTACGACCAGATCGCCCAGGGCGAGGGCGGTCTGATGTCGATGACCGGACCGGACCCGGACACCCCGACCAAGGTGGGCGTGCCGATCTCCGACCTGCTCTCCGGCATGTACGGCGCGTACGGGGTGCTGGGCAAGCTGCACGAGCGGTCGCGCACCGGCCGGGGCGGGCTGGTGCGCACCTCGTTGCTGGCGGCCGTCGTCGGGGTGCACGCCTATCAGGGCACCCGGTGGACGGTGGCCGGCGAGATCCCCCGCTCAGAGGGCCCGCACCACCCGTCGATCTGCCCGTATGGGCTGTTCTATGCCTCCGACGGGGCGGTGCAGATCTCGGTGGGGTCGGAGAACCTGTGGCAGAAGTTCGCTCCGGCCTTCGGGCTACCGGTGGACGCGCCCGGGTACGCGACCAACCCGGAGCGGGTGCGCAACGCCGCAGTGGTGCGCACCGCGATCAACGACGCGTTCGCCGGGTACACCTGCGCGGAGTTGCTGGCCAAGCTCGCCGAGGTGGGGGTGCCCAGCGGGCAGGTCAAGAACCTGCAGCAGGTGTACGAGTGGGAGCAGACACGGTCGCAGGGGCTGCTGATCGACGTGCAGCATCCGACACTCGGCCCGGTGACGCTGCCCGGCCCGCCGCTGCGCTTCTTCGACGGTGACGGATCCGAGTGGCATCGCCAGCACCTGGCACCGCCGCTGCTCGGACAGCACACCGACGAGGTACTGGCGTGGTTGGGGCAGCCGGTTGGCGACGCGGAAGCCGCGCGGCGATGACCGCCGCGACCACCACCCAACCCCGGCCGGCCCGGCTGGGTGCCCGCGAGCTGATCGACATCGTGCTGGACGCGGGCTCGTTCGTCAGCTGGGACTCACCGATCACCAGGCCATCCGACCTGGGCGACGAGTACCTGGCGGACATTGCGGCGGCGGAGCGCAAGTCCGGAGTGGACGAATCGATCCTGACCGGTGCCGGCACCATCCGCGGCCGACGGGTGGCGGTGGTGGCCAACGAGTTTCGCTTCCTGGCCGGCTCCATCGGGATCGCTGCCGCGGACCGGCTGGAGCACGCGATCCGCCGGGCCACCGCCGAGGGCCTGCCGCTGTTGGCCGCGCCGGCCTCCGGCGGTACCCGGATGCAGGAGGGCACCGCGGCGTTCGTGCAGATGGTACGGATCACCGACGCGATCACCGCGCACCGAGCCGCCGGGCTGCCATATCTGGTGTATCTGCGACACCCAACCACCGGCGGGGTCTTCGCGTCCTGGGGGTCACTGGGGCACGTCACGGTAGGTGAACCGGGCGCGCTGATCGGGTTTCTCGGCCCGAAGGTGTTCCAGGCGCTGTACGGCACCCCGTTCCCCGAGGGGGTGCAGCAGTCCGAAAACCTCGCGGTGCACGGGCTGTTGGACGCGGTGTTGCCTCCCCACAAGCTGCCCGACATCGCCTCCCGCGCGCTGGCGGTGCTGACGGCTCCGCGGCGCGGTCTGCCTCCGGTGGAGGCGGCTCCCGAGGAGCACCAGCCGGAGGAGACCGCGTGGGAGTCCATTGCCCGCACCCGGCGCCCGGACCGGCCCGGCGTGCGCGAGCTGCTGCGGTTCGCGGCCTCGGATGTGGTGCCGCTCAATGGAACCGGCCAGGGCGAGGCGCAGCCGGGGTTGATGTTGGTGCTGGCCCGATTCTCCGGCATGCCGTGCGTGCTGCTGGGTCAGGATCGCGCGTCGCAGGAGTCGGTAGGCCCGCTGGGCCCGGCGGCGCTGCGGGTGGCGCGGCGCGGGATGCGCCTGGCCGACGAGTTGGATCTGCCGCTGGTGTCGGTGATCGACACCCCCGGTGCGGCACTGTCGAAGGAGGCGGAGGAGGGTGGGCTGGCCGGCGAGATCGCGCGCTGCCTAGCGGATCTGGTCACCCTGGCGGCGCCGACGGTGTGCGTGCTGCTGGGCGAGGGGTCCGGCGGCGGGGCGATGGCGCTGCTGCCCGCGGACCGGGTGATCGCCGCGCGCCATGCATGGCTGTCGCCCCTGCCGCCGGAGGGAGCCAGTGCGATCGTGCACGGCGGCGACCCGTCGTTCGCGGCGGAGATGGCTGCCGCGCAACAGATCCGAGCGGTGGACATGCGCCGGAAGGGGATTGTGGACCGGCTGGTGCCCGAGTACGACGACGCCGCGGACGAGGCGGCGGCATTCTCCCGGCGGATGGGCACGGTGCTGGCCCAGGAGATGGCGGTGCTGGCGGGCCGGCCGGAGAGCCAACGCCTGGCCCGCCGCGCCGGGCGGTACGCGTTCTGACTGTCCGCGCGACGGGCGCGCCGACTAGCTGGTCAGCCGGGTCCGCTGCTGCTTTTGCACCCGGTCGCGCGCCGCTTGGAGCACCTCCACCAGCACCTGCAGGTCTTGCAGGAACTTGCGGTAGTCGGCCTGCGCAGGGATGTCGCGGATCTCGATGCGCTGCTGGCCCGGGTCCTTGCTCAGGTGTTCGGTATTGATCGCCTGGTAGTGCGAGATGTTGTCCTGATGCTCCAGATGCGTCTTGCGTTCCCCCGGGTCGACCGTTGGATTGGTCAGGGTGGTGTTGAACTGCTTCAGCCTGCGTTGCAGATCTTGGACGGTACCGGTTCCGCCCAGCAAGGTTTCGGTGCGGATGGTGCGGACCAGCGCGATGTACTGCTGCAGGGGTGAGGCACCACCCTGCTGCGGCTGCCGGAAGTGTTGAATGTCCAGCGTCGGCGCATTGGTGGTGTCCTTGGGGACCGTTCTGCGCTCGGTGTCGTTCTCGCGTACCAGCTCGGTGATGGGGGTCTTGTTGGTGTCCTTGCGGAACCGGTCGGACATGCTCTCGGCATCCATCTGCAGTGAACCGAGTGTCGCGAGCAGGAGGTCGATGCTGGCCTGCCCGGTGCTGTCGGCGAATGCGGTGTCGACGTCGAAGGTGATGTGCCCGCCACCCCCGGTCGAGGTCTGATCCGGATGGAGTCCCACCGGCAATGGCGGGTCGGTCGACTGCGGCCTCTTGGGTGGCGTGACGTGGCCGAGCTTGACCGTTCTGGCCAGGCCGAAAATGTGCTTCTCGATGATCTCCCGGACCGCTCCCTGCTGACGGAGATCGCGCACGCTCGTCGGCTGGGTCTGCGTCTCGTAGCAGGCCTCGTCGATGTCGGCCACCCAGTACCAGCTCCATGTGTCGTTGGTGGTCCGGAACGTGTAGGTCACCTTCTTGGCGAAGCCTGCCTTCCCGTCGTGTGTCTCCACCTGCACGGTAGGCTTGCCGGAGATGTCTCCCGCGCCGGCCCTGGCCGCGGCCGTCCACGCCTCGATGCACTTCTGCGCGGCCGCGCGGGGCTCCGTGTATGCCTTTTCCCTGGACTCCTTCTGCGCCTTGGACTCGTTATCGGGTGCCTTCGGCATGTCGGTCCTGATGTTGTAACTGGCAGCGGCCTGGCTCTTGGGCAGGCCATCACCGAAGGTGAATTCCGTGCCGATCTTGATCTCCTCGATCGGGCGTTTGAGAACGCTGGCCGTCACCATCTCGTGTTCCATGTAGTTCAGGGCGCGCACGGCGGATTCCAGGACTGGTGCCCGTTTGAATGCCTGCAGGTTTCCTGGCGGGTTGAGCGCGTGGTTGAGCAGGCCGGTGGCGGCCGCGATGTTGCCCTTGTTGGCACCCTGGGATTTGAGGACGTCGGTCGCCTTGGTGATCGCACGTCGCTGCATCGCCGGCGACGTCGGGTCGTCGGTGGACTGCGCGGCCTCCACCAGCACGTGTGCGAAGTCGTTGATCACCGTGGGGCCGGTGTTCAGGACGTAGTCGAGTGCGGCGTCCATCTCCCCGTTGTCCTGCGGGTTCACCGAGGGGTCACGCAGCCGTCGCAGGGTGAGGCGCGTGGTGCGCCGGTGCGGCGCCGAAGGCACCGCTGTCGGTACCTCGCCCGGATGAGGCCCTCCCAGACTGCCCCCTCTGCGCAACGCTGCCAGCGCGCTGGCCGGGAGGAGCGGATCACGGGTTGTCCGAGTGCTGCCAGGCTCGCGGCGCAGCTGACCTCGCGTCGCGGGGGCGGCCCGGAGCCGGGCGGCCTCATCTGATCCGGCGCGCCCGCGCAAGGGCACCGCACGCCACAACGGCTCTGATGCGACGGGCTGAGTGCGCTCTGCCGCCGGCGTCTGTTCGGCGACGGCAACCGGTGGCGCGATGTCTCGGGCCGGCACGGTCACCTGAGCCAGTCTGGTCCGATGCGGGCAAACCGGCAATCGCCCGAGCGGGTGCCTTCCGCTACGAAGCGTCACCGCGGTGGACCTGCGGGGGGCGAGCCCCTGCGCGGTGCCCGGTCTCAGGGCCCCTCGGTCAGCCCGACCTTCGCGTAGGCCCCGCGGAGTGGGCGGGGCGCCCAGAAATTACTGCGCCCCAGCAGCCGCATTGCCGCCGGAACCAGCACGCCACGGATCAGTGTCGCGTCGATCAGCACCGCCAGCCCGGCGCCCAGCCCGAACAGTTGCAGCATCGACACGGACGAGGTCGCGAAGGCGAAGAACGACACCGCCAACAGCGCTGCCGCGCTGGTGACGATCCGTCCGGTCCGCGCCAGCCCGTCCGTGACGGACGTCTGCAGGTCCGCCCCGCCGTGGAACATCTCGGTGATCCGACTGGACAGGAACACCTCGTAGTCCATCGACAGCCCGAAGGCGATGCAGAGCAGCAGCACCGTCATCGACGCGTCCATCGGACGGGCGGTGGCGCCGAACAGCGACAGCAGGTGCCCGTCCTGGAAGATCCACGTCACGATGCCGACTGCGGCCGACAGCGACAGGCCGTTGACCACCAGCGCGCGCAGCGGCTGCGTGACGCTTCCGGTGAACAGGAACAGCAACACGAAGGTCGTCACCACGATGATGCCGAACGCGATCGGCAGGGGACCGGCGATGGCCGAGAGGGTGTCGGACAGCGCCGCATCCCCGCCGCCCACCAGGAACCCGGGCCCGCCGTCCGTGGGTATCGCGCGGAGTGCCCGCACCACGTCCCGCGCCTGGTCCGATCCCGCCGGCACGTCCGTGAGCACCGATAGCCGCTGCCAGCCGTTCGCCGACATCGCTCCAGCACCGGCGCCCGCTGCGTCCGCCGGACCCGAGACACCGTGCACCGCCGTCATTCCCGGTCCCACCACGGCACGCACGTGGGGCAGCGTCGACATCGCCACCGCGTACTGTGCGGCGACCGACGGATCGGTCGGCGCGGCCAGGATCACCGGGACGGTGGCATCGGCCCGGGCCGGAAACTCCGCGTCGATCAGGTCGGCAACCTGGCGGCTCTGCGCGCTGGATGGCAGCACCGTCTGGTCCGGCAGCGAGAAGGAGATGCCCAGGAGGGGCGAGGCCACCACCAGCAATACCGCCAGTACCGGCACCGCGGTGCGGATCGGCTTGGTGAATACGGTGCGCGCCAGACGCTGCCAGAACGGCGACGCAGTGCCCTGGGCGGTGCCGCGCCAGGGCAGCCGGCCGGCGTTCACCTTCGGGCCGAGCAGCGCCAGGGCCGCTGGGGTAATGGTCAGGGCGCCGAGTGCAGCGATCACCACCACGCCGATGCCGGCATAGCCGAAGGAGGACAGGAAGAATAGCGGGAACACCAGCAGTGTCGCGAGCGCGCACGCCACCGCCGCAGCTGAGAAGGCGATCGTCCGTCCGGCCGTCGCCACCGTGCGGGCCACCGCGGTCGGAACGTCGTCACCCCCGGCGAGTTGCTCGCGGAACCGGGCGACGATCAGCAGCCCGTAGTCGATGCCCAGGCCCAGCCCGAGTGCCGTGGTCAGGTTGATGGCAAACACCGATACGTCGGTGATGCTGCCCAGGATTGCGAGCAGCGCGAAGGTTCCCACGATCGCCACCCCGCCGATCAGCAGCGGCAGCAGCGCGGCGACCAGCGACCCGAACACCAGCAGGAGCAGGATCAGGGTCAGCGGTACCGCGACCGACTCGGCACGCACCAGCGAGACAGACACCTGGGTGGTGATGTCGCCGTAGATGCCGGCTGCGCCACCGAACCGCACGGACAGGCCATCGTGGTCCCCGGAGTAGGCATCGATGATCTGCCCGCCCCGGTCGACCACCTGCCCCTGGTCGCCGGCCACCACGGCGAGCACCATCGCCGAGCGGTGATCGGTGGCGACCAGCGCCGGGGCGGGGGTGGTGAAGTACGAGGCGGTGACGGTGATGTCGTGCTCGTTGGCCAGTGTTGCGGTGAGCGCGCGCCCCGCCCGCTGCGCGGCCGGTGAGTCGATCGTGCCGTCGTCGGAGGTAGCAACCAGGATGAGGTTCGGCTCGGCCCCGAAGTGCTGGTTCATCAGGGTGTTGGCCTGACTGGACTGCGAGGCGGAGTCGTCGAAACCGCCGGACTGCAGTTCGCCGAAGGCGCGCGATCCGAGGGCCACCGCGGCCAGCAGGAAGACCCCGCCGACGACCAGCACGAGCTTCGCGTGGCGGGCGACGGCGAGGCCGAGGCGATAGAGCATGGGGTGCTCCCTCGGGGGATCGGTGCGTAGGATGTTAACGGCGTGAACTTACGCGGGCGATGATAACGCTGTCAACATTGGGATTCGACCACCGAGTCGAATGCCCTACGACGCGGTGGGGCGCGCTCTGGGGCATTCGACTCCGTCAGGGTGAGAGGGTGAGGCGGATGGCACGCGGGCCCCGGCCTTATCACCACGGGAACCTGGCTGCGGCGCTGCTGGACGCGGCGCTGGACATGGCGGCCGAGGGCGGGCCGGAGGCCGTGGTGCTGCGCGAGGTGGCGCGCCGGGTCGGGGTGTCGGCGACGGCCGCATACCGGCACTTTGCCGGGCAGGCCGATCTGACCGAGGCCGTCAAGCATGCGGCCCTGGACCGGCTGGCCGAGCACATGAGGGCCGCGCTGGCGGCGCACGACGCGGCAGCCGGCGACGCCCCCACGGGTGGCGCTGCCTTGGTCGCAGATGTGGATGCCGCGTATGTGGGTGGCGCGCATGTGGATGACGCGCTTGTGGATGACGCGCTTGTGGGTGGCGCGGAGGGGCGTGGAATGCCGACCGGGTCGCCTGCCGCGTCTCACGTGGCACCGGGGCGAGTGCCGCTGCCGGGCATCGCCGCGGGCTCGGCGCAGCAGCGGGCGGCTCGCCGACTGGAGGCGATCGGCCGGGCCTACTTCGATTTCGCGATCACCCAGCAAGGGCTGTTCCGGTGCTTCTGCCTCGGGCTACCGATGCCGGGCGCCGTTGCGCTCGACGAAGAATCAGCGTTCGGCGTGCTGACGGACACCCTCGACGACCTCGTCACCGCTGGACTGCTCACGTCGGAGCGGCGCGCCGCCGGCGTGGATATCGCCCTGTGGTCGGGTGTGCACGGGTTGGCGGTGCTGTGCCTGGACGGGCCGCTTGCCGACCTGCCCCGTGAACAGCAGTACGCCCTGCTGACCACCGTCACCGACGTGCTGTTTCACGGGCTCTCGCCCGAACCGGGTCGTGTGGTCCAGCGGGCGGAGTAGCGCTCGCTGGACCACACGACCCCGGAAGCGGCGATCAGGCGGCCTCGGCTCCCCGCGACGCGTCGACCCCGACTCCTCGCTCCGACATCCGCAGGTCGTCCGGAGTCAGCGGCCCGGTCAAGCGCAGGGGCTTCTCGGTCAGGTAGCGCACATAGGCGTACGGCGTGAAGAATCCGGGCATCGTCTCGCCCAGCGCCACCTCGGTGAGGACGTCGACCGCGCCCCGGATGTCGTCCGGCGAGCCCCACCGGCCGTCGGCGATCAACCGGTCGGCCTCCTCACCGATCATCGACTCGACCATCTCCCGAGTGATGGCCGGACCCTCGGCCAGCCGAGTGCTGTTGGCGATCCACTGCCACAGCTGCGCCCGGGAAATCTCCACCGTCGCCGCGTCCTCCATCAACGCGTCGATCGCGACCGCGCCCGAGCCGCCGATCCATCGGGACAGGTATCGCATCGCGGCAGACACGTTGGTGCGCAATCCCTCCAGCGTGACGGCCGCGGCGCGCCCGCGCACCGTGGTGAGGTCGGCGGCGGTGACGGACACTTCGTCGCGCAGCCGATCCCGTTGGTCGGGCGCGTCCCCCAGTACGGCCTGGAAGGACTCCCGGCAGGTGTCGACCAGCCCCGGGTGGGCGACCCATGATCCGTCGAAGCCGTCACCGGCCTCCCGGTCCTTGTCCGCACCCACCCCGGCCAGCGCCCGAGCCGTTGTCACCGGATCCGATCGGTCCGGCACGAACGCTGCCATGCCACCGATGGCGTGCGCGCCCCGGCGATGACAGGTCTTGACGAGCAATTCGGTATAGGCCCGCAGGAACGGGCTCGTCATGGTGACCGTGCTCCGATCCGGCAGCACGTGATCGACGCCGCGCCGGGCGTAGGTGCGGATGTAGGAGAAGATGTAGTCCCACCGGCCGGCGTTGAGCCCCGACGAGTGTTCCCGCAGCTCGTAGAGGATCTCGTCCATTTCCAGTGCAGCGGGCAGTGTCTCGATGAGCACGGTCGCGCGGATCGTGCCGCGCGGAATGCCCAGCAACTCCTGTGCGAGCACGAACACGTCGTTCCAGAGCCGGGCCTCGGCGTGCGACTCGATCTTGGGCAGGTAGAAGTACGGCCCCGCGCCGATCTCGATCAGGTGCCGGGCATTGTGGAAGAAATACAGCCCAAAGTCCACCAGCGAGGCCGACAGCGGGCGCGAGTCGATGGTGATGTGCTTCTCGCACAGGTGCCAGCCGCGCGGACGCAGCACGACCGTCGGAGTGCGCTCGCCGACGCGGTACTCCTTGCCGGTCTCGGTCACGAAGTCGATCCGTCCGCGTAGCGCGTCGTACAGGTTCAGCTGGCCCTCGGCGACATTCCGCCAGGTGGGGGCGGTGGCGTCCTCCAGGTCGGCCATCCACACGTCGGCGCCGGAGTTCAGTGCGTTGACCGTCATCGTGCGCGTTGCCGGGCCGGTGATCTCGACCAGCCGCCGGCGCAAACCCGGCGCGGGATCGGCGACCCGCCACGACGTGTCGGCCCGGATGCCGGCGGTCTCCGGTAGGAAGTCCAGCTCCTCGCCGGCGGCGATGCGCCGGGCCCGGTCCCGGCGGGCGGATAGCAGCTCGGCTCGGCGCCCGGCGAACGCGCCATCCAGCCGGGCCAGGAACGCCAGCGCCTCGGGGGTGAGGATCTCGTCGAATCGCGGATGCATCGTGGCGCGGATCTGCGGGGTGGTGATGGGAATGGTCATGGTGTGCTCCGTGGTGTTCGCGGCTTGTGAGTCTGTCGCG